>Ga0209491_10000040_pt1 | contig 197237 bp, 184 predicted proteins | sample BON02_FD_187213 | JGI IMG/M metagenome (GOLD analysis project Ga0209491, IMG submission 187213) | Freshwater microbial communities from Lake Bonney liftoff mats and glacier meltwater in Antarctica - BON-02 (SPAdes) (version 2) | ecosystem: Environmental > Aquatic > Freshwater > Ice > Glacier... | reverse complement strand
TGGCTAGGATGCTGAATGATTCTAATTATTTTGAAAGGATCAAAAGAATTTTTGAACCAGATCCTAACTTAGAAACTAACCGAAAAGTAGCTTGAAAAGTCCATTTTGGAACAAAAGAAAGAACCTTTTGATTATCAACTGTTTAGCCCTATTTATAGGCACTCAAAAAAAATCTAAATCTCAATGTTTTTGAATTCTTTGGAGGTGCGAAACTTGAGTTTTTATTTTAAAAGAAGAAAAATAATACCTATTCAGTCTTGTTTTATACCAATTTAGTTTTATAGTGACGTGCAAATAAATTGAATTATTTTTTGATTAATTGAAATGAAAAATAATTAGCATAGCATCGTTACGGTCATTATTTTTAATGAAAAGTAATTGAAAAAGAAACGATTTATTACGGCATTATAAGGCTAATTTGGTATTAGATCCTTACAGCATGACAAATTGAATGAAAACTCACCGGAAACCAAATAGAAATCAAATAAAAACAAAAACCAAAAATTTAATTTTAAACCTGCAAAACTCCCATATTAAATTTCTTTTCGATAGGTGCGTGGTTTGCAGCTTCAATTCCCATAGAAATCCATGTTCTAGTTTCTAGCGGGTTTATCACAGCATCTGTCCATAAACGAGCTGCTGCATAATACGGTGAAATCTGTTTGTCGTAACGTGATTTTATTTTATCAAATAATTCGGCTTCTTTTTCTGGAGTAATTTCTTCTCCTTTTTTCTTAAGTGATGCTGTTTCAATTTGCAACAATACTTTTGCTGCAGAATTTCCACTCATTACAGCTAATTCAGCACTTGGCCAAGCAACAATTAATCTTGGATCGTATGCTTTACCGCACATCGCATAATTTCCAGCGCCATAAGAATTTCCAATAATAATTGTGAATTTTGGAACCACAGAATTACTCACTGCATTCACCATTTTTGCACCATCTTTTATGATTCCGCCATGTTCTGATTTTGAACCCACCATAAAACCAGTGACATCTTGTAAGAAAACCAACGGAATTTTCTTCTGATTGCAATTCGCAATAAAACGCGTTGCCTTATCTGCGGAATCATTATAAATTACGCCACCAAATTGCATTTCTCCTTTACTCGTTTTTACTAATTTTCGCTGATTTGCAACAATTCCAACTGCCCAGCCATCAATTCTAGCGTAACCTGTTAAAATTGTTTTTCCGTAACCTTCTTTATATTGTTCAAAGTCAGAATTATCTACCAAACGGTTAATAATTTCTAACATATCATATTGTGCATTTCTTTCTTTTGGTAGAATTCCAAAAATATCATCTTCTGTTTCTTTTGGTGGAAAAGACTCTGTTTTACTAAAACCAGCTTTGTCAAAATCACCAATTTTATCAACAATATTTCTAATTTTGGTTAATGCATCTTTATCATCTGTTGCTTTATAATCGGTAACTCCAGAAGTTTCGCAATGTGTAGTGGCGCCACCTAACGTTTCATTATCAATATTTTCTCCAATTGCCGCTTTTACCAAATAACTTCCCGCTAAAAAAATACTTCCAGTTTTATCTACAATTAACGCTTCATCACTCATAATTGGCAAATAAGCTCCACCAGCAACGCAGCTCCCCATTACCGCAGAAATTTGGGTAATTCCCATGCTGCTCATAATTGCATTGTTTCTAAAAATGCGTCCAAAATGTTCTTTATCAGGAAAAATCTCATCCTGCAACGGCAAATAAACTCCGGCTGAATCTACTAGATAAATAATTGGAATTTTATTTTCAATCGATATTTCTTGCGCTCGTAAATTTTTTTTTCCTGTAATAGGAAACCAAGCACCGGCTTTTACCGTTGCGTCATTTGCAACAACTATCACTTGTTTTTTTTGAATATATCCAATTTTAACAACAACTCCGCCAGATGGACAACCACCATGTTCTTCATACATTTCATCACCAACAAAAGCGCCAATTTCTATCGATTTTGAATTTTTATCCAACAAGAAATCAATACGCTCTCTTGCGGTCATTTTTCCTTTTGCGTGATGTTTATCAATATTTTTCTGTCCGCCCCCCAATTTTACTTTAACAAATCTCTTTTTTAAATCAGAAACTAACAATTTATTGTAATCTTCGTTTTTATTGAAGTTGATATCCATTTATCTAATAATTTGATTGTAAAAATAAGAAAAAATAACGTTTTAGTGCTGATTTATGAATGAGATAAATCTGTTTTTTTAGTTATTTAAAAGTGAGAAATGACCTGTTTTTTCACGTATATTTCCCTTTAGGTCAATTAATTTTGCAGAAAACCAATAATCATTGGAAGGTAGTAGTTTATCGTTAGATGTACCATCCCAACCTTGAGAATTTAAAGGAATTTTTCCAACTAATTTTCCAAACCTATTAAAGATGTTAATTTCACTATTTGGAAAAAAAGTAGTATTTGCACCTTTAAGAATCCACCTATCTTTTGTGCCATCTCCATTTGGCGTAAAGAATTTCATAAATTCTACTACAGGAACTTGAATAGGAGTAGAATCTCCACAGCCATTTTCATCCCTAACTAAAACGGTATAAATATCACCCTCTAGATTTTCAAAAATAGTTTCAAATTGATAATCTCTTACTATATTTCCTTTACTATTTTCTAATGCATATTTATAATTTCCGATTCCTAAATTTTGATTGGTGTTGTTAATTGAAATAGAATTATTATCTGCGTCATCTATTACAGTAATATCATTAATAGTTATTGTTGCAATAATCGAAGCATCCACTTGAAAATCAATTATTCTCCGGCATTCTGTACCATCAGTTTTTGTTGCTTTTATTTTGTAATTTCCAGCACTGGTAATATCTGCACTTTCAATATTACTGATAATGTCTCCGTTAGAATTTTTCCATTCGTAAACGAATCTTTCATTTTGAGGATTTTCTAAAGTAATAGTTAAAGGCAATCTATTTAAACAGACAATTTGAGGCAATATAATTTCTATATCTGGAAGCGGATTAATAATAACATCAAAAAATGCATCATCATTTACACACATTGTTCTTTTGTGTTGAATACGAACAAAAATTGTTTCTGTAGGAATTGAATTTGTGTAAGGCGATGCAATCGGGTTTGCACCAGAACTAGCCCGTAATTGAGAACTATGAAATGTTACATTGTAATCACCTGAATTTTGAGAGGCTCCTAAAATCTCTGGAATTTTACTGTCTAAATCTATAGATTGTATAATTCCGTTTGTATCATCACCATCATTATCATTATCACAATAAGACAAGTTTGAAATAACTTCAAAAATAGGTTCTGGGTTGATAATTACATCAAAATTCGAGATTCCGTTTGCACATTGTGTATTTTGGTTAAAAACACGTACAAAAATAGTTTCTCTATCAGTTGTGCTGTTAGAATATGGCGAAACTAACGGATTGTTTCCTGCTTGCGCATCAGCTAAAGAAATATGATAAGTTACGTTAAAAACTGCTGGATTTTGACTTCCTAAAATGGTTGAAGATTGACTTTCTAAATCAATAGTTTGAGAGAATCCGTTTCTTGCAGATCCATCTGAATTATCATCACAAACTTCTAAATCTTTAACAAAGTTTACAATTGGTAATGGATCGACTATAATATCAAAACTAGTATGATCTGTAAAGCAATTCGTTGTATTGTTTGTAACACGTACAAAAATAGTTTGAGAGTCTCGGTTTGTATTTGTGTAAGGAGAAGCCAAAGAATTAGCACCGGAATTTGCTTCTAAAGCAGAAGCATGATAAGTTACTGTAAAATTCGTAGCACTTTGGGTTCCTAAAATAATTGGTGTTTGGCCTTCTAAATCAAAAGTTTGAACGATACCATTTGTTCCGTTTCCATCGTTTATATTATCACATAATTTTAATTCTCCAGCTGAATTAGCTATTGGAACTAAATCTACTCTCAAATAAATTTGACCAATACCAGAACAGTCATTATTGGTTTTACTTATTAATTTATAAAAAATAGGAAAACGATTTCCTGTTGTATTCGGAATATTTTTATTTCTGTATTGTGCTATATTTTGGGTATCTTGAATTTTATTTACTGATTGTGTTCTGTCATTTTCAGTTTCATAAAATTCAATTTCTATATCCGGATCAGTGTTTATTTGATTTGGAGCAGTGCTAAAGTCGAAAAAGGCAATTCCGTCTGTATCTGATTTTGCAGCTGTATCATTTCCGTCTGCATCTAAAAAATCATCACATGAAGAAAAAGTTTCTTCATAAGGTTGATTAGGCGTAAAGCTAACAAATAAGTTAATTCTAGAGATGGTATAACAATTAAATTCAGAAATTGTTCTCACCCAAGCAGATTGTGGAATATTACCGTTTACAGGATAACTTATTTTATCTGCAACTTGCGGAGCACCGGTAATGGCATCACCTTCTGTTTCAAAATATTCAAATCTTAAATTTGCAGCTGTAGACAAATTAATTTCAGCTTCTGTAAGATTTGCTATTGTAATTTTATCTGCATTTGTATCACACTGTTTTAATTCTACTAGTAGTGGAACAATAGGTTTTGGATTAACACTTAATTTTATTGCTCCTGTTGTTTTACCACATGTATTTCCATTTCTACCTAAAATTACTTTGTATTGAAAATTATTAAACGATAATGGTGGTTCAGAAATGATTAAATCTTTAGTAGTAGACCCATTATATCTTGTTGCATTGTCTACAACATCAGTAAAAGTAGTTCCACCATCTGTAGAAACTTGCCATTTAAAAATTGTTGCATTTGAAGTTATAGTAATTGTATTTGTTTCTTCTTCACAAAACGCAGTGTCTTCAAATTTAGTAATTTCTATTGGTGCCGCAGTTGTATAATTTGAATTTGGTATGGTGTATCCATCAATTCCGCTAGTGACAATTCCATTTGCATCAACCTGTAAAGGAAAATCACCTAAATATCCATCATTATTTTGATCGGTAAATCCTGCTTCTATAACATCATTACATTCATCATTATCTGCATCTAATTCTACAAAATTGAATATATTATCTCCATCTGTATCTGCAATCGTATATTTGATGGAAAGTGATTTACTGTCTGGAGTAATTTCTAAATTATCTACAAATCCATTAAGACCAATAATTGCATTTGCATTATCTACTCTTCCGTCAAAATCTGCGTCTAAATTATGATTGGCTTCTGTACTATCTAAAATTCCATCATTATCTGAATCTAAATCTAAATAATTTAAAATTCCATCATTATCTGTATCACTGTTAGTTATAACTCCGTTAAAAGCATCATCTAAACCATCTTGATTAGTGTCAGTATTTAATAAAATAATATTTTGGGCTGTTGCTTCATAAATATCTGGAATTCCATCATTATCTGAGTCTAAATCAAACATATTTTCAATTCCATCTCCGTCAGAATCTAATGAAAAACAAGTTAGTTGAATATTTCCATTAAATGTTGATGCTATTGAAATATTGTTGGAGTTATGTGTAAATTTAATTCGATCGATTTGATTTCCTACAAATTTAAAAGATGTTGTCCCAGCAGGATTATTATTGTACTTAAAACGAATTTCTGAGGCAGATATTTGAGTAATTCCTGATTTATAATCTCCATCAAAATTGGTGTCAATAATTAGCACATCGTCAGGATCTAAAAGTGTAATGTTTTTATCATTTGGACCAATTGTAACTGTAAAAAACTCATCTGCTACAATTGTGTGATTTGTAGTTGCGTTCTGTTTAAATTCTATATTTATTTTCTGATTAAAATTAACTTCATAAGAAATATCAGAACTATTTCCAGTGTTTAAAGTTGAAATAAAATCTCCATTGTTCTGTCCTTTAAAAGTTCCTGCAGAACCAGTTCCTGTATTTGATATTATTCCATTTGCAATAGTTGTATTTGATTCGCCATCTTGGAAATTAATAATAGGATTGCTTGCATCTAATAAATTTATAGTAGCATTTCCTTTTGATTCATCACAATTCAAAATTCCGTCATTATCAATATCAACGTCAATATTATCAATTATTCCGTCTCCATCATAATCATCTGGGCAAATACTTACGGGAACCTCAACAGATTCAAAAATTTCATTATTACAATCAATTACAGCAATTAGCTTATATCTCCCAGGATTTAAGGGTTTAAATGAGGCCTTTCTGATGTTTGTTCCTTGAAAAATATTGAGTGTTTCATCAAAATAAAACCATTCAAAAGAATCAAATAACTCTGTATTTGCTGCTTCTAAAGTTAAATTAGGAATACAATTACCAAGTGTTGCGACATTTGTTTCAAAATTAATCTCTGGAGCAGAAGGAAAACCCGAATAGAAGCTTCCAGATGTTGCAGCGCCATTAAAGTTAAAATAAGCGCAATACAATTCGCCCGTACTTTCAATTGTTATATTGTCGTTTAAACCTGTTACCTTATAAGTTACATAATCTGTGTTTCCATCAACATCAAAAGGTCCTACCGTATTAAAATCTGCAATAGGTTGCGTATTTATAGTAACTGTCGCATTTTTATTGGTAACAACTGTAATTCCTCCAGTAAAAAGAATAGTTCCAATATTTTGAATATTAGGAATTTCATCAACTTTTCCTTTGTTTTCACAACTCAAAGGTGGAACAAAAAATAATCCTTGATTTGCTTCACTATTTGATGCACCAACTCCTTGATAAGCAAAAACAGGTTTTGAAGTTGATACATATAAATTACCATTAGAATTGTATTGGTCTCCTTCAATTAAATAATATTCTCCAGCATTTATTAAACTAGTAACAGTTGTATTTCCGTTCAAACGTATTTCTGTATTGTCTTCATGCGCTACAATTAGTGCATTTTCCCAACCATCTTGCCCATCTCCTTTTACAAAAATATATTCTGAGCCAATCTTTGTTACACCTACAATTTGGTCTATCCCGTAATCTCTTCCATTACCGTTATGAAAACTACCATTTGCAGAGCCACAATTTACCACAATTGGTTTGTCTGATTCAACCAATGTTCCAATTAAACCATCTCTGTTTGTTGTGTTTTCAGAACTATTTGTAGCAATAATATAACTTTCGCCTTCATTTAATGTAATAGTTATTGGTAAAGTACCTGTATAGTTTTTGATTGAAATACCTGCTGGAAGATCATCGAAAGTTACAATTGTATTATTTTCTGAAGCCATTACAGACACAAAATTTAAGTAATTGTCTTGCGGATTTTCATTCGTGAAAGAGCCAACTCTAAATGTTTTTCCAAGAGCAGAAAGTCCTTTACTTACTAATGCTCCAGCTTGAGCAGAATTACCAGCAAGCATTCTAACAGAAACATAAACTACGTCATTTGCTTCAATAATATAGCCTTTATTATTTGTGATTTTGCTTGTTAGTGGCGAGTTTACAAAAAGCTGACTTGATCCATTTCCAATAAAAATTTCTTTCGGATTATTCTTAGAAACAGTACCAATTATAAACTCTGAAGGTAATGAACCAACAGGTTTGATTGTGAAATTTATATTTCGACTACTTGGTGTAGAAATATAAAGGTATTGATCCTCTGGATTTGCATTTCCAAATTCTGCATAAGTTAACGGCGGTATAAAATGTTTTTTACTTAACTGCGCAAAACTAGTATCTAAAAATAATATAGATAATAGAAAAAATAAAAAGTAGAAATTTTTAAACAAATTCATTACTGCAATATAGCAATTACTAAACACAATTTTAAGATATTTTTTTGATGAATATTCCATGAAATTATATTCCTTGGAAAATAATTTAATTAATTGTATTTTTGTGGTAAGTTCTCTGCGTTTATGGGAGTAATGGTTCAATCGAATTTTTTAAAAAAAAATATTATGAGCAATATTACAAAATCTGAAGTTGTATTATCAACAAAAAATTATTTGGCAGAAGCAAAAATGAGAAATCATTTTGCTGTTATTGATGAACCAAAAGCTGCAGGCGGAGATGATAATGCGCCAACGCCAGTCGAATATTTATTAACGGCTATTGGAGGTTGTGTAGCAATTACGTTAAGAATGTATGCAGAAAGAAAAGGGTGGGATGTTGGCATAATTAAAGTTGATGTTTCACAACAAAAAGATGAAAACGGTTCTTTTTTGAAAGAAGATATTTCTTTTGAGAAAAAAATTACAGAAGATCAAAGAAAACGATTATTGGTAATTGCAGGTAAATGTCCTGTGGCGAAAATGGTTAAAGAAGAAACGAATATAGAATCTGAAATAAAATAAAATATGAAGAAAATATTAGCATTTGCAGGAAGTACAAGTTCAACATCAATCAATAAAAAATTGGCAACATTTGCTGGAGAAAATCTAGCTGAAATTTCTTTTGATATTATTGATTTGAATGATTATTCGATGCGAATTTATAGTGTAGATGAAGAGAAGAAGGGTTTTCCAGAAAATACAGAAGTTTTTAATCAATTGTTAGATAATTATAGCGGCTTTATTTTATCATTAGCAGAACACAATGGTTCTTATGCAGCAGCTTTCAAAAATATTTTAGATTGGAGTTCTAGAAAAAACAAAAATGTTTTTCGTGATAAACCATTGTTATTAATGGCAGCTTCGCCAGGCGAAAGAGGTGGGAAGAGTGTCTTGAGCGCAGCTAAAGAAAAGTTTTCTATGATGGGCGCAAAAGAATTATTTACATTTTCGCTGCCTAATTTTAATGATAACTTTAAAGAAGGGAAAATTGTAGATGAAACTTTACTTGAAGAATTAAAAGTTAGTGTAGAAAGTTTTGAGAAATCTGTATAACAATAATGGGCGATATTTCTAAAGACATCCAATCTAAATTCGAGAATAATAAGATTAAGGCTTTAATCAATATTAAATATACGTCAAATTGGATTAATAGTAGAGAGAACGAATTCTTTAGAAATTACGGAATTTCTCCGCAACAATTTAACATCCTTCGGATTTTACGTGGTGCAAAAGAAGAAATTAAAGTGCAAAAAATTAAAGATAGAATGATTGAGCGTGCGCCAAATGCAACACGTTTAATGGATAAATTGTTTGAGAAAAGCTTTATTGATAGAATTCGTTGTGAACACGATAGGCGCGTAGTTTACATAAAAATCACTGACAACGGTTTGCAATTATTATCTAAAATTGATGCCGATTTTGATCTTGATTTTTTAAAGAAGTTAAGCAAAAAAGAAGCTTCACAATTAAGCGATTTGTTAGATAAAATTCGATAAGAAAAATGAAAAAACTAAAAAGTATTCAGCATATTTCAGAAAGTCCATTGGTAAATATGGGCGCAATTCGTTTGCGACAACCAATACCAAATCAGGGAATTGAACAAATAGATCCGTTTATATTATTACATCATTATGGACCTTATGCAATTAGCGAATTTAATAATCCGTTCGATTTAGGACCACATCCCCACAGAGGTTTTGAACCAATAACCTTATTATTTAAAGGTGAGCAATTGCATAGAGATTCTTTGGGGAATGAGATGGTTGTAAAAGCTGGAGGCGTTCAATGGACAACTGCGGGTCGTGGAATTATTCACGCAGAAGCGCCAACCAAAGAATTTGTAAAAAAAGGTGGCGAATTAGAGGGAATTCAGCTTTGGCTGAATTTACCAGCAAAAGATAAAATGCTTCCAGCTAATTATCAGCATTTGGAAGCAGAGCAAATTCCGTTTTTACTTTCTGATGATAAAAAAGTACAATTAAATATTGTTGCGGGAACTCAATCAGATAAAACAGGATTAATAAAAACCCAAACTCAAGTAAATGTTTTTACCGCAAAAGCGGATGAAAATGGAAGTATTTCAATCGAAATTCCAAAGAATCATAATTCTTTAATTTACTTGCTAGATGGAGAGATTTTAGTGAATCAACAAGAAATTTTAAAGAAAGGAGAAAATCAGTTGATTTCTTTTAATTCTGATGGAAATCTCTTAGAAGTTAAAGCAAATAAAGAAAGCAATTTACTTATTTTATCAGGAGAGCCAATTAACGAAAAAATTACGCAACACGGACCTTTTGTAATGAACACGCAAACAGAAATTATGGAAGCGATGCGCGATTATCAGCAGGGAAAAATGGGGTATTTGTAGTAAGTGCATCTCCAAAAACTCATTTTTTATAAAATGAACTACCTTGAGGTATAGCCATCGAAGTATCAAGCGGAAAAAAACCTTATTTTTAGTTTGATGAAAACCCAGGTTTTCAAACTTTTCTCTTGACCACCGACACAGAGCGTCGGGAAGTTCTATAGATTAAACAGTATTTTATTACACGAAGGGTTAACAATTAATCAAATTATTAAAATTAAAGTGCGATATTTACATATAGCAGAATAATATAGACGACATGGAAATTACGGTTTTTTTGATCATAATATTCGATTGAGTAAATTAAGAGATCCATTGGAGCGATTAAATAAGAGCGTTGATTTCGAATTTTTCAGAGCACTATCAGAGAGTCGTCTTACAAAGAAAAAAAAGGTAAAGTGGTCGACCACCTTATGACTATTTTTAACTAAAATGCAAACAATCAAATTTTTTCTGCTTTTCGTTTTCAGTATTGTAATGTTGTCTTGCAGCGCTTCGAAAAAAATGGATATAAAAATAGCACAGCAATTTGCCTCATTTAGTAAAAATTCAGATTTTAATACCGTTGAATCATTCCTAAATAATTTGGTTAAATTACCTGTAAGACAAAGAGAGGATTCGCTAATTTATTACATATCAAAAGGTTGGATGCCTGATTATAATTTTCGTTTTAAAGAAGTCTCCTATCAATATACAACTACTTCCAACAAAAAACTTAAGATAAGTTTCTGGGTATCTCCAGATTATTTATCAATTGGAACAAATGAAAATTTTGTGAGAATGCCACTTACACCGCAAGCGGCACAAGCTTTAGTAGATCAACTTCATTGCGTATTACCAACTACAAAAATGGTTGATGAGATTTACAAATCGGCAAACGTAAAATTACCGCCTATTCCGTTGGTAGAAAATAGAGATTCTTTCCCCTCTTTTATAAAACATCATTTGCTCATTCAAAAGCAGCTGAAAAATAAAATTCATAAGGGAATTATTGCTGGAATTAAAAAAGATATAGTTCAATCTCTAGCAGTTTTAAAAAATCCCAAGCCCAATAGAGTTGCCATTTACGGTTGGCATAATTTAGATGGTAAACCCATACAACCTCTTTATACGGGACATGTAGATTGGTATGTGGATTATAGTCATGGTGTACGTTTGGTTTATGAAAAAATGTTAATCAACAATAAACTGTTTCTAGTAAAAGATGTTTTAAACAATCCTAAACTTGCCGGAAGTATTTGTAATGATAGTATATGTGTCCCGATGCGATATGGTAACGGACAATAAATCTAAAATAACATTTTTTTTTCGGTATAAAAATACACAAACAGAAATTATGGAAGCTATACGTGATTTTCAACAAGCAAAAATGGGATATTTGTAGTAAGTTTTATTCTGTATTTATATTTTAATCATTCTCATTTTTTTATTAAAAAAAGGTTTTATCTTGCAACTATTATGCGTGCATAATAAATTAATTCCAAAAAAAACATGAAATACAAACACATTTTTGAACCTTTAGATTTAGGATTTACAACCTTGAAAAATCGAATTTTAATGGGCTCTATGCACACGGGTTTAGAAGAAGAAAAAGATGGAATTGAAAGAATTGCAGCGTACTATTCAGCTCGAGCAAAAGGTGGAGTAGGATTAATTGTTACAGGCGGAATTGCACCAAATGTACAAGGTTGGACAGGGCCTTTTGCAGCAAGAATGTCTTGCAAAAAACATGCAAAACAGCATCAGAAAATAACAAAAGCAGTACATGATGAAGGCGGGAAAATTTGTATGCAAATTTTACATGCTGGTCGTTATGGATATCATCCTTTTAATGTTGCGCCATCAGCAATAAAATCGCCAATAACACCTTTTAAACCGTTTAAATTAAAAAAATCAGGAATTAAAAGAACCATTAAAGATTTTGTGAATTCGGCTAAACTATCAAAATTGGCAGGTTATGACGGCGTTGAGATTATGGGTTCTGAAGGATATTTAATCAATCAATTTATTGTAAAAAGAACCAATAAAAGAGCAGACAATTGGGGAGGGAGTTATGAAAATAGAATGCGTTTGCCAATTGAGTTGGTAAAACAAACTAGAGAAGCAGTTGGTACAGACTTTATTATAATCTACCGATTATCTATGTTAGATTTGGTAGAAAATGGAAGTTCTTGGGAAGAAGTTGTTCAGCTTGGAAAAGAAATTGAAAAAGCGGGCGCAACAATTATTAATACAGGAATTGGTTGGCATGAAGCAAGAATTCCGACTATTTCTACATCAGTTCCAAGAGCAGCATTTACTTGGGTTACGCAAAAAATGAAGGAAGAAATTAAAATCCCTTTAATCACTTCTAACCGAATTAATATGCCAGAGACGGCAGAGAAAATTTTATCCGAAGGTCATGCAGATCTAATTTCTATGGCGAGACCTTTTTTAGCTGATCCGAATTGGGTAAACAAAGCAAAAGCAGAAAAAGCAGATGAAATTAATACATGTATTGCGTGTAATCAAGCCTGTTTAGATCATGTTTTTGAACAAAAAGTGGCGAGTTGTTTGGTGAATCCGAGAGCGTGTCATGAAACAATTTTCAATTATAATCAAACAGAAAATAAAAAGAAAATTGCAGTTATTGGAGCAGGACCAGCAGGTTTAGCCGTATCAACAATTGCAGCAGAACGCGGACACAAAGTGACTTTATTTGATTCGGAATCTGAAGTTGGTGGTCAGTTTAATATCGCAAAGCAAATTCCGGGTAAAGAAGAGTTTTATGAAACGTTGCGTTATTTTAATAAACAAATTGAACTGCATAATGTCACCGTTAAATTAAATACTAGAGTTTCTGTAGATGATTTACAAAATTCAGATTTTGATGAAATAATTATTGCAACAGGAATTAAACCAAGAGAAGTGAAAATTGAAGGAATTGAGCACGAAAAAGTCTTAAGTTATTTGGATGTTTTAAGATTCAAAAAACCGGTAGGCAAACGTGTTGCAGTAATTGGAGCTGGCGGAATTGGATTTGACGTATCTGAATATTTATCGCACGAAGGTGAATCTGCGTCATTAAATATTGATGCATGGCTAAAAGAATGGGGAATTGATAAAACCTTACAAGCGAGGAGTGGAACAGAAGGAGTGGAAGAAGAAATTCCCAAATCGCCAAGAGAAATTTTTATGTTCAAAAGAAGCAAAGGAAAGTTTGGTGGTAATTTAGGGAAAACGACAGGTTGGATTCATAGATCAACTTTAAAAAAGAAAAAAGTCCAATTTATTGGCGAAGTAGAATATACAAAAATTGATGATGAAGGATTGCATTATGTAAGAAATGGAAAAGCAGAAATCTTGAATGTTGATAACGTTGTTATTTGTGCAGGACAAATGCCACTTAAAGATTTGTATCAACCTTTAGTAGATGCTGGAAAAAGTGTGCATGTTATTGGTGGCGCAGATTTCGCAAGTGAATTAGATGCAAAAAGAGCAATTGATCAAGGTGCTAGATTGGCAGCGAAATTGTAAAAACTATTTTATATATTTAATAAATAATCCCTTAAATCTACCTCTTCATCAAGTTCTAGTTTCTTTTTAATTCTATAACGAGAAGCTTGGACAGATTTAGGGTCAATATGTAAAATACTTGCTATTTCTTTAGTTTGCATGTATAATTTAATGAAAATACAATGTCTTAATTCTACTTCAGATAAATTAGGATGTAGTTTAACGAGCTTGTCATAATATCCAGAATGTACAGCGTTAAAATGCTTTTTTAAGTTTTCCCAATCATCATTAGTACCAATATTATATTCTATTTGATTAATAAGTTTTTTTGTTTGGGCTCTTAAAGAATTAGCATCTTTATCTATACTATTCTCTAAATCATTTTTTAAATCTTTTAATAATTGTTGGTTATTAAGTAAATGTAAAGATGAAGTTATCATAGATTTATCCTTATTTACATTTTGTTCTTTTAAATCAGATAGATCATTTTCGAGTTTTCTGTTTTTATTTGTCCAATTTTTATTAATATAAAAAATTGTTACAATCAATAAAATCAATAAAAAAATTAAAATGTAAATTACAACCTTATGGTTACTTTTAGATTGTTCTAATATTTGAAAGTTTAAATCTTTGTTTTTAAGTTGTTGTTCATAATTTTGTTCTTTTAACTTGGCTTCAATTGTTAAGTTTTTTATGGAACGTTCCTCTATTAAAAAGGGAATCATTTTAGAATCATTATCTCCAATAAGCTCAAGCGTAAATATACAGTCTATAGAAGTCTTTCTTGCTTTATGTACAGAAACACTTAATGTATTTACACCTGCAACAAAATCATCAGGTAATAATAATTTTTTATGTACATATGTTTCTGCTTCAGAGCTAACCACAAGACTACTGGCTTCTGTGGTGCTTAAAATTTCTCCTCCAGGCATATTGTTTCTCATTACTTCTCTACCATTAAGGTAAATAACTACACCATCATCTCTAACAACGTTTAAGGAGTATACTAAAAAGTCATAAGGGTTCTCTAATCTAAATATTTTTTTAAAATATTTGGTAATGTGTTTATTCTCTGGATCATCTCCAAAGCTAATATTAGTTTTATTATAAGAATCTCCATAACCTAATGGAGAAATACCTTCTTGCCATTCAGAAATAGATTCATTAGATTTTTCCCAATTAACTGGAGGTGTGTTGCTCTTATCAAAATAAAACCAAGTATCTCCTGTTTTAATAATTTTTGTTTGGGCATAAATCTTTGTTGAAAAGAACAAAAAAGTAAGTAAACTAAAAAATATAATAAAGCGAGAATATAAATTCATGTTTGTCATTATTTACAAATATAGTGGGTTTATTTTGTTATAATGGTAGGTTTATAGTCATTTATTTTGATTTGATAGTAGGTTCTTATATGTTAAATAAATGTTATTTTATCAATAGTGCGCTAGATTTGTAGAAAACTAATTAAAAAATATCTAACATGAAAAAAACTTTACGAATAATTTCAATATTATTATTTGTAGTGCATTATGGTTATGCACAACAGAGTCAAATTAAAGGAATAGTCACTGGCGATTCTGATACCTTACCTGGAGTTTCTGTAATTATTAAAGGAAAAAGTATTGGTGCAGAAACAGATTTTGATGGTAATTATTCTATAACTGCTTCCAAAGGAGATGTTCTTGTATTTAGATATATAGGAATGATAACAAAAGAAGTAGTTGTAAAAGACGCAACAACTATTAATGTACAACTAGATGAAGACTCATCTGTTTTAGATGAAATAATTATAGTTGCTTATGGTACTTCTAAAAAGACTGCTTTTACTGGTTCTGCGACACAAATAAATTCAGAATCAATAGAAAAGCGTTCATTAACAAATGTACTTACTGCAATTGATGGAGCTTCCGCAGGTGTTAAGTTAACACCAGCAAACGGTCAACCAGGTTCAAGCCCTTCTATAAGAGTGAGAGGTTTTGGATCTGTAAATGCAAGTAATAGTCCATTAATCATATTAGATGGTGTTGAATTTACAGGTAGTTTCTCTAGTTTAAATTCAAATGACATTGCTAGTTTAACGGTGCTTAAAGATGCAGCTTCTACATCATTGTATGGTAGTAGAGCAGCTAACGGTGTGGTTTTAATAACTACTAAAAAAGGTAGAAAAGGTAAAAAACCTACATTTAGTTTAGATGTAAGCCAAGGTATAAGCACTAGAGGTATAAAAGAATACGAAAGAGTTAATGCAACCCAATATTATCCTTTAATATGGGAAGCCATGAGAAATGGTTATTTAACTGCTGGTACATCTGCAACAATGGCAGATGCGAATCAATTAGCAAGTAATACTGTTTTTAATAACTTAGGTATAAATCCTTTTGATGTTGATAATAGTCAAATAGTATTAAATGACGGAACTTTAAATTCAAACGCAAGCTTAAGATATGCAGAAGATTTAGATTGGCAAGAACCTTTACTAAGTACTGGTGTAAGAAATAATGTTAATTTTTCTTTTAGTGGAGCAACAGATAATACAGATTACTTCACCTCTATTAGTTATTTACATGATGAAGGGTATATTATAAATTCAAACTTTGAAAGAGTTACTGGTCGTGTAAACATAAATACAAAGCTAAAAGACTGGATTAAAACAGGGATGAATTTATCTGGAACTACATCCACTTCTAACAATGCGAATGATGGTGGGAATAGTAGTTTAGTAAACCCATTTAGAACAACTAGATATATTGCACCTATTTACCCAGTACATTTACACAATCCCAATACTGGCGCTTATATTTTAGATGATAAAGGAAGGTTACGTTTCGATAGAAGTAATGGAAGAAAAGGAAGTAGTACTGGTAGACACGTAATAGAAGAAACACATTTAAATTCTGATGTAGACGAAATTAACACAGTAAATGCAAGGACTTATGTTGAGTTTAGCTTTTTCAATGATTTTACATTTAGATTTAATGCTGCTTTAGATAAACGTTTTTTTAGCTCTAAATCTTATGGAAATCCTATTGTAGGTGATGCCGCTGGAGAAGGTCGTTTAAGAAAAACAAATTCTACTAGAACTACAACTAATTACAATCAATTAATAAATTACGATAAACAATTAGGTAAACATAATATCTCTGTTTTATTAGGACATGAAAATATTGATAGAGAAATAGACTTTACTGGAGGTACTAGAAGAGGTATTATTGTTGATGGTTTGTATGAATTTGATAACTTTGAAACAATTTCAGATTTATCTTCATCACTAAATAGATTAACGATTGAAGGTTATTTTAGTAATCTTAAATATAATTTTGATGATAAATATTATTTATCTGCATCATATAGAAGAGATGGTTCTTCTAGATTTATAAATAATAAATGGGGTGATTTTTATTCTGTTGGCGCTGCTTGGAGATTAGATCAAGAAGATTTTATTCAAAATATTGATTGGATTAATACTTTTAAATTAAGAGCTTCTTACGGGCAAGTAGGGAATGAAGATATTGGCGGTTTTTATATAGCACACCCAACTTTTGCTGTAGGTTATAACAACGGTTCAGAAGGAGGAATTCTAGGGTCTACTTCTGGAAACGCTGATCTTACTTGGGAAACAAACATACAAACAGACGTTGCTTTAGAATTTGGTTTCTTAAACAATAGAATATCTGGTACTTTGGAGTATTATCAAAGAAAATCTCAAGATTTACTATTTTTTGTACCGTTGCCAACATCTGCAGGTTTCGATTCTTTCCCAGATAATATTGGAGACATGCAAAATAGTGGTGTAGAAGTAGATTTAAATGTTAAGGTTTTTGATACACAAAGCTTTAAATGGGAATTGAATGTAAATGCAGCTACCTTAAAGAATGAAATTACAAGATTACCTCAAGAAGAAATCATTAACGGCTCTAAGAAATTAGTAGTTGGAGGAGATATTTATAACTATTGGCGAAGAGATTGGTATGGTGTTGATCCTGCTGATGGTTCTGCTTTATATGTTTTAGACCCAGCGACAAAAGATGGAGGTGTAGATGAAAGAGTCGCAGCAGATGGTACAGAAGTTACTTTAGAACCAAATAAAGCATTATACCACTTTTCAGGAAGTGCTTTACCAGATCTTTACGGAGGTTTCACAAATACTTTTACTTATAACGGTATTGAGTTAGGTTTTACTTTTACTTATCAATTAGGGGGTAAAACGTATGATTCTAACTATTCAAACTTAATGGAATCTGGTACACCAGGATCAGCGTTAAGTACAGATATTTTAAACCGTTGGCAAAAACCAGGAGACATTACAAATGTGCCTCGTTTAGATGATGCAAGAATTAATGAATTTGGTGCTGCATCAGACAGATGGTTAATAAAATCTGATTATTTAGCGTTTAGACAATTTAATCTTGGTTATAACTTGCCTTCATCAATTACTGATAATTTAGGCGTTAATAATTTAAAAGTTTATATGAATGGAGAAAACCTTTTTGTAATTAATGCAAGACAAGGTTTAGAGTCTGGAGAAAATTTTAACGGAACAACATCAAACAGATTTACACCATCTAGAGTAATATCTTTAGGAGTTAAACTAACATTTTAAAAAATATATATAATGAAAAAATATAACAAATTAACACTATTACTTTTACTATGTTTAAGTATCAGTTTTAGCTCTTGTAATGAAAGCTTTTTAGAAGAAATACCAACAGATAGTATTTCGGTTTCTACAGCTACGGAAACTGCGGACAATTTATTTTTAATTGTAAACGGTATGCATAGATCTTTATATTTAAGATATCAAGGTAGTCAAGGTAAAGGAGGTATCGGTGCTTTAATGATTCAGAATGATGCTTTGGGTGAAGATTATGTAATGACCGATAGAGCTAATGGTTGGTTTATTAATGCATATCAATGGAATGACCATACTAGTGCAACAGATAGTGATGATTTATTTCCATATAGAACCTATTATCGAATTATTAGAAATGCAAACACAATAATTAATGCAGAAGGTGTTCAAGGTTCTGCTAATTTAATAAAGCAAGCAAAAGGACAAGCATTATTTTATAGAGCATGGTCTTATTTTCAGCTAGTACAATTGTACGGTAAACGATACGTAGCAGGTAGTAATAATGATCAATTAGGTGTTCCACTTCGTTTAGAGGTAACTACAGATCCTTTAGAAAGAGCAACAGTAGAAGATGTTTATACACAGGTTAATCAAGATTTAACAGATGCAATTGCTGCTTTAGACGGGTATTCAAGACCTAGTAAATCTCATATTAGCAAAACAGTTGCTTTAGGTCTAAAAGCAAGAGTTGCTTTAGTTCAAGGAAACAATATTGATGCATCTACTTTAGCTGTCCAGGCAAGATCTGGTTACAACTTAATGTCTTTTGGAGAGTATTTTACTAATTTTAGTAATTATGAAAGCGAAGAATGGATGTGGGGTTCACGTATTCAAGAAGATCAATCTATGTATTTCGCAAATTATGGAGCTTATGTTTCAAGAAACTATAGTTCGTCAAACATAAGAGGTAATCCTAAAGCAATTAATAGCACGCTGTATCATAAGATTCCAACTTCTGATGTACGATCTAGAATATTTGATCCAACAGGACAACACAATAATTTACCCGGAGGTATTGTTCTTCCTTCAAATTTTAATTTAGAACCTTACACGAGTCAAAAATTTATTGCTACAGATTTCGGAGATAGTAGAATGGATGTCCCTTACATGAGAGTTTCTGAAATGTATTTAATAGAGGCAGAAGCAAAATCAAGAATGGGTTCTGACGATGCAGATGCTGCAAATGCATTATTTGAAATGTCAAAAGTAAGAAATCCATCATACACACTATCTACAAGCACTGGAGCAACATTATTAGAAGAAATTCTTTTACAAAGAAGATGGGAATTATGGGGAGAAGGTTTTAGATTTTACGATTTAAAAAGAATGGATAAAGCATTGGATAGAACAGGAGCTAACCACATACCATCTTTATCTGTAATTATTAACGTACCTGCTGGAGACAAAAGATGGGAATGGTTAATACCACAAGATGCATTAAATGCAAATCCGTTATTGGTTCAAAATGCGCTTTAATATTTAGATTAATAAAATTAAAATAGATAAAATGAAAACAAAAATTTTTAAAAAAATAAGTATAAATTTAGCACTTAGCTTAATGTTAGTTGTAAGTTTTATTTCTTGTAATAATGACGGTTCTGATGGACTTGTATATTTAATTATAGAAAAAACTAGTGTAACAGAAGGTGTATTTGGTGATGAAGTAATTATAACAGGTACAGGTTTTAGCGCATCATCTAGTGCAAATTTGGTTACTTTTAATGGCAAAGTTGCAGATGTTATTTCTTCTACAAAAACTACAATTACTACAAAAGTTCCAGATTTATCATCTTCTGGAGTGATTACTGTAACTGTAAATAATCAAGAAGCACCGGGACCAAATTTTAATGTTATTTTACCTGAGCCATCAATTATAGGTTATTCAAGTTTTGAAGAAGTTCCTACATTTATTGGGGATATTAAGTATAGAAAAGTGGCTGATGATGTAGAACTTACAAACACGCAGGTCTCAAATCCATCATCAGAAGATCCTTACGTAGATTTTACAGCAACTGGAGCAGAGTTAGGTTTTGATTCCACTTATGAGGTTATTACAGATGCAAGTGGTAGCGCAACGAGCGAGAAAATAGGTGTTTTTAGTAATGCAAATATGGATACCAATCCTGTAGAATTCGAAGCAAGATTTGAAGACGGTACACAAGGTTATGTAGTATCTGATCAAGACATAACCATAAAAATCACATTTGATGAAACAACACTTACAGAACGCACTTTAGAGCCAAAAATCGAAGTTAAGTTCTTTATAGCGTCAACAAGTTTTGAGGAAGGTGAAGGAATTCAAGTTTATTATCAAACTGCTGCTGGTTTAGGAGATCCACTTTTTGAGTATCTAGATGATGATGCAGAAGCATTGTCTGGGGTATGGCAAACTATTACTGGAGACTTACCAGACGCAAGTAAGGTAAAAGGTAATATTGTCATTAGACTTACAGGAAATAACAATGCAGAAATGATTTGGGTTGATAGTGTTTATTTAAGAGCAATAATATTATAAGAATGATGATATAAAACAAAGGCAGTGATTAAAACCTTAACACTGTCTTTGTATTTTTAACTAATAAAAAAGTGTTCATGATGCATTTTAAAAAATTAATATTTTCTGTTATTTTAATATTTTTTTTAATAGTTACAGCTTTTTCTCAAAATAATGAAGATAGAGCTTACATAAAAGAGAAATCTAATATTGATGTGTTATTAAAGTTGAAAAATCAACATAATGACAAGCATCAGAAAATGTTAGAAAAAGCAAAAAAAATTGGACTCAATAAATATTATTTTTCAAAAAACGGAAGTAATAAAACCCTTAATGAAATTATAAACGGAATTCCTTTTTTTGATGAAGATGATAATGTAAATGCAGCCATCACAAATAGAGTAGACAAAATTTGGCAAGGTGGATCAAGCAATTTAAACTTGTCTGGTGATGGAGTTATTATTGGTCATTGGGAGGCAAGCGGAACCGCACTTTCTACACACGTAGAGTTAGCAGGTAAAATTACAATTTTAGAAGCTACTTCAGTTTCTTCTCACGCTACACATACCGCAGGAACAATGATTTCTAAAGGAATTAATACAGCTTCTAGAGGAATGGCATCTGATGCAGTTATTCACGCAAGAAGATCTAATAATGATGAGTCAGAAATGGCAGATTTTGCTGCTAGTGGTGGTCTTGTTTCTAATCATTCATACGGTAGTAGTAACCCTAATGGAAATATTTTAGAATATGGTTACTATTCAAGTCATGCACATGACTGGGATGAAATATCTTACAATGCGCCATTTTATTTAATTGTAAAATCCGCAGGAAATGAGAGAAATGAAAATTATAATATTTCAGATGGCGGTTATGACCTTCTCTTCACGCAAGCAATGGCAAAAAACATTCTAGTAGTAGGTGCAATAGATGACGTATTAAATTATTCAGGACCTAATTCTGTACAAGAAACAGAGTTTAGTTCGTATGGACCAACAGATGATTGGAGAATAAAACCAGATATTGTTGCAAATGGGAAAAGTCTTTTTTCGAGTAATTCAACAAGCGATACTGCATACTCAACCAAAAGTGGAACTTCAATGGCAGCTCCTACTGTTACAGGAGCAATAGCTTTATTGCAAGAACATTACCATAATATTAACGATGTTTATATGAAATCTGCAACAACTAAAGCAGTAATTATTAATGCTACAGATGAAGCTGGCGCAAATCCAGGACCAGATTTTGGAAATGGTTGGGGACTTATAAATGTAGAAAGAAGTGCAGAAATAATTTCAAATAATTCAACTTCTTCGTTAATTTTAGAAAAATATTTAGAGAATAATCAAGAATATCAATTTACAATAACTGTAGACGGTTCTAAACCATTGGTATTAACTATGGCATGGGCAGATGTTGCTACAACACCAGTTCCAAAATCTAATTTAGGCGTAGATCAACCAGATTTAAGATTGATTAATGATTTAGATATAAGAGTAATTGGTAATGGTAATACTTATTTACCATGGATAATAGAAACGGGTTCTTTTACAAATCCTGCTACAAAAGGTGATAATTTTAGAGATAATGTGGAGAAAATTGAAGTTGATAATATTCCTTCTGGCACATATACTGTAAAAGTTACACACAAAGGACAGTTATTTAATACTATAAATCAAGATTTTTCTATAGCTATAAATAATTTATCTTCTTACAGCTTATCTGTAGATGCTACTATTTTAAATAAAGTTGAGGTGTATCCTAATCCAGTTTTAAATAATAAAATATTTATCAATTTAAATCAATTTTCTGATGCTAATACAGAGGTTTTATTATTAGATATTACTGGACATCAAGTTTTAAAACAAAATTATAAGAATAAAGAAAAAATTGAGTTGGTAACACCAACATCATTATCAGGATTGTATTTACTTAAAATAAACACATCAAAAGGGAGCTTTACTCAAAAAATAATTATCAAATAAATTAGTACCAACCTTTAAGTTTTATCAAAATGAAAAAACAATTACTTTTTATTTTATTATTTCCAGCGTTTTTAAATGCCCAAACAATTTGGGAAGAAACGTTTGATGGTTATTCAGATTATACAAGAGTAAAAGGCGCAAATTCTTACGTAGAAAGTGGAGGTTACACAACAGCCGTAGTTACAAAATGGCAATTAGATGCCAGCGATTTAGAGTTGACAAGTTCTACAGGAGATTATTTTTACATAAATGTTTCAAGTGGTGCTGGAGAATTATATGCAAGAGATCTTGATGGTTCTGCTTATTTTACAACAGAAAACATAGATATTTCTTCTCAAACTGGAGATGTTACTATTAAAATTGAATTTGAAGCTTTTAGTTCAGGTGATTTTGATGGAAGTGAGTATATAGATATTTCTTACTCAACAGATAATGGAGCAACATTTATCTTAATTCCATATCAAGCTGGTAAAGAAGCTTCTTCTGGTCATACTTTTGCAAATGATGGAGATAAAGGTGTAGATTTTACACCAAATTTAGATTTTTCTTTTGATCCTGGAGCTGCAACAGCAGTTAAAGTTAAAATACGTATGTATAAATAACGGAGCAAATGAAAGATTTGAAATAGACGATATTTCAGTTATTAGAAATGCTACTATAGTTTGGGAAGAAAATTTTGATTCTTATCCTGCTGATTATGGTTATGTAGGTATAGATAATCTTGCGTCAGCACAATTAAATAGTGGAGATTATCCAGCTTCTGTAACTAAATGGACAGTAACACCTTCTGCTGGTTTTGTGAATCAGAACGATTATGCAGCAACATTAAATGGATCTTTTAGATTTAATGATGAAGATAACGCATTAACTTTTGAAACAGAAAATATTGATGTTAAAGGTGTTTCAGAAATTATTTTTAGCACAGATATAAAATTTGGAGTTGGTTTTGAAGGTGATGAATATTTGGATATTTATCACTCAACAGATGGTGGAAGTACATACATTTTAGAAGCTAGTTATACGCATACCTACCAAGCAGGAGTAAATATTATAGAAGGTGATGCTATTAATTTTTCGAAAACACTTTCTGGGCTTTCTGCAACAAATTTTAGAATTAAAATAATTGCTTACAGTGATTCGAACGTTGAAGATTTTGTATTAGATAATATAAAAGTAGTAAATGCTGCTACTGCAAGTGTAGATGAGGTTTTTAAAAGTAGCTTACGTATTTATCCAAATCCTTTAAACAATATTAAAATTTTAAATATTGAAAGTGCAGAAATTGGTGCTAAAAATATTTCAATTTATAATGTTTTAGGAAAGAAAATTTCATCTAAAACGCTTTTTTCAAATGAAAAATCAATTAATTTAAGAGCCATAAAATCTGGTGTTTACGTTATTAAAATAGTACAAGACCATAAAACAGCAACTAAAAAAATTATTATAAAATAAGCGTTTTATTCTTTGATTAATTGAGGGAACAGTATTTACAGAAATGTAAATACTGTTTTTTGTTTAAGAATAAAAAATTTTCAAAAAATAAAAACGATATTTGCATCAATAAAAAAAATAAAATGAAAAAAATATTCTTACTTTTAGTTCTATTCCAAACTTTTTTTTTGACTGCACAATCGGCTAGTTTTAATGCTAGCGATGCATCTGGTATTTTTTATTATAATGTAAAAGAGGTTGTAAATAAATCTAAAATCAAAAAAGATAATATTAAATTAATTACGACGAATGCCATCAGAAAATATAATGATAAGATTAAAGAAATATCTTTTTTAAATTCATTCAAATTTAAAGAATTAGAAACTTTAATTAATGGTGTAAGTAAAGACGCAAGTACTTTAAGCGAAGACCAAAGAATGAATTTGAGATCTAAAATTGAAGAGATTATTGTTCCTATAAGAGATAGTGTTGTAAAGTATGAAAAAACTTTGAACGATAAGTTAGAGCAATCCTTATCAGAAAAACAAAATAGGAAATGGCTTAAATACCAAAAACAACAAAAAAGGAAGTTAATTCCGGAAGACACGAGACAACGTCCAAATAATCAACAAATGATGAATAGGCGAGGTCAGAGAAATAGAAGGTATTAATTTTTATATTTTTTAAATGAAAACAGTTAAAATAATTACACTTACGAGTTGACAAAATTTCTTTTATCGAATTTAATTAACGATATTTGTTTTACTTATTTTCAAAATAAATTAACCAAAATTAGTGTTTAACAAAAAATAGAATAATGAATAAAAATACAGTTTTAGCGTGGGCAACTTTTATTATGATTTGTGTTGGTATTGCTTTGATTCTGTTAGGTGCTTACAGATATAATGATGTTGCAGGTTGGGGTTTCGCATCTGTTGGAATTGGGTTTTTTGCAATAGCTTGGGTTTTCAATGCCTTAAAAGGAAGAGTATAGTTAGAGTCTACAGTATTCAGTGGCAGTTTTCAGCTACAAAATTCAAAATAAATTTTCAAATTATATAGATTATGTCAGACGATAAGAAAGTCATCTTTTCGATGAATAAGGTTTCTAAAACCTATCAAAGTACAAACAAACAAGTCTTAAAAGATATTTATTTAAGCTTTTTCTATGGCGCTAAAATCGGAATTCTCGGTTTAAACGGTTCAGGAAAATCGACTTTATTAAAAATCATTGCAGGAGTTGAAAAAAATTATCAAGGTGATGTGGTTTTTTCGCCAGGATATAAAGTTGGTTATTTAGAACAAGAGCCACAATTAGATGAGAACAAAACAGTGATGGAAGTTGTTCGTGAAGGTGTTGCAGAAACGGTTGCAATTCTGGACGAATACAACAAAATTAACGATATGTTTGGCTTAGAAGAAGTGTATTCTGATGCTGATAAAATGGAAAAGCTAATGGAAAAACAAGCTGAACTTCAAGACAAAATTGATGCTTCAAACGCTTGGGAATTAGATACCAAATTAGAAATTGCAATGGATGCTTTACGAACTCCGGAACCAGATAAATTAATAAAAGTATTGTCTGGAGGAGAACGCAGAAGAGTTGCATTGTGTCGTTTATTATTACAAGAACCAGAAATTTTATTGTTAGATGAGCCCACAAACCACTTGGATGCAGAATCTGTACATTGGTTAGAGCATCATTTGGCGCAATATAAAGGAACTGTAATTGCAGTAACGCACGATAGATATTTCTTAGATAACGTTGCAGGTTGGATTTTAGAATTAGATAGAGGTGAAGGCATTCCTTGGAAAGGGAATTACTCGTCTTGGTTAGATCAGAAATCGACAAGAATGGCGCAAGAAAGCAAAACAGCTTCTAAACGTCAAAAAACATTAGAACGAGAATTAGAATGGGTTCGTCAAGGAGCAAAAGGACGCCAAACGAAACAAAAGGCGCGTTTGAACAGTTACGACAGATTAATGAGTCAAGATCAGAAGCAAGTCGATGAAAAACTAGAAATTTATATACCTAATGGACCACGTTTGGGAACAAATGTGATTGAAGCAAAAGGAGTTTCTAAAGCTTTTGGCGATAAATTATTATATGAAGATTTGAATTTTAACTTGCCACAAGCAGGTATTGTTGGAATTATTGGACCTAACGGTGCTGGTAAAACAACAATATTTAAAATGATAATGAATGAAGAACAACCAGACAAAGGAAGTTTTGAAGTTGGTGAAACTGCTAAAATCGCTTATGTAGATCAGGCACATTCTAATATTGATCAAGAAAAATCGATTTGGGAAAACTTTTCTGATGGTCAAGAACTGGTCATGATGGGCGGTAAGATGGTAAATTCTAGAGCTTATTTAAGCAGATTCAACTTTGCAGGAAGTGAGCAAAATAAAAAAGTTTCTGCACTTTCTGGTGGAGAACGTAACCGATTGCATTTAGCAATGACGTTAAAAGAAGAAGGAAACGTTTTATTATTAGATGAGCCAACGAATGATTTGGATGTAAATACATTAAGAGCTTTAGAAGAAGGTTTAGAAAACTTTGCAGGTTGTGCCGTTGTTATTTCTCACGATAGATGGTTTTTAGATCGAGTTTGTACACATATTTTAGCTTTTGAAGGCGATTCTCAAGTGTATTTCTTTGAAGGAAGTTTTTCTGATTATGAAGAAAATAAAAAAAATCGTTTGGGCGGAGATTTAATGCCAAAACGAATAAAATACAAAAAACTAATAAGAGATTAATTTGTTTTTATTTTTTTGGATACAAGAATTAATATTTTGATATACTGAATGAGTATTAAAATATTTGGAAACCAAAATTAAAACCTACAAGAATATTATATTTTGAATAAATTTTATTGGTTTAAAGTGAAATATCATTTTTTTTACAATAATTTAGAAATAAACAACGTTTTATTTTGGTAATTGTTTTTTTTTTTTATGTTTAATTCTTTTTAAAAAGAAGTAATCATTTTTTTTGGAAATTGCTAGCATAAAAAGAGTGTTTATAAAATCGCGCGCATTCTTTTTTAAATTACGTAAAAATCTTTAATGTTTAGATAAACTAATTTCTAATCAAAATGAATTCATTTAAAAATTAGTTGAAGTAATAATTAATTAATAAAATAAAAAAATATTTTTTGTATTAGCTTTTATGTTAATTGGATCATCTTCTTTTGCGAATAATTCAATAGATAAAGTAATGAATATCTCTGAAATTGAAATAATAAATTTTGAAGTAAATGACTTTGGTACATGTACATACACTATAGCCAGAACATATATGGATAGTCTAGGAGAATTCCATACAACATATAAAACTTATAGTAGATATGCTGTTAGTTCAAGCGACTGTAATAGTCTTGTTAGAGCACACATTTCTTCTTTAAACCAGGGGATGCCTTGGTAAACTTCAACATTTACTGCTTAGGTTTTTATTTACTTAAGCAGTAATAAAAATAAAAAAATTATGAAATATTATTTTTACATTTTTTTTTCTTTTTTTTTCGCAACTTCATTAGCACAAGAATCAAATATTTTAGTAGAGTATGAATATGAAAATCTTTATTATAAAAACACAGAAACGCTAATAGCAAATAGAAAAAATGCAAAAATTATAACTGGGGAATTAAAAAAAACGAACAATAGTAATTATATCAAAGACAGTGAAGGTAATTATGAAGTATTTCAAAAGAATATATTTATTAGAAAACAAGAAATTTATACTACATCTTCTAATAATATTTCATATATAAAAATGCCTTATAATAAAAAAGAGATTCTTTTTGTTAAGGACAGTATTAAAGAAATAGAATGGATATTAATACCTAATGAAACAAAAAAAATAGGCAATTATATTTGTAGCAAAGCTAAAATTAAATTTAGAGGAAGAGAGTATATTGCTTATTACACTTCTGAAATACCTATTGCATTTGGACCTTGGAAATTTAAAGGTTTGCCTGGTTTAATTTTACAGGTTTATAATACAGAGGAAGCTGATAAATTTATCTGGACAGCTAAAAATATTATATACCCTTTTGAAGATGATACTAATTTATTATGGGAAAAAACTTTAAATAAAGATTTAATCACTTTAGAAAAATTAATAAAAAGAGAAGACGATAAAAGAAATGAAGACAATAATGTAAGTAAGGCGAGGCTACCTAAAGATGTAGAACTAGTTAGTGCTAAGACAGTAAGACGAGGAAAAGAACTTATCTACGAATGGGAAGAAGAAAAACAATAATTTACCAATTACTATTTATATTTTTATTCCTTAATCATACAAATTATCTATCGCAAACAAAAATCACAGGGAATATTTTTGAAGAAAATAAAAAACCTATAATAGGCGCAAGTGCTATATTACAAGATAGTCTTAATAATATTATAAGTTATAGTTACTCCAATAATGAAGGATTTTATAATTTGGAAGTAAGAAAAGTAGGTATTTATAAAATCGCCTACTCTTCTTTAGGTTTTAAAAAAATAAATCTACCCATAAAGATTACTTCACTACAAATAGATTCTACAATAAACGTAATTTTAACAGAACAAGCTTTTAAATTAAATGAGATAATTGTAAAAGCAGAAAAACCAATTACAATAGGTAAAGATACCATACGTTTTAAAACAAAATTTTTCGCAAAAGGTAATGAGCAAACTGTAGAACAGTTGTTAAAAACCATACCTGGTTTAAATATAGACAGTGAAGGCACTATAAAAGTTGGTAACCAAGAAATAGAAAAATTAATGGTAGATGGAGATGATTTCTTTGAGAAAGGATATAAAATACTCTCTAAAAATATGCCAGCTTATCCAATAATAGAAGTTGAGGTACTAAAGAACTACTCAAATAATAGACTTTTAAAAGGAATTGAAAACAGTAAAAAAGTAGCTTTAAACTTAAAGTTAAACGAGAAATCTAAAAGAATTTGGTTTGGTAACACAGAATTAGGCTATGGTATTGTCTCAGAAAATAATTATGATATAAAAGGAAATTTAATGAATTTTGGTAAAAAAAATAAATACTTTTTTTTAGCCAATGCCAATAATATAGGTTACAATGCTACTGGAGATATAGAACAATTAGTGCGCCCTTTTCGTATAAACGAGCCAGCAAGTGTTGGAGATAACCAAAAAACAGAAAATATTTTAAATTTATCAAATAACAATTTAGCATTTGATAAACAACGGAGTAATTTTAATAATGCAGAATTACTTTCTTTAAATGCTATTTTTAATCCTAATAAAAAATTAAAAATAAAAACACTTGGTTTTTTAAACTGGGATGAGATAGATTTTTTTAGAAATAATACCGAAACAGTAAACATAAACGATGTTAATTTTACCAATTCAGAAGATTTAAAAGTAAGAAACAAACAAAAAACTGTCTTTGGTAAGTTAGATTTAATTTACAATGCTGCCAAAAATAAAATGCTAGAAACCACTACAAAGTTTAATTTTAGTAATTTTAATGACGTTTCAAACTTAATATTCAATGCAAATTCTACAGTAGAAAACTTAAAGTCAAAAAATACATTGTTTGATCAGAAAATAAACTATACACAAAAGTTTCAAAAAACAAAAGCATTTTTACTAACTGGTCGTTATATATTTGAAGATTCTCCACAGAGTTACGATTATAATCAATTTTTATTTCAAGAAATTTTCTCAAATACTTCTGCAGAAAATAATGTAAAGCAAACCAATAAAAACAGTATGCAGTTTTTAGGTTTAAATTCGCATTTATTTGATAGAAAACAAAACGGAAACTTATTAGAATTGCAATTTGGTAATGAATTTAGAAAAGATATTTTACAAACATCATTTGTTATTTTAGAAGACGAAAATATAGTGCTTACCCCAACATTGTACCAAAATAAAACAAATTATATAGTGAATAATATCTATGCAAAAGGAAAATATATTTACAATATAAATAATTTTAAAATAATTAGTAATTTAGGTGTTCATCAAATATTTAATAAACTAGAGAATAATACTACATCAAAAAATGAAAATCTCTTTTTTGTAAATCCAAGTATTGGTTTTAATTGGGAAATTAACACAAATAATAAACTAACAACAACGTATTCTTACAATGTAAATAATGCTCAAATTTTAGATGTTTACGATGCATATATTTTAAATGGCTTTCGTTCTTTTATAAAAGGAACAGGTAATTTTAATCAACTAAATAACTCAAATTTATTTTTAAATTATCAACTAGGTAATTGGAGCGATCGCTTTTTTGCTTCTATTTTTGGATCCTATACTAAAAATCACGATTTTTTTAGTACTAATACAACTTTAAAACAAAATTATTCACAATCAGAAAAAATTTTAATAAAAGATAGAACATCTTTAAACGTAAATGCAGAGTTAGATTTTTATTTTAAAATGATAAGTTCTAATTTAAAATTAGATGTGGGTTATGATCAAAATCAATTTAAAAACAAAATTAATTCAGCAGATTTAAGAAATGTAATTTCTAATAATTATAATTACGGTTTTGAACTACGTTCTGGTTTTTCTGGTGTATTTAATTATCATTTTGGTTCGCAATGGAATATTAGTGAAATTAAATCTCCAATTAATAATTCTTTCACAAACAATACAAGTTTTTTAGACTTATCATTTGTGTTTTCTGATAAATTTTCAGCCCAATTAAAAACAGAATATTACGATTTTGATAATTTTAATACAACTGAATCGTATTATTTTTTAGATTTTAATGTTCGATATTCAATAATAAAAGATAAATTGAGTCTAAATTTAGTAGGTAAGAATTTATTTAATACTAAAACATTTAGAAACGTTTCTATAAGCGACTTTAGCAGTTCTATTACAAAATATAGTTTATTACCAAGATTTGCGGTTTTGAAAATGGAGTATAGATTTTAAAGTAAAAAACGAATAATCTAACTTCTATTTCACTTTTCATTTGACTTTACTTTTATTAGGCGATTCATTTTTTCTATATTTTTAGTATTACTGCTTCTGTCTTAATTTCTATTGATATGTAATTTATTTTTATTGTAAACTTTTTGTAAGTAGAGTTTGTACGCATATTTTAGCTTTTGAAGGTAATAGCGAAGTGTACTTTTTTGAAGGTTCTTTTTCTGATTATGAAGAAAACAAAAAGAAACGTTTGGGTGGAGATTTAATGCCAAAACGTATTAAATACAAAAAACTAATAAGAGATTAAATACAAAAACCCGCCAAATGGCGGGTTTTTTCTTGATACTAATTCAGTAATACTAACTTCTCTTTTCCAAGCGCGCGCTTTTTTTATTTAGTTTTACGTCTCTTTTAGAAGATTCGTTTCTTTTTCTATACTCTGTTGCCCTACTTTTTCTTCTTTCTAGAATTGTTTGTTCTGAATTTTTTCTATCTACCCTAGAAGTGGAATTTTCTCTTTTATTTTCATTATTAAAAGTAGAATTGCTTCTTCTGTTGCTATTTATATTTTGCTCATTATTTCTTTTTTTTATTTCAGAATCTCTGTTTGTGTCTTCTTTTGTAAAAGAGTCGCTTGATCTTCTTGTACTGTCATTATTAAAATTTCTATCTGTATTGCTGGCACTGTTTCTTATATCAGATTTTGTGTTTGCTGGTTTTCTTCGCTTGATAATAGTACTTCTTTTTCCGATTTTAGCATTAGGATTCGATTTGTAATAGTAATAATTAGCGTCTTCTTTAACATGGTAATAATTATTTCTAAAATCCTTTTGATAAAAATAAGTATCATTATAATCACAAACATCACCAAAAGAAATGTCGATATTTATTCCAGAATTACCATAATAATACTCATTATTGTGGTGAACTTGTCCGTAAAAATATGGATTTCCATGTCTGTACTTAACTCGTAAATCGCCAACATTTGTCACAAAACCTCTGTTGTAATCTACAAATACAGACCCAATTCTAGAAACATCACCTCTAAAATTATAATTTATGTACACATTTCCAACTCGTGAAACTCTCCCACGTCTATTTCTATCAATTTTCACTCCGTTTCGTCCAATTCTTTGTCCGTTATAATCAAAATATGTGTTTTTATAACGAGTATTAAAATCGAATTGTCCATTTAAAAATAAAGTAAATTCGATTCCACGTTCAACAAAAGAAACTACGTTATCATAATAATCAAACCCAGATTTGAAAATTGTTTTTTCGTTTACTTTGGCTTCAATCGATGAAACTATCATAAACATTGTTAATAAAATAAATAAACTTTTTTTCATGATTTCTAATTTAAGGGTTTTGCATATGCTTTTCTGCATCTGCGTTTGATTAAACAGTTTTCAAAGAATGTGCCAAAATTGAAATATCACTATAATTGATCATAAGAACAGAAATAAAATAGGTTATATATATTGATAATTAGATTCTTATACAGAGGATGAAAATGGTTTTGAAGATTTGAAATAAATAATAAATATATCTGTTGAACATATGGTCAATTTTTTGATTTTTTTTTTATAGATTCGCCTTGAATGCTTAACTTAAATTAAACATATTTTGCGTAATAAAATTCTAAACAAAAAATCATGACTCATAAACACTTAATTTATCTAATTTTATTATTTATATCTTTCTCCATTAACTCACAAACGAGTAAAGAAAAATCGCTTCCAAAAGCAAAAAATGTAATCCTTTTAATTGGAGATGGCGCGGGATTATCGCAAATATCGTCAGCTTTTTATTTTAAAGATACGAAACCAAACTACGCTCGTTTTAAACATATTGGTCTTATAAAAACATCTTCATCAAGAGAAAATATAACGGATTCTGCTGCAGGTGCTACCGCTTTTTCTGCAGGGATTAAAACGTACAATGGCGCAATTGGTGTTGCTGATGATTCTACTCATGTTAAAAATATAGTTGAAATTATTTCACTTAAAAATGTTAAAACAGGAATAATTTCTACTTCATCTGTTCAACACGCCACGCCAGCAAGTTTTTATGCACATGCTATAAATAGAGGACTTTATGAAGATATTGCCGTAGATATGGTTACTTCTGAACTTGATTTTGTTGCAGGCGGAGGTATTCGTTTTTTTAATAGAAGAAAAGACGAAAAAAATTTATTAAAAGAATTAGAAGTCAATGGTTTTACGTTAGACACTATTGCTTTGGGCAATTTTGAAGAAATTAAAAATCATTCAAAAATAGCTTATTTATTAGCAGATACGCACATGAAACCTAAAGCAGACGGTCGCGGAGATTTTTTGCCCAAAGCAACAGAATTAGGACTTCAATTCTTGAATAAAGATGCCAAAAAATCTAGTTTTTTTGCAATGATAGAAGGTTCACAAATAGATTGGGCCGGTCATGACAATGATGCTGATTATATTATTTCTGAATTGATTGATTTTGATGATGCGATTGGAAAAGCATTAGATTTCGCAGAAAAAGATGGCAATACATTGGTAATTGTTACTGGAGATCATGAAACTGGCGGATTCACGTTATCATCAACACTTAAAACAAAAGAAAACGGTAAATCATACGCTGATTATAATGAAATTAAAGGAACTTTTTCTACCACAGGACACTCAGCAGCTTTAATTCCTGTTTTTGCTTATGGACCTGGAGCAGAATTATTTTCTGGAATTTATGAAAATACTGAAATTTTTCATAAAATATTGGAACTTACAAAATGGAATAGTAATGACTGATGATTTTTTTTGACGTAAAAAAGATTATAATGGTAATTTATTTTTATAGAAATTTAAATTGATACACAATTCAGAAGAATTTTTAGAATATATCTGTATATCCATAATTCATCTAACCCAGTAATATTTGCAATTACGAGCCTATCAAATATTTTTTCTTCAAAGTATCTTCGATTGAGTTTGTAAACAAATTCATTCAAGTATAATTGCAAATATTTTTTCTTTATTTTATGGTAAGTTACCACAAAATTTCTTTTTGCATTACTAATTGTAATGTGTATCCATTTGAATGTTTCTTTAGTTGTTTCATCTGATTTTTCACTGATATGTAATTCAACATAATCAGCAATATTTACATATGATGTGCTTTTATTTGTAAACACAATGGTTTGTTCTTTATTAATACCATTTTCAAAGGTTATATCCGTTCCATCTGCATAATGATCTTATAGAACTTTAGCTTTAAAATAGCGACATTGTCTTTCTACCTTTCCTGTTTCTATATTTTCAAGAACAGTACTTTCAGCCAGAACCATAACACTAGATTTTGTTTCCACGTCCTGCTTTTTGCGTTTTATGCTGATGCTCTGAAGCTTCTATCGTAAAGTAACCTTCATCCATTTCTATCATGCTTTCTAACTTATATCGTTCATCTCTATTGCTTATCGTTTTTCGTAATTTATGAACCATTGCCCAAACCGGTTCATAGCGTTTTAAACCTAATTGTTGTTGAATTTCTTTAGACGAAAATCCTTTTTTGGTGGCACTTAAGAAGAACATCGTTTTATACCAAATCAAAAATGATAAATTTGAACTCTGCATTATTGTTCCACTTCGCAAAGAAGTTCTGCTTCTACATCGTTTGCATTCATAACTCCGTTGACTTTTTATCCAGTAGTGAACTCTATGTGAGCACCTTTTACAAATAACTCCTGTTTTATCGCGCTCTTCTTTAAAATGAGTACGAAAAGATTCTTCACTATCAAATATTACCGTAAAACTAAAAATATTCATATAGATTTTTTCCTTAAATATTCTGAATAATCAACTATTATTAGCCTTTACGGTTATACAGATTGTTTTTTTAAAATTTACTGGATGCCAAAAAATTAGCGAAGTAGTACTGCGTTATTTGTGTAGTATGTTTTTGTAATTTGTTACTACAGAGTTAGTACATTGTTACTAAAGTTTTTTATAAATATTGTACAATAATTTACTAAAAGTTGTACAATAATTTTATAAATATACTAGTATAATTTAAAATTTAATGTAGTATTTTGTTGTTACTTGTAAAAAGCAAGCATATAAGAGTACAGATTAAGATATATAAATTAAAATTAAAAAATGGCATTACGATACAGAATTACTAAAAGATGCAATACTATTAGCGATAAGAAAAGTCAATATATTTTACAGGCAATAATTACCAACCATCTTAAAAATTGAAAAGAAAATTACAAGCAGATATTGATGTTTTTAAAGAAGGTAGTTTGTAGCATTGTTTTTTTAGGAAGATATATGTATAGTTTATTATTGAGCGTGTAGCATAACCGCAGCATCTTTACGCGAAACATTGTGGGTGTTTTAAATACTGTAAATTGTTTCATTATAATAACATATTTATTTGATCACAAAAAATAAATAGTTGTTATTATTTTGCGAAAATTAGCCTGCCGGCTGGTGTTCGCAGATTTTTTGTCAGTATAACTAAAAAAAGATATACAGTAAAAGTATTAACGAGTGCCACATTTATTAGAAGTATCTTTGGTATTTTATTGAAAGCGATGGAATAAAAGGTGAAATTGTAGTTTGAAAATAATTTAATGAGAAGTAAAGTATAATAAAAAAAAAATAGCACTTTTTGTAGCAGTTTCTGTTTTTACAACTGTTTTGCGCATGAATATGTTTTAATTGCCTATAATTTTATCGTAAAAAAAGGAGATACATTAGAGTTATATTTATTTATAGCAGATGGTTTTAATATCGAGTTAGAAAGACCAGTTCAGAAATCTATTACAAAGAATTTTGAAATGATTAGTGAACTTGGAAAAACAGATTTATTAACCAACTTAAAATACGGTATATTGCCTATTTTAGAATTGAAAGTAAATTTTGAAGGATTGGGATTGTTATATATGGAACGTGATTACGCAAATGTAAAAATGAGTAATGATGAGTTTAAAAGTTATTTAATAGTAGATAATATTGAGAATACTGCAAAAACTGAACAGACAGAAAGATATATGCGATATCTAAAAACGCTGATTCAGAGTGATTACAAAAAGAATGATGCCATTTATAAAACTATTGTTGGGCATAATTTTGAAATAGTATTATTGCAAAATCCCTATGAATTAAATCAAGATGATTGGTTGAGTGTAAAAGTTTTGTTTATGGGCAAACCGCTAAAAAATAAAGTGATAACAGCCAGAAATAGAAATGGAAATGAACCCTCTATTTCTCAATATTCCAGAACAAATGAAGAAGGAATTTGTACCTTTAAGCTAGAAAAAAAAGGAGATTGGTTTCTGCATGCAACACACATGATTCCGTCTAGAAATCAAAAAGAATCAGATTGGGAAAGTTTTTGGACTACGTTTAGTTTTGGTTTAAAATAATTCGTTCTTTATCATTTAAAGTATAAATAATAAAAACTTTTTTAAAATAGTTACTATTATATTTTAACTTTGCAGCAAATATATTATCTATTTTTCATTAATATTACAGGGGATATTCCTTTAAAAACAAATAAATTAAAGCTATTAAAATGTTAAACAAAAATTCACTATTTACTGCCTTACTCATTTTTACCATTGTTTTTACAAGTTGTACAGACGACAAGAAATTTGCAATTTCGAAAGAAAATGTTGGGAAGGTAAACGCTAAAACTACGGTTACAGATCTGTATAAAATATTTGAGAAAGATTCTATTATTAAAAATTTAAGTGAAGGATCTTTAGGAAGTAATTTTTTTCAAGATAACGATGAGTATTTAATTTACGAAAAAGGAGGGAAACATTTGTTAACAATTGTACCAAAAGAGCAATTAGATTCTACGTCTACTATAAAAAATATTGAGATTTTCGACAGCCGTTTTAAAACAGAAAGTGGCATTTCTTTAGCATCAACTTTTTCAGAGATAAGAGCGAATATAAAAGTTGATAAAATTGAGTCTTCCTTGAAATCTGCTACGTTATTTATTAATGAATTAAATGCAACTTTTGTTATAGCTAACGAAGAAATGGGATTGAAAGATTTTAGCAAGCAAAAAGTTGTGGAAGAGCAAATACCTGATTTAGCAAAAATGAAATCTTTTGTGGTTTGGTTTAATTAATTTTTGGGCATATTTTGTAAAAACAAAACCGCGTTTTTCGTTATATTTTTTTAGTGAAAAACTAAAAAGGATTTCACTTCAATCGCTTACGCAAATTCTAACTTAATTAAAAATAACATAATGCTCAAAAAAATATGAATTGGTTTCTAGGTGTTTTTGCTTTGGCAATTATATTGTTTCTAATTTATAATTATAGAAAGAAAAAAAGAGAGACAAAGAGAAGAAAAATATTAAATAATTTAGTTCAAAATTGGGGTAATCACAAAAAACATGATCATTTTTATTTTCCCTCAATAGAAAAATACTTTATAAATAACAATCAAAAAGAGAAATCTTATCATATTATATCGGACAGATGTGCTACTGATATAGATGTTAATGAAACTTTCAAAATAATAGACAGAACTTCTTCAAGAATTGGGCAACAGTATTTATATTACAAATTAAGAACCATTGAAAGTAAAAATAATTTATTTATTTTCAGTAAATTAACAGTCTTTTTTGAAGAAAATGAAGAGTTAAGATTAAAGGTTCAATTAGAGTTACTGAAAATAAATTCAGACGATTCTTATAATTTTGAAAATTTAGTCACATCAAAACCTATAGAGAAACCTAAATTAATTAATTTAGTTTATGCATTTACAATAGCATCCATTACTTGTGTTTTTTTAGGTATATTTTTTCCTGTATTTTTAATTTTTTTAATTCCTATTCTTGGAGTAAATATTGCATTTCATTATAAAAATAAATGGAATATTTCTAATTATATAGAAGGTGTAAGTCAATTATCAAAAGCACTTATTGTAGCACAAAATATTACACGTTTCCCAGAAATTAAAAAATATTTCGTTGATTTAACATTTATAAGAGAAATTGAAAAAATAAAGTTAAAAACTGAATTTATTAGTTTTGAAAGAAATTCAAACGATGAGTTTACACTTGTCCTAAGTTTACTAACAGGATTTATAAAAGTTTTTTTTAATTTAGAATATATTGTTTTTTATAGCTTTATAGAATCGATTACAAATAAAAAACAGGAACTAGAAAAAATGTTTCGTTTTATAGGAGAAATTGATGCAGCAATTTCTACAGCATCAGTAAAAGTAAGTAAGTATAAAATTTGTAATCCAATATTTATCGATGAAAAAAAAATAATTGTTACTCAAATTTCTCATCCGTTAATAGAAAATTGTGTTTTAAACGATTTGAATTTATCAAATAGCAGTTTACTGCTAACGGGTTCAAATATGTCTGGTAAAACAACATTTATAAGAAGTGTTTCTATAAATAGTGTTTTAGCACAAACATTAAATATTTGTTTTGCTCAAGAATATTGTGCTCCTTTTTTTAAATTATTTTCTTCTATAAGAATTAATGATAATTTACTAGAAAATACTAGTTATTATCTTGAGGAAGTTTTAACTATTAAGGAATTAATAGAAGAATCTCAAGATGGGAATCCTTGTTTATTTGTATTGGATGAAATTTTTAAAGGAACAAATACTATTGAAAGAATATCTGCAGGAAAAGCTATTTTATCTTTTTTGAATAAAGGAAGCAACATTGTTTTGGTTTCTACTCATGATATTGAATTGACAGATATTTTAAGTAAAGAAAATTTCGATTTGTATCATTTTAGTGAGCAAATAGATGATAACCAATTAACCTTTGATCATAAACTGAAAGAAGGTAAATTAAAAACAAGAAATGCGATAAAAATTTTAGAACTTTACAATTATCCCAGTGAAATTATTAATGATGCAAAATCAACAGAAAAATCAACTTTTGGAAATTCTCAAAAAAGTATTAAGAATAACTGATATTTAACCCAATGAATCAATATTCTATAGAAAAAAGTAAATCAACAATATTAAAGACAAATTATGAATTTAAGAGAAGAGTTATTTTGCAATATTATTTAGATAATGCTATTCTAATCAATGCTGCTGAAAGAGAAATTCTAGAAATAACAAAAGCACTAGAACCAGAAAATATAGGAATTATTGATTGTTTATTAAATGATGGTTCGCATTTGAATACGTTGAGATTAGTAATTGGTTTAAAAATTACTTCTAACAAATTATTAGCAAATCTTTCAAAAAAATATTTATCAGAAAAAAAATTGAATATTGCTGAAGCAGAAAACTATTATATGATTGATAAATATTTTGATGAATTAAGTGAAGTAGAATTAGATGTTGATAGGGGTTTACAACTAAATTTATTATAAAAGAATATGAAAAAATACACCATACAAAACGCGCCATTTGTAGTACCAACAACAGACGGTAAAATAATTAAAGAACATTTTGGGAATTCCAACCAAGAAAATGCAAAATTAAGTATTGCGCACATGATTGCTCCAGCAGGTTGGGAAGAGCCTTTTCAAACGCCAAAATTTGAAGAATATACGTACATCATCAAGGGAAAAAAACAATTTATTATAGATGGAGAAACAATTGTTTTAGAAGCTGGACAATCTATAAAGATTGAGAAAAATGTACGTGTTCAATATTCAAATCCGTTTACAATTGCTTGCGAATATATAGCAGTTTGTTTGCCTGCTTTTTCTATTGATTTGGTAAATAGAGAATAGTATTTATTCAAATTAATTTTCTAAATTGCGCTAAAATTCAGGATGAAAGATGTAATTGCCCCAAAATTAATAAGACAAGTTTTTGTCTTGTTATTGATTTTACTTATCGGAATTCTTATTTTTAAGGAATTATTACCTTATTTATCTGGTGTTTTAGGTGCTATAACTGTCTATGTTTTATTGAGAAAATGGATGGTTGCTTTAGTTAAAAAAGGTTGGAAACCAGATTTAGCAGCCGCACTCTTAATGGTACTTTCATTTGTTTGTATTCTCTTGCCCGTAGCTGGTATTATTTTAATGTTGGGTAATAAAATAGGAGAAGCAATTAAAAATTCTGAAGAAGTTGTAGGTGCATTTAAGAAACAATTGGGCCTTATTGAAGAACGTTTTGGGTATGATTTAACATCCAACATTAAAGTTTCTGAAGTTTCTGGTTTCTTAACAAATAATATTCAGGGTTTTGCAGGAAGTACATTCGATATATTTATAGCAATTGGTCTAATGTATTTTATGCTGTATTATATGTTAACGAACAGGTCTGAATTGAAAAAATCTCTTTACGAATATATTCCTATCAGTGAGAAAAATTTAAAAATTATTGGTAAAGAATCACAAGTTATGGTTCGTTCTAATGCAATAGGAATTCCGTTAGTCGCAATTGCTCAAGGTATAATTGCACTAATTGGTTTTTTAATTTTTAGAATTGAAGATCCTTTATTTTGGTTTGTGATAGTTACAGTAGGTTCTATGATTCCGTTTGTAGGAACATTAATTGGTATTTTACCTGTCTTTTTAGTTACATTATCATTTGGTGATACAACTGCGGCTTATGGAATCTTAATCTACGGATTGGTAGTTGTGGGCTCTACAGATAATATCATTCGTCTTTTTATATTAAAGAAATTAGATAACGTACATCCTTTAATTACATTGATTGGTGTAATTGTTGGAGTTCCACTTTTTGGATTTATTGGATTGATTTTCGGTCCGTTATTAATCAGTTTATTTTTGGTAATTGTGCGAATTTATCGAAAAGAATTTGGTGAAGAAAAACGTGGTGAATCGAGACAAATATAAACTACTTTTTTTTTCTATTTGATAAATAAAAAGGCAAATAAATCAATAAAAAATACGGAATTACCATTAACTCTACAACTAAAACATAATAAGGCCAATCTCCAAAAGCATCGAGCACTGTTTTTGCTTCTGGCCTTCTATTGGTGAAAAAATAATTTGAACCTAAAAAATAATTTAGTGTAAACATTAAAAGCATATAAATTTGCATTCCAACAAAAGCTTTAAAAACACTTTTAAATGTTGGTCTCATTTTATAAATTAGTGTTGCATAAAACATAAAAATCACCAAACCAGTATGCATAAACCAATATCTGTAAAACGGATAATTGAGATAATTCTTTTCATCTGGAGTTATAATTGCTTGTGACGTTCCTGCAAAAATTAAAAAAAGCAACACTTCATAGAGAACATATTTCCTTGTAAATGAAAAGAAAGGAAGCAATAGACCTAAAAAGCTACATAAATGTAAGGGTAAATCTTTCTGAATATCAAAATTGCCCTTGTAAATATTTATAAAAACACCTAAAAATATAGAAAGTGTAATGGAAATCGCAAATATATTCCCAACTAAAATTTGCCTAGAAACTGTTTGTCTTTTTGCAAACTGAATTAAAAGAATCCCAAATAAACCAAAACAAAGAATTACAATTAAATGTTGAGAAGAAAATGGGATGAAATCTGTATTGTCGTTTAGGAAAAAATCTTTCAAATTTATTTTTTAAAAAACAGCAATTTAGCAATTCTTTTTAAAAGACAAATACGTGTTTTAAAAAATAAATTAAGAATGTTTATTCAAAATTGAAGATTTGAATTTCTCTAATTTTTTATTTTTTTTCTTATTAATATAATGTCTTAAAACACCACCTTTTATGCTATTTACATCAAATTCTACAATAAAAGCTTTTGTATCTATATCATGAATTATTCGGTACATTTTTTTAATATCAATTCTATTTATAATCGAGTGAATAATATCAAATTCTTCTGCTTTTCCTTTACTACCAAATCCAGAAGAACCTTTATAGACCGTTAAACCAGTTCCTAATTCTTCTAAAATTGCAATTTTAATCAAATCAAATTTTTTGGAAACAATCGTAACTCCAATAAAGTCTTCAAAACCTTCTATAACCGTATCTGTTACTTTTGAGGCAACTATATATGTTAGAATGGAGTAAAGGGCAACTTCTTTGGAAACCACAAAAGCAGTAACACCAAACAAAACGACATTGAAAATTAAAACGATTTTACCAATGCTTATTCCGAATTTATCATTCAAATAAATACCTAAAATTTCCGAACCATCTAATACAGAACCATTTCTAATTGCAATACCAACTCCAGAACCAACTAAAAGGCCTCCAAAAATAGAAATTAGTAGTTTATCATCAGTAATAATATCATAATTTTCAAATTTTAAAACTAAAGCTAATCCAATTATGCTTATGATTGATTTGATTACAATTTGCTTTGAAACGGTATAATAGCCAAGTATTAAGAAAGGAACACTAAATAATAAAAGAAGATAAGAAATTTCTATATCCACTTGTGTATTTACTAAAAGTGCAATACCTGTTACGCCACCATCTAAAAAACCGTTGGGTAGTAAAAAAGCTTTTAAACCAATACTTGTGAGTAGAATTCCAATTAAAATCTGAAAATATTCAGAAAGATAACTTGTTGTTTTTCCAGATTTCATTTGGCTTAATTTTTTCTTTTAAAGGCTAATAGTGTGTTTTTAAGTAACATAGCAATAGTCATTGGGCCAACTCCGCCAGGAACAGGAGTAATATAAGCGGCTTTTTGAGAAATTTCTTTAAAAGCTACATCACCAATTAAACGATATCCATTTTTCTTTGAGGTATCTGCAACTCTGGTAATGCCAACGTCAATAATAGTAACGCCTTGTTTTACCATATCTGCTTTTAAAAATTCAGGAATACCTAGTGCAGCAATAATAATATCTGCTTGTAATGTAATTTCTTTTAAATTTTTAGTTCTACTGTGTGTTAGTGTAACTGTTGCGTTACCAACTTTTCTTTTTTGCGATAATAAAATACTCATTGGGCTACCAACAATATGACTTCTACCAATAACTACAACATGTTTTCCTGAAGTTTCTACTTTATATCTTTCCAATAATTCTAAAATTCCAAACGGAGTTGCAGAAATGAAAGTTGGTAAGTTTAATGCCATTTTACCTACATTCATAGGATGAAATCCATCCACATCTTTATCAGGATTTACTGCCATTAAAATTTTTTGCTCGTTTATATGCTTTGGCAAAGGAAGCTGAACAATAAAACCATCAATATCATCATCAATATTTAAAATAGCAATTTCATTTAACAATTCTTTTTCAGTAATATCTTCTGGCAAACGAACTAAAGTTGATTCAAAACCAACCTGTTCACAGGCTTTTACTTTTGCATTTACATAGGTAATACTTGCTCCGTTATCGCCAACAATTATTGCTGCTAAATGTGGCTTTCTATTCGTGTTTTGGATTAATTGAGATACTTCTAAAGCAATTTCTTCTTTAATGTCTGCTGCAGTTTTTTTTCCGTCTAATATAGTCATAAGTTTTCAGTCACAGTTTTCGGTTGGTTTCAACTCCAAATTTATCAGGGTTAAAAATCATATAATTTATTAATTTTCCAATTTCTTTATTTTTATCAGAACAATTTAAATGTTGTTCGTGATTTATATATTCACAAGCTAAAGCAAAATCTAACCAAGTACTAGTCTCCGAGTTTTCTCCGTCAGAATCTGTCAGTTTACTTATAAAATGTTTTGGATATCTTTTTTTTCGATATGCTTCAGAAATATTTGCACAGACAGAATGCGAACTTCTCCCAATTTGGTCTGTTAAAGAATATGTTTCTTCTTTAGGGAAATTTTTAGACACTTCAAAAATATGCATCGATAATTCAAATGCTTTCTGATATGCTAATAATTTTTTAAAATCCATATTCTAAATATTTTCCAATAGCATAATCTAAATGAAACTGAGACTGCAACTGAATACTGATAACTGAATACTGAATACTGAAAACCAAACTACTTCATTCCCTGCATCATCTGCATCATCTTTTTACTGCCCCCACCTTGCATCATTTTCATCATTTTACTCATTTGGTTGAATTGCTTCATCAATTGATTCACTTCTTGAACAGAAGTACCAGATCCTTTTGCAATACGTTTTTTTCTGCTTGAATCTATGGTTGTTGGTTCACTTCTTTCGTTTGGCGTCATCGAATGAATAATTGATTCAATTCCTTTAAAGGCGTCATCATCAATATCTACATCCTTTAATGCTTTTCCAGCGCCAGGAATCATTCCCATTAAATCTTTCATGCTTCCCATCTTTTTGATTTGTTGAATCTGACTTAAAAAGTCGTCAAAACCAAATTGATTTTTAGCAATTTTCTTTTGTAATTTTCTAGCTTCTTCTTCGTCATATTGCTCTTGCGCTCTTTCTACCAAAGAAGTAACATCTCCCATTCCTAGGATTCTGTCTGCCATTCTATCTGGATAAAAAATGTCAATCGCATCCATTTTCTCGCCTGTTCCAATAAACTTAATTGGTTTATTAACAACAGATTTTATAGATAATGCAGCTCCACCACGTGTATCTCCATCTAATTTAGTTAATACAACTCCGTCGAAATTTAAAATATCATTAAAGGCTTTTGCCGTATTTACCGCATCTTGACCAGTCATAGAATCCACAACAAATAATGTTTCTTGCGGATTAACTGCTTTGTGAATTTCAGAAATTTCATTCATCATTTCTGTATCAACCGCCAAACGACCAGCAGTATCAATAATCACAACATTATTTCCGTTAGCTTTTGCATGCGCAATTGCATTTTTAGAAATTTCTACAGGATTTTTATTATCTACTTCTGCATAAACTTCAACGCCAATTTGTTCTCCAACAACTTGTAGCTGATTTATGGCTGCGGGTCTATATACATCACAACCAACCAATAAAACGTTTTTGTTTTTTTTTGTTTTTAAGAAGTTTGCTAATTTACCAGAAAAAGTAGTTTTTCCAGAACCTTGCAAACCAGACATCAGAATAACAGTTGGCGAACCACCTAAATTAATTCCAACATTTTCGCCACCCATTAATAGCGTAAGCTCATCTTTTACCAATTTTACCATTAATTGTCCAGGATTCAAGGTGGTCAATACATTTTGACCTAACGCTTGTTCTTGCACTTTTTTGGTAAAATCTTTGGCTATTTTAAAGTTAACATCGGCATCTAAAAGCGCTCTTCTAACTTCTTTTAAGGTTTCTGCAACATTAATTTCAGAAATTTTCCCGTGTCCTTTTAATGTATGAAGTGCTTTATCTAGTTTATCGCTTAAATTATTAAACATAATGGTTTGAGTTCTTTTTTTAGAAATACAAATATACTATTTAGCAATTAAAAATAAAGAATTTTTTGCGATGAACTTATCAATTAAGTAGGTAAATAAGCGTATTTACTTCGTTCGATTTGGTTGAGAATGGAATTATTTATTTAGATTGCTGCTTCTATAAGAAAGACAACTCATTGGAGAACTTGATTAAAAATAGCAAGATTTTTTTTAGTAAAGAGGAAAAGAAAAGTTTGTGAAATTTGTAATTGAATGATTAAAGCAAGAAAATAAAAAAAGTCCTACCGAAGCAGGACTAAAGATTTTCATCTACGGCATATAGCCTTATTGTGATAAGATTAAAGATTAGAAATTTTAATCTAAATCAAATATACAAAAAAATAATTACTGGTATTTACGGAAATTCGCAAAGCAGTGTATTTTCTTTTTTGTAAATTTAAAAATTGAACTTTTAATTAGAATTATGAGCAGAATTTTAGGATTAGATTTAGGGACAAATAGTATTGGTTGGGCAATTGTAGATAAATACAAAGAAGAAAAAGAATTTCTTTTAATTGATAAAGGAGTCAGAATATTTACAGAAGGTGTTAATATTGAACCTAAAACAAATAGCGAAAGTTCAAAAGCTGCGCAACGTACCGGTTATAGAAGTGGTAGAAAATTAAAATATAGAAGAAAGTTAAGGAAATTAGAGCTACTAAAAGTTTTATCTGATAATAAATTATGTCCAAAATTATCTGATGAAGAACTTAAAGATTGGAGATATAAGAAAATCTATCCTAACAATGAAGAGTTTAGATTGTGGTTAAGTACAGATAATCAAAATGGAGAACTGGAACGAAAGAAACAAATCAAAAATCCTTATGCGTTTCGTTTCAAAGCATCTACTCAACAATTTAATTTGGACAAGCAAAGTGACAGATATGAATTGGGAAGAGCTTTCTATCATATGGCGCAAAGACGTGGTTTTTTGAGTAATCGTTTAGATACTTCCGATAACTCTATTATTGAAGATAAAAATAATGAAATTGAAGAAATTATTCAGCAATCTAACAATTCAATAGATTTTTTAGGTACGTATGACGATTTTATCAAAGATTATGATAAATCAGATACAAATAGTAAAGCGTTATTTACTTTAGGCAGAGGTTTTAAAATTATTTTAAATGAAAATACTAATGTAGAATTCAATAAAATAAAAGAAAAATTATCAGAACGTTTAAATCGCAAAGAATTCTTAGGAAAAGTAAAAAGTGCAATCAGTGACTTATCTACCAAAATAGAGGAAGCAAACTGTAAAACTTTAGGAGAGTATTTTTACAGCTTACATAAAGAAGGTATAAGAATTAGAAACAACTACACACATCGTGAAGAGCATTATTTATATGAGTTTAATGAAATATGTGACAAGCAAAACCTTCAAACAACTTTGAAAAGTGATATTGAAAATGCTATATTTTATCAACGACCATTAAAATCTCAAAAGGGATTGGTTGCTAAATGTCCATTAGAAAATGATAAAGCTTGTGTACCTATTTCACATCCCGATTTTGAGTTGTTTAGAATGTATAGTTTTCTGAATATAATCAAAATAAAAGCAGAAGATGATGATAAATTACGGGTTTTAAATGCTGATGAAAAAGCAAACATAGAAGCTCTTTTTTATAGAAAATCTAAACCTAATTTTGATTTTGTAGAGATTGCAAAAAAACTTACGCCAAAACATTTAAATTCGGGATACTACAAAGATAAGAATGCTAAAGATTTTGATATATTATTCAATTTTGGAAATTATACCAACGTTTCTGGTTGCCCGACAATAGCAAATTTAAGATCTGTTTTTGGAGAAGATTGGAAAGCTTATTTAATAGAGAATTTTAATAAAAAAAACAAAGATAATTCTGCTAAAACAGAACATCAAATAATTGATGCTATTTGGCACGTACTTTTTAGATTTGATAAAACAGATAAATTAAAACAATTTGTAATCGATTATTTAGGATGTGATGAAAATACAGCTTCAAAGTTCTCTAAAATTAAATTAAAACAAGATTATGGGTCATTAAGTTTAAAAGCCATACGTAATATTTTACCCTATTTAGAAAAAGGATTACTATACTCACATGCTGTTTTTTTGGCAAATTTGAAAATAGTTTTACCGAAAGATATTTGGAATAATCAAGAAAATCTAAAAACGATAAACAATGAAGTTTTCTCAATTATAGATAACTATACTATATATAAAAATAAAGTTGACATAGTTAATGGACTAATTAAAAATATAAAAGACAAAAAAGAAACTTGGAATGAAAATAACACATTTGTTATTGAAGTGTATAAAAAGGAGATTAATAAACATATTCAAGATTATTTTGGAGATAAACGCTGGGGTTCTTTTTCCGAAGAAAATAAAGAGGAAATTTTGAAAGAGTGTTTTGAGCTTTTTTCCGCTCAAATGAAGTTGAATTCTGGAAGAGGAGAATTTATAAAGAAAGAAACATTAGATGAACGTGTTAAAGATTTTTTACGAGATAATTTTAATGTCTCTGCAGATAAATTGAAAAAACTGTATCATCCTTCTGCAATTGAAGTTTATGATAAAGCAAAACGTAGCGACAAAGATGGTAAGTTATATTTAGGAAGTCCGCTAATATCATCCATTAAAAATCCAATGGCAATGCGTTCATTACATCAATTACGTAAAGTAATCAATCAATTAATTAAAGAAGATGTTATTGATGAAAATACAATTGTTCGTATAGAAATGGCAAGAGAATTAAAAAGTGCAAATGAAAGAGTCGCTATAAGACAATGGCAAAATGATTTACAAAATAATAGAAAAGAATATATTGAAGCTATAAAGAAGATTTATAAAGAAGATTGCGGTTTGGATATAGAGCCTTCAAAAGATGAAATTTTAAAATTTCAACTTTGGAAGGAGCAAAATCAAATTTGTCTTTATACTGGAAAAACTATTAGTATTTCAGATTTTATAGGAGCAAATCCAAAATTTGATATAGAACATACAATTCCAAGAAGTAAAAGTTTAGATAATTCGCAAACAAATAAAACATTATGTGAATCAATCTATAATAGAGATACAAAGAAAGATAAAATCCCAACAGAATGTAAAAACCATGATGAAATTTTGCCAAGAATAAAACATTGGTATGCAAAATACAAAAACTTAGAAGAACAAATTAGAGATATAACCAAAAAGGTTAGAGTAGCAAGTACGAAAGAAAACAGAGATTCGTATATTCAAAAAAGAACAAAATTGCGTTTTGAATACATTTATTATCGTAGTAAGTACAAAACATTTACAATTATAGAAATTCCGAAAGGATTTAAAAATAGTCAATCTGTAGATATTGGAATTATCAGTAAATACGGCAATTTATTTTTAAAATCGCTTTTTACAAAAGTATATCCAGTTAAAGGGAAAACCACTGCAAACTTAAGAGATATTTGGGGTTTAGATAAAAAAGAAAGAATCAACCATGCACATCATGCAAAAGATGCAGTTGTTGTTGCTTGTTGTTCAAAAGATATTAATGATGCTTTAGCAGAATATTATCACAATTATGAAGATTACAAATATTATGGAAAATCAAAACCGTCTTTTAAACATAGAATACCATGGAAAGGGTTCAATACAGATGCTAAGAATTTTGACGAGAATACGTTAATTAGCCATCATGTCCCAAATGTTTTACCAATACAAAGTAAAAAAGCCATTCGTAAACGTGGTATTATCCAAAGAAATGCAAATGGAGAAATTAAATACAGACAGGGAGATACTGTAAGAGGAGCATTGCATAAAGAAAGTTTTTACGGAGCAATTAAAAGGGAAGAAACAAATAAAAAAGGTAAAACAGAAGAAGTTATAAAATATGTATTGAGAAAACCTTTAGATAGTTTTAAAGATGCAGATTTAAAAAACATAGTGGATGATAAAATCAAAGAAATAGTTACTAATGGAAGAAATGAAGAGAAATTAGCAAAGAAAGAAATAGAAATTTTAAAAAAGCAGATTAACAAAGTTGATGATATTGAAGAAGCAAAGTTGAAAGCACAAATAGATGTCTTGACTAATAAAATTGAAAATGAGCTTTATGTTTTACCTAATAAGAATGGAAATTCAATTCCAATAAAGAAGATTAGATATTTTGCAACGGATGTTAAAACACCTTTAGAAATCAAAAAACATCGTGATGTTTCAAGACATGATCACAAACAATTTTATTTTGCAAAGAATGATAGTAATTATTGTATGGCTATTTATGAAGGATTAGATTCTAAAGGAAATATAAAAAGAACAAATCTTTTAATTAATAATTTAGATGCGGGAAGTTATTTTAAGAAGAGTAATTCAAATAGTGAAACTTATCCTATTGCACCAGAAACGGATTCGAACAATTATCCGTTAAAATATATATTAACCAAGGGGAAAATGGTTCTTATTTATGATAAAACCCCGAAAGAATTATTTGAAATGGAAGAAGCTCAATTGTTAGAACGTTTATTTCAGGTTACACAGATGGATGTCGAAGCTTCGTGTATTAAGCTTTTATACCATTCAGAAGCAAGAGAAAAGAAAGTATTAACTTTATTTATGGATTTAAAAAACGGAATGAAAGGCGGTAAAAACATTGGAGAACACAAAAAATTTCCATGGATAAAAGTTGGTGTAAATAGTTTTGATTGTTTAGTTGAGGGGTATGATTTTAAAATAGCTGCTTCTGGAAAATTAAATTTTTTAATTTAGTTATTATGGTGTATATTTACACCAATAAAATTTAAACTCATGACACGTCAAAGTATAACATTAGCAAAACGAAATGATGAATGGCTAAAAAATCAAATTTCTGAAGAAGAATTTAATAGCAAAAGTGAGGCAATAAATTATTTGATTAAACAAGCAAGAAATCAAAATGAATATTACGATTTTGTAAGAATGAAAATTGAAAGAGGAGAAAAAAGCGGATTTGCAGAACACCAAACACGAGAAGAAATGTTAGCGGAATTTAAAAAAAGATTATTAAATGAGTAATTATTTTTTAACTCGTGAAGCAAAAGAAGATTTATGGAGAATTTATGAGTTTGGAGTTTCTAATTTTGGAATAATACAAGCAGAAAAATATTTTAACATGATGCAAGATTGTTTCGATAAAATTGCTTCAAATCCGTTTATGTTTCCAGTAGTAGTTAATATTAATGGAAATTTTAGGTTTTGTGTTTGTGGTTCAAATACGATTTATTATAAAATAAATGTAAACAACAAAATAGAAATTATAACAATTATTGGAAAACAAGATTTTCGAAATTAAAAAGTTCTTTGACATAGATTTTCTCTCAACTGATTTTCAGTTGTGTTTTGATTAAGATTAGAAAAAACGATATTAGACTTCTATTTACCTGCAGCAACGCTTGTGTTGTGGTTTGATTAAAGATTAGAAAAAACGATATTCATCTCAAATAGACTCGCAATGATATTCAGTTGTGGTTTGATTAAAGATTAGAAAAAACGATATTATAGATTTCATATACTCGTTTTCATTATCAGTTGTGGTTTGATTAAAGATTAGAAAAAACGATATTAGCGGAGTTGGTAACAGGTGGCGCTAGAACGTTGTGGTTTGATTAAAGATTAGAAAAAACGATATTATTACGTCAAATTTATTCGCAGGTGGGGGAGTTGTGGTTTGATTAAAGATTAGAAAAAACGATATTTTCTATTTCTTTACCATACCATTCTTCGCAGTTGTGGTTTGATTAAAGATTAGAAAAAACGATATTTATTACCTCCCAAACAAGCGTAAAGATTAAGTTGTGGTTTGATTAAAGATTAGAAAAAACGATATTAACAGGTCTTCAAATTGCTTACGCTCGTTTGTTGTGGTTTGATTAAAGATTAGAAAAAACGATATTAAACACATTTGCATTACGTTAATAATATTAGTTGTGGTTTGATTAAAGATTAGAAAAAACGATATTTTTGATTGTGTTTCAGTGTACCAAGGAGCGGTTGTGGTTTGATTAAAGATTAGAAAAAACGATATTTAGAAACCGACTGATTGAACTGTGACACTAGTTGTGGTTTGATTAAAGATTAGAAAAAACGATATTTTGTACTCATACTGCTAAAGTATAGCAGTTGTTGTGGTTTGATTAAAGATTAGAAAAAACGATATTTACTCCAAGCGGTGGTGTTAATAAAACAAAGTTGTGGTTTGATTAAAGATTAGAAAAAACGATATTATTGGCGGAACAACATTAGAAGCGTTCGGTGTTGTGGTTTGATTAAAGATTAGAAAAAACGATATTATAATACTACTCATCGCTTCCTAGCCAACGGTTGTGGTTTGATTAAAGATTAGAAAAAACGATATTTTTGCCGATGTCATTTGTTAAGGGATTCGAGTTGTGGTTTGATTAAAGATTAGAAAAAACGATATTGTTTTCCGCTTAAAGCTGCAACTTGCAATAGTTGTGGTTTGATTAAAGATTAGAAAAAACGATATTTCATTTGGTAAAGGTTGAGCAACTTACAAGGTTGTGGTTTGATTAAAGATTAGAAAAAACGATATTCATTTCAAGCGATACAGAATCAACTACTAGTTGTGGTTTGATTAAAGATTAGAAAAAACGATATTAGGATATGGCGATAAAGTTAGTTTTGGTGTGTTGTGGTTTGATTAAAGATTAGAAAAAACGATATTTTTATTTGGTAAAGATTCCACAGATAGAAAGTTGTGGTTTGATTAAAGATTAGAAAAAACGATATTATACCGATGAAAAACAAAAAAATGCCTTTGGTTGTGGTTTGATTAAAGATTAGAAAAAACGATATTACAGGTCAAAATAGTGGCGATGAAGCTGCAGTTGTGGTTTGATTAAAGATTAGAAAAAACGATATTATTAAAATTTGAAAATAAAGAATTAAATATGTTGTGGTTTGATTAAAGATTAGAAAAAACGATATTTGACTTTTTAGGATTAGAGATTGACAAAGAGTTGTGGTTTGATTAAAGATTAGAAAAAACGATATTAATGTTTTGTTATACTTTGAGACTTCGTCTGGTTGTGGTTTGATTAAAGATTAGAAAAAACGATATTTGATATTTTAAAATTCACAGACAGTACTTTGTTGTGGTTTGATTAAAGATTAGAAAAAACGATATTTTCTTTATATTCGTTGTCTGTTTCTGAATAGTTGTGGTTTGATTAAAGATTAGAAAAAACGATATTCGCTATTGATTATAGCACGTGTTATGCACAGTTGTGGTTTGATTAAAGATTAGAAAAAACGATATTCGTAAAATTTATTTGTGTAATTCATTTAAAGTTGTGGTTTGATTAAAGATTAGAAAAAACGATATTAAATCCATTTATAAGAACTACAGACTTTCAGTTGTGGTTTGATTAAAGATTAGAAAAAACGATATTGATTCTAAAGTTGCTGCAGGTGCGTCACTGGTTGTGGTTTGATTAAAGATTAGAAAAAACGATATTTATGCGTATGATTAACGCTAAACTCATTAGGTTGTGGTTTGATTAAAGATTAGAAAAAACGATATTTTATATCTGTTTTTACGCTTGATGTATTTTGGTTGTGGTTTGATTAAAGATTAGAAAAAACGATATTTGAGTTTCAAAAAATAGTTGACCTGCATCAAGTTGTGGTTTGATTAAAGATTAGAAAAAACGATATTGCAACACCAAAAGAAACTACTTCAACTTGGTTGTGGTTTGATTAAAGATTAGAAAAAACGATATTTAAATTGTAGTAGCCTTTATCTGTCTGCTTGTTGTGGTTTGATTAAAGATTAGAAAAAACGATATTGCTCAACATCGGCACTTCGATAAGCTATATTGTTGTGGTTTGATTAAAGATTAGAAAAAACGATATTAAGCTGTTGAGTGTGCATATAAATTAGGCGGTTGTGGTTTGATTAAAGATTAGAAAAAACGATATTTATCTTCGGCTTTTTGTTTTGCTCTATTATGTTGTGGTTTGATTAAAGATTAGAAAAAACGATATTTTCCATCCGTTAACTCAACAACTGCATAAGGTTGTGGTTTGATTAAAGATTAGAAAAAACGATATTTATCGTTGTTTGGATTGTAGATCATAAATAGTTGTGGTTTGATTAAAGATTAGAAAAAACGATATTAGAATACGAACTATTTATTAACGCACCAGAGTTGTGGTTTGATTAAAGATTAGAAAAAACGATATTAAAATAGTATTTTTGAATTATGGATGTAATGTTGTGGTTTGATTAAAGATTAGAAAAAACGATATTTGTATATTTTATGCGGTGGGAAGTACTTCTGTTGTGGTTTGATTAAAGATTAGAAAAAACGATATTAACATACGAAAATAACCTTCGAGTATTAGGTTGTGGTTTGATTAAAGATTAGAAAAAACGATATTATTTGCGCAAAGAGAGTTAGTGGCAGGGGAGTTGTGGTTTGATTAAAGATTAGAAAAAACGATATTTTAACTCCTGTTGTGTTTGAGTTTAAAGCAGTTGTGGTTTGATTAAAGATTAGAAAAAACGATATTATTTGCGCAAAGAGAGTTAGTGGCAGGGGAGTTGTGGTTTGATTAAAGATTAGAAAAAACGATATTTCCAACACTTCCACCTCCACTTGCGCTTGGTTGTGGTTTGATTAAAGATTAGAAAAAACGATATTTATTAAAGGAAACGCAATTTTTGAAGGAGAGTTGTGGTTTGATTAAAGATTAGAAAAAACGATATTACAGGTACATACAACGTCTTTTATAACTAAGTTGTGGTTTGATTAAAGATTAGAAAAAACGATATTTATTACCTATGAAAGTATTGTTATGATAAAGTTGTGGTTTGATTAAAGATTAGAAAAAACGATATTTTGTTCCCATTTTTACAATTGAATCAATGTGTTGTGGTTTGATTAAAGATTAGAAAAAACGATATTTGCAGCAAACACACCTAAAAACAAAAAAAAGTTGTGGTTTGATTAAAGATTAGAAAAAACGATATTACAATAACAGAGGTTTGACAACAAATATAAGTTGTGGTTTGATTAAAGATTAGAAAAAACGATATTATTTGCGCAAAAAGAGTTAGTGGCAGGCGAGTTGTGGTTTGATTAAAGATTAGAAAAAACGATATTTGCAGATTTTAAAGCATTTTCTGCATTGTAGTTGTGGTTTGATTAAAGATTAGAAAAAACGATATTGCAGTTTGTAGCTAAATATTCCAAAGTAGAGTTGTGGTTTGATTAAAGATTAGAAAAAACGATATTTGGACTACCTAAAATTATTTCTTTTGACCAGTTGTGGTTTGATTAAAGATTAGAAAAAACGATATTTTTTTTCCATTAATAGTAAATGGCTGGCTAGTTGTGGTTTGATTAAAGATTAGAAAAAACGATATTTCTATGTTTTGATAACACAAACAACTTTTGGTTGTGGTTTGATTAAAGATTAGAAAAAACGATATTATCAGCTCTCGTAGCCGTTGATATCAAACAGATTACTAGTAAAATATCGTATTAAAAAATGCCTCTTGTAAAGACATAATTGCTTTATTTGAGGCATTTTTTACATCCTAATTAAAAAAGTTCTAGTTGCATTGGTGGAGGTTCGTTTGGTAAAGCAGCTTTTCCCCAGAAATTCATAATGTTTCCGAATTGTTTATCGGTAATTCTTAAAATACTTACTTTTCCTAAAGGGGGCAGTAATTTTTTAATTCGTTTTTCGTGAACATCAGCACTTTCGCTGCTTGCGCAATGGCGCATATAAACAGAATATTGCATCATTGTAAAACCATCTTTCAAAAGACTTTTACGAAACAATTGAGCATTCCGTCTATCTTTTTTAGTTTCTGTTGGCAAATCAAAAAAAACAAATAACCACATAATTCTGTATGCATTTAGCTCCATAATTTTGGATAAATAATCTTTCTCGTTTTTCCTGTAAAACACTGTTGTAAAGAAGTTGTAGTTGTTGATAAAGCTACAATTAAAGGACTTTTTTTATCTTCGAAATACACAGTTTCTGTCAATACTTTTAAAAGTTCTAATTTGATAGGTGTAATTAAATCTTGCTCGTCATAATTCTTCATTATTTCAACCACTTTTGCATCTACCAAAGGTCTGTAAGGTTCCATAATATCATCTGCCAAACAAAAAGCATTGTATTTGTTGTGATGATGAATCCCTAAGGTGTTTAACAAGCCGCTTCCTGCCAAAGCTCTTGCAACTGCTGCTCGTAAGATAATATATCCATAGTTTAAAAATAAATTAGGATAATCTCCCTTGCGTTCTCTTTTAAAATTAAAATCAAAAATATGTTTCCAATAATAAGCTGCAGCAACACCTTCACGATTATCACTATCTCCACTTAATACTTTAGAAGCATAAAATTCTAAAGGATTATTGTGTTTTTCTAATTTCAATAACAATTCGGCTTGATTATTAATTTTATGTTTTACAACTTGTTGCCATAATTGTTTTTTTAAAGGTTCTGAAGCGTTGATTTGATGTTTAAAAATTTCTTGCTGAATATGATGGTTATCAAGAGTTAACAGCATACTTTGTGGCATGTGTTTGCTATTGCAAAAAATTACAGCCACATTATTTTCTGACAATTTTGTTAATGTTGGTAGGGAAATATAAATTTCTTGATTTTCTAGAACTAAAAAACCAATATCTTCTATGGGAATTGTTTTGGGTTGCGTTTCATCACTTTTAATAACAAGTTGTTCATTTTTTGTAGTTAAAGAATACTTTTTCGAAAAAAATAAAGTTCGTTTTATCATTTTTTTCTTTAAATATAAAAATTATTAAATAATTTTCTTTGCGGATTTGCGTATTTTAATGATAATATTTTTTATCTGTTCGAACTATTTCAAAAAGACACCAAATAAAAAAGACAATTTAGTAGAAACCAAATTGTCTTTTTTGTAGCTAAATTAATAAAATTTACATCTTCGGAACAAACTTCAACGCAACTCCATTTATACAATGCCTTTTACCTGTTGTGTCACTTGGACCATCATCAAAAGAATGTCCTAAATGACTTCCACAAGTATTGCATTTTAATTCTGTCCTTGCATAACCAATTTTGTAGTCTACATCTAGTTCTACATTTTCTTCTATTGCTCTATCAAAACTTGGCCAACCTGTTCCAGAATCGAACTTATATTCAGAGTTGTAAAGTTCCGTTTTACAAGCAGCACAAACAAAAACTCCTTTTTGATGATTGTCATTTAAAGGACTAGAAAAAGCTCTTTCTGTTCCCGCTTCTCGTAGTACATAGTATTCAGTATCAGAAAGTTCCTTTTTCCAGTCTGCTTCTGTTTTTGAAACTTTATACTCTTTTTTATCTTCTTTAGATTTTGATTGTGCGGTAGAATTACAGCTTGTAAAAAAACCTAGCGTTAAAACCAAAATTAAACTTTTGTATATTTTTATTTTCTTCATACTACTTAAGACGTTATTTTTTGTTGAAAATTACATCAAAAAAAAAAGTTAACATTTTTTTAAAAATTTCACGAATTAATGAAATATATGTAACTTTAAGCAAAATTTAAATTACTAATTCAACAATATAAAAATATGAAAAAATTTATAGCAATATTATTTATAAGTTTATTATTTACAGAATGTACTACAGTGCCAATTACTGGCAGAAGTCGAGTTAACATTGTGAGTGATGATCAGGTTTTACCCGCAAGTTTTGCTCAATATGAAGGGTTTTTGAAAGAAAATAAATTGTCAACCAATACAACAGCAACGAAACAAGTTAAAGCAGTTGGTAAAAAAATTGCTTCTGCAGTTGATCGTTTTATGCGCGCAAACGGAATGACAGAAGAAGCAAATTCTTATAAATGGGAATTCAATTTAATGAAAGGTGAAACCGTAAATGCGTGGTGCTTACCTGGAGGAAAAGTTGTTTTTTATGAAGGAATTTTACCGATTTGTGCAAATGAAAACGGAATTGCAGCAGTTATGGGACATGAGGTTGCGCATGCTTTTGCAAAACATGGTCAAGAAAGAATGTCTCAAGGGCAGTTACAGCAATTAGGTGGTTTGGCTGTTGCACTGGGATCATCTGGAGAAAGTGAACAAACACAAGCAATTTGGAATACCGCTTTTGGGCTTACTTCTCAAGTTGGAATGTTAGCATATAGCAGAACTCATGAAACAGAAGCAGATAAATTAGGGTTGGTTTTTATGATTATGGCTGGTTATGATGGAACTGAAGCTGCAGAAGTTTGGGTAAGAATGAGCGAAATAGCTGACGGTGGCGGTGGTCAACCAGAATTTTTAAGTACGCACCCATCAAACGAAACTAGAATCCAAACATTGAGAGAATACTTACCACAAGCTAGAAAATTTGCGAAAAAATTTAATGCACAATAAAAAATATATTTAAGTATCTTGTAAGCCGTTCAGAAATATGAACGGCTTTTTATTTTTGTCAAAAAATCAACCGAATAAAGATGTTAAAAAAAGGAGATAAGAAATTAATTGGTGCTTGGGCTTTTTACGATTGGGCAAATTCTGTTTATTCGTTGGTAATTAGTACAGCTATTTTTCCGTTATATTACAGTGCAATTACAGAAGATAAAAGTGTTCGTTTTTTAGGAATGGAATGGAATTACCCAGATACATTATATAGTTATGCTTTGTCATTTTCGTTTTTAATTGTAGCATTTATGTCTCCAATTTTATCCGCAATTGCAGATTATACTGGCAATAAACTAAAATTTATGAAGTTTTTTTGCTGGTTGGGTGGTTTATCAGTTATTACAATGTATTTTTTTGATGATATAAGCACCGTTTGGATTGGTATTGTGTGTACTATTTTAGCGAGCATTGGCTTTTGGTCGAGTATTGTGTTTTACAATTCGTATTTGCCAGAAGTTGCTTTTCCAGAGCAGCAAGATGCTGCGAGTGCAAAAGGGTTTATTTTCGGTTATATTGGTTCCGTAATCTTATTGATAATCAATTTAGCTATGATTCAAATGCCAGATTTTTTCGGGATTGATTCTGGTACAGCCTCAAGAATTTCTTTTGTAATGGTTGGTTTATGGTGGATTGGTTTCGCACAAGTTACTTTTAGAAAACTACCAAATAATGTGCATCATAGAAAACCAGAAAAAGATTACATCTGGAAAGGTTTTGCTGAATTAAAAAAAGTAGCGATAGAATTAAAAAACTACCCAACATTACGTAATTTTTTAATTGTATTTTTTCTGTTAAGTGTTGGAGTGCAAACTATTATTTTAATGGCAACAATTTTTGGTTCGTCAGAATTAGGTTTAGAAACTATAAATTTAATAGTTACTGTTTTATTAATTCAGATTGTAGCCGTTGCAGGGGCAGCAATTTTTTCAAGAGTATCTGCAAAATTTGGTAACTTTATGGCCATAAAAATTACACTTTGTATTTGGATCGTAGTTTGTTTAAGTGCTTTTATGTTAGATAAAGATTTACAAAATGTTGATCTTTATTTTTATGCGCTTGGTGGATTTTTAGGATTAGTTTTAGGCGCAATACAATCTTTAGCGCGTTCAACATATTCTAAATTATTGCCAGAAACGAATGATAGCGCAACCTATTTTAGTTTTTATGATGTTACAGAAAAAATTGCCATCGTTTTAGGAACTTTTGTTTATGGGTTCTTAATTTATTTGACAGATTCTATGCAGTATAGTATAGTAAGTTTAGGTTTGTTTTTTGTAGCTGCACTAATCGTTTTAAGCAGATTAAAGAAAACGGAACATGTACGTTAATAGAAAATTTTTCTTATTGCGATAAAAATAAAGATGAATAAAGAATAGGCAATAAAAAAAGGAATAATAAATTCTTTTAAATCTAGTACAAGAAATATGCTAATTAGTAATAATTGAAACCCTAATCCGAAAGTTGAAACCAAGCTCATTAACCAATTTGGAAAAGGTTTTCCTTCGGGTGCATTTCTATCTAACGCATAAATAATTTTATCAAAAATTCCATAAAAAAGTTTGTATATAAAAAAAAGAATGGAAACATTTCGTTGTTTTTCAATAGGAAAAGCTACTGGTGTTTCATTTTCAAAAACTCTGCTTGTGGTATCACCATCAAATCGATTACGTAAGATTACGTAATAATAGTTGTACAAAGTTCCTTGTAATTGGATGCAAAAAAAAGCTAAAAAAGCGAAGTAAAATGGTACATCTGTAACTTGCCAAAGCGTAATAAAAATGATAAAATTAAGAATAATATCAAAAATCGAATCTAAAAATCGTCCTGTGTAAGATGGCGTGTTTTTTATTCTTGCCAATTCGCCATCTGCAGCATCTAAAATAGATTTAAAAATTAAGAAAAAAGCACTTAACCAGTAATATTCTATCGTGATACAATACACGGCAATTAATCCAGATATTAGGAATGAAATTGAAACATCTACGGGTGTAAACGACGTATTTTTTAAACTGTTTGCAATTACTTTTGCAATAGGTCTACCATAATCTGATAAATCTAAAAATTGATATTTCTTAGGTAATTTAGACATTAAAGTGCTTTTTTAACGAGCATTTTTAAGTCCTTAAAAGATAAGTTATAAAACAGCACCGGTTTTTTTAAATTGGGTGCAAATGTAGCGCTTTTAAAGGTATATTTTTCAAAAAATAAAACGGAATTGCATTGCAATTCCGTTTTATAAAACTTCAAAATTTAATTTTTACTCCACCGTAATTCCAAAAGTAACTTGAACATCTGTTTCTCCACCAGCATTTGCAATATCACCAGAACTTACACCAGAACCTAATTTGTTTGGCTCATGTCTTAAGGTAATCGTAAAATTTCCAGAACCAGAAGCGCTTGTTTCCAAATTGAATTCTAAACCTACTGGATTTCCATCACCATCTACATCACCATAAGTTGCTGTTGCAATACTGTTTGTAAATGAGAAAAAGAATTGATGATCTTTATCTTCTTCTTTAATTTCAAGTGTAATATTATCAGCAGGACTTACTGTTTCATTGAGAATAGATAATGTTCCAGTATAACTTGTATTCGTAGCAAAATTTCCTGAAACTGTTGTTTCTGGTAAATTCGGTCCATCACCATCTAAATCTTTATTTACCAATGTAATTGTTGTGCCACCACCTTGAGGTACTAATGTTGCCGTAACAGTTGTGATTAACTCCTCTTCATTAACAGGAATTGGATCGTCATCATTAGAACATGCTATAAATGTAGTTGCAAAAAATGCGATAATTGCTAAATTTTTAATTGTTTTCATACTATTCATTTTTAATTTAATTTAATTTAATTTAATTGTTTTTGTTTTAATAATTTATTTTTAATTGTAATACATAATTTCTTCCTAAATCATCAGCAAAATATCTCAACCTATTTAAATATTCTCTGTAATTTGTGTCTAATAAATTAGTAACTGTTAGACCTATTGTTAGATCTGTTTTTTTTGAGATTTTGAATGTCGCGTCTGATCTGAAATTTAATAAATGATAACTTTCTGGAGAAGAACTCACATCTACCAAAACATTAGTATCTGTTGTTGGCACATAGGTTTCAAAATTATTATCAGGAAAAAGATTCTGTTTAAAAACGAATTCACTTTCTAGATTGGCATTAAAATTGTGCCATTTTTTGTTATTGTAACCTACACTATTTATCGTTCTTGTAGCAGGAATATCAATCAAATCTCTATCATTATCAACATCTTTTCCTCTAATAAATGATGTTTTATTACTAAAGTTGATGTCTTTTGTAATTTGATGCTCTAAACTTACATCTAACCCAAATAAACTTGCAGTCGTTTTTTTGTATTCCCAAGCAGGGAATGCACCACGAATGGTTTGCTCTGTTCCGTTTGGTTCTATATAAATAAAGTTACTAATATGATTAAAAAACAACTCAACCAAAAATTGTGTTTTATCATTTCTAAAGGCATAACTCGTTGCTACTCTATTTGATGTTTCTTGCTGTATTCTTAAATCTCCTAACTCAATTCTTGCAGCTGAATGATGCAGACCATCACTAAATAATTCTGACGGATTTGGCGCTCTGTTAGACAGACCATAGTTAAACAAAATTTTATTTCCTTCATTTAACTGATAAGAAATTCCTGCTGAAGCTGATAGATTATGATATGTAAACTCTGGATTTACTAGCCATTGCGTGTTGAAATCGCCAATAATTAAATTATTAAATTCAGTATCATAGTTTCGTTCATTCCACCTACTTTTTAAATAAAATTTCTTTGCATTTATATAATTGTAATCGTAACGCAAACCAACATCTAAAGTAGTTTTATCATTCAAATTAAAATTTCCAATCGTAAAAAAGCCAAAATCATACTTATCATAATCAGGAATTAATCGTCTCACACCAGTTTCTGGATTCGCAAAATTATTTTGATATGCACCAGCAACACCAACTTTATACCGCTGATTATCTTTTGCATCAAACTCAAAACTAGATTTTAAACCGTGTGAAGTTAAATTTAAATCAATTGCAGCTTTGTTTCTGTCGTCTCCAACTCTTATGTCATATTCAAAACGTTTGTTGTCTTGAAAATCATATTGAATCTCTAATTTTCCTAATTTTTTGAATCTTTTATAATAATCTGCTTTTACCAATTGATGCGTAACATCTTGACTTGGCGAATTAATATTATAAGAAAAATCATCGATAACAGAAGGCTGTTTAGCGTTAATTGAATTGACTAAATCCTCAATGTTTCCTAAATGAGAGGCTCTTAAAATTCCTATTTCATTATTTATGTAGGAATAATAGAAGTTAAACCCATATTCAAACTTTTTTAAACCTGTTTGTAAAGAGAATGCTTTAGAATTTAAACCAGTATTGGTTAACACATAATCTGGACTTTGAAAATCACCAAATTTTTTAAGCGTGGTTTTTCCAGTAACATACCAACCTTTTTTAGTTGTTTTTGTTAAAGAAGAATGAAAACTAAAACCTCGCCCATTTGTTTGTCCGCTTAAAATACTTTTCCCAAAAAGACTGTCTTTCAAAATAACTCTGTTAGGTTCAATCAAAATAACGCCACCAATTGCATCGCCACCAAACTCTAAAGAATTTGCACCTTTTACAACTGTAATTTTATCTGCTGTATTAATATCAACATTTGGCGCATGTTCAATTCCCCATTCTTGATCTTGCAAACGCACATTGTTTGTCATCACAACAACTCTGCTACTATGCAAACCATTAATCATAGGTTTAACAATTGTATTTCCTGTATTTATTGAAGAAACTCCAGAAATTTCTTTTAGTGCATCACCCAAATTTTGATTGCTATATTTTTCAATAACATCATTTTTTAGAATAGACGATTGCTTTGTTTTTGTATTAAAATTAGAAGCAGATTTAATACTAACTGCTTTAAGCTCTTCTATATGATGTTCTAAATTTATTTCTCTAGTAGTATCTTCAAGTAAATTGACAGTAATATTTTTTGTATCGCATGAAACATGAGAAATGACCAAATCTAGTTTACCCTTACACAATTTATCAATTTTAAAGGTTCCATCAAAATCTGATGTTGTATACCTATCTAAGTTTTTTATGTATATGGTAGCACCAAATATTGCGCTTCCGTCGTGAAAATCTATTACAGATCCTTTAAAAGTAATTGTACATTCTTGTGCGTAATTTGTAAGTGATGTAATACAAATTACCGCCCAAAAAAATATTTTTTTAGTCATTTTTAATTATTTTAATATTAATATTTTGAGAAATATTTATATTAAAACAGGCGGACCACGAAGATTAAAAGATAATGGTTGATGATTAAGTAAGAAATTATATGATGCAACAATTCTACTTCTTTCTTCTGTAGAAATTGTTAATTTTATTGGATTAATTTGTAAATAAGCATGACTTAATTTAAAAAAATAAAAGTTACAATCTAAATTATTTTCATGCGTATGTTGGTCTGTTTTTGAAGTACAAACAATATGATCATGATTTTCAAAAGCATGAAGTGTTTGTAAAACTGCGGGAAGCAGAAAAACAAATAAAAATAGAACACCTATATGTTTTTTAAAATTTTCTATGATTTCTTACTTTTTCTAATTTTCATATTCAACATTTCTACACTCAAAAGAAATGCGACGGCAAAGTACAAATATCCTTCTGGAATAACACCCACTGTTTTGTTAAAAATTTCTGCATGTGCTAAATGTGCGCCTTAAATACCTCTTGTCATGCCGACTAAAGTAAAAAAGACTATCGAAAGAAAATACAATGTCAATTAAAATAATCTGAATAATTACGCTAGAGAAAGTGACATTTTTTTAGTTTTCTAAACATCTAAACATCTAAACATCCAAAGCTCTAAACATCTAAATTTCTACTTTTTCTCTAATTTCACTTGTGCTTTTATAAAGTGAAAAAAGGTCGCCTAAAAATAAAATAATACTTTGCCAAAACCCACTTTAAACCATTTTCAATCAACTTCTAAAAAAGGTTCTTTCATGGCGATTAAATAAGAGACGCCAAATAAACAAGCCAATTCTAGTAAACATTGCCAAAAATAAACCTAAAAGTGTTGCTTTTCTTACTTTGTCTTCAGGTAATTTATATGTGGATATTGAAATAAATATAATATTATCAATTCCTAAAATAATCTCTAAAAAAGTTAGTGTTATTAATGCAACCCAAGCTACATTAGCAAAAATTTCGATATTATTCTAATTTATAAAAAGTACCATCTTGTTTAAAATCTGAATATCCAATTCTTGCAGTAAAACTATAAGAGCTGTCTTTTACTTCTGTGATTTGCACAAAAATGGGATCTCTATCCAATTCGGTTTTTGGAGATTTCATACGTAATGTATAGAAAAAATTATTTTTCCATTTAATATATAACGTATCAATATGTGCTTCTTTTTTTTCTGATAAACCATCATCTGATGTTACAGAAATAATTTTCTCGTATGATTCAATTTGTATGCTGTCCTTTCTAATTATTGTAGTTTTTCCGTAACCTTCTCCAGCAGGTATTTCAAAAACACCAACTTTAAATCGATCTGGATCACCTTTAAGTTCCGATTTACAAGAAAAGAAAAAAGATGTTAGTACAAATAGTATAGAAAATAGACTGATTCTTTTTGTCATGATATTTTAATTATTAAATTAGTTTTAAATAAGGTGATTTATAAGTGATTGTTTTTTTGAAAAAAAACTTAATTTAATAGGAACAAAGTAAAAAGCTGTCACTTCGACTGATTTTGATTTTTTATCAAAATCATATCGAGAAGCCTCTATTTTCTATTCTCTTTTCTCTATTTTTTTTCTTTCTCTTTTCATCAAAATTATATCCCCGTATAATTACTCGGTGTAATCGCTTTTAATTCGTTTTTAATATCCGATGAAACATCCAAAGTATCAATAAAATCTGCAATAGATTTCTGATTGATTTTAGCATTTGTTCTGGTTAAGCCTTTCAACGCTTCATACGGATTTGGATAGGCTTCACGGCGTAAAATAGTCTGAATTGCTTCTGCAACAACCGCCCAATTGTTTTCTAAATCTTGCGCAAACTTTTCTTTGTTTAGCAATAATTTATTTAGTCCTTTTATGGTTGATAAAAAAGCGATAATTGTATGTCCAAAAGGAACACCAACGTTTCTTAAAACCGTGCTATCCGTTAAATCTCGCTGCAATCTTGAAATCGGTAATTTTGCTGATAAATGTTCAAAAATTGCATTTGCAATTCCTAAATTTCCTTCAGAATTTTCAAAATCAATCGGATTCACTTTGTGTGGCATTGCAGATGAGCCAACTTCACCTTCTTTAATTTTTTGTTTAAAATAATCCATCGAAACATACGTCCAGAAATCTCTATCTAAATCAATAAGGATGGTATTTATTCTTTTTAAGGTGTCAAAAAGCGCAGCTAAATGATCATAATGTTCAATTTGTGTGGTTGGGAAAGAGTGGTGTAATCCTAATTTTTCTTGCACAAAAGAAGTTCCGAATTCCTTCCAATCAATATTTGGATATGCTACTTTATGCGCATTAAAATTACCTGTTGCGCCGCCAAATTTTGCTGCACTTGGCACATCATTCAGTAAGTTAAATTGCTCTTTTAAACGCGTAACATAGACATTAATTTCTTTACCTAAACGCGTTGGCGAAGCAGGTTGACCGTGCGTTCTCGCCAACATGGAAATATCTTTCCATTCAATTACCAATTCAGATAATTTTTCTAAAACCTCAAAATAATGCGGAACGTAAACTTCATTCATTGCTTCTTTTATAGAAAGCGGAATAGCAGTGTTATTAATATCTTGAGAAGTTAAACCGAAGTGAATAAACTCTTTGTGTTTTTGCAAACCAAGCGCATCAAATTTTTCTTTGATAAAGTATTCAACGGCTTTTACATCGTGATTTGTGACTTTTTCTATATCTTTTATTTTTTGTGCATCATCTGTAGAAAAATCAGCATAAATTTTTCGTAAATCGCCAAATAAATTAGAATCGAAATCTTTTAATTGTGGCAATGGAATTTCACATAATGCAATAAAATATTCAATTTCTACACGAACACGATATTTTATTAACGCTTCTTCAGAAAAATAATTGGCTAATTTTGCTATTTTATTTCTATATCTTCCATCAATTGGCGAAATAGCATTGAGTTGTGTAAGGTTCATTTTTGTAGTTGTGTTGTTATTTGCAAAAATAATTATTAAGGTTCAATTTTACTATAATTACAGTGACTTTATCTAAAAACTTTTCGCTTAATTATTTGAAGTTCCTTTTTCTTTTCTAAATTTTTGATTACCCGAATTACAGTTTCTACTCGCAAACCTAAAATATCTGCAATTTGCTGTCTTGTGTATTCAACTTCAAAAACACTTGTAACTTTAAATACATCATTTTTTAAATAATCGAAAAAACGCAAAACTCTATGTTCTGGCTCATGACTTGAAATTTCTGAAGCAATAATTGCTTTGTAATGCAAACGTTTCGCTAAACTTTTAGTAATATTTAAATGAATTTCTGGATTTTCTAACAACAAATTAAATAACTTTTCTTTTGATAAAGCTAAAATTGTTGTGCTGGCTAAAGCCGCTGCATTTGCTGGATATTTAATATCAATAAATAAAGGTGGCTCACCAAAACTTTGTTCTTTGTAGAATATACCCTGAATAAATTCTTTGCCATCATCATTATAATTATTCATTTTAACGATGCCTTCTTTTATTTGATAATAATTACGAGCGCTTTCGCCTTCATTAAAAATAGTATCACTTTTAGAATATTCCTTAAGTTCTGCTCCAAATTCGAGTAAGAGTTCTTCGTTTATCATTATGATTTAGATCATAAGCATTTAATTTCCAAAGATATATTTTTGTAGCATAATAAACGAATAAATGACAACAAGAGAAATAAATACGAGAAAGGATGTTTTTTATTAGTGGATACTTTTTATGCTAAAGTTAGAAAAGACGATTTTATTGGGCCAATTTTTTTGCGTGCAATACCTGGTGAAGCATGGGCAGATCATCTTGAAAAATTAACCGATTTTTGGGAAACAAATTTATTCTTTGCCAAAAAATACAAAGGAAATCCAATGAAAGTTCATCAAAAATTGGATGTAGAAACGAATTATAGTATCTCTCAAAAGCATTTTGGAAAATGGTTAGAATTATGGTTTTCTACTATTGATGAACTTTTTCATGGAGAAAAAGCACTGAAAGCCAAGAATAATGCGCGTAATATTTCTTTTATGCTTTTTTTAAAAATGTTTGAAAATAAACCGAAAGTTAAAGTGTAAAAATCTGGTAAAATAATAAGGCAGTATTAATTACAACATTTACAATGAAAAACCAAGTAGAAAATTTGAATGTTTGCTGGCTAATTACTGCCGCATTAGTTCCCATTGCTAAAAACGAAGAAATTATTAAAATTGGCATAGATACACCATCATAAACAGATAATGCCGCTGTTAAAGATCCAATTCCGCTACCTACCATAATGTACATCACAGTGATGCCTAAAGCATTTGCTTTTTCTCGTTTCGCAAAGTTGTTTACCCAAGAAATTAAAGAAAAAGAATTGCTTTTTTTAGTAGTGTAATTTTCCATTGCTATTGCTTGACTATTCATAATCTATATGTTTTATACAAATTTAGTCTGAATCTTATGGTTTTTTTATGACTTGAATCATAAACAAAAAGGAAGCTTTTTTAGGTTTATTAACATTATTGTCCGACAAAAGAATCAAGACCGTTTCACTTTTAGAATCAAGAAACAAGACTTGATTCTAACTATTTGAACAACAGACCTGTTTTAAAATAGAAATTACATTTATTTGTCTTTTTAAAGTTAACTCCAAATTCAGGCTAACATTTAAAAACGACGTTAAGCTATACTATTTATTGATGTTACTGAAATTGACTTGTGCTGAACTAGATTCAGTAAATAGTTTTAATCGTACAACAATGGTTTATCAATCAAAATTTAAAGTTAATTTAACTAAAGAGGTTAGTAAATTTTCATCAAACAAAATAAGGTTTTCGACTCTTTTTCTGTTTTCATGTAAGTGTTATTTGATTAAATTTTATCCTTAAAAATTTAGTGTTCATTATGGTTTTTTAAATAAAAATCACTCGAACAGATATTCTAACAAACATTTAAACTCAAAATACACAACGTGTTTAAAAAATAAAATCAACCCGTTAGTTTTTGCTAGAGGTTGGTTTTAAATTCGATAAGATATTTATTCTACACTTCTTTAACTATTGATTTTACGATAAAAATACCTTCTGTAATTATTTTTTCTGCTTTCGTAATTTGATGAATTCCTTTAAGTGAGAAAGTTCCTTAAGTTATTGTGTCATCATCAGAAGTAATTGTTATTGTTCCGTTTTCTTTTACACTTTTACACTTTTCTGCTTTATGAGGTTTATCATTGCTATTAATATGATAACTGAAACTTTTTACGTCTAAATAGTACGTTCCTAAACCGTTATATTTAACTACAATTTGAGTGAATTAGATTTTTAAGAGAGGTGATTTTCAGCTCAACCATTAATCAAATAATGATCCTTTTGTTATGATTAACGTATATTTACCAGAAATCATCAGAAAATGTTGCGCACAAAAAAGCTTTTATTTATCTCTTTATTTTTAAGTTGTTTTATTTTTAGTAGTCCTTTAAATGCTCAAAAATTAAATCAGTTTGATAAAAATAAAAAACGAACTGGAGTTTGGAAAAAATTCCACACAAACAAAAATATTCGTTATGAAGGTGCTTTTGCAAACGGCAAAGAAATAGGTGTTTTTAAGTTTTATGATATTAGGTATTCAGAGTTTCCAATTATTGTGAAAAGTTATTTTGAAAATAGCGACTCGTTAACTGTTCAATTTTATTCTATAAAAGGTGTTTTGCAGAGTAAAGGTGTTATGAAACAGAGAAATAGAATCGGGAAGTGGACTTACTTTTTTCCTGATGGTAAAATAATATCCGAAGAAAATTATCTAAAAGGAAAATTAGAGGGCAAATCTGTTACTTATTATAACGATGGAAAAGTGGCTGAAATTTCTTTTTTTAAAAATGGATTAAAATCGGGTGTAAATAAAAAATTCTCAAATCTAGAAATCTTAATCGAAGAGGTTACGTTCGAAAACGGAAAAGAAAACGGATTGGCAAAATATTTTGACTTAGAAGGAAACTTGAAAGAAAAAGGAATTTATAAAGACGGAAGAAGAATAGGGGAATGGGATTATTATATAGATGGCGAACTTGCTTCCGATAAGCAAAAAAAAGAGGAAAGAAATAGTTATAAAAAAGAAAATTAGAATTTTAAATTTAGAAAGTATATATTGTCAATTCCATTAATTTTATAACAAAATTATACCGAGTGTTTTTTATAGATTAGTAAGAAAAATAACCTACAATCTCAGTCTTAAAATCCGAAAAATACGTATCTAAAAAAAACTTTCTAAAAATCTAAATTCGTAACTTTGCAGGATAAATTAGAACAATGAAACGAGTAATTGTAGGACTTTCTGGCGGAGTTGATAGTAGCGTAACTGCGCATCTTTTAAAAGAACAAGGGTATGAAGTAATCGGGCTTTTTATGAAAAATTGGCATGACGATTCTGTTACAATTTCTAACGAATGTCCTTGGTTAGAAGATAGTAATGACGCAATGATTGTTGCAGAAAAATTGGGAATTCCTTTTCAGGTTGTCGATTTAAGCGAACAATACAAAGACAGAATTGTCGATTATATGTTTGCCGAATATGAAAAAGGACGAACGCCAAATCCTGATGTTTTGTGCAACCGAGAAATAAAGTTTGATGTTTTTATGGATATCGCTTTAAACTTAGGTGCAGATTATGTGGCAACGGGTCATTATTGCAGAAAAGACGAAGAAATTATTGATGGAAAATCGGTTTACAAATTATTGGCAGGAAAAGATGGTAATAAAGACCAATCTTATTTTTTATGCCAATTATCTCAAAAGCAATTAGCAAAAGTATTATTCCCAATTGGCGAATTAACCAAACCCCAAGTTCGTGAAATAGCTAAAAAAGCCGATTTAATTACTGCGGATAAAAAAGATTCGCAAGGTTTGTGTTTTATTGGAAAAGTAAGATTGCCAGAGTTTCTTCAACAAAAACTGCAACCTAAAGAAGGTGTAATTGTTCAAATTCCTACTGATTTTTCTGATTATAAAAAAACAATTCCGAGTTTTGAAAATAAAGAATCGCAATTGGCATTTTTTGGAGAGAAATTTCAATATCAAAAAAGTGACGGAAAAATTGTTGGGAAACATCAAGGCGCACATTATTTTACAAAAGGACAACGAAAAGGTCTAAATGTTGGTGGCACAAAAGAAGCATTGTATGTTATTGAAACTGATGTAAATGAAAACGTTATTTATACGGGTGAAGGGAAAAATCACAAAGGTTTGTATAGAAATGTGTTATTTGTTACCAACAAAGAACTGCATTGGATTCGGGAAGACTTAGCGTTAAAAACCGATGAAATAATGGAAGTTGAAGCAAGAATAAGATACAGACAATCGTTAGAAAAAGCAACGTTACACAAAGTAGAAAACGGATTATTTGTGGAGTTTGAAAATGCACAATCTGCCATACAAGAAGGGCAATTCGTAGCTTGGTACAAAAACGAAGAATTATTGGGTTCTGGCGTAATATCCTAAAAAACTAAAGATGAAAAGAATATTTTTTTTATTCGCATTTGTATTTAGTTTAAACGCTTTTTCACAAGTGGAGGATGCGTGGTTTTTTATTAAAGACAAACCAAATTCGGCTACTTTTTTAGCAAATCCGTTAACGATGTTATCACAACAAGCTTTAGACAGAAGAAATAAAGTAGGTGTTAGTTTAGATGAAAAAGATGTGCCGATTGATAAAAGTTATTTAGCAGATATTAAAGCTGTGCCGAATTTAATACTTTTAGGAAAATCAAAATGGTTAAATGCAGTGCATGTTCAAGCAGAGAAAAATGTGATTGAAACGGCCTTTCCGAAATTACAATTTTTAGAAAGAGTGGAGTTTGCAAACAAAAATAGAAACGGATTATCTCAAAAATCAACTAAAAAAGGAAAGGCAAATCATTACAATAAATTTACAGAAATAAAAGCCGATTTTAATTATGGGAATGCACACAATCAGATTAAAATGCTGAAAGGAGAAATTTTGCACAAACAAGGTTTAACGGGTAAAAATGCAATTATTGCTATTTTAGATGGTGGTTTTCCAAATGTAGATACGTTAGCAGGTTTTAAACGTTTACGAGATAATAATCAGATTTTGGGCGGTTATAATTTTGCAGATAGAAACACTAATTTTTATACACGAGATAGACACGGAACGCATGTTTTATCAACAATTGGCGGTTATATAGAAAATCAATTTGTTGGTACAGCGCCAGATGCGAAATTTTATTTATTTATTACAGAAATAACAGAAACAGAAACTGTTTTAGAAGAAACATTGTGGGTAGAAGCTGCGGAAAGAGCAGATAGTTTGGGGGTTGATGTAATAAATAGTTCTTTGGGCTATACCACTTTTGACAATCCGAATCACGATTATACGTATGCAGATATGGACGGAAAAACAACTTTTATTTCTAGAGGAGCAGAAATTGCAGCTTCACGCGGAATTTTAGTAGTTACTTCTGCCGGGAATTCTGGAAACGATTCTTGGAAATATATTTCTGCGCCTGCGGATGCGGTTTCAGTAATTTCTGTTGGAGCTGTTGATTCGAATGGACAAATAGTTGGTTTTAGTTCTTACGGACCAACTTCGGATAATCGTATAAAACCAGAAGTTTTAGCAAAAGGAGGAGTTACATCAATAATCAATTATCTAAGTGGGAATGTTGTAACCGCTAGTGGAACATCATTTTCATCTCCAATTATGGCAGGATTAATTGCGTGTTTAAATGAAAACCAATCTTTTCTTTTAAAATCGATTAACAAATCAAAAAATACAAACAATTTTAATGATTATTTAAAAATGGCTGTTTACGAATCTGCCGATAGATTTGCAAATCCAACTCCACAACACGGTTTTGGAATTCCCAATTTTGAAGATGCACTAAATTTATATATTGGATCTACAGGTGCTGTTGCAAATTATAATGCAGAGAATCTCATGGTCTACCCAAATCCGACTCAAGATGTATTTAAAATTGAAGGTTTACTTTTAGAAAATAATAATATCATTATTTATTCATCAATCGGAAAAGAAGTTTATAAAACAGTTTTAAATTCTTCAAATGAAATTAATATTAGCTTTTTAAAATCTGGAATTTATATTTTAAAAATTCAGAATCAAAATCAGCAAAAAACAATAAAGTTGATAAAAAACTAATGCAAAATAAAATCACTACACTTTTTAATATTAAGTATCCAATTATCCAAGGCGGAATGGTTTGGGTTTCTGGATGGAAATTAGCATCCGCAGTTTCTAATGCTGGCGGATTGGGTTTAATCGGTGCAGGTTCTATGTATCCAGAAATACTGCGAGAACATATTCAGAAATGTAAAAAAGCAACAGATAAACCTTTCGGGGTAAATGTTCCTTTGTTATATCCAGATATTGATAAAATCATGGATATTATTGTGGCAGAAAAAGTGAAAATTGTATTTACATCCGCAGGAAATCCGAAAACATGGACAACATTTTTGAAAGAAAAAGGAATTATAGTAGTTCATGTAGTAAGTTCTTTAAAATTCGCTTTAAAAGCACAAGAGTCTGGTGTTGATGCCGTTGTAGCAGAAGGTTTTGAAGCTGGCGGTCATAATGGAAGAGAAGAAACAACAACATTTACGCTGATTCCGATTGTAAAAGAACACATAAAAATTCCGTTACTTGCTGCAGGCGGAATCGCAACAGGAAAAGGAATTTTAGCAGCAATGGTTCTTGGCGCAGATGGTGTGCAAATTGGAAGCCGATTTGCAGCAACTAAAGAATCTTCTGCACATCAATTGTTTAAAGAAGCCATTGTAAATGCGAAAGAAGGCGAAACGCAATTAACCTTAAAAGAATTAGCGCCAGTACGACTGATTAAAAACAAATTCTTTAATGAAGTTCAAGAATTGTATTTGAAAAATCCGTCTATTGATGATTTAAAAAAGTTATTAGGAAGAGCAAGAGCCAAAAAAGGAATGTTTGAAGGAGATTTAGAAGATGGAGAATTAGAAATTGGACAAATTTCTGGATTAATTCATGATATAAAATCCGCAAAAGAGGTTATAGACGATATTATAAAAGAATTTACCGCGTCTAAAACCTTGATTAGCAATTATTAATAATCTTAATTAAAAGAAAATCAATAAATTAGTTGTTTTCTTAATAATGGCGTTACCTTTGCTTCTTACAAAATGTCATCAAGCAATTAAGTAGATGACGTATTAATTATTATATTATGAGTAAAGGTACAGTAAAGTTTTTCAATGAGTCAAAAGGATTCGGATTTATCACAGAAGAAGGTAACAACGCAGAGCACTTTGTGCATGTGTCTGGATTAATCGATGAAATTCGTGAGAATGACGAAGTTGAATTCGACTTACAAGAAGGAAGAAAAGGATTAAACGCAGTAAATGTGAAAGTTATTTAATATATACTTTATTAATTTTTTAAGAAAAGCCAATCAGAAATGATTGGCTTTTCTATTTTAAGACTAAATCTAATTATTTTTAAACATACTTTTAAAATCACTGCTGTAAGCAGGATATGTAAAAATGAGTTGTTTGAATTGAGAAATGGTCATTTCATTTACAATTGCAAGCATAAATATATTAATATTTTCGTTTGCCATTTCACTTAATAAATGTGCACCAACAATTTTTTCTGTTCTCTTGTTCGCTATAATTTTATAGCTATAGGTATCTTGTTTTGCTTTTCTAGCATTATACCAACCAGAAACATGTCCTTTATAAACTAAAATATTTTTATATTTTTTTTCTGCTTCTTCTCCAGATAAACCAACGGTTGATAAATTTGGAGTTGTAAAAACAGTTGATGGAACTAAAGGAAATTCAAACTTGTCTGATTGCTGTTTCAAAATATTATTTGCAACGATATTCCCCTGTAAACCAGATAGCGGAGTTAAAGGCAAAGACAAGCTAGAAACATCGCCACAAGCATAGACTTTTGGATTTGTTTTACTTTGTAAATAATCATCAACTAAAATACCTGAATTATCGAATTTTACATTGGCTTTTTCTAAATCTAACAAATCTACAGCTGGTTTTCTACCAATTGTACTGTATATTCTTCTTGATTTAAGTTTGTATTTTTTTCCATCTACAACATAGTTTACAGACAGATTTTTCTTTAATTTTTTTACTGATTGTACACTGGCATTAAAGATAATATTCACACCTAATTTTTCCAATTTTTTAAGTAATTCTTCTACCAAAAATTGGTCGAACTGATGCAAAATAGCGCTGCCTCTTTGTAAAACGGTAACTTCACATCCTAAAATAGCAAGCATGTTTGCAAACTCCATACCCACATAACCAGCACCAATTAAAGTAACTGATTTTGGGATTTTTTTTAGATTTAAAATATCATCGCTAATTCCTAAATATTCCTTTCCTGGAATATCTGGAATCATAGCAACTTTAACGGTTGCAATTACAAAATAATCTGCAGTTACTTTCTTTCCTTCGACAATAATTTCATTTTCATTCAGAAATTCTGGCGATTGATGGTACAGGTCAATACCTAAATCTGTTAATTTTTTTTCTATAGAAAGCGGAATAGAATCTGTATAGTTACTTTTGTATTTCTGAATTTTTTTCCAACTCAATTTTGGAACTTTTTTAACGCCGACGTCATGCAACCGGTTTGCATTTTCTAACAAATCAGTAAACTGCAATATTATTTTTTTAGGATCACAACCTCTTGTAGAACATGTTCCTCCAAATTCTCTCTTGTCAGCAATGGCAACTTTTAGATTATTTTCAGCACATTTTTTTGCAGCGGTTTGACCAGCAATTCCGCTTCCAATTACAAAAACATCATAATGTTTGGTGTCCATAATTATTTAATAGGAATTTTAATTTCGTACATTTTACGACTCGAATTATTTAATTTATTCTCGCGTAACCAAGGGTTAAGAATTTTTAATTCTTTATAATTTACTCCAAAACCTTTTGCAAAAGAAGCAATATTTGTAATTACAGTATCAACTTTTACCGTTTTGAATTTAGTTCTGGTGTATAAATCAGTTTCATCATAAATAAAACCATATTTTTTAGGATTCGTCATCACTTCTTTCAACGCTAAAATTCTAAAAACATAACGTTCTGTTTCATTTGGCAATAAAACATCATAATAACTAGTAACTTGTTGCGTTTCTAAACTGCTAGAAACTCTGTAGTTTCCTGCATTATAAGCAGCAGCTGCCAACGTCCAAGAACCAAAACGCTCTTTCGATTTTATTAAATATTCTGCAGCAACTTTTGTCGATTTTTCAATATCATAACGCTCATCAACATTGTCATTTATTTCCAAACCATATTCTCTCCCAGTTGCTTGCATAAAATGCCAATAACCAGCAGCACCAGCAGATGAAGTTTCATCAATCAAGGCACTTTCTGCGACAGCTAAATATTTAAAATCGTCTGGTAAACCATATTTTTTTAACATAGGTTCTAAAACAGGAAAGTATTTGTTTGCTCGTTTTATTAAGAGCAAACCGTTAGATTGCCAATAGGTATTTACCAACAATTCTCTGTCCATTCTTTCACGAATATCGGGTATTTCAATAGGTACTCTTTCTCCTGCTAAATTTAAGTTCGCAGGTAATTTTAATGCTTTAATTTTATAATTTTCATCAACATTTTTTACCGTTTGAATTTCTGACGTATTAATTGCATTTATCGAAAAATAAGCAATGGCAACAACTGAAAAGAATGCTAAAAGTAAGTTTTTTTTATTCATAGGAAAGTAAATTTATTTTTAATCAATATAGGAATATCAACTTGAAATTAAGTTAAAGAATTTATAATATGTTCGACAATTATTTTTGGTTTCATTAAAATCATCTCATGCGTTCCGTTTTCGATAACAACACAATTTTTAATGTATTTTATTGGAAAAATATGATCTTTTGTTCCATGAATATGCAAAACGTTTTCTAAAGGTTCTTCTTGATTCCAAAACAAAACATTGTAAATTGACCAATGCAAATAATCGGGATTTCTTACAGATAAATACATTTTATAGAGACGAGCTCTTTTTTGGAGAAAATCGCCATAAAAGTATTTGGTGTAATCTTCAATATTTTCGACAAATTTTGTTGGAAATAATTTGTAAACTTTCGTTCTCTGTGCAACTTTTAAAAGTGTTGGTAATTCTTTGTTGGACTCTATACTAGAAATAACAACTATTTTTTTTGTTTTGATGATTTTACTCATTTCTTGCACCATTATTCCGCCAAAAGAAACGCCAATTAAAACGGGATTTTCATGCTTTATTTCGTCGCACATTCGTTTTGCATAATCAGCAATAGATTCCTCTAACGAAAGCGGAATTTTCCATTCAATACAATGCGTTTCAAATTTATCTTTTGGGAATTTTAAGTTTTCAAAGATTTTTTTACTTGCTGCCAATCCTGAAACAAAGTAAATTTGTGTTTTTTCCATTAGGCAAGAATGGGTTCTTTTATAAAATTAAAACGTACCAAACCGTCTTCATCAATTTCCGTCAATTTAATTTCGTGTAATGTATTTACGAATTCAGGATTCCAAGGTGTTTTTACTTTTACGTAATTTTCAGTAAATCCGTTGATGTAACCCTCCTTATTTTCATTTTCAAACAAAACGGTTAACGTGTTTCCCAATTGTGATTCGTAAAAAGAACGGCGTTTTTTTGCTGATAACCCACGTAACATTTTACTTCGTTTTGCACGTTTTTTTTTCGGCACAATCTCGTTCATGTTTGCAGCTTCTGTATTTGGTCTTTCTGAATATGTAAAAACGTGCAAATAAGAAATATCTAAACTGTTCAAATAATTATACGTTTCTAGAAAAAGTTCGTCAGTCTCACCAGGGAAACCAACAATAACATCTACACCAATACAAGCGTTTGGCATTACTTTTTTAATTCTTAAAACTCTGTTTGTATACGTTTGTTTTAAATACCTACGTTTCATTTTCTTTAGTAATTCGTCACTTCCAGATTGAAGCGGAATATGAAAATGAGGCACAAAAGTACTTGAATGTGAAACAAAGTCTATCGTTTCATCTTTTAGTAAATTTGGTTCTATGGATGAAATTCGCAATCTGTGGATTCCATCAACCGTATCTAAATTTTTTACCAAATCTAGAAACGTATGTTCGTGTTTTTTATTTCCAAATTCACCTTTTCCGTAATCACCAATATTTACGCCAGTTAGCACAATTTCTTTAATCCCTTTAGATGATATTTTTCTGGCATTTTCCAATACATTTTCTAAAGAATCGCTTCTAGAAATTCCGCGTGCTAGCGGAATTGTACAATACGTACATTTGTAATCGCAACCATCTTGTACTTTTAAAAACGCACGAGTTCTGTCTCCAATAGAATAAGAACCTACGTAAAAATCGGCATCAACAATTTCACAAGAATGAATTTCGCCAACGTTATTTTTAGATAAATCGTTTATATAACTGGTAACATTAAATTTTTCTGTAGCTCCTAAAACCAAATCAACTCCGTCTACATTTGCTAATTCTTCTGGTTTTAATTGCGCATAACAGCCAACGGCAATTAAAAAAGCATCGTCGTTTTTTTTCAACGCATTTTTCACGATAGATTTAAAACGTTTATCTGCATTATCTGTAACAGAACAGGTATTTATCACATAAATATCTGCTTTTTCATCAAAATCAACACGTTCAAAACCTTCATTTACAAAGCTTCTGGCAATTGTTGATGTTTCAGAGAAATTCAACTTGCATCCCAACGTGTAAAAAGCTACTTTTTTTTCTGACCTCATTAACGTACTTTTATCAAAAACAAATTTACAATTTTATTGATGATTTTTGAAACGGAACGTTTGGAAGTTCGTAAATTGATGACAATCGATTTAGACGGTTTTTACGAATTGCAAAGCAATCCAAAAGTATTGCAATTTGCAACTGGAGAAATAAAAACTTTTGAAGAAAACAAAACCGAATTAGCATCACTAATTGATCGCTATAGTTTATCAAATAATGATTTTTGGATTTACGCTATCATCAGAAAGGCAGATTTAACTTTTGTAGGAACTATTGCTTTGGTTAAAGATTGAAGTGATGATGAAATCGGGTATCGATTTATAGATAAATACTGGAAATTGGGTTATGGATTCGAAATTTGTTTAGGAATTTTAAACTATTGTAAATCGATAAAAATTAATAAGTTAGTTGCTTATGCGGCTGATGAAAATAAAGCTTCTCAAAAGATTTTAGAAAGACTGAATTTCAAAAAAGTAAAACATTTTATAGATAAAGCTTTGCAATTTCCAGAAACTAAATATGAGATTGAATTATGATTTTTGAAAGGGTAAAACTATAGTAAATTGCCGCGAATTCATAAATTTTTATTTTAAAATAAATTAATTTTTTTCATAATTCGTGAATTCGTGGCATTTTTTTAAATTTAAAACATTGCTTGTTTAATTTTATTCTTTAATCGTTCAGAAACATTGGTTGGAAAACCTTTTGTGCCTTGCAGAACATCAACCATATATTCATTAAAATATTGCCCGAATTTCTTTAGCATCATTTTTCTTAAAAAATTATTATTGTAGAAATATTTTGCTAATAAAGAACTTGCTTTGAGTTCTGGTAAAATTTTCTGATTTAACTTTTCTAAATACAATTCAGAAGCTTTTTCTGGAGATAAATTAGTTTCTGCAAGTGCTTCCGCAACTAGTTTTCCGCTTAAAATTGCATTACTAATTCCCTCTGCAGTAATTGGTTCTGCAAAACCAGCGGAATCACCAATTAAAAACACATTATTTTTAAAAAATCCGTCTGTTCTTGGAGCAATGGGAATTTGAAATCCATGTTGAGATTCGCTAATAATCTCTGTAATTTCTAACTTCTCCAAGTATTTTTGATATAACTCTCGTAGATTAATTTTTGCTTTTTTGGTAGTTAAAATTCCTAGTGACAAATGATTTTTCTTCGGAAAACACCACGCATATCCAAAAGGAGCTTCATCAATATCAAACCGAACATCTTTGGATAAACGTTCAAAATCTTTTTCATTGACTTCAACTTCATATTCTAAAGCAGGAATCAATTTTCTGGTGTCTTCTTTCCAACCTGCCATTTTTGCAGTTGGACTTAAAACACCATCTGCAGCAATGACAAATTGCGCTTCAATTTTTCCTTGAGAAGTTTCTAAAATATTGGTTTTTCCGTTAAATTCTAAATTGATTAGCTTGTGATTTTCGAGTAATTCAACTCCTAATTCATTTGCTTTTTTAACAATTAAATGATCGAAAGCATCACGCATAATCATTGTAATAATTGGATTTTTTCTTTCGGATGAAAATTTTAAGTCACCAGCAAAATGACAATCAACTTTAAAGAATTCACGTTCAATCACGTCATCAATTTTAAAAGGCATGTCTTTTCTTCCACGAAAAACAAAACCGCCACCACATGTTTTATATCTTGGCAATGTTTCTTTTTCTATAATAACGCAAGAAATTCCTTTTTGAGCCAAATAAAAAGCAGTTGTAGCTCCAGATGGACCACTTCCAATAATTGCAGCGTCAAATTTTTTCATCGATTTTTTAATTTTCCCAATTGATTCTTGCTAAAATAGGGAAGTGATCAGAATAATCTACGGAATATGTAGTAAATTGATTTATTTCCGAATTTTTATCCGCTAAAATAAAATCAATTCTTATAGGAAATGGATAATTAAATGTTTTCCCAAAACCTTTACCAGCCTCTAAAAAAGCGTCTTTTTTATTTTCCGCTAATTTTTTATATACCCAAGAATACGCGGTGTTATTAAAATCACCACAAATAATTTTTTTTCCAGTATAATTTTGCTGATTTTCTATTATTTTTTCAGCTTGAAAACCTTGTTTTTTGAAAGAATTACCAACTCTTTTAAATAGTTTTTCTTTGTTTTCATTGATAATTGCATCTTTATCTGGATCGATACTTAATGATTGCATGTGCAAACTATAAATGCGAATAGTTTCATTATTTCTTTCAATATCTATAAAAATGCCATTATTTGTAGTTTCATCGAAATCTAATGAACCACGATTTACAATTTTATATTTTGAAAAAAGTGCGACTCCAAACTGACTTGTCGATTTTTTCTTTTTGATGAATTTATACGGATAAAAAGCTTCAATTTTTGTAGATTGATGATATTCTTGTACGGCTAAAATATCTGGATTTTTTTCGATTATAAAATCTTGAATTTTATTTTCAATCGTTTTATCTTCATTCCAACTAAAAAAGTTAAACATTCTCACATTGTAACTCATTACTCTTAAATCGTCATTTTTAGCATTATTGGTATCAAATAATTTAAAATAAGGTGTAGAAATAAAGTATCCTAAAATTAGAATTATAAGAGATAATAAAATTTTTCGTTTTAATCTGATCAACCAAAAAACAGCAAATAAAATATTAATTAGTATTAATAATGGTACAAATAAACTTAATATAGTAAATACGGGAAATGATTTTGGCGACACATAAGGCAATAGATAAGAGAGTAGAAGAAGTGTTGCGAAAATAGAGTTAAAAAAGTAAATAAACTTATCTAAAAAAGATGCTTTTTTCATTATTATTTCCCTTGTTTAAATAAAAATTCTTTCTCTGATTTGGTTAATGCATCATAACCAGATTTGCTAATTTTATCTAAAATAGCATCTATTTCTTTTTGATTTTTAGTTGTAGAAGTTTTTGTTTTTGATGCTTTAGGGTTTTTATTTTCCGATTTATAAACGGTTCTCATGGGTTTTTTCTTCGTTTGAAAAATAGAAAAAATACTCTCCAAAAAATTAATTTTCTTACTACTAGCTTGGTTTACATATATGAAACCAAAAAGTGCGCCACCTAAATGAGCTAAATGTCCGCCAGCATTTCCAAGCGGAATTTGAACCACATCCAAACCAACAAAAATAGCAGCCAAATGCCATAGTTTTACATAACCAATAAATCGTAATTTTAATTGATAATTAGGCATATATGTCGCAATACCAACAAATATTGCAGAAATTCCTGCAGAGGCACCTAATAAAACACTTCTATCCACATCTTTTACGAATGCAGGGAAAAAATTATAACTCAATAAATATACTAATCCACCAAAAAAAGTACCTAATAAATAAAAGGTAACCAATTGTTTTGAGGTAAAATATTGAATAAAAATGTTGCCAATATAATAGAGTAATATTAGGTTGAATAAAATATGTAGAAATCCTGTGTGTAAAAATCCATAACTAATAATTGTCCAAGGTCTTGTTAAGAAACTATCAATACCAGCAGGCATAGCAAACCATTCGATAAAAAAATTAGTTTGCGAATTAAATAGAAAACCGAGTGTGTTTACCAAAAAAACAGCTATAAAAACACCTAAATTTATATAGATGATTTGCTCAACAATATTTGCTGTTTGATACCTGACTTTTAATTTATCAACAATACTCATTATCTATCTTTAAATTGATTTTGTTTCCAATAATACGCAATAATAAAGCCAATTAAGGCACCGCCAATATGCGCAAAATGAGCAATATTACCGATAGAATATTTAGTCATTCCAAAGAATAAATCTCCTAAAATCATTACAGGTATAAAATATTTTGCAGCAATTGGAACGGGAAAGAAAATCAGCGCCAATTTTGCATCTTTAAAATACAATCCAAATGCAACCAAAACCCCATAAACAGCACCAGAAGCACCAACTGCGGGTGTATTATACAAACTAATTATTTTATTAAATTGATCTTGCGTAATCAAGCCCGTAATTCTACCGTCATTTGTTTGACCACTTTTTAAAATTTCAATTATTTCTTGTGGATTTAATCCAGCATTGACGAAAATTTCATAAATACCATTAAATTGATAGTAATTTACCAAAGTATAAATAATTCCTGCTCCAATACCAGCTGAAAAATAGAAGAAATAAAACTTCTTTTTTCCCCATAATTGTTCCAACGGAGTTCCAAAAGCCCATAAACCATACATGTTAAACAGAATATGTGCAACACTACCATGCATAAACATGTGCGTCACGTATTGCCAAATTCCGAACTTTTCATTTTGAGGAAAATGCAAACCCAAAATGTATGTTAAATCCATTTTTAGTAACATTGGTCCAAAAAATAGAATTACATTTATTATGATTAAATGCTTGATTGCATCTGTGATTCTGTTCATAATTATCGATTAAAAATAGCGTCTATTTCGTTTAAATTTAATGTTTTAAAAATTGCTTTACCAAATGGAGAAACGTTAGGTTCTTTGCAAGAAAATAAGTTATTTACTATATTTTCTTGTTCGGCTAAAGATAAAACAGTTCCTGTTTTTATAGCTAAAGAATTGGCAAATGATTTTGCCATTCCGTCAAAATGATTGAATTCTGTATTCGGAATTTCTTCTTTTAAATCGTCTAACAATTGCTCTAAAATTGAGGTAATCTGACTTTCGCTAATTGAAGTCGGAATTCCTTTTACCGTTACACTTTCGTTCGTGAATTCTTCAAATACAAAACCTGCACTTTCCAATTCGGATTTAATTGTGTACACCATTTCAATTTCATCTTTTGAAAAAGAAATTTTTACTGGAAATAATAATTGCTGACTGCTGGCATCTTTTACGGTAATGTTTTCTAAAAATTCTTCATATAAAATCCGTTGATGCGCTAATGATTGATGAATTAAAACGACACCAGACTTTATAGCACTTAAAATATATTTTTTCTGAATTTGAAATGTTTTTCCGTGAGAAACTTCTTGTTCTTGCTGAAATAATTGATTTTGTTGATGCGTTTCTTTTTCAACCGCATTCGTATATAGGGCTTCCCAATTTTCTGATGACTGTTCTCTTTTGTAGGGAAAATGAATTGCTTTTTGATCTTCTTTAAACGGATTAAAATCTGGATCAACGATAATTTTAGGAGTAGAAGAACCTGTTTTTTTACTATAATTATAAGGAGTATCTAAATTCGAATCTCGATTAAAATCTAAAACAGGCGCAACGTTATATTGCCCTAAACTATGTTTAATTGTAGCTCTTAAAATCGAATATAATGCTTTTTCATTATCGAACTTAATTTCTGTTTTTGTTGGATGAATATTTATGTCGATAGAATTTGGCGGCACGTCAAAATATAAAAAATAAGAAGGATGCGTTCCATGCTCCAACAAACCTTCAAAAGCACTTACAACAGCATGATGTAAATAACCACTTTTTATAAATCTGTCATTCACAAAAAAGAATTGCTCACCACGTTTTTTCTTTGCGAATTCTGGTTTTGTAATAAACCCTTTAATGGATATTAAATCGGTTTTTTCATCAATTGGCACTAACCGTTCATTGATTTTGTTTCCAAAAACAGCAACAATTCGCTGCCTTAAATTCCCGCCACGAAGATTGTAAACTTCATTATCATTATGGTGCAATAAAAATGAAATGTCTGGATGCGCCAAAGCAATACGTTGAAATTCATCAATAATATGACGCGTTTCTATTGTATCTGATTTCAGGAAATTACGTCTTGCCGGAATATTATAAAACAGGTTTTTAACGGCAATACTTGTTCCTTTACCTGTGGAAATTACTTCATGCGCAACAATCTTACTGCCTTCAATCTTTATTTGAGTTCCTAATTCGCTATCTTCTTGCTTCGTCTTGGTTTCTACATGAGAAATTGCGGCAATAGAAGCCAGTGCTTCTCCACGAAAACCTTTGGTAGATAAATTAAATAAATCTTGTGCTTCTCTAATTTTGGAAGTTGCGTGGCGTTCAAAACTCAAACGAGCATCTGTTGTGCTCATTCCTTTGCCGTTGTCAATTACTTGAATCAACGTTTTTCCAGCATCTTTTAATAATAATTTTATCGAATTTGCATCAGCATCAATGGCATTTTCCAATAACTCTTTAACAACAGAAGCTGGTCTTTGAACTACTTCTCCTGCGGCAATTTGATTGGCAACATGATCTGGTAAAAGTTGAATTATATCTGACATTGATTAGCTATAAAAAATAGAGATATCGAAATCAATAATAAATAGAAAAATTAATAATAAAACCGTGATAATAATTAAAATTGTTTTTCTAGAACCCGTTTCATCTGGTGCTTTTAGCTCATCAACAGCATCACTAAATTTATTTTTTAATCCTTTGCTTTTTCCAACAGTTGTTCTAAATTCATCAAATTTATGACTAATTCTAAACGGATTTCCATTGCCTTTGTAGTATCTAGGCTGGTAATCAAACTTTTTAGCTGTGCGTTTTAAAAATCCCATAGTAGTGTTGTTTTATTTATGAATGACTTGTAAAAAACAAAAATCAAACCAAATTTAACAGTAGCTCAAAATTACTGAATTTAGCGGGAAATTTCAAGAGAATATAGTGAAAAGAATGGTACTATTTTTTGGATTTTTTTTGACACGAATTTCACTAATTGTTATAAAAAACAATCGTGTAAAATTTTACATCAGCAAATATTCGTGAAAATTAGTGAAATTTGTTTCTTAAATTTTATCAGCTAATTACTTAAAACCAATACTATCAGACTTTCTATCAATATTTTTCAAAGCAGCCATTTTAATCGCAGCAATAGCGCATTCAACCCCTTTATTACCATGAGTTCCACCAGATCTGTCTAAAGATTGTTGTTTGGTATTGTCTGTTAACACACAAAAAATGACAGGAGTTTCTTGTCTCACATTCAAATCTACAATGCCTTGAGTAACGCCTTCGCAGACAAAATCAAAATGCTTGGTTTCACCTTGAATTACATTTCCAATTGCAATAACAGCATCTACTTTTTGTGAAGTTACCATTTTTTTGCAACCGTAAATCAACTCGAAACTTCCAGGAACATCCCAAGAAATAATATTTTCTTTAGGAACACCACAATCAATTAAAGTTTCGATTGCGCCCTTTTTTAAGTTTTGTGTAATATCTGCATTCCATTCAGAAACAACAATTCCAAATCGAAAGTTCTTCGCATTTGGGATTGTTGTTTTATCGTAAACGGATAAATTTGTTGTAGCCATTTTATTCAGTTGTTAGTTGTTAGTTATTAGTTGTTAGTGAGCAACTGTATAACTGCGACTGGCAACTGAAAACTAATAAAAATAAACTAGTCTGCGTATTTCGCAGCATTAATATATTTTTCAATATCTGTACCTTGATCAGAAGAACTATATTCGTCTTTGATTTTAGTAAATAAATTTTCTGCTTTGCTAAAATCTTTTTGAACCATTGCTAATTGACCTGCTTTAAACAAAAATAAAGGCGACGTAAATTCGTTTTCTTTATTTGCTGCTTTTTCGTAATAGTCAATAGCATCATCAAACTGGTTAATGTCTGCAAAAGCATCACCAATTGCACCTAAAGAAATTGCACTAATTGCTAAATCGTCTGAATTGAATTTACCTAAATACTCAATTGCTAAATCGTATTTTTTTAACTGTAAATAAGAAACTCCAGCATAATAATGAGATAAATTTGCTGATTTTGTTCCGCCATAAGTACTAGCAATATCTAAAAAACCATATTTACCTTCTGCACCTTCTAAACCTAAATTTAAAAGCGAATCAACATCCGCAGAACCTGCTAATTTTGCCTCGTTAAAGTATTTTCTTGGAAAAGCTAATTCGTTAGATGCTTCCATTTCTGTTGGTTCCCCAACATATTTGTTGTAACCTAAAGCTCCTAAAACAATAAGAACAACAGCAACTAAACTATAAAATAATGGTTTGCTGTTTTTTTCTATCCACTTTTCAGATTTAGAAGCACTTTCATCTAGGGTATTAAATACTTCTGCAGTTGTGCTTTTTTCTTCAATAGCTTCTAGTTGGTCTTTCTTAAATCCTTTTTTCTTATATGTTGCCATAATTCACTTAAAAATTTGAAGTGCAAAAATAGTTTTTTTAATTGGATATCAAAAGCTGATATTTCGCTAAATTTTCGATAATTTGCAAAACATTTAATTATTGGTATTATTTACATGTATTTACAAAAGCTTTCCCTTGTTAATTTTAAAAATATTTCAGCACAAACATTTGATTTTCATCAGAAAATAAATTGCTTTGTTGGTAATAATGGTGTTGGAAAAACCAATATTTTAGACGCTATTTATTATTTATCTTTTGCTAAAAGTTACTTTAATCCTATCGCAACGCAAAATATTAAGCATGATGAAGCTTTTTTTGTTGTTGAAGGCGATTATTTAGTAAATGAAAGAAGCGAGAAAATTATTTGCACATTAAAAAAAGGTCATAAGAAAGTTTTAAAACGAAACGGAAAAGCGTACGACAAGTTTTCTGAACATATTGGGCAATTTCCATTAGTGATTATTTCGCCTGCGGATAGGGATTTGGTGACAGAAGGCAGTGATGTACGCCGTAAATTTGTGGATGGTGTAATTTCTCAACAAAATAAAACCTATTTACAGAATTTGTTATCGTATAATAAGGTGCTTTCTCAACGAAATGCACTTTTGAAATATTTTGCAATCAATAGAACTTTTGATGCTTTAAATTTACAAGTTTACAATGAGCAGTTGAGTGTTTTAGGAACTAAAATTTATCAGAAAAGAAAGGACTTTTTAGCGTTGTTTATTCCGATTTTTAACCAAAAATATCAAATAATTTCTGATGATAAGGAGCAAGTCAATTTGCTATATAATAGTCAGTTGAATGATTTTGAAATGATTGATTTATTGAAAGAAAATCTAAATAAAGATAAGATGTTGCAATACACATCAGTCGGAATTCACAAAGACGATTTAAGTTTTGAGATTGGTGATTATCCTATTAAAAAATTTGGATCTCAAGGTCAGCAAAAATCGTATTTAATTGCGTTAAAATTGGCGCAATTCGAATTTATTAAGAAGCAGTCAACGGTAACACCGATTTTACTTTTAGATGATATTTTTGACAAATTAGATGAAAATAGAGTTTCTCAAATTGTGGAATTGGTAAATGATGACGAATTTGGACAAATATTTATTACCGATACACACAAAGAGCGCACAGAAAATATTTTGAAACAAAGCGATAAGCCATATCAGATTTTTAAATTGTAGCGCCATTAGAAATATAAATGCTTGGTCGTGTAAAATCGAGACCTTATTAATAGTTCTCGACTGCAATCGAACGGGCAAAAATTAAGAGTGTTAATAAATCTTAAATAAATAAATTTTAAATCAGTTTATAAATTATTCACTTTTGTATTTTTGCTGAAACAATTGAATTACATAATAATGTCAACTACAAAAGAATTACAAAACTTTACGCAACAAGTAAGAAGAGATATTTTAAGAATGGTTCACGCTGTGAATTCTGGTCATCCTGGAGGTTCATTGGGCTGTGCAGAATTTATTACTTGTTTGTATCAAGAAGTGATGGAGTATTCAGCTGATTTTAAAATGGACGGTAAGAACGAAGATTTATTCTTTTTATCAAATGGGCATATTTCACCAGTTTTTTATAGCGTCTTAGCTCACAGTGGCTTTTTTCCTATAGAGGAATTAGCAACGTTTAGATTGATAGATTCTCGTTTGCAAGGTCATCCAACAACGCACGAAGGCCTGCCAGGAATTAGAGTTGCTTCTGGCTCTTTAGGTCAAGGAATGTCTGTCGCAATTGGTGCTGCGCAAGCAAAAAAGCTAAACGGAGACGATAAAATTATATATACTTTACATGGAGATGGCGAATTGCAAGAAGGGCAAAACTGGGAAGCAATTATGTACGCATCTGGAAAGAAAGTTGATAATTTAATTGCTACAATCGATCTGAACGGAAAACAAATTGATGGTTCTACGGACGATGTTTTACCAATGGGAAGCATTAAAGCAAAATTTGAAGCTTTTGATTGGGATGTGTTAGAAATTAAAAATGGAAATGATATTGAAGCTGCTTTAAGTGGATTAGCAGAAGCAAAATCAAGAACAGGAAAAGGAAAACCTGTTTGTATTTTATTACATACAGAAATGGGGAACGGAGTTGATTTTATGATGCACACGCACGCATGGCACGGAAAAGCGCCAAATGACGCCCAGTTAGAAAATGCATTGGCTCAAAACCCAGAAACTTTGGGTGATTATTAAAATCCCATCCTAACCTTCCCGAAGGGAAGAGACTTGATACCGATTAAAAAAAAGTTCTGAAATTAATTTCAGAACTTTTTTTATATTTATTCTGATAAATTCAAAAATTTTTAAATTAGTTAGAATCAATTCCTGTTTCTTTTTTCTAAAAGTGGCTTTTGCTGAACTAGGTTCAGTAAACAGTCTTGATTCTTTTTTAAAGAAATAATTGTTTCACTTTTTTATGAATTAATTTAACATCAGAATGTAAGAATCAGTTTATCTTTACAATTAATAGATTGAGTTTTTATAAAAATACTAGTAAAACATGAATATAGGAATTGTTTGTTATCCAACTTTTGGAGGAAGTGGAGTAGTAGCAACAGAATTGGGAATCGCGTTAGCAAATAAAGGACATGAAGTTCATTTTATTACGTATAATCAACCAGTTCGACTGGATTTTTTTTCTAAAAACTTACATTTTCATGAAGTAATTTTAGAAGAATATCCGTTATTTCATTACCAACCTTATGAACTTGCACTTTCTAGTAAAATGGTAGAAGTTGTGATGAAATACAATTTAGAAGTTTTACATGTTCATTATGCAATTCCGCATGCATATGCTGCTTATATGGCGAAGAAAATGTTGCAGGAAAAAGGAATTAATATAAAAGTGGTGACTACTTTACATGGAACAGATATTACGTTGGTTGGAAGTCATCCAACCTACAAAACTGCTGTTGAGTTTAGTATCAATAATTCTGATGTGGTTACCGCAGTGTCTAATAGTTTAAAAAAATCTACCAATGAGTTATTTAAAATTAGAAATGAAATTAAAGTCGTTTATAATTTTATTGATGTAGAAAAATATGAAAAAGCAAATTTAGAGGAATGCAAACGCAGTACAATCGCAAATGAGGATGAGAAAATTCTTACTCACATTAGTAATTTTAGACCAGTGAAGAGAACTGAAGACGTCATTAAGATTTTTAACTTGGTTCAAAAAGAAGTTCCGTCTAAATTACTAATGGTTGGTGATGGTCCAGAACGATTAAAAGCAGAACGTTTAGCCAAAGAATTAGGAATTTCTAAAAAAGTTTTATTTCTTGGAAATAGTATAGAAATTGATAAGATTTTATGCTATTCAGATGTTTTTTTACTTCCGTCAAGAACAGAGAGTTTTGGATTGGCAGCATTAGAAGCAATGGCGGCAGGCACAGCAGTAATTTCTTCAAATACTGGCGGTTTACCAGAAGTAAACATTAATAATAAAACTGGTTTTTTAAGTAATTTAGGCGATGTAGAAGATATGGCGAAAAATGCTATTTATCTGCTAAAAAAGGATACTATTCTGGAGGAATTTAAGCAAAATGCAAAAAATCATGCAAAACAATTTTCATTAGAAAATATTTTGCCAGTTTATGAAGATATTTATAAATCTTGTGATGTAAAAGTGTAATATTTTTTTTAAATTAATTTTTATTTTCTTCAAATAGTTGAGACCGAGTATCGTTTCTTAATTTTAAAAGCGAAACCATTTTGGCTTTTTCCAGATAAAAGTCTATTGATATAAAAGCATCTCTTAATTAACTCCTTTTTCAAATAGAAAAACGATACAATACCTACAATTTCTTTAATTTTTGCCTCTATTTTTTATCCAAAGCACTAAATTTGCAATTCTAACAAAATAACATGAGTCAAGAAGTTTCTAAAAGATACGCACAACGTGGCGTTTCTGCATCTAAAGAAGATGTGCACAATGCAATTAAAAATATCGATAAGGGTTTATTCCCAAAAGCGTTCTGTAAAATTGTGCCAGATTATTTAACAAATGATGACGAGTATTGTTTGATTATGCACGCAGATGGAGCAGGAACAAAATCGTCTTTGGCATATATGTATTGGAAAGAAACAGGCGATATTTCTGTTTGGAAAGGCATTGCACAAGATGCATTAATTATGAATATTGACGATCTTTTGTGTGTTGGCGCAACACACAATATTATGTTGTCTTCAACAATTGGACGAAATAAAAGTAAAATTCCTGGTGAAGTTTTATCAGCAATAATCAACGGAACAGAAGAATTAATTGAAGATTTAAAAAAATTCGGAGTGACAATTCATTCAACTGGTGGAGAAACTGCAGATGTTGGCGATTTGGTGCGTACAATTATTGTAGATTCTACGGTAACGGCAAGAATGAAACGTGCTGATGTTATTGATAACGCAAATATAAAAGCTGGCGATGTAATTGTTGGGTTAGAATCTTTCGGACAAGCAACTTATGAAACTGAATATAATGGCGGAATGGGTTCTAACGGATTAACATCTGCAAGACATGACGTTTTTCATAAGTACTTAGCAGAGAAATATCCAGAAAGTTTTGATGCTGCAGTTCCGTCTGATTTAGTGTATTCTGGAAATACAAAACTGACAGACAAAGTTGAAAATTCTCCAATTGATGCTGGTAAATTGGTTTTATCGCCAACAAGAACCTATGCACCAATTATTAAAGAAATATTATCTAAATTTCCTTCGGATAAAATTCACGGAATGATTCATTGTTCTGGTGGCGCACAAACAAAAATTCTTCATTTTATTGATAATTTACATATTATAAAAGACAATTTATTTCCGATTCCGCCTTTATTCAAATTGATTCAAGAACAATCAAAAACTGATTGGAAAGAAATGTATCAAGTGTTTAATTGTGGTCATAGAATGGAAATTTACGTTCCCCAAAAAATTGCAAAAGAGATTATTGCAATTTCAAAATCGTTTAATGTAAATGCTCAAATTGTGGGTAGCGTGGAAGCTGCTGATAAAAAGAAATTGACAATTAAAAGTGAGTTTGGAGTTTTTGAGTATTAGGGTTTGATAAAGTGTTACTTTTTTTGTAGATAATTTAAATTTAAAAGACTTTAGTTCTTTCTTTCCATTTTTGGTGGATTTTTGTCGAATATTAAATACATCGGCAATTTTTATAAATTTATTAATTGTATATCTTTTTTTAGTCATACTGATAAAAAATCTGCGAACATCTGCGAGATCAGCGGGAAATAAATAGAAGCGTATTAAAAAATTATCCCACAGATTTCGCAGACCTGCCAGCCGGCAGGCTGGTTTACGAAGAATAAAAACAAATATTTATTTTTTGTGATCAAATAAACATCTTACTATAATGAAACAATTTACAGCGTTATCATTTTTTACGGACAATTAGTATGTTTTTTAATAAAAATTGAATTCAGTAAAAACTTCTTTCTAAATACTTTTCCACTAAATTACTGTAATAAAATAAAGAATTGACACTGCTTTTTTTTTAATATTTTTTTGATAAAAAATGAACTAATGTCATTATCTAGAAATCAATCCATCGTTAATAGAATTTTCCCAATATGTTCACTACTTTCCATGAGTTCATGCGCTTCTGCTGCATTTTGGAGTGGAAACCTTTTATAAATAACAGGATGTATAGTTTTAGAATGAAATAATGGCCATATGTTTTTTTCGACATCTTTCGCAATTTTAGTCTTTACTACTGCAGTTTGAGGTTTCAAAAAGCTTCCTGTCAAAGTTAGGTTTTTGCTCATTATAGTACGCAAATCGATTTTTACATCTGTACTTTTCATGCCGTTAATATTAATAAGGCGACCTTTATTATTTAGAATGTCCAGGTTCTTTTGTGTGTAATTTCCGCCTACCATATCTAAAATGACATCTATTTTTTCTTCTTTAAAAATTTCTTCAAAAGCTTCTTTATTGTAGTTTATTGCGGTACCAAGTTTCATTTTATTTAAGAAATTAATCTTCTCATTTGTGCCAGCAGTTGTGTATATCTGGGAGCCTAGAGCTTTTGCCATTTGTAAGCCCATTGTTCCTATACCACTAGTGCCACCGTGTATTAATAATTTTTCATTCGGCTGAAGTTTCCCCAAATGGAATACGTTGAACCATACCGTAAAAACAGTTTCGGGAATAGCCGCAGCGTCTACCAAACTCATGCCTTCAGGCACAGGAAGACAATGAGAGCTTTCAGCTGCAACGTATTCGGCATAACCGCCACTTGCAATAAGTGCGCAAACTTTATCACCCACTTTTTTATCGCTTACAGCAGCTCCAATAGCAGTGATCTCTCCAGAAACTTCTAATCCTGGAATTATGCTTTTAGTAGTGCTTTTTCCGTAAGTATCCATATTTTTACGAGTAATAATGTCGCTACGATTAACGCCTGCAGCTTTCACTTTTATCAAAACTAGGTTGCTCTCAAGTTTCGGTATTGGAGTTTCTTTTAATTTTAATACTTCCGGCCCGCCGGATTCTGTGATATGAATTGCTTTCATTTTGTGTAATTTGGATTATTAAATTGCATTATCAGATTTTTTAATCGAAATACTTAAATATTCTTCATCCTAATGATTACAATTATTTGAAAAATTATTGTTTTTGAGAAAGTGCTTTTTCTAAATTTGGGAAAAATATTTAAACTCTTTTGAGGCAAAATATTATCTCTTGTAAACTTATTCCGTATTCTTTCTTCTGATATTTATAGGATTCACTGTTTTCAATAATGATTTAACTAAGTTCGGTAAAAAAAGTTAAAGTTCAAAATTCTACTTAAATCAATCTTCAAACTAAACTTTAAAAATATAAAAACTTTAATGCTTTTCTAAGCTCTTAAACTTGTAAGTTTTTATCAAAATTCCGTGAGAAATGTTCCCATAGACAATACATTTTTATTCGTATTAAATAAGGACTCTTTGTGTGTTATTTCAACGATGTTAAATATAGTAAGGTTAAATTTATCCCTCAATTCAACCTGAATAAAAGTATTTTCTGCATATTTGTCGCAAATTCTGAACAAATAATTATTTTAGCTGACATATTTGCGGTTAGAAATTTTTAATTAAAGATGGAGTTTAAACAGTTATTTCCCTTATTTTAAAAGGTTTGTGATAGTTTATATATGAATTTAAGGTTTTTTGGCGTGATTTTCGCACGTAATGTTATTGTAAGTTTAAAAATAAATGTTTAGAGCATAAAAATTATGCAAAAAGTATTTATCAAATTAAATAATTAGAAAATGATTCAAGTAAAAGAGAACAACGAAGTAAAAGTAAATTACACAGGAAAATTAGCTGATGGAGAAGTTTTTGACAGTTCTGAAGGAAAAGAGCCTTTAGCATTTAAATTAGGTGAAGGACAAATAATTCCTGGTTTTGAAAAAGCATTAATCGACATGAAGTTGAATGAAAAGAAAACTGTAACAATCGCTGTAGATGAAGCTTACGGAGATATTAATGAAGCTTTAATTCAAGAAGTGCAGAAAACGCAACTTCCTCAAGATATGGCTCCAGAAGTTGGTATGGGTTTAGTTTCTAAATCACCAGATGGTCAAGAAATTAATTTATTAGTGATTGAGGTAAAAGACGAAAGTATTGTTGTAGATGGTAATCATCCATTAGCTGGTAAAGAACTTATTTTTGATCTTGAAGTAGTTGGAATCAACTAGTAAGAAATAACGAAATTAATAAATAGTACAAATTTTTATTATTTAACAGCCCTTGTGTTTAAGCAAGGGCTGTTCGTGTTTTAAATGAAATATTCAAATTATTGGAAGAGTATAAGCTGTTGATAATTTAGAAACTGACGATTAAGAGTGAGTTTGGGTTTTTAAGTATGAATGAGTTGTAATTTATCAATAATTTCAAAATATATGCTTTTGAAAACAGTGTTTTATTTCAAGTAATTTACAACGTTTTGTCTTTTTTTATTTCTGATAAAATAAGATGTGTCATTGTGTCTCCGTAGTTAATCAATTTATCTATAAATTGTTGCAGATGAATCTGATCTTTTAAAACAGCGCGAATATGTATGTTTTGGGACCCCGTAATTCTATAAGCTTCTTTTATTTCTGAAAACTGGTTTACATCAGTAATAAATAATTTTATTTTTCCACTAAATAACTTGAGGATGATAATAACTTCCAATCCAAAACCAAGTTTAGCATAATCCACGTGCAATGAATAGGCTTTAATAATCTGGGCGTCTTCTAACTTTTGAACGCGCTCTCTAACGGAAGATGGAGAAAGGTGAATTTTTCTGCCAATATCAGCAAAGGAAACTCTAGCGTTTAGCTTTAATTCATTGATTATTTTGTTGTCTATTTCGTCTACCATTGATTTAATTGTTTTGACCGTAAAAATACATTTTATAGTTATAATAAATTGATTTGTATGATTGAATCAATTTTATAAATCGCTAATCTATGGATAATTTTGATCCATTAATTAATTACTACAAATATTTATTAATAATGAGTGTTTCAATTTTATTGATTGTTGGTTTTGGTATTTTTCTCGGTTTTTTCATACAAACATTAATAGGTTTTGCGGGTGCGTTAATTGCCTTACCAATTTTATTACTTGCTATTGGTCTGCAAGATGCGATTGCTTATATTTCTATATTTTACCTTTATTCGAGTGTGTATTTAATTGCTCAAGAATGGAAATATATAGATAGAAAAATTATTCTTAAACTTAGTATCGCTACAGTTTTAGGAGTTCTTTTAGGAATTTGGGTGCTGGCACATGGAAAACCTATTTTTTTAAAAAAAGCATTGGGTATTTTTATTTTGGTATATGTTTATTATACATTTTTTTTTAAAGACAAAGTATTTAAACACCCTAAACTCGAATTTTTATTTGGACTTGCAGGCGGTTTTTTCTCTGGATTATTTTCAACTGGTGGGCCTTTATATGTTATTGTTGTTAAGAATTCTTCCGTTTCAATGAAAACGTTTAGAGCTACAATGTTTGGAATATTAGGTTTAATTACTGTTGTTAGAATACCTACGCTTTATAAAGCTGGTATTTTAAATACGGAACAGGTGCATTATTCATTTTATATAATGCCGTTTTTTATATTGGCAATATATTTAGGTAAAAAGGTCTACGCTAAATTAAACGAAGCCATTTTAAAAAATGGAGTATTAATTTTACTGTTTTTATCAGGAATCATGTTGGTGTTTAAGTAGCAGTATTTTTTAATTGAAAAACTGTTAATCAAAACAAAATACTTAACCTAATCTCTCCAAAATCCAACTCTTAAAGCTATAAAAATTTTGAGGAGCAACACCATGACCAGTTGGGTATTCAGAATATACATTTGGCAAACTGTATTTGTCTAAAAATTTGGGTGCTTTTCTTGCTTCTTCTACAGCTAAAACTTGATCTACAGTTCCGTGAGAAATGTAATAATCGGTTTCTATTGATGGCATTTTTTTTGGCAATAAATCTTCATTCAAATAACCGCTTAATGCTAATAAATATTGAACTTTATTCGGGTAATTTAAGCTCAACGCATAACTCAAAATTGCGCCTTGACTAAATCCTAATAAAAATGTTTTCTGCGGATTCGTATTGAATTTCACTTTAATTTCATCAATAAACAAAGCAATTTTCTCCAAAGAAGTTCTCGCTTGGTCTAAATCTGAATGTTTCGTATTTCCCGCATCCAAATTTATTGCGTACCAGGCAAAACCGCCGTAATCCATTTCGTAAGGTGCTTGAGCGCTTATAATTAATAATTCGTCTGGCAATTCGCTGGCGAAAGAAAATAAATCTTCTTTATTGCTGCCGTAACCGTGCAATAAAATTAATACTGGTGGTTTTTCTGATGCCACTTTTGGTTGTCTTACTAAATATTCTAAATCTGATGTCATTATTGAAGTACAAGTTTATTGTTAGCGAAAATTCCGTATGCTTTTCCTGTTAATTTTTTTCCAAGAAAAGCAGAGTTTTTCGATTTTGATAAAATATTTTTTTTGCTAAAAGTGTAGATAAATTCAGGATTAAAAAGAGAGATTTCTGCTTTTTCTCCAATAGCTATTTTGGGAATTTCAATCTTAAAAATGGCTCTTGGTTTTGTGGTTATTTGTTCGATAAAATGGTCCAATGCTAAAACCGAATTTATCGATCCGAAAAAACTTTCCAAACCAATGGTGCCGTCTTTTGCTTCGCTGAATTCTACTTTTTTATGTTCGATATCAATCGGATTATGATCTGATGTTACCATATCTATAATTCCGCTTTTAACTGCTTTTTGCAAACTTTTTAAATCGGATTTTGTTCGTAAAGGAGGCGATATTTTGTAATTTCCATCAAAATTCTTTAGTTCGTCATCTGTCAAAAATAAATGATGTGCAGCAACACTACACGTAACATCCAATCCTTTTTTCTTCGCTTCTTTAATCAATTCAACCGATTTTTCTGTCGAAATAGTCGGAATATGTAATTTCCCGCCAGTATATTCTAACAAAAATAAATCACGAGCAATTTGCAAATGTTCTGCTAAAGCAGGAATTCCTTTTAAACCTAATTTAGTACTGTTGATGCCTTCATGTGCAATGCCGTCTCTAGAAACCGAAATATTTTTTGGGAAACTCTGAATAATTCCGTCAAAATTTTGTGCGTATTGCAACGCAACTTTTAATAAATTATCATTTGTGATTGGTTTTTTATAATCAGCAAAAGAAATGGCGCCAGATTGTTGCATGTCATACAATTCTGCCATGTCAATGCCGTCACTATTTTGCGTTAAAGATGCTATTGGATATAGTTTTGTTGCAAATCCGTGAGATTTATTAATTAAAAATTCAACCGCTGATTTACTATCAATTTTCGGATTCGTATTCGAGTTAACTGCAACCGCTGTAAATCCGCTTTTTGCCGCAACTTGCAATCCGTTTTGTATGGTTTCTCGTTCTTCATAACCGGGTTCACCAAAAGAAACACTAGTATCAAACCAACCGCAAGAGATATGTAAATTATCTAGCTTTACAACGGTATGCTCTTGTTTTTTTGGAATGGAATCTGCTATTTCTTTTATTTTTCCGTCAACAATTAGAATATCTTTTTGTTGACGATGAAAAGGACTTTGGTCGTCAATAATCGTTGCCGATTTTATAAGCGTGGTCATGGTTTGAAGAATTTTAATATAAAAATTTCCAATAGCAAAGATACAATTGCTAATGCTAAAAACCATTTCCAAATCCAATGAACTTCATTTTTTTTGTTGATGGAATTTAAAAGATCTGCGATTGAGTTAGAAAACGTAATGTCTTTATTATCAGTAGCAATTGTTTTCATATCGTGAAATAACATGTTGCTTTCTTCTTTTTGATAATTAAAAGCAATCGTTTTAACAGTATCTTTTTTGTTTAAAATTTGATAGAATCCTGATTTTAGAATCTCATCAGAAATTGAAATAGAAACTTTGTTTTGAAATTGTTGTTGCAACGGAATTATATTTTGCTCGCTGTTTTGTACTGATAAAATAGCGTCTTTATTTAGCGAAATTTCTATATCAATGCTGCTTTTTGTATCTGTGGTGTAATATAAATTGACAGATTGCAAACTTTTTAAGCCGATGTTGTAAAAAACAGGGACAATTAAAGGAGAATTTTGAAAATTACTATTTGCAGAATTTAAAGGAGAAGAAAACCAATACATTTTACTGTTTTGAGTATTTATTTCTTTAACAAAAGAAGTCTGATTTTCAAAATCGATAATCGAACTTCCGTTTATCGAATTCGAAAAATTGATTTTTGTAAACGGATATTGAAAATTAGTTACTTGTTTAGAAAATACATTTTCTAATAACGGATGACTGTAATTTATAGTTGTAATCTTTAGTGAATCATTTTTTTTCTGATTGATGTTTCCCAAATTCATTTTTGATAAAAAAGAATTATAGGAATTTAAATCAGAATTTTCATTGGGAATTACAACTACAAATCCACCATTTTTAGAAAAATCGATAACCTGATTTGAAAGGGTAGAAGTAATTTTTTCCAATTCATTTAAAACAATTAATTGCTGATTTTTAAACGAATTATAATCGGTATTTTCAAGAGAATTTTCTGTGAAATTAAATTCGTCTTTTGTGTAAATTTTTGACAAAAATTCTGATGATTTTCCAATGCTTAAAACACTAATTTTTTGAACTGAATTTTGCACAAAATAAAACGAATTATCAAAAGTAAACGTGTCGTTAAAATTAAGCTGAATTTTGCCTAAAAATATAGCCGATTTAGGAACTTCAAAAGTTATTGTTTTATTTGAGTTTTCTTCGATAGAGAAGGTAAGTTTACTTACTAGTTTTTGAGCATCAAAAAGTGAAATAGGAACATTTTTTTTTGCATTGCCTTGATTTCTAATTACCACATTTAAGGTGAAATTTTGGTTATTTTGATTGCTGATAAAAATACTGTCTAGCGAAATGTTATTTTTTATTTCAGATTGCAGCTGAACCACAGAAAAAGGGTGTGTTACATTTGTAAACTCTTTATTGTTATTTTTATTAGTTATTTGAAAATCAGAAATTAATGTATAATTATTTAAAGTTTTTGTTTCTGTGTTTTTATTATCAGTAAAACGAAGTGAAACTGTTTTTAAATTGGTTAATTTACCAGTGTTTTCTATTAAAAGGAGCTTGTTTTTTAATTCAGATTTGGAAATATTCTCAAAATAATTGGTATTTGTGAGTAGAGAAAATTCATCTTTATCAGCGCTGTTTTCTATTATTTCTTGTGCAGCAATTTGTAATAAATCTCCTTTTTCTCCTTTGGTATTTGTGCTCAAAGAATTGTCTAGATAAATAAAATTATGTTGTTTTTTACCTGCGTTTTTATCACTAAAATAAGGTTGAGAAAAAGCGAAGATTAGTGCAGTAAAAAGCGACATTCTTGTGAGTAGAATTAACCACTTTTTTAGTTGCGAACTTTTACGCGTTTGGAGCTGAATTTTCTTTAAAAAAGCAACGTTGGTAAATACTACTTTTGTGAATTTATTTAACTGAAATAAATGTATTAAAATAGGGATAATCAGTAAGAATAAAAAGTATAATATCTCGGGATGCTTGAATTGCATTTTTAGGTTTGAATTGAAACTCAAAAATAGGGAAAATTCTATTAGTAAAAATTGTTACACTGAGTTTCGCAGAGAAAACGCAGAGAGTCACAGAGAAAAATTTACTCATAAAGTTTTATCCACAGATATTTTTCCCCTTTGGGGATTCCGATAGCTATCTAAAGTGGCTTTTAGAATTTTTCAAAAACACCCAAACCAAAGAGCGCAAAATCATATTTTACAGGATCATTTTTATCCATTTTACGCAATTGCAAATCCAATTCTGCAACTGCTTTCCAATCGTTTTGTTTTCTGCTTAATAGCTTTAGTTTCCGTGCTACATTCCCTGAATGAACATCTAAAGGGCAAGATAAATGTGCTGGATTGTGTGTTTTCCAAATTCCGAAATCAACACCAGCTCTATCCTTTCTAACCATCCAACGTAAAAACATGTTGATACGTTTTGCAGCCGAATTTTTCATCGGATTAGAAACATGTTTTTGAGTTCTTGTTAAATGCGGAATTTCAAAAAAAATATCCTTAAAATTAGTGATTGCAGTTTGGTAATTATCTGTATTATCTTTTATTTTTAATACATTTTCTAATCCAGAATGACTTCTGTAAATATGTTGTAATGATTTAACAAACTGCTGAAAATCAATGTGATTAAATGTTCTGTGAACAAAATTATCAAATCGAATTAAATCTTTTTGGTTATGATTCATAATAAAATCATAGGGAGAATTCCCTAGTAATTCCATCATTCTGTTAGCGTTATTAATAATCATTGTTCTGTTTCCCCAAGCAATTGTTGCGGCTAAAAAACCTGCAATTTCGATATCTTCTTTTTGAGTGAATTGATGTGGAATCTGAATTGGATCACTTTCAACAAAGTCCAACGTATTATATTGGTGTACTTTTTCGTCTAAAAATTCTTTGAGTTCTTTTTTATTCATTATTGAAAATTGAAAAGGAAAGAAAAACCGATTAAAATTCCGTTATACCCAGCATGCAAAAGTATTGACCAATGCAAACCAAATTTTACACGAATAAAACCCAAATAACCGCCTAAAAGTATTTGTGGTAAGACTAGAATAGGCGAGAGGAGTAGGATATTTTGAGTGATTTCAAAATTTGTTAAATGTACAAACCCAAATAAAATAGCCAAACTATAAAAAGCAATTTTAAACTGTTTCGGCTTTTTAAAAAGTGTTAAAGGTGCTCTAAAAATAAGTTCTTCAATAAATGGTGCAAGAATAACTGCAAAAAATACAATCTGAATTTTAGACATGTTTTTCATCATTTCTTCCACTGCATGATTTTCTAAATTAATAAAATCAAATGCTTCTAGAATACCAAAAATGGGAGAAATGGCAAAACCTGTAATCAAGCAAAGACCTAATAATTTAAAGAATTTTGAAAACTGATAGTTTACGTCTGTACTTTCATCTTTTTCTAAAATAGGATTTTTTAAATACGCAAAAACTTCTTTAAAAAGTTCTATCATAACATTTTGCCGTCTTTCATTGTCAATGTTCTGTCTGCCATTTCTGCTAGATCTTTGTTATGAGTAACTAAAACGAAAGTTTGTCCGAATTCATCACGTAATTTAAAAAACAATTCGTGTAAATTTTTCGCAGAAGCCGAATCTAAATTCCCAGAAGGTTCATCTGCAAAAATCACTGATGGATTGTTAATCAAAGCTCTAGCGACAGCAACACGTTGTTGTTCACCACCAGAAAGTTCGTTTGGTTTGTGAGAAATACGATGCGATAATCCTAAAAACTCAAGCAATTCTTTGGCTCTTTTTTCGGTTTGATTTTTATTTTCATTTCCTATAAAAGCAGGAATACAAATATTTTCTAACGCTGTAAATTCTGGTAATAATTGATGAAATTGAAAAATAAAACCAATGTGATTGTTTCTAAATGAAGCTATTTGTTTATCGGACAATTCATTTAGAGAAATGCCATCAATTTTAAGTGTATAATTTTGTTCTTTTTGTGGTTTATCTAATGTTCCTAAAATTTGTAATAATGTTGTTTTTCCTGCTCCAGAAGGACCAACAATAGCAACAATTTCTCCTTTTTTAATGTGAAGATCTACACCTTTTAAAACTTCTACTTCTCCGTAATATTTGTGAATATTTTCTGCTAAAATCATTGTTATTGATAAGAAAATCAAAAATAGGCAGAATTATTGGGTTTTCTGTTTTTTAGAACTTATTAATGTAATTGTTTGAATAAAAAATAATGCTACTAATTTTACCAATTTTCACTACATCTTTGAGGTTTATTCTTGAAAATAATAGGACACTAATTTCACTAATTAACACGAATTCCATTCAATTTGTCATTCTGAATGCAGTGCAATGGAATGAAGAATCTTATTTTCAATTTACTAGGGATTCTTCTTATCGTCAGAACGACATTTAATTTGTTCTGTCTTTCTGAATGAAGTGTAACGGAGTTAATGATTTTATTTTCAATTTAATAGGTGTTTTTCCTATCATTAGAATGATATTTAATTTGTTCTGTCTTTCTGAATGAAGTGCAACGGAATGAAGAATTTAATGTCTTTCTTAATGTAGTGCAACAAAGTTAGTAATCTCATTTTTAATACAATATCGGTTCTTCCTATCGGCAGAATAACACTTTATTTTCTTGTAGAAGTAATAAAATACGCTTTATTACCCTGTATAAAGTGCAACGAAATGAAGATTCTCACTTTCATTTATTGGTCTCAAAAATAGTTAAAACTATGCACTTTAGTGCATTTCGCTTTAGCTTCTAAAAACTTACCATTGATTTATGGGCGAACAACAAACAAATGGAAATACAGTTTCAAGATTGACAGTTCATATTGTTTGGAGTACAAAATATAGATTTGCAGTTCTTAAAGGAGATATTCAGAAACGTTGTCGAAAATTATTGATAGAGATTTGTGATTCTGAAGATATTGCTATCTTAAAAGGCGTGCTATCAAATAATCATATTCACATACAAATTGAGTATCGTCCATCGCAAGACATTATTACAATAGTGAGGAAACTAAAAGGGAGAAGTTCAGATGTAATAGACAAAAAGGTTGGTCTTTTTACACTTTATTTTTTGAGCGGACAAAAAGGTTGGTTTTATTTTGGTTAAGTTTTTCAAGGTTTTTTCTTATTATTATCTTGTCATTGTCTAACGAAACAGAAGCGAGCTCTGCTGGAGAGCAACTCTTTAGGGATAGATTAGATGCCTGACAGAAAAGTCGATTAAAGAAGCCTTTTATAGGCTTCTTTTTTGTTCTTTTTAGAGGGCTCTATGCCCTCAAAAACTCATTTATGAATTTGTATTTTCCTCTCTTTTTTAAGACCATTATAATTTCTCAATTTATTCTTTAAATCAGAAAAATGACCATCAATCATATTCGTTGTGTTTGGTATGTTTAGTTCATAGTAATCATACCATGTAAATAACCATTTCATATTAATATTTCTGTAAGCACTTCTTACTCTTTTGTGAGTAAAGTGACTTTTGCCTGTTTCAATATGTATTGTTCGTTCATTTAAAAAGCTGTTCCACTTCTCAAACCACATTTTTAGTTCCCCTTCAAATGATTCTCTGTCTGTATTTTTTAGTAGTGCAACATGCGCCTTTAGGTCAATAGAGACAAGCATTTTCGGGTTTTTGGTAATGTATCTTCTTATGGCGGCAACTTGATGAAATTGGCATAGTTGTATTGGGATTCCCTTAAATGTACCAGTCAATCCTTTCCTTCCATCACAAACAATACCGACGACTTCAAAACCTTTCGATTTAAGCTCATTAATGCCTTTTACATATAGTGAATTTGTCTCTGATTTCCATAATACCAAAGAAGATTTTCTTTCGTGTAAGCGTCTTTAAATAGCATTAACCCGAAGCTTCTTCCCCAGTAAGTTGTATCCATTAAAACAACCACTTTCTTCGGAGTTACATTCGTTTTTATTACTTGGTAAAGATCTAATTTGCGTTGAATAGTTCTCTTTGAACAATTATATTTTAAAGCTAGTTGTGCGTAGGTTTGTTTTCCTTTAGTATATTCAGCCCACAACAAAGAAGCAGAAAATTGTTTTGCTTTTAAGAAAACCCTCTTGCAAACCCAACATTTGTAACGTTGTTTTCCTAATCTAAAACAATATTTCTGTATGATTGAGCTGCCACAAAATTTACATTTTTTTATTCAAAGTCTTTCATTTGAGTCAAAGCTAATGAATATATGGGCTATAGAAGTTTTTATCAACCTTTTTGTCTATTACGCCCAAGATGTATAGATTTTGTCATTCTGACGATAGGAAGAAACCCTGTAGCTTCAAGAGATTCTTCATTCCGTTACACTTCATTCTGAATGACAACATTGCTTTGTGATTAAATACGGATATATATAAAATATTTTAATGTACAGATAGTTTTTCATAACTATGCCCAACTTATTTGGATATGATTGAATTTTAATTCGTTATATCGTAAATTAACGAAGCTAGTTTAAAATAAATCAAGAATCAAACTAAATTATTTTAAATCAAAAAAACTCGCAACTTTCGTTGCGAGTTTTTCTAAATATATTTAAAAAAGTAATTCTTTTATGCTGAACTAGATTCAGTCTTAAAACTGCTCTCTTCCAGAAAAGTGAAAATTTCCTTCGATTTGTGCATTTTCATCAGAATCAGAACCGTGAACTGCATTTTCTCCCATAGAAGTTGCAAACATTTTTCTAATTGTTCCTTCTGCTGCATCCGCAGGATTTGTTGCACCTATTAACGTTCTAAAATCTTCAACTGCATTTTCTTTTTCTAAAATTACAGCGATAATTGGTCCTCTAGTCATAAACGCTACCAATTCACCAAAAAATGGACGCTCGTTATGCACAGCATAAAAAGTTTCTGCATCTGCTTTGGTCATTTGTGTTTTCTTTAAAGCGACTATTCTAAAGCCTGCTGCATTAATTTTTTCTAAAATTGCGCCAGTGTGTCCGTTTTCAACACCATCTGGTTTAATCATTGTAAATGTTCTGTTTGTTGCCATTCTATTTTATGAAATTTTTGCAAAAGTACTATTTTTTAAAGTTATTACCAAGTTAACGATATACTTGAACTATTTCCTGCAATAATTTGTTATTTCTACCACGCATTTGCATGGTAATTTGTCGCTTTTTAAAATCAAAATTTAACAATCCAAAACTAATTTCAGACACTACATTAAGTATTCTGTGTTTATTTGGTTCAGATGTAAATCCATTATAACTGTGCGTGAGTCCGCTTGACGTAAAATCAATTAAAGGAAAAGATAGTTTGTCAACTTCTGTTTTAGAAAATTCAGAAATATGCCGATCACCAGAAAGCAATAAAACACCTTTTGCATTGCTTTGTACAATTGTGTTTTTCAGTTTTTCAACTTCGTGAGGAAAATTACCCCAAGTTTCAAACCCGTGTTCTGCAGACAATACTTGAATACTACTTACAATAATATTAAAATCGGCGTTAGAATTATTTAATTGTTCGGTAAACCATTTCCATTGAACATCTCCTAAAATACTACCTTCGTTATTTATATTTGGAGTAAATCTATTATTTTTACCAGTAGATTTTGTGAGTTTATCTCTAAAATATCTCGTATCTAAAACAATTACTTTTACGCTTCCTTCGGCAGTTTTAAAAACTTCTGCGTTGTAAACTCCTGGTTGTTTTCTGCGTTCACTATTTTCATCAACTTCAAAAAAGTCTAAAAATGCTTTTTGAGCTTCGTCTTTCTTGTGAAATTCTTTTCCACTATCATTAAATCCATAATCATGATCGTCCCAAGTTGCTAGAACAGGAATGTCTTTTACCAAGTTTAAATACGCTGTTTGGTTTCCTAAAACTTCATAATCTGCTTTAAGTTTAGCCATATCATCTGTATCTGCATAAATATTATCTCCGCCCCAAATCCACAGATTTGGATTGTTCTTTTTTATCTCTTTCCACAATATATTTTCTACATATTGTTTGTTACAAGAGCCAAAAGCAATTGTAAAATCTTCTTTTTTATTTGGTGGTATTTTTGCTATTTCTTTATGAGACGAGCAAGATAACAGTAAAAAAAGGAAACTAAAAAGTAGAAGTTTTGATGTAATTTTCATTCTGTAATAATTGTGTTTATAGAACAAATGTACATTAAAAAAATTTTGAAAAATGTTATTAAATTGTATCTTCGCCGCTTATGGTTTTAAAAGGATTTGAGGAGTTAAAAACGTTTTTAGAAAAACCTAAAAACATCGTAATTATTGGACATAGAAATCCTGATGGAGATGCAATGGGCTCAACGTTAGCATTGTCTTTATATTTGAATAAAAAAGGACATGAAACTACGGTTGTTGTGCCAAATGAATATCCAGAATTTTTACATTGGTTGCCAAATTCTGATAAAACATTTCGTTTTGATTGGCAGAATTCTCAATCCGTTAAAGCAATTGATGCATCAGATTTAATATTTCTGTTGGATTTTAATGCATTACATAGAGTTGGTTCTGATATGCAAAATACGTTGGAAAAATATCCGAATAATTTTGCAATGATAGATCATCATCAGCAACCAGACGATGTAAAATACATGTATTCTGATGTAACAATTTGTTCTACCTGTCAAATGGTGTATCATTTTATTGAAATGAATGATGATGTTGATTTGATTGATGCAGATATCGCAACCTGTTTGTACACTGGAATTATGACAGATACTGGATCTTTCCGTTTTAGATCTACCACAAGTAAAACGCACAGAGTTATTGCAGATTTAATTGATAAAGGTGCAGAAAACGATAGAATACATAATAATGTATATGATGACAATACTTACGGAAAATTATTGCTGTTAGGTAAAGCATTGAGTAACCTAAAAATTCATCCGCAGTATAAAACGGCATTTATTACGTTAACCGAAGCGGAGAAAAAGGAATTCGATTTCAAAAAAGGTGATACAGAAGGTGTAGTAAATTACGCTTTGTCTTTAAAGGATATTAATTTTGCAGCCATTTTTATTGAAGATAATGATCAAAATTTGATTAAAATTTCATTCAGATCTAAAGGAAGTTTTTCTGTAAATCAGTTTTCAAGAAATTATTTTGAAGGTGGTGGTCATGATAATGCTGCAGGAGGAAAATCCGATTTATCAATGGAAGAAACCATCAAAAAATTTGAATCGCTTTTACCAAAATACCAACAAGAATTAGCCACTTCTTATGAAAAATAATTTTTTATTTGTACTTATTTTAGCTTTTATTTCTTGTAAAGAACAAGAAGGAAGAAGACCAATTCAGGCAACGCCTTCTGTAACAATTTACGAAGCGGTGAAAGAAGAAAGTAAAATAATAAATGAGATTGAAAATAAAAAAATTGAGTATTATATTCAGCAAGATTCATTGGCAACTTATATAAATTCTTCTTACGGATTTTGGTATAAATACAACATCAAAACATCCGAAGAAAAACCAACGCCAGCTGTTGGAGATGCTTTAGAATTAAGTTATGAAATCAAAAATTTAACGGGTGAAATTATCTATTCTAAAGAAGAATTAGGTGTTAAAACGTTAAAAATTGGTAATGAAGATTTTATTTCTGCATTACAAGACGGAATAAAGTTGATGAAAGTCGGAGAAAATATTACATTTGCAATTCCGTCTTACAAAGCTTTCGGAATTTCTGGAGACAAAAATAGGATAGGAATAAATCAATCATTAATAGTAACAGTAACCTTAATTAATATCAAACAAAAGAATGAGAATTATTAAAAGTATAGTAACAGTAGTAGCTTTAGGCGCTTTGGTTTCATGTAATAACCAAGCAAAAGATGTCAAAACTTTAGATTCAGAAATAGATTCTGTAAGTTATGCAATTGGTTTAAATATGTCAAATCAATTTAAAGGGAATTTTGAAGACGTTAATTTAGATGCTTTTATGCAAGGTATTAGAAACGGAAAAGATTCTACAAATATTTTGTTAGAGCAAAAAGATTTGCAAATGATTATCAATGCTTATTTTCAAAAGCAACAAGAAGCAAAAATGCAAGAGCAAGAATCTGAAGGTTTAGTTTACAAAAAAGCAGGCGAAGATTTTTTAGCTGAAAACAAAGATAAAGAAGGTGTTAAAACTACAGAAAGTGGTTTACAATACATTATCATGAAAGAAGGTACTGGAAAAATGCCAACTGCAGAATCTACAGTAAAAGTTCATTATCACGGAACTACTCTTGATGGAACAGTTTTCGATAGTTCTGTTGATAGAGGCGAGCCATCTAGTTTTGGAGTTAGCCAAGTTATTGCAGGTTGGACAGAAGGTTTACAGTTAATGAAAGAAGGTGGTAAATATAAATTTTTCATTCCGCAAGATTTAGCTTACGGAGCACAAGCAAGATCTGAAGAAATAAAAGCATATTCTGCTTTAATTTTTGAAGTTGAATTGATTGAAGTTCAATAATATTTAAAATGAGGCGTAATATCTTATTACTTTTAGTTTGTTCATTAATTTTTATCTCTGCCTGTCAAAAAGACAAATTAGCAGATTTAGGAGAAGGAATATATGCAACTATAGAAACTAAAAAAGGAGATATTACGCTTCAATTATTTGGTAAAGAAGTACCTCTTACGGTAAGTAATTTTATTGCTTTGGTAGAAGGAAATCATCCTAATGTTGCAGATTCTTTAAAAGGGAAAAAGTTTTATGATGGCTTAAAATTTCATCGTGTCATAGAAAACACAATTATTCAAGGTGGTGATATTTTAGGCAATGGAACTGGAAATCCAGGATATACTTTTGGAGATGAATTTCCTAAAGATTCTGTAGGTACTTTATTATTTAAGCACGATACAAACGGAGTTTTGTCAATGGCGAATTCTGGCCCAGCAACAAACGGAAGTCAATTTTTTATTACTCGAAAATCAATGCCTTGGTTAAATAGCATGCACACTGTTTTTGGAAGCGTAATTTACGGTCAAAATGTGGTAGATTCAATTGCTGAAAATGATGTTATTAAATATATTAAAATTATAAGAAAGGGTAAATTTGCAACAAATTTTGATGCACCAAAAGTGTTTGAAAATGAAATGAATTTATATGCTGAAAAGCAAAAAAATAGAAATGCAAAATTACAAGTTAAGAAAACTCTTTTTTTAGACAGTTTAGGAATTAACAAAGCAAGAAAAACTGATTCTGGTTTAAGAATTTTAACGCTAAAAAAAGGAAAAGGCGTAAAAGTACATTCATCAAAAGAAATTACAACCAGTTTAATTTTACATACAGGAACTGGTAAATTAATTTCTAAAAGTCCTGCAGAAAACCCTTTTATTTTTAGAGTTGATAATCAACCGATGATTGCTGGCTTTAAAGAAGGAATTTTAACGATGAGAGAAGGCGATAAAAAAACACTTTTTATTCCATATTACATTGGTTATGGTGAACCAGCAAACGGGTTAATACCCGCAAAATCAGATTTGGTTTTTGAAATAGAAATACTAAAAGTAGAAAATTAATGTTTGACCATTTAATTCAGAAGGATAGAGAGTTATTAATTTATTTAAACAATTTAGGTAGTGAACAATGGGATTTTCTTTGGTTAGGAATCACTAATCAATTTTATTGGGCTCCATTATTCGCTTTTCTTATTTATCTTATATTTAAAGCTTTAGGTTGGAGAAAAGGGGTATTTGTTCTATTTACAATGGTTATTTTAATTACGTTTTCAGATCAATTTGCCAATTTTATAAAAAATCATTTTATGCGTTTTCGCCCAAATAATAATATTGCTATTCAGGATCAATTAAGAACACTTATCAATCCACAAAGTAGTAGTTTTTATTCAGGTCATGCAACAACATCATCTTTAGTTACCGTTTTTATCATTTTGTTATTAAAAAATAAATACAAATATATTTGGTTTTTAATTCTATTTCCATTGATTTTTGGATATAGTAGATTGTATCTAGGCGTACACTTTCCGTTAGATATTTTAGGTGGTTATGTAGTAGGTTTAGTATTTGGTACTTTGTTTTATTTGATCTATTCTGCGGCTGATAAAAAACTATTTACTTAATTTTTTATTATTTAAATATAAATATTTAGTGCTGTGAAAAAACGCACTCAATAAACTATCCATCTGTTGAGAAACTGATGGATAGTTTGTTTTAATATCCTCAATTTTATCAGCATTCAAATCATACAAACTTGTTTCTTTAGATAGGTTTGTTTTTGTGTAATAATAATTGTTTTGAAGTAAACCAGTAGCAGGTTCTCCATTAATACTCAAGTATAAAAAAGCAGTTGTATTTGTATTTAAAGAATCTAACAAATCAATTCCTAATGTATAATTTGTATAATTTAGTTTTGCTAAACTAGTTACTGTTGGAAATAAATCTATTAATTTTCCTTTTTTAGTTATTTCTTTTGGCGCTACAAATTTTGGAGCGTGAATTATTAACGGAACGTGACGCAATAAAATATCTAAATCATACTCTAGTTTAGACGAGAAATCCATTTTATTCATTGCTGTATTATGATCTCCAAAAAATGCAAAAATGGTATTTTCATAATAACCAGATTTTTTTGCTCGTTCTAAAAATACACCAATATTAAAATCTAAATAGCGTAATGCATTTAATTGTTCAATTGATTTAAAACCAGATTTTTTGAATTTATCAGCATCAATTTCACTTTCTTTTAAAGGTCTAAAACTTTCTTTTTGATCTGGAACGGTAAAAGGCATATGGTTTGTTGCGGTTTGGATGTAAGCTACAAAAGGTTTTTTCTGTTGATGTAATTTAGACAGTACCTTATCTGATTCTCTGAATAACTCGTAATCATCAATTCCCCAAACATCAGCTCTATCTTCTGTTTGATAACTGCCTTCTTCATAAATTTTTAATCCTGCAATATTCGATTGAAAAATTCCACGAATATTTGCCCAATTTGCACTTCCTCCTAAAAAATATAACTTTTCGTAGCCTTTGTACTGATCAAAAATAATACGTTGGTCAATAACCATAGGGTTTCTAGATGCAGTTCTTACTTCATCAATATCTGGCAAACCGGTAATACTTGCAAAAACACTTGGTGCAGTTCCAGATTTATGAACATAAAAATTAGGGAAACTAACACTTTTAGAAATCAAACTATCTAAAACAGGCGTAGAGTTAATGCTATTTCCGTAATAACTCATTGGTGCAACACCAACAGATTCCATCATAACAAATACAACATTCGGTTTTTGTTGGTATGGATTATCGAAAGTTACTTTTCTCTCAAAATTTATCGAGTCTTTTGGTAAATTTAATTTTTTTGCAATAACAGGATAGTATTTTTGAAACTCGTCCATATTTACGCCCTCACTTCTAAAAGCAAAACTATCAAAAAAGTATAAAACAGGGTTTAAAGCAAACTGATTTACATTGTTGTTTTTCGCAAAAAAAGCTTCACTCCAACGCAAAGGATAATGCGTTATGCTGTTGTAAACACCATAAGATAAAAGAAGAAAAGTAGCAATTCCGCCAATAATTTTTACCTTTTTATTGCTTTTTTCTGATGTGACGCTGTATTTTCTATACACGTAATTCATCAAAAAATAAATTCCGATTCCTAAAATCAATAAACCAAAAAGTCCTTTATAAATTGGATAACTTTCTATTAAAACTTGTGTAGAAATTTTTAAATTAGTTAAAAACCGTAAAGAGGTTGCATCTAATCTTGTGTTTAAGTAATCGTAAAAGCCAAAATCGAATAAGAAAAATAATGTAATTATTAAATAACTAATTATCAAATAGATGACTGCTATTTTTTTGAATATTTTTTTAGTAAAAAATAAATGATTTGTAAATAAAATTAAAATTGCTAAAGGAAAAAAAGTAAGTACTGCTAATTTAATATCAAACCGAATACCTACTGAAAAGGCACGTTGAATATCTAGATTAGAAACACTGTCTAATTGTGCGAAAAAATAGTAAAATAATAATCTAAACAGAAAAATATAAAGAAATAAAAAAAAAACATTTGTGAAAATGTACTTGATATAATTCGGGATTTTTTTAAACATCATGTTGTCTTATTTTACAAAGATATTTATTTTAGAATTATTTGAATAGCATTTGGTTTTTTTATAATGAAAAAAAGACGACCAAAAGTAGAATTTTAAGTAAATTTGCAATCGAAATATCCAAAAAAAGAAAATGAAAATATCGTACAATTGGTTAAAACAATTTTTACAAACAGACTGGGAAGCTACCAAAACTGGTGAATTGTTAACCGATTTAGGTTTAGAAGTAGAAGGTATTGAAACCAAAGAATCTATAAAAGGTAGTTTAGCAGGTATTGTGGTTGGTGAAGTGCTAACTTGTGTGCAACATCCAAACGCAGATCGTTTAAAAATTACAACTGTTAATTTAGGAAATGACCAAATTGTTCAAATAGTTTGTGGCGCAGCAAATGTTGATGCTGGTCAAAAAGTGCCTGTTGCTACAATTGGAACTATTTTGTATGATGATAAAGGCGAGGGTTTTAAAATAAAAAAAGGGAATATTAGAGGTGAAGAAAGCCACGGAATGATTTGTGCTGAAGACGAGTTAGGTTTGGGTTCTAGTCACGACGGAATTATGGTTTTAGACAACAATTTAAAAGTTGGAACTCCAGTTTCTGAAGTCTTTAAAATCGAAAAAGATGAAGTTTTTGAAATCGGTTTAACACCAAATAGAGCAGATGCAATGAGTCATTTTGGTGTAGCAAGAGATTTGCGTGCGGGTTTATTGCAACAAGATATTCAGCTAGAGTTAATTTCGCCATCTGTAAGTAATTTTTATGTTGATGAAAGAACGTTACGAATTGATGTTGTTGTAGAAAATAAAGAATTAGCACCAAGATATTGCGGAATTTCAATCACTGAAATCGAAGTTAAAGATTCGCCAGAATGGATTCAAAATCGATTAAAAGCAATTGGAATTACGCCGAAAAATAACATTGTTGATATTACTAATTATGTTTTGCATGAATTAGGTCAACCATTACATGCCTTTGATGCTCAAAAGATTAAAGGAAATAGAATTATTGTAAAAAACGTAAAAAAAGGTACGAAATTCACATTGCTAGATGATGTTGAAATAAAATTATCATCAGAAGATATTCTTATTTGTGATGGCGATTCAAATCCATTGTGTTTGGCGGGTATTTATGGAGGAGCAAATTCTGGAGTTACAGAAAATACGACTTCAATTTTTTTAGAAAGTGCTTATTTCAATCCAGTTTCTATTCGTAAATCTGCAAAAAGACACACTTTAAGTACAGATGCTTCTTTTAGATTTGAGCGTGGAATCGATATTAATATGACAGAATATGCTTTGAAGAGAGCAGCTTTGTTAATAGAAGAATATGCTGGTGGAAAATTATCATCAGACGTTTCTGACTTTTATCCAGAAAGAGTAGAAGATTTTCAAGTCTTTTTATCGTATTCAAATGCGTATCGATTAATCGGTCAAGAAATTCCGAAAGACACAATTAAGAAAATTTTAGCTTCTTTAGAAATTAGAATAAATTCTGAAACAGAAGGTGGTTTGGGGTTAACAATTCCTTCTTATCGGGTAGATGTGCAGCGTGAAGCAGATATTATTGAAGAAATTTTGCGTGTTTATGGCTACAATAATATTGAGTTTTCTCATAAATTAAATACGTCTATTTCTTTTGATTCTAATAAAGAGACAAAAGTTGAAAATATTGTTGCAAATCAGCTGTCTTCATTAGGCTTTTTTGAAACAATGGCAAATTCTTTAACAAAACCCTCATATACTTCATTATCAGAAGACTTAAATTCAGTATTTAACGTAGAAATGTTGAATCCGTTAAGTGGTGATTTAAAAGTGATGCGACAGTCGCTTTTATTTAGCGGTTTGGAATCTGTAAGTTATAATATTAATAGAAAAAATAACACTTTAAAATTGTACGAATTTGGTAAAACTTATCATAAATACGATTCTAAATATCAAGAAGATAAGCATTTAACGTTATTTGTTACTGGAAGTAGAAATGATGATAATTGGAAATTTGGAAATAAAAATAGCGATTTTTTCTATCTAAAAGGAATAGTTGGTTCTGTTTTAGAGCGTATAGGAATTTCAAATTTTAAAACTTCACCAATCAAAAACGATGTTTTTTCTGAAGGAGTTTCTATAAATCTTGGTAAAACAAAATTGGTTGAATTCGGAGTAATTAAAAAAAGTGTTTTAAAGGAATTCTCTATAAAACAAGAAGTTTTATTTGCAGATTTTGATTGGGATTCTATATTAAAATTGTCAGGAAATAAAAATATAAAAGTCACCGAATTGTCTAAATTCCAGGCAGTAAAAAGGGATTTAGCGTTGATGCTAGATGATAAAGTTACATTTAATGAAATTTATAATTTATCTTTTCAATCAGAAAAAAAATTGCTCAAAAAAGTAGATTTATTCGATGTGTATCAAGGTGATAAATTACCAGAAGGAAAAAAATCTTATGCAGTAAGTTTTATATTGCAAGATGATTCTAAAACTTTAGCAGACAAAGAAATTGATAAAGTAATGCAGAAATTACAGCAAACTTTTGAAAAGAATTTGAATGCTGTTTTGAGATAGTTTTTTGAGAAGACGTTTTGATTTGCGATGTAAGACTGGAAATTAAAGATTAGTTGTAATAATTAAACATTTACACGATTAAACAATTACACAATATAAATGTACAAATCCGTAATCCGTCCCATATTATTTCAATTTGATCCTGAAAAGGTTCATTATTTTACATTTTCTTTAATTAGAACATTGTGTAAAATTCCTTTTGTTTCTTCACTATTTAGAAGCTTGTACCAAGTAAATGACAAACGATTAGAAAAAAAGTTATTCGGAATTACTTTTAAAAATCCAGTTGGTTTAGCCGCAGGATTTGATAAAAATGCAGTTTTGTATAACGAATTAGCAAATTTTGGGTTCGGGTTTATAGAAATCGGTACAGTTACTCCAAAAGCACAAGTTGGTAATCCGAAGCAACGGTTATTCCGATTAAAAGATGATCAAGGGATTATTAATAGAATGGGGTTCAATAACGACGGAATTGAAGAAGGCATAAAAAATTTAAAGAAAAACAAAGGCAAGGTAATTATTGGTGGAAATATTGGTAAAAACACGCAAACTACAGAAGAAAACTACACGAAAGATTACTGCGAAGTCTTTACAGCATTGCATCCGTACGTAGATTATTTTGTACTGAATGTGAGTTGTCCAAATGTTGGAAGTCACGCAAAATTAGAAGACAAAGAGTATTTGGCCGAATTAATTTTTGAAGTGCAAAAAATCAACAAGCAACAAACAAAACATAAGCCGATATTATTAAAAATAGCTCCAGATTTAAACAATCAGCAGTTAGATGAAATTATTGATTTGGTTGCAGAAACCAAAATTGATGGTGTAATTGCTTCAAACACTTCAATGAATCGCGAGGATTTAAAAGTATCAAAAGACAGCTTACAAGAAATTGGAAATGGCGGTTTAAGCGGTAAACCAATTAAAAATAGAAGTACAAATGTAATTAAATATTTAGCTGATAAATCAGGCAAATCTTTCCCCATAATTGGAGTAGGAGGTATTCATTCTGCAGCAGATGCTTTAGAAAAATTAAATGCTGGAGCAGATTTGATACAAATATATACCGGTTTTATTTATGAAGGACCTGGTTTGGTGAAACAGATTAATAAAGCTGTTTTGAAGAATTTGTAAGTTTTTAGTAAATAATATTTTTCCTGTAGTTTTCCACACAGTTTGTCATTCTAAAAGAATCTTTTATTTAATTGATTTCCGCACAATTTGTTAATCTGAAAGAATCTTATAGTTTCTTTGTTTGCATATTGTGAATTATATTTATTTATCAAGTTTGCGAGAGATCCTTTCAGGATGACAAACTGGATGGAGAAAATTTGTATAATTTTTATGTGTTCAATATTTGAATTACCAATTCTTTAGTCAAAGGCTTTCCATTAGCCGTTTTTTTGATATTCTCAAATGTATATAAGAAATCACAACCATTTTTATAATCAGAACAACCGTAAGCAGTTTTACCTTTTAAAATAGTTCCTTTTGAACATTTTGGACACGATATTTTTTCTGGTTGATTAACTGATTGCTTTGTTGTACTCGCAATAACTACTTTTTTCGGTTCCAATTTTAAGCCAAAATTACCATCAAAACGAATTAAACCTTCTACTTTTTTTCCGTCAAAATCAAAACCTTTTAAATTAGTTGTAGAATCCTTATCTAACAAACGAATCAGTTGATTTTCAGAAACTTTTTTTCCAAATATTTCAAAAGGCAATAAAAAATCACAGGTTTTTTTGTATTCAGAACAACCAAATGCTGATGAACCTTTTAAGAGTTTTCCTTGCTTACATTTTGGACAGGTTTTTCCAACTATTAGTTTCGATTTTGTTGCAGTCTTTGTTATCGCTTTTGAATTGGCAGATTTCTTTGCTCCACTCGCTATGACGTTTTCTTTCGCATTAACAGAAGAAATACGCTTTGTAGAAGTATTGGAACGTACTTCATAGACCAATTCATCTACCATTTTTTTCATGTTATTTATGAAAGTTCCCGCATTAAATTCGCCTCTTTCTATCTCTTTCAAACGTTTTTCCCAGCGTCCAGTTAATTCTGCGGATTTTAATAATTCGTTATCAATAATATCAATTAACTGAATTCCCGTTTGTGTAGGAATTACTAATTTTTTCTTACGCTCTATGTATTTTCTTCTAAATAAAGTCTCAATAATGCTTGCTCGAGTTGACGGTCTTCCAATTCCGTTTTCTTTCATTAATTCACGCATTTCATCGTCATCCACTTGTTTTCCGGCAGTCTCCATTGCGCGTAATAAACTTGCTTCTGTAAAATTTCTAGGTGGTTTGGTTTCTTTTTCTAAAAATGAAGGTTCGTGTTTTCCTTTTTCTCCTTTTACAAAATTTGGTAAAAGAGCTTGTTCAGAAAGATCTTTTTTTGCTGAATTATCGGTAGATTCAAAAACCACACGCCAACCTTTTGTCAATATTTCTTTTCCTGTTGTTTTAAATGGAACATCCCCAGCTTTTCCTAAAACGGTTGAGTTAGAAATATCTGATTCTGGATAAAAATTAGAAATAAAACGTTTGGTAATAATATCGTAAACCTGTTGCTGATTGTATTGCAAGTTTGTCTGAATTCCGGTAGGAATTATCGCATGGTGATCTGTTACTTTCTTATCATCAAAAACACGCTTTGATTTTTTAATCTTTTTTTCTAAAAGTGGTTGTGTGACTTCGTTGTAATTTGTTAATTTCGATAAAATTCCGCTTATTTTTGGATACAAATCATCAGGTAAAAAAGTAGTATCAACTCTTGGATACGTAACCACTTTCATTTCATATAACTTCTGAACCATTTTCAATGTTTCATCCGCAGAAAATCCGAATTTATTATTACAATACACTTGTAATCCCGTTAAATCGAATAATTTTGGTGCGTAGTCTTTCCCTTTTTTCTTACTAACAGAAACAATTTCAAAATCTGCTTCTGCAACTTTATCAGCTAAAATTTTACCATCTTCTTGCTTTAAAAAACGACCTTCTTCATAATTAAAGAGCGTTTCTCGATACGTAGTTTGTAATTCCCAATACGGTTCTGGCTTAAAATTTTCGATCTCTTTATATCGATTTACCAACATTGCTAAAGTAGGCGTTTGCACTCGTCCAACGGACAAAACTTGTTTGTAACCGCCAAATTTTAAAGTGTATAATCGTGTTGCATTTAAACCCAACAACCAATCGCCAATTGCTCTAGAAAAACCTGCGTAATACAAATTATCGTATTTTGACGATGGTTTTAGATTTTTGAATCCTTCTTTAATCGCTTCTTCGGTAAGTGAAGAAATCCATAAACGCTGAACTTCGCCTTTATAATTACACTGATTAATTACCCAACGCTGAATTAATTCTCCCTCTGTTCCAGCATCACCACAATTAATAACTACGCTTGCTTTATCGAACAAAGATTTTACAATATTGAATTGTTTTTTAATTCCAGAATCGCCCGTAACTTTCGTGTCAAAACGTTCTGGTAACATTGGGAGGTTGTTCAAATCCCAACTTTTCCAATGTGGTTTGTAATCTTTAGGTTCTAAAAGTGTGCATAAATGTCCGAAAGTATACGTAACCGCATAACCATTTCCTTCGTAAAAACCATCACGTTTTGTGTTGGCTCCTAGAATGTTAGCAATTTCTCTTGCGACACTTGGTTTTTCTGCAATACAGACTTTCATTGGTTGATTTTGTGAACTCGAAAGTAGTAAAATATTTGGGAAGTTTTATAAATCTCTTTTTAACTTGTCAGGATTTTGTTTGGTGTCAAAAATGGTAATTATTTCTATTTCTTCTTGGTTTTCTAGAACTCTGTAATATAAAGTAGTTTGTTTGGTTACAACACATTTATAAAGACCTTTAAATTTTGAAGATTCTATACAACTATATGGATTATGTTTTATTTGGGTAATCTTTAATCTTAACTTTTTAACAAAATTATTTTTTATTTGTAAACTCCAATTTTCAGTTAAGTAGTTTGTTAATTTGAGTAATTTATTTCTAGCTAGTTTTGAGTATAAAACTTGCATCAAGAAATTTCTTTTAAAACAGATTCCCAAGTAACTTTTTTACCTTCATCTAATTGTTTAATTCCTTCATAAATTTCATCTTGTTGAGAAGAACTTAATTCGTTCCAAAAATCTTTTTTCTGCCAAAGCAATTCTTCCATCTTTTCAATGGTTTCTTCATTTTCTAAATTTATAAAATCTTTTATAAAATTTAATTTTCTATCTCTATGGGAAGAAATAAAAGTTTCGTAATCTGTAGTTTCTTCATTAAGAATTTCTAAATCTGCTTTTTTAATTTCTTTCTTTTGAGAAGGAGTTAATTCATCCCAAAAATCTCTGTTTTCAGATTTTAAAAGATTTGATAACTTTTCAATTAATTTCGGAGAATCAATATCTAAAATTTCTTTTATTAATTTAATTTTTTGAGTATTAATATTCATAGTATTTTTCTTATAAAGATAGTTAAATTATTGGTTTACTTCACCAAAGCCAATTGAATTCTCTTTCTAACCACATCAACCTCCAAAACTTTTACAGAAATTTGTTGTTGTAAAGTAACAATTGCATTGATATCTTTAACAAAAGTATCAGATAAATTAGAAACGTGAATTAAACCACTTTCTTTAATTCCGATATCCACAAAACAACCAAAATTAGTAATATTATTTACAATTCCTGGTAAAATTTGATCTGTTCTTAAATCGGAAATAAAAGTAATATTCTGATCAAAAGAAAATACTTTTGCTGTTTCTCTTGGATCTAAACCTGGCTTTTCTAACTCTTTAATAATGTCTTTTAGAGTTGGTAAACCAATAGTTTCAGTACTATATTTCTCTAATTTTATTTGTTGTAAAATTTCTTTATTTCCGATGAGTTCAGAAATATTCTTCTTTACATCTTTTGCCATTTTATCGACTAAAACATAACTTTCTGGATGAACAGCAGAATCATCTAAAGGATTTTTCCCATTTTTAATTCGTAAAAAACCAGCAGCTTGTTCATAAGCTTTTCCGCCTAAACGTGGTACTTTTTTAATTGCAGCTCTTGATTTAAAAGAACCATTTTCGTTTCTATAGTTTATAATGTTTTCCGCCAGTTTTGAACCAATTCCAGAAACATAACTCAACAAAGATTCGCTTGCCGTATTAATATTTACACCAACTGTATTTACGCAACTTTTTACAGTTGTGTCTAACGATTTTTTCAATTTAATTTGATCAACATCATGTTGGTATTGTCCAACTCCAATCGATTTTGCATCAATTTTAACTAATTCAGCCAGCGGATCCTGCAATCGTCGTCCAATAGAAACAGAGCCACGAACAGTAACATCATGATTTGGAAATTCATCTCTCGCAATTTTTGAAGCCGAATAAATTGATGCGCCAGCTTCGCTAACTACAAAAACTTCAACAGTAGTTGCAAAAGAAATTTTCTTTACAAATTGCTCTGTTTCTCTTGAAGCTGTTCCGTTTCCAATTGCAATGGCTTCAATTTTAAATTTATCAACTAAAAAAGCAATTCTTTTTTCTGATTCATTCGTTTGATTTTGGGGCGCATGCGGAAAAATAGTTTCGTTATGTTCTAAATCGCCTTGCGCATTTAAGCAAACTACTTTACATCCCGATCTAAATCCAGGATCAAGTGCTAAAATTCTTTTTTCGCCCAAAGGAGCGCCTAATAATAATTGGTGTAAATTTTTTGTAAAAACGCTAATTGCTTCTTCATCTGCTTTTTCTTTTGCTATTGATAACGCTTCATTTGATAACGACGGAAAAAGTAATCTTTTAAAGGCATCTTGAATTGCCAATTCGATTTGAGGTGAAGATTCATTTTGAGTTTTTATAATTCGACCTTCTATTTTCTGAATCGCTCTTTCTGAATCTATTTCTATTTTTACACGAACAAATCCTTCTGTTTCTGCTCTTAAAATTGCTAATAATCGATGAGACGGAACTCGGTTTAACGATTCTTGCCATTCGAAATAATCTTTGAATTTTTGCGCTTTCTCTTCGTCTAGTTTACTTTTAATAACTTTTGATGAAATCAATGCATGCCTTTCTAATTCTCGCCGAATATTATTTCTAATATCTGTGCGCTCATTAATCCATTCTGCAATAATAAATCGTGCGCCTTCCAATGCATTTTCAATAGTTTTAATTTTATTGGAAATGTACTTTGAAGCCGTTTGTTCTAAATTACTCACATTCTGACTCATTATTATTTTTGCCAACGGTTCTAAACCTTGTAAACGCGCAGTTTCTGCTTTGGTTTTTCGTTTTTTCTTAAACGGCAAATACAAATCTTCTAAAGTGATTAAGTCTTTAGAAGTGTTTATTTTTTGCGATAACTCGTTGGTTAAGATATCTTGATCTTCTAACGCTTTTAGAATCGTTGTTTTTCGTTTTTCTAAAGCTTCAAAAAATTCCTTAAATTTTACAATTTCGCCAATTTGAACTTCATCTAAATTCCCAGTCATTTCTTTTCTATATCTAGATATAAACGGAATTGTAGCATCTTCATTTAATAATGAAATAGTATTTTCTACAGATTTTAAAGAAAGTTGCGTTTGTTGAATTATATATTGTAGTAGTTGCATTTTTGTGTTTGAGTTTAGCTGAACAGGAGCTTTTAAAATTGATTTTTTGAAGCCGTAAATATACTTGATTTAATCGTTTTTAAATGAAGTATATTTATGATAAAATTGAAAATTGAATCAACTTTAACGTAAAAATTATGTAGTTTTGAAGCAGAGTAATTTCAATGAAGGTTTGTTAAAATATTAAAACAAATTATTTATTAGATATTTTTTTTACCATATAGAAACATAGAAAATAGAGTACTATGTGAACCTATGTTTCTATCTATTAAATTTAAAAAGATGTCGTTGGATTGTACTCATTTTAATCGTAAAATAATAAAAAGTGACAATGTATTTTATCAACGTCATATTACCAATTCCCATTACTAAAACATTTACGTATTCAATTACGGAAGATGAAGCTCATTTCTTACAAAAAGGAATGCGAGTTGCTGTGCCTTTTGGGAAATCGAAAATTTATACAGCGCTAGTTTTTGAGATTCACCAGAATCCGCCATTAGTTTACGAAGCAAAAGATATTCATCAAATTTTAGATGAAAAACCGATTGTAAATGAAAGTCAATTGAAACATTGGGAATGGATTGCAGACTATTACATGTGTTCTTTGGGTGATGTGTATCGAGCTTCTTTACCATCTGCTTTTTTATTAGAAAGTGAAACCATTATTTATAAAAACGAATCTTTTTCAGATGAAGAAATTTTAAAAGATGATGCGTTTTTGATTTTTGAAGCATTGCAGCAACAATCGCAATTAACGGTGAATCAAATTGCAGATATTCTTCAGAAAAAAACAGTTTTACCAGTGATTAATGAGCTGATTAAAAAATCTGCAATTATAATTAAAGAAGAAATTTACGAAGTTTACAAACCGAAATTGATAAAATACGTTCGTTTACATCAAGATTATGCTGCGGATGATTCTTTAGGGAAATTATTGGAAGAACTTTCAAAGGCAAAAAAACAACGAGAAGCAGTTTTGACTTTCTTTCAATTATCAACTTCTAAAAAACCTATTAAAGCAAAAGATTTAGAAAAAAAAGCAGATATTTCTTCATCGATTTTAAAAGCATTGGTTGACAAAGATATTTTTGAATTTTATCATATTAAAACAGACCGAATTCAGTTTAAAGGAGATACAAACGAGCTGAAAAAATTGAACGAATTTCAAGAAAAAGCGTTAGCTGAAATTAAGGAATCGTTCAAAGAAAAAGACGTGACTTTGTTACACGGAATTACAAGTTCTGGAAAAACAGAAGTGTATACAAAACTGATTCAGGATGTTTTAGACGAAGGAAAACAAGTGTTGTTTCTGTTGCCGGAAATTGCATTAACAACTCAAATAATTACACGATTACAAGTTTATTTTGGGAATCAGATTTCTGTGTTTCACTCAAAATATTCGATGAACGAAAGAGTAGAAGTGTGGAGTAATGTGTTGGAAAACAAACCAAAATCACGAATTATATTAGGTGCACGGTCTTCGGTTTTTTTACCATTTTCCAACCTTGGATTAATTGTGGTCGATGAAGAACATGAAACTTCGTACAAACAATTTGAGCCGTCGCCAAGATACAATGCACGCGATGCTGCTATTGTTTTAGCGAAAATTCACAATGCAAAAATTTTATTGGGTTCTGCAACTCCGTCTATAGAAAGTTACTTTAATGCTGAACAGAAAAAGTACGGGTTTGTAGAATTAAATAGACGTTTTGGAAATATTCAGTTGCCAAAAATAGAATTAATTGACATCAAAGTAAAACAGAAGAAAAAAGAAATGTCTGGTCATTTTTCTGACCGATTATTAAAACTAATTCAAGAAGCTTTAGATTTAAAAGAGCAAGTAATTTTATTTCAAAATAGACGCGGATTTTCTCCCGTTGTGGAATGTAAAACTTGCGGTGTTTCGCCACAATGCCCAAATTGTGATGTGAGTTTAACGTATCATAAATTTAGCCAAGAATTACGATGTCATTATTGTAGTTATCAACGTGCGATGCCAAATTCTTGTGGCGCTTGCGGAAGTGCAACTTTAAATACAAAAGGTTTTGGAACAGAGCAAATTGAGTTGGAATTGAAAGAATTGTTTCCAGATTTTAAAATCGGAAGAATGGATTTAGATACGACTCGTGGAAAATTTGGGTATCAGAAAATAATTGGCGCTTTTGAAGCAAGAGAAATTGATGTTTTGGTGGGAACGCAAATGTTATCCAAAGGTTTGGATTTTGATAATGTGTCATTAGTCGGAATTTTAAATGCAGATTCTATGCTTAATTATCCTGATTTTAGGGCGCACGAACGCGCATATCAAATGATGGTTCAGGTTTCTGGAAGATCAGGTAGATTCAAAAAACAAGGAAATGTTGCGATACAAACATTTAATCCATATCATCAAATTTTGCAGCAAGTTTCTACCACAAATTATCTGGAAATGTATAAAGAACAGTTGCAAGATCGTTGGCAATTTGAATATCCGCCGTATTTTAGAGTAATAAAAATCACATTAAAACACAAAGATTATATTAAAGTTGATAATGGAATTGATTGGTTAGCGAAAAGTTTGCAAAATTCTTTTGGAAAACATGTTTTAGGACCAACTGCGCCAGCAGTTGCGAGAATCAGAAATCAATTTATTAAGAATTTGGTGATTAAAATTCCGCCGAAACAATCGTTACAGAAAACTAAAAAACAGATTTTAAAAATTAAAGATACTTTTGAATCGGTTAAAGAGTTTCGACCAATACGATTTATTTTAGATGTTGATGCGTACTGACCTTAGTTGTTAGGTTTTGGTAGTTAGTTATTAGTTAGTTTGATTATAAATAAAATTGTATTATCTTTAAATTGTAAGTTGTTTGTCGTGATAAGTAAAACTAAATTAAAAGAACATATAGAAAATTTTCCAGAAGAATTTTCAATTGATGATTTAATTGAAAGATTAATTTTAATTGAAAAAATTGAAAAGGTAAATCAACAGTCTTTAAATGGTGAAGTAGTTTCTAAACAAGAATTGGATAAAGAAATAGAGAAATGGTTCAAATAAATTGGACTCAAATAGCTAAAAATGATTTAAAAGATATTGCTGAATATATATATCTAAAGATTCTGAAGTACATGCTAAACTTCAAATTAATAGAATTAGAAAACGGACTGAACTTTTAAAATCTCAACCTTATTTAGGTAAAATTGTTCCAGAAATTGGAAACAATAATACCAGAGAAATTATTGAAGGAAATTATAGAATTATTTATAAAATTCTAAATGAGAATACTCTTGATACTTTAATAATTCATCCCTTCTCAAGGGACTTTTTGAGAAGAAATATCAAAATTTAATACATTGACTTTAAAATTTTAATAATAATTCCTGCCTTAAAACTGTATTCTAAAGCGCCTTCACTAAATCTATCATTTCTAACAAAGGCAGTTAATAATTTACGTTTTGTTTCTAAATTAACAGTAGAATAATCAAAATCTTTATTTTTAGCAATTAATTTTCCTTCATTCATTTTATACAATCAAAACCAATAAACCATTCTGTTAGTAATCATTTATATTTTCAATAAATATAAACCTAAAAACCAGCAACTAAAACAAACAACTACAAAAGTTTGCAAATACTTTTTTCCTACAAGCAACCTTTTTAAAACTTTTGTAGTCTATATATTTGTAAGGACATTTAAATCTAAAACCCGGAGTGAAAATTATTTCGTTACTTAAAAATCAAAAATCGCTTATCAAAAAAGCGATTGCAAATAATAGAGAAGCGCAACAGCTTTTATTTGCGCAACATTCTCCAAAAATGTTGGGTGTTTGCAGACAATATGTAAAAGATTTACATCATGCAGAAGATTTAATGTTAACAGGGTTTTTAAAAGTTTTTACGAATCTAGATAAGTTTAAAAACGAAGGTAGTTTTGAAGGTTGGATTCGCAGAATTATGGTAAATACGTGTATTTCTTACTTGCGAAGAAAGAATGTAATCGATTTAACGGATGAGGAATTTGTTTTTAATGACTCGGCAACAGAAAGTTTGGAAAATACTTCTGTAGAAGATATTCAGAAATTGATTGATCAATTACCTGATGGTTACAAAATGGTGTTTAATTTATTTGCGATTGAAGGTTTTAAACATACCGAAATTGCTGATCAATTAAGTATTTCTGAAAGCACATCAAAATCGCAATTATTCAAAGCGCGTAAATTATTACAAGCAAATTATTTAAAAATCAATAGAGTAGCAAATGAAAACAAATAATAAAGACATACCAATTAGAGATAAGTTCAAAAGTAGAACTTTTAAACCATCAGAATCTGCTTGGCAACGTTTGTCTGATAAATTAGACGAAAAACCAAAAGAAAAGAAGAAAGGTTGGGTTTTTTATGCGGGAATTGCCGCAAGTATTTTAGTGCTAGTTTCAATTGGGTTTGGAGTTTTCTCTTCGGATGAAAATCAATTTCAACCAAAAAATGAAATGGTGGTCTCTCCAATTGACACGAGTTTTATCAACATAAAATTGAACGAAATTAGACTTGAAAACGAATTAAATGAAGCTGTTGTTGAAGTTGAAAAACCAAATATTAAGGAAGAAGTTATCAGCAAAGAAATCAGAGATGAATCAGCTAAAAACAAATCAGTATTAAAAGAAAATAAAACGATTGTTACTAGTAATGTTGATGAAACTCTTCGACAAACACATACTGCCATTCTTGAGAAAAACAACATTAAATCTTTTTCAAATTCATCTATAAAAGTAAATGCAAATGATTTATTATTTGCTGTAACACATAATGAAGAAGAAGTTGTGGCCTATTATGCGAAAAATAATATCGACCGAAAAAAATTATTACAATCAATTGAAGACGAATTGAAAAAATCAAATATAAAAGTAGATGCAAATTCAGTTTTGGCAGAAGTAGAGCAAAATATAAATGAAGACACTTTTAAAAATAACTTTTTACAAATGATTAAGAAAAAAGTTTCTGATGTTACATCGGCAGTCGCTTCCAGAAATAATTAAAACCGTCATTGCGAGAAACGAAGCAATCTGTGAAAATGAGATTACTTCACTCAAAAAATCGTTCGTAATGACAAAAATTATAATCCAATATTAAATTTAAAAAAATGAAAAAAATAATACTCTTTATGGTGTTGTTCACCACAACAATTGCTTTTACTCAAGAGAAAACTTTTGAAGGAGAAGTGACCAAAATATCAAAAAGGATTGATCAAATTACACAACAAGAAAAGGATTCTTTGAAGATTAAAATTAAAGAAATCAACATAAAACTGAATGAAAACGAGCTTTCTGAAAATGGGTCAAATAAGCTTAAAAAACAAGCAGCAGCTTATCATGCATTAAAAATTGAAAAGAGAGTAGGAGTGCAAGAAAAATTATTGCAAGAATTGGTTCAGCAAAAAACAGACGGAAAAATTGCAAGCGTAAATGAAGATTTTAATAATGAAGCAAATGTGTTTTCTATCGGTAAAAGAACATTTAAATTTACGGTAAATGAGGCTGAAGACGTAAACCGAGATAAGGTTGAAGAAAGAATACAACGCAGAAGAAATAGAATGACAACTTCTCAATTTGTTTTTGCGCTTGGTGTAAATAATGTATTGGTTGATAACGAATTTTCGTCTTTAAACGACTCTAATTATAAATTTTGGCAATCACATTTTTATGAAGTTGGTTTCAGTTTTAAAACTAGAATGAGTGAAGATGTATCAAAATTGTATGTTAAATATGGGGTGTCTTTTTTATGGAATAATTTACGACCGAAAGAGAATCAATTTCATGTGGTTAATGGAAATCAGACAGATTTACAAACCTATCCAACAGATTTAGGTGAAAACAGATTACGTCACGTACAAATGACTTTTCCGTTGCATTTCGAATTGGATTTTACACCAGATAGAACTTATGATGACGGATTTACAAGAGACAGAAGTGGAGAGGGTTTTAGAATTGGATTAGGTGGTTTTTTTGGATTTAAGTTAGGATCAAGACAATATTTAGAGTACAAAGACACAAATGGTTTAGAGATTGAAGAAGTGCAATATGGCGATTTTAATATGAATGTAATTAATTATGGGTTAAGTGCTTATGTTGGTTATGGAGCTGTTTCTTTATATACGAAATATGATTTGAATCCGCTTTTTAAAGATACGGAAACAAGAAATATATCCATGGGAATTCGTTTTGATTTTGATTAAAACAAACATTTGTAATTTAAGAAAGAGTTAACTAAAAATGTCTCGATACAATTCTGATTGAAAATTATATCGAGAACATTTTTTTTTAAAATCACTCCTTATTTTCTTCCCTTTCTCTGCGCATCTCTTTAGCAGAAATTCCAGTATTATTATGTTTCCAACCTGGTGATTTTAATAAATACTTTACTTTATTTAGTACTGAAGTCTTGCTTTTAAAAACATAGGTAGACATAGATTTCCATTCATGAAAAGCCACTTTAATCGGATTAAAAGTATTAATATTTTCTGTTAAACCGTAAACTGGTTTTTCTATTTCTGGTTCAAAAGTGCCAAACATTCTATCCCAAATTATAAAAATACCGGCATGGTTTCTATCTATATATTGCGGATTTGTAGCATGATGAACGCGATGATGACTTGGTGTATTAAAAATAAACTCGAACCATTTTGGCATTTTTTTAATCATCTCTGTATGAATCCAATATTGATATAACAGGCTGATAGACATTTGCATTAAAATCATAATGGGATGAAAACCGATAAAAATTAAAGGAAGCCAAAAAATAAAAGTATAAAAACTACCTGTCCAAGTTTGTCGTAAAGCGGTACTTAAATTATAATTTTGTGAAGAATGATGAACAACATGACTTGCCCAAAACAATCTACTTTCATGACTTGTTCTGTGAAACAAATAATAAACAAAATCTTCTGCAAATAAAATAAGAATCCAAGCCCACCAAACAAAAGGAATTTCAAATAAATGGTAAAAATTATAAATCAAATAAAATATAGCTAATACTAAACCTTTTGTAAATAAACCAATTGTTACATTCCCTAAACCCATTACTATAGAAGTTCCTGCATCTTTATATTCATAATCTTCCATTTTAACTTTAACTGTAAGAATCACTTCTATAACAACAGTAGCTATGAAAAAAGGAATTGCGTAAAGGATAACGTCTGGTAAATCTGGAATTATCATTTATTTTTGATTTTTATTAAAGATAGGGGTAAACAATCATTTTTAGTTTATAAACGTTTTGCAATAACTTATAATTTTATTAATTATTATATTTGTGTTTCAAATCTATGTTCTAAAAATACTCTAATTTTAAATACGCATCAAAAGAAGATTAAAAATAACAATTTTTATTCAAATTAATAGTTAGTATTATTTTATAAAAAGATTGTATATTTGCACCCTTAAAAATAAACAATAAATATTTACTTATGAATCATTACGAAACTGTTTTCATTTTGAATCCCGTTTTATCTGATACACAGATAAAGGAGACAGTACAAAAGTTCGAGGACTATTTGGTTTCTAAAGGTGCCGAAATGATTTCAAAAGAAGATTGGGGCTTGAAAAAACTAGCATATCCAATTCAAAAAAAGAAAAGTGGCTTTTATCACTTGTTCGATTTTAAAATGAAAGGTGAAGAAATTTCAGCTTTTGAGTTAGAGTTTAGAAGAGATGACAGCATTATGCGTTACTTAACTGTAAGGTTAGACAAACATGCAGAAGCTTGGGCGGAAAAAAGAAGAGAACGTGTTAAATCTAAATCAACAAAAAAGTAAGACATGGCATCAACTATTGAACAACAAGCAAAAGGAAAAGCTGGAGGAGAAGTAAGATACTTAACACCTTTAGATATTGAAACTAAAAAAGAAGAAAAATACTGTCGTTTTAAAAAGAAAGGCATTAAATACATCGATTATAAAGATGCAGACTTCTTAATGTATTTAGTTAACGAACAAGGTAAAATTTTACCAAGACGTTTAACAGGAACTTCTTTGAAATACCAAAGAAAAGTAGCACAAGCTATTAAAAGATGTCGTCATCTAGCCTTAATGCCTTACGTAGGAGATTTGTTAAAATAATAAAGAAGTAGAACTATGGAATTAATATTAAAACAAGACGTAGAGAATTTAGGATTTAAAGATGATGTTGTAACTGTAAAAAACGGTTATGGTAGAAATTTTTTAATACCTCACGGACACGCTGCTTTAGCTACTTCTTCTGCAAAAAAAGTATTAGCAGAAAATTTAAAGCAAAGAGCATATAAAGAAAGTAAATTAATTGACGATGCAAATAAAATTGCTGAAACAGTTAAAGGATATGAAATTAAAATTTCTTCTAAAGTTGGTTCTGGAGACAAATTATTTGGCTCTGTAAACAACATAGACCTTGCAGCAGCATTAGCTAAAGAAGGTACAGAAATCGATAAGAAATTTATTCAAGTTATTGGAGGTTCTGTAAAAAGATTAGGAAAATACGAAGCTACTGTAAGATTACACAGAGCAGTTGTTGTAGACATTACTTTTGATGTTGTTGCAGATTCGTAGTTAGTTTCTCAAATAGTATAGTAAAGCTCGTTAGAAATAACGAGCTTTTTTTATTTTTTTTAGAAATCAAATAATCCATCAATCCAATATTCCAACAATCCGACAATCTTTTAGATAAATGAAATACAGACAACTCACCAAAGAACAATTCGAAAGTTTACACGTAGAGTTTGCTCAATTTTTAGCATCACAAAAAATTGATGTTAGCGAGTGGAATCAAATCAAAAAAGAAAAACCACAAGTTGCCCAAGAAGAGTTAAATATTTTTTCTGATGTTGTTTGGGAAGATGTATTGTTTAAAACCCAATATATTGAGCATTTTTCTAAAACTTCTGCTAATTTATTCAAATTTGAAGCTGCTAAAATTCATCGGTTAGTTATTAAAATAACCTGGGATATTGATCTACTAAAACAAGAAGGTTTTGAATGGTTAATGCAAAATCCTATGGATAATTCTGTCGAAATTTTTAAAGGAACAAAAGCATATTCTGAAGAACGAAATTTAGAAATTTTCGATTTAATAGAAAAAGGAAGTAATATTACCAAAGGAGAAATTTTTGAATATTTTTCTCAATTGACTTCCTAAATTTTTATTAGTAGCTTTTTATATTTTTTGAAGCTATTTCCTGCTTTCACTACTCGCTTTCCGCAAAAAAGCGCAAGAGCTCAGACATAACGTTCAATCAGGGCTAAATCTGTTTGCCACTTAATTAATTTGTATATATTATTGTCCGACAAAAGAATCAAGACCGTTGCACTTTTAGAATCAACCTGCCTGCTGGCAGGCAGGGAAACAAGACTTGATTATAACTATCTAAAAAACAAAGGTATTTTAAAATAGAAATTATATTTATTTGTCTCTTTAAAGTTAACTCCAACTTCAAGCTAACATTTAAAAACGACGTTAAACTGTATTATTTATTGATCTTACTGAAATTAAAATAGTTTTAATCGGGCAACAATGATTAAATTATAATAAATTTCTACCTTCGTAATAATGACATTCAAACTTAATAATTTATTTTTCAATAAGCAATAAGCAATAAGCAATAAGCAATAAGCAATAAGCAATAACTTAAGCTTTCAATAATTCCAACAATTTGTCAGTTCCAGAACCAGCATTTTCTTCAATAATTGTCAAATTTTTAAACTGATTTTCACTTACAGAAGGTTTTGGATCTATAAAATAAATTGGTGTTTTTGATTGTATAAAATTCACCAAACTTGCTGCAGGGTAGACTTGCATAGAAGTCCCTATAATTACTAAAACATCTGCTTTTTTAATAATTTCTATCGCTTTATCTAGCATTGGAACACCTTCACCAAACCAAACAATATGAGGTCTTATCTGCGATTTTAATTTACAAAAATCACCAACTATAATATCTTTTTTCCAATCAAAAATATCATTTTCATTTTTAGAACTTCTTGCTTTTAACAATTCGCCATGCAAATGCGTAATGTTAGAACTGCCTGCTACTTCATGCAAATTATCAATATTTTGAGTAATAATTTCTACCTCAAAATGTTTTTCTAATTCGGCTAAATTAAAATGTGCTTTATTCGGTTTTACTTCCAATAATTGTTTTCTACGTTGATTGTAAAACTCTAAAACCAATTCAGGATTTTTAGCAAAACCTTGCGGAGTAGCAACTTCATTTACATCATAACCTTCCCATAACCCGTCTGAATCACGAAAAGTTTGGATTCCACTTTCTGCGGAAATTCCTGCACCCGTTAATACAACTATTTTTTTCAAAATGATTTAGTTAATCAATAATAACTTTCTGAATCGTAGCAATAGAATCACAGCGTTCAACATATAAGTGAACCGATTTTAAGCTGTCTTTTCCTGTAATAAAGTATTCTGCACAAGGTTCTTGCCTTGGTTTTCCTTTTCCGAAATCAACATCACCATTTTCTAATATTTGAGAAATTTTTAAAGTATCAATATTATTTCTAAACATGGTCGATTTTGCTTCATCAGCAAAAACACGCTCACGAATTCGTATTGTTTTCAAGGTTCTAGCATCCATACCGTAATCAAAAGTTGCTTGTTTCTTCTGCCAAAAAAAATAAACAGCAACAATGCCGAGTGATAAACCCACTAAATAATATCCAATTCGTTTAATTAACATGCTTTTATTTTGATTTACAAATTTATGGAATTATTACTTCACAGAGTTCTACAGTGAAGAAGAGTTTTGGAGAAAATACTTTGAATTAAGATATAATTATTTTACAGAGATATTTTTTTTTACGCGAAGACGCAAAGCTTAAATTCAATATAAAAATCTCTGCGAACTCTGCGAAAACTTTGCGGTACTTGCGTTTATTTTTTTACAATAATAATAAATTAATATCCTTATAAGGCAGATCAAACCAACTAGAAACATTTTTATTTGTTAAAATTCCGCGATAAAAATACATTCCGTTGCGCAAACTTTTATTGTAACGAGAGGCATTTTCGAATCCACCTTCATCAGCAATATTTAATAAATAAGGCGTAAAAATATTACTGATAGAAACAGAAGCTGTTCTTGCATATCGAGACGGAATATTAGGTACACAATAATGAATTACGCCATGTTTTACAAAGGTTGGGGAATCGTGAGTAGTCAAGTTTGATGTCTCAAAACAGCCACCACGATCTATGCTCACATCAATAATCACAGAACCTTCTTTCATTTTCTCAATCATATCTTCTGTTGCACAAACAGGAGCACGATTTTTTCCGCGAATTGCACCAATAGCAACATCGCAACGCATTAATGCTTTTTTTAGTGATTTTGGCTGCACAGTTGACGTGTAAATTGGTGCACTTAAACAGTTTTGTAATTTTCTTAATTTAGAGATAGAATTGTCAAAAACTTTTACTCTTGCACCTAAACCAATTGCCGTTCTTGCTGCATATTCACCAACGGTTCCAGCCCCTAAAATAACAACACTCGTTGGTGGTACTCCGCCAATATTGCCAAATAATAATCCGTTTCCTTTATTTATGCCACTCATTAATTCTCCCGCAATCAGAATAGAAGCTGTTCCTGCGATTTCGCTTAAGGATTTAACTATTGGATAAGAATCCAACTCATCTTTTATATAATCGAACGCAACAGCCGTAATTCGTTTTTTGGTTAAATGTTCAAAATATTCTTTGTTTTGCGTTTTTAATTGTAGCGAAGAAATTAAAATTGCTTGTGGATTAATGTAACCTATTTCTTTTTCTGTTGGTGGTGCAACTTTTAGAATAATATTACATTTAAAAGCTTCTTCTGTAGTGTAAGATATTTTTGCGCCAGCATCAGAATATTCTTTATCAGAAAAATTTGAACCATTCCCAGCCCCTGTTTCTATTACAATTCGGTGACCGTTTGCAGTAAAAGCTGCAACAGCATCCGGCGTTAAACAAACTCGTTTTTCACTTAATTGGGTTTCTTTAGGTAAGCCAATAAATAACTCTCCTTTGTGTTTTTTTACTTCAAGCATTTCTGCTTGTGGTAGCAATTCTTCTTTGCTAAATGGCGAATAAGAACTCATAGTTTGGTTTTAAGTTGAATGTTTCGCTGCCCATTTTCTAAAATTGATAAATGGATTTCAACGGATTCTAAAGGTAGTAAATTTTCAACATTTTGAGGCCATTCAATTAAGCACCAATTATTGCTATCTAAATAATCTTCAAAACCAATATCATACGCTTCTTCTTCGTTTGTGATTCTATAAAAATCGAAATGATAAACTAACTGTTTGTTTTCTGTTAAATATTCATTAACCAAAGAAAAGGTTGGCGAACTTGCAACGCTATCAATTTTTAACTCTTTGCAGATTTCTTTGATTAAAGTCGTTTTTCCAGCGCCCATTTCTCCGTAAAACAATAGAGTATTGTATTCTGCGGATGCAATGATTTCTTTTGCAATTGCTGATAAATCGGTTATAGAATAGTTTTTGTTCATTTTGCAAAAATAATAAACCTCATAGAATTTACAATCTCATAGAATTTATAATTATGAAGTTTATTATTACTTGAACTTACAAATTAAATTTAAAACACAATAGCAACACAGAAAACATAGTTTTACAATATTACTTTTTTATTCAGCATCAGTTCCTTCCCTTCGGGAAGGTTAGGATGGGCTTTTATTTCGGATTATAAACAGCACAAGGAATAATCATTTCCTCTAAAGAAACCCCGCCATGTTGATACGTATTTTTATAATAATTTACAAAATGATTAAAGTTATTGGGATACGCAAAAAATAAATCTTCTTTCGCAAAAATAAACGGACTGTTCATAGCTAAAGTTGGTAAAAAAATATCTTTCGGATTACGAACTGCATACACATCTTTTTCTTCGTATGTTAAACTTCTACCCGTTTTGTAACGTAAATTAGAGCTAATATTTTTATCCCCAATTACTTTTGTTGGATGCTTACAGTTTATGGTTCCGTGATCTGTAGTAACAATTAATTTTTGCCCCAATTGTTGAGCTTTCTGAATAATTTCAAACAATGCAGAATTCTTAAACCAGCTCAAAGTCAATGATCTATATGCTTTATCATCGCCAGCTAATTCTTTTATTACTTCCATTTCTGTTTTGGAATGAGACAACATATCTACAAAATTATATACAATTGTAGTTAAATCATTTTGCTTGGTTCCATTGTAATTTTCGGCTAATTCTTTTCCGCTTTTTAACGTAGTTATCTTGTAATATTCATGCTTAATTTCTAATCCCAAACGTTTTATTTGCGCAGTTAAAAACTCATTTTCGTAGAGATTCATACCGCCTTCATCTGTGTCATTTTTCCAGTAATTTGGATATTTTTTCTCCATATCCAAAGGCATTAATCCAGAGAAAATCGCATTTCTAGCATATTGTGTAGCCGTGGGTAAAATAGAAAAGTAAGAATGTTCTACTTCTTTTTTGTAGTGAATATTTAATAATGGTTCTATAATTTTATACTGATCATAACGTAAATTATCAATCACAATCCACAAAACACCTTGATCTTTAGAAATATGTGGTTTTACATAATCTTTAAAGAGTGTGTGAGAAAAAGTAGGTTTATCGTTTGATGTTAAAAAATCTTCGTAATTTTTTTTGATGAATTTAAAAAACTGTGTGTTTGCTTCAGACTTCTGACTTTCAAGAATTTCTAACATTCCGGAATCGTTGATGTTTTCCAATTCCAATTCCCAATGAACTAGTTTTTTATACAAATCGACCCAGTCTTCATACGAATTTACCATCGCTAAATCCATTGAGATTTTTCTAAATTCTTGCTGATAATTAGAAGTTGTTTTTTCTGAAATTAATCTAGAATGATCTAAATTTTTCTTTAAACTCAACAAAATTTGATTCGGATTTACTGGTTTTATCAAATAATCGGCAATTTTAGAGCCAATTGCTTCTTCCATAATATATTCTTCCTCACTTTTTGTAATCATCACAATTGGCAAATTTGCTTGCTTTTGTTTGATTTCAGAAAGGGTTTCTAAACCTGTAATTCCGGGCATATTTTCGTCTAAAAAAACAATGTCAAAATTCTCTTCATCAACCATTTCAATTGCATCTGTTCCGTTTGTACATGTTTTTACATCGTAATCTTTTCGTTCTAAAAACAGAATATGAGGTTTTAATAATTCAATTTCATCATCAACCCAAAGTATTTTTATTTTGCTCATTTTGTATCGTTTCTTGTTTGAACGTTAAAATTATTTATTTGTTTCGTCATTTAGCGCTTTAATATGATAAATTATTGCCAAAAATCTATTTGTGAACAAGATTGTGTACTTTTGTTATCGACTTATAAAAAAGTTAACTTTTGAAGAAAAAACCAAACAAGCTTAAAATATTAAATGACCCTATTTACGGATTTATAAGAATCCCTAATTCGCTTATTTTCGATATTATTGAACACAGATATTTTCAACGATTACGCAGAGTTGCACAAATGGGAATGTCTAGTTTAGTGTATCCAGGCGCAAAACACACCCGTTTTCATCACGGTTTAGGTTGTTTGTATTTGATGCAAAAAACAGTTAGAATTTTAAAATTTAAAAACGTAGAAATTTCTGCGGATGAAGCTAACGCCTTATATATTGCCATTTTATTGCACGATATTGGTCACGGCGCTTTTTCCCACGCGCTGGAACATAGTATTGTGAATGATATTTCTCACGAAGAAATTTCGTTGCGTTTTATGAAAATAATCAATAAGGAATTTGATGGGAAATTAGATTTAGCAATTCAGATTTTTGAAGGAAAATACAAACGTAAATTTTTCAATCAATTAATATCAAGTCAGTTAGATGTTGATAGACTCGATTACTTAAAACGCGATAGTTTTTACACAGGCGTAAATGAAGGAAATATTTCATCAGAACGCTTAATTGCAATGATGAATGTAAAAGATGACGAATTGGTTATCGAAGAAAAAGGTATTTATTCTGTAGAGAATTTTCTAATTTCTAGGCGTTTAATGTATTGGCAAGTCTATTTACACAAAACAGGTTTGGTAGCAGAAAACATGTTGGTAAATGTATTAAAACGTGCAAAAGAATTGGCAGATAGTAATGTTGAATTATTTGCAAGTTCCTCTTTAAAGTACTTTTTGTATAATAAAATTTCTAAAGAAAACTTTACAGATGAAACGCTTGAAATATTTTCAAAATTAGATGATTATGATGTTTTATCGGCAATAAAAGAATGGACAAATCATTCAGATAAAGTATTATCAACCTTATCAACAATGATTATCAACAGAAATTTGCTGAAAATCGAAATCAAAGAAAAGGCTTTTGATGCTGATTATATTAAGAAAAAAAGTAAAAAATTTGGGGATAAGATGGAATTATCATCCGCAGAAATAAAATACTTTGTTTTTAGTCAATCAATTCAAAATCAAGCGTACAATGAAAATGACCCAATTTTTATTTTAAATAAAAAAGGAAAGTTGAAAGATATTGCAAAAGCATCAGACCAATTAAACTTGCAAGCCTTAATAAAACCAGTTGTTAAATATTTTATTTGCTATCCAAAGCAAATCAGATTAGTGCAATCGTAAGAAATTTTATATTTTTGCCCTTAATGAAATTTACAGCACAACAAATAGCCGACATTTTAGACGGCGACGTTTATGGGAATCCTGAACAAGAAGTAATAAGACTTTCTAAAATTGAAGAAGGTAAAGATGGTTGTTTAACATTTTTATCTAATCCAAAATACAATCCTTATTTATATACTACAAAAGCTTCTGTTACTATTGTTAATAAGAGTTTTGAACTAGAACATGAAGTAGCAACAACTTTAATAAAAGTTGATAATGCTTATAAAGCATTTTCTAAATTATTAGAATTTTACAATCAAGTAAAAAATAATAAATTAGGTAGAGAGCAACCACATTTTATTTCTGATTCCGCTGAAATTGGCGAAAATGAATATATTGGTGCTTTTTCTTACATTGGAGAAAATGTTAAAATAGGGGATAATGTAAAAATTTATCCAAATACCTACATTGGTGATAATGTTAAAATTGGTAATAATTGTGTTTTGTTTGCCGGAGTGAAAATTTATTCAGAAACGGTAATTGGAAACAATTGTAATTTTTATTCTGGTGTTATTATAGGTTCAGACGGTTTTGGTTACGCACCAAATGAAAATGGAGAATATAATAAAGTGCCACAAACTGGAAATGTAATTATTGAAGATAATGTAGATATTGGTGCAGGAACAACGATTGATCGAGCTACATTAGGATCTACAATTATAAGGAAAGGAGTGAAATTGGACAATCAAATACAGATTGCTCATAATGTAGAAATTGGGAAAAATACCGTAATTGCATCGCAATGTGGTATTGCAGGTTCAACTAAAATTGGAGAAAATTGTATAATTGGTGGTCAAGTTGGTTTTGCAGGACATATTAAAGTTGGTAATAATGTGAAAATACAAGGTCAATCTGGGGTTGCTAAAAATCTAAAAGATGGGGAAACTGTTCAAGGTACACCTGCAATGAACTATTCCGATTATTACAAATCTTATGTTTGCTTTAAAAATTTACCTAAAATAGCAGCGTCAATCAATCAAATGGAAAAAGAATCCAAAGCTCAAAGTAAGAAATCATGAGTAAAAAACAAAAAACAATACAATCAGAAGTTAGTTTATCTGGCGTAGGATTGCATACTGGAAAAGAGGTGAAAATAACATTTAAACCTGCTCCAATTAATTATGGTTTTGCATTTACAAGAGTAGATCTTGAAGGTTCACCAACTATTGAAGCGAAAGCAGAGTACGTAACCAATACCCAAAGAGGAACAAATATTGAGAAAAATGGAGTTCAAATCCAAACTTCAGAGCACGTTTTGGCAGCTGCTGTTGGTTTAGATATCGATAATTTATGCATTGAAATAAACTCGTCAGAGCCCCCAATTATGGACGGTTCATCTAAATTTTTTATTGAAGCATTAGAAAAAGCAGGAATTAAAGAACAAGAAGCTTATATTGAGGAATATATTGTTAAAGAAATAATTTCTTATAAGGATGAAGTTACGGGAAGTGAAATTATTTTAGTGCCTGCAGATGAGTACCAAGTAACAGCAATGGTAGATTTTGGGACTAAAATTTTAGGAACTCAAAATGCCACTTTGGAAAGAATGGTAGACTTTAAAAAAGAAATTTCTGCGGCAAGAACGTTTAGTTTTCTTCATGAAATTGAAATGTTGTTAGAAAACGACTTAATTAAAGGTGGCGATTTGAATAATGCTATTGTTTATGTTGATAAGGAATTATCACCAAGTACAATGGAAAAATTAAAAAAAGCGTTTAAAAAGGATGATATTAAAGTAAAATCTAACGGAATTTTAGACAACTTAACGTTACACTGGGCAAATGAAGCAGCAAGACACAAATTGTTAGATGTTATTGGAGATTTAGCCTTAACAGGAATTAGAATTAGAGGTAAAGTCATTGCTAATAAACCCGGACACGCAGTGAATACGGCGTTTGCTAAAAAATTATCAAAAATAATTAAAGCAGAAAAACGAAATAATGTTCCGCAATACGATTTGAATCAACCGCCATTAATGGATATTCATCAAATTATGGACATTTTGCCTCATAGACCTCCATTTTTATTGATTGATAGAATCATAGAACTTTCTGATAGACATGTAGTTGGAATGAAAAATGTAACTATGAATGAAAGCTATTTTGCAGGTCATTTTCCAGGTTCACCAGTAATGCCAGGAGTTTTACAGGTAGAAGCAATGGCGCAATGTGGTGGCGTTTTAGTGTTAAGTACAGTTCCTGACCCAGAGAATTATTTAACCTATTTCATGAAAATGGATAATGTTAAATTCAAACAAAAAGTGTTACCTGGAGATACGTTGATTTTTAAAGCGGAATTAATTTCACCAATAAGAAGAGGGATTTGCCACATGCAAGCTTATGGTTATGCGAATAATAAATTAGTAGTAGAAGCAGAATTAATGGCACAAATTGCCAGAAAAAAATAATTATGAATCAACCTTTAGCATACGTTCATCCGCAGGCAAAAATAGCTAGAAATGTAGTAATAGAACCTTTTACTACAATTCATGGAAATGTAACCATTGGTTCTGGAACTTGGATAGGTTCTAACGTAACCATTATGGAAGGTGCAAGAATTGGTAAAGATTGCAGAATATTTCCAGGCGCCGTAATTTCTGCAATTCCGCAAGATTTAAAGTTTGATGATGAAGAAACTACTGTAGAAATTGGAGATAATGTTACGATAAGAGAATGTGTAACTATTAATAGAGGAACTAAAGATAGAATGAAAACAGTTATTGGCGATAATTGTTTAATAATGGCATATTGCCACATTGCTCATGATTGTTTTGTTGGTGACAATTGTATTTTTTCAAATAATACAACATTAGCAGGACATGTAACTATTGGAGATAATGTTGTTTTAGCAGGAATGGTTGCCGTGCATCAATTTGCATCAGTTGGTAATCATGCTTTTGTAACTGGAGGCTCTTTAGTAAGAAAAGATGTTCCGCCTTATGTAAAAGCTGCTCGTGAACCACTATCTTATGTGGGAATTAATTCTGTAGGATTAAGACGAAGAGGTTTTACAACTGCTAAAATTACTGAAATTCAGAATATTTACAGAATTCTATTTCAAAAGAATAATAATTATACACAAGCAATAGAGATTATTGAAGCAGAAATGGAGGCAACTCCAGAAAGAGATGAGATAATTCAGTTTTTTAGAGATTCTCATCGCGGAGTTATGAAAGGATATTTTAACGCTAACTAAATTAAACAATGGCAACAACAACATCAGATATTAGAAACGGATTGTGCATTAGACACAATGACGATATTTATAAAGTAATAGAATTTTTACATGTAAAACCTGGCAAAGGACCAGCTTTTGTAAGAACAAAATTAAAAAGTGTTACTAATGGTAAAACATTAGATAACACATTTCCAGCTGGAAGAAAAATAGATGATGTGCGTGTAGAAACGCATAAATTTCAGTTTTTATATCATGATGGTGAGTTTTATCATTTTATGAATGAAGCAGATTATACGCAAATACGTTTATTAGAAGCTGCATTGGATACACCAGAATTGATGAAAGAAGGTGAAATTGTTACGGTAATTATTAATTCGGAAGACAACATGCCCTTATCTGTAGAGATGCCAGCAAGTGTGGTTTTATTAGTTACAGCAACAGAACCAGGAGTTAAAGGAAATACAGCTACAAACGCAACCAAACCGGCAACTGTGGAAACAGGTGCTTCAGTAAATGTTCCGTTATTTATAAATGAAGGCGATAAAATTAGAGTAGAAACTACAAAAGGTACGTATCAAACAAGAGAGAACTAAAGTTAGTATACAGTATTCGGTCTTCAGTCGCAATGATCACTGATCACTGAATACTGCGACTGATCACTGAAATATGAAATTTAAAAAACCGCAAAATTTATCACAAATTGCATCACTTTTAGAAGTCGAATTTGTTGGCGACGCATCTTTTGAAATTACAGGAATTAATGAAATTCATGTGGTTGAGAAAGGTGATATTGTTTTTGTAGATCATCCGAAGTATTACGACAAAGCGTTGAATTCTGCGGCAACAACAATTTTAATCAATAAAGAAGTTGACTGTCCAAAAGGAAAAGCATTGTTAATTTCTGATGATCCTTTTCGTGATTTTAATAAAATCACCAAACATTTTAATCCGTTTATTGCATCCAAATCTAGTATTTCAGAAAGTGCGGTAATTGGAGAAGGAACGATTATTCAGCCGAATGTTTTTATTGGAAATCACGTTAAAATTGGTCAAAATTGTGTGATTCATCCAAATGTTACTATTTATGATAATTCGGTAATTGGCGACAATGTTACCATTCATGCAAATACGGTTCTAGGAGCAGATGCTTTTTACTATAAAAAAAGATCAGAAGGTTTTGATAAATTAATTTCTGGCGGACGAGTTGTTTTAGAAAATAATGTAGATTTAGGTGCTTCTTGCACTATTGATAAAGGCGTTTCTGGAGATACAACAATTGGAGAGGGAACAAAAATTGACAATCAAGTTCATGTTGGTCACGATACTATTATCGGTAAAAAATGTTTAATTGCTTCACAAACCGGAATTGCAGGTTGCGTAATTATTGAAGATGAAGTTACTATTTGGGGGCAAGTAGGCACAAATAGCGGAATTACAATCGGAAAAGGGGCAATAATTATGGGGCAAACTGGTGTAACAAAATCAGTTGCAGGAGGAAAGTCTTATTTTGGAACGCCAATAGCAGAATCAAGAGAAAAATTAAAAGAATTAGCTGGAATCAGACAAATTTTGAAAGATCAAAAAAAGAAATAAAAGTTTTACAAATCGTTATTAAACGACTATTTTTGCAACGTAAATTTAACAAATCCCTAAAGATATTCTTTTGGAAAACATCAGAAAAATAAAGGGATTAAATATGAAAATCAATGAGTGTTTTAGTAAATAAAAATTCAAAAATTATTGTTCAAGGTTTTACTGGAAGTGAAGGAACTTTTCACGCTGGTCAAATGATTGATTACGGAACCAATGTTGTTGGTGGAGTTACACCAGGTAAAGGAGGTCAAGAACATTTAGGAAAACCGGTTTTTAATACGGTAAAAGAATCTGTAGACAAAGTAGATGCAGATACCTCTATCATTTTTGTACCGCCAGCTTTTGCTGCAGACGCAATTATGGAAGCTGCGGATGCTGGAATAAAAGTAATTATTTGTATTACAGAAGGAATTCCGACTGCAGATATGGTTAAGGTAAAAGCATATATAGCAAATAAAGACTGTAGATTAATTGGTCCAAACTGTCCAGGAGTTATTACGCCAGGTGAAGCTAAAGTTGGTATTATGCCAGGTTTTATCTTCAAAAAAGGAAAAGTTGGTATTGTTTCTAAATCGGGAACATTAACGTATGAGGCTGCAGATCAAGTTGTAAAACAAGGATTTGGTATTACAACAGCAATTGGTATTGGTGGAGATCCAATTATTGGAACAACTACAAAAGAAGCGGTTGAATTGTTAATGAACGATCCAGAAACTGAAGCAATTGTTATGATTGGTGAAATTGGAGGAAACCTAGAAGCAGAAGCTGCAGAATGGATTAAAGCCGATGGAAACAGAAAACCAGTTGTTGGTTTTATCGCTGGACAAACTGCACCAGCAGGAAGAACAATGGGTCACGCAGGTGCAATTGTTGGTGGAGCAGATGATACTGCACAAGCAAAAATGAAGATTTTAGCAGAAAACGGAATTTACGTAGTAAGTTCTCCAGCTAAAATTGGTGAAATGATTGCTAAAGTATTAAACAAAAATAACTTTCGTCATTGATATATTCAATGATAAATAAATAATAAGATTCCTGTTTATATTGATTTATTTCAATGTTTCAGGAATTTCATTTTTATATTTGAAACAGAGACAAACTTTAGATTATGAAATTATTAGAAAATAAATCAGCAATTATAACAGGAGCAACAAGAGGAATTGGGCGCGGAATTGCAGTTGAATTTGCCAAACAAGGCGCAAATATTGCATTTACTTACACTTCTTCTGGGCCAGCAGCAACTGAACTGGAAGAGGAATTAAAATCATACGGCGTTTCTGCAAAAGGATATCAATCTAACGCAGCAGATTTTGATGCTGCACAAGAATTAGCAAAACAAGTTTTGGAAGAATTCGGAACTATTGATATTTTGGTAAATAACGCTGGAATCACCAAAGACAACTTGTTATTACGTATTTCTGAACAAGATTTTGATAACGTTATTGATGTGAATCTAAAATCGGTTTTTAACTTAACAAAAGCGGTAATTAAACCGATGATGAAGCAAAGAGGCGGTTCAATTATTAATATGAGTTCTGTAGTTGGATTAAAAGGAAATGCTGGTCAAGCAAATTATGCAGCTTCAAAAGCAGGAATTATTGGTTTTTCTAAATCGGTTGCTTTAGAATTAGGTTCAAGAAACGTAAGAAGTAACGTTATTGCACCAGGATTTATAGAAACAGAAATGACAGACAAATTAGACGAAAAAACCGTTCAAGAGTGGCGAGACGGAATTCCGTTAAAAAGAGGAGGAACGCCACAAGATATTGCAAATGCTTGCGTGTTTTTAGCATCAGATATGAGTTCTTATATAACAGGGCAAACACTTTCTGTTGATGGTGGAATGTAACATAAATTTTCAATTTATGTTATGCTGAAGTTGTTTCAGCATCTTCAATTTATTAAAATTTATTAAATTTTCCAAAACCTGCAACAAATCTGTTGCAGGTTTTTTGTTCTCAAATTGTTTTAATAGTATCTTTATCAAATACTAAAGAGAATCACGAAAATTCTGATTTCTCTTTATTTTTTTAATTTTATTTTTAATAAAAAATACACTTTTTTTTTAAATTAATAATTATTCAACAAATAGAAATTTGCAAATAACAACTATATTTTTACTGATATTTTCTTTGATGATAAGCATATTCGCTGCTTTTTATCAGTATTTGTATAGAAATAATTCAAAAAGAAAATTAGATTATATTTTATTTTCACTTCGCGCTAGTTCAATGTTTTTGTTATTCTTGTTGTTGATTAATCCGCAAATAAAAAGTTTAAAAACAACAAATATAAAACCAGTTTTAGCTGTTTTGGTTGATAATTCTTCTTCAATTAACTATTTTAATCAAAAGGAACGTGTTTCTAAGTCTATTTTTGAAATAGAAAATAATAAAGAATTACATAATAAATTTGATGTTCGTTATTTTTCTTTTGGAAAAGAAATAAACACGTTAGATAGTTTATCATTTACCGATTCACAAACTAACATTTCCAATGCAATTGAAGCAGTAAATGAACTAAATAAAGAAAAAATCGCTCCCATTTTACTTTTTACAGACGGAAATCAAACGATTGGTTCAGATTATGAGTTTATAAGCTCAAAACAATTTATTTACCCTGTTATTGTTGGCGACACAACTTTATTTAAAGATGTTAGAATTGAACAATTGAATGTAAATAAATACAGTTATTTAAAAAATCAGTTTCCTGTAGAAACGTTTTTATATTATGAAGGAAACGAAAATATAACAAGTCAGTTGTTTACAATCAGCAATAAAGGAAAAGTGTTATTCCGCGAAAATGTTTCTTTTTCTACGACAGAAAAATCAAAAATTGTTACTGCGAATTTAACATCAGATGAAGAAGGGATTAATTATTACACTGCGACCATTTCTAAAATTCAGGATGAGAAAAATATAAAAAATAATACAAAATCGTTCTCTGTAGAAGTGATTGACGAGCAAACAAAAGTATTGATTTTAACCTCATTTCTACATCCAGATATTGGCGCTTTAAAAAAATCAATCGAAAGTAATAAACAGCGTAAAGTTGATGTTAGTTTACTAACTAATTTTAAAAATCAATTAAATGATTATCAATTGGTTATTTTGTATCAACCAAATAATAAGTTTACTACTATTTTTCAAACTATAAATAAAGAAAATGCTAATTATTTATTGATTACTGGATCAGAAACAGATTGGAATTTCATCAATAGTTTACAATTAGGATTTTCAAAAAAATCAATAAATCAGACAGAAGATTACAGCGCAAGATTCAATGAAAATTTCCAAACTTTTGTTCAAAAGAATATCAGATTTGAAGATTTTCCACCATTAAAAGATAAATTTGGAGAAGTTACTTTTAGCAAAGAACAGCAAACGTTATTATATCAAGACATAAACGGAATACAAACACAGCAACCATTATTAGCAACGTTATTTGATAATAATCAGAAAAAAGCGCTATTGTTTGGTGAAGGAATTTGGAAATGGCGAGCTGCAAGTTTTTTAAATCAAAATAATTTTCAAGATTTTGATGATTTTATGGGAAGTTTAGTGCAATTTTTGGCATCAAATAAAAAAAGAAATAGGTTAGAAATTACTTCTAAATCAATGTACGCAACTAATGAGTCAATTGTGATTTCTGCTTTTTATGTAGATGAGAATTATCAGTTTGATTCGCGTGCAAATATTTGGTTTTCTTATACAAATACAGAAACAAAAGAAATACAGAAACGTCCTTTTTCACTTCAAAACAACTCGTTTTCTGTAGTTATTGAAGATTTAAAGTCAGGCGAATATTCGTTTGTAATTTCAGTTGAAAATCAAACCGTAAAAAATTACGGAAAATTTATAGTGACGGATTATGATGTAGAAGCTCAATTTACAAATGCAAATAAAAACAAATTAGAAAAATTAGCTTTAAATACCAACGGAAAATTAATTTATCTGGACAAATTAGACACTTTTATCAACGAATTAAACACTAACAAGCAATTTTTTACTATACAAAAATCTGAAGAAATTCAGCAAAATTTAATTGATTGGAAATGGATTTTAGCATTAATAATCAGTTTGTTAACAATAGAATGGTTTACAAGAAAATATTTTGGTAAAATTTAAAGAATCCGTGGTTTATTCTTTAGACAAGTTTTTTATTCTAATTTAAAGAATGACGCAGAATTATGCTCATTATAACTTTAAAATCAAGCTAAAACTACGTAAAGTAATCATTCCTAATTTGGGTTAAGTCATATTACCATAGAACTTGAAGTTTTAACGAAGATTGTAACTATAAACTCCGTATTTCTGATTCTTAAATCGTAAGTTTGTATTCATAAAAAAAAACAAGAAAAGATGGCAAATCAACCCGAATTTAGATTTCCGAAAGGCGGAATTATTTTTATAGCACTAGCAGTAGTTGTAATTATTTTATTTTCAAAATCTACTGTTACAATTGGTCCTGGAGAAGGAGGAGTTATATTTGAATCTTTAGGTTCTGGTATAAATACTGAAAAAACGTACGGAGAAGGTTTTCATATTATGTTACCTTGGAATAGAATGATTGTAAGAAAAGTAAGACAACAATCTATTACTAATGAAATGAATGTACTTTCCGTTAACGGTTTAGAAGTAAAAGTAAACGGAACAATTTGGTATGAACCAGAATTTGCAAGTTTAGGTAAATTAATTAAAACCAAAGGAGTAGATTACGAGCGTGAATTATTAGATCCAGCAATTAATGCAGCAGCGAGAAGTATTTTTGGACGTTACACTCCAGAGCAATTATATTCTTCTAAGCGTGATGTAATTGAACAAGAAATATTAGATGAAGTTCAAACTGTTTTGGAAGGTCAGTTTTTATTGGTAAAAAGAGTTTTAGTAGAAGATGTAAAGTTACCAACAACAATTAGAACGGCTATTGAAACAAAATTAAAGCAAGAACAAGAATCTTTAGAATATGAATTTCGTTTAGCAAAAGCGAAAAAAGAAGCCGAAAGACAAAAAATTGATGCAGAAGGTAAAGCAGTTGCGAATAAGATTTTAAGTGCTTCTTTAACTGATAAAATTTTACAGGAAAAAGGGATTGGGGCAACATTAGAGTTAGCAAAATCTCCTAACAGTAAAGTTGTAGTGATTGGTTCTGGTGAAAGCGGAATGCCAATTATTTTAGGTGGAAATCAATAAATACTAAAATATTTGGTGAAGAGTAATCCAAACTAAATTTAAATAGTTAACAAAAAAAATCAGTCAAATTTATTTGACTGATTTTTTTTGGTCTAATTTCTAATCCCTGCTATCGCTAGAACGAAATGAAAAGTAGCGTATAGGTAATATTATAATTGCCATGTAACATTAAAAGGGAATTAAAACAAATTTAAATATGTAAAAAAGTACCACAAAAAATACTACAGCGATTACTAATGATATTAAGATTTTTGATTTCATGAACACTATCCTATAAAATTTGTAGGTTAAACATCATCAAACTTCGCCTTCATAGTTGGGTTTCCGTGCGTTAATTTTTTTATTGTTAAATCGTCTGCTTTATTATTAGCTAGTCTTAAATTATTTTCTGATGATAATAACGCATCTTTTGTTTTTTGAAGATGAGAAATAGTTTTATCTATTTCATTTATAGCTGTTTTAAATTTGCGACTTGCTAAATCATAATTATAAGCAAAACCAGATCTGAATGCATCAATCTTTTCTTCAAAATTAGTAATATCAATATTCTGATTTTTCATTAAATTAAGTTCTGCCTTGTATTTCATAGAATTCATTGCAGCGTTGCGAAGCAGTGTTATAATTGCTATAAAAAATTGAGGTCTAACTACATACATTTTTTGAAATCGGTGAGAAACGTCTACAATTCCTGTATTATAGAATTCGTTTTCTGTTTCTAAAAGAGAAACTAAAACTGCATATTCGCATTTTTTATCCTGACGATCTTTATCCAATTTAGCAAAAAAATCTTCATTCCTTTTCTTTGTTGCAGTTTCATCATTTTCATTTTTCATTTCAAACATAATTGAAATGATTTCATTTCCTGAATCGTCTGTTTCTTTATAAATAAAATCGCCTTTAGTACCGCCTCTTGAATCATTATCTTTTTCGAAATAAGCATTTTGAAAAGCAGTAGAGCGAAGTTTATTAAATTCAATTTCACAATGTTGCTCTAACGTTTCACCAACCATTTTTGTTGAAAGTTTCTGCTTAAAATCCTTTAAGCGCGCAATTTCATCATCCTTCATTCTTATGGTTTCATCTTTAACCACTAGTTTATTTGTAAACTGTTCGTAAATAGATTTCTCTAATAATTTTGTTTCTGTCTCTTTAATTCTCAAATCATTTACAAGGTTGTCACGCTCTTTTTCAATCACTTTAACAGCATCAGAAACATCTAATTTTTTCTGAATTTCTGAACTTTGTATCTGCGATTTCATAGTAGCGATTTCTATTTCTTTTTTCGCTAGTCTATTTGCAAGTTCTGCATCACTTGTAGATTTTAATCGTGTTAATTCGTTCTCTTTTTTTGAAACTATTTCAGCAAGTTGTGCATTGCTAGTTGCTTTTAATTCGCTTAATTCCCTATCTTTTTTTGCCAGCTCTTCTTGTACAGCGTTTTTTATAGTTGCTTTAGCAAGCTCTACAGCACTAATTTTTTCTCTTTCTGCAAGTGCAAGGCGGCTGTTTAATTCTTCTTCAAATTGATGATCTCTAACTTGTTTAAGTATATCTGCAAAACCAGCTTCATCAACTTTAAAAGCTTTTTTACAGTTAGGGCAAATTATTTCGTTCATATCTATTTTTACTTTTGTATTTGTGTTTAAACACAAATAATTTTTTTACTAATACTTATTATTGAAACAAGTTAATAATAAGTAACTTATGTCAGTTATGAGCGAAGTTATAGCATTTTAGGTTTAGAAACAAGATAAAAATCCAATTCTTAAATTGATGTTAAACCGTTAAAATAATGTAACAAAATTAAAAATTAGAAGTCCTTATTGTATAGGTTAAATGGGTTTTCCTATAGTTATAAGTTAGTTTTTAGTAGTTGTAAAAAGAGTTGGGAGTTTACTTTCAGCTCTTTTTAGTTTTTATTTTGAGGAATTTTATCACGCTCAATTTTACCTTTTTTCAAAGCTTTATAATTTTCATAACAATCTAAAATAGCTTCAATCATTTGTAAGTCTGATGCTTTTTTGATAAAATATTCAGAATAATTACAATCGTCCAGCAATTCAGATAATTGTTGTCTGTCCAATTCAAGATATTCCATCATTACTTCACGATCAAATTTACCTGCCATTAACTTACGTAAATTATCTTCTGTTTTTAATTTTTGAAGTTTTTTAAGTTGATTTGGTTTCTTACCAAACATATCATACAAAAAATCTACGGGCTGAAATAATGCTGCAATTGGTGAAGAAAAATCTTTTTTTGCAGGTTTACCAATTTCATAAGTCTGCGGAACACCGTTAATGCGAATTCTTGTGAATTTATCTTGCGGAACTTGTTTAATATCAACTTCTAAAACACCAATTAATTTTGTAGACCGAATTACAACTTCTCTAACTTCTTCTGCTTTTTCATACAATCCAATTACTAATTCGTTTCCTTTTAATAAATCGTTTGTTATTTTTAATTTTATGGAAGAATACCCAACATAAGAGACAATAATAGTGTCGTTTACTTTTGCAGTAATTTGAAAATCTCCATTTTCATTAGTAATTGTACCAACAACAGAGTTTAAGTTCAAAATGTTGGCAGCACTCAAAACCTTTTTAGATTCGGCTTCTATCACTTGACCAATTAATTTTTTAACAGCTAAAGAATCTGTTTGTGAAAAACTTACTAAAGACACTAATAGTAAGAAAATAGGGAATAATTTTTTCATGAAGCAATTATAGATATTAAACCACAAACAACCGTTAAAATTCTGTGAAAATGAATAAAATTTAAACGTTTTATTGTGCGCACGAGAAGAGTCAAACCTTTAATCTTGATTAATTTCATTTAATTAAATATGTAGTGTTTAAACGCTCTATTAGTAATATTTATAAGAATGATGATTCTATTAAATTTTGTTAAATCCCAACATATTAATATAAAATGGGGTAAAATTAGGGGAATTATGTTATTTTTGATAAAAAGAATATATGGCTTCATTGAGTTATCGTTTAAAAACTAATAGTGAATGGAATAGTATTTATTTAAGATTTAAGCAAGGTAATGTTTTTGATTATGAAATCAAAACGAATTTAAGTGCACCTAAAAATAGATGGAGCAAAGTAAAGCAAGAGGTCTTATCAACTGATAAATTAAATAATATAACAACTAATTTTAAGCTTAAAGAACTTAAAAATCATATTATTAAGGAGTTTGAAGATGCCAAAACAGATGGTACAATAATAAGCACAAAATGGTTAAGAGAAGAAGTGGCTATTTTTTTAAATACAGCTACTAATATTGCTGATATTGACGATAAAATATTCTTTGTCAATTTTATTGATTTATACATTAAAAAATCACAAACAAGAAAAACTAAAAAAAATACACCTGTTGCAAAAAGAACTATACAACATTACGAGACTACTAAAAGGAAAGTGCAATCTTTAGAAAATAAAATTAATAAACGCTTAAAAATTATTGATATAGATTTAGATTTTCATTCGGCTTTTTTAAATCATTTGCGAGACGACCAGCATTTAAAAGATAGCACTATTGGGGGGTATATAGCCGATATCCGTTCGTTTTGTAGAAATGCAGATAATATAGGTGTCAAAGTCTTAAATGACTACAAATTAAGCGAATTCTTTTCACCAAGCTATGAAACCAATGATATTTATTTAACTACAAAAGAAATTAATCAGATTTACGAAACTAATATTGAGAATGAAAAGTTGAGTAATGCAAAAGATTGGTTAATTATCGGATTATATACAGGTTTAAGAGTTTCAGATTTAATGAAGCTAACTAAGAAAGAAAGAGACGAAGAATTTATCTATAAGAGAACTCATAAAACAAAATTTCCAGTTATAATTCCTATACATAAGCATGTAAAAGAAATTTTAGATAAAAGAAATAATAACTTTCCTAAAAGAATTAGTGACCAAAAGTTAAATGATTACATTAAAGTAGTTTGTGAAATGGCGGGTATTACTGAAATTGTAGAAGGTGCAAAAATATGTCCAAAAGAAATAGAGGAAAATGGAAAAAAGAAAATAATACATAGAAAAAAAGATGGTAAATTCCCAAAATTCGAGTTAGTTACAAGTCATACTTGTAGAAGGTCTTTTGCTTCAAATTTATATGGAAAGTTAGATACTTTGACAATAATGAATATTACAGGACACAAAACCGAATCTCAATTTTTGGATTATATAAAAATAACTCCTAAAGAATATGCTAATAAATTAAAAAGCTATTGGGAAAATCATAAAGATTTATTTGACTAAAATATAATTTTTGTTTAATTATAAGTTTAATAATTCATCAAAAGTAATTTCAAATACATCTGCAAATTTTAAAACTGTGGATAGTTTTGGTTCTTGTAGTCCTTTTTCATACTTCCGCACATTTTATCTGTCTATATTTAAAGCTGCACCAACATCCATTTGGCTCATTTTTCTTTCGATACGTAATTCTTTAACTTTTTTACCGAATTTAATTACAACTTCAGGAATAGGTGTTTTACGTTTTCTTGGCATATAGCAAAGTTGTAAAAATACAGTTGTATGTAAGGGATTGTATGTTAGGGGTTGTTTACTCGGATATTATTTTTATATTTGACGAAATTTAAAACAACTTTTTATGAAAAAAACCGTATTATTTTGTATTATTATTTTCACTTTTGGCTGTTCGTCTTCTGATGATGATTCAACTTCTCAAAATTCTATAAACCCTCCTAGTTGGATTCAAGGTACTTGGTTAACAAGCGGAGGCGATGGAGGTTTTAGATTTGATGCTGATGATTTTTGTATAGTTAATAACTTTATCAATGTAGCTTTATGCAACAAGGAACAATTAAATTCATTTAGCGGTACACAATTTTTTACAGATGTAGAAGAAGAAATTACAGATACATTTTATTCTATTGATATTACTCTTTCAACTGCCACTACATCTTATAAATTTGAAAAAATTTCTGAAAACGAGATTAGGCGTTTAAATCATTTTACTGATACAATTTACACAAAACAATAAAATACTATACAATGAAAAAAATAAAAATTACAGTAATCTTATTATTTATTACAATTGGCATCAGTGCACAATTTAAACTAGGTGGGAAGTTAGCCTATGGAACAAAAATTGAAAGTTTAGGTATAGGAGCGAAAGCTATTTATCCAATAAATGATAAACTAACAGCGTCTGGTGAATTAAATTATTTTTTTAGAAATACAGCGAGCAGCCCATTTATGGGTTCGAGTATAGACATAGAAACAAGCACAAATTTAGTAACACTTAATACAGACCTGCATTATAATTTATTGGCTTCGTCTTTTGATTTTTATGCTCTAGGTGGTTTGAATTTTTCAATTGTTAGCACTAAATCATCTTCTTCAGTTAATAGTTTATCTTCTACTCCTTTTAATCAAACATTTATAGGTTTAAATGTAGGTATTGGAGGTTCTATTCCTATTAATCGTGATTTAGATTTGTTTTCTGAATTAAAATATATAGCTAGCGATTTTAATCAGCTATTGTTTAGTGCTGGAGTTTTGTATAGTATTAATTGAATTTCTTAAATAAGATAGAAGGAGGCCGTTAATTTTATAGCATGTCGCCGTTTCTTGGTTTTTAATCAACTTAACGTCCTTCATCAACAGTTTATTTATAATTCAAAATGATAAAATTTCAGTAGTACTTTTTCTGTTTGAGTAAAATTTTTGAATAATTTTTTGCTTATTTCAATAGAAAATATAATTTTTAATAAATCTAACAATCAGTGAAAAAAATAAATTTATTCCTCGTTTTGATGAGTACAATGCTCTCTTTTTCACAAAGTGAGTTTCAAGTTGAAGTAAATTTAGGATATGCATTTCAAAGTGAAATGATTCTAAATGATGAGAGTTTAAATAATACAAGTGCTTTTGGTGTACGTTTTGGAGTTAATTATTTAAAAATGTTTAACGATAAAATCTATATGGAAACTGGATTGTACGGAAAGTATAATAGAGGAACTAAAAAAATTGAAACCTTAGAATTCACATCTAATAATTTAAAAATTCAGTTGCCTTTATATGCTGGATATGAAATTAATGATACATGGAAATTTAGTTTAGGTGCTAGTATTGAGAACAATAAAGAAGAACTTGATTTTTCAAGAGAGGATAACTTAAGATATGATTTATTAACAAAATTGGTGTATGTATATAATAATAAAATGCAATTTTCATTTCATACCAACTGGATGCTTAATTATACTTATGATGTTTATACAATTAGTAGTCCTAAAAATGGTATGTATTTAGGTGTGCTTTATCAATTATGTAAAACAATAAAAATTAAAGAAGATAAACTATGAAACAGGTGATTTATTGCTTGCTTATTGCAGGACTTATTTTTGGTTGCACAAGCTATGACGACAATCTTAAGATTAACGTTCAAGATTATAAAACATTAACGATAGAAAACATTGATACTAATTTAAAGGTGGCAAATCTTATTTTAAATCAATCAGAGTTTGAAAAAATGTATACTAATTATACTGAAGATATAGAAATTGAAGGTGTTTTAAACTTATATAAAAATGGAGTAACGTTAATTGAAGATGAAATTATTGAAGTAGAGATAAAAGGTACTTTTAGTGCTGGGTTAGAATTAAAATCTTTGGGGATTAAATTTGACGATACGTATAATAACGAAGAACGAAAATTAATAGATCCACAAATGTTACCTTTTCATTCTTTAGATAGGATTAAAGCGTTTCGTTTTAGAAATTCAGGTAGTGACTTTGAAAATACCATGTTAAAAGATATGAGTTATACAAAACTAGCTATTAATGCTAGTTTAAACCTAGATTTAATGTATGCAGAACAAACAGTGGTATTTGTAAATAATAAGTTTTTAGGGCTCATGAACCTTAGAACTGAAGCGAACACTAATGGCATGTCTAGACTTTATGGCGTAGGTAAAAGCGACATTACTTTAGCTAAAATTTTAGAGGGCGGAATTGTAGAGAAAAAGGATGGCGACTTTGATAGAATTGATGATTTTATTGCCGCTATTGATAATGAGGATTATAGCTATTTAAGTAATGAGATTGATATAGATAATTTTATTGACTATATGATTTTCGAATCTTATATTGGTAATAGAGATTGGCCAAAAAATAATGTACGTTTTTTTGCAATTAACGATGGCCCTTTTAGGTTTGTGTTGTTTGATTTAGATTTGGTAGCAACACAAGAGATAGATAGTTCTCCAATGTCGTTTATTAATAATCCAATAGGAAATCCAATCACAGACTTATTTAATATTATGTATTCTAACGAAGATTTTAGACAAATGTATGATGCACGATTTCAATACTTGATAAATTCTACACTTTTAAGTTCAGCTAGATTTAATGAGGTTGTTACAGAGTATAAAAATAATATTGAGCATATCATGCCTACACATATTAATAAGTACAATGCTCCAGAAACATTTACCGATTGGTATTTAAATATAGACCATCTTAAAAATAATTTTAAAGCTCGTGAAAACTATGTGCTATAATATTATTTTTGTTTAAATTAAAAAAAAATCAAGTTTATATTTTATGAAGATATTAATGTGATTTATTAAGTCATTTTGGAGTACCCTTTTAAAATTATAAGTAATTATTTTTAGTTAATTAAAAAAGTAATATTTTTTTAAAAGGGTTAATTGATTCTATTTCTCAATAAGGGTAATAGAATGGTACTAATTGTAAGCTATATAGTTACAAACAATTAGTACTTTCTTTTTTAAGCAATGTATTTTAGTATTTCTAAATCGCAGTTCATCATTTCTTTAAATTTATCATTTAAAAGAAACTTTAATTGATTCTTTGTTTTTAGTAAACAGTTGGCTTTTAATAAATTTTCAAAATCATTTTTAAACTTTAGTTTATTTCTTGCATTTTGTCTGATTTCTTTCCAATAATTGCTGTTTGTACCTTGTTGAAAAAGCATCTTTTCGTCTATTCTATCGTGTTTTGTAAGAATTAGTTCATCTACTATTAGTAACTTATTAAAATGCTCTAAAAGCTTCTTAAACAATAATTTAAATCTGTTTCTATCGAGGTCATTTAAGGTATAAATATTAAAATGTTTTTTTAAATATCTTGCGCCAGTTATTTTTAGTTCTATGCGCAATATATTTTTATCTGTTATTGCGTTCTGTTTCGATTTATTGTATATTTTTATACTATAATCAGTAGATTTAAATTCTAAATAATCGCCTTTTCCTCGAAAATTTTCATTTATCGTTGGTGGCTTATAATCATACATTAAAATATGATTATTAATTAATTTTTCAGGGTCTTCTTTAGTTTCAATATTTAAACCAAACTCTAAATTAGTAATTTTTGTATCATCATTATCAATACTAAATGAATTTTGTAAATGATTAATAGCGTGTTTATAGTTACAGTAACTAAAATCATTATAATTCTGATTTCCTAACTCTTCTGTTACATTGTAATATTTGTGAATGCTACCTTTTAAAGATGCGTTATTCTCTGTAACATCTATAAAGATAGTTTTATTGAAGTATGCAGTTCGCTTTTCTGAAACTTCTGCGGTTCTTGAATTAACACTTAATCTTAAATCAACCTTATGCGAATTTTCTAATGTTTCAACAAATTTATCTTTGTTAATAACGTAATATTTTAGTAAGTCTATCATTATGCTAAATCATTTAAAAGGTTATTTAAATCTTGCTTTGAGTAATAAACTCTTCTACCAATTTTCTTTTTAACCTTTAATGTGCCTTCGTTATTATACTTCCAAAGGGTAGGATAAGACACGTTTAAAATGTTTTTAACTTCTTTTCTGGTTAAGAAATCTGTTTCTGATTTGGTGGGTTCAGTAATTTTAGATTCTTGAATGTTTTTAAGCTGTTCTTTAAAACAGTCTTTAATTAATTTTGATAAATCATCAATCGATAAGTTTATCATTTGTAGACTTTGTGTACTCATTTTTTTATCTGTGTCAAAGGCTTTAGTTTTCTCATTGACAAGACAAATATTCAAAAAAATTAAGTTCCTTTTATAATCAGTTTTTTCCGATAATCGGAACAGGTACAAAATTAAATATCAAATAAGTTATTAAAGTTATTAATTCGATTTTCACTTTTAGCTTTATTCAGTGAACGAAAACCTCTTTCATCTAAAATTTTTTTCATCGTTTTTTCAGTAATGAATTTATTAGTTAATAGCCATTTTGCGAATTCTATATGTTTAATCTCATAAATTATTTTCTCAAATTTCATTCTTTGAAATAGGTAACTGTAATCTGCATAGGGTTCAATTATATTTTTTTCTGTGTAGTTTTTAAAATTAGTGTAATAATTATCTTTAAAAATATTAGGGTAGGGGTTATTAGTTGATTTTTTATTTTTCTGTTTTTCCTTACCGCTTTTTATTTGTTTTTTAAATAACTTCGGAAATATCGAAGAATAATAATTAATGATAGATTCTATCATAAAACCTGTAAAACTTAAATGAATATCGATTACCACTTTTTGAATTTCATTTATTGGTTGTATTTCATACCAATTAGTTTCAATATTTTTTAGTGCGTTGTTACTTCTTTTTAATTGTTGCAGTAAACTTCTTACACGTAATTTTTTTGAGGCATCTCCTTCTGTTTTATCTATCCAATTTTTAACTTCTGGAAAAAAGCATTCATTATAGTGATAATCGTAAAGCCATTCTTGGTTATGCTCCATTCCTATCTCGTTTAAAGGGAAGTTTTTTTCAAAATCTTTATAATTTAGTGTGGAGTAAATCATATTATCATCTCCAATTTTTTTACGATTTAAGTATTCTGAAGTACTTATTTCCTCTTCTTCACAACTATTTTCATCTATCCGAAATATTTCATAAGAATATCGTTTGGCATTACTAACATCAAATACATTTAAAGCATTACCTTTTTTGATACGTTCAACTTCTTTTAAAACAAATTCATCAATGTCAAAAATGTTAAATAATATTAAGTCTTTTACTAATTTGGTTTTTAAAAAGTCTTTTTCATCCATTTTTTAAAGTTTTATTTCGTTTTATTAGAAAATATTAACGAAATTTCAGAAACAGTGGGTTAGTACCTCTAAACAGGTAAAATCCAGTTTATTTAATGATAGAAATATATAAGTTTTTTATTAGAATTTAACAGATGTATGTAAATGATTTTTTTATAGGTTGTATAATTTTACAGATATTTTAAATTTTTATCTAAAAACTACTTATAACCCCCTGTAAACTTTAAATAGGTTAATTAGCTAATTAAATATTATTTTCGTCTTCATTATTTAACAAAATACTAAAGGCGTTAGATTTTTTAATTAATTTTTTTTTAAGGAACTATCTCTATATGAACTATAAGGATACATTAATACGAGAAGCCATTTTTGAGAATATCCCCTATATCTTATTTTGAAGTTTTTGTAAACTGCTTTCTAAAATTAAAGATTTACAACAATTGAAATTCTTCATTAAAGTAGGTTAAAGTGTGTTAAGCCTATGAAAAGGGGGTGTTTTTGGGGGTAAAAATAAAATAAACACAAATTAACTAATTGAATTTTAGATATTTGTGTTTATTTGAAGTGCGCACGAGAAGACTCGAACTTCCACATCCTTACGAATACAGCCCCCTCAAGGCTGCGCGTCTACCAATTTCGCCACGTGCGCATTTTTAAAATGTTTTGCAAAGATAATTTCAATCTTACTGAAAATCATCATAAATTCTTGATTTTTTATGGATATTTGTAAAAACAAAATCGATGAAAATTTTACTATTGGGTTACATGGGGTCTGGGAAATCTGTTATTGGTCAAGAATTGGCAAAGAAATTGTATTTCCCTTTTATTGATTTAGATGACTATATAGAAAAACAAGAAAAGTTAACCATTTCAGAAATTTTCAGCCAAAAGGGAGAAATACATTTTAGAAAAATAGAACATATTTATTTAAACGAATTATTAAATTCTGATGATAAATTTATTCTTTCTTTAGGCGGCGGAACACCTTGTTATGCAGGAAATATAGACGCAATTTTAAATGCTGATAAATCAGTGTCTCTTTATTTGCAAACAAGTATAAAAGTTTTGGTAGAACGTTTAATTGAAGGAAAAACAAAACGACCTTTGATTGCAAATTTGTCTGACGACCAAATCAACGAATTCGTTGCAAAGCATTTATTTGAAAGACGTTTTTACTACGAGCAGGCGCATAAAACTATAAAAACAGATTCTAAATCGCTGGAAGAAATTGTAACAGAAATAAGAATGTTATTACATTAATTCTGCTTCACTTTTCTTATCAGAAAAAGTAATGTTTACATGTTCTTTGATAGAAGTTGATAAAGAAATCCCTTTAAAATCTGCCTTTACAGGATATTTTTTATGATTCCTGTTTACTAGTACCGCAGTTTTGAATTGTTTTAACGGAACGTCTAAAAAGTGTTTAATTCCGTAAATTAATGTTGCACCAGAATTTAAAACATCGTCTACTAAAACTAACGATTTATTTTTATAATCATCAGAAGGGATGGACGTTTTAATTTCTTTACGCGGATTTTTCTTATCAATAACAACTTCACATAAAATAATTTGCAAAGAAGAGATTTCTTCTAAAACAGCTTTTAATTTTTGAGCAAATGTAAATCCGTTTCCAACAATTCCTGCCAAAACAATTTCTTTTTCACTGCTATTTTCCTCATAAATTTGATACGCAATTCTTCTTGTTTTTTGCTCAATGGCAAGCGAATCTAAAATAATTGTAGTTGTCGTTTTCATATTAATCAACGTCGGTTTTATAATCTTCAATGTCTCTTCTGTCCTTTTTGGTTGGTCTTCCAGTGCCTCTTTTACGGTAATACTCTTTGGAATACTTCATCAAATCTAATTTTTCAAACTCTTCTTTTGGTGTGATATCTTTTCTATATAAATCGACCAATTTAGCGCCTAAACGGCTTGTAGGTAAATCTAAAACTTTCAATTGATAATTAATTTGATTTTTACGTACCGTAATTATTTCATCTGCAAAAACATCTTTAGATGGTTTTACATTGTTTTGATTAATTTTAATATGTCCCTTTTTACAGGCTTCTGTGGCGATACTTCTGGTTTTATAATACCGCACACACCATAGATATTTGTCAATTCTCATAGAAAAAGTTAAAAGTTGAGGTTTCCCTTTTTACAAAGATATAAAAATGGTAAATTGCGCCCTTTAAATTAGCAATAAATATGACAAAGATAAAACACATTTTCGTTTTCTGTATACTATCCGCTTTTTTGTATTCTTGTGGTGATGACAGAAAAACTGTAGCTCCTTATGACGATGAATCGCAAGCACTGAAAGATAGTGATTCTTTAATAAAGTTTTTAAAGAATCATTATTTTGATGTTTCTGTAGATTCATTAAAACCTTTAGTTTCTGGGAAAACTGCAGTTTTTGATGATGTAAAATTAAAAACATTAACGGTGAATTTTGACAATATAGATTACACAATGTATGTATATGTAAATAAAGAAGGAACTCCAGAACCCGTCAAAACAAATCCAACAATTCTAGATTCTATTTTAGTAAACTATCATTTGGGGTATTTTAGAGATTCTATGAAATATATTTCTGTTCAAAATTTAGAAACACCTACTTGGTTTGATCCAAGCAGAATTGGAGTAGAAGGTTGGTTGCATGGATTTACAAATTTTAAAGGTGGAAAAAATAGTACAAGTAATGGACCAATTACGTATATAAATGGAGGAAATGGTATTCTATTTATACCGTCTGGATTAGCATATAGAAGTTTTGGAAGTAACTCTATTCCGCCAAATGCGAATTTAATTTATTATGTAAATTTATTTGATATTGTAGAAAATACAGATCACGATAATGATGGAATACCTTCTATTTTAGAAGATCCAGATGGAGATGGTGATCCTAGAAATGATGATTCTGATAACAACGGAATTCCTGATTATTTAGATCCAGATGATGACGGTGACGGTATTTTAACCAAGTTTGAAGATAAAAATTTAGATGGAAATCCGTTAAATGATTTTAATGATCCATTAAGACCAACTTTACCAGATTATTTAAACTTTAAATACAGATTCAGTAAACAATAAAATGTATTTACTGATTTTATTACAATTAAAAATGCTCTTGAATATTCAAGAGCATTTTTAATTATAAATAATTGTGATTTTACAATGCTAAAGACAATCCAAAAATAATTTGATTTGTTCTATTATCAACAGTGATTTCGCTATTTCCATCAACAAAATTTGACTCTGTTTTAGATAAACCTCTTTCCCAACGAACATCTAGTCCAATCATACCAAACTCAACTCCAAAACCAGCTTGTAAACCAACAGAGAATTTATCAAAATCGTCTGAATTTAAATTAGAAAATTCGAAATTATCCTCAATAATATACTGAAATGAAGGACCTACAAAAGCATGCGCAAAACCAAGAAAATTCTTACCTATTAATACTGGAACATCTATTTTATTAAAATCATATTCTGTAACTTTATTTTGGTAAACATACTCGCTTTTTACTTGAGTGTAGACAATTTCTGGTCTAATATATAAGCCTACAATTGGTAGATTTCCTTTAAACCAAACTCCTGCATGGAAACCAGATTTAGAATCTCCACCTTGTAACACATCATTTCCAGCTGTAGAAAATGATTCATCGCCAGTGTTGTTATAATTTAAACCCCCTTTAACACCGAATCCAATTTGCGCATTTGAAGTTTGACTAAATCCAAAAGCCAAACAGATAATAAATACTATTTTTTTCATAATTTATAATTTTTGTTTAGCGTTAAATTTAATTAATATTTATTTTCTTTTGATCACTTTTTTAACAGCTTCTACGATTGATTTTGAATTTAAACCATACTTTTCCATCAATTGTTCTGGAGTTCCAGACTCACCAAAAGTATCTTTCGTTCCCACAAATTCTTGTGGTGTAGGATTGTTTACAGCCAAAGTTCTTGCAACACTTTCACCCAAACCACCAAAAATATTATGCTCTTCTGCAGTAACTACACATCCCGTTTTTGCGACGGATTTTAAAATAGCTTCTTCATCTAAAGGTTTAATTGTATGAATATTAATTACTTCTGCAGAGATTCCTTGTTTTTCTAATTCTTCGGATGCTTGTAACGCTTCCCAAACTAAATGACCTGTTGCAATAATAGTTACATCTGTACCTTCAGTTAGTTGAACTGCTTTCCCGATTTCAAATTTTTCATCTGTTGGCATAAAAACCGGAACTTTTGGTCGTCCAAAACGCAAATAAACGGGGCCATCAAATTCTGCAATTGCAATCGTTGCTGCTTTTGTTTGGTTGTAATCACACGGATTAATAACCGTCATTCCTGGCAACATTTTCATCATTCCAATGTCTTCTAAAATCTGATGTGTTGCGCCATCTTCACCTAAAGTTAAACCTGCATGAGAAGCACAAATTTTTACATTTTTATTAGAATAGGCAATCGATTGGCGAATTTGATCGTAAACTCTTCCTGTAGAAAAGTTTGCAAATGTTCCTGTAAACGGAATTTTACCGCCAATTGTTAAACCAGCAGCAATTCCAATCATATTTGCTTCTGCAATACCGATTTGAAAAAAGCGCTCTGGATTTTCTTCTATAAATTGATCCATTTTTAGAGAGCCAATTAAATCTGCACAAAGTGCAACAACATTAGGGTTTGTTCGTCCTAATTCTGTTAATCCATCTCCAAATCCAGATCTAGTATCTTTTTTTTCTGTGTAGGTGTATTTTTTCATTGTAAGTTAAGTTGTGTTCTTATTTTGGGTAAAAATAAACTTTTATTTTTCTTTAGAGAAATGAAAAGTCAGAATAGCAAAAAGACTTTTAAACATTCTGTAAGGAACTTAATAAAAAGAGATAAATCTACAATTTCATCAATTCTTGATAAAGCTTATGAACTGGCAAACCAGCAACATTAAAATAACTTCCTTCAATTTTATCAACAGCTATAAAACCTATCCATTCTTGAATTCCATAGCCGCCAGCTTTGTCAAACGGATTGTAATTATTGATGTAATATTCGATTTCTTTATCAGTTAATTCTTTAAAATAAACGGTAGTAACATCATTTATAATCTTTTGAAAATTAGCTATTTTTATGCTGATAGATGTAATAACTTCGTGTTTTTCTGCGGATAAACTGCGCAACATTTCAAAAGCTTCTTGCTTGTTTTTTGGTTTACCTAATGCCGTATTCTTAAACCAAACAATAGTATCTGAAGTGATTAATAAATCATTTTTTGACAATTGAAATGGTTTTGATTTTAAATCCGCCAAAAAATCGGTAATTTCTATTCCTTGTAATTCAGGTGGATAAATTTCTTCTACTTCTTTTAATCGGATTTCAAAATCAATATCTAAATCGTTGAAAAAGTGTTGTCTTCTTGGCGATTTTGATGCTAATATCACATTATAATTCTTTAATTTTTCTCTCAACATTCTTTTTTTCTATTTTAAATGAAAAGGAGCCGTAAATGTTTGCCTACTAAACTCAATTCCTATAATTTTACACTTTTAAGCTGACTTATAAAATAAATTAAGTCGCCAATATACCAATTATGAATATAGATTTCAATAAAAATAAAGACGGATTAGTGCCTGCAATTATTCAAGATGCAACAACAAAAAATGTTTTGATGTTGGGTTATATGAATGAGGAGGCCTTTTTAAAAACAAACGAAACAAAATTAGTAACGTTTTTTAGCAGAACTAAAAACCGTTTGTGGACAAAAGGTGAAGAAAGCGGAAACGTATTGAATTTGGTAAATATAAAACTGGATTGTGATAATGACACACTTTTAATTGCTGTAAATCCGCAAGGAGCAACATGCCACAAAGGTTCTGATACGTGTTGGAATGAAGAGAACAAATCTAACTTTGGTTTCTTTTCTACTTTAGAAGAAACAATTGCAGAAAGAATAAAAATATCAAAAATAGATCCAAAACTTCGTTCAGAAAATCAAAATAGTTACGTGGTTTCTTTGTTTGATAAAGGAATTAACAAAATAGCACAAAAAGTTGGTGAAGAAGCGGTAGAAACTGTTATAGAAGCAATGGATGCTAACGATGACTTGTTTTTATATGAATCTGCAGATTTATTATTTCATTACTTAATGTTATTGCAAGCAAAAGGTTTTTCTCTTAAAGATATTGAGAAAGAATTAATGAAAAGACAAAAATAAATTTAACTATATATTTAAAATAAAGTGACTAAATACAACCCTTATTTAGTCACTTTTGTTTTTAAACAAGTACTATAAATTCAATTATTTTTTGATGCTAAACCCCAATAAATTCTCTTTTATAAACCCTAAAAAGTTCTCGTTTTTCTACGGATATGTTGTTCTTATTTTTGGAAGTGTTGGTGTTTTATTCAGTATTCCTGGACAAACAGTTGGTGTTTCTGTTTTTACAGATCCAGTAAAAGATGCATTAGGTTTAACCAGAAATCAATTTAGTAACGCCTATATGATTGGTACTTTAATAAGTGCTTTTTTCGTTACAAAAGCGGGACGACTGTTCGATAAATTTGGTGCACGTTATGTTGCTTTTTTTGCATCCTTCTTTTTAGGAGTTTCTTTATTGTTGTTTTCTTTTTCAGAAAAAGCATCAAATGGAATTCAGAATGGATTTAATATTCAATCTTGGATTATTCCTTTTGTAATGTTGTGTTTTTTGTTTTTTTTAATTCGTTTTTGCGGTCAAGGTGTTTTAACAATGTCATCTAGAAATATGGTAATGATGTGGTTTGATAAAAATAGAGGCAAAGTAAATTCGTTAAGTAGTATAACAATTTCATTGGGATTTTCCATTTCTCCCATCTTTATTAATTACTTAATTAACGAAAACGGATGGGAAGTGAGTTGGCAAATTTTAGCGTTGTGTTTGTTTATATTTAGTTTTTTTATCCTTCAATTTTATAGAAATAAGCCAGAAGACTTTAATATGATTCCTGATGGTTATCTCAAAAAAAGCAAGAATAAAAAATTAAATAATATTGTGGAAGTAAATTTCACGTTAATTGAGGCAAAAAAAACTAGGGCTTTTTGGATGTTTGGCTTCGCTTTAGCTTTTAGTAGTTTTTTAATTACAGGTTTTACGTTTCATGTCGTTTCAATTTTTGAATCTGCAGATTATTCAAGGGCAGAGGCGATATCAATCTTCTTACCAATTTCTGTAATTGCCATTTCTATATCTACCGTTGCTAATATTTTAAGCGATTATATTGCCCACAAAATCTATTTATATATTATGTTAGCAAGCGGACTTTTAGCAGCTTATGGTTTATTAACATTAGAAGATTCTTACGGAATTTATTTCTTAATTTGCGGATTGGGAATGTACAGCGGACTTTTTGCAGTTGTAAATGCAGTTACTTGGCCACGCTATTTTGGTAGAAAATTTTTAGGCGCAATTACAGGAAAAGTAACTAGTTTTTTGGTTGTTGCAAGTGCTTTAGCACCAAGTTTATTTAGTTATTGCTTTACCACTTTTGGCAGTTATCGATATATTAGTTATTTGTTAATTCCTTTTTTAGTGTTTTTACTTTTGGGTTCTATTCGTTTGAAAAAACCAGAATTAAAGGATTTGAAAATTTAATATTATTTTTTTTCTACCACCAAACCAGAAATACTTTCGAAATTGTTCCGTTTGGATTTTTAATCCAAATTAATGGCGAAAACTCACGCTCAAAATAGTCAGTTGCATCTATTTTAAATTGAAGAAAATCAACCCATTTTATATGTTGATGCGGAAGAATCAACCAATCTTTTTTATTGGGAATATAAAATTTACAAGTCTTAAAATTGTCTAATTCTTTTTGATAGATGTAAAAACCGACTATGCAATCTAGATTTAATTCTGATAATTGCAAATCTTGATTTGAATACGGAACAAACAATTGTGCTTTAAAATACACTTGTTGTTTTATTTCATCAATATTTAATTTTAAAGTTTTGATGAAATCTTTACATTCGGTGGAGTAGAGCAGTGGCAACTGTTTTTCTTTTAGTTTATTTAATTTTTCTACTAGAGAATCTTTTCTGTTTGGTCCAATAAAATGTTCAATTTCAGTACTTCCAACCGCATCATCAAATAAATAAAATTTGTAAACAATTTCTAAATGAATCGGTTTGTTATTCCTTTTTAAAATACAATCCAATTCGCCCAAAGTTCTTTTTTCTTGCTGAATTTGAATGTTTTCCGCAATAATTTCTATTGATTTTTCTTGCTGGAGTTGAAAAGAAACAAAGCGTTCAATGTATTTTCCCAAACGTAATTTTGAATCAATTTCAAAATCGAATTCATGAGATTCTTGACCGATTTCAAATTGACACAACCCAAACACAGCGTCATTTTTCCATAAATTTCGAGTTCGTAAAAAACCATTAAACTGAAGCTGAATTTCTTTGGATGTTAATTGCATATCAATAGATAAGAAAAGAATTTATTCGTAAATTTAACGTTTTAAAATCCAAATTTTATGCAATTCCAAAAATCAAGTTTAGACTATCTAAAAGCGTTAAAAGAAAATAACAATCGAGATTGGTTTGCAGAAACCAAACCTACTTTTTTAAAAGCGCAACAAAACGCAAAAGATGTGTATGCTAAAATTCAGGAAGATTTGCAAAAACATGATGAAATCGATAAGTTTAAACTCTTCAGAATTTATAGAGATGTTCGTTTTTCGAATGATAAAACTCCATATAAACCTCATTTTGCAGGATCATACTCAAGGTTAGGCGCTAATTTACGTGGCGGATATTATTTACGAATTAGACCAGGAGAATCATTTTTGGCAGGCGGATTTTTTGATCTAGATAAAGACGATTTATTGCGAATTAGAAAAGAGATCGAGTTAGATGCCTCAGAAATAAAAAGCATTTTAAAAGACAAAACCTATCAGAAATATTTTGATGGGAATTTTGAAAGTTTCGGAGAATTAAAAACAGCACCACGCGGATTTGACAAAGAGCATCCTGATGTAAAATTATTGCGCAAAAAAGGATTTATTGGCAGAAGAAGTTTTACAGATGAAGAAGTGTTATCAGAAAATTTTATTGAAGAAGTAAATAAAAGTTTCGTGGCTTTACGTCCTTTTTTTAACTTATTTAGCGATATTTTGACTACAAATCTAAACGGAGAATCTTTAATAAAATAGAAATTGCATTTAATTTTTTTTTAAGTGAACTCCAAGTTCAAGCTAATATTTATAAACGAAGTTAAGCTTACTATTTTATTGATGTTACTGAAATTAAAATAGTTTTAATCGGACAACAATAGAATAAAACATATAACTCTAAAAGTTTTTTCAAAGATATCAAATGGAATTTCAACTCCAAAATATTAACTCCTGTAAAGGCTATAAAAGGAATGGCTGATGTTTTAAAAAATTTTGTTAGAGCTGTAAACGATTTATATTCAAGAGCTTTACCCAAAATTAGAAAACCAATTGAAGTGCTATTCAGTTTGCTTATTGAAAATCAGATATACAAAAAGTTAGTAAAGTAAAGTTTACTAAAGGGTTAAATATACATATTTATGGACGACTTCCTGCGGCATTTATAATTCTATTATTTAACTCTTGATTCGCATTAGTAACTGTTTTTTATTAAAAGGTTATGAACAAGTAATTAATTCAAACTTTTCTTAACCTCACGTCTCAAAATCCAAACTGTGATAATTGTAGATAAAGTATCTGCAATTGGAAAAGACCACCAAACGCCATCTACGCCATAATACATTGGTAAAATATACGCCAAAGGAATTAAAAATATCCCTTGTTTTAATAATGTTAAAAACAAGGCAGGCAAAGCTTTTCCTGCTGCCTGAAAGTAAGCAGAACCAATTAATTGCATCGTTACAATTGGTGTTACTAAAAAAACAATTAAAAGCGCATTTGGTGTTTTTTGAAGAAGCGTTTCATCTGTAGTAAAAACCCAAATAATTTCTTCTTTGAAAGTAACAATTCCAATAAAAATTACAACAGCAACAGAAGTTCCGTACCAAATTGCTTTTTTTATGGTTTCTTTTACACGCTCATTTTTATTCGCTCCAATATTATAACCAGCAACAGGTAAAAATCCTTGAGAAACTCCTAGAACTGGCGACAAAGCAAACATCATTACTCGATTTATAATTCCGAATATGGCAATTGAAATTTCGCCACCATATTTAAAAAGAGAGAAGTTTAAAACAATCATTAAAACACTAATTGCACCTTGTCTAACTATGGTAACACCACCTAATTGAATTATTTCTTTGACAATTGGAAAATCAAGTTTAAAATTCTTGGGAATAATTTTTAATTCACTTTTTGATGATAAAAAGAAATAAAGAATGTATAAACCACAGCTAGCAAAGGAAATTGAAGTTGCTAAACCAGCACCAAACATTCCCATATCCATCATTTTAATAAAAATAACATCTAAAATAATGTTTAAAACCGCGGGAACTAACATCGCATACATTGCGAATTTTGGTTTGCCTTCTGCTCGTATCACAGGATTTCCCATCATTGCAAAAGCTAAAAAAGGAACCCCATAAATAATTACAGAAAAATATTCTGAAGCAGGAATCAAAATATCGCCTTTTGCGCCAAATAAATTAAGAATTGGAACACTATAAAAAGTTCCTAAAATTACAAATACTACAGCTAAAACAACAGTTAACGCAATTTGATTACCAAAAGTTAAGAATGCTTTTTGGTCATTATTTGCACCTAAAGCTCTTGATATGATTGAGCTTCCGCCAATTCCAATTCCCATTCCAATAGAAGCAATCAAAAAAGCAATTGGCAAAACCACTGTAATTGCAGCAATTGCCAAAACACCAATCCATTGTCCTACAAAAATTGTATCAACAATCATGTTTAAAGACATGGCTAAAATTCCGATTGTTGCGGGAACGGATTGTTTTAACAATAATTTTCCAATATCATCCGTGCCTAATTCGCTGGCAAGTTGTTGTTTTTGCATAAAAAATAAGAAAACTCAAAGATGAAAATAAATTTAATTTTACAACAGATATTATCATCAATAATTCTAATAGGAATATTTAAATTTTTATGTTTGCTAAAAATTGGATTTCATGAAGGAATTGTTCACTATAAAAAAGGTAGTTACATTAAACGATATAGATACTTTAAATCATGTAAATAATATCGTTTATTTAAAATGGATGGAAGAAATTGCAACTAAACATTGGGAATTTCTAACAAAAAAAAATCCTACTCCTGAAATCATTTGGGTAGTCTTGAGGCACGAAATCGATTATTTGCAACAAGTTATTTTAGATGATGTTATCATTTTAAAAACAAGGGTAGGAGAGAGTAAAGGTTTTAAATCAATTCGGTTTATCGAGTTTTATAAAAATGATATTTTGATTGCAAAATCCAAAACAATTTGGGGAATGTTAGATTCGGAAACCTTCAAGCCAATGAGAATTAGAGAAAAAGTTTTAAAAATATTGAACGGAAATAATTAACAGTATCTTTGCAAAAAATTAGAAAAAATGGCAAGCTTTTCATCTTTAGGGATAAATAAAGAACTGATTAAGGGAATTAACGAATTAGGAATTAAGAATCCGTCTGAAATTCAAGAAAAAGCGATACCAACTTTAGTAAGTACTAAAACCGATTTTATTGGTCTAGCACAAACTGGAACTGGAAAAACTGCTGCTTTTGGTTTGCCAATTTTACAAAATATAGATACTAAAAGTGATGAAATACAAGCACTTATTTTATCGCCAACAAGAGAATTAGTGCAGCAAATTAAAAAACAACTCTTTAAATTTACTAAATATTGTGATGATCAAATTTTTATGGAAGCTGTTTATGGTGGAGAAAAAATAGATCGTCAGATTGCTAATTTAAAAAGAACGACTCATATAGTTGTAGCAACTCCAGGAAGGTTAATCGATTTGATAGAAAGAGGAGAAATTGATATAAAAAATATTAATACATTGGTTTTAGATGAAGCCGATGAGATGTTGAGCATGGGTTTTAAACAAGATTTAAACAGAATCTTAAAATACACAACTGGTGATCGTAAAACGTGGTTATTTTCTGCAACAATGCCAGAGGAAATCAAAAACATTATCAAAACCTACATGGGTTCTGACGCTGTGCGCGTTGAAATTAATAGAAATGAAGCAGTAAATAAAAATATTCGCCATCAATTTTATACGACAACAATCAAACAAAAAACAGAAGTAATCATTCGTTTTTTAGAAAAAAGACCAAACGAAAGAGGAATTATTTTTTGCAGAACAAAAGCTGGCGCTCAAAATTTATCGCATCAGCTTAAAGAAGAAGGTTTTTCGGTCGATGCTTTAGAAGGCGATATGCAACAAAAAGAGCGCGATAAAGTAATGCGCGCTTTTAAAAATCAATCTTTGCAATATTTGATTTCTACGGATGTTGCTGCACGCGGAATTGATGTAAGCGGATTAGAATTTATAATACATCATCAATTACCAGAACAATTAGATTACTACACACACAGAAGTGGGAGAACTGCCAGAGCTGGAAAAACAGGAATTTCTGTTGCTTTAATTTTGGCATACGAATTAGAAAGAATTCATCAGATACAAAAAGAATTGAATATCAAATTTACTGAAATCACTATTTAATGAATCTTATTTATTTTCTAGATATTGCAGGAACTTTCGCTTTTGCAATTTCTGGAGCTTTAGTTGCCACAAGAAAAAAATTTGATGTCTTTGGCGTAATTATTATCGCTTTCGTTACTGCTGTTGGTGGTGGAATGTTACGTGATATTTTAATTAATGCGCATCCTATAAACTGGATGGGCGATTTGAACTATATCTGGACTATTTTAATTGCCGTTTTAACTACATTTTTATTCAGAAGTAAAATTGCAAACTTAAGAAAAAGCATGTTTTTGTTTGATACTGTAGGTATTGGCGTGTTTACATTATTAGGTTTACAAAAAGGTATTTTGTTCCATTTACCACCTTCTGTATCTTTAATCATGGGAGTTGTTTCTGCAGTTTTTGGAGGTGTTTTACGCGATGTTTTGACAAATGAAGTCCCCCTTATTTTCAAAAAAGAAATTTACGCTTCTGCTTGTTTAGCTGGCGGATTAACCTATTTAATTTTAAATAGTTTTGGGGTTCCAGAAAATATTAAATTTAGTATTTCTGCTGCAATTATTATAGCAATTAGAACAGTTGCCGTAATATACAATTTAGAGTTACCTAAAGTTAAAAAAGATATTTTTGGTGAAAAATTTTGATGCGAAATGCGCTTAAAATTTAAATTATATCTCCTTACAATCTTCACAAAAACATCTGCATCTTTAGTAGCAGTTATAAATGTTGATAATATTGTTGTTTTACTTTGTGTAAACTGAATTGCTTTAACGTTTCAGTAATAATTATTTGTTGTGAAAAGTACAACAGACTTAATATTTAGTAGTGGTGAATCATTATCTAAACAAGATGTAAATTCAATAGCTTTTGCACAAAAAAGTGCTAATGTTTTAATAGTTCTCGTAAATTATTGTCTTTTTTAGATATTAAAACACTATTGTCCGACAAAAGAATCAAGACCGTTTACTGAAACTAGTTCAGCACAAGTCACTTTTAGAATCAACCTGCCTTCCGCCAGGCAGGGAAGCAAGACTTGATTCTAACTATCTGAAAAACAGCGTTATTTTAAAATAGAAATTGCATTTATTTGTCTTTTTAAAGTTAACTTCAAATTCAAGCTACTATTTAAGAATGACGTTAAACTGTCCTATTCATTGATGTAACTGAAATTAAGATAATTTAATCGAAAAACAATGATATTAAAACAATTATGATATATTTCTAATTGTGGTTTTTAACAATATCAACTTTAACAAAAAGTAGCAATTGCATAAAATATTTTGAAAGAAATGAAATATATCTTATCTTTGTAGCATTCAAGAAATTTATAGTTATTGGTTACAGCGATTACTTCAATTGATAACCTTTTTTAATCATCATTTCGAATTTGGGTTATTTTCTTGATATTTAAAATTATATAATTAATTTATGGCAAAGTCGCAACAGACATTTAGTAAAAGTGAAAAAGAGAAAAAGCGTTTGAAAAAACGTGATGATAAGCGCAAGAAAATGGAAGCGCGTAAAAATCAAAGAGACGAAAATGGATCAGATGGAATCCAATTCGCTTATGTCGATCATTATGGTAATTTAGTAGATACACCGCCAGATCCAGATCAAAAAATAGAAATTGAGTTGGAAGATATAGAAATTGCAGTTACTAAAAAAGAAGATTTACCAAAAGAAGATCCTGTTAGAAAAGGAAAAGTTTCTTTCTTTGATTCTTCTAAAGGTTTCGGATTTATTATTGATTCTACAACAGGAGAAAAATTCTTTACTCACGTAAGCGGATTGATTGATACTATTGCAGAAAATGATAAAGTTTCTTTTGAGTTAGAGCAAGGTATGCGTGGTATGAATGCTGTTAAAGTTACCATTCAAAAATAAAAATTTCACTCTTAAATTATATAATCCAACATTGTTTTATGTTGGATTTTTTTTGTTTGATATCTAATTAATTTATATACTATTAATACGTTAAATTACTTTCGTAAATAAAATGAAACAACCAAACTCCAAAATATTTATAATTCTTGCTTTTTTCGCCATTTATGTAATTTGGGGTTCCACTTATTTGTTTAATAAAATTGCGGTTACAGAATTATCGCCTCTTTTTTTATCTGCTACACGATTTACTTTTGCTGGGATATTAATTTTAATAATTTCAAAATTTTTAAAATATTCTTTAAAAATCAATAAAAGACAGCTTATAAATGCTGCGATTGCAGGATTTTTGTTTTTAGTTTATGGAAACGGAGTTTTTGTTTGGTCTTTAAAATATGTTGATAGTGGTTTCGGTGCATTATTAGCATCTACACAACCTTTATTTGTTTTGTTATTGATGCGTTTAATTGATGGAAAAAAGATGCAGAAGAAATCGATAATCGGTGTAACACTTGGTATATTCGGAATTTACTTATTGGTAAGTCAACAAAATATATCTGCGGATGAAACAAATATAATTGCCATTTTTATGATTTTGAGCTGTGTGTTAAGTTGGAGTTATGGCAGCGTGTTTGTAGCTAAAGCAGATTTACCTAAAAACTTTTTTGTAAGTACAGGTTACCAAATGATTGTTGCAAGTATTTTTTTAATGATGGGTAGTTTTTTATTTAATGAAACTATTTTGATGCCAAATCAATGGTCAAAAGAGGTGCAATTATCTATGGTTTACCTAATAATTTTTGGAAGCATAGTTGCATTTACGGCTTTTAATTATTTATTAAAAAATGTTTCAACAGAAAAAGTTTCAACATCGGCTTATATAAACCCAATTATTGCATTATTATTAGGTTATTTAGTTTTGGATGAAGAATTAACCAAACAATCAATAATTGCTGCTATTGTTTTATTAACAGGTGTTTATTTTATTACTTCTAGAAAACGGATTTACAACAAAGACAAATAAATACAATACCATTCACTTTTTATTCTTAAAATTAAAATAATAGTTCTCGATTTTTCTCGGATAATTTTTAAAGTAGATATAAATTCTTTTGCTGTCATAAAAATGATCTTTCAATTAAATAAATATTGTTGTCCGATTAAAACTATTTACTGAATCTAGTTCAGCACAAGTTAATTTCAGTAACAATAATAAATAGTAGAGTTTAAAGTCGTTTTTAAATATTAGCTTGAATTTGGAGGTAACTTTAAAAGACAAATAAATGCAATTTTTATTTTAAAAAACCCCTGTTTTTCAAATAGTTAGCTGCAAGTCTTGTTTCCCTGCTTGCCGGCAGGCGGATTGATTCTAAAAGTGACTTGTGCTGAACTAGTTTCAGTAAACGGTCTTGATTCTTTTGTCGGACAATAGTGTTAAATAAATACCTTTTAACGTAAATATCAAGTTTTAAAATTCTCTTATAAATTTTCTACGTAAATGAATAGATTTAAAAAAAATGAGAATCGTAATTTTGTACTTTTGTTAAAATTAAGGCATAATTAATTTAATGGAAAATAAAAAGAAATTTAGAATAACACATTTACCAAAACTGTTTGTCGAAACTTTTAACAAATGGTTGGATAATAATCCTTTTGAGTTGAGCGCAATTGTTGCCTATTACGCCATTTTATCTTTGCCTGCATTAATTGTAATTATCCTAAATTTAGTTGGCAATATATGGGGTAGAGAAATTGTTCAAGGAGAATTGTTGGATGAAATAACCAGTGCAGTTGGTATTCAAACAGCAGAATCTATACGTGTAATGATGCTGGAAAGGGGAGATGAATCTGTTTCTCTTTTTACTACAATAATTGGAGTTGGAACATTAATTTATGGATCAACTGGTGTTTTCTTTCAATTACAAGCTGCTTTTGATAAAATATGGAAAGTAAAAGAAGTTAAAATGAACGGAATTTTAAAAACAATTTTAAATAGAATTAAAAGTTTTGGTTTTATTTTAATTATCGGTTTTTTATTGTTGATTAGCTTTTTATTAACTGCAATTTTAAGTTTCTTTAGTAAACGAATAGATAAGTTATTACCTGACAGTTGGTTTGAATTGGTTTATTATGTCGATTTTATAGTATCAATTTTATTTATTTATGTACTATTTGCTGCGATGTTTAAATATTTACCAAGTAAAAATATTAGATGGAAAGCAGTACGAGTTGGCGCCGCTTTAACTGCAGTATTATTTGTAATTGGTAAGTATTTACTGGCTTGGTATTTTAATAAAATGGATCCAGCATCTACTTATGGTGCGGCAGGTTCTGTAATTTTAATAATGCTTTGGGTTTCTTATTCTAGTTTAATTTTATTTTTTGGTGCTCACTTCACAAAAGTGTATGCAGATGTTTATTTAATTAATGATGAACCAATTATTAATGAAGAGCTTTAACATTTGTTAAGAAAGGTTTAATATCCCATTAACGGAATTTTACTGCGCTTATTCTTATATTTGGATGAACTTAAAATTTAATATAATGGGAGTCATTAAAGATAATAAGAAATTCGAAAGAAAAACAGAACAAAGTCAACCTCTAAATCCAAAAGTTAGGAATGCAGACAATGACAAGTTTAATGTAGAAAAAGAAATTACTAAAAAGAAGAAATAAAAAACTTTTTAAAATACAAATCCCGTAAATTAATTTTTACGGGATTTATTTTTGTTTAAAAAAAAGGCGAATGTTGTTAAAACATTCGCCTTACACAAAGAACAATTAATAATTTTTCTTTATTTTTTATTGTGGTAATAAAACTTGATCTATAACATGCACAATTCCGTTTGTTGTTTGCACACCTGTGATAACCATATTAGCTGGTGATGCATTTCCAGAACCACTAACTGTTAGAACACCATTGTTATAAGCACCTAATTTAATAGCGTCGCTTCCTAAAACATCAAATATTCCAGCATTTAATTCAGAAGTAAAATAATCTTTACTTGTTTCTGCAAACACATGGTTTAATAATACAGCAGTTAATAAATCTTTATCGATTTTTCTTACATCCGCAGGAGTTGTAAATGTTAAACCCAAAGCAGTTCCTAAATTAATAAAAGCTTGATCATTTGGTGCAAATACAGTAAATTTTGCGTCAGGATTGCTTAAAGCACCAGCTAACTCTGCATAAACAACAGCTTCTATTAAATAACTTAATTCTGCTGTTTTAAAAACACTTGCACTTTGAAGCGCAATTGCAGATTCTACAACATTACCACCTGTTGCAATCATAACTTTATCAATTACGTGAACAGTTCCGTTAGATGCAGAAATATCTGTCGTTAAAATTTCTGAACCATTAATAAATAATGCCTCGTCACGATTTACAAATCTACGTGTTAATCCACCTAAAGCAGAACCAGAAGTGCCACCATCTTGAAGTGTTGCCCCTTTTAAACTTCCGTTAGAAACGTGGTATAACAACGTATTTGTTAAAAAAGAAGTTTGTAAAGCTCCTAAGGTTGCTTCTGTTAACCCCAAACGAGCAAAAGCATCATTATTTGGAGCAAATACTGTGTAATCTCCTGATGGATCATTAGGATTACTATTGCTTAAAACTCCTGCAACTCCTCCATTAATTGCCGCTGCTTCTAAAGTGCTAAATGCATCATTAGCAACTGCTATTCCAGATATTGACGGTAATTCGTCTTCGTAAGAAGAACTAGTTTCACAAGATGTTATAAGTAAAACACTTAAAAAAACAAGTCCAATACTAAATTTTTTATATATATTTTTCATGATTATTTTTTTTTATAAATTTGATTAAAATGAGAATGATACTCCACTGTAAGCTCCAGTTGAATCGCCTAAATTACGACCGTCTATATAAGTGTTTATACCAGCTGTGATTCCGAATCCGCCAATAATTGGAACGAACATGTTTGCACCAATGCGTGTATAATTTACTTGAGTAGCTGGAAAATAACCAGTAAAACCATTTCCTAAAATATCTAAACCATCTCTACTAGATAATTGGTTTGCTATAAAAATGTCTCCATAAACAACAGATGCTGCGTACCCTAATTTTAATTCGCTAATAATTGCATTTGGTACTTCGTTATTACGAATACTATAACCGAATTGACCAATAGCAAAAAAACCTGAATTGTGTTTATAATTTGCAATTGCAAGTCCAGTAATATCTGTAGAACGGTTACCAATTGCAATAATTGATTGTAAACCTTCATCTACCTTATAATTTTCTAAAGGAGTTTCTAGTCCCGCTGCACCAATGAAATCTATATTTCCATTCAAAACATCAAATGATTTAAATTTATACTTTCCATAGACACTTACATCTTGAAATCCACTTCTTTTGTTTTCAAAACCGTTGTTTTGAAGCGTTGCAGGAGTTGCTTCTCCAACAGATTCGATGTAAGGTAGGCTTACAACAAAATTTAAACGATCACTAAAACCGTATTCTGCGTAAAGCGAGACACTTTTTGTAGTTACCTCATTAAATACAGGTACCGAATTTACTTTTTGTGGTACTAAAAAAACATCATTGTAATTCTCTTTAGATTGGGTAACTGTTATACTACCTTCTCCTTTTGCTTTCATAAATCCACTTATTGGACTTTGAGCCATAATTGTTACGGGAAGCATGAAAAGCAATCCCCCAAATAATTTTAATTTGATTTTCATAATTTGATTAGTTTTAAATATTATTATCGAAAACATATACGGAGAAATTTCAATGTCGGTTTTCTTAAAACTGTGTTAAAAACCAAAAGTGTGTTTTTTTCGTATAAGTAATAAGGTAAAATGATTATCTTTTATTACTCTAAACTATTAAAAAAATGATGTACAAGACCATACTATATATGTTGCTTATTATGAATTTTAATCAGCATGATAAAATATACGTTCGTGAATACAATGCTAATGAACAGGTTATTGCAGAAGGTTGGACAGTTGATAATCAAAAATCTGATTTTTGGCGTTTTTATCATTCTACAGGCGTTCTTAAATCAAAAGGAAACTATTTAAATGGAGAAAAAAAAGGACATTGGTTTTTTTATGACGCAAATAATAAAGTTAAAGAAAAAGGAAATTTTAAAAATGACAAACGCAATTCTTGGTGGGTATTTTACTTGCAAAATGATATTGTAGAGAAAATTCAATATGTTGATGGAGAAAAACAAGGATATGGTTTACTCTACAAAGATGGAGATTTATTTGAAGTTAAAAAGTATGATAAAAATAAAATGATGGGAAGTTGGACAAGTGTCTTTAGATTTAAAATGGATAACCCAAATGCTCTATTTTAATTTTTAGTAAAAAAGAAAAAATTCAATTAAACTTCACCTTTTTACTGTGTTAAATAGTCATAAGTTTACGTTAAAAAAAATCTAAAATCGTCTATTTAATAGCTTTTAGGGTTCTATTCCTTTATTTTTGTTAAAAACGAAACAAAAAAAATTTAAAATGAAAAATAAAGCATTACTACAATCTTTTAATAATATTAGTGATTTACCCTTAAGTAATAGAGTTATTATGGCGCCAATGACTAGAAGTCGCGCTGATAACAAAGGAAATGTGCCTACGGATGAATTGCATGGAATTTATTATGAACAAAGAGCATCCGCAGGATTAATTATTACAGAAGGCGCTCAAGTCTCTAAAGAAGCTGTAGGTTACATAAATACACCAGGTATTTATTCTGATGAACAAGTAGCAGGTTGGAAAAAAGTGACTGAACGTGTTCATAACAAAGGCGGAAAAATCTTTATTCAGCTTTGGCATGTAGGAAGAATGTCTCATCCAGATTTTCATAATGGCGATTTACCTTTAGCGCCATCGGCAATAAATCCAAATGCAAAATCTTTTACTCCAGAAGGAAATAAAGATACGGTTACTCCAAGAGAGATGACTAAAGAAGACATTAAAAGAACAATTCAGGATTTTAAAAATGCTGCAAAAAATGCTTTAGAAGCAGGTTTTGATGGTGTAGAAATTCATTCTTCTAATGGCTATTTATTTCATCAGTTTTTTAGTGCAACATCAAACAAAAGAACAGACGAATATGGTGGAAGTATAGAAAACCGAGCACGTTTCTTTTTTGAAGTTTTAGATGCAATCAAAGAAGTTCTTCCAGAAAAAAAGATAGGAGCACGATTTAATCCATCATTAAATGGAATTTTCGGAATGATGGTGGACAAAGAAGCGATACCAACTTTCGAATATATTATCAACAAATTAAATGATTATAAATTAGCTTACGTTCATTTATCAGAACCTTTTAATGATGTTTCTGATGTAGAATATGCAGTTCAAAATATTGCAGCACATTTTAGACCAATTTATAATGGAACATTAATGATTAATGCTAGTTTTGATGAAGAATCCGGAAACAAAGTTTTATCAGAAGGAAATGCAGATTTAGTCGCATTCGGAAAATTATATGTTTCAAATCCTGATTTAGTTGCCCGTTTTGAAATGAATATAGATTTGGCAAAGTGGAATGAAGATACATTTTATACGCCAGGAAAAAACGGATATACAGATTATCCAACAGCAATTAACACTAAATAGAAAAATATGACAACGATAAAAGCATACGGAACAGAAGTTGCAAATGCAGATTTAAAACAATTAGAAATAGAAAGACGTGATGTAAAAGAAGACGATGTGAAAATTGATATTTTATATTGTGGCGTTTGCCATAGCGATATTCACGCCGCAAGAAATGATTGGGGAAATTCGAAATACGCATTAGTTCCTGGTCACGAAATCGTTGGTTGCGTGGTAGAAGTTGGTAGCAAAGTAAAAAATTACAAAAAGGACGATTTAGTTGGAGTAGGTTGTATGGTTGATTCTTGCCTAAAATGCAGTGCTTGTGAAGATGATTTAGAGCAATTCTGTGAAAAAGGAATGGTTGGAACATACAACGGAATAGATAAATATTCTGGCAAACAAACGTTTGGTGGTTACTCAACGTCAATAGTAGTTAGAGAGGAATTTGTTTTAAAAGTGCCAGCAAATTTAGACCTCAAAGCAATTGCTCCATTATTATGTGCAGGAATTACAACGTTTTCTCCTTTAAACCATTGGAAAATTAAAAAAGGTGATAAAGTTGGTGTGATTGGTTTAGGCGGATTAGGACACATGGGAATCAAATTTGCGCACGCAATGGGCGCTGAAACGATTATGATTACCACTTCTCCAGAAAAAGCTAAAGATGCTAAAAGACTTGGAGCAGACTCGGTTTTAATTTCAAAAGATGAAGATGAAATGAAAAAGCACAGAGGAAGTTTTGATTTTTTACTGAACACAGTTCCTGTAAAACATGACATTAACCCATACATTCAATTGTTGAAAAGAGATTCAACTATGGTTATGGTTGGTGCAATTGAGCCTTTAGAGCCTATGAATGGTGGTAACATTATTATGGGAAGAAAAAGAGTTGCGGGTTCACTAATTGGCGGAATTAAAGAAACGCAAGAAATGTTAGATTTTTGTGGCGAGCACAATATTACTTCTGATGTTGAAATGATAGAAATGAATGATATTAATAAAGCTTTTGAAAGAGTTACAAATAATGATGTAAAATACCGTTTTGTAATTGATATGAAAAGTTTAAAAAAATAATAAAATGATAAAACCAAGAGAAAAAGCACCAGAATTAGAAGTAAACCTAGTAAATGATACCACTTGGAAATTTAGCGAGCAATCGCCAGAAAACTTTGTGATGATTCTTTTTTACAGAGGAAAACACTGTCCTGTTTGTAAAAAACAATTAGAAAATCTTCAGAAAAACTTAGATAAATTTACAGATTTAGGCGTAAACGTAATCGCAATAAGTTCTGATAATGAAAAAAGAGCAAAATCAACTTACGAGGAATGGGATATTAGTAACGTTCCAATCGGGTTTGAATTTTCAATTGAAGATGCAAGAAAATGGGGGTTATTTATTTCTAAAGGAATAAGCGATGCAGAACCAGAACACTTTTTTGAACCTGGATTATTTTTATTAAAACCAGACGGCACTGTGTATTGGGAATCTATCCAATCGATGCCATTTGGAAGACCAGAGTTTAAAGACGTTTTAAACGGAATTAAATATATTTTAAAAGATGATTATCCTGCTAGAGGAGAAGCGTAATTAGAATATTTATAGTAAAAAAAGCTCGCATTTGCGAGCTTTTTATTTTTAATAAAAGATTTTAATTATTTTATATATGTTCTAATTTAATTCGATCCTAAGAAGTTTTGAATTAGTTAGAATCAGTCCTGTTTCTTGATTCTAAAAGCGTAGCGGTCTTGAGTCCAATTTTTCAAATTCCTTTACAGTCAATTATTTCATCAAAAGCGATATCGAAAATGATTGTTTTTGATGATATTTGGGAGAGAAACGATTTATTAACTTAAAACAACATAGCATGAGAGTACAATCATATTTAGCATTCGACGGAAATTGCGAACAAGCATTAAATTTTTACGGAAATTTATTTGACGCAAAAACAATCAATAAAGAAACATACGAAGACAAGAAAATAGATGTTCCAAATTCGTACAGAAATAAACTACAACACGCAGAATTAAAAGGAAAAGGAGTCCACTTTATGGCGTATGACGCATCTCCAGATACTCCATTAAATAAAGGAAATCACATGTCTATGAGCGTAGATTTGAATAATTTTGATGAAGCAAAAGAAATATTTAATTCCTTATCTGGAAGCGGCATTACACATCACGAATTTAGAGAACGCGAATGGGGATATTATGGAAGATGTACAGATCAATACGGAATTAGCTGGATGGTAAATTGCGCTAAATAGTTCAGTTTACAGTCTCATCAGAAATAAAAGTAAAAAAGCTACAGAATTTCTGTAGCTTTTCTCTTTTATAAATTACAATTACTTCTTATTTATTAAGCGCTTCAAACAATGTTTCAGCAACTAATTTAGAAGAAGCAGGGTTTTGACCTGTAATTAAAAGACCATCTTTTACAACATATTCAGACCAATCATCTCCTTTAGAATAATGTCCGCCATTTTCTTTTAGCATATCTTCCACTAAAAACGGAACAACATCTACTAAATCGACAGCTTTTTCTTCAGAATTGGTAAAACCGGTTACTTTTTTCCCTTTTACTATAGCTTCACCATCTTTTCCTTTTACAGATTTTAGTGCAGCAGGAGCATGACAGACAAAAGAAATAGGTTTATTTTGCTTATAAAAAGTTTCAATTAAAGTTATTGAAAGGGCATCATTCGCTAAATCCCATAATGGCCCGTGACCTCCAGGATAAAAAACAGCATCATAATCATTCGGATTCATATCCGCAATTTCATGCGTATTGTTAATTAAATCTTGAGCTTTAGTATCTTTCTTAAAACGTTTTGTGTCTTCTGTGCTCGTCTCTTCAGTATCACTACTTGGGTCAATTGGTGCTTTTCCACCTTTTGGTGTTGCCAGAGTAATATTTACTCCTTTATCTAACAGCGTATAATAAGGACCTGCGAATTCTTCAATCCAAAATCCTGTTTTCTTTCCTGTGTTTCCTAATTTATCGTGTGATGTTAATACAAATAATATTTTCATGTTTATGATTTTTATTGTTGTTAATAAATTATTTTTAATTTGATTAATCTAAAAATGTAACCAAATCTTCCGTTGGTTTTCTTACTTTTTTCAAATCTACCAACCAATCTTCGGATGCATCTCTATAACCAATTGGTAATAAAACACAACTTCGAAGTCCTTTTTCACGCAAATTTAAAATTTCATCAATTTTATCTGCATCAAAACCTTCCACTGGTGTAGTGTCTACGTTTTCAAAAGCAGCAGCTGTAATTGCTTGAGAAAATGCAATATATGCCTGTTTTGAAGCATGCTGAAAATTTTCTTCTGCATCTTTCTGCGGATAAGAATTTAATAATTGTTGTCTGTAATTTTCCCAACCTTCGTTTTTAAAACCACGAATTTCGTTCGTTAAATCAAACATATAATTAATTCTTTCTTCTGTATACGTGTCCCAAGCAACAAAAACAAATAAGTGCGAACAATCTGTGATGACCGATTGATTCCAAGCAACTTTTCTAATTTTTTCTTTTAATTCTTTGTTGGTAATTACAACTATTTCAAAAGGTTGCAATCCGCTTGAAGTAGGCGCTAATCTTGCCGCTTCAATAATTCTATCAATTTTATCTTGAGAAACAGCCTTGCCATTCATCGCTTTTACAGCGTAACGCCAATTTAATTTTTCTAATAATTCCATGTATCTTTTTAATTTAAGGCAAAAATAGATGTTAATACTATTTGAAATTTTAAATTTCAGTTAGTTTAAATAATGATAAAATAAATTTTACTTATCGATATTTTTTTCCAAATTATCGTTACTTCCGCTTCCTTGTCCATAAAGCGAATTTTCTTCGTCTTTCAGTTTCTTATTCTTTTTGTCGTTTGGCAATTTTCTGCCAGGTACATCTAAATCTTTTCCAGCAAAATCAACTTCTTCTGTTCTGTTTTGCAATCCCTGTCTTTCTTTTAAAGCTTGTTTGTCGTCTTTAGTAATGTCAGAATTGTAGCTATTTTCTTTCTTTTCATTTTTATCTTTTTTCATACTGTTTTATTTTAAAATTAGTAATACACAAATCTACACAAGATGTAAAGTGTTTATTATTCCTTTTGATTTTAATATTGATGCAAATAAAAAATCATCCTTAAATATTAGTTAAATGAAACCATGAATTGTTAGATAATGTTGATTATTAAATCAATTCTTCCTAAATTTGTTAGGAGACGATAAAGTCACAATTACAAACTTAAAACAAAAAAAATGGATATTAATTTTGAATACGACGATGTAACAGCAAGCAAACGTTTAGAAAGTTTAGCAACAGAAAAATTGGAAAAATTAGCAAAGAAGTATGAAATGATTATTCGTGCAGACGTTTTTTTTAAACAAGAAAACACTTCATCTGATGAAACAGGAATGATTTGTAATATTCGTGTAAGTGTTCCTGGACCTCGAATTTTTGCAGAAGCAAGTCACGATAATTTTGAAGAAGCCATAGCTGAATCGGTAAGAGATTTAGACAGACAATTAGCCAAGAAAAAAGGTAAAATGCAAAGTCACTAAAAATATAAAACTCCCAACTTGGGAGTTTTTTTATGTTGAATAATTAAGTTAACATATAGAAAAATAAGACTATATGAATCTATGTTTCTCCTATGTTTGTTAAAATTTTATTTAGATTGGAGATTCTTCATTCCGTTGCCCTGCGTTCAGGATGATAAGAAAATCAAATGTCATTCTGACGATAGGAAGAATCTCTAACTGTGCATATAATGAGCAGAGATTCTTCATTACCTTGCACTTCATTTAGAAAGACACTTCAACGTCTTTTTTTAGACTTTAAAATAATAATTAAAACCATTACAACTATTTTATTCTTTCGAGGTCATTAAACATTTCTGTAAAAAATAATACCGTATCAATAACAAAATAAAGATAGGAATTACTGGTTTTGGAAACGCTTGAATTCCGAAAAACCAAAAAAGAGGAATTGCAGCTATTAAAATAAGTAGCAATTGAACATACTTTTTAATCCATTTTTCTTGCTGATTTTTTAAAAGTAAAAAACCAATGAATAAGTTTGGTGCAAAACACCACAGAATATTAAAATTATTTATCGCAGTAAAGTGATTTGAAAAAAACCACATAAACACTAAAATAACACCTATAAATCCTGTTTTAAAAAACAATATAAAATCTAAAGATTTAGTTCTCTTTTTATTTTTTACATCTTTATAAGTGATAAAAAGTCCAACGAATGCTAAAATTGAAAAGATTAAAAGTGGATTCCAACTTAAAACTGACTGTTTTTTTTCTTCAAAATCTAAAATTTTAACTTCTTCTTTTACTAAATTTCCTAATTTATTATTTGTAGAAATTGTCCCATTTTTATACGCTAAATAAACATAATCTGGCAAGTATAAATATTCTTCTGCGGTTGCAACTTGATCTAATTTACTGCCTAATAATAAATTTATTCCAAACGCGCCCCAAGTATTCCACGGAATTTCCTTTAGCATTAAACTTCGTAAGGTTTGGTTTTCTACTACATAATTAGTAGAAAGTGTTACTTCTTCCTTTAGTATTTTTTTTGAAATATCTCTTAATTTAGTGGCACAATTATTAAAATAAGGATCATAATAATAGGTTGCATTCTGCGGACTGGCATTGAGTTCTAAAAACTCAAAATAGGCTTGTCTTTGTTCTTGAGATAAGTTCAAAATTTGTGCTTTCATCCATCTTTTATCTTCTTTGTTTGAATTTTCAAAATAAGAAAATGGATATCTTGCTAATTGGTAAAGTAAATCACCTTTGGTAAAATTCAGATAAAAATTTGGTGCATTAAAATCGAACATTCCATAATTGTAAACCAAATCCAAACTTAAAACAGGATCTTTAATTCGGATTGCCGAATGTCCAAAAGCTTCAAACAATTCGTTTCCTGGGCCAACAGTGATAATGCTAACTTCTGAATATACAGACAATTTTACATATTGTGAATAGGTCGATTTTAATCCGAAGAATAGAAAAAAAAGTAAAAGTAATTTTTTGTTCATCGTAGCAATTTACTAATTATTTTGGCTTGTTTTCTCTTTTATTCCTATAATCAAACTATTTTTATTGTATGTCCGTAATTTGTAATGAATTTTAAAATGTATAGATTTTGTCATTCTGATTCCGATAGTTATCGGAAGAAGAATCCTTGTAGTTTCAAGAGATTCTTCATTCCGTTACACTTCATTCTGAATAACAACATTGCTTTATGATTAAGTACGGACATACATTCTATTTTTTGATTGAAAGCAGCAAATCAAATTTACGAACGATTATTATTATCAAAAGAACTGATTATCTCTCTATCGAAATTTCGGCACTGCTCGACCATATGTTTTAAACAGCTTTCTTATTTCTACTCTTATTCTAATGAATAATGTCATTCTGACAGAGCGACCAAAGAAGCGACGAAGAATCTCATTTGTTTATATTAATATATTTTTCTACTTTATTCGTTGCGCTTTCAAAAGACAACACTTGTTTATAAATTGTTTTCCAAATAAATTAGTGTTAGAAGCGTTTTCTTTAATTCCTAAAGAATCCATAATCCACTTTTACGGAAAAAATATTCGAAAAAAGTGCATTTCCAACACTTCCAATATTTGTTAACGCATAATCAATTTGAATGCCTCTGTAATTAAAGCCTACTCCTAAATTGGGTTGTAAAGAAAGTGATTTACTAGTATTATATTCTGTAATATATTGCATGTTTCCTACGCCTAAACGTAAAAAAACAATTTTATCAAAATCCAATTGCATTCCGATTGCAGGATCGATACTAACCGCATCCGAAGAAAAAATATCATTTGTTTTTCCAAAACGCATGTTTAAATCTATTTCTGTCAAAAGATTAAAATAACGTGCAATTTCAAAACTTTTCGCAACACCAAGTTGTAATTTTGGTTTTGTAATCTCTGTCGTTGCTGGCAAAGTTTGATTTTGTCCAGGAATAGCATTCTTAATTTTGTCAAATTTAGCTTCATCAATATTCCAACTATTAAATGTGGTAGTAATGTCTCTTGCCATTAATCCGAATTTCCAATCGTTGCGTTCAAATTGTAATCCGGCATCAAAACCGAATCCCCAAGAGGAAGCAAAATCGCCAATAACTCTTCGAATAATTTTTGCATTGACACCAAAATTCAATTCGCTAAAAATCAATTTTCGTGCATAACCAACAGTAAATGCGTAATCTGCAGCAGAGAATAAGCTAATTCTATTGTAATCTATATTTCCCTGACTGTCAATTAATTCTGTCGTGTTTAAAATATCATCAACACCAAAACGAATTACAGAAACGCCAAGTGCGCTTATGTTATCGATTGGCATGGCAAAACCAGCAAAATTATAATTGGAAATTCCTGCAAAATAAGAAGCATGCATTAAAGAACCTTGATAATCTTGCACATTTACCAAACCTGAGGGATTCCAGTAAATGGAATTCACGTCATTACTAGTTGCAACAACAGATTTGCTCATTCCTAAAGCAGCAGCATCTACACCAATACTTAAAAATTCATTCGAATAATTACGAAATCCTTGTCCATAAATAATCGATGAAAATAAAATGCAAATTAGTAAAAAAGGCTTTCTCAAAAACAGTTTTTTTAAAGGAACAAATATCAGAATATATATTTAAAATAACTGATTTTTAATGCAGTTATTGCCTAGGTATAGATTTTTAAATTCTCATTAATTTGTTGTACATTTTTAAAAATTTTGTCAAGTTGACTTAAATTTAAGATTGAAATGAGTAAAATTTGTATCTAAAATCAGAATTTTAAATGTTAAATAGGTTCTCGACCTAAATGCCGAAGGCAGGTACAATTCCGATGAAAAATTTGAAAATACTCTGACTCACATTATAAAAAGTTTTTCACTAAAAAATACAAAAAAGTCTAAACCATTCAGAATCAAGTCTATTTTCTATTCTCTTTTCTCTAGATTCTTTTCTCTATTTTTTTTTCCCTAAATATTATGCAACAAAAAATTTATAATTCTATTTTCAAGCCAACGATTATCTTTATTAATAAAATTGGTAATAAAACCACAATGTCCGCCATATTTTGTAACTTCTAAAAAGAAATGTTTAGACTTTTTTGCTTCTTCTAAAGGATAACATTCATCAGATAGAAAAGGATCATCCAACGAAGTTATTAATAAACTTGGTTTTTTAATTTTGTGCAAATACGTTTTGGAACTTGCTTTTTTCCAATAATCTTCAGAATTTTTGAAGCCAAAAACGGGTGCTGTGTAAATTTCATCAAAATGACGAAACGATTTTGCTTTAAACAGTTTGTCCTTGTCAACAATATAATCTGGAAATTTATGTGATTTTTGAAGCACTTTTAAACGGAGTGTTTTCAAAAATTCTTCCATATAAATTTTATTTTTAAACAACTCTAACTCTCTGCTAGAACCAGCTAAATCGCAAGGCACAGAAACTGTAATTGCTGCTTTTAGTTGTTTTGGAAGTTTATCTGCATATTCACCCATGTATTTTAAAGTTAGGTTTCCACCCAAACTATATCCAACAATTGCTAATTTTTTATAGTCGTAATTTTCTAATAAATAGTGAATTACAAAATCTAAATCTTCGGTTTTTCCGCTATGATAAGTTTCCAATAATAAATTATCTTCGCCGCTACAACCACGTAAATTGAAAGAAACAGTGTCAAAACCTTCATTATTTAATTCGGTTACAGCTGCTAAAATATATTTGGATTCTGCGCTCCCTTCTAAACCGTGAATTAAAACAATTAGTTTTTTTGAACCAACTTTAGAGAAATCCAAATCAATAAAATCATTATCCCAGGTTTTTATACGTTTTCGCTCATAATTTTGAGCTTCTTTCATAAAAAGTATGCGATAAACACTACTCAAATGTCCGTTTTTTAGAGGCAAAGACGGATTAAAATTCGATTTTAAAATTGGCATTTTTTTGGTTGATAGCAATTATGTGGGCAAATATGATATTTTTTTAACGATTTAAAGCGAACACGAAAAGGTTTTCTTACTTTAGCTGATAAATCGAGATTTAATGTCATTAAAAAAACACATTCCTAATTTATTAACGCTTGGGAATCTTTTCTGCGGAACAATTGCAACCATTTTTGCTGTAAACGGAATGTTTACAGAGACAGCAATTTTTGTAATTGGTGGAATTGCTTTTGATTTTTTAGACGGTTTTGCTGCAAGACTATTAAATGTTTCTGGCGAACTGGGCAAACAATTAGACTCTTTAGCAGATATGGTTACAAGTGGAGTAGTGCCTGGAATTGTAATGTTTCAGCTACTTTCTTCTGGTGATTATTACTTGAGAACAGAAACTTTAGAAACCATGAATTGGGTTGGGTACAGGTTTGATACGATACAACTTTTAGGTTTATTGTTAACTTTAGGAGCGTGTTACCGTTTGGCGAAATTTAATATTGACACAAGACAATCTGATTCTTTTATTGGTGTGCCAACGCCAGCAATGAGTTTGTTTATAATTTCATTACCTTTAGTTTTTGAATATTCAGCGTACTCCTTTATTTCAGATTTAGTAATGAATAATTACTTCCTGATTGCTGTTACTTTAGTTTTTACATTTTTAATGAATGCAGAAATTCCTTTATTTTCATTAAAATTTAAGAACTACAATTTTAAGAAAAATAGTATAAAATATATTTTTTTACTTATTTCTATAGGTTTAGTAATAGGAGTACCAATTTTAGCAATTCCGTTAATTATAATTTTATATATTTTTATTTCCTTGTTAAGTAATTTAAGAAAAGTTTAAACTTCATGATAGTTCCTGAAATTCCTTTAAATGAAAAGGAGAGATTAGCAGCACTTTATAGTTACGATATTTTAGATACACTCCCAGAAAAAGAGTTTGATGAAATAACCAAAATTGCCGCTCAAATTTGTGGAACTCCAATTGCTTTGGTTTCTCTAATAGATACTTCTCGTCAATGGTTTAAATCTCATCACGGTTTATCAACTTCAGAAAACTCAAGGGCGTTAGCTTTTTGCGCACATGCAATTCACACACCAAATGAATTATTTATTGTTGAAGATGCTACGAAAGACGATCGTTTTACCAATAATCCGTTAACTATAAATCCGCCAAACGTAGTTTTTTATGCGGGTTCACCGCTAACTACAAAAGAGGGTTTACCTTTAGGAACCTTATGTGTAATAGATACTATTCCAAGAGAATTATCTGATAATCAAAAAGAATCGTTAAAAGCGTTATCTAACCATGTAATGAGCCAGTTAGAAATACGGTTAAAAAACAAAGAATTAAGGCTCTTAAATGACGAAGTTTTAAGATTAAATACGCAATTAAATCAATTTGCTTATCGATTATCGCACGATTTGAAAACGCCCGTTAGAGGAATTATGTATGTTTCTGAATTACTAAAAGAAGAATTTGGTGCAACATTTAATAGTAAAACCGTTGAGTTAGTCGATTTAATTTCTTCAAGAGCGGCGTTTTTAGATTCTTTAATAGACGGAATGTTAACGTTTTCTAAAACTACAAATGATAAAATAATTTATGAAGACTTTAATTTAGAAGAATTGATAAAAAAAACTATTGATACTTTTGATTTTGAGCATAAATTTAAGATTCGGTTTAAACATTGTGATGTTGTTGTCAACCAATCGAAAATTGGATTTATACAGATTTTTCAAAATTTGATAGTGAACAGTATTAAATTTTCTAATCAAGAAAAATGTATTATCGATATTTGTTTAAAGAAAAATAAAGAATTCTACACCTTTATTTTTAAAGATAATGGTCCTGGAATTAAGAAAAAATACCACAAAAAAGTTTTTGAACTTTTTGAAACGTTAGATGAAAAAAAGGGAAACGGAATTGGTTTGGCGTCAGTAAAAGCAATTATTGAGCGTTTGGGAGGAACAATTAAGATAGAAAATAGAATAAATGTAGAAAATGGAATTGAATTTAGAATTAAAATTCCAGTTAAAAAAAATTAAAAAAAACGTCTCTTTTTCAATTCGAAATCTTTACCCAAATATACTTTACGCACCATTTCATCTGCAGCTAACTCTTCTGGAGTTCCTTCTTTTAAGATACTTCCGTTATACATCAAATAGGTTTTATCTGTAATTGCCAAGGTAGCTTGCACGTCATGATCGGTAATTAAAATGCCAATATTTCTATCTTTTAAATGTGCAACAATACTCTGTATATCTTCTACAGCAATTGGATCAACGCCAGCAAAAGGCTCATCTAACAAAATAAAATTTGGATCAGAAGCCAAGCAACGTGCAATTTCTGTTCTTCGTCTTTCTCCTCCAGACAGTAAATCGCCACGATTTTTACGAACGTGACCAATATTAAACTCCTCAATTAAAGATTCTAACTTTAAATGCTGTTCTTTTTTTGATAAATTAGTAAACTGTAAAACGGATAAGATATTTTCTTCAACAGATAATTTTCTAAAAACAGATGCTTCTTGTGCTAAATAGCCAATTCCTTTTTGTGCACGTTTATACATTGCATTATTGGTAATTTCTTCATCGTTTAAGAAAATTTTCCCAGAATTTGGTTTTACCATTCCAACAATCATATAAAAAGAGGTGGTTTTACCAGCACCATTTGGCCCTAAAAGTCCAATAATTTCACCTTGTTCCACTTGTAATGAAATGCCTTCTACCACTTTTCTGCTTCCGTAGATTTTCTGAATATTTTCGGCTCTTAAAATCATATTTATTGATGTTTAATCGGGTAATTGTTGAATTGTGTAAAAGTACTAAATATTGCGTTTTGTTATTCTTAAATGCTTCACAAACAATTAAACGAATAAACAATTACACGTTTTTTTCTAGTTCCTCCCAGAATTCAACAGCTCTTCGCAAATGCGGAATTACAATTGTGCCACCAACTAAAGTTGCGATCGCCATGGTTTCCATCATTTCTGCTTTTGTCACTCCATTTTTTTGAGCCGTTTCTAAATGATAAGCAATACAATCATCACATCGTAAAACTGCGGATGCAACTAAACCCAATAATTCTTTGGTTTTAACAGGTAAAACTCCTTCGGCATATGCATTTGTATCTAAATTAAAAATACGTTTGATAACTTTATTATCTGCATTTAAAATTTTTTCGTTCATTTTAGAACGATATTCATTGAATTCAGTTACTTTATTTGACATTTCTTTGTTGTTTTCTAATTACCCTTCGTGATATTTTTATACTTACTTCATACAAAATTAAAATAGGAATAGCAACGATTACTTGACTCGCAACATCTGGAGGTGTTATAATTGCGGCTAAGATTAATACGACTACAAGCGAATGTTTTCTGTATTTTACTAAAAATTCTGGTGTAACGATACCTATTTTAGTTAAAAAGTAGATTATTACGGGCAATTCGAAAATAATACCTACTCCTAATAATGTATTCGTTATTAAACTAATGTAAGATTCCATTTTAAAACTATTCTGAATCATGTCTGTAATCTGATAATTATAGAAAAAATAAACAGACATTGGCGCAATTAAATAATAACTAAAAGCAACACCTAAAAAGAATAGGAGAGAAGCTATAAAAATAAAACCTCTAGATCTTTTAACTTCATTTTTATGCAAACCAGGTGCAATAAATCGCCATATTTCCCATAAAATATAAGGAAACGTAATAATGAAACCCAAAATTAATGACGTCCAAATAGAGTTCATTAATTGCTGTGTTAACGCTAAACTTTGTAATTTATCTGGAAAAGAAATTGTGCAAAAATCACTTTCAACGCCAATAGCAGTAAATGCTTTACAAAAAACACGATACGTAATAAAGTCACTTTTTTTATGAGCAAACAGAAAGTCTTCATAAACTTGTGTTTGATAAATAAACAATACAATTGCAACGATAAAAATAGCTCCGAAACCGCGAACTAAATGCCAACGTAATTCTTCTAAATGCCCTAAAAAGGACATGTTATTTTTATCTATCTGTACTTTTTTAACTTTTGCCATTTAAAAAATTCCTTCTTTTAGTAAATCATGTAAGTGCACAACACCAATGTATTTTTGATGATTGTTGGTCACTAAAATTTGAGTAATATTATTACTTTCCAACGTTTCTAAAGCTTCTATTGCCATTGCATCTGCTAAAATAGTTTTTGGATTTGCACTCATTATATCTTTTGCTGTAATTGTGGCAAAATCTGTTGTTTTTTGCAACATTCTTCTAATATCTCCGTCTGTTATAATTCCGATTACGTTATCATCAGCATTAACAACGGCAGAAACGCCCAATCGTTTTGCAGAAATTTCTACTATTACTTCTTTTACTGATGTAGTTTCATACACTTTTGGCAACCCATTTTTTTCAATTAAATCGGCAACGCGTAAATACAAACGTTTTCCTAGTGCGCCTCCAGGATGGTATTTTGCAAAATCTTTGCTAGAAAAACCTCGAGAATCTTGTAAACAAATTGCTAAAGCATCGCCTAAAACTAATTGTGCAGTTGTACTTGTTGTTGGTGCTAAATTATTTGGATCTGCTTCTTTTTCTACAAAAGCATTTAGACAAAAATGTGCATTTGTACCTAAAAAAGAATCAGGATTTGCTGTTATTGCAATTATTTTATTACCATAATTTTTAATTAATGGCACTAAAACTTTAATTTCTGGTGTATTTCCGCTTTTTGAGATACAAATAACCACATCATTTTCTTGCACATTTCCTAAATCACCATGAATGGCATCTGCAGCATGCATAAAAATAGCTGGGGTTCCTGTTGAGTTTAAAGTGGCTACAATTTTAGTGGCAATGTTGGCGCTTTTACCAATTCCAGTAACAATTACGCGTCCATTTGAATTTAAAATATAAGAAACAGAATTTTCAAAATCTTTAGTTAATAAGCTCGCTAAATTGGCAATTGATTTACTTTGCAATAGAATCGTTTCTTTCGCTAAAGTTAAAATATTAATTGATTTTTTCAAGTTCGATGTGATTTTTTTAGAATAAAAAAAAGTCTTATCTTTAATTTATTAAACGTTACAAATTTACTATAAAAAACAATAAAGCCAAACTAATTATGTTTTTGGTTTTACGTAAAGTTTAAAAATGAATATACCTATTTTTTATTATGAAGAGTTCTGATTTAGATTTGCATGCCGAGTTAAAAAAATATTTTGGATTTTCTAAATTCAAAGGTTTACAAGAGCAAGTAATCAAGAGTGTTATGAAGGGAGAAAATACCTTTGTAATTATGCCCACTGGTGGAGGGAAATCCTTATGTTATCAATTACCAGCATTAATTAATGAAGGAACAGCAATTGTTGTTTCGCCTTTAATTGCATTAATGAAAAATCAAGTAGATGCAATAAGAGGAATATCTGAACAGAACGGAATTGCACATGTTTTAAATTCGTCTTTGAATAAAACAGATGTAAACCAGGTGAAAGAAGATATTGCAAACGGCATTACAAAATTATTATATGTCGCGCCAGAGTCATTAATTAAAGAAGAATACGCTTCGTTTTTACGAACACAAAAAATATCTTTTGTTGCCATTGATGAAGCGCATTGCATCTCTGAATGGGGACACGATTTTAGACCAGAATACAGAAATTTAAGACATATTATTAAGCAAATTGATAATGTTCCAGTTATTGGTTTAACTGCTACAGCAACAGAAAAAGTACAAGAAGATATTCTTAAAACACTTGGTATTTTAGATGCAAATAGATTTAAAGCGTCCTTTAATAGACCAAATTTATTTTACGAAGTGCGTCCCAAAACACAAGATGTAGAAAAAGATATTATCAGATTTGTAAAAGAACGCGAAGGTAAATCTGGAATTATTTACTGCTTAAGTCGAAAAAAAGTAGAAGAAATTGCACAAATATTACAAGTAAATGGCATTAAAGCAGTGCCTTATCACGCTGGTTTAGACGCAAAAACTCGTGTAAGACATCAAGATATGTTCTTAATGGAAGATTGTGATGTGGTTGTTGCAACGATTGCATTTGGGATGGGAATTGACAAACCAGATGTTCGTTTTGTAATTCATCATGATATTCCAAAAAGTTTAGAAAGTTATTATCAAGAAACGGGTAGAGCAGGTAGAGATGACGGTGAAGGGCATTGTTTGGCTTTTTATGCGTACAAAGACATCGAAAAATTAGAAAAGTTTATGTCTAGCAAACCAGTTGCAGAACAAGAAATTGGTCACGCATTGTTGCAAGAAGTAGTTGGTTATGCAGAAACTTCTATGAACAGAAGAAAATATTTATTGCATTATTTTGGTGAAGAATTTGATGAAGTGAATGGTTTGGGTGCAAATATGGATGACAATACCAAAAACCCAAAGAAAAAATTTGAAGCCAAAGCAGATGTTGTAAAATTGCTTCAAGTTATTGATGACACAAAAGAAAAATACAAAGCTAAAGATTTAGTAAGCACTTTAATTGGTAAAGAAAATGCGTTGTTGAATTCACATAGAACACATCAACAAGGATTTTTTGGTTCTGGAAATGACAAAGAAGGCGGGTATTGGATGGCTCTAATTCGTCAGGTTTTAGTCGTGAATTTCATCAAAAAAGAAATAGAACAATACGGAGTCATAAAATTAACAGAGAAAGGAAGGAAATATATTAACAATTCAACTTCTTTTTTAATGACAGAAGATCATATTTATAATACAGACAAAATTTCTGATATTACAACAGCTCAAAAAGGGATAGCTGCTGTCGCAGATGAAACTTTAGTGAAATTATTAAAAGATTTGCGTAAAAAATCTGCTGTAAAACTTGGAATTCCACCTTTCGCAGTTTTTCAAGATCCATCTCTTGAAGACATGGCGCTTAAATATCCTATTACAATTGAAGAATTATCTTCTGTACATGGTGTTGGTGAAGGCAAAGCGAGAAAATTTGGTAAAGATTTTGTGAAATTAATTAATACGTATGTTGATGAAAACGATATCTTAAGACCAGATGATTTAATTGTTAAAAGTACTGGAGTAAATTCGGGTTTAAAATTATTTATCATTCAGAATACTGATAAAAAATTACCATTAGAAGATATTGCAAAATCGAAAGGTTTAAAATTGCCAGAATTAATTCAAGTAATGGAACGAATTATTTTTTCTGGAACGAAAATAAATATCGATTATGCGTTGGATGAATATTTGGATGAAGACGATCAAGAAGAAATTTACGATTATTACATGGAAGCAGAAACAGATAAAATTCAAGATGCTTTAGATGAGTTCGATGGGAATTATGACGAAGATGAATTGCGTTTAATGCGAATTAAATTTATTAATGATGTAGCAAATTAAAATTGCATTTTTTCTATAGAACAAAACAAAAGAGGATAAAATTATTTTTATCCTCTTTTAACATTGGGTCAGTTTGTAATTAAAATTTGAGTACTCTTTTTATGCAATCCGTTATAAATAGATTTGTTAAAACTGATATTTCTTATCAATAGCGTACCTAACCAATTCATTACCAGAAGATAAGTCTAGTTTTAAAATCATGTTTTTTCTGTGTGTATCTACAGTCGATTTTGCGATAAACAATTCTGCAGCTATTTCTTTAGACGTTTTACCATTTGCAATTAAATGTAGAATCTCTTTTTCTCTATTCGATAAAACAACTTTTTCTGATGAGCCTACAGTTACATTTTCAACGATATAACTATTCATAAAATTAAAGGCAACATTAGGGTCAAAAAAAGTTTCTCCTTTTGCAACCGTTTTAATTGCTTTAGACAACATTTTAATCCCAGAATTTTTTAAAAGATAACCCGTCGCCCCAGCATCTAACATTTGTTTGATTGCATTTGGCTGATCAAACATTGTCATTGCTAAAACGTAAATATGCGGGAATTTTTTCTTGATTTCTTTAGTAGCTTGAATCCCATCTTTTATTGGCATTCTAATATCTGTAATTACTACTTTTGGTTGTTTTAGTGCAACTAATTTTACCAAAGCTTCACCATCATTTACAGTTCCAATAATATTAAAATCGTCATCATATTCAAAAAAAGATTTTACACCATCTATTAACATTTGATGATCTTCCGCCATAATAATTGTAATCATAATTTGTTAATTTATTCAAAAATAATGTTTTAGTTTTTATGATAACTCCTTACGTATAGGTATTTGCCTACTTACTAAATTTAAAAGAAGCTTTCAATTAGATTGAATTTTGTAGCTGAAAAGGAAATAGTTTACTGATTGTCAGTAAAAAAATCATAATTCTGTAAATTGTTTCAGTTAAATAACATGTTTATTTGATTACAAAAATAAAATTTTGTTTTATTCTGCATAAAAAACCTCCGTTAGGTCTGCAAAATCTGTAGGATAAATTCTCAAGACACTCTTAATTATTTCCCGCTGATCTCACAGATTTTCGCAGATTTTTTGTTAGTATGATTGAAAAAGGATTTACAGATAAATTTTTTATCAATAATTATTGTATTTAAAAATACGAAAATAATTAATTAATTGGTTCTTGATACAATTCCGATAATAAATGTGATTTACTAGAATTGCCATAAATTAGTATTAAGCTTTAATAAAATAGTATCACATCGAGTGATTTTGCTTTTTGCAAAATTATATTGAGATGCTTTAATTCACAAAACTGAATTATAATTTTTTAATAAAATTGTTTTTACATGATGTAAAAAAGGTATTTGTATTAACTACTAATTTAAACTTTCAATTACTTTAAACAACAGGAATATTTAAAATAATAGAACTTCCTTTGCCAAGTGTTGCATCAATTTCAAAAGTACCTTTTAAGTGTTTTATTCTCGTTTTTATCGATGCTAAACCCATTCCAATTTTTAAATCTATTTTCTTCACATCAAAACCTTTTCCATCGTCTTGAACAATAATGTTTAAATTTTCTTTAAATTGAGAAATGTTAATGGTAATGTTTTTTGCTTCTGCATGTTTTAATACGTTGGTTGTCAACTCTTGAATAACGCGGAAAATAATAATTTCTAAACTATTTTCTAAACGTTTGTTCAGTCCAAAATCAATCACTTCAATAGTTATCTTATCTGCTGATGAAATTTTTTCTGCCATCATTTTAACGGCAGTTAATAAATCTTGATTTGCAATTACACCCGCATTTTTAGAATGAGCAATACTCCGCACTTTTAAATACGCTTCATCAATTAACGTTTCTGTTTTATTAAATAATTCAGTTTGATTTATTTTTTTCTTCTCTCGGTTTATTTTTAAATTGTCAAAATGCAATTTTAAAGTAGCCAAGACACTACCTAAATTATCATGTAAATCTTCTGCAATAAGTTTACGTTCTTTTTCTTGCCCATCTATCATTGCATTTATCGTGGTAATTTCTTGTTCTTTTAACCGCGTTAGATTTTTCTGTTTTTCTAACTCTTCCTGTTGTTGGGCTAAAATTCTTTTCTTTTTAGAATTTTTTAATGTCAATGTTGCAATTGTTCCAGCTAAAAGAATAAAAAGTACAGCACCAAATAATAAATTTCTATTTTTAATCCTTTTTGCATGTGTTTCAATATTTTCTTGTTTTAACTGAAGATTCTCTTTTTCTTTTTTTTCAGTTTGATATTTAATTTCAATATCTTCTACTTTTTCTATTTGTGATTGATTTTTTACAATATTATTAAGAGAATCATATTTTTCAAAATATAATAACGCATTTCTGTAATTATTTAAGCTCTTGTAATTCTCTGATAACGCATTATAAATTTTGAGTTCTAATTCTTGAAAATTATCGAGTTTAATATTTTTTAATGCGGTTTGTAATTCTTCATTTTCCGTTATGAAATCGTTTTTTCTTTTTGCAATTATTGATAAATCGAAATGAATAAAAGCTAATGTTCTTTTGGAAGTATATTCATTAATTGCTTTTTGATTGTAATAATATGCAGAATCTACATTATTGTAGTGGTTTAAGTAGATTGAACCTATGTTTTGATTTATAGAATTTACATCTCGTTTTGATTCCATACATAAAAGGGCTTCTCTAAAATTTTTCATTGCTTTTTCTGGGTCGTTATTTCTATCATAATACACAGCCAAACTATTGAGACTATACGGAATTCTATTTTTTAACTTCCCTCTTTTTGATTCTCTAACATATAATTTTAAATATATTAATTCTTTATCTTTTGACCCAATTTGTCTATACAAAGAATTTAAACCAGAATAAATAAGTGATTTATTATCAAAGTATTTAGTTGAATCTGTTTCGTAGAAATTTAATGCTTTGATATAGTAAATAGCACTAGAATCTAATTTATTTTGTGCTTTTTTTAAAAAAGCAATATTAATATAATGATCTGCTATTGTCTTTTTGGAAAGTTTATTTTTATAGCTATTAATTTTGTAAACTTCTAATTGACAACTATCAAATTCTTGTTTTATATAATAATAAAAAAAAGTGTTTTTATTCAATAAAAATCTATCTTCAAAAGAGGATAAATTTTTTGAGGATAAAATTTTTATTAATTTTTTTGACTTCTCTATTTGCCTATATTTTATAGCTAATTTTATCGAATCATTAAGGCTTTCAACAGATAATTCTGTTTGACAAAAAATAGTTAATGGAAATATGTAAAAAATAAATTTTATAAAATGTAGTTTCAAATTTCAGTAAATATTAAGGTAAGAATGGAGGATATGTTGGTATTGGATCTGTTGGTATTCCTCCGTGCCTAATATCACTTCCAATTTTATTAGAGTTTATTATACCTATAAAAACAATTTCTTTTTTAATTATTTGAGATGAAATTTGTTTATAATTTTTGCACTCGATAATAAGTTGTACAATAATATCTTCACCTGTAACTTCAGGCTCTAGCGTGTTTATTTCTATGCAAAATTTTCCTTGATGCGTACTGAAAGTTAATTTATTATCTATTTGAGTGTTCTCGTAGGATAAAAAATATATTACAAGTAATTTCTCGTCTTTATCATCAATGATAATTCTGCTGTGAGGGGCATATTTAGAATTTAGTAAATCAGTGTAAATCCCTAAAGTGTCTCCAACTGTTGAAATAGTTTGTGTTTTGTACTTTCTAATTATCATAGTAGTCAGTTTTATAAATTAATAATACTCCAAATATCTAAAAGATTCAAAGCAAAAACATACCTACAAGTAGGTATATTTCTTTAAAAGTAAGTAAAATAAAACTATAAAGT
>Ga0209491_10000039_pt1 | contig 198172 bp, 154 predicted proteins | sample BON02_FD_187213 | JGI IMG/M metagenome (GOLD analysis project Ga0209491, IMG submission 187213) | Freshwater microbial communities from Lake Bonney liftoff mats and glacier meltwater in Antarctica - BON-02 (SPAdes) (version 2) | ecosystem: Environmental > Aquatic > Freshwater > Ice > Glacier... | reverse complement strand
GTCCTGTATGTCCCTGTAAATTCCCGTACCCGCAATCGTCCGGGAACTTGAGTTCACCAGCGCCGAAGCGGGGAATCTGAAGGTGAGGGATCCGGGCGAGAGAAGGGGATGGTCCCACCAGCGACGAGGGATCGTCGCGCTCCGGCGAGGGAGACGGGACAACAGAATCTCATGCTCCGGCAAGGGAGGCGCTGGCGTAATTATTAGCCTGTCCCCGCCCCCGCCAAGCCTGTCCCCGCCAAGCCTGTCCCCGCCAAGCCTGTCCCCGCCATCGGTGACAGTATCACGATCAGCGTGGGGGTGAGGCAGGTCGGGGGGACAGGCTCGAGGCAGGTCGGGGGGACAGGCTCGTGGTCTGTCGATTCAGGTTTTCCCATCGTCCTCGCGGAAGGTGATGGGAATTCCCGGCTCTCCCAACCCCGGGCCAAAATGGCGCAAGTGCGACATTTTGGCGCTCCTGGATGCAGAGATCGCGCCACATCGACGCAGCAAAAAAGGGACAGGCAATTTATTGGCTGGTATTATTTTATTGTAACGCGTTTATTGATAGGAGGTTGAGTTTGAATGCACTCGTCTGGCACAGCGAATGCGAAGGTCGTTTGTAGGAAACAAAGAGAACCCCCGTTCTCGAAACAACAACGAACTTCCAGAGAATAGAACTGATTTAGTATGAGCAAGATTTTGGGAATTGACCTTGGAACCACGAACTCCTGCATGGCCGTCATGGAAGGTGGTCAGGCGGTTGTGCTGGAAAATGCAGAGGGTGCCCGCACCACTCCGTCCGTCGTGGCGTTCACCAAAGACGGCGAGCGTGTCGTCGGTCAGGCCGCCAAGCGCCAGGCCATCACCAATCCGAGAAACACGATCTTCTCGGCCAAGCGACTGATCGGCCGCAAGTTCGACGAGCTTTCCGAAGACGAAAAAAGGACTCCCTACACCATCGTGAAGGCGTCCAATGGAGATGCCCACATCCAAGTCGAGGTCGGCGGCACCACCAAGACTTACAGCCCGCAGGAGATCTCCGCGATGATACTCTCCAAGCTCAAGGCCGATGCCGAGGCGAAACTTGGCGAGACCATCACCGAGGCCGTCATCACCGTTCCCGCTTATTTCAATGACTCCCAGCGCAATGCGACCAAGGCCGCCGGTGAGATCGCCGGCCTCGATGTGAAACGCATCGTGAACGAGCCCACCGCCGCCGCTCTTGCCTACGGTCTCGATAAGAAAGGCGAAGAGAAAATCGCCGTGTATGACCTCGGCGGGGGGACTTTCGACATCTCCGTCCTTGAAATCGACGAGGGCTTCTTTGAAGTGCTCGCGACCGACGGCGACACCCAACTCGGTGGTGACGACTGGGACAGCACTGTCATCAAGTGGATGGTCGACGGATTCAAAGCCGATACCGGCATCGAACTGAGCGGTCAGCCTGACGCCCTCCAGCGCATTAAAGAGGAAGCCGAAAAAGCCAAGATCGCGCTTTCCTCCTCGCAGTCCTACGAGATCAATCTGCCCTTCATCACCGCCGATCAGACCGGACCGAAGCACATCCAGAAGACTCTCACCCGCGCCGCTCTCGAGCAGATGACTGATCATCTTTTCGAGCGCACCAAAGGCCCGGTCAAAGCCTGTCTCAAAGAGGCCGGCGTGACTGCCGGTGAGATCGACGAGCTCGTCCTCGTCGGCGGCATGACCCGCATGCCCAAGGTTGTCGACACGGCCCGCGCTCTCGCCGGTAAGGATCCTCACCAGGGCGTCAATCCCGATGAGGTCGTCGCCGTCGGTGCCGCGATCCAGGGCGGAGTTCTTGCGAAAGACCCTTCGCTCGGTGATGTCGTTCTCCTCGACGTGACCCCGCTTTCTCTCTCCATCGAGACGATGGGTGGTATTGCCACCGCGATGATCGAGCGCAACACAACGATCCCGGCGAAGAAGTCGCAGGTCTTCTCGACTGCCGCCGACAACCAGCCCTCCGTCGATATCGTTGTTTGTCAGGGCGAGCGCAAGCTCGTCGCCGACAACAAAATTCTCGGGAACTTCCGCCTCGACGGTATCGGCACTGCGCCCCGCGGACTGCCCCAGATCGAGGTGACCTTCGACATCGACCGCAACGGAATTCTCAAGGTCTCCGCGAAAGACAAGGGCACCGGTAAAGAGCACCACATCTCCATCGAGGGCTCGAGCGGTCTCAGCGATGAGGAAATCGAAAAGGCCAAGCGCGAAGCCGAGGAGTATGCCGAAGCCGACAAAAAGCGTCTCGAGAGCATCGAAGTCCGAAACATCGCCGACAACGCCGTCTACACCGTGAAGAAGCAGCTCGGTGAACTCGGTGAGCAGCTCCCCGCCGACGCCAAGTCCGAGATCGAGGCCTCCGTGGCCGCGGTCGAGGAGGCGATGAAAGGTGACGACACCGACGCGATCCGCTCCGCGACCGACGCTCTCCAGTCCAAATTCGCCGAGATGTCTGCCGCCGCCCAGCAGGCCGGTCCCGGTGCCACTGCCGGAGCTGATTCCGGTGAAGGCGACGGAGAGGCCGCTGAGCCGAAACACGCCAAAGGCGACGTCGTCGACGCTGAATTCGAGGAGGTCACCGAAGACAAATCCTAACAACCCTTTTTCCCGGTTCTCTCTTAGTAGGGGATCGGGATTCTCTTTCCACAGGTCGTCGGCCCGCTCCTGAGTCCGCTATTTTTTTGATACCAGCGGCGTTCCCAGCGAACTGCGGAATTTCAACCACAAAACAAAAGAAAAACCAAGAATCCTAACCACATGGCTACCAAAATCACACCCCTGGGAACTCGCGTCCTAGTGAAGCGCATCGAGCTCAACGAGCAGAAAACTGACGGCGGCATCTTCCTTCCCGATACGGCGAAGGAAAAACCCCAGGAAGCTGAAGTCATCGCACTTGGCACTGGCAAAAACGACGAAGGCGAGATCATCGAATTCTCCGTCAAAGTGGGCGACAAAGTGCTCATCTCCAAGTACGGCGGTACCGAAGTCAAAGTCGGTGGCGACGAATGTGTTCTCGTGAACGAGAGCGACATCCTCGGGATTCTTTCCTGAAGACCAGAGAGGGTTGAGTCAACGACCTGACCCCGTTTCATTTAACTAACAAAGATACCTCTATTATATTATGGCTAAACAACTGACATTCGACGAAGAAGCACGTCATGCTCTCCTTTCCGGTGTGCGCAAGCTCGCCAGGGCCGTCAAGGCGACCCTCGGGCCGGCCGGACGCAACGTCATCCTTGACAAAAAATTCGGCAGCCCCACGATCACCAAGGATGGTGTCACGGTGGCCAAGGAAATCGAACTCTCCTGTCCTTACGAGAACATGGGAGCCCAGCTCATCAAGGAAGTCTCTTCGAAGACCTCTGACATCGCCGGCGACGGCACCACGACGGCGACCGTCCTTGCCGAGGCCATCTTCAGCGAAGGTCTCCGCAACGTGACCGCCGGTGCCAACCCGATCAGCCTCCAGCGCGGGATCGCCAAAGCGACGGCCGCTCTTGTCGAGCAGCTCAAGAAGATCTCGACCGAAGTGACCGACACCAAGGAGATCGCCCAGGTCGCCACCGTGTCCGCCAACTGGGACACCGAGATCGGCAACATCATCGCTGACGCGATGGACAAAGTCGGCAAAGACGGCACCATCACGGTGGAAGAAGCCAAGGGAATCGAAACCACTCTCGAAGTGGTCGAAGGGATGCAGTTCGACAAGGGCTACCTCTCTCCCTACATGGTGACCGACACCGAGACGATGACCGTCGATCTCTCCAACGTGCTCGTCCTCATCCATGAGAAGAAGGTTTCAAACCTCAAGGACATGCTTCCTCTTCTTGAGAAAGTGGCTCAGAGCGGACGTCCGCTTCTTATCATCGCTGAAGATGTCGAGGGCGAAGCCCTCGCCACCCTCGTGGTGAACAAGATCCGTGGTACCCTCAGTGTTGCTGCCGTCAAGGCTCCCGGATTCGGCGATCGCCGGAAGGCCATGCTCGAAGACATCGCCATCCTCACCGGTGGTCGTGTCATCACTGAAGACCTCGGCATCAAGCTCGAAAACGTGTCCCTCGAAGACCTCGGCACCGCCAAGTCGATCAAGATCACGAAAGAAGACACCACTATCATCGAAGGGGAAGGCTCCAGCGAAGCGATCAGCGGTCGTGTCTCGCAGATCCGTCGCCAGATCGAAGAGACCACCTCCGACTACGACCGTGAGAAGCTCCAGGAGCGCCTCGCCAAGCTTGCCGGTGGTGTTGCTGTCATCAGCGTTGGTGCTGCCACCGAAACCGAGATGAAAGAGAAGAAGGCGCGCGTCGAAGACGCCCTTCACGCTACTCGTGCCGCGGTGGAAGAAGGTATCGTCCCCGGCGGCGGTACTGCCCTCATCCGTGCCCAGGCCGGTCTCGGTGACCTTGGTCTCGTCGGCGACGAAGCCACTGGTGCCGAAATCGTCAAGCGCGCCATCGAAGCTCCGCTCCGCCAGCTCGCCGCCAACGCCGGACGCGAAGGCGCCCTCATCGTTGAGAGGGTGAAGAACGAAAAAGGTAACATCGGTTACAACGTCGCTACCGACACTTACGAAGACCTCGTGAAGTCCGGTGTCGTCGATCCGACCAAGGTGACTCGCAGCGCTCTTCAGAACGCCGCGTCGATCTCCGGCCTGCTCCTCACCACCGAGTGCCTCATCGCCGATCTTCCCGAGAGGGAAGCCGCCGGTGGTGACCACGGTCACGACCACGGCATGGGCGGCATGATGTAATCGTCTGCCTCCCGTTTCTTTCGAAGAAACAAATTCAAAGAACCGGACGTGTCGAAAGGCGCGTCCGGTTTTTTGTTTTTGGCGGAAGCGGCGATCGTAAAAGAGGTAGCGAAAAACGTGAGTTTTACGGGCGAAAGCATCGGCCGCCGAAGGTCTCACGACCTCCGCTACGGGAAGCATCGCGCGCAAAAGGCCCTTTGCTCCTTCGGTTTTCTTCCATGCCACTGGCGTCAATAGGGTTGATTGAATGCGGTAAGAGGGTTGAGTTCGCCTCGTGGAAATGCTACACGGATCCCCCGACCCGAATCATGAAAGCCTATTCCCTCCTCTATCTCGCCCTCCCTTTGAGCCTCAGCGCCGCCGATGTGACCGACATCGGAACGCGGCGCGAGATCTTCGTCGAAGACACGCTCATCGAGTCGGTCTCAGGAAAGGCCCGTCTTGAACTGCATCACCCCGAAGCCCGCGAGATCGCGCTGGAGCACGACGCGGCCTGGGAGGGGACGGGGAGTGGCTACCACAGCATCTTCCGCGACGGCGACATCTACCGCATGTACTACAAGGCCTGGCATCTCGAGGTGAAAGACGGCAAGGTCAACACCGGCACTCATCCGCTTTTCTGCTGCTACGCGGAGAGCGACGACGGCATCACCTGGCGCAAGCCGTCGCTGGGGCTGGTCGAGTTTGCGGGATCAAAGGAAAACAACATCGTCCTCGCGCCCGAGGAGTTCGCCAAGGTGAAGTCCGATCCGGGGCATCCGGCAGTTTTCAAAGACGAGAATCCGGCCTGCCCGCCCGAGGCGAAATACAAGGCCATCATCCGGTCCGCGAAGCCGCACGGGCTGCTCCTCTTTCAGTCAGCGGATGGATTGAAATGGTCGCTCGCCCATCCCGAGCCCGTCATCACCGAGGGGGCCTTCGACTCGCAGAATCTCGCATTCTACGATCCTAACATCAACGCCTACCGTGCCTACTGGAGGACCTTCACCGGCGGTAGGACCGATGGCGAAGAGTGGAAGCCTGAGGGAGTTCGGGCAATCCGAACGGCAGTCTCGAAGGATCTCGTGAACTGGGAGCCGTGGCAGGATCTCACCTACGCGGATTCGCCGGAGGAGGAGCTCTACACCAACGGGGTCAAGCCCTACGACCGCGCCCCGCATCTGCTCCTCGGGTTCCCGGCCCGCTATCTTGATCGTGGTTGGAGCGAGTCGATGAAGGCTCTGCCCGAGAAAGAGCATCGTGAGGCGAGGGCGGCGGCGAGTCCGCGCTATGGCACCGCGATCACCGAGGGCCTCCTCATGGCGAGTCGGGACGGGGTGCGATTCAAGCGGTGGAACGAGGCCTTCCTGCGACCTGGGATCGAGCGGGAGGGATCGTGGAACTACGGCCATCAATATCTCGCCTGGCACGCGGTCGAGACGAGAGGCAGCCTCGAAGGTGCGCCGAACGAGCTGTCTTTTTACGCGACGGAAAGTTACTGGACGGGGAAGAGCAGTCTGCTGCGACGTTACGTGCTGCGCCTAGACGGGTTTGTCTCGGTAAACGCGCCGATGTCGGGCGGGGAACTACTCACGAAGTCGGTCCGCTTTTCGGGAGAATCGCTCGCGATCAATTTTTCGTCGTCGGCTGCGGGCGGGATTCGGGTGGAGATTCAGGACGCCGACGGAAGGGCGCTCCCCGGCTATGCGCTCGATGACTGTCCGCCTGTCTTCGGTGATGCGCTGGACCGTGTCGTCGCCTGGAAAGGCGGCACCGACCTCACCGCTCTCGTTGGGAAGCCGGTGCGTCTGAGATTCGAGATGAAAGACGCCGACCTCTATGCCTACCGGTTCGCGGAGTGAGGTGGTGGAGGGACCTCACTTCACCCGCCGAATCGCGACATCATCGACCACGGCATTCCGCGGGACGGAGAGTCTGAGGAGGCGCTTGGTGGGGTGGGCGATGCCGGGGGAGCGAAAGCGGCCGACCTCGGCGCCATCGACCGTGACAGCCACTTCGTCGCCAGTGACCTGAACGATGAGATCGTGCCACTTCCCGACTTCGAGCGGGAGGGGAAAGATCTTGTCTTTTCCCTTGAGGGCGGATTCCTGCTCTGTAGTGAGGGGCGTCTTCGCCTCGCGGGCCTTCCGGATATCGAGGCGCATATTGCCGGTTTTCAGATCCTGACACTGCACTCTTTTCGGATCAACTTTGACCATGAAGAGGTGCCCGGCGTGGACTTCTTTGAACTCGAGGTCGGCAAAGTTGAGTCCGAGACTGTCCTTCGCGTCCTCGAGCATGAAGCGCAGGGCGACGGACCCGTCGGTGAAGACGGCGGGCTGCGTCACGGAGACGGCGTGGTCGGCCTGCTCGTGGATATAGATGTGCATGGCCCCGTCGCGGAGATCGACCTGCTTGTTTCCCTTTGCCCGGCTTTTGCTGTTCGTGCCCCAGTCTTTGCCGGGCTCGTCTTTCAGCTCCTGGGATTCGATACGCTCGAAGTTGTCTTCGAAGAGGATTTCGCCGGGCAGTTCGGCAAGGAGGAGGGAAGTGAGGGCGAGAGAGAGTATGAGCAGGTGCGGGAGTTGTTTCATGGGAATGTTTTAGAACAATCGGGGCGGGGAAGGGAGCGGAAAAATCACTTCTCTGTCATTTTGTAAACGCCGTCCCAGTCCTCTCCCGGAGGGGAAAGTTGCATGGTGCGGCAGCGTTCGGCCATGACGAGGGAGGGATTGGTCGCGATGCCGACGCCGGGTTGGAGGAGCTCGAGGACGGCGGATTTTGTGAATGTCAGGATGGCCTTGTCCCAGTCCTGCGCGAGATAGCTTTCGGTCGCGGCCGCATAGAGCTCTAGACAGTCAAAGGTGACCTGGTCGATGTTCGCCGTTTGCTCGATGACCTCGTAGACTTTGACCGGCAGGGTCCGCCCTTTGACGACGATCTGATCGAGGAAGCGGTAGGTGATGTCATCCCTGCAGCTGGGAAAGGGGAGTGAATCGCCAACCGGAGATCAGTCCACGCCCGGGGATTTTCTCCGGAAGCCCTCGCGAGGCGGGAGAAGGTGCTCCCGGGCCGTCTGCGGATGGATGTTCTAATCGAGCAGTGCCCCCCGGCCGACGAGAGCGCGGGCCGGTTTCACTTCGGGATCACGCTGACCCATTGATCGAGATTTTTGCCGGGATCACTCCACTGGCAGACCGGCGATCAGCTTCTCCAATCCCTTGATCGCTTCCTCTTCGTTGAGGATAGAGCCGTTGTATTCGACGATGCCTTCACGGTCGATGATGACCCACCAGGGTGTTCCGCGGGGTTTGTAGGCGCCGCTGATACCGGGGAACTCGGGGGCTTTGATATTGTGCCCGAAGGGAATCGTAAGCTCGAATTTTTCCGCCGTGACCTTGAGCTTGTCGGGGGTGTTGTCGAGGAAGCCCTCGAAGGCCGTCTGGATCGCCAGGAAGACGATCTCGTCATTGCCTTTGTATCGTTCGACGAGGTTCTTGAGGACGGGCAGTTCGCGCTCCTGCGAGGCATTGCACCAGTGCTGGAAAAAGAGCATCACGATAACTTTGCCTTTGTAGTCCGTGATCTCGAGTTCCTTTTTCCCCTCGGGCAGCTGATACCAGGTGCTGATATTGATCAGGGGGGCCTTCTGGCCCTCGATGCCCTTTTGAATCTCCTGCGCGGAGATAGCGAGGGGAGTGAGAGCGGCAGCGAGGATGAGGAGAAAACGGCGGGTATTCATTGTCTTTCGTTTAAAGGAGGTGAATCGAGAGAAGAGAGCACACTATTGCGGGCTTGCGGCGGAAATTTTGTCCGGTATTCTGAGCGTGATGAAAATACTCCCTGTTCTTCTTGTCTTACTTTCTACCTCTCTTTATACGGCCAAGGCCGGTCATCCTGAGAAAAACGCGGAAGGTTTTGTCACCATTTTTGACGGCAAAGACCTCTCCTCCATCGTCACAGAGGGGAACTGGCAGATCCAGGACGATGGCTCCCTCTCCCTCGTCCCGCGCGAGGGCGAATCGGGCTGGAAGCGTTACAACCACTACATCTGGCTCAAGGAGAAATACGCGGATTTCACCTTCGATTTCGAATACCAGCACGGAGCAGGTGGCAATTCGGGCCTCTATTTCCGCTGCGCCGACAAGATTGACCCGACCCTGAGCGGTTTTGAGGTCCAGATCCTCGACTCGCTCGGCAAACCCGATGCGGAAATGGGGCACCATGACAACGGCGGCGTCATCAAGACCAAAGGCGCCTCGAAAAACATGAGCAAGCCCGCCGGTGAGTGGAATCGAATGACCGTCACGATGAAGGGCAACCAACTCACTGTCGTCCTCAACGGCGAGACCATCCACGACCTCGACCTCGCCGCCGCGAAGGAAGCAGGGAAGGATCTGCCCGCCGAGGGCTATCTCTCGATTCAGGATCACGGACAACCTTTTCGCGTGCGGAATATCCAGGTGAAGCGTCTCTGAGTTTTACCGACTCTCTGCCACCAGTTCCCCACCACATCCATGGAACCCGAGATCGATCCCTTTCGTGAACCCCGCAGCGGATCCGGTGTGCTCGAGTGCAAGTTCAACGGGGAAAAAATCGCGATGATCCTGCGCCACGGCGATGTGCGGCAGGCGGCGAAGGACTGGCGAGCCTACAGCTCCGATGCCCCCTTCCGCGTCCCGATCCCGTCAGAGGAGGATGTGCGCACGATGCGACAACTGCCAATCGAGACGAATCCGCCCGAGCATACCGAATACCGCGCCCTCGTCGAGCCGTTCTTCCGCCGGGCCAAAGACCCCGAAATGATCGCCCGGGTCGAGGGGCTCATTTCTGGACTGCTTACCGAGGCCATTTCGCACGACTCCATCGAGGTGGTGAATGAGTTCGCCCTGCCGCTCCAGTCCCGTGCCCTCACCTACCTGCTCAACGTGCCCGAGACCGAGGCCGATACCTGGATCGGATGGGGAATCCACGTCTTCCGCGTCAGCGGCGGGGTGAAAAAGGGGATCGCCCTCGAGGAGTATCTTAACGGCCAGTTCGACCGTGCCGAGGCCGACCCCGGCGAGGACTTCTTCAGTGCCCTGACACAGGCCAGCTACCAGGGCCGCCCACTCACCCGGGAGGAGATGATGGGCTTCGCCAACCTCGCTTTTGCCGGTGGTCGTGACACCATCATTCACACGGTCTCCTCCGTCTTTGCCTATCTGGCGAGGAATCCGGCCGCGCTCGAGTTCCTGCGGGAAGATCCGGGCCGCATCACTCATGCGAGCGAGGAGTTCTTCCGCGTCTTCATGCCGCTGACCCACATCGGACGCGTCTGTCCCGTCGAGACGGACGTCAACGGCGTCACCGTGGCCGCCGGCGAGCGCGTTTCGCTTTGCTGGGCTTCGGCGAACCGCGATGAGACGGTTTTCAAAGACCCCGAAGAGATCCGCCTCGACCGCAAACCGAACCCTCACATCTCCTTCGGCTTTGGCAGCCACCTCTGCCTCGGTGCCCCGCACGCCCGGCTCCTTGTGCGAACGCTCCTGCAGAAATGCTGCGAAATGGTCGGGGAGATCACTGAACTCGCTTCCGAGGACAGGGTGGAAAAAGAGGAAGGGTATCAGCGTATCCTCGGTTTTGAATCGCTTGAGGTGAAGGTGTCGGGGCGGGAGTGATCGATCTCCTCTTCACGGAGCGGGAGTTTCTTCTGCTCTGTTCCCCACCCGCATCGAGGCCGAGGCGCTTTCTCGCGAGGCGAGTTCGTGCACAGTGATTTGCCACATCCCCGGGTCTTCGTTGGGCGCAAGGACGAGGTCGAGACGCATCGCGCCATCGTCGGTGGCGTGGTAACCGCTGCCCTCGGCGAGGCGACCGTTGGCATCGCGTATCTCGACCCGCAGCGGAATGACGGCCGGGAGCGCCTCGCCGGCGGGATCATTCACGGAAACGGTCAGGGGCACTTCGTCGCCCGGACTGGCCGAGGCCGGTGCGGTGACGGTCAGGCCGGCGATGGGACGGGGCAGGGTCATGAGAAGACGCCCGTCGCAGGGCCCTAGATCCACGGGGACCTGATGGTCCTTCGTCATTGGAACCTCGCGACCGGCGACGAGATCGTAGAGGTGCGCGGGAGGATTTTTAGCGAAGGTCAGTGTTCCAGCGGAGGGCAGCCCGTTTTCCATGACGAGTCTGTGCTGCCCCACGTAGCTGCCGAATTCGCGCCGGTCATTGAGGAGAAAATGGTAATCCGCCTCGCCCGCGTGGCGGGTCCGCACGAGGATCTCGGGCTGGTCAAGGGTGATCGGGCGCACGAGTCCGAGAGCGGAAAGTTGAGGTCCGAGCTCCGCGGCGAGGGCGAGGACTTTGCTTTTATCGAGGTCCGCCTTCTTCTCGCGTTTGAAGCTGGCGAGGGTGAGATCCGCTTTCAGGGCCGGGCAGAGAAATTCATCGGCGATCACCCTGCCGCCCGCCGCCTGCCAGGCGGTGATCGCTTTCACGAGCGGCTCGGTGAGGACATCGCATTCGGTCATGACAAGAAAGCGACGTCCGGAAAGGCCGTCGCGCAGCAGAGTCTCTTCGTAGAGGACATCGCAGCGCACGTGGGCGTGCTGGAGGGCGAGCCAGACATCGGCGGACCATCCCATATTGCTGCCGTAACCGCCGCGCCGGGCGAACATCTGCGAGGTGAAGCTCTCAAGAAAGGCGACTTCGGCGCGTGTGTCGGGGATTTTGAGGAGAGCGGGTCCGAGGGGTTCGACGATCTCTTTCACGAGCCGCTTCAGCTCGTGTTGGGTATGTTGATTGGTGTAACGATAGGCGCCGGGGCTGTCGGTCTCGACGAGGGACTGCCAGCCGTGGTACATGATGCCGCGTACCGGTCGGGAGAGCTTGGCCCAGAGCGCTTCGCGCAGGTGCATGGGCGCGATCGTGATGTAGGCGGCGTCGGGATCGTGGTCGATCCACGGCACCGGTTCACCGTTGCTCGCGCCGATCGGGGCGGTCTGTGAACGATACCAGATCAACTGCGTCATCTTCATCACCTCCTGCTCCTTGCCGCCCGCTTCGGCCATGGCAAAGAGCTGGTCGGTGCAGAGCCCGATGCGCTGGGGATCGGGGTAGGTGTAGGTCCAGTGCGAGAGCACATCGACTTGCCCGCCCGCGCCGGAGAGACTGGGCTGACGCACGGCGGGATCAAAGAAGGTGCGGAAGCCGGGGCGGGCGTTTTTCGTAAGCCCCTCGTGAAGCGCGGTGTGGAGCCCGTTCCACCCGTCGCCGACGGACCAGAACCAGCGATAGTATTTCAGCAGGGGGTGATCTGCGGGAATGACGCGGTCGGCGGGGAAATCTTTCAGCGTTTTCCAGTCGACACCCCAGCGGTTGACGACCTCGGGGGGAATCTCCCCGCCGGAAAAAGCGCGGTAGTTGGCCTGATCAATTTCGTTGAAAGAGGGAGCGGAAGCGTCGCGCACCTCGGTGTTGACGAGGGCCATGGTGAAGGCGGGATGATCGCCGTAGGCCGCCGTGACGGACTCGCCGACATTGTGGAAGAAGGGGGCGAACTCCGGAAGGGAGGCGCAGATATCCTGCCGGGGGTAGGGTTTGCCATCGCGCCCGACACGCAGGTGGGCGGGATCGGACTCCAGAATGTGCTTGGGCGAGACCGAGGCGACGACTTCGAGTCCGCTCGCGAGGGCTTCGTCGAGATAGCGACGGTTGCGGGCGAGATAGGCGGCGTCGCCGGGAGGGACGGCTTTCTTTTCTTTCCAGATCTCGCCGGCTAGGGCGCTGAGACCGATGAAGTGGGTGAAACCGAGCTCTTTCAGTCGGGGGATCTCGTCGCCGCCCGCACCCCACATGATCACCGGCATCCGGTCAGGAAGACGGGCGACGAGCGTATATTCGGTCTCGCGCGCAGTGCTGAGGACTTTTGGCATCGTCAGGTCGAGCCGGGCCCGGAAGATGTAGTCACCGGGCCGCAGAGTCGTGTCCACGGGGAAAGCAATAGTCTCTTCGAGGCCGGGCCCGAGGTCAGGCAGTGATACTGTCGAGCTCGCCCCGCCATCTGACCAACTGAGGTGGAGGCTCGCTCCGATGAGGGGTTCGCGACGAAGATTGGTGCAGACTACGGTGAGGGGTGCGGCCTTTTCGAGTCGCTGCCAGACGCTGCGCGGAGACTGGATCGAGAGCGAGACGGGTTCAAAGACGAGGACGCCCTGACAGATACGCACTTCATCAATCAGCCCGGGGAAACCGCCGTAGTTGCTCCCGATCCGATCCCCGATCGATAGCGGTTTGGTCCCCGGCACGGCACCCCCGACTCCGGGATGGTGGTGCCGCCCCGCACTCTGGCCGTCAATGAAAAAGCGGCCTTCTCCGGCCCCGTCGTAGGTGAAGGCCACATGACGCCACACCCCGGCCACGTATTTCGCCGGATCCGAATAAAATATCCGCGAGTCCGATCCGAAGCCGATCGAGACCCACATTCGGCGCATCCCCGACTTGTCGGCTTCGCCCATTTGCCACTGGTAGTCGGTGTGATCGACGTATTTTTTGTCGAGAAGGTAGCAGCGGAGCCGGTCTTCGAATTCGGCCTTCGGTGCGATCCACATCTCGAGGGAAAAGGCTCCGGTGAGGTTCAGGTCGGGGCGATGCGGGGTGACGGCGGCGTTCCGGTTGTCCTGAACGGGAAAGCCGGGAAAGGTCTCGAGGGCACCGCCGTTCCTGCCAGCCGCGTTGAGGATCGCGCCGCCCTCGAGAGTGAGGGTGTGTTTTTTTCCCGAGAGATCGGCGAGGGCCGTCTCCGGAGACGCTCCGTCAAAGGTCCAATAACCGACCACTTTTGTCCCGTTCGCATCGGCCCCGGTGTAGCCGGTCTCCCATTTCTCCATGAGCGGGGCTGCCTGCAACGAGGCGGTGAGGGACAGGACGAAGATTGAGAGCAGGGTCGGGGGAGCCATACGGTCATCGTAGGACAAAATTTTGCTTTCAGCATTCAAATCTTAGTTGCGGGGCAGGGGGCGAGTAGGGGAAATTGGCGATTGCGAAATGGCGATTCGTCGGCAACTTATCCTTTGAACGTCTCTCCCCATTTGCCTGTGCCTGATTCCCTTACCATTGCCAAGACCTGCGCCAAGTGCGCGGATGATATTCAGGCGGAGGACATCGTCGTGCTCGACTTGCGCGGGATCTCATCGATCGCCGATTATTTCGTGATCTGCACGGCAACTTCGGTGCCGCACTTAAAGGCCGTCAATCGTGACATCCGAGGCATGACCGAGGAAGCCCTCGGCGAAAAACCCCGCTCCGGCGAGGGCGAAGCGGCGAGTCTGTGGATGGTCCTCGACTACGTCGATGTCATCGTCCACATGTTTCATTCCGAGATCCGTGACCATTATTGTCTCGAAGATCTCTGGTCTGATGCGCCCCACGTGCCGCTCGATTTTCTGACCCCGCCGCCCGTCAAGAAATAACCCCGGGCACGAGACGCATGCGCATTGAAGTCGTCAATACGGGAAGCGAGCTGCTCCTCGGCAAAGTCATCAACACCCATGTTGCCTACTTCGGTCAGCAGCTCTTCAAGCTCGGCCTCCGCATCCAGCGGCAGACGACGATCCCCGATGGTGATGACATCCGCGTCGTTCTGAGTGAGGCCTTTCCGCGCTGCGACGTCATTCTCATCACTGGCGGGCTCGGTCCCACCAGTGATGACATTACTCGCGAAGTCGTCGCCGAGATGCTGGGGCGCACCCTGCTGCTCGATCAGTCCCTCCTCGACTTGATCAACGAGATGTTCCTCCGCCGCGGGCTGAAACAGAATCGTTTGAACGACCGCCAGGCGATGGTGCCCGAGGGCGCTCTCGTCCTCGACAATCCGCACGGGACCGCCCCGGGACTCTACCTGCCCGCCGATCCGCTCGCAGGATCGCCACATCTCTTTGTTCTCCCCGGACCGCCCCGCGAGCTGAGGCCGATGTATGAGACGCTCGTCGCTCCGGCGATCGCGGGACTCCTCGGCGCGGATCAGGTCGCACCGGAATGGCTTAATTTCAAAATCTTCGGGGTGGGGGAGTCATCGCTCGCCACGGCGCTGGAGCCGGACTTTGAAAAAATCCCGGACCTCGAGGTCGGATACTGCGCCCGGCTCGGTGAAGTCGATCTGCGCCTCATCGGGGCCTCTGCCGCAGTGAACGAGGCCGCTACGCTCGTCCGCGCCGGATTCGCCCATGAAATCGTGACCGAGTCCGAAGACGCCATCGAGCAGGTCATCCTTGAGCTGCTGCGCGGACGCGGCGAGACCGTCTCGACCGCCGAGAGCTGCACCGGCGGCTACCTCGCGAGCACCATCACCGACGTTGCGGGATCGAGTGAGATCTTTCAGCGCGGATACGTGACGTATTCGAACGAAGCCAAGACGGAGATCCTGGGTGTCCCGCGCGAGATCCTCGAAGCGCACGGAGCCGTCAGCAACGAGACGGTCGAGGCCATGGCGTCCGGCTGTCTCGCCGCGAGCGGTGCCGACCACGCCATCGCGGTGAGCGGGATCGCCGGTCCCGGTGGCGGCAGCGAGGCCAAACCGGTCGGGACCGTCCACATCGCCCTCGCTTCGAAAGAGGGAGGCGTCTTTTCGAAACGTTATTTCTTCCCAGTGGAGAGGATTAGCTTTAAAATGCGCGTTACCCGGCAGGCGCTCGACCTCCTGCGGCGAAGGCTGCTTGGCTTCCCGCTCGATTAATGAGTGTTTTTGGTGTAGGATTTCTGCCGGTTCGGGAAACTATTTTTTTCGTGTCGAGATTGGGCAAGTGACCGAAGCTGAGAGACTTGAAATGGACAGGGAGCATCAGGGCAAAAGTCGGTGGCAATTCCGGAGTGGATCGCGAGGTGTCTCAGTGGCCATCATCTCTCTGCTAGGTGCCTTTTCCCTCACGGCGCAGGCCCAGCTCTTCAACGGGGGTGGGCTTTTCAATAAAAAGACCGAAGCTCCCCGCGCCCAGACCGAAGACGAGATCGGTGTGCCAGTGCCCGTGACTGGCCGGGTCGAGGCGCTCAAGGGCAACGAAGTGCAGTTCGAGATCCGCGCCGAGTCGAAGACTCCGGGAGCGACCGTCGAGTTCCTCATCCGTGCCTTTCCCTCGGCCGGCAAGATCGTCTCGCTGGTGAGCAAGCAGAACGAGCGCAACAAGGCCATCGTGACCTACTACGCTGATCCTTCCTCCAGCGCCACTGCCGATGCTTTCGCTTTTGCGGTTCGCTACCGCGGCGGCCGCTACTCGGCCGAAATGCGCTACGACATCGACATCGTCGATCTGAAGACCGAGATTCAGGCTCCGCCCGAGATCGACTTCGGCGAGGTCATGGTGGGTGGCGAGGCGATCCGCGATATCACCATTCGCAACCTCGGGAACGGCTCGATGGAGCGTCAGATCTTCCTTACCCCGCCCTGGCATCTTGTCGATCCGGTGGACGGGAAGGTGAGCATCGGCCCACGCGGGGGGCGCGTCCTCAAGGTCGCCTTCCGGCCTGAGCTGATGGGCGAGACCAGTTATTTCCTCAGCCTCAGCCGCAGCAAAGAGGGCACGACCAAGCTGCTCGGCAAGGGAGGTGACCCTTTCCAGGTCGTGAGCGAGTCGCTCGAACTCACCATCGACGAGGCGAGCGGCGAGCGCCGCGGGAATATCGAGTTGCTCAATCCGGGGCCCAAGCCGGTAATGGTCGAGGCCCGCGCCAGCAATCGCCTGCAAAAAGGTCTCGCCGAGTCGTATCTTATCGCTCCCGGCAAAACGACGAAGGTCCCGGTCAATCTCGGAGCGACCGACACCGCGCCTTTTGATGGCACGGTGCAGTTTTTCCTCGCGAACGGGTATTCGAAAAGCGTCCGCGTTTTCGCCCCTGTCGTGCCAGCCCGCATCGAAGTCAGTGTGCCCAATGCGATCAGCTCCGAGGTGATCAACTTCGGCAAAGTCGAGGCGGGTCGCTCGACTGAGCGGGGGATCATCATCACCAACCGCGGCGGTCTCGCGGTCCCGCTCGAGTTCCACATTCCCGAGCCTTTCCGCCTCCTCACCAATCCCGGGCCGCAGCTCGGACCGCTCTCCGAGGTTTCGATCTCCCTCGGCGCGTTTCCCGCCTCCCCGGCGCGCGGCCCTGTCGATGTGACGATGAATGTCTTCGCTAACGAGCAGACAATCCCGGTGCGCCTCCTTGCCAACATCGTTGCCCCGACCGGGGCGGCTCCCCGCAAGAGTGGCCAAACGGCTTCGAATCTGCCCTCAAAAACGATGCGTCTCGTCTCGTCCTCACCGATCAGCCCGGCTGTCGCCGCTGACGCCCCCGGCGAACCTTCTCCGTCGGACACCATGCCCACCGGGGTCGTGCAGGCCGCGGTCGCCGCCACAACGACGGTGAGCCCCGGGAACGGCGGGACGGCTCTCGCCGAACCTGACGACGACTGGCTCGCCGATAACGACCCCACTCGACCCCATGCCGATGTCAGTCCTCTGGGATTCGTCAGTAGATCCATCATCGAGCGCAACGTCGATCCCGCCCTGCGCCGCCCCGAGGACCTCTCTGTCTTCGAAATCGAGAGCGATTCCATCATGATTGGCTGGACTGCGCCCCGGGATGTCGGTCCTGTCAGTTTTGATGTCGAGGTGCGCGGCCTTTTTGTCGATACTGGTTCAGGCATGCCGCAGAGCGTCTGGGCACCCTATCCTGCGGTGAAGTTTGAGCGCATCGATCGCCTCGTGAAGGCGGAGATCGGCAAGTTGAATCCGGCGAGTCAATATGAGTTCCGCGTCGTCCTCACGACTCAGGATGGCAGAAGTTCACCTCCCTCCGAGGCTCTCTCTGCGCAGACAGAGTTGCCGATGGACTGGACCTATATCTACCTATTCCTCGGTCTCGCGCTCCTCGTAGGTATCGGGCTTATTACTTGGAAGGTCATACGCGACCGGCGTCCCGAGGTATATCAGACGCAATACGTCGATGTCTGAGATCAGGCGGCCCCGGTCTTGCGGCAGTCGCTGCAATATTCGTGGCCCTCGGCGGTGACGCGGAACTCTCTCTCGGGATGGGTCTTTTCCGTTGCCCCGCACGATTCACACTCGTGGAAAGAGCTTTCGGCTCCGGATGTCTCTTTCTCAAAGCGATGACGCCGCACCGTCGCCCTGGCCTGCTGACGGTAGTTGAGGATGAACCCCGGGACGAAGGTTACGAGGTAGGGAGCCATTCCCACGAGGACGATGCCGCCGACGATGAAAGGCGCCGGGCTCGTCAAGATCATCGCGACGAGGAAGGTCGCATTGACCCAGCCGAGCCATTTCGCCTTGATCGGGATGATGCCGAAGAGGTGGATGATCTGGTTCGGGAAGAGCGAGGCGAAAGCGAGAAAGACCGCTGAGTAGAAGATGCTGTTGAGGAGGCTACCCGCACCCGACGCGTCCGGGATGAGACCCGCCAGCGAGAGGAAAAGGACCGAGGCGAAGACGTAGAGATTGAGCCTGAAGCTGTCCCACTCGGACTCGAGACCGTCGTTGATGAAGAATAGGAAGAGCGCGGTGATGAGCACGAAAAGCACATTCTGAGCCATCGGAACCATGACCCAGGTAAAAACCCGCCAGACCTCGCCTGAGAGGATCGCTTCGCGGTCGAAAATGATCCAACTGATTAGGTCCGGAGAGATCAGGGACAGCGCCCACGAGAGTACCTGGAACCCCGCGATCCAGCGGAGGATCTTCGGTAGAGCGAGCTTGCCGAAGCTTCTTTCGAGCTGGTTGATGACACGGTTGCCCGTTTCGTAAATCATGGGGGAAGTTGCGGGGGATCGCGAGGAATTCAAACGGCAAGTTCTTCAAAAGGCCTCTCTCCCCGTTGACTTCGAACGCGCCGGACCGACACTCGGTTATGGAAAAATCCCCCCTCCATTCGCTCCACCTCAGTCTTGGAGCGCGCCTCGCGCCCTTTGCCGGCTGGGAAATGCCGATTCAGTACAGGGGGATCGTGAGTGAGCACGAGGCCGTGCGAAAGTCGGTCGGGGTCTTCGACATTTCCCACATGGGCGAGTTCGAAGTGAGCGGACCCGGGGCAGGGGAGTGGCTCAACGGGCTGCTCACGAATGACAATCGCGTCCTCGGCGACGGGCAGGGGCAATACACCCTGCTCCTCAATGAAGAGGGCGGAGTCATCGACGATCTCATCCTCTACCGTATCACGGCGAAACGTTATTTCCTCGTCGTGAACGCCTCCCACATCGCCGATGATTTCGCCTGGATGCAGGCCCGGCTGCCCACCGGCGGTGTCACCCTGATCGACCGCAGCGGGGAGTTCGGGGCCGTCGCGGTGCAGGGTCCGAAAAGTCTCTACCTCTGGACCGATCTCGCTCCCGGTCTCGTCCTGCCCGAGCGCAACGGGATCATCATCTATGACGCTCGCGGCGAACTCATCCTCTGCCGCACGGGTTACACCGGCGAGGATGGCTTTGAACTCTTTGTCCCCGTCGAACAGATCAGCCACTGGTTCGACCAACTCGTCGCCAGCGGCGCGATTCCCTGCGGGCTTGGGGCGCGTGATACCCTGCGTTTGGAAAAAGGATTCCCTCTCAATGGCTCTGATCTCGACGAGACCCATACGCCGCTCGAGGCCGGGCTCGGGTTCTTCGTAAAACTGGACAAGCCCGGAGGATTTGTCGGACGCGACGCTCTCCTCGCGCAGCGGGACGCCGGGCTCCCGACCAGGCTCGCCGCGATCCGTCTCAACGAGAAAGCGCCGCCGCTGCGGCATGGGTATACTGTGCTCGCGGCCGATGGAGAGACGAAGCTCGGAGAGCTCACGAGCGGCTCCCTTTCCCCCGGACTGGGTCTTGGCATCGGGATGGCTTATTTACCGAGCGCCCATGCCGCCGTCGGGGCAGAGGTGATGGTATCGATCCGCGAGAAGCTCTATCCCGGGCGGGTCGTGAAGAAGCCTTTTGTTTGAAGCACGACTCAGGGGATTTTTGTATTACCGATTGGCCCGGCCGGAATCGGCTCGGCCACTAACTCCCGTCGCGGGCCCGGAGCAAAGACACGATCGGGAGCATGGGCTCTGCGGAAGGCGATGCCGAAGTTCCCCGCCTCGCGCCAGCCGAAGTACTGATCGAAATATTTCCCCTGACGGCTGTAGAAGGGCAGGCGCAGCGGGCCGGCGTGGATCGTGGCGAGATTGACCCGTCCGTCGCGGTTCCAGACCTGCCCCGCGTCGCGGCCGTAGCGCACGTAGTCGCGGTCCGCCACGCCGATGACGTAGAAGGTGAAATTGTGCCCGGGATTGCGAAGGGCGTAGGTGAACTTGCGCCACTCGTGTGACTTGTCGGGCTTCCACTTCGAATCGTAGTCCTCATCCTCGTTCCCGAGCCACCAGATCGGGTTGAGTTTTTTTAGCCCCACCTTTCCATGCTCGCGTGGTTTGCCGTAGTGAACGCCGCGATCGCGAACCCTCTCCGCCGCCGGCACGTAAGTTTCGCCCGGGACGAGCGCGCAGGAGGAGAAAGTGATCGTCGCGAGAGCCAGGGAAAGGATCCGGACGAGGCGGGGGACTGGGGAGTTCATGAATCGGGCGAAAGATACGCTGTTGAGGAGGGTATTTGCAAGCGCCTTGGCTTGGTGCCACCAGGGGGGGCGACACTCCTGTCGCCCGGCAAGAAGTGGGCGCAGGATCGGTGAGAATCGACAGAGTGGGACAGGAGTGTCCCACCTCCTTGGGTCCCTCACAAGGAGGGGCGACACTCCTGTCGCCCGGCAAGCCCGGCGCGCTGGATTGGTGGGCGACGAACGAGTGGGACAGGAGTGTCCCACCTCCTTGAGGCATGATCGAGCTAAGGGTTGAAAAAGTAAATGCGATCTGGTCCGCGACCTTGCAAAAGGCGATCAATCTTCCAGATTCTAACCTATGAGGAGTCTCCACTACACCCTTCACCGTGAGAATTTGGACTACGTCGCTCAATGCCTGGATTTTGACGTTTCAAGCTTCGGAGCCTCGAAGGAAGAGGCACTGGAGATGCTACGGGAGGCAATCGAACTTTACCTTGAGGACGAGGGCGGGGACTCCCCCCATATTTCAGAAGTCTCGGTTGGCGAGTTGTCCATCGCCTGAACTGCAGAGACGGTCATGCCGAGGTGTTACTCTTCAGATGAGTTCCTGAAAATTCTGAAGGAACATGGCTTCAAGTTTGTGTCACAACGCGGCAGTCACTCGAAATATCGTGATAGCTCCGGTCACACCGTGATCCTTCCTCATCCGCGCAAAGACATCCCCGTCGGCACAGTTCGTCAATGATTCGTCAAAGTGGCTTGCCAAAGGAAACGTTCGAATGAGCGAGCATTGGTGCGTTAGTATCGTTCCAAAAAAGCCCGGCTAACCCGAGAATCGCATTTGTAACGAGCCGATAATTCGGTTTGTTGACCTCGTTTCCCATCCAGTCCATGAACGCCCCCGACCACCTTCACTTTTCCCAGTCACATGAATGGGTTGATGCCACGACACCGGAGTCCGCTTCTGTCGGGATCAGCGACCACGCGCAGGAGGAGCTCACCGACGTCGTCTATCTGGAACTCCCCGCAGTCGGTCGCGTCGTCACCAAGGGCGAGGCCTTTGCGGTGATCGAGTCGGTCAAAGCGGCCAACGACATCTATGCTCCCGTCAGCGGTGAGATCGTCGAGGTCAACAGCGCCCTCGCCGAGTCGCCCGAGGCGATCAACGAAGATCCCTACGGCGCCGGCTGGATGGTGAAGATCAAGCTTTCCGATTCTGCCGAACTCGATGCTCTCATGACCGGGACCGCCTACCGTGAACACCTTTCCTGACTCCGCCACCGCCTTCGCCGACCGCCATCTCGGGCCATCGCCCGACGAACTCGGGAGCATGCTCGCGACGCTCGGCTACGGGGATCTCGACGGGCTCATCCGTGACGTCGTTCCTGCCGATCTCCTCCAATCGCAGCCTCTTGCGCTGCCGACGGCGCTGAATGAGACCCTCGCGCTCGCTCGCCTGCGGGGGATCATGGGAAAAAACGAGGTCTACCGTTCCTTCATCGGGCGGGGCTACTACGACACCGTCACTCCCGCCGTGGTGCAGCGCTGCGTTCTTGAGAATCCCGGTTGGTACACGGCCTACACTCCCTACCAGGCGGAGATCTCGCAGGGGCGGCTAGAGGCTTTGCTGAACTTCCAGACGCTCATCACCGAGCTTACTGCGATGCCCGTGGCCAATGCCTCGCTCCTCGACGAAGCAACCGCCGCTGCCGAGGCGCTAGCTCTCGCGGCGGGAACGCGGAGCAAAGGGAAACGTTTTTTCGCGAGCGATGACTGTTTTTCCCAGACTCTCGACGTGCTGAAGACTCGGGCCGAACCGCTCGGTATCGAGATCGTGGTGGGCCGGCCCGAGACCTTCGACTTCGCGGCGGCGGGTGAGGAAGTGATCGGCGTGCTCCTTCAGTATCCGGGTGACTCCGGGGCGGTCACCGATTTTTCGGATGTCGTCAACGCCTGCCATGCCGTCGGCGGACTCGTTGTCGTCGCGGCGGACCTGCTCGCTCTCACGCTTTTAAAACCGCCCGGCGAGTGGGGCGCGGACATTGTCGTCGGCAGCGCCCAGCGTTTCGGGGTGCCCCTCGGATTCGGCGGGCCTCATGCCGCCTTCATGTCCTGCACGGAAGTACTAAAACGCCGCCTTCCCGGTCGTCTCATCGGCGTCTCAAGAGATAGTGGAGGACGCACCGCCCTGCGACTCTCGCTTCAGACCCGCGAGCAGCACATCCGCCGGGAAAAGGCGACCTCGAACATCTGCACCGCTCAGGTGCTCCTCGCGGTGATGGCCGGATTCTACGCGATCTATCACGGACCCGTTGGTCTCCGCCGGATCGCCGGCCGGGTCCATGTCGCGACCGCCTCCCTCGCTGCGGCGCTGAAAAAGGCCGGCTACACCCTGAAAAACGAGACCTTTTTCGACACCCTCACCGTGCGAGTGCCTTCGGAAAAGCGCGAGCAGATCCTCGCCCGTTCGGTCCATGTCAGGATCAATCTGCGGCAGGATCAGCCCCATGCGCTCGGCTTCTCTCTCGACGAAGTGGCCATCGAGACGGGGGAATGGCGAAAGCTCTTTTCAGTCTTCGGGCTCGACGAGTTGTCACCAGACGCAGCCGCCCTGCCGGAGCCCCTCGCGCGAACCTCCGAATTTCTACAGCAGGCCGTCTTTCATCGTTACCACACCGAGACCGAACTGCTGCGCTACATCCGTCGACTCGAAGGCAAAGACATCGCCCTGAACTGGAGCATGATCCCTCTCGGCTCCTGCACGATGAAGCTCAATGCCGCGTCCGAGATGATACCGCTGGGCTGGCGCGAGGTCAGCGGGCTCCATCCCTTCGCTCCGGTGGGGCAAGTCAGTGGTTACCTCGAGATGATATGCGAGCTGGAGTCGTGGCTCGCCGAGATCACCGGCTTCGACGCGGTCAGCCTGCAGCCTAATGCGGGATCGCAGGGCGAATACGCGGGGCTGCTCGCGATCCGGCGTTTTCACGAAGCGGGCGGGGAGTCGGATCGTAAAGTCTGCCTCATCCCCATGTCCGCCCACGGGACCAATCCGGCGAGTGCGGTGATGGCCGGCTTTGAAGTCGTGCCGGTCGCCTGCGACAGCGAGGGCAATATCGACGTCGCCGACATCACCGCGAAAACCGCGCAGCACGCGGCCCGGCTCGGCGCGCTCATGATCACCTATCCCTCGACCCACGGGGTCTTCGAGGAAGGTGTCGCCGCGATCTGTGAAATGATCCATGCTCACGGCGGTCAGGTCTACATGGACGGGGCCAACCTCAATGCCCAGGTCGGGCTCTGCTCACCCGGTGCGATCGGGGCCGACGTCTGCCATCTCAATCTCCACAAGACTTTCTGCATTCCCCATGGCGGGGGAGGTCCGGGCGTTGGTCCGATCGGGGTGCGGTCGCACCTCGCTCCCTACCTGCCCGGTCACCGCGAGTGGCCCGATTCTCCGAGTCACGCCGTCAGTGCGGCCCCCTACGGCAGCGCGAGCATCCTCACGATTTCGTGGATGTACATCGCGATGATGGGTCCGTCCCTGCGCCGAGCCACCGAGGTCGCGATTCTCAATGCGAACTACATTGCGCACCGGCTCCAGCCTTATTTTCCGGTCCTCTATCGGGGCAAAAAGGGACTCGTCGCGCACGAGTGCATCATTGATGTGCGCGGCTTCAAAGAGCAGGCGGGGATAGAGGTCGAGGACATCGCGAAGCGGCTCATCGACTACGGCTTTCACGCGCCGACGATGTCGTGGCCGGTCCCGGGCACACTCATGATCGAGCCGACCGAGAGCGAGTCGCAGGCGGAGATCGACCGCTTCTGCGAGGCCATGATCAGCATTCATCGCGAGATCGGGCTCGTCGTCTCGGGGGAGTGGGACGCGCTCGACAATCCGCTCAAAAATGCCCCGCATCCCGCCGTGGTGCTGCTCGCCGACGATTGGGCGCATCCCTACACCCGCGAGGCGGCGGCCTACCCGCTCGAGTGGGTCCGCGAGCGGAAATTCTGGCCGCCGGTGAGCCGCATCGACAATGTCTACGGGGACCGTCACCTCGTCTGCACCTGTGACGGCATGGACGCCTACGAGTCGTAATCCGGATCATGGAGCAAGCCGCGCCGAAAACGTCTTTCCCCGAACCATGGGTTCCTAACATGATCGCCAATCTTGTCTTCCTGACGCAGGGGGACGAGGTTCTCCTCATTCACAAAAAGACCGGTCTCGGCGCGGGCAAGATCAACGGCCCCGGCGGCAAGCAGGAGCTCGGCGAGACTTCGCTCGAGGCCGCGATCCGCGAGGTGAAAGAGGAACTGCTCATCACTCCGCATCCTCTCGAGGCCATGGGCGAGCTTCACTTCGACTTCGTCGATGGACTGCGCCTCCACTGCACCGTCTATCGCGGCGAAGGATTCGACGGCACCCCCACCGAGACACGCGAGGCGAAGCCCGAGTGGTTCCGGTTTGATGATGTCCCCTACGACCGCATGTGGGCCGACGATCGCTACTGGTTGCCCGAGATGCTGGCGGGGCGGCGCTTTAGAGCGTGGTTTCGCTTCGACGGGGAAACGATGCTCTCGAGAGAGGTGGTTTTCACGGATTCTGGGGTCGGGTAAACCGCGATCCTCGTGGAAGAACGCGGTCCCGTTTCAGGCAAGAACAGCACTGCTGAACAAAATTAACGCCAGCTGCGGCGGCGATTCTGATAGGGGTTAGCGACGATCCGGTAGCCGCCGCTGGTCGGCTGGTAATAGGACTTGCCGGACTGATAGAAACGCACCCCATTGTAAGTCACGACGCGGTGTCCCCGGGGAAGCGTGCGGATCATCGTGGTGGTCGGTGCGACCGTACGATTCGAGGAGTAGCGCGTCGTGGTAGTGGTGCGACCGCGGGGATTATCCACGACGATGTAGCCGTTGCCTTGAGGACGGTAATAGACATTGTCGTTGTAATAGTAACGGGTGCCGCCGTAGGACATCGTCTGGTAGCGCTGTGGCAGGGATCGCACCTGATAGCCGGTGCGGTATTGGCTGACCGTCGCGCCGGGACGATTGCCTTGATTGTTGTAATGATTACAGCTTGTGGCGAAGAGGCCGATGCCAAGGGCTGAGACGAGAGGTAATAATCGCTGGATCTTCATAGGGAGGGTGGGGTTTTTAGGTTTGCCCGTCTCCGACCTGCGGGCGGGGTTAAAAACTTCTAGCGCATGCTACGTGCCGCAGGGAGATGAATGGTCACAGGTAACTGTGAATCAGGGGTTTAAACCTTCTCTACCCCCTTCATGAGAGCACGAGGCCGCGCGAAAGGTCGTGCAATCTGAGGCGGACATCCTGCAATCTGCACGGAGGCCGTGATCCGTTCTTGCGCGTCCTACTCCTTCTTCCGATTCTGCTCGCCGCCGTATTCGACGACATTCGCCTCGAGAAACTCTCTTGTCGGTTTGGATGTCTCGATGCCGTGAGAGGATGGGGTGACGCCCTTCATGCCCTCGACGAAGCGCATGTGGAAATACTATTCGTCATCGATCGCGAAGGGTTTGTTCCCGTTCGCGGTGGGGTGACTTGGGAAGACCTCGAATCCGGCAACCCAATGGGGATTTACCGACCAGTTCATCTCATTGTGGCGGCAGATCACCTCATCATGGAGCAGCAACACGGTGTGGGCGGGGGAGGCGGGGCTTTCTAGCTCAATTCCGAACCACCCCGGCGCGCAGGAAGACCCGCTCCGGCGATCCGGATGCCGCAGCGGTGACCGTCGCGGTGACCGTCGCGGTGACCGTCGCGGTGACCGTCGCGGTGACCGTGGTGGTGGAGTCGTTGGTCTCGAAAGTAATGGTCACGGTCGGTCCGCCGGATGGACCGTCCACACCATCACCGGCATACCAGTCGGTGAGGTTCGGCGACCATTGATAGAAACCGTTGATGTCGCCCGGCGCGTTCTCGTTGTGCGGGTGGGTGAAGGTGGTAACGTCGCCGTAGGTGGCGAGACTAGGATTCGCAGGGACAGGCAAATAATCAAAAATAATCAAAAAGCACCCACTTCCCCAATTTCCGTTAGATCACTCCATCATGAGGCACGCTTGAGTCAAAAGCCACGGCTTGTGCTTTTATCACTGCTATCTCCGCACCCATCGCGAGGGCGCCTGATCTCGTACTAGCAAACGTCCGGGAACTCGAATTCACGAGCGCCGAAGCGGGGAATCTGAAGGTGAGGGATGCGGGCGAGAGAAGGGGATGGTCCCACCAGCGACGAGGGATCGTCGCGCTCCGGCGAGGGCAAAGGGACAACTGAATCTCATGCTCGGGCAAGGGAGGCGCTGGCGTAACTATTAGCCCCGTGAATTGTGTCCCCGTGAATTGAGCGACCTCCGTCAGCATACTGGAACGGTGCGGCGCATCCTCATGCCTCTGCTGGAAAAGCTCGATTTGGAAAAGGTGACCGTAAGAGAAGGCGATGATCGGCGTTTGCCTGAGTGAGGTTGGGTGGCCGGAAGTTTTCGCTCTCCACCCCTCGCACCAGCCGTAGCGGAACTCGTGAGAGTTTCGGAGGCCGAAGCCTTCCTCCGAAGGTCTCACGACCTTCGCGCATTCCAAGCCTCCCCGGCATGTCAGGGTGAAAGGTACGCGGCGACCTCAGGGAATAATTGTAGAATCGCCCGGACCGGGCAGTGCCCTTCGTGAAAAAGTCTCCGTCGCCCAGCGTTTCATCGACGCCACTCCTCGCCCCACATAATGGTCATGGATAGACACGACTCCGAGAGTGGCCGCGACAGCTTCGAGGTCGTGGCGGTGGCGGGGGAGGAGATGGAGAAGCGTATCCGTCTTTTCCGAATCGCCGAGACGCACCCGGACCGAGGGAAAGAGCAACCCTTTCTGCATCGAGAGCTTTTCTCCTTCGGGCAGGGTTAGGACACGAGCGGGGCCGATGAGCAGAAAGCGGCTCGAGAAGACGATCCGGCCCTGCTCGTTTCGATTGAGTGTACCGAAGGTCCGGGCGGGCAGGGTGGCGCTTCCCTGACGGGCGAGGAAGGCGCGGGTCTTGCCGCTCTTGGATCTCTTCCGGGTGAGAGATCGGAGAAAATCGACCGACATCAGCGTGCCGAAAACACAGAGTCGGAAAGACCGTGGGGCGAGGTAAATTGCGATGGCGATAACGATGCCGCAAAGGATCGCGGCGAGGACCGGGCTGATGAAGTAGAGCAGTCCCATGAATCCTAACATTAGCCCACGGGAAACTTTCAGGAAGAGGTCGAGGATGCTGAAGGGCGAGAGAAGAAGGAGGACGTTAAGCGAGTGGCTCGTGAGCCAGACGGCAAAAAAGGCGATCAGAGAAAAGGGCAGGATGAGGAGAGCGAGATATCCGGGAGCCTCAAGAATCGCCGGAGTGATCGCCGCCAGCCCCATCGTCGAGAGCGCGGAGGAAGTGTCGGCGGTGGACTCGATCCGGGTAGCACCAAAATGGGTCGTGAGTTGGCTCGAAAGAAAGGGAAGAAAGGCGGCGCTCGCGACGAGGGCGCTGAGTTTGTCTTCGAAGAGCTCCACGAGATCGAGCGGTTTCTTCAGGATCGCGGGCAGGGCGGCGCCGAAGACGTCTTTGAGCAGACCGAGGCTGAGAATCCCGAATCCGATGCCCCAAGCCATCGGATGACAGAACCAGGGCAGTGCGAGCCGTTCCTCCGGTGAGGCGGAAAAATACTGCCAGGTTCCGACCCCGCAGACCCCGAGCAGGGGCGAGATCGCCACACCGGTGATCTGGGTGATGCCCTCGGCAATGGCCACGCCCGGAAGTCGGTCGGCGCCCGATGAAGGCGTGGTTGTGTTCGGCAGGATCGGCAGGGCAGGGGAGGTTTCCTGCGCCGTCGCCGGCACGAGGAGGAAAGCGGCGAGAGAGAGAAAGATCAGGGCGGAGAGAGCCCGTCGTCGCTGCGGGGTAGGCACGGTGATCATGCGGAGAGGATGCGGGAAGGGCGGGGGGGAGTCAATGAGGAAGAAAATTGACACTAATCCATTGTGCGCCGATTATGAAGCACAATGAAGACGGCTACTGTTCGCGAACTGAGAAACCACTACACTTCCCTGCTGGAATGGATCGAAGCCGGAGAGGAGATTGTGATCACGCGGCGGGGAAAGGCAATCGCCCGACTGATACCGGAGCAGTCGCAGAGGACCACTACGGTGGATTGGTCTCAAAGTCCCGCCGTGAAACGTGACCGATCTTCGTCGCGCATTCTCACGGCGGACGAGTCGGCTGAAATCATTCACGATGCGGGCGGCAAATGGTGATCTGTTCAGACACAAGTTTCCTGTTTTCTCTTTACGGGAATGACGGGAATACCGCCCGGGCGATCAAGTGGGTGAAGGATGAGAAAAAAATTCTCACCGTGACGTCGTTTAATGAATACGAGTTGGGCAACGCCTTGCGTTTCGCTGAGTTCCGAAAAGCGATTGCTTCGGGCGAGGCTGCTGTCTTCTGGGCGCAATACGAATTGGATAAGGACAACGGAAGGATCGTGGTGGAAGTCTGCAATCTCGCGTTGGTCCTGGATGAGGCGCGGCGACTGTCGGTTACCCACACTTTTACTGGAGGACATCGGGGATTCGACATCCTTCACGTTGCTGCGGCATTACAACTGGGAGCAGAGGTGTTACTGACCTTTGATGCGAATCAGAGAACTCTTGCCCGGGCCGAAGGTCTGGTTGTTCCGCAGATTCGCAGGGACAGGCAAATAATCAAAAAGCTCCCACTTCCCCAATTTCCGTTAGATTACGCCATCATGAGGCACGCTTGAATCATAAGCCGCGACTTGTGCTTTTATCTCCGGCACCCATCGCGAGATCGCTTGATCTCGTACCCGCGAACGTCCGGGAACTTGAGTTCACCGGCGCCGAAGCGGGGAATCTGAAGGTGAGGGATTCGGGCGAGAGAAGGGGATGGTCCCACGAGCGACGAGGGATCGTCGCGCTCCGGCGAGGGAGACGGACAACTGAATCTCGTGCTCCGGCAAGGGAGGCACTGGCGTTATTATTGGCCTGTCGCCGTGAATTAGTCCCCGTGAATTACTTTACCAATCAAGTCAGCCGCGTCGATCCCGAGGCCGCCTTCGCCTGGTCCCTCGAGATCGAAGCCCCGGAAAAACGACGAACTTTCACCCTTCAGAACGGAAAACAATGGCTCAAGACCGATCGCGCCGCCGCGACGCGATGGATCGAGGCGAGCACGAAGCTGCCGGCGGATTGGAGGGCGGAATTGCTCAAACCCGCCCCATGATTTTTCGCCGAGCCGCGAGCGTTGTTTGACGTCCGGATGCCGAACCGGCTCACCGGGACGGTTCGCCCCACCACGCGAATCGTCTTCGGGTAGGGCGAGGCGTCCCCGCCGAGCCGCGAGTTGTTGTTTGACGTCCGGATGCCGAACCGGCTCACCGGGACGGTTCGCCCTACCACTAAAATCGTCCCGAGGCTCCCCTCCACCCCTTACACCACCCCCGCGACCTTCCGCCCGATCCAGAAGATCGTCAGCAGTAGCACAATTAGTCCGATCCACAACGGATGCGCCCAGAGCCTGAGCCTTCTTTCGAGCGGTTCAGGCTCGGGCAGGGCGGCGATGCGCTCTTTGATGAGGACCGGATCTGGCGTCGCGAGCATTTCGCCCCGGGTGATGCGGGCGATCTCTTCCATGACGTCGTGACGGGCGGGTTGGCCGACGAGTTCGAGGGTGGTGCCCTGCACGGTGAGGGTGGTGTCGAGAGTGCCGCCGTTTTCCGCACAGGTCATCGTGAGCTGGTGCTCGCCCGGCTCGGAGGGCACATAGCTGCCGGTGAAGAGGCCCCACTGCTCTTCGCCGCCGGGCTGGAGACGCACCGTCTCGATTTTTCCCGAAGGCGCCGTGATCTGGACGATGACGGTGGCGGACTGGAGCGGTTCGCCGCCGACGCTCATGGCATTGGCATTGAGCGTGAGAGTGTCGCCGGTGCGGGGGCGGTCGGGGGAGAAGAAAAGGCGCATCAGTTCGTCGCTCGCCATGTTGCGCTGATAGGCCATCCAGCGGGCGACCTGACCCCAGAAGCGGTAGTGGTATTTGTCCTCGACGCCCTTGCGCCAGCGCCACGCCCCGTCGGTGCCCATGAAGAGGATCTTGCCGGTGCCGTAGGTTTTGGTGACAATGAGAGGAATTCGCCCGTAGCGGTTCGTATCGGAGCTGTGCGTCGCGAGGACCTCTGATCCGGCCTTGGCGCGGGTGACTCCGGCATACCATTGGAAGCCGGGGAGCGAGGCCCAGAGATTGGCGTTCGCGTTCTCGGTATCCTCGAGCCGGGTGAGAAGACTGCGGGCTCCCAGTTCGGTCAACTCGAATTGTCCCGGAGTCGCCGAGCCCCATCCGCGTGGCTGGGCGGTGTCGAGAAAGACGGGAAAGAGATCGTCGAGTTCGGTCTCGAGCAGGCTGAGCTGGTGGCCGCGGAAGCCGGGCATGAGAACGAGTCCGGCGGCCTGACTGGCGACCTGTTGTTTGAGCGCGCTTGCCTGCTCCATCGTGAGCTGTCCCTCGATCACACCGACATCTCCGACGACGATGACGTCGAAGGTGGAGAGCACCTCAGGCTCTGGAAAGGCTTCGAGATACCCGGGGCCGCCGCCGACGACACTGACGTCTGGATGAAAGAGGAGACAACTCACGAGGACGCCCGGGTCGCGCTCGAGGGCGTTGCGGAGGTAGCGGTATTCCCAGCGGGGGTAGGACTCGATGAGGAGGACTTTGAGCTCTTCTTTGCGGATCGAGATAGGGGCGGAAAGAGTGTTATTGTCAGGGTCGTGCTCCTCGTCGGCGGTGGGGAGGGCGAGGGTCAGTTCGAAGTCGCCCACCGCCTGCGGGGTCCAGAGAATGGTGTCCTGCAATCGCCCCATCGCCGGGACGGTGATGTCACGTGTGAGCGTTTCGCCTTCACTCGTCTTGATCTCGATGACGGCGGCATGATCCCTCGCGAGTGCGCTCGTGAGGGTGAAGGGGAGCCGCACCGGTTTCCCCGCGATGCCGAAAGTGGGGACGTCGAAGGCGGTCACGGCGAGATCGGGGAGGCGGGTCTCGCTGCCGACAGGGACGGTGAAGACGGGGATATTGCTCATGCGGAACCGGCTCGCGGCACGGGCGGGCGGTTCGCCGGTGTTCCAGTCGCCGTCCGAGACGAGGACGAGGCCGAGCAGATTCGGGTAGCGGTCGAGCATGCCGGAGAGGGCGCTTTCGATGTCGGTGCCGCCCTGAGCGTCGGTGGCGGATCCGGAGAAAGGTTCTATGACGACATCGAATTCCTCATTGAGTGAAGCCCAGACGTCGGGAGCGGTCAGACCCGTAGCAACGGACTCGCGGGTGACCGGGGTCGCTGCGGTCGCTGCGGGCGTGCCGGCCGGGAGGATGTCGTCCGTTTTCATGCTTCCCGATTCGTCCCGCAGCACGGCGATGACGGGTTTTTGATCCGGCTCGAAGGTCTCGCGCCACTCGGGCTGGTTCAGCATCAGGGCCACCAGGGCGACGATGATAAAACGCAGGACTTCGAGCCAGCCGGAAGCCGCCGAGTAGCCGCTGCGTTTCCAGATCATGAACCCGAGACCGGCCGTGGCGATGAGCATGGCAATGCTGAAGACGACCATCGTCGGTGTCCAGGAAAAGGTGAGTTCGCTGTTGGTCAGAGTCACGGAGAGAGTGTGGTGAGGCAGATTGTAGCTGGGGTCTGTGACCCCGGATTGGGTGGCGTCGGTGGCTTGGATGCGCAACCCGGCCTCAGAGAGGCCAGCTACAGGGGGGAATTGGTGGAGTTGGATGCGTTCTTTTGTAGCTGGGGTCTGTGACCCCGGATTGGGTGGTGTTGGGGCCTTGGATGTGCAACCCGGCCTTTAGAGAAGCCGGCTACAGGGGGGTGATAGGGTTAGGTCATCGACTTAAGAGGGTTGATTTCTGCCTCGGGCTTGGGTGGTAAACAAAGGGCCGCCTCGGCGATGAGTGCTAGGGCCATGGCGATGAGGAAGGCACGCCAGATCTCCGAGGCGAGGGAGGAGCCGCTCCCCACTTCATCGTTGATCTGGCGGTAGTCGACCCCGGCGAGGAGATTCTCGAGGGCTTCGGGATTGAGGACGCGAGTGTCGTCTTCGCCCGCCGGGCGATTCAGGGCGATGAGGCGGCGGTCATCCTCGCCTGTGCCTGAGGCGTAGGCTCCTGCCGCGAGGCCGGGAGCGAGGAGGGTATCGGACTCGCGTCCTAGGGAGAGCGCTTCCATTTTCGGATACCCTGACAAAGCCGTCTTTCCTGCCTCGCGCGACCGGGCGCGGGAGACGGCGTCGGCGCCTCCTTCGAGGGCGCGGTGGGTCATCACAAAAAAGACAACTCCCTCGGTCGCGAGGCTGGAGTGGTCGGTGCGGGGCAGGGTGCCCCAGACGTAGAGTGAGTTGGCAGCCGAAGCGGAGTCGGTTTCGCCTTCACTGCTCGGGCCATCGGGAATGACCCGGCTAATGACGGACTCGCCGCTTTCCAGTTTCAAGAGCGACTGCGTCTCTCCGCTGTAGAGGCGGGTCCGGAAGAGAGTAAGATCACCCACGGAGAGGGGCGCACCGTTGCGGGTGTTGGCGAGCAGGCCTGACTCGGTCCGCCACCAGTTGATCTTGAGAGGATTCGCTTCGTCGCCGATCCAGTCGCCCCATTTTACCCCGAAGATCTCGGCTCCGCCGTCGTCGGACGGGGGTAGCAGGACGAGGCCGCGTCCGGCGGTGAGGTGCTGTTGCAGCAGGGTCGCAGACGGTGTGCCGGGCGCTGGCAGGGGGGCTTGCCAGAAGAGCAACGCGGTCTCCTCCCACGGGATGCGGGCAATGTCGGCGGTGGCGATGATCGTGGACTCGTAGGTGACGCCGGGGTCGGTCGAGGCGGCGGCGGCGGCGCGGATGGCCTCGGCGGTGAGCGGGTCGTCGCTGACGATGATGGTCTGGCGAGTGGCGGGTTCGTCGAAGACAAAAAAGGCGTGATTGTCGGCGGGATTGTCGTCGGCTGGCAGGTCGATGCGTCCCCAGCCGCGCTCGTTGCCACTCCCGAGTTCGATGGTGTGGCCGAGGCGGACGAGTTCGGGTCCGGATACGGTCATCTCCTCGACGGTGCGGGTACCGTTGAGGGTGATCTCGACGGGAATGGTCTCATCGCCTGTCGCGGCATCGGGTCTCTGGCGACGAATCGCGAGATCCATGACGAGCCTCAGTCCCTCGGGGGTGCGACGGCGTTTCACTTCACTGACGGTGACGGCGGCATTATTGCTCTCGACCGAGGGAAAGGTGAGGAGAAAAAGTCGCACCGTCTTCCGTGCGGCGAGGTCGGATCGCAGGGCCTGCCACTGACCGGAGCCGGGTTTCCAATCATTCTGCCGGAGGTCCGAGGCGAGCCAGATGTCGGTGCGTCCGCTCTCATTCGTGACGAGAAAGTCGACCGCCTTTTGCAGCATCGCGGGCACGTCGGCCGAGGTCGCGGTGGGTGCAGTCGCGGGCAGGTCGCGTAGCGCGGCGGCGTCGGTCACCTTGACGGGCTCGAGGGTGGCGCTGTCGATGAGGATGATCTCGCTGCCCGAGGCGGTTTTTTCAATGAGATCGGCGAGGCGGGCGAGGGCGGTGGAGCGCTTCGACTCGCCGGTCTCGAGGTTCTGCTGCTCCATGCTCGCGGAGCGGTCGAGGAGGACGACGAGGGTGTCGGCTTTGCCTCCGGCGAGGCTGATCCAGCCCCCGGCGAGGGGACGGCTCGCGGCAAAGACAAGGGTGGCGACGGCGAGCACCCGCATCGTGAGGATGAGGATCTGCCGGAGGCGGGCGAGGCCTTTGGTCATCTTCTTCGCATCGAGGAGGAACATCATCGCCGCCCAGCGAACGGTGCGGTGGCGCTGCTGATTGATCAGGTGAATGATGACCGGCAGCAGGGCGAGCGGCAATCCGATGAGGAGGATGGGCTGCAGGAAACTCATCGTGCGGTGCGTGCCGTTTTCGGATTCCGCCCCATGAGGAAGCGGGCGAGGACCTGGTCGTAGGCTTCGTCGAGGAAGGTCCGGTGATAATCGACGGCGGAGTGGTTCACGATGTCGTTGATCGTCTCGAGGTAATCCTTCACCGCCTCGTGATAGCGACGCTGGATGAGAGTGGGGTCTGCGAGGAGGGAGGCGCCGCCCTCGAGGTCGATGAAGCGCGTCGGCCGGTCAAAGGTGAACTCGATCTCCTGCCGGTCGAGGAGGTGAAAGACGGAGACGTCGTGCTTGCGGAAGCGGAGGTGCTGGAAGGCTTCGCGGAGCGGTTCGGGGTGAAAGAGAAAGTCGGACACGATGACGATGAGGGCGCGCTGCCGGATTTTTTCCGCCGCTTCGTGCATTGCCTGGATCAGCCCGGTCTCCCCGTCGGCCTTGAGCGCTGCGATCTGGTCGAGGACGAGCCCGAGATGCTGCGGGCCGCGGCGGGGCGGGGTCTCGCGGTAGGTTCCGACAGATCCGCTGTAGAGTCCGATCGCGTCGCCCTGCTGTCCTGCGAGGTAGGCGAGGGTGCCGGAGAGGCGGCGGGCGTAGTCGAGCCGGGTCGAGCCGGGTTCGCCGTAGCCCATCGAGCCGCTCGTGTCGACAATGAGGCAGAGGCGCAGATTGGTATCGGCTTCGAACTCCTTAATGTAATAGCGATCTGTCCGTCCCCAGGTGCGCCAGTCGAGGCGGCGGGTATCGTCGCCCTGGACATACTTCCGATACTGGGCAAACTCGATCGCCGATCCGCGCACGGGACTGCGGTGACGTCCTGACACATTCCCCATCATGGGGGAACGGGCATTGAGCTGCAGTCCGAGGAGCTTGCCGAGGACAGTCGGATCGAGAAAGTCACGGTTGGAGTCACGGGACATGGGTGCGAGCAGCGAAAACTCTTACGACTCCTTGTTCAGATCCTCGATGAGCCGCGCGATGATGGAGCGACTCGTGATGCCCTCGGACTCGGCGGTGAAGGTCTTGATGATGCGGTGACGCAGGACCGGCGCGGCGACGGCGATGACGTCTTCCTGCCGGACCATGTAGCTCCCGCGCAGGGCGGCGCGGGCCCGGGCACCAAGGATGAGATACTGGACGGCTCGGGGGCCGGCTCCCCAGCCGACGAGAGGCTTGAGCCATTCGGGAGCGTCTTCTGACTCGGGGCGGGTGCGACGGACGAGGTCGACGACGAAGTCATAGATGTGGTCGGGCACGGGCACGCGTCGCACGAGCTGCTGAAACCGGATCACTTTTTCGCCGTCGAGCAGGGCGGCGAGTCTCGGGAAAGCCTCGCCGGTGGTGGTCCGGGCGATCGAGATCTCTTCGTCGCGCGAGGGATAATCGACCCCGATCATGAACATAAAACGGTCGAGCTGCGCTTCAGGGAGCGGGTAGGTGCCCTCTTGCTCGATGGGGTTTTGCGTCGCAAGGACAAAGAAGGGCGGGTGGAGTTCGAAGCTGTGACCGGCCACGGTGACGCGGTGTTCCTGCATCGCTTCGAGCATGGCGGCCTGCGTCTTGGAGGGAGCGCGGTTGATCTCGTCGGCGAGGACGATGTTGGCAAAGACGGGGCCTTTGGCGAACTCGAACTCGCGGCGTCCCGAGCCGTTGTCCTGGAGGATCTCGGTCCCCGTGATGTCCATGGGCATGAGGTCCGGGGTGAACTGGATGCGGCTGAAGCTGAGCGTCATCGTCTCGGCGAGGCGGGAAACGAGGAGGGTCTTCGCCAGTCCCGGGACGCCCATGAGGAGCGCGTGGCCGCGGGCAAAGAGGCAGATCGCGAGTTGCTCGATGACGGCATCCTGACCGACGATGACTTTCGCCAGTTCGGCCCTCAGCTCATCGTAGGTGGTGCGGAGGTGATCGATGGCGGCGACGTCATCTTCTTGCAGGGCGGGAGAGATTGCGAGCGGTTCGGGCATAGAAATGCGTGGGCGGTTAAAGTCTGAGACGATAGGGGCGGGGAACCGTCGAGGAAAGGTGAAAATTGCCACTCATCCGCCGTGGCCGGAGGATGCGTGAGATGCTTCCCTGCTTGACATTACCCGCTTCTCCACGCTGTTCTGAGTGCTATGTTTGAAGACCTCAGCAGCCATGCGCCGGAACACCAGAGCAACAGTCTGCGCGACAAGCTCTACCGCATCATTTTCCTCGCCGATACAAGAGCGGGGCGAACCTTCGATATCGTCCTGCTCTGGCTCATCAGCATCAGTGTCGGCGTCGTGATGCTCGAGAGTGTGCCGGAACTGCAGGAGAAGTATGGGAGCCTCTTCTATGGGCTCGAATGGGGATTCACGATTCTCTTCACGATCGAGTACATCGTGCGGGTGGTCGTGGTGCGACAAAAGAAGCGTTACATCTTCAGCTTTTTCGGGATTGTGGACATCCTCTCGATCATCCCGACTTACCTCACGATCTTCCTTGCCGGTTCCCAGTATCTGCTCGTGATCCGTATCCTGAGACTGCTGCGGGTCTTCCGTGTCCTGAAAATGGCGAGGCACATCGGGGAGGCGAATCTGATCATGAACGCCTTCCGCGCGAGCCTTGCGAAGCTCACGGTGTTCCTCTTTTTTGTCATCGCGCTCACTGTCGTCCTAGGGACGGCGATGTACATCGTGGAGGGGCTCATCGCCAAAAACCCCGGATTTAACAGCGTGCCGCAGTCGGTCTACTGGGGCATCGTGACGATCTCGACGGTCGGCTACGGGGACATCACTCCGGTGACGGTGGTCGGTAAATTCATCGCGACGATCATTATGCTGATCGGCTATGGCATCATTGCCGTTCCTACCGGAATCGTGGCTGCTGAGCTGAATCTGAGTCTTTCGGAAGTGAGGCTCGATCGTCGGAAGTGTCCCGAGTGCGGTCACGAGGGGCACGATCCGAAAGCGAGTTTTTGCAAAATGTGCGGCTACGATATTTGAATCGCGACGTATCCGTGATCATGTCCACCCAACCACAACCAGGCGAGAAGGCCCCCGATTTTGACCTGCCGGTAGTCGGCGGAGACAACGGGGAGAACGCGACGGTGAGCCTCTCCAGTCTCGCCGGCTCAAAGGTCGTCCTCTATTTTTACCCGAAAGACGACACTCCCGGCTGCACCACCCAGGCCTGCGGCATCCGCGACGCGTGGGGCGAACTCTCTGCGCGGGCAAAGGTCTTCGGCGTCAGCATCGACCCGCCGAAAAAGCACGGAAAGTTCATCGCGAAATATGACCTGCCTTTTCCGCTCATCAGCGACGAGGCACAGACCATGGTCGAAGCCTACGGCGTCTGGGTCGAGAAGCAGATGTATGGCAAAATTTATTTCGGGACGGAAAGAACGACCTTCGTTATAGACGAGAGAGGAATCGTAAGCGCGGTGTTTCCCAAGGTGAAGCCGGCGGAGCACGTCGATCTGCTGCTCGCCGCGCTCAGCTAACGATGGGAATGCCGGAGGCTTCGATCTCGCCGAGGATCTCGATGAAGGCGTCCTCGAGCTTGCGCTCGTGAAGGTGAAAGTCAGTCACAGGGAGCTCGTCCCGGATCATGTGGCGCAGCACCGTGGCGACGACCTCGGGCTCGATCGAGTCGATCTCGATGCGCCCGCCGGTGCGTGTCGAGCCTTTAAAAGCCACCCGGGGATTGAGCGAGACCCATTCGGCGAGTCGCTCGACGGAGTGGGCCAGCTGGACCTCCACGACGCACGTCGCCGAGCTACCCCGGCGCAGGCTCTCGGCGGAGCCATGGTGGATGATCCGGCCCTGATTGATGAAGAGGAGCGAGTCGCACATCTCGCCGAGCTCGGAAAGAATGTGCGAGCTGATGAAGACAGTCTTGCCCTCTTCGGAGAGGATGCGGATGAGGTGCTTCAGCTCGACCCGCGCTTTTGGGTCGAGCCCGGCGGCCGGTTCGTCGAGGATGAGGACGTCGGGATCATGAATGAGCGCCCGGCCGAGGCAGAGGCGCTGGCCCATGCCCTTGCTGAGCTTGTCGATGAGACGGTCCGCGAGGCTGGTGAGGTCGGTGAACTCCATCACTTCGCTGATGCGATGGAGCCGCTCCTCCCCCCGGAAGCCGAGCGCCCGGGCGAAAAAATCGAGATACTCCAGCACCGTCATGTTGCTGTAGGTGCCGTAGTGATCGGGCATCCAGCCGATGCGCTGCCTCACTTCGGCGGGATATTTGACGACGTCGTAGCCACACACTTTGACCTCGCCGGCGTCAGGGTAGTCTAGCGTCGCGAGGATGCGCATCGTGGTGGTCTTGCCCGCCCCGTTGGCCCCGACGAAGCCGATGACCTGGCCCCGCTCCACGGTGAAGGAGACATCCTGCACCGCATGGACCCCGGGGAACCACCGAGAGAGATTCGTGACCTCGATAGCGGGGGCTTCCGCGCTGCCCGGAGCCGGTGCAGGAGCGTCGGTGGTGACGGTTTGGGCGAGCGTTTCGGTATCGGTCAAGTCACTCATAGGTCGGCGTTGTCTGGAGTGCCTGGAGTTTCGGGTCCGTTTGCAGGGTCAGGTGCCGCCGGACCGGTCGCGGGCGTTCCGGTGAGGAGGACGACGGTCTTTTCCCAGTCAATTCGCGGGTGGGTGGCGAGGGCGAGAGATTCGCTCTCTGCGAGCCGGGCGAAAAAGCGATTCGGTTCCTCGTTGAGCAGCCGGATGCGGGCGCGCTGCCCCTTGCTGAAGAAATTCGCGTCTTCTTCGAGCCAGTCGGGCCACTTTTTGTCCGTCGCCTTTTCCAGGGGGATCTCCTGTCCCGGGCCGACGACCGTGTCGGTGGGGGTGCGCCAGGCCTCGCCCCGCGCATCGACGTAATAGAACCCGGTGATGGACTGCGGCAGGGTCGAGGTGAGTCGGGGCGCTGTCGATTCGCTTGCGGGAGCGGTCAGCTCGATGCGCGAGCGGGTCGGCTCTGCCGAGCGCAGCGAGAATCCCTGCTCGGCTCGACTCGGGAAAAAGCCGCCCGAATACTCACTACCGGCGGTCTCGTAGCTGGTGGAGCGGCTATTGTTATTCGAGAAGGGGTTGAAGTTCCCCCCGGGGAGTTTGACGGGGTTCAGGTCGTCGATGAGATCGCTGGAAAATCCTGTGTTTACCATCACGCCGGTGCGGCTGATCTGCTCCTGCGTCACGTAGAGGCGCATCTCGTCGCGCGAGGGCTGGAGATCGGCGAGGACGGTGCGCATCCCGCGGCCCCCGACTCCATCGGTGAAGAGGATCACGACGATGACGAGGAGACAGGTCACTACGGAAATAATGGGCGTGGTGATGAAGAGCCTGTGGCGGCGTCCGGCGCGGGCGAAGTAAAAAAGGTTCACCGGGGCCACGAGGATTGCGAAGACGACGAGGAGGATGAATACAAAGAGGGGATTGAACTCCCTGCTCCCGAAGGATTTCTTCAGGGGCCATTCGCTGTTGCTGTCAAAGTCCGCCTCGAGAGCGGTGGCGCGCTGGGCGAGGGACCGGTACTGATTGATGCTGCTGTCGGGCAGTTCCTCGCCATCCCACTGGCGCAGGCGGATCGCCCCGAGGCTGAGCGCGACCTCGGTCGCGGCAGGGTCAGAGGGAGTGACGGGCAGCTTCAGAGCAGAGAGCGGGGTTTCTTTCTCAACAAAAATGTCAACGATACCGCCGAGCCGCACCCAGATGAGGATGGCTTGTCGCTGTATTAAAGAGAGCGACTGCCACGAGGTCAGATCGATGAGCAGACCGTCGAGGCCGCTATAGCCATCCCATTCGGACGGCAGATATGGGATCTCAAAAGACTTGGCAAAGCTCTGGTTCGAAGAGTTGGCTTTTCTCAGCTCATCATCGAGTCGGGAGAGACTGCGCTGGGCAAGAGGCTTGCTGATCGCGAGGGTGGGGAAAGATTGATTCGTCTGTTCCCCGTGGTCGCGGCTATCTGCGGCAAAGCCGGTTGCACTCACGGTGACGCTGAGATTTCGGTAATCGTAGGCGAGAAAGGCGGGGGCAAAAGCGAGGGTGATGTCGCGCTGCACTTCGGAGCCGTTTTCCACGGCGATACGGTAGGTGGCGGCGGTGGTGAGGCTGCGCCCACTGTTGCCCTCGCTCAGGCGTATCGTCCAGACCCGTTCTTTGCCGCTGTTGTTGCGTATCGTGACTCGGTAGGGCAGGGAGCCGTGGCGGGCCACCGTGCCGAAGACGCTCTCGACTTCGACGAAGGTGTCTCCCGCCTTGGGGTAACTCTGCTTGTAAAGTGATTCCTGTCCGAAGGCGGCGTGCAGGGGGATCAGTAAGAGCAGGCAGAGGAGGACTTTCCCTGAGGTGGGCATCGGGTGTGGGGGGAGGCGAGCGGTTTCAGGCGTTCATCAAGGTGGATGGCAGGTCGAGAGCCTGTCGCGGCACTTCGGCGAGCAGTGACTCGACGACTTCGCGCTGGGTGCGGCCCTCGATGCGTGCCTCATACTGGAGGATGATGCGGTGCTGCAGCACCGGCACGGCGACGGCGGCGACATCCTCGAAGCTGGTGTTGAGTCGTCCGTTCATGAGGGCACGGGCCTTTGCGGCTGCGGCTAGACCGAGGGCGGCACGGGGACTGGCCCCGAACTTGATCGCCGCCGCCGCTGGTGACTGGCCGGCGTGAGTGGCATCGACAAGGCGCGCGATGTAGTTGGCGACCACTTCCGGAAGATAGATCTGCCTAACGGCCGCCGTGATCTCGCTGAGGTCTTCGCGGGAGAGGACCCGCTCGACGACGGGTTCCACCCCGATCTCCCGATTGAGGACGATTTTCTGAAGGGTCTCGACCGTGTTGCGATGGACATCGAGTTTGAAAAGGAAACGGTCGAGCTGCGCCTCGGGGAGCGGATAGGTCCCCTCGAGCTCGATCGGATTCTGCGTCGCTAGGACAAAGAATGGCGAGGGGAGGGGATGCGTCGTGCCGAGGACGGTGACGCGCTGCTCCTGCATCGCCTCGAGCAGGGCGGACTGGGTCTTGGGCGAGGCGCGATTGATCTCGTCGGCGAGGACGAGGTTGGCGAAGAGAGGGCCCTGTTGGAAGACGAACTCCCGGCCATTCCCCGTCTCCTGGAGCACGGGGTTGCCGGTGATATCGCCGGGAAGGAGGTCAGGAGTGAACTGGATGCGCTTGTTTTCCAGTTCAAGCGTTTTCGCCAGCGCTTTGACCAGCTCTGTCTTGCCGAGTCCGGGTAGTCCCTCGAGGAGGATGTGCCCTCTCGCGAGCAGCCCCGTCACGACCAACTCGACGAGTGCCTCCTGTCCGAAGATCGCCTGGTTGAGCGCATCGAGCAGGGTTTTGACTTTGCCGGCGTGGGCGGAAATTTCGGATTCCTCAAGAGACATGGCGCATTCAACGTGACAATGGAGGCCTTTGCCAAGAGAATTCAAATCAACAGCGGGGAATTAATGGGAAAATATCAGTAAACTTACGTTTGATTTTTCCGAGTTAGAAGGTATCAAGTTCACCTCCCGCCGGTTACACGCGGGAATCTACCCGATTGAGGGGACTTTAAAACGGAATAGGGAAATGGTTAAAATCAGACTGAGACGCGAAGGAACAAAGGATCGTCCTTACTACCGAATCATCGTGGCAGACAGCCGCGCCAGACGGGAAGGGGCTTTCATCGAGCAGCTCGGAACCTACGATCCGCTCGTGGACAAGGCGGAGAACTTCAACATCGACCTCGAAAAGGCCGATGCCTGGATCGCTAAGGGAGCCCAACCCTCCGAGACCGTCCGCAGCATGATCAAGAAGACTCGTCAGGCCTCGGCCTGAGTTTCCTCGTCACGCTTTTTTTCACGAAGAGGGGATGCTCAGTGGCATGCCCTCTTTTTGTGTTCAGCCTTTGCATCCCATGGGTCCCGGCATAGCCATTCGTGAATACCTTGAGTACGTCGTCGTGAGGTTGATCACCCCCAAGCAGGAGGCCGGGGTGTCCCATGTGGAAAAAGCCGGTCGTCATTTTTTCCTCATCCGCCTCCATCCCGACGACGCCGGTCGAGTGATCGGGCGAAACGGCCGAACCATTGCCGGGATCCGGAGTCTCGCGCAGGCTTCGGCGGAAAAACACGGCCTCCGGGTCACCGTCGATCTGGAGGATCCACTCGCTGGCTGCGGCCGATAGCTCCGCTTGGGTCCCGAATGCGCATCTTACGTCAAATCATTTGACCTGATTGTAAAGATGGGTTGAAGTCTCGTCCGTCCGCTCTCCCTTCTCCGGATGACATGATTCTGACAGAGCGGAACGACGGAATCAGAAAAAATGTTCAGTTTGAGAAGATTTGGGTCTTTACGACTTCGAAAATTCTATCGTAGTATCCCGGCCTCAGGATGCGGGACTCGCGTCCGTTCACGAAAACTTTGACAAACCCCATGAAAAAACTCTTTACCATCCTCGCTTTAGCCGGGCTTCTCGGCACCTCGCTTCAGGCCCAGCAACAGGTTCAACTCAAGGTTGGGGACATTGATGTCAGTAAAATGGAGTATGAGGCCCAGCAGACCCCCAGCTTTCAGGCAGGCAACGTGAAGGGGAAGAACATCCCCAGTCCGCGAGACTGGCTCGAACTCGAGGTCGAGTTCAAAGTGAAGGGAGATAAGAATGCGATCGTGAAAGAACTGCTTTTCCGCTACTACATTGGATTCAAGGACCAGACCGGTGCGGCGCGAATCCTGACAGGTGATGTCAAACACATCAATATCGTCCCCGGTGAGGAAAGCTACTCGGCTGTCTATGTCTCACCGAGCACCCTTGGAGAGATCACCGGCGATTTCCGCCGATTCCAGCCCAACTCCGTTGAGGCCGTCGGAGTCGAAGTCATTTATAACGGAGTGATCATCGGTGGTAAATCGAGCATGAGCGGTGCCCGGGCAAAGTTCTGGGAGTCGACCGGGACACAGCCCGGTGTGCTCGCCAAGGCCGATACTCCCTTTGCGCTCCTTTGGATTGATCGTTACTCCGATGTGGAGAGATCCTCCCGTTAAGAGTGGGCTTGGCTGAATAGATTCGACGGAATTGTAATATTATGGCGGATGATCGTATTATTTCTCTAAATGTGGGCTCCCAGCAGGTGGCCGGTGCCGTTTTCTCGAAGACGGCAGGCGGTGGCTTGAGGCTGGATCGGATTGAAAAACGCGATCTCACGGGAGATCCGGGCGAAGACGGGGGGCGGGCCGGCCAAAATGCGGTCGCACTCAAAGAAATCGTCTCTGCTTTGAAAGTCAAAGGCGCGAAGACCAACTACGTGGTCAGTTCCTTCCCTGTACTCCTGAAGTTTGCCAGCCTCCCGGCCCTCGATGGATCGCAGGTCGATCAGATCGTGGAGTTCGAAGCGCAACAGCAGGTGCCCTATCCCATCAACGAGGTGGTCTGGGGCTACCAGCTCATGGGTGACCCCGACGATATCGAGGTAGAGGTCGCCCTCGCGGCGGTTAAGTCTGACGAGCTCAGCGAAATCGACAATCTCATCCTCGGGGCCGGGCTCAGGTCCTTGGGGGCGGAGATCGCCCCGGCGGCTCTCTACAATGCTCTGCGGTTCAATTATTCCGACGTGGAAGAGACCACCCTGCTCGTCGATATCGGGGCTCGGACGACTGATATGATTTTCATGGAGGGCAAGAAGCTCTTCATTCGCACGGTAAAGATCGGCGGAGCAGATATCTCCCGGGCCATTTCCAAGGAATTCGGCACCGATTTCATCTCGGCCGATCAGCGTAAGATTGTCGATGGTTTTGTCGCTCTTGGAGGACCCTATGCCGACCACGAAGATCCTGAAATCGCCGGCATCTCCAAGGTGGTGAGGAATTCGCTAACCCGTCTCCATTCGGAGATCATGAGGACGATCAACTTTTATCGCAGCCAGCAGGGCGGCTCGGCTCCGGCCTTTGTGCTGCTGAGCGGAGCGACGGCGGGCTTACCCTTCATTCGCGAATTCTTTGCCGAGAAGCTCAACCTCCCGGTCGATCATTTCAACCCCTTCCGCAATGTAACGGTCGCGAAAGGCGCCACGGCGGAACTCGTCGGTGCCAATGCCCATCAGTTCGGCGAGTTGGTCGGGAGTGCCCTGGCTCAGGTCGGTGAAGTGCCGCTGCGCATCGATCTGCTGCCCGAATCGGTTCAGAAGATTCGTGAGCTCGATCGTCGTAAGCCCGCCCTTATTCTCGCCGTGGCGGCGCTGGCGGTATTTCTCGGAGCTCTTGGCTTCTATTTCTCGAAGGGAAACGAGATAGCGAATACCAGGGCCGAGGCGATCAAGGTTGTCGAGTCTGATCTCTCAAAATACAGCAAAGAGATTGACGGCTATAAGGATGAGATCGCCGTTGTTGACAGCCAGCAGGAGCCCTATGTCGATGCGGTTCTCCACCGTGTCTACTGGGTCAGAGTCTTCAATTACCTGAGTCAGAAGATGCAGAACGACCTCCTCTACATGACGGTGCTCGAGCCGCTCTCAGGCGGACGGCCTATCATCGATGATGAGGGTGGTGCGATGGTGGCTGCGATGGCGACGGCTCCCGGGGCTGAGTCCATCGTGGACTCCTTCTCGATTCAGGGGCTCTGGCGGGAAAATCCCCGTGGCTCAGAGGTTGTTTACGACTATTTTAAAGGGCTCAAGGGTGACGCCGAATCCGGTGCGACCTTTTTTGCCCTGGAAGGCGTCGATATCAGCGAGGTGATCGAAGTGGATGCCGGCACGAACGACGACCGCTATGCCTATCCGTTCAAGATGACATTGCCGCTGCCGGAAGAGAACAGAGTGCGATTCACCAAATAAGGGGAAGTAGGAAGAATGAATTCAAAGACTTGGTTAACAATGTTTGGTGTGGTTGCTGCCCTTTTGATCGGTGGTACGGTTTTTTACGCCTTTTCGAGTTACGGCAGCTACAAAGCGGCAATGGAGGGATGGGATGCCAAGGTCGGCTCCATCCAGACCCTCGAGCGCAAAGTGCCCTATCCTAATGAGGGGAATTCCGGGGAGGTAAAGGCGAACTTGGACAAATACAAAGCAGCCGTGCGGCAGCTTTCAGACACGCTCAACACCTTTCAGCGACCGCTGAACAAGGAACTGGCAAACACCGAGTTCCAGCAGCGGGTCAAAGTGCGCGTGGAAGAGTTCCGCCAGTTCGCCCGCACCGGAGGGCTCGAAATCGACTCGACGGCCGAGTTCCAGCTTGGTTTTGACAGCTACGCCAATACCTTGCCGCCACCGGAACTTGTCCCCGTGCTCGACTACGAACTGGAGGCAATCGACCATCTCCTGCGCACCCTGGTGGATTGCGGTGCCGAGACCATTTCCGCTTTCCAGAGGGATGCAATCCCCGGTGAAGCCGGTGGTTCGGAAAAACACGGCAGCGGAGTGGTGCATAAATACCCGGTGCGATTCCGTTTCGACGGTTCCTTCGAAACTTTTCAACAGTTCGTCAACGCATTAGCGAACGATAAGGAGTTCTTCTACATCCTCCGTGTCCTGAAGGTAAAGAACGAGGCTCCCACCGGGGCGCTCAAAGAGACGGGCGATGGGATTCCGTCCTTCGACCGTTTCGAGAACCCCACTACCAAAGAGATGGCGACGCCCGAGATGCTTGCCGATTGGGGCGCTGACGGGGCGTCCGAGGCGGATATTGCAGCGAAAGCAAAAGAGGCGGGATTCGTAAAAGCGGATCAGGATGCGCGGGTCCTCATGGGGCAGGAGAAAATTTCGGTGTTCGTTGTCATCGACATCACACGCTTCCTCGGTCCTGATGAAGTGGAGAAACCCGAGCCTAAAACCGAAGCCAAGAAAGGTGCAAAACGATGAACAGCAAGCAGTGGGATAAATTTTTGTTATTGGCAGTAGCGGTCGTTGTGACCGGGCTTTCCGCCCTCTTTGCGATGAAGGCGCTCGCCTTTGGTGAGCTTTTCGGGATTGAGAGAGGTGCGAAGAGTGACGAGCTTCCCGTCACTCTGGAAGACAGAGCTACCGGGGCTACGGCCTTCGTGGAGAAGGCGCAGACCTGGGCGACGCCATCAAAAGGCGAGGGGACCAAGCTCAAGCAGGTTCCGCTGTTTGTCTCGGTACCCATTGTCGAAGCGGGCGGCAAGCTCATCGATATGTCGGACCCCGAGGCTCCGCAGTTGCGGTCTCCGGTCACCAACACCTGGCTCACGAGCAATAATCTTGATTTCCTGAACTCCAGCGTCCTGAGTCAGGACCCCGACGGGGACGGTTTCACCAGTCTTGAGGAATGGGAAGCCAAGACGGGCCCGGTCGATCCGAAGTCCCACCCCCCTTATGCCGGGAAACTGATCTTCGCCTCCCGTCAGCAGGAGGTCTATATGCTCCGCTTCTCGGCGAAGCCGGACGCAGAGCGCTTCCAGATTATGCGCATTCCCACGGCAAAATGGCCCCAACGGGACAGTGAGATGATGAAAGTCGGTGAAATTTCGAAGGATCAGCAGTTCAGAATCGAGTCATTCGAGGAAAAGCGGGCCGTGAATAACGTGGGGATTGAGGCGGACGCCACGGAGGTGACGATCACGTATCTGCCGAAGCAGGAGACTGCGGTCCTCGTGAAAGGCATCGACACCCCCATCCCCACACATTTTGCGGAAATGAAGTTTGAGCTGGACCCCCAGTTCAAGCAATACGTTAAGGAAGGCGAGACTTTTAATCTCACGATTGACCCCGACACCAAGTATCGCGTCACCAAAGTGAACGAGGACTCCGTGGTCATCACCTACCAGACGGGGACAGAACCTGAACAAACCGTGGAGATTACAAAGAACTAACTGTTGACAGTGGAACGAAATTCTGTTTTTGATGTGGATTACAGCATCAAGGCTTGGATAAACCGCTATAGCTGACGATTTTATGAAGATGAGAGGAACGAAAAAATCTTACACGGCGCATTTTCTGGGTGGAGTGCTGGTTGCAACAGCCCTTTTCCCCACCACTGATTCGCTTGCCGGTCCCGGCGGATACGGCGGCAGTGGGAGTGGGAGTGGAGTCCCCGGCATTGCCACCAATTATGTCATCCGACTTCAGGAGAACGTGAAGAAGGCCGATGAGGCCGCCCTTCGCGGGTCCCAGTTGATGGCTGACGGTGATTACCAGGGGGCGATCGATCAGTATCGCGCCGCTCTTGATCTCTTGCCTGACGCACCGATGACCGAGCTCCGGCGCCGGGCTTACATCAAGCAGTTCTCCCGTGCAAGCGTTCTCCTCGCGACTCAGCGTGCCGAAGAAGGCCGTTACCCCGAGTCCATCGCCCTTGTGGAAGAAGTGCTCCAGCCAAGCGTCGATCCGGACAACATTGATGCGAAGAGACTGCTCGAGCGCCTCAATGACCCTGACTACTATTCGCCTGCCCTCACTCCCTCCCATCTTGAGCGTGTCCGCCGGGTCAAGTTGGCCCTCAAAACTGCTCAGGGTTACATCGACCTCGGCGACTATGACCGTGCGGACCGCGAGTTCAACAAGGCTCTCAATGACGATCCTTACAATTCCGCCGCCCGCCGCGGCATGGAGGACAATGAGCGCCATCGTATGAATTACTACGATGTCGCCTACGACCACACTCGTTCCCGCATGCTTCGCCAGGTCGCCGAAGGCTGGGAGACTCCCGTGCCCGCAATTCTTGAAGGCGGTCCGGACATTGCGATCCCTCAAGACATGGCGACGACTGAGATCCGCCGGATCGAGGAGAAACTTAAGACCATTGTCCTTCCCAGTGTCGAGTTTGCTGATACTCCTCTCCGTGACGCAATCGACTTCCTGCAGCAGCGCAGTGTTGAGTTGGATGTCACCGAGTCCAATCCGGCGCGCAAGGGGATTAACATTCTCATTGATGCCGGTGGCGGCGGCGGCGGTGGCGGGGCTCCTGCCGCAGCGACTGCCCCGGCCGCTGATGGTGGATTCGGTTTCGAAGGCGGTGGTGCACCTGCTGTTGGCGGCGGTGGAGGTGGCGGGGTGGGAGATACCCGTATCTCCCTGCGCCTCTCAAACGTTCCGCTGGCAGAGGCGCTCCGTTACGTGACTTCGCTGGCTCAGCTGAAATACAAGGTGGAGCCTTTCGCTGTGAAAGTGATTCCGATTTCGACCCCCGACGCGGACCTCTTCACAAACGTCTATGTCGTTCCCCCGACTTTCCTTTCTACCGACGGCGGCGGCGGTGGCGGCGGTGGTGCGGCGGCAGCCGACCCGTTTGCTGATCCGGTCGCCGCGGGTGGTGGAGCCGGCCCGGCAGGTCGTCGGAACGCGAAGGAGATTCTTGAGAGTGCCGGTATCTCCTTTGCCGGTGGTGCCAGCGCGATCTACAACAAATCGACATCTCAGCTGATCGTGAGAAATACGCAGGATCAGATGGAGTTGATTGAGGCCTACATCGAATCGATTAATAGCGGGGTCGAAAAGCAGATCTACATCACCTCGCGCTTTGTGGAGATCAGTGAGGAAGATGGCGAAGAGCTTGGATTTGACTGGCTCCTCGGCCCGTTCAATCTTGGTTCCAGCCCCCGTGTCTTCGGTTCCGGCGGTACAACCGGCAACCAGGTTGGGGCGGGTAATGCATCAGACTTCAGTTTTGTCAACCCGGCCACCCAGCTGCCGGTCGGCTTTAACAATGTCACGGCGGGCAACCGTTCGGGTTCACGGGCGATCGATGGCAACTCGATTGACGCTCTCATCGCCGAAGCTGCCGGCGGCGGTCAGGGGCTCTCTGCAATGGCTCCAGCGGTGTTTGGTATTGCCGGTGTCTTCACTGACCCGCAGTTCCAGGTCATGATTCGGGCGCTTAGCCAGAAGAAGGGGGTCGATCTACTCTCCGCTCCCTCGGTCATGGCTCGCAGTGGTCAGCGTGCGAAGATCGAGGTGATTCGCGAATTTATCTATCCTACCGAGTATGATCCACCGGAGATTCCGAACCAGTTCGGTGGTATTGGTAACATCAGTGGTGATGGCGGTACCGGTGGCGCCTTCCCGGTCACCCCGGCAACGCCGACGGCCTTCGAAACCCGAAACACAGGCGTTACGTTGGAAGTCGATCCGGTGCTCGGAGCCGACGAATTCACGATCGATTTGAATCTCGCTCCCGAGGTCGTTGAGTTCGACGGTTTCATTAACTATGGCAGCCCGATCCAAACATCTTCAGTGAATGCGCTTGGAATCGTGACTCCCGTCGTTATTACCGAGAACCGTATTGAGATGCCGATCTTCAACACCCGGAAGGTCACCACACAGGTGACGATCTGGGATGGTCAGACGGTTGCTCTTGGTGGGCTTATTCGGGAAGACATCCAGGATGTGGAAGACAAGATCCCATTCCTCGGTGACCTGCCTGCGATTGGCCGTCTTTTCCGCTCAAGTGTAGAGCTTCACCTTAAGCGTAACTTGACGATCTTCGTAAAGGCCCAGTTGATGGATCCCGCCGGTATGCCGGTCAACGGTCGTCTCACCGATGAGCCCCTCCCTGAGCCGGTTCCCCGCCCCCCCATCACGACCCCGGCAGCCTTTGCACCCGGCCCAATCCCTTATCAGAAGTGAGTTAGGGTGACTGTGAAGGGTTAACACTTCAACGGAGACGCGGCTTGCTGAGCCGCGTTTTTTGTTTTCTTGAGAGATTACCTACAGATTGCGGTGACTGGCGGAGTAGCTTGCGGGAAGACATCGGTGTGCCGCCGGTTGATCGAGCGTCTTCCGGGCGGGAGCTCCGCTTTTATTAGTTGCGATGAGGAGGTAGGGGTATTACTCGAAAGGGAGGATGTAAGGCAGGAGATCGATTCGATTGGGCTGGATTTCGGGAAGAAGCTACTCTCAGGCACCGGCATTCATCGCAAGGAGTTGCGTGAACTCTTATTTGAAAATTCTGATTTCCGTGGAAGGGTGGAAGGGGTTCTGCACCCCCTCGTTTTGGATCGTGTGATTGCACAATCAAAGACATGGTCCGACCTGGTTCGGATTTCGATAGTTGAAGTGCCGCTTCTGTACGAGGTCGACTTCCCGCTCGATCGGGATATTGATCTGGTGGTCGCTTGCTGCCGGTCAACACAGATGAAACGTTTGTGTATCGATCGGGGGTTGGAGCCCTCGGTGGCCGAGAAGATCATCGGGACGCAGATCCCAATTGAAGATAAAATGCGAAAGGCAAACATAGTAGTTTGGAATGACGGGGCAATCGAGACTCTCCTGGTCCAGACTGATCACCTTGTTTCGCGTTGTGATAGAATTGTTTAACTGAATGACTGATAACTCCCCTGTGGACTCGGAAGAGTCGAATCCCGAGACCGAGCCGCTTGTCGAAGCGGTGGAAGAGGTGACCGTAAGCGTCCCTGAGCGGATCAATGTGAATGACTTCCAGCAGAGCTCGCTGATCACTCTGCACGAAATTGCGCAGGATCTCGGATTGCGCGTTGCCGGGGTTCGCTCAAAGCACCAACTGGTCTTTGAGATCCTGAAATTTTATGGTAGCCGCGGGACCGTAATGGAGGCTGAGGGTTTTCTCGATTACACCGGCGAAAGCTTCGGTTTCCTGCGCTGGCCTGCGTTCAGTTTTGCTTCTAATGCCGATGACGTCTATCTCGCCGCGAATTTCGTGAAGAAGCACGAACTCCGCAGCGGCCAGAAGTTGAAGTGCATCGTGCGCCCGCCAAGAGAAAGGGAGAAGTTCCTCTCCGTTGAAGAGGTCCTAGAGGTGGAGGGGCTTCCCGCCGACGAATGGAAGTCGCCTCCAAATTTCGACAATCTCACCGCGATGTTCCCTTCGGAGCGGATGATCCTCGAGTCGACGAGCTCGCAGTCGCCTTCACCCCGCGTCATCGACCTGGTTGCGCCCCTGGGGAAAGGGCAACGAGGGCTCATCCTCGCTCCGCCGCGCGGTGGAAAGACAATCCTCCTGAAGAGCATCGCGGTCTCGATTCGCGATAACAACCCGGAGGTGGAGTTGATCGTACTCCTGCTCGACGAGCGTCCCGAAGAGGTCACCGATTTCCGGGAGACGGTGAATGCGTCGGTCTACAGCTCCACTTTCGACGAGTCTTCAAATAGGCATATCGAAGTGGCTGACATGGTTCTGAACCGGGCGAAGCGTCTCGTCGAGATCGGGAAAGACGTCGTCATACTCCTCGACAGCCTTACGCGACTCGCGCGTGCCCACAACTCCGCCCGGCAGGGCGGGGGAGGCAATGAAGGAGGAGGGGGCGGCGGAGGTCGCCACCAGCGTGGCGGAGGTGGTAGTGGGGGAGGCGGACCGATCGGGAGCGGCGGTATCTCGCCGAAAGCGCTTGAGCGTTCACGCCGCTTCTTCGGTGCCGCACGCAATGTCGAAGAAGGAGGCAGCCTTACGATTTTGGCGACCTGTCTGATCGAGACTGACAGTCGGATGGATGACGTGATTTTCGAGGAATTCAAGGGTACGGGGAATATGGAGATCACCCTGGATCGGGAGATGGCTGAGTCGAGGATTTTCCCGGCCATTCATCTTCTAAAGAGCGGCACCCGTAAAGATGAGTTGCTCTATCATCCCGAGGAGTATCAGCGAATCAGTTCGCTTCGGAAGCAGATGTCGCAGCGGCCCGCCTCCGAGGCCATGGTCGTTCTCCTAAAACTAATCAAATCCACCAGATCTAATGCTGAACTTCTTCTTCGCGGGATTCAGTAGGAAAAAAATCCGGATGAGTCAGGCTCTCATGGAATCTCTCGCCTCGGCATCTGAAAGCTATATTGACCGGATCGAGGATCTTCATGCTTTTGTCGCAAGAGCGGAAGAGAAAGGCGACTTCCGTGCGTGTTCGATCGACACGGAAGCCGACAGCATGCATTCCTACGAGACAAAGCTCTGTCTCATCCAGTTTTCCATCCCTGGGGCTCTTGCTATCATCGATCCGCTCGCCGTCGGGATTGCCGGATTGACCGATTTCATCACATTCGTCGACCGCTTCGAAGTGGTCTGGATGCATGGGGCTGACTACGATATCTCCCTTTTCAACAGTACTTTCAACTGGGTTCCGAAAACCATTTTTGATACCCAGGTGGCGGCGAGATTCCTCGGCAAGGACAAGTTCGGTCTCGCCAATTTACTGGAGGACGAGTATGACGTGAAGCTCTCCAAGGCTTCCCAGAAAGCGGACTGGAGCCGTCGGCCGCTCAGCGCCAAGATGCTCGAGTACGCCTACAACGATGTGCGCTATCTCCTCGACCTCGGTGGCAAATACCTCGAGCGCCTCGAGGCTATCGGTCGTCTCGAGTGGTTTTACGAAAGTTGTCAGGCTGCGCAGGAATCGGTTCTCTGCCGCAGCGGCAAATCTGAAGACGAGGTCTGGCGTATCTCGGGATGGGGCAAACTATCGTCGAAGGGTCTTCACTTTCTGCGGCACCTATGGCTATGGAGAGACGACGAGTGTCGCCGCCTCGACCGACCTGCCTTCAAGTTTCTGGGCAACCAGGAAATCGTGACAATGGCGGAACATCTCGAGGCGGGGCGCAGCGTGCGGCCCCCGCACTACCTTCGCCCCGGCCCCGTCAAACGACTTCACGAAGCGATTGATGTGGCGATCGCGGTGAAATCCTCTGCTTACCCGGTCAAGCATCGTCGCGGCGAAGGCCTGCGCCTCGATATTGATGAGAATCGCTTTGAGAAAATTCGGCGTTTTCGGGATCAGCAGGCCGCGAAGCTCGGGATTGAGTCCACGGTTATCGCCACCCGCACGGTGATGGAGCGTCTCGCTGCGAACAATATTCCCGGGGAGGAGAAGGCCGAGCTTCTTCTGAAATGGCAGCGCGAACTGCTCGACCCGTGCCTCTGAGTTTTGTTCTTTCGCTCGAGGGGAGCGAGCCCCGCAAAAACGCCCCGCTCTTTTTCAAGCGGGGCTGTTTTATTGCTGTCGCCGAAAGGTCAGGGGCAATGCCCTGCTCGCGGAGCTCAGAACCTCAGAACCTCAATGGGACATGATTTTGTCCTTCTCGAGCTTGAGGCCCATCTTGCGATAGAGCGTCGCGATGCTGACCCCGAGCATGCTGGCGGTCTTTTCGCGGGAACCGCCGTTGTATTTCAGGGTCTCGCGAATGAAGAGTTTTTCCTGCTTTCTTACGTAATCCGAGAGACCCACGCCGATGGGGAGGTGGTGAGTAGTCTTCTCGTCGTCGTCGGTGATCTCGACTTTCTGGGTCACTTTGGGCGGTAGATCGACGGGGCGGATGCGGCCGGCTTCGGCAAAGGCGCAGGCACGCTCCATCGCGTTCTGCAATTCGCCGACATTGCCCGGCCAGCTGTAGCCCTCGAGGAGGCGCTTGGCATACTTGTCCACCTCGGGGATCTTCGAGCCGGTTCTCTCGGCATATTTTTTCAGGAAATGATCGGCGAGCAGCTCGATGTCTTCGACGCGGCTGCGGAGCGGGGGGACTTCGATCGGGATAACCGAGAGCTTGTAGTAGAGGTCTTCGCGGAAAGTCCCCGCTTCGACGCACTCCTGCAGAGGCTTCGCGGACGAGGCGATGAAGCGCACGTTCATTTTCACCGGGAGATCATTCATGATCCGGCGGGTGTTGACCTCCTCCAGGTAAGACTCCAGTTTCGACTGGAGCCTGACGGGGAGCATGTGGATTTCTTCGAGGAGGACGGTGCCGCCGGCGGCCCGGGAGAAGATCGTCTCAGTGCGGGTTCCGGCGGTGCCGAAAAGCTCCGCTTCGAGGAGGTCTTCGGGCAGTGCCGAGCACTGGAGAACCTTGAAGGGGGCGTTGTTCCGCTGGCTCGAGTTATGGATGTTACGGGCGACCATCTGTTTGCCGGAGCCAAACTCTCCCTCGAGGAGGACGGGCGAGTCGTTGTCGACGATCTTGTCGATGATCTTCAGGATCTCTTGAACCTTGGGGCTCTCACCTATCAATCCACCCGAGGCCTGGGCGATCGCGGAAAGCTGGAACGACTCGCCGGCAATTGCGGTGGAGGGATTCCGGGTCTGCAGACCGAGCTCCACGGTGCGCTGCAGATCGGCGAGCTCAAAGGGCTTGGTGAGGTAATCAAAGGCCCCGAGGCGCATCGCTTCCACGGCGGTCTCGATGGATCCGTGCCCGGTCACCATGATCACCTGAGTGTCCGGGTGGGTATCGTTGCTGTAGCGGATGATGTCGAGACCGTTCATGTCGCCGATGAGGAGATCGACGATCATGAGATCGGGTTTAAGGCGATCCAAGGCCTGGAGGCCTTCTTTGCCCGTTTGCACGGCGGTGACATCGTGTCCCTGTTGGGTGCAGGATTTCGCCATCAGTTTCAGGATGGAAGCCTCGTCGTCGATTACTAGAATTTTAGCCATAGCAGCGGAGTGTGGAATGAATGAGAGATCGAATTGCTTTTAGTTAAGCAAGTCAAATACTACGGATATCTTAAACATTGCAACACAAAAATCTCATATTTGAAAAAAATGATTCTCATCGGTGGATTCACATCTCCTTCTTCCGCCCCTCATTTCCCCGGAGAAGGGAAAGCTCGTGATTGAGAAATGCTCAAAGTGGAATTATAGTCAGGAGAAGTTTTTTTTCTAAGAAGTCTCCCGGCGGGTCGTTTTAAGCGATGTAGTCATCGCACTCATGTCCGCCGTATCGCTCCATATCATGGAAGTTTCGCCTCGCGAACTCGTAGAATCTGCCCAGGCGGATTTCGAAGGTCCTTTGACGGGCTATGCTGCCGGACTGCTCGGCGGTGACTGGGATCGCGCCCGCGATGTGGTGCAGGACACGTTTATAAAGCTCCATCGGCAGGATCCCGAAATGATTCAGGGGCGGCTGAAGAGCTGGCTTTACACGGTATGCCGCAATCGCTCCATTGACGTTCTCCGGAAAGAGAATCCCATGCTTTCTTCGGCCGGGGAGGCATTTGAGAATCTCAACGACTCTGCTCTCGACCCCTCCCGGGCGATGGAGGAGCGCGAGCGCCATGCGGAGGTGATGACCTTTCTGGATCGCCTGCCGGAGAATCAGCGGGAAGTCATCCGGCTGAAGTTTCAGGGTGATCTCAGCTACAAAGAGATCTCCGATGTCACCGGACTGAGTGTTAGCAACGTGGGTTTCCTGATCCACACGGGGATTAAAAGACTACGCAGCCTCATGGGGGTGGAAGTCGACCCGAACTGAACTTTACAACAACTGCCAAATTGAATGAATCGTGAACTAATCAATCCGGATGATCCGCAGATGACGGCCTACGCGCTGGGTGAACTCAGCGTGGCTGAAGCAGCGGAGTTCGAGGTCCGGTTGCAGTCTTCGCCGATGGCTCAGGCGGAACTTTCCTCAATGCGGGAAATCATGGATCTCCTCAACGATGGCCTGCGCGGGGAATGGCAGGGAGGATCGCAGCGTCCCGAGCTCAAACTCCTTGATCCCATTTCTTCCGACCGCACCGTTGTTGTAGAAGGGAATTTCCGGCCGGTACGTCGCCATTTTGCCGCAGCTGCTGCGGTCGCAGGAATGATGTTTGTGGGCGGCATGGTCGTCACCACCCAGAAAGGGCGGGAAGTCGCAGGAGAACCGAATGTCCCGGCTGTGATGTCTCTCGCTTCGACCGGGGATGCTCCCTCGGTTCACGTGCCCCAGTTGTTCCTTGCCGAAGAGATCGGGGATATCTCCCTTCTCGATCTTGCGGATGAGAGCACGGTCTCATCGCCTATCGACGCGAGTTATCTCGATGCCGGCCAGGTCATTCCGGCCTCGTTTGTTCCGGGCTCAGGCCAACTGCGCGTGGTTTCGGATCGCGGAGACCTTGAGCGGGTCGATTCCTATCTGCCGCCTCTCTCCGAATATCGTTTCGGTCGTTCTCTCAAGACCGGGATGATTGAGAAGCGGCTAAACGCCGGTCCTCTCGCCAAGGCGGACGCTCGTTGGGGAGACAGTGTTCTCGTGAGCGGCTATGTGACCATGGGGGGCGCCCCTCAGGAAGAGAGCAGCAGGGTTCTAGCCGGGTTCCGCCCCGTTTCCATTAGCGGGAATCCCGTCGTCAATGAAGAGGCTGACCTGCAACTTCTCTCTGATTTGAACGGTTTGCAGAAAGATTTGTCTGAGGTTATCAGCGGAATGTCCAAAGACGCTGCCGAGAGATCGGTGCTCGAGGGAATTCTGGAAAAAAACCGTCGTGTCATCTCGCAACTGAAGGTTGAGCTGACGCGATAACATTCATTTCGGCCGGACTGTGTTTGGTCGTGGACGTAATACTGGGGAGCCAGGCGGAGAAATTCGCCTGGCTCTTTTGCGTTCGGCTCTTTTGCGTTCCGGGAGAAGGTTCGGAGAGGAATGTTCTTGCAGTGCAATTTTCTTTCGTAAAGGTTGAAAACTTAGGAGGATTGGTGAAGGTGCCCCTTTCCCTCGACCTCCGCCTAACCGCACGTTTTGAACAATCCGTCCACTGAGCCTAAGCCCAGGTTTGACACCACCGATACCGGTGGTGGAGGGGTGCTGAGGCAAATTTGCCTCCACGAGCCGCCTTTTTGCGGTGAGATTTTCTCCCGCGAGATCCTGCAAAAAGGGCGCTGGCTGGTCGAGAACGGGGCCGTCCGTGTTGTCACGGCAAATGTGCAGGGCCGTTTCGCCGGCGTCTTTGGTCAGATCACGGGAGACGAGGGCAGTCCCAAGGCGGAGGTGAGTATCGTCATTCACCGCAGTGACGAGGGCTGGAAAGTCGATGGCCGCAGCGATCAGTCGTCCCGGTCCAACGACGAGCACGTCGCCGCACTCCTCATGGCGGCGATGCTGGAAAAGGGCGTCGTCGAGGATCTCTCCTTCGGCCTCGGCAAGCTGCGCAGCGGGATTTACCTCCTCTCCGTCGATGTTCGGGCCGGGATCCTGCACTGGGATGACTCGGACGCCCGCGCTGTGCTCGAGAACATGCCGCTCGCCCGCCTTGACGGGGACAACCCGAAGGTCGAGACGCGTCTCCGTGCCATGGGGCTCAAGCGCCTCGTCGAGCTCTATCCCTGGGACGAGATCGTGCCCGAGTATCGTCAGTGCTACGCCTACTCGGCGATCCGCCGCGGGATGCAGGAGGTCTTTTGGGCCGACTTTCTCTCCAATCGTCGTGGTGAACTCGAGGCCCTCGATTGTGAGATCACGATCGATCCGGACTTCGGACTCAAGGTCATCGAACCGCTCGATTTTTATGGCGAGATCCATGCCGAAGAGGAGGCCGTCGACTGGTTCGGCTTCGAGTACGGGATGCGCCGTGGCGAGGAAAAGGTCAATTTGCTGCCTTGTATCGTTCGCTATCTCGAGAGCAAGCCGGCCGGGTTCAGCCTCGCGAACCTTGAGAAATGGCCCGACTCGAAAAAGATCCCCATCCAGATCGGAGACACGGGGAACTTCGTCGCGATCCCGGCGAAGAAGCTCCAGACTATCCTCGGCATCCTCACCGAGCTCTTTGACCTGCATCCCATTTCGGACCAGGGTACCGTCCGCCTCCACCATGTGCGGGCGGCACAGTTGACCCGCTTCAAAGGCGATGACGCCCTCGTCGACGTCGCGCCCGAAGATCTCAAGAAACGCGCCGAAGAGATCGAGTCGCTACGGCCCCGGGAGAACCCCGAGGCTCCGCAGGGATTTCTCGCCTCGCTTCGCCCCTACCAGCAGGATGGCTTCGAGTGGCTCCAGTTTCTGCGTGAGCAGAAGCTGGGCGGCATCCTTGCCGATGACATGGGACTGGGAAAAACGATCCAGACCCTCTGCCACCTTCATTGCGAGAAAATGAACGGGCGGGGCGACCTGCCCAGCCTCATTCTCGCGCCCAAGAGCGTTGTGCCGAACTGGGAGAAGGAGGCCAAAAAGTTCGCCCCATCGCTCAAGGTTATCGTTCTCCAGGGGCCGCTTCGAAAGAAGTATTACCCCATCCTGAAGTACTGCGACCTCGTCGTGACTTCGTATCCGGTCCTCTTCCGCGATGCCGAGGAGCTCCTCAGCCAGCCCTTTCACTATGTCGTCCTCGACGAGGCGCACACGATCAAGAACACGGCATCACAGATCACCAAAGTCGCCTACAAGATCGATGCGCGACACCGGCTCTGCCTCTCGGGAACGCCGATCGAGAACCACCTCGGCGAACTTTGGTCCCTTTTCCATTTCCTCACTCCCGGCTTCCTCGGTAGTGAGGAGAGTTTCACCCGATGTTTCCGCGGTCCGATTGAAAAACATCGCGACGAGGGCCTCCGCAAGCGCCTCGTCGAGCGCGTCGCGCCTCTCATGCTGCGGCGCACCAAGGCACTCGTCGCCCACGACCTGCCCCCGAAGACAGAGATCGTGAGGTCTGTCGAGCTGCACCCGAAGCAGGTCGAGCTTTACGAGGCCGTCCGGGCGGCAGTGAGCCGCGAGGTGCACGAGGAGATCGCCCGTCTCGGTGCCGAGAAGAGCAAGCTCCTCGTCCTCGACGCGCTCCTGAAGTTGCGGCAGGTCTGCAATCATCCGCAATTACTCAAGCTCCCGTCGGCTCAGAAAGTGAAGAGTTCGGCAAAGATGGACCTCATCATGGACTGGATCCCCTCGATGGTGAAAGAGGGGCGACGCATCCTCATTTTTTCCCAGTTCACCGGCATGCTCTCCATCATCGAGCAGGCGCTGACGAAAGAGGGGGTTCGCTTTCTCACTCTCACTGGTCAGTCAAAGGATCGCGGCCAGCTCTGTGATGATTTCCAGGCGGGCAAAGCGCCCGTCTTTCTCATCAGTCTCCGCGCCGGAGGGACGGGGCTCAACCTGACTGCGGCCGATACCGTGATCCATTTTGACCCGTGGTGGAATCCGGCACTGGAAGCCCAGGCGACGGACCGGGCCTACCGCATCGGGCAGAAAAACCCCGTCTTTGTCTATAAGCTCATCACTGCAGGGACGATCGAGGAAAAGATCCTCATGCTGCAGCAGAAAAAGCGGGCTCTCTTTGAAGGGATTCTTGAAGGCACCCCGCAGAAGCTTTCGTTCTCGGAAGAGGAGCTCGACGATCTCCTTGCCCCAATGAAGTGAATCGCGTGCTCAGTAAATGAGACCGGGGATTTTTCCGTGCGCGATGAGTCGGCCCTTTTGCTGGCTCAATTCGAAGATATCCACTCCGCTCCCGGTGAGACCTTTAACCGATTTGCCGCGGGCGCCGAAGATGTAATGTTTGTCTCTGGTCTTATCGTAGCCCATGTAGAGCATGACGTGGGAGACGCGATGGCCCGAGTTGTAGGTGCCGCCCCAGAAGATGAGATCGCCGGGGGAGAGCTTTTTGAAGAGCTTGTCGTGGGCCGATTTCCCGTAAACGTCATCGAGCATCTTGTTCTTTTTGAGCCAGGCATACTGGTCGTAGGAGGTGCGCGGCACATCCTCCACCCCGATCTTGTTGAGCAGAAACTGAATCGTTGAGGAGCAGTCGAGACCGCCCGAGTCCGGATCGTCGGCGCCGAAGACGTAGGTGAGTTTCTTCTCCGCAAGAGCGTGTGCTTCGGCATGGAGACGTTCGAGCGTAGGACCATCGACCGGCTTCTTTTTTTCCTTCTCCCCAGTCGCCGCAGCCGGTTCCGGCGGGCTGTCGGCTTCGACGGTTTGTTCCTTCTTTTCCTCAAGGACGAGCGGGCTGGTCTCCTTCACCGCTTCGGGTGGCAGGCTCCCTCCAATTAGCTCCGCCGGCGGACCGACAAACTCAGGCGAGGGGCCACCACCATCGGTCAGCGCCGGTCCGGGAACGGAGGGGACAGGCCCCGAAGAAGAGAGATCAACGATAGGCGGATGCTCCGGGATCGGCGGCGGCGGGATCTTCACGGAAACCGTCTGGGTTTTCATCTGGTCCATCCCGCCCCGCACATTTTGCTTGATCGGCACGATGGGACGAAAGGAACGGGCTTTCGGTTTCGGTTCCGCCTGAACGTCAACAAAGACTCCGCCCGAAAGGAGGATGGCGGAAAAGAGGCCTAAGGTTTTGTTCGGAAACTGCATAGCGATAAATTTAAGATCAGTTTATAAAAAGCAAAACTGAAATTTTAAAATTTATCGTGTTTTTTATAAATTTTTGCAGGGCTTCCCCGTGACCGATGGAATTCCTTTCGCTCAGCGCAGTCGGAAGACCATCACGCGTCGGTCCAGACTGCGGTATTCGTCCGGCGCATCGGTCGGATAAGCGGCCTCCGCCTCGCCGTAGCCCACCGGCATGAGTCGCTCCGGATTGACGCCGTAGTAGACGAGGTCTCGGGCGATGCGCTCGGCCCGCTCTTGCGAGAGCAGTAGATTGCGGCCGTAATCGCCCTCGGACGAGGCGTGACCTTCGATGACGAACGTCTCGCTGAGCAAGGAGGGCGCATTCATCGCCTCGGCCACGTCGATGACGAGGTCGTAGGAGTATGCGTCGGCGAAGTCAGTCGAACCCTGGCGGAAGAGGATGTCATCCTGGCTGACCGCCGAGTTCGGGTCGACTTCGTAGGAGACTGCGTAGGCATCGCCGCCCGTGTAGGTCGGCGGAACCTCATTGTAGTAGCGATTGTCCCGCGAGCCTTGTGTTGCCGGGGCATAGGCATAGGGACTGTTGGACAGGGGCGTCAGCTCGACGCGGTCCAACTGGCGCGAGGCCACAATGACAGGCGGGATCTCGTTGACCGAGGAGTAGCGCACGACCCGGCGGTTTCCGTCGTAGAACTGTGGAACTCTCTGATCCTGACGGATCTCGTAGCCACGGTCATCCCGGTAGAAGCCTGTCGGTGCGAAGCCGGGAGGCGACATCTGCGCGGGGGCATTGCCCTGGAATCGCTGCACGATGTTGCCGACGTTGCGATCACGATCCATCTGGGTGCGGCCGACTTCCTCGACCGGCGGGCGGTATCCTTGAGCCGGGTAACCGGCAGGGCGATCTTTCGTCGCGATCTTGGCTGCGATGGCACCGGCGGCGGCACCCCCGAGGATCGTGTAGATGAGCTTATTGGCGTCGTCTTTGTCCTCAATCTTCGCTGCTTCCTGAGCATCGGCACGGCGATCCCGCTTGCCGCGGTCAGTGAGAACCCGCGTCGTTTCCTGAGAGGGCGCACGCTGCGCGGTGGGGCGGGGCGGACGCACGGGACGGGCATTTTCCTTTTTCGCAGCAGTGTTCGCGGGGGCCGGTTTGTTCTCCGCGCCGGGCCGGGCGGGATCCGGTTTTTGAGCAGTCTCGGGTGGCGTTGTCATGCGTGGACTGGCCGGGGCCGGCGGCGAGGTCACGGGGCGCTCCCCGGCCTTGCCTTTGCCTTTTGATTTGTTCTCAGGTTCCGGACGGTCATTCGCGGGGGCGGGGGCGGGGCCTTTGGGAGCGTTCGTGCCTTTTCCCATAGCGGCAGGTCTGTCGTTTTCTTTGCCTTTGCCGTTGCCTTTGCCGTTGCCGTTGCCCTTGGTGGCGTCATTCAGTTTGCCCCCGGCTCTTTCGTTCTTTCCTTTGGGACGCTGACCTGGCTCGGTCGCCGGGACTGGCGGAAGAGGCGCCGCAGGGACCAACTCCTCCACGCCGGGCGCGGGAGGGACAGGTTCCGGTTCAGGGACCTGGGAAATCGCCGAAAATGGCAAGGAGAGAACGGCAAGGAGGAAGAGGGGGGATTTTGTCATAACTCGGTTTCGACGAACGAGCCCACCGTAAAACGCAGAATAGTCGAAAAGAGGGACATTGAAGAATGGCACAGGATTGAGCGAACATGGAAGCCCGGCCTCCGCGAATGCCCTCGCATCCGAGGGCCCCCCGTAGGTGCGCGCCGCCGCGGTTTCCGCGACCCGTGAGCGCTTCCAAACTTTGGCGGACGCTTCGGCGAAGCGTCCCTACCGCGCGGGTCGTCTCCAGGTTGGGCAAGGCGTCTCCGCCGAGCTGCGAGTATTGTTTGACGTCCAGATGCGGAATCGGCTCACCGGGACGGTTCGCCCTACCGCGCGGTATGGTGCCAAGACTGCGCAAGGTCGGTTGCAAATCGGCCAAGTACTAAGCACTAAGCACCAAGTACGATCAAATCACCCGATCATTCCCGCCATCAACCGGTACCTGGGCACCGGTCGTTTTGCCGAAGAGCGGGCTGGCCATGGCCGAGACCATGTTGCCGACGTCGTGGGAGGTGATCTCGGTCTTGAGCAGGTTTCGGGTCTTATACTCCTCAACGGTCATGCCGTATCGCTCGGCGGAGCGCTGGAGGTTCTCGGGCGTCCAGAGCTTGGTGTCAAAGACGGCGTCGGGGTGGATGATGTTGCAACGCACGCCGAAGGGAGCGAGCTCGAGGGCCGCGACGCGGCAGAGCTGGGTGAGCCCGGCCTTGGCGCAGGAGTAGCTGGCGGCGCCGGCTCCGGGGGCGTTCACGTTGCGCGAACCGACGAGGACGATCGCGGAATCGATCCCGTTCTTGAGGTAGGGGATCGTGTACTTCAGCAGCTTCTGATGGCTGGTAAGGTTCACCGCCATGGACTTGTCCCAGTTGCCCTGCTCGAGATTCTCGAGGTAGGCTCCGGCGGTGAAGATGCCGGCATTGCTCACGAGGATGTCGATGCCGCCGAACTGGCGCACGACGCTCTCGACCGCTTCGAGGACCTTGGCGTCGTCGGTGAGATTCGCAACGATGCCGATGCCGCCGATTTTGGCCATCTGTTCTTCGATCTCGGGGCTAAGATCGATCCCGATGACCTTGGCGCCCTGGTGAGCGAGGGAGGCGGCACAGGCGAAGCCGATGCCCGCAGCAGACCCTGTTACGATGGCGACCTTACCCTGATGAGTCCGGACGGCGCCGCCGGGGGCGTGACCGCTCTTTTTCAGCTTGGCCTGCTCGAGTTCCCAATATTCGATTTCAAATAGCTTCGCGGCGGGGAGGGCTTTCCAGCCTCCTTCAAAGGCGGCTTCGGTCTGTTGGATGGTGCGACAGGTGTGAGTCACGATGTCGCGCAGGACGCCGGCTTCAGACTCGGTCGCGCCGAAGCTGATGACACCCTGTCCCTGCCATACCGCCCAGCGAGGATCGGGCGGCAGCATCGTCTCACCCTTGTTGTATTTTTCAAAATAGGCCTCGTAGTCATCAGCGAATTTTGCGAGAGATTTGCCCGAGTCGGCCCCGATGATCGCGGGGATGCGCTTCGTCCGGATTGTGTGATCGGGGGTGAGGGGACCGCGCGTTGCGAGTTTGGCGACATCCTTGCGGCTTGCGAATCCGACCGCTTCCTCGGACTGGTCGAGCGAGGTGATCACCGGAACGCCGCGCAGTGCGGAGACCTGTTTGCGGATGAGGGAGAGACCGGCGAGGTCTTCTTTCGCCTTCGCCTTGGGGAAGGAAAAGGACTTCCCGAGTCGGCTCGAGAGAACGATCTCGGCCTCGGTCACGAGCTTGATCATGAGATCGTAGCTCTCGCGGGCGTCGTCATGCATCGTGAAGATGCCGTGATTCATGAGGATCAGCCCCTCGAGTTTGTAGGGATCGACTTTGGAGAGAGCCTCGGCAACGGCTTTCGCGAGATCGAAGCCGGGCATCACGTAGGGGATGACCGCGACACGATCACCGTAGAGGTCTGCGATCGTCTTGAGTCCGTCCTTGTGATTCGTCAGGGCGACAATGGCGTTGGCATGGGTGTGGTCGACGAACTTCTGCGGAATGACGGCGTGCAGGATCGCTTCGATGCTCGGATTGGGCGCCCCCGGATCGAGCATCGCAGCCCGCTGCTGTTTCACCATCTCGGTATCGTTCAGAGTCGCGAGCCCGGCCATCCTGAGCAGGGCCTTCATCCGCACCGGGGCGAAGCCGGCGGCCTCGATCGTCCCGAGATCCCAACCCGATCCTTTCACATAGATAACTTCGACCGTATCACCGAAAAAGTCTTTTTCCGACACCTTCACCGACGTGTTCCCGCCGCCGTGGAGGACCAGCTCGGGATTCGCCCCGAGGAGGCGCGAGGTGTAGACCCGCTTGGCGAGAGGTCCTTTGTATTTGCGGGCGTCAGATTCGGACCAGAGGGATTTCATAGGTGGGAAGCGTTTTAGCTGTCAGCCTTTTAGCTGTTTGGCCGGGGGGTTTAAAGAACGGAATAGGGGGGCACTAGAACGGACGGCTCTCAGTGGTAGACTTTCTCGGGATCGTAGGATTGATCGGCGATCTCCCTACCCAAGGCTACGGGGTTGCCCGGCTCCTGTATATTTCTGTAAAAGCAGGATCTATATCCGGCGTGGCAGCAGCCCGGGCCGTGCTGGCGCACTTTCAGGACGAGCGCATCCTGGTCGCAGTCGGTCAGGATCTTCTCCACGGTCTGGGTGTGCCCCGAGGTCGCGCCCTTATGCCAGAGCTGCTGGCGGCTGCGGGAAAAATACACCGCCTCGCCGATTTCGAGGGTCTGGCGGAGCGATTCCTCGTTCATGTAGGCGACCATCAGCACCTCGTTCGTCTCGGCATCCTGCGCGATCGCGACGATGAGCCCGTGCTCGTCGAACTTCGGGGAAAAGGTGAGACTGTTCTCGACCGCTTTGCGATCATCGCGGGATCCGAAGGCGATTTCAGTTGAACTGGGCATGGGATACGTGTTTGAAGTGGTAGGGCAGAGCGCGGGAGTATCCCGCAGTGCCATTCTTGAATGGAATCAGCTTTGATGCAACGCGGGAAATTCATCACTTTTGAAGGTTCGGAGGGCTGTGGCAAGTCCACCCAGATCCGTCGGCTCGTCGAGCGTCTGCAGGGGCGCGGTCTCGAGGTCGTCCTCACCCGCGAGCCGGGCGGCACCGTCACCGGGGAAAAGATCCGTCATTTGCTCCAGTATGATCCCGAGTCGGCCGACCTCACCGACGAGAGCGAACTGCTCCTCTTTGCCGCGAGCCGTGCCCAGCTCGTGCGCGAGCTCATCCTCCCGGCGCTCGAGGCGGGGAAATGGGTCGTCGCTGACCGCTTTTTCGATTCCACGACGATCTATCAGGGCGTGGGGAGGGGACTCGACCTCGAGGCAGTGCGGTCCATCAATCAATTTGCCGTCGGTGCCGCCATCCCCGATCTCACCCTCCTCCTCGACCTCGACTCCGCGACCGGACATGCCCGGGCGGTGCGGGCGAGCGGAGCAAAAGCCGATCGCATGGAGGCCCAGCCTCTTGCCTTTTTTGAAGCCATTCGCCACGGTTACCTTGAACTGGCCCGCGCCGAACCGGATCGTATCGCCGTGATCGATGCCTCCGTCGGGATTGCCGAAGTCTCGACCGCCATCGCCGGACTGGTCGAGAGCCGTTTTCCTTTTCCCGAGAAATGAGTTTCCGCTACGAAAAAGCACTCGAACTGATCGAGCTGGCCCACGCCAGCGAACGGCTCGCGCATGCCTATCTCATCATGGGACCGCCCGGCAGCGGCAAAGAGCGTCTCGCCATCCGCATGATCGAGATGGTCAACGAGCGCGACCGGGCGAAGGGCGCGACCTCGCTCGAGGAGCTGCGCTCCAGTTCCACCACCGTGATTGGCCCCGAGTCGAAGTCCCGCCGTATCACCGTCGATGCGATCCGCGCGGTCGAGCACACCTTACAGATGGCCGCTCCGGCCGGCGTGATCAAGTTCGCGGTCGTCAAAGATGCCGACCGCATGGGGCCCGAGGCCGAGAATGCCTTTCTCAAAACCCTCGAAGAGCCGCCCCAGTCCAGTCGTCTCCTCCTCCTCACGGCGCGTCCCGAGATGCTCCTCGAGACCATCCTCTCGCGCTGCATCCGCGTGACCCTGAGCGGCTCGCCCGTGCCCGCCGTCTTCAGCGAAGCCGAGCGAAAGTTTCTCGAAGCGTTGCGCGATCATGCGGCGAAAGGGCGTAAAGGCATCTCGGGTGCCCTCGGCCTTATGTCTGGATTCTCCGATATCCTGAAAAAGGAAAAAGCGATCATCGCCAAACAGAACGAAGCCGCCGAGAAGGCCGAAGTCGCTCATTACAAGAACAAAACCGAGGGTAACTACCTGAAGCAGAGGGAGGAATACTACAAAGCGATGATCGAGGCGGAGTATCTCGAGCGTCGCAATCGTCTCATCGAGTATCTCGTGATGTGGTTCGGCGACGCGATGCGGCAGCAGCACGGGGTGAAACATCTCGACCTGCCCGAGTTCGCCGGTGCCACCGGAACCCTCGCCACACGTCTCTCGATCGACGAGCTCAGCCGCCGCGTCGATGCGGTGGAGGATCTCCGCGCCAATCTCAACACCAACGTCTTCGAGGCGCTCGCCCTCGAGGTGGGATTCATCCGGGCATTCGCGTGACGGGATTAGATTACGGCCCGCGATTCTTAATGTAGAACGGGTCTCCAGGCCCGTTCCTCTTTGCCGGACTGCCGCTGGAACGGGCCTGGAGACCCGTTCTACTGTGCATCGCTGATTTCCGGGGCCGACCTGGCTCTCCGCCGGACCGCGGGCGTCCCGCCCGCTTCTCAACCGGGGCCTTGTTGCGTGAAGACGCCCGCCTTCCCGCTCGACAATTCCGCGTTTCAGAATACGGATAAAGGCCAATGGAATTTGCATTCTCGGACCGGGTCCCCGTCGGCAGCGAGTGCCGGCGGGTGTTGATGGAGGAAGTGGAAGGGGCGATCTCTCAACTCGCGCACTTCAACGAGAATCCTGATGTCGCGATCCACGAGACACGCAAGCACAACAAGCGGCTCCGCAGTGTCCTCCTCCTCGCCCGTCCCGTCCTCGACTCGGGCGATCTCTCGCAGGCCAATCGGCTCATTCGCGACGCCGCCCGCCTTTTCTCCGACGCGCGGGATGCCCTCGTCGTGCAGGAGACCTGCGAGAAGCTCGCGGCCCATTCCCCGAACGAGTCTAAAAAAGCCTTCCGAACCATCCTCAGCGCCCTCGACGCGCGTCACACCGCGCTGCTGCACGACGAAGAACTCCCCTGCAAAATCTCCCGGGCCTCCGGCGATTTTCGCGAGGCGGGCGAAGTGATCGGGCGATGGGACTGGGGTCAGGTTACCTACGAAGAAGTCTTCAGCGCCGTCGTCTCGAACTACCGGACCGGAGCAATGGACTTCGAAAAAGCCCGCGCCTCCCGGGATCCCGAAGAGTGCCACGACTGGCGCAAGCGGGCCAAGTATCTCTCCTACCATCTCACTCTCCTCACCCCGCTTGATCCGCTCGGGATGGGGGATTGGGCTGTCAGTGCCGGTGAATTGGCCTCCTCTCTCGGCGAGCTTCACGACCTCGCCGTCTTCGAATCTGCGATCGGCGACGGGTCAGACTACGGGATCTCCGAAAAGGCAGCCCGCGCGATCAAGAAACTCTCGGCGAAACGCAGCGCCGAGCTCGAGGACCTCGCTTTTGAGGCGGGGAAAGTTATCTACCGCGACACCGCCGAGGAGTTGCATCTCAGGTTCGCGAGGATGGTCGGAGCGATTGCGTGAGATTGCCTGTAGCCGGTCTCTGCGAGGCCGGATGGACGCGCAATCCACCTTCCGCAAGGCTGTAAGCTGGCCTCTGCGAGGCCGGGATGGGCGTGCAATCCACTCTGAACGCCCAACGCGGGGTCACAGACCCCACCTACAAGCTTTCGCCGCGCTGTCGCAACCCTGTAGCTGGCCTCTGCGAGGCCGGGATGGACGCGCAATCTACCCTTAGCCGGGGCGCTTGGTGCTTTTGAAGGCCACGTTGGCTGCCCAGCGAAACCACGAAAGGAACCCGAGATTTCGCTTAAAAATTATTGACTCAGGCGGTTAAATCAGGCGACTCTTGCCACTTAGGGTCAGTGACCGAAACGAAGACACGCGTCCAAACTCACCGAAGATGCACTCAAATCGGCACTTACTCCCGCTTCTCCGGCGATTTGTCGCGGCTCTTCTGCTCTGCACGGTTCTCTCGGGCTTTGGCACCGCAGTTGATGGGAGCGAAACCACCCGGAAATGGGAAGAACTGCGGGAGAAATTCGACACCGCCTCCTCTGAAATCCGCTCGAAGTTCGGAAAAGACCGCTCCGATCTCGGTGAGAAATTCGTGGGCGCGCTTCAGAAACTGGAGGCGGTTTTGCAGGAAAAAGGAGCACTCGAGGACCTGCTCACCGTTCGAAAAGAACGAGAGTTGTTCGTCAAATCGGGAGCTTTGGGCTCGGATGGCATTCCTGACCTGGGTCGTCTCAGGACGCTCTACACGGAATCCCGCGCCCCCATCGACTCGGGCGAAAAGGAGGAGACCGTCCGGCTGATGGAAGCCTATCTCAAGCAATTGGAAACGCTACAGCCCGAGCTTACCCGAGCCGGGGAGATCGAGACCGCGGTCGTGGTAAAGAACGAGGGGGAACGGATCCGACGCAGCATCAAAGACGAGAGTGCTCCGGTAGCCGGATTGATTCCGGAGGCGGCGACTTCCGCCGCCCTGGCAATGCTCCAATCTATACCCGACATGAATCATGCTCCCGTGGGCGTCGACATCTTCAAGCTCGAGAAATGGCCGCCCAAAGTGACCCTTCCCCAAGCCAACTACCGGATCGAAGGAACCCGCTATCAGGGTGATGAGATGGGGCGTGAAATTCTTTTGTTGCCGGGTTCGGTCTTTCGTGGAGCGGACAAACAGGCCCGCTGGATTGCGGGGAGAGCGACCCTCGTCGCCCGTGAAGTAGCGTTCGACGGATTTACTTTCCAGGCGGATCTCAGCAGCCAGCTCTTTTTTGTAAAATGCCATTTCAAGGACATGAATGTGGGGAAAGCCGGTCCCTGGTCCTCGGGCCGGTTCATGACCCGCTGGCAGTTTCGTGAATGCCGGATCGAAGGGTCCTTCACGGAACAGTGGAATTCGAGGCACTTCGGATTGCAGATGGTGAATTGCCATGTGGAACGGGTGGAGTTCCCCTCGATCGAATACGACAAGGGGGACGAACCCTCCGAGGTCGCCGGACAGGACTGGGCCATGGTGAGAAACACACACTTCCGCAAGTGTGTCATCCCGGTGAGCGTGCTCAGCCTTCTCGATGATTGCTCCTTTGCAGAGTGTCGATTTATCGACGACCCAAGCCCCGTGGCCTTTGCCACGAGGATCACCCGGACTATTTATCTCGAGGATTGCCAATGGGATGTGAAAGCGCTACCGACCGAGTTTGTCGTTGAGCAGAAGAAAATTTCGGAGATGCCGTGAGCAGGGGAGGACATTTGCTCAAGCTGGCAAAGGAGCCCTCACTGCAATTGGCGACACTGGACAAGAACATTCCCGGCGCGCTTCTCATTTCCTAAATCGCCTGACTCAGAGGGGCCGAGCGCGATCCCGGCTACATCACTCGCAAGCCCAGCGTTTCCTCACAATCCGAATTCGAATCGTTAGGAAATACATCACCATCAACGGTATAGGGTCGTCATTCTCCCGAGGTCCGTGGACGCACCCGACGAGCAAACAAAATGGATCGTGGTTTCGCGATCAAGGATAGCCTTTGTCCGGAAACGGAGGATGTTACCCAGAAACAAGATGCTCTCTGAAGCTCCCGGATCGAGCTCAGAACGAAACACTCCCGTCGCGAACTCTGCCGTGACATTCTTTCGGCTCCTGGAACCGATAGTGTAGACTTTCGTGGCGCTTTCGTAATTGATCGTACTCCTGGCACGGAGCGCGACTGTTCCCCTAGTGGATCCATCGTTTGCCGTGATGTAGTCGAGGCTTCCAACACGCGAGGCATTATTGCGGATGGTCTGCGTGCCAACGAGACCAGCGCGTCCGCCCGCTTACAGATGATCGTGCGTTTTTCGGAACCAGTAGACGCAGAAGTCCGCCATGCCGGGAACTTCCTTGTAGGCTTTGCGAACCCGCGTCACATATTCAGCACCATACTCGGGCTTTAACCGTTTCGCCCCGAGATACGGCGGATTCCCCACAATCGCATCGGCCCTCGGCCACTCCGTAAACAGCGCGTCGGCGCAGAGTATATTCTTATCGAGGTTGTCGAGCGGCAGCGGATTCTCCAGCACGAGAAGGCCATCGCTGTCCTGTAGCTTGGCGGCCTCTCGCACCTCTTGCTCTTTGGCGAGCATCAGGGTGACTTTGGCGAGCTCGAAGGCGAAGGGCTGGATGTCGATGCCGTAGAATTGGTGAATGGAGACGACGGACTCGAGGGGCTCGCCTTTGCTGATCTCGGAAAGGCGGAGGAGGATCTCGCGCTCGAGCCGGTTCAGCTCGCGGAAGGCGACGTAGATGAAATTGCCGGAGCCGCAGGCGGGATCGAGCACCCGAAAGAGCCGCAGATCGCGCAGGACTTCCTTCAACTTGCCGACTTTGTCCCAGGCGGCGGCCATCTTCTCGCGCCAGGGACAGACGATGGTGGGTCCGACCACTTTGTGGATGTCGAACTCGCTCGTGAAGTGGGCGCCGAAGGCGTGGCGCTCGTCGGCGTCCATGCTGGACTGGAAGAGGGTGCCGAAGATCTCGGGCTTCACCATGGACCAATCGAAGTCGGCGGCCTCCGCGAGGGTGGCGATCTCGGCAGGGGTGAGGTCAATGGGATCGACCTCGGCGAAGAGTCCGCCATTAAAATAGGGCACGCCCTGATACCGGCCACCGCGGGCGGGCGTCTCGGTGTTCATCTGGCGGAAGAGTCCGCCGAGCAGGTCGTAGGCACTGCCCCCGGCGTCGCTGCACTCGTTGACGAGCTTCGTGAAAAGAGAGTCGGTCAGCAGGTGCATGTCCCCGGAAACGAGGGTGACGAGGACCTGGAGGACGAAGCGCTGCGCTCGCGCCTGCTCGTCGCCGCGCTCGCGGAGGGAATTGAAAAGCTCGGCGAGTTTGGCAGCGGCTTTGCGGGTGACGTCGACACGATTGTTATTGAAGAGAGGTTTGCCGGGTTCGGGCAGGAGGAAGGCGAGGGCGCTGGCGCAGATCGGCTGGGGCGATCTTGTCGACGGGATCGAAGAGTTGCTGATTGAAGTCGTAGATCCAGAGTTCGTCGAAGTTGCAGAGGATGACGCAGGGAGGGCGGTGGGGGACGATGTTGGTCCAGTAATCGAAGATCTGGTCGTAGTAGCGCTCGAGCTTCTTGCCGCGCGATTTCATCTCGATGAGGACCCGCTCGGGCCGGAGGAGGTCGATATAGTTCTTGCCCTTGGGACCGCCCTTTTTGGCCACGCGAGTCTCGCGGGTGGCTCCGGCTTCCTTCACCCCGGCATGGCCGAGGGCGCGGAAGAGATGATCGAGGAAGTCGGCGGCCTCGCCCTTTTCGTCGCCAGTGAGATGGGTCTCGACGTGGGTGACAAATTCGGCAAGGGCGGCGGCGGGATCGGGTATGGCGGAGTGTGGCGGCTGGGCCGGTGGAGGTCAACGGTGGGCTGCGGAGAAAACGCGGCAACTTCAGCGAGTCAGCAGGCCTTCTAACGTAATTCCAGAGATGGCGAACAGACCAATGGGAGTCCCTCTCTCACCCCGCCAACTCCTCCAGCAACGCGCGATTCAACCGAATCCCGCCTTCAAAATTCGACACCGTAAAGCTCTCGTTCGGTGCGTGGATCTGGCAGTCGGGCAGGGCCAATCCGAGGAGCAGCGAATCGACCCCGAGGATGTCTTTTATCGCCTGGATAATGGGAATGCTGCCGCCTTCGCGAATGAGGCGCGGTTCGCCGGAAAAGGCCCGCTGCAGGGCTCGCTGGGCCGCTTTCCCATGGGTGGAATGCGGGTCCATCACGTAGGCGGGACCGTAGTGGCCGAGTTCGACCTCGATGCGGCAGGAGTCGGGGCAATGGGCTCTCAAATGCGCGGCGGCGAGAGCAAGGATCTCCTGCGGATTCTGGTCGGGGACGAGGCGGAAGCTGAGCTTGGCCATGGCTGCACGCGGGATCACGGTCTTGGAGCCTTCGCCCTGGTAGCCGCCGCCGATGCCGTTGACCTCGGCGGTGGGACGTCCCCAGCGCTGCTCGAGGGCGGTGTAGCCGGCCTCGCCCCAGAGCCCGCGGACTCCGGTCTCGGCGATGGTGGCGGCATTGCCGTCGGGGAGGGCGGCCCACATCTCGCGCTCCCAGGGCTCGAGATCGATGACGGAATCGTAGAAGCCGGCGATCTGCACTTTGCCGAATTCATTGTGCAGGGTCGAGACGAGACGCGCGACCATCGTGGCCGGATTCGGGACCGCACCGCCGTAGACGCCCGAGTGGAGGTCGAGGGTGGGGCCGTGGATTTTGAACTCGAGGCAGGCGATGCCGCGGAGGCCGTAGGTCATCGTGGGGATGCCGGGGGCTATCATGCCGGTGTCGGAGACGGCGCAGACGTCGCACTTGAGCGAGTCCTTATGCATCTCGAGGAAGGGCGCGAGGTTGGGCGAGCCGATCTCTTCTTCGCCTTCGAGGAGGAAGATGACGTTCACGGGGAGTTCGCCTTTTTCCTTCAGGGTTTCCTCAACCCCGAGGATGTGGGAGAAATGCTGGCCCTTGTTATCCGTCGCGCCGCGGCAGTAGATTTTGTCTCCGATGAGGGTCGGTTCGAAGGGCGGGGTGCGCCACTCGGCAACGGGATCGACGGGCTGGACGTCGTAGTGACCGTAGATGAGGACGGTGGGGCGTCCCGCTTTGACCTCGCTGCGGGCGACGATGATGGGATGCCCGGGTGTCTCGTGCAGCTCGGGTTTGAGCCCCATGCGGGTGAATTTATCGATGAGAAATCCGGCGCATTTTCTGACATCGTCACGGTGGCGGCTGTCGGTGGAGATGCTGGGGAAGCGGAGGAACTCGAAGAATTCGGTGAGTTGGGGAGACATGGGTCAGGAGTCAGGAGTCAGGATCTTAATCCTAATCTTAATCGAGGGCCGAACGATAGATTAAGATTAAGATTAAGATTAAGATTAAGAGGGAATGGTGGAATCAGAGAATGCTGCCAGGTGTATACGTTGCAGCGCCTTCGGTGTTGGCGACTAATTTTTTGGTTTCGGCGATGAAGTGATCGATCTGGAGGCCGACGGCACCGGCGTTGGACTGGCCTTCGGTGAGGCAGGATTGGAGTTCGGCTGCCGTCATGCCGAGGCGGCCGTCGGCGGCGAGACGGTCTATGAGATCGTTGCCGGCGCTCTCTCCGGCACGGTAGGCGCGGGCGGCGGCGACGGCGTGCTCTTTGATGACTTCGTGGGCGGTCTCGCGTCCGATCCCGCGCTTCACGGCGGTCATCATGATGGTGGTGCTGAGGAGGAAGGGGAGATAATGGCGATTCTCGCGTTCGATCACGGCGGGATTCGCATCCATCTGGTCAAGGATGGTGATGAAGGTCTCGAGGAGACCGTCGGCGGCGAAGAAAGCGTCGGGCAGCATGACGCGGCGCACCACGGAGCAGGAGACGTCGCCTTCGTTCCACTGATCCCCGGCGAGACCGGAGGCCATCGTGAGGTAGCCGCTAAGGATGGTTTTGAATCCGTTGACCCGCTCGCAACTGCGGCTGTTCATCTTGTGGGGCATCGCGGAGGAGCCGACCTGGCCTTTGGCAAATCCTTCGCCGGCGAGTTCGTGTCCGGCCATGAGGCGGAGCGTTTTGGCAAAGCTCGACGGGGCCGAGGCGATCTGATTGAGACCTGAGACGACCTGAAAATCGAGGCTGCGGGGATAGACCTGGCCGACATTGGTGAAGATCTTCGCGATGCCGAGGTGGGCGGCGATGCGGGTCTCGAGTTCGATGACTTTGACGGCGTCGCCATCGAAGAGGCTGAGTTGATCGAGCTGGGTCCCGACCGCTCCCTTGAGTCCGCGCACGGGGTAGTTTGCGATGGTCTCTTGGAGCTGATTGGCGGCGAGGAGAAGCTCTTCGCCGAACATCGCGAGGCGTTTGCCGTAGGTCGTGATCTGGGCGGCCACATTGTGGGTGCGGGCGGTGATGACGAGGTCGCGGTATTCGTCGGCTTTTTGGGAAAGACGGTGAAGGGCGGCGGCGGTGCGTACGCGGATGACCTCGAGTGCCCGGTAGACCTGAAGTTGCTCGACATTCTCGGTGAGGTCGCGGCTCGTCATGCCTTTGTGAATGTGCTCGTGTCCGGCGAGGTCGCAGAACTCTTCGATGCGGGCCTTCACATCGTGACGGGTGACCCGCTCGCGGGCGTCGATGGAGGTCAGGTCGATCTGATCGATGACGCTTTCATACGCGGCGATCGCGTCGGCGGGGATGTCGAGCCCGAGATCGCGCTGCGCTTTCATCACCGCGACCCAGAGCTCGCGCTCGAGTCGGACTTTTCCTTCGGGGGACCAGACCGCCTTCATGGCAGCAGTGGCATAGCGTTCAGCGAGGACGTTGGGGATCATTCTTGGAGGAGGAAAGGGGGAAAGGAGGAAAGAAGTAGAGAAATAAAGAAGTAGAGGAGGCAGGAGTGAAAAGCTAAACAGCTAGCTCGCTAGCTCCCGCAGATAATCGAAGGAATAGATGCCCGTATTGTGTCCGTCGGAGAAGCGGAACTGGATCGCGTAGAGTCCGACGGGGACCCAGGCGGTCACGGTGACGCCGCTGAAGTCACGGCCGCGCTGGTTGCCGCCGATATCTTTGCCGAGGAGGTCACGCTCCCCCATGGTCTCGGCGCTGGGGGAGAGGGAGCGGAGCCGGTCCATCTTGCAATACGATTCCGCGCCGTCGTTCCAGCGGATCGCCACTTCGTCGCCGATGAGTTGGATTTCTTTGATGCCGGTCATGGAATAGGGGGAGAGGATGAGTAGCACGCCCCGGGGCGCGAGGCAACAGGGTATGCTGGGTAACCTGAGAGGGTTGGGTGGGGGCGGTTTTGTAGCTGGCCTCTGTGAGGCCGGGATGTGTGTCCACCGGGGAATTGGAGACACAAGGCTGCTACGACGTCCAATCCGGCCTCAGAGAGACCGGCTACAGGCGGGATGGACGAGCTTTATTAAATCGCAGCGTCCTTTGAAAAGTTCGTTTTTCGTCCTACGTTCCCGTCCCCCCTGTAAAACCCCAGACTTTATGAAGATCGCCAAGGATGGAATCCGCTCCATTGTAAAAATCGGCTACGACGGACGTGTCCACAAAACCTTCCGCGGGACGGATAATGACAAGCGTTTTGCCAACGAGGTGCGTGTCCTGAAGGTGCTCGAGGCGCGCGGCTGCGACTTTGTCCCGCGGCTCCTCGAGAGCGATCCCGAGACTCTCACGATCGTGACGACGAACTGCGGTGCCCCGGCCGAAGCCACTATCAGCGATGGCAAGGCGGCCGAGCTCTTCGAAATGCTGGAGCGTGAATATGGGATCGTCCACGACGATCCTTTTTCGCGAAACATCACCTACAACGCCCGCCAGGGTGTCTTTTGCATCATTGATTTCGAGTTGGCGCAGGTGAAGGAGGACCCGCAACATCGCTGCGACGATGAGGAAGCCCATCGCACGCTCGAATGGTGCGGATTCACCCGCGACGGAAAGCGCAAACCGGGGAACCAGGATGCGCTCTCGGTTTTCTCCTCGGAAAAGGGCTGGGTCAACAGCGCCGAGCTCTGTGGTGCGCAGTCCATCGATGACAACGGTCTGATCTTTGCGGTGAGCGACGGCATGGGCGGTCCGGCGGCCGGGGATGTCGCGAGTGCTCTCGTGGTGCGCGAGTTGCGGCGATTCCTGCCGGCGATGATGGGGGACTTCCATGGAGCGGGCGATCCCGAGACGCTCCTCGTGGCCGCAGTGAAGTCGCTCCACGAATACGTGAGCCGTGTCGGGCGGCATGATCCGAAGCTCATGGGCATGGGCGCGACGGTGGTCTGCGGCCTTTTTTACCGCACTAAAGTGTATTTCGCCCATGTCGGGGACAGTCGTTTTTACCAGTTCCGAAACGGCGAGCTTACTCAACTGACCTACGATCACACCTACGTGGGAGCCCTGTTCCGCTCTGGCAAGCTGAACGAGCGCGAGGCCCGCACGCATCCGCGACGGAATGTGCTGCAGCAGGCCATCGGCGGAGGCTGTCAGATCCTGATCCCGCAGGTCTCCTCGGCTACGATAGACGAAGGCGACTGGTTTCTGATCTGTTCGGACGGCATAACTGACGGGCTCTGGAACAAGAATATCGGCCGTTGTTTTGCCGAGGCCGAGGAGAATGACACTCCGGTCGAAGAGGTCGCTCAGCGCATGCTCGACTGGTCCACGGACGAAGCGGGCGGGGACGATACCACGCTGTTCGTACTGCGCGCGGCGAAGAAGCCGGCACCGAAGTCACTCGATCCCGCGTAGCAGCATCACGGCGTTGCGACCGTTCTTTTCCCACTGCTCGCGGCGGCGCTGCGGCAGGTGGTCGAGGTCGCGGCTGCGGGTGAAGCCGGCTCTCTCGAGGTAACCGGCGGCCTGGGTCGAGAGGGCGAAGAGATTCGCGTAGTCGAGCTGCTTTGCCCGGTCGATCGCCGCCCCCACGAGAATGCTACCGTAGCCCTGGCCGGTGTGGCCCTTTTTCACGTAGAGGCAGGCGAGTTCTGCCTTGCCCGAATCGGGATAGGGGTGCACCGCGACACAGCCGACGACGTTACCATCGATCTCGAGGACGATGTAGTCTTCGATCGCGCTCTGGATGTCGGACCGGCTCCGCTCGATGAGCTGCTCGTCCTCGATCGCCCGGTGGATGAGCAGGTAAAGCTCGTCGATGTCGGCTCGTGTCGCTGGGCGGACTTTCTGATAGGCGTCGGAGTAGACCATCAGCCCGACCCCTTCGTTGCTGAAAAGCTCGGAAAGGAGGGCGTCTTCGCTACGGCTGCTGATGAGGTGGACGCGCGGCACTCCGTCACGGGTGGCGCGGGCGGCATGGCGGAGCTTCGAACTCATGCCCACGGAGAGTTCGGGATGGGTCTCGATAAAAGAAAGGGCATCGTCGCCCGACCACTGGTGCTGTCGGTCGGGCGAGACGGCGCGCGGGTCGTCGGTTGAGACAAAGATGACCTTGGCGGCGTCGAGGGCGGTCGCGACCTCGCGGGCGACGGCGTCGGAGTTCACCCGCAGGGTCTGTCCGTCCGCATCGAATCCGAGCGGAGGCACGACCGGGAGGATATCCTGATCGAGGAAACTCTGAAGGACGCTGCTGTCGATCTTCTCGATCGTGCCGGTGAAACCCGCGTCGACGCCCTTGATGATGCCGGCGGGGTGGGCGTGGATCGCATTGGCTGTCGCGGCCTTGAGCTTCACTGTGGTGAGACTCTGCATGACCGCGTTGCTGAGCCGGGTGATGGCGTCCATGCTCACCTCCAGCGTCGCTTCGTCGGTCACCCCGGTGCCGTCGATGTTGGAAAGAGGGACGTTCCTTTTCGCCCCGAGCGCCTCGATCTGGGCCGCCGCGCCGTGAACGAGGACGACCTTGATGTTGAGCGAACGCAGCACCGCGAGATCGAGGAGGATGTTCGAAAAGTCGGGTGAATCAATGACCGCGCCGTCGAGCGCGACCACAAACGTGCGCCCGCGGAACTGCGGCACATACTGGAGAATCGATCTGAGGTCGCTGAAATTCATGGACCGGTGAATGTTGCCGTTTCACCGGGATAATCAACCGATGAGACGCAGGCGGGGTGAATGAGGCGGGGCCGAGAGAGGTGGGCAATGGGGAGGAAAGGGGCGGAAACGCCATCGGAGGCGTCTTCGGGAGTGAGTCACTGAAAAACCTTCCCGAGAGTTGCGGTGGGCGGTATGGTGGGCCCCGGGGCCTCGAAAGACTGCGGTGTTAAGTCGTTTTTCCTTGCCTGATCTTTAGTGGGGCTCTAACAATAGGCATGTTACGGCTGTAAACGCTACTGTCATTCCGGTTTGAATGGTAGTGATTCTGATGATCTTCTCCTCCCGGTTCCGGGCATCGTGATTCTCCGAGGGGAGATCGGGCCAGGGCGCAGGGCGCTTTGAATTGGAAATATATGGAGTCGGGACCAACACGGCACCTCTGGTCGATTCCTTTGATCGTCGGCCTTATTGCGTTCGCCGTCTGGTGGATGCGAGCCCCGGACGAGTCCGCGCCGCGATCGATTCCCGAGCCGCGCACGCTTGCCGACTCGGCGGGGGCTGCCGGCGATGCGGACGAATCCCGACCGGATGATTCCCCGGCCCCGGTGACTATCCCCGCACCGGGGGCCCTTTCCGCCGCTCCTCGCGATCCCGCCGTTTCCGCCCTGCGGGTGAGGACCGAGACCGAGACGGCAGCGCTCCGCGGACGGCATCGCCCCCACCTAGAGGCCCTCGGCCATGCTCCCGATGCCGCCTTTCGCTCCCGGAACCTGCCAGACAAGGAAGCGCTAGAGAATCCGCCCGGTCAGCTCCACGCCATCACCGTCAAGTTTCTCGATGACTACCTCGCGAGAGTGTCGGACGACGGGACTCTCACGATCTCGGCGGCGGCCACGGACAAGGCCCTCGCGGCAGTGATCGCGGAGCACGGGCTGCGCTTCGCGAGAGAACAGACCGCGAGTGACGAGCGCCTCGCCAGACTCGAAGCAAGAGCCAGCGCGCAGACCGGAGAAATGGCGATGGATCTCACGGGCATCCTTGCCGTATCACCCAAAGATCGCGACCCCGGGGCGGTAAGATCCGCCGCAGAGGATCTCCTCGCCCTCGACGCGGTGGAGTTCGTCACTCTCACCTCACTCGATGTCCTGCCGCCGCCGCCGGTCCTGCAGGACATCGCTCCCCCGTCAGAGCTGCTCACCTCGTTTCAGACCTACCGGGGGAACTCCGGCATCCTCATGGACTGGGCCTGGACCAATCACCAGACCAAAGGGCTGGGCATACGCGTGACCGATTGCGAATACGCCTACAATGCGAATCACGAGGATCTCTCCACGCTGGTGACCCCGCAGGCAGGAGTGAACTCCTACTTCACCGGATTCGGTGACGATCATGGTACGGCCGTGCTCGGCGTCCTGACCGCCGGGGAAAACGCGTATGGGATGACGGGGATGGTACCCGGGGCATCGACCTGGTTTTACCCCGAGTCGTCCGTGGTCAACGGCCAGAGTCAAAGCCGTCTCGCTGCGATCACCGCCGCGATTGCCGATTCCGACCCCGGCGATGTCGTCTTGCTCGAGATGCAGACGGGCGGTGCCCAGGGCGACTTCGGTCCCGCCGAATACAACATCTCGGTCTGGAACGCCGTCAAAACCGGCAGCAACGCGGGCATCATCGTCGTCGCCGCCGCCGGCAACGGGAACGAAAATCTCGACGCTCCCGAGTATGCCGTTTACCGGAATCGTGGCGACAGCGGTTCTATCATCGTGGGCGCGGGGTCGAGCGCGCGGGCGAAACTCTCCTTCAGCACCTACGGCACGCGGGTCAATGTGCAGGGCTGGGGGCAAAGCGTCGCCACCCTCGGCTACGGTGGTCTCCGGACCTACGGCGGCGACGTGAACCAGGAGTACACGTCGACTTTCAGCGGCACTTCCTCGGCTTCCCCCATCGTCACCTCTGCCGTCGTGGCGCTGCAGAGTCTCGCCAAGAACCAGTTTGGCGAGGTGCTCACGCCGGTGCAGATGCGCGACCTGCTCGTGAGCACGGGAAAGTCGCAAACCGGAGGTCTCACGACTCCGATTGGTCCACTCCCCGATATGCAGGCGGCGGTCACGGAACTGCTCGAGTTCTTCGATACGGCGGATCTGAGCGAGCTCACTCTTACGGGGCTCCCGTTCACTCCCGCCTTCGCGTCTGCGACTACGGCATACTCCGCCGACGTGCCCGGCTCTGTCGCCTCGGTCTCCGCAGTCCCGGTGGCGGTCGCTCCGGGTGCCGTGGTCGAGGTGCGCATCAATGGCGGGTCGTACCAGGTCGTCGCGTCGGGGAGCGCAAGTTCACCGCTCGCTCTTATCATCGGCACCAATACGATCGAGGTTCGTGTAACCAGTTCGGTCGGCGGGCTTCAGAAGACCTACGTGATCACTGCGTTGAGTTTGGGCAGACCGTCCGTCACCGCCCCCACCGTTACCGGCATCACGGCGGTCAGTGCCGTCCTCGGGGGAAATGTCACGGCGCAGGGCCAATCCCCCGTGTCCGCCAGGGGGATCGTCTACAGTCCCGTCTCGGCACCTGCAGAGCCGCTGATCGGCGGTCCGGGTGTGGTCCAGATTCCCGTTGTGGGGACCACGGGTGTCTTTGCCACTCCCGCCGCCGGTCTCTCTCCCGCCACCGGGTATCGATTCCGTGCCTACGCGTCGAATGCCGGGGGGACGACCTACTCCCCGAGCGCTTCCTTCCTTACCCTGAGCACCAACGCGCAACTCCAGAGTCTCCTCCTCAGCGGGCAGACTCTCTCGCCCGGCTTCTCCCCCGCCGTACTTGCCTACTCACTGACCGTGAGCAGCAGCACCTCGACGGTCACGGCGCAGGCCTCCCGAATCCATCCCGGCGCGACGCTTCGGATGAGAATGAACAGTCAGCCCTATCAGTCCGTCGCCTCGGGCGTGACCGGCCCTGCCTTCGCCCTGATCCCGGGGGCAAATGTTCTCGAGGTGGAAGTCACCGCGCAGGATGGTGAGACCCTCCTCCGCTATTTGGTCAATATCGTTCGCTTCGAACCGCCGGTAATCCGCTCTGCCATGATCGGGGGTATCTCCACGACCGGGGCTGTTCTCGGTGCGGAAGTCGTCAGCGACGGGGGCAATCCCATCATTCAACGAGGCATCGTCTATTCGCCTACTCTGGTCAATTCCATCCCGATCCTCGGGGGGGCATCTGTTCAGTTTCTAAACGCGACGGGGACAATTGGGCCTTACCTCATCGACGTGACCGGGCTCGGGGAAGGGGTGCGCTACAGTTTCCGGGGATTCTGCCGGACTTCGCTCGAAACCGTCTACACCGATCTCCAGTCTCTCGTCACCAGTGCATTTCTCACCATCACTCCCGGCGGGACCACCGTTCTGCCGGGGCGCTACGTCGCGGAAGATGAGACTGTCGGCTTCCAGATCGAGGTCGATTCACGGATGCATACGATGATTTCCCTGGAGGATAGCGACGGGCTCGCCGCCGTGCTGCGCGATGCCGCCGGGGACATCATCGCCTCGTTTACCGGGACCGGTCCCGTCTTCTTCGATGAGATCCTCGATTCGGGAATCTATTCACTGGAGCTATACAATGGCGGCTTCTGGGGACGGGCCTTCGCCTTTTCCGCCGCCGCTTTGCCGGCGCGTCCGGATCTGGCCGTTGGCACCGGCCCGGCGCTGCTCTCCGGCACCGGAGTATACAGTCCCGCCGCCGGGCAGACCCTGGCGCTTGTTTCCCGGAAGCTGAGGCCCGTGCGCGGTATCGTATCGGTCCGGAACACGAGCGGCACACCAGCCGCCCTGCGTCTCCGCGGTTCGGGGGGGACTTCACTGTTTGCGGTGCAATACGCTGACGCCCGCGGAAACCAGACGGCGGGAATCATCGGCGGATACTACTCGACCGGGCTCATCTCCCGAGAGGATAATGGCGCGCTCCTCGTCACGACGGTCACCCCGTCGAAAAAGCGTCTTGCGAAAAAGAGTGGGAAGAGAACCGTGATCCTCAAGAAGACAGCAACATTTGTCCTTTCCGCATCGGTTTTTCCGGCTCCCGTCTCCGGGGATTCCGTCGTGATCCAAGTGAAGACGCGGTGATCGCAGGCCCGTTGACTGCAATTCGAAGTTCCCTGCTGCCAAAGCGATTCTACTCTGCCCAGGTTCGTAGGGTCGGGCAAAAGGTACTAGCGAACGCCACCCGTCACCCGAACAACTCCCGCATCGGCTGGCCGTGATACAGCGGCATCGGGCGCCCCGCGACGTCGGTCCAGTGCGCGTCGGGCGGCAATCCCAGGGCGTCGTATATCGTCGCGGCGAAGTCCTCGGGCTTCCTCGGATCGCTCGCGGGATGGCCTCCGAGTTTGTCGGTCGATCCGAGCACCGCTCCGCCGGTGATGCCGCCTCCAGCAAACCAGACACTTTGTACTGCGCCCCAGTGATCGCGCCCGGGAAGGGGGACGCCCGAGAGCGTCGAGATCTTCGGGGTGCGGCCGAATTCGCTGGCCATGACGACGAGCGTGTCCTCAAGGAGCCCGCGTCCGCCGAGATCATCGAGCAGGGCGGAGACGGCGCGATCCATCGGCGGAAAAAGGTAGTCGCGGAGATTCGGGAAGATGGCCTGGTGATTGTCCCAGCATTCGTTATTCCCGAGATTGACCTGCACGAGCCGCACGCCCGACTCGACGAGCTGGCGGGCCATCAGCAGCGACCAGCCGAAGGCGTTGCGACCATAGCGATCCTGCACCGCCGGCTCGACCCCGTGGACATCGAAGGCGGCCCGCACCTTCGGATCGGAAAGCAGGCTCACGGCCATGTCACGGTAGCGATTGACCCCCTCGGAGGGGGCCGCCGCCTCGAGGTGCCGTTGCTGCTCGTCGAGGAATCCGCGCAGCTTCATGCGGTCTTGAAAACGCTCGAAATCGACGGTGTCGGGCAGGTCGAGGCTGAAGGTGCGGAACTCGCGGTCGCGTTTGAGCCTGCCGTCGGCATGGTGAAAGTCGTATTCGGGATAGGCGCCGTAGCCCTTTGAATCGTAGGGGGAAGCCTCGATGAAAAAGGGGTCGTAGCGGCGTCCTAACAAACCACCCATTTGCCCCGGGATGACATTCCCGCTGCGGTGGATCATCTTCTCGGGAAGGACGAGGGCGGACGGCAGCGAGCCGGATGAGGGGAGACGCTCCCCGGCGAGCGCGGCGATGGATGGCCAGTCGTTTTCGGTCGGTTTGGTGCGGTCGAAGCCCGGTTGCACCTCGGAGCGCCCCGTCATCATGATGTAGTGACCGTTCGAATGTTCGTTCGAGCCGTGGCTGAGAGAGCGACAGAGAGCCCACTGCTCGCTGCGTTTGGCGAGTTCGGGAAGATGCTCGCAGATCTGGAGACCGGGTGTCTTCGTGGCAATGGGACGGAATTCGCCCCGGATCTCGCTGGGCGCGCCGGGCTTCATGTCGAAGCTCTCGAGTTGGGAAAGCCCGCCGGAAAGAAAAATGTAGATGACCGACTTCGCTTTGCCGGGTGTGGTTCCGGCGCTCTCGAGGGCCGCGAGTTTATCGAGGCCGAAGCCACCTGCAAGACCGAGGGCTCCGGCTTTGATCGCGGCCCGTCGTGTGGAGCGGGCGGCGGAATGGAACAGGCGAGGTGTGCGAAAATCCGATGACATGGCGGCGGTCGGGTGCGGTTCTGGAACTGAACAACTATTGCAGAGAGAGGACCTAAAAGGAAAGCTTTCGTAGGCACGTTATCGCGCCTACAAAGCGTGTAGCTGGCCTCTGCGAGGCCGGGCTTGGTTATCGCAAGCTTTGATAAGGTAGACGCGTCTTGCCGCCCGGACTCGCAGAGACCGGCCACAGGGGCGCTTCACGCCAGCAACTCATTGACGATCCTCGCTCCCTGATTGTCGGTCAGAGAGGCGGCGAGACCGTTGCGTTTGTAGGTGAGTTTACTGTGATCGAGTCCGAAGGCTTTCAGCAGGGTGGCGTGCCAGTCGAAGTGACGCACTTCATCGATGACGGCTTTGTGGCTCCATTCGTCGGTCTCGCCGTGGACGTAGCCCTGCTTGAACCCGCCCCCGGCGACCCACATGCTGAAGCCGTAGGTGTTGTGATCGCGTCCCCATTTTTCGCGTCCGGCGTCATTCTGCAGGACGGGGAGACGGCCCATCTCTCCACCCCAATGGACGACGGTACTGTCGAAAAGGCCGCGCTGTTTCAGGTCGGTGATGAGGGCGGCAGTCGGCTGATCGGTCGCGGCACAGTTGTTCGGCAGCACGGAGAGCAGCGAACTGTGCTGGTCCCACGACTGTCCGGAGTTCAGCACCTGCACGTAGCGCACGCCGCGCTCGACGAGGCGACGGGCGATGATGCAGCGGGTCGCGTAGTCTTTCGTGACGGGATTGTCGACGCCGTAGAGTTTCTTGATATGGTCGGGTTCGTTGGAAATGTCGAGGGCTTCCTTGGCGGCGGTTTGCATGTTCGCCGCGAGCTCGTAGCTGGCGATGCGGGCCTGGAGATCGAGCTCGCCGGGATGGAGCTCGAGGTGGTCTTCGTTGAAGCTTTTCAGCAGATCGAGTTGGCGCGCCTGAGGTTTCCCCGCGAGGGCGGCGGGCGGGTCGAGATTAAGAATGCGAGGTTCGGTCGGGCGGATCACGGTGCCTTGAAAGGCGGCGGGGAGCCATCCGTTCGTGAAGTGCTCGCCCTGGAACGTGGGAAGTCCGCCGGGGTGCGAGAGGACCATGTAGGCGGGCAGTTCTTCGGTCTCGCTGCCGAGCCCATAGGTAAGCCACGATCCGAGGGCGGGCCGACCGGCGGTGATGCGTCCGGCGTTCATCGCGTAGAGACCCTGGGCGTGATTGCTGACGCCCGAACTCATTGATCGGATCAGGGTGATGTCGTCGGCGACTTTGCCGAGGTGGGGGAGCAGTTCGCTCAGCTCCATGCCGCACTGGCCGTGCTTTGAGAATTTCCAGGGCGAACCGAAGACCTTCGAGGAGGCCTGGGCGAGGTTGTCGTATTTGATCTCGCCGGGGAAACTCTTGCCGTCATACTTGGTGAGCATGGGCTTGGGGTCAAAGAGATCCATCTGCGAGGGACCGCCCATCATGAAGATGGAGATCATCGCTTTCGCCTTTGGCTGGAAGTGCGGCTCTTTGACGCTGAGGTCGAACTGCTCTTCGCCGAAGAGAGCAGGTTTCACCGGCGCGGCGAGGAGCCCTTCCTTTTCCAGCAGCGAGGCAAGCGCGAGGGTCCCGAGTCCGAAGCTGTTCGCCTGAAGAAAGTGGCGGCGCGAGCAGAGGGGTGACTTTTTCATTCGATGTAGAGGAAGCGGTTCGAGCTGTAGAGGATCTGGCAAAGGCTCGCCATGGCCTCCTGCGCGGGGTCCGGTTTGGGCTCGTCTTTCTTTTCGGGGAGGGCGCTGAAGTAGCTGGTCAGGGCGGCTGTCTGCTCGTCGAGGTAGGCGAGGCTGCGCGAGATCTCTGACTCGCTCGCACTCTCCCCGTAGAGAATCTTCCAGGCCTGCTGCAACTGAGCGGTACGGTCAGTCGGCATTTCCTTCTGAACCCGCTCGGCGAGACGCTTCGCGTTTTCGAGGATGAAGGTGTCGTTCATCATCAGGAGCGCCTGCGGGGCGACGGTGGTCTGGTTCCGCATCTCGCAGTGCGGTACCATGACGGGCGAGTCGAAGGTATCGAGCACGGTGACGGGGCGGCTGCGGCGCGATTCGATGTAGATGGAGCGGCGGAAGTCGTTCTCGCCTCCGCTCTCGACTTTGGCGCTGGTGATCGTGCCTTTGTCCACGCCGACGACGATGCGTCCGGCGGGGTCGCGCCCGATGGCGGACGGAGGGCCGTAGCTTTTCCGCACGAGCGTCCCGGTCGCGGCGAGGATGGAGTCGCGGAGGGATTCGGCGTCGAGGCGGCGCAATTTGAAGCGGGCGTAGAGGGTATTGTCAGGGTCTGCCCGGATCGATTCGGGGTGCTTGGCGGACTGACGGTAGGCCCGGCTGAGGAGGATGGTTTTGTGGAGCGGCTTCAGCTTCCAGCCGCCTTTGACGAACTCGTCGGCGAGCCAGTCGAGCAGCTCGGGATGGCTGGGGAGCTCGCCCTGGAACCCGAAGTCACCCGGGGTGTTGACGAGGCCCCGGCCCATGTGGTGCAGCCAGAACCGATTCACGAGGACGCGGGCAAAGAGCGGGTGCTGCCCGTTCGTGAGCCACTTGGCATAGGCGAGGCGGCGTCCGCTCGAGCCCGAGGCGACGGGTTCGGGGGTGAATGGCTCGATCTCCGGGGTGGTCAAAATGGTCAGCTCGCCCGGCGGCACGGGATGGGCGGGCTGCTCGTGATCGCCCCGATTGAAGAGCTTGGTCTCGGGAACCTGGCCTTTCACTTCGGTAAGGGCCATGACAAATCCCTGGGCCGGCTTCGTTGCGCGCAGCTTGGTCGCCTCGGCGCTCTTCGCGGCGACGATGTCCTGCTTTTTCTGATCGTAGAGATTGAGCGAATAGAGAGCGAGGGCGGAGGGGTATTTTTTGATGAGTTCCTTCTGCTCGGGCTTGCGGTCTTTTTCGACGGTGGCGCGGGCGGCACGGTAGGGTTCGCGATCAGCCTCGGGGAGTTTCAGGATTTCGACTTCGAAGATCTCATCGAGGAATTTTTTACTCATCTCGCGGGCCTCGACGTCGATCGCTACGGCGGCCTTTTCGATTTCGGCCGCCTTGGCGCGTTCTTCGGGCGTGTAGAGGGAGTAGAGGCGCTGCGCGGGATTCCGCCAGGCCTGCCAGTGGTAAGCGGGCTCGAAGATGGCGCGGAGGCGGAAGTAGTCGTCCTGCGTGATGGGATCGTAGCGATGATCGTGGCACTGGGCGCACGCGACGGTGAGGCCCATGAGCGAGGAACTCACGATCTTCATCTGCTCGGCGATGACCTGATTTCGCGCGAGGTTTTGGTCGTCGGTTGGATCCCCGGTGCCATCGGGGGCCATGCGGAGAAAGGCGGTGGCAGTGAGTTGATCGAGGCGTTTCGGATCAAGCACGGCCTGCTGGTAGTCGGCGTGGGTGGCCCCGGCAATCTCGTCGCCGGCGAGCTGTTCGCGGATGAAGGTGTCCCAGGGTTTGTTCTCGTTAAAGGAACGGATCACATAGTCGCGGTAGCGCCAGGCGTGGGGACGGGCGGAGTCCGCCTCGGAGTATCCGTTCGAGTCGGCGTAGCCGGCGACGTCGAGCCAGTGGCGCGCCCAGCGTTCGCCGTAGGCGGGCGAGGCGAGGAGCTTGTCGACGAGTTTTTCATAAGCGCCGGGGGACTGGTCGGCGGCGAAGGCATCGACTTCGGCTGGTTCGGGGAGGAGACCGGTGAGGTCGAGGGTGACGCGACGAATGAGGGTGCGGCGGTCGGCCTCGGGAGCAAAGCTGAGGTTTTTTTCCCGCATCCCCGCGAGGAGGAAAGCATCGACGGGAGTGTAGACGAGGGCGGCATCGACCGTCGTCGGCACCTCGGGGCGCTGCACCGGCTTGAAGGACCAATGCTGGCGATCCTCTTCGGTGATAAGAGGCCCGATCCCGAGCGTTGCGGGTTCGGGGCGGGCAGTCTTCGCGCCCTGGGCGATCCATCGGGAAATGATCTCGAGCTCGTCGGCCGGCATCGGTTTGCCTTTTTTCGGCATCTCACCGCGCTGAATGATGTCGATGAGTTCACTCTCGGCAGGCTTTCCCGGAACGATCAGAGCCACTCCGCCGTCGAGCGCGACGTCCATGAAACGGCGCAGGCGCAGGTCGACCCCGCCGCCGGGCTTTTCCTCTTCGCCGTGGCAATGCGTGCAGTGCTCCTTCAGGATGGGGCGCACGTCCTTCTCAAAGGTCAGGGCAGGGGACTCTCCATACGCCTCACGGGCGAGGGTGAGGAAGAGGATCGCGGTGATCAATCTCATCCGGAAAGCATGACCGATAGCGAGTTAGCGGCAAACGCGCATTCGCGTAGAGTCGCGGCACGATCAGGGCTCGAATCGGAACGTTGAGCGGATCTCGCGGAGCGCTTTCCAGGGGCCATCGTCGGACGGAGTGAGGGGCGAGACGCAGGAGAGCACGACCGGCCGTCCCTCGTGCTCCCAGACGTGGAGTTCGAGATGGAGCGTCTGCGGCTTTTGCGTGGCAAACGGCTCGACCCAATTCAGCTTGCCGGTCCAGGCGGTCGCGGTCGGAGCAGAAAGGGGAGCGCCCGTTTCCCCGTCGGACGACGCGAGGGAGACGGAGAATCCGCTCGTATCGACGGTCAGCTCTTTTCCCGCCATGACCGCTTTGGAAAGTCCGCGATAGTAAACGAGCATCTCGCGCTCCAGTGCGGGGCCGCTGACTTCACTGCCGGGCTCTAACAAAAAGACAAGGACGTAGGAAAAGAAGTCGGGTTCGCCAGCTTCGAACATGCCGGGAGCGAAGCGGATGTGCTCGACCCCGCTCCAGCCGAGATCGGGCGCGAAGTTCGGAGGAAGGTCGAGGCGCTCGCCCTTCCATGCAGGAGTGCCAGTTTCGAAAATGAAGGTCGGCTCTGCGAAGGCGCGGGGGGAGAGCATCGTGAGCACGAGAGTGGCGGCGAGGAGAGGCAGAGAGGGCGAGGGCATGAGCGGTTTTTACAGGAGCCAGCGCTCCTCGTCAAGGGACGTGGTTTTTTCGAGGGCGGAACGCATTGAAATTTTGACTCGAATCCCGATTTCCTCGCTCGGACGATCTAAGTCCGACAGATTACCGGGAGAAGATGTGAGAAGGTTTTGCGGAGGCCGCATCTTCTCGCACGTCCTGCCGTTTGCCAATATCGTATTCTACTGGTAGAGAGGAATCGGCGGAGCGGGGGAACTTGTCCCCGGTCGTGGCCGTTGTTCATGGAAGATTTCGCTTTTATCAAATTGGCACCCGGTCGCTATCTCTGCGGTCTGGGGCCTTTTGATGCCCGGGAGACGGCTCCGGCGGATGGCGCGACGGCCTTTTACCGTAACGATTTCAACCTCTCCGATCCCGCTCCGTGGAAAGTCCCCGCCCGCTGCTTCGAGACAGGCGACCTCCGCGTCCTCCTCCCCGAGAACGGGGCCACGCCTCTGCCCGAAATCGCCTGGTCGGGTCTGGGGGATACTGACGTACGGGGCATCTTCGACGAGATCCTCGGGCAGATCCACTCGGGGAAACTCAAAAAATCCGTCCCCGTCCTCACCGAGCGGGGCATCCTCCATCGCGGGGAGCCTGCCGCACTCGTGAAGGCGATCATCGCCGCGCCGGAGTCACTCTGGGGCTACGGCTTCCGCGAGGGAGGAAAAGGCGTCATCGGTGCCACGCCCGAGACTCTTTTCACCCTCCGCGACGGCATTCTCGAGACGATGGCTCTCGCCGGGACCGCACCGCGTCACGAGATTCACGATTTTCCCAACGACCCGAAGGAGATTCGTGAGCACGAGCTCGTTGCTGATTATCTGGAGGAATTGCTCGCTCCCTTCGGCAAAGTCGAGCGCGGGCCGCGCACGCTCCTCGATCTCGGTTCGATGATCCATTTCCTCACCCGCCTGCATCTCCGCCTCACCGATCGTGCGACCGATCTCAACGCGCTCGTGCGCTGCCTCCATCCCACCCCCGCTCTCGGGGCCTGTCCGCGCGGCGACGGAGCCCTGCGCCAGCTCGTCGAGTATCGGGAGCGACTCGGGGTGCCCGAGCATTTCGGGGCACCCTTCGGCGTGGTCCACGAGGGATATTTCCAGGTGCTCGTCGCGATCCGGAATCTCTCGTGGGACGGGCGCGATGTCTTCCTGCCCAGCGGCGTCGGACTTGTCGAAGGGAGCCGCTTTGACCGCGAATGGCGCGAACTTGCCCTGAAGCGGAACTCGGTCAAGACACTGCTCGGAGTATGACCCCCAACGCCCGACTCGCCGGAGCCGCCCTCACCCATCTCGCCGGACTCGGGGTGCGGGACTTCGTCGTCTGTGCGGGCGCCCGTAATGCCCCGCTCGTGGGCTCTCTTTTGGGGACGTGTCAGGCTAAAGGATGGTCCGTCCACCATCATTTCGATGAACGGTCAGCGGCCTTCTTTGCGATGGGCTTGGCGAAAAAAAGCGGAGCTCCGGTCGTGGTCCTGACGACATCCGGCACTGCCGTGGCGGAACTCTTGCCGGCGACGGTGGAGGCTTTCTATTCCGGAATCCCGCTCCTTCTCGTGACGGCGGACCGGCCGGTCGCCTACCGTGGTAGCGGGGCTCCCCAGGCCATCGAGCAGGCCGGGATCTTCGGGCCTTATGCGCCAATCTCGCTCGATCTGACGAAGTTAGAGGATCTCGGAGGTCTCGCGACGTGGACGCGAAAAGAACCACTTCATCTCAATCTCTGCTTTGACGAACCGGCTCCCGGCGATTTCTGCGAAGAGTGGGGCGAAGCGGTTTTTGCTCCCGCTTCGCGACCGATTTTTGACGGCAATGAACTCGATCTGTTTTGCGAAAAGGCGGATCGTCTCGTCGTGATCCTTGGGGAACTCCCGGCGAGCTGGCAGCCTGAGGTGGAAAAATTTCTCGCCGCACTCGCCGCCCCCTTCTGGGCCGAGGCCACGAGCGGACTGCGGGAAAGCCGCTCCCTCGCCGACCAACTCATCCGGGCCGAGGCCCTCGTTGCGAAGCTGGCGCCCCGTCAGATTCTGCGCCTCGGCGGCGTTCCCAGCCTGCGCTATTGGCGCGATCTCGAGAGCCTCGGCGACGTTGCGGTGCTCTCGGTCAGTCCGCAGCCGTTCAGCGGCCTTGCGCGGGAAAGCCGGCTTCTCACCGGCCCCATTTTCCCCAAAAGCATTTCCCCGACCAAACAGCGTTGGGTGGAGAACCTGACCCTGTTGCACGACGGCAGTCTCGAAGAGGCCCTGACAAATCACCCGTTTTCCGAACCGGCGATGGTCGGGGAACTCTCGCGGCACATCCCGTCCGATGCCCTCGTCTATCTCGGCAACAGTCTTCCGATCCGCGAATGGAACCTCGCCGCCTCGAGAGACACTCCCCACCCGCGCACTTTCGCGAGCCGGGGCGCAAACGGGATCGACGGGCAGATCGCGACCTTTCTCGGGATGTCCGAGGGGGAAGGGGAGTCCTGGGGCATCTTTGGCGACCTCACCGCTCTCTACGATCTCAATGCACCCGCCCTGCTCGATCAGTTGAGCGCGGGAAAACGGCGCATTGTTATTCTCAACAACGAAGGCGGACGCATCTTTTCCCGCCTCTCCTCGATGTCCGGCCTGCCCGAATCGCACAAGCTCGTCACCGAGAATCGCCATTCACGGCGCTTCGAGCAATGGGCGGCGATGTGGGGTCTCGACTACGTGCGCTGGACGGCGGGCGAGCCTTTTCCCGAGATCGAAGGAGGATCGGTCGTGATCGAAGTGATCCTCGACAATGCCGCCACGGAAGCCTTCTGGGAGGCCCGCCGATGAGTTTTCTCGCTCTGCACGGGAATCTCGGTTCGCCAGCCGACTGGGAAGCGCTCTCGCTGCCGGGGCTCCGCGCGGTCGATCTTTGGGAGCACAGCGCGCTCTCGTATTTCGAATTTGCCCACGAACTCGCGACCACCCTGAGCACCGTCCTCGAAAAGCCCGTCCTCGCCGGCTACTCGCTCGGCGGTCGTCTCGCCCTCTCTGCGATGGCGATGCATCCCGATCGTTGGAGCGGCGCGGTCATCGTCTCGGCGCATCCGGGGCTCTGCTGTGTCGAGGACAGGCTCGCCCGGCGTGTCTCTGACGAACTATGGGCTCGCGACGCACGCGAGATGGCGTGGCCGGACTTTCTCGAAAAGTGGAACTCGCAGGCGGTATTTGGCGGGGCTCCTTCGACGTCGGAGCAGTTCGCGCTCGCGTCCCGCCGCGAAGCCATCGCCCTCGCTTTTGAGACGTGGTCGCTCGGACGTCAGGATGATCTGCGCCGCAGTCTGCGCTCCTTTCATGCTCCGGTGCTCTGGATCACGGGGGAAAAGGACAAAAAATTCACCGCCCTCGCGGCGAAGATGGGGGAAGTTTTCACCGATTTTCACCACGAGGTCGTGCCCGGTTGCGGCCACCGTGTCCTCGCGGAGCAGCCGGACCTGGTGGCGCAGGTCATCGGGACGCGTTCTGGACGCGGCGTTCAGTTTGGAACCACGAATGGAACGAATGAAACGAATTTTGACGGACGTTCTCGCCAGCCGTTGGAGTGACGGCTTCAGCCGTTTTCTTCGGCGTGCGACCGGCTTCGAATTACAACATGACTGACCGCCGGCGAGGAAGAACAAGGAGGCGCGACACTCCTGTCGCGCTTCGCTTCGGGCAGCCTTCGACGGACTATCCACGCTTTGCCGCGATTTTATCCGACTGTTGCGCCTGCCTGAGAATTGAAGATCCCGCGATTGCCGAACAGCACGACAAGAGTGTCGTGCCTCCTTGGAATCGATGGAGGCGCAGCGGAACTCGGGGGATTTTCCTTTCCGATGGGCGCACAATGGGGGGCATTTGCATGTTCCTTTGTGGGAAATCCCTTGTAGCGGTGACCTCTAGGTCGCCACCGCGAAAGGCTGGAGTGGCGGCTTCAGCCGTTTCCGACTGCCCGGACGTTTTACACGGGCTGTTTTAGTTCTGGAAAATCCAAAATCGTGATGTGGAGGAGTATACCACAGTAGCATCGACCGGAACCACTTCCTATTGCTGCTCAATTCGAGAGTGAAAGAGCAATTTCTCCGAACACAGGAACGAAGGTTGACGTAATCCCTCTCCGAGAAGACGCTCCCGCACTGATGAACTGGATAACCGCCCACGAATTTGAAGACCTCCGCTACGAAACGTCGGAGGATGGACAGATCGCGAAGATCACGATCAACCGGCCCGAGGTGCGCAACGCTTTCCGTCCAAAGACGGTTAAGGAGATGCTCGTGGCCTTCGAAATGGCGCACGAGGATCCCGTCGTCGGGGTCGTCATCCTCACCGGCGAAGGCGATCTCGCCTTTTGCTCGGGCGGCGATCAGAAGGTGCGCGGCCATGCCGGCTATGTCGGGGACGACGGTATTCCCCGGTTGAACATCCTCGATGTGCAGAAAAAAATCCGCTCCCTCCCCAAGCCGGTCGTGGCGATGGTGGCGGGCTATGCGATCGGCGGCGGCCACGTCCTCCACGTCGTCTGCGACCTCACGGTCGCGGCGGACAATGCGAAGTTCGGTCAGACCGGACCGAAGGTCGGCTCGTTCGACGGCGGGCTCGGATCGGGCTACCTCGCCCGTATCGTCGGCCAGAAAAAGGCCCGCGAGATCTGGTTCCTCTGCCGCCAGTACGATGCGCAGCAGGCCCTCGAGATGGGGCTCGTCAACACCGTCGTGCCGCTCGCGCAACTCGAGGAGGAGACCGTGAAATGGTGCCGCGAGATGCTCGATCACTCGCCGCTCGCCCTGCGTTGCCTCAAGACCGCTCTCAATGCCGACTGCGACGGGCAGATGGGCCTGCTCGATCTCGCCGGAAACGCGACGCTCCTCTACTACATGACCGAAGAGGCGAAGGAGGGGAAAAACGCCTTCATCGAAAAGCGAAAGCCCGATTTTTCCAAGTTCCCTCGAGTGCCTTAAGGGAGAGGTTTAAAGTGGAAAGTTTCAGGTTTTATGTTAGTGATCAGCCGATGAAAGCATGGTTACTGGCAGCGAGACCGAAGACCTTGCCCGCAGCGGTGGTCCCGGTGTGGGTGGGGGCGACGCCTCTGCTGATCGATGATAATCCGTTCTCAGGCTCGTGGTTTCTATTTTGGTGTACGCTAGGCAGTTGTATCTGCATCCAGATCGCGACGAATCTGTTCAACGACGCGGTCGATCATCGCAAGGGGGCGGACACCGCGAAGCGGCTCGGGCCGAAGCGGGTCACGGCCTCTGGGATGCTATCTCCGGGGGTGGTCATGATCGGAGCCCTCGGCTTTTGTCTGGCGGCTTCGGTGATCGCGATCCCCTTGATCCTCGAACACGGCTGGGTCATCGTCGGGATCGGGGCGGGCTCGCTGCTTTTTTCCTACGGCTACACCGGAGGCCCCTTTCCGCTCGCTTATCGCGGAATGGGGGAATTGTTTGTCATCCTCTTCTTTGGTTTTGTGGCGGTGTCAGGATCGTATTTTGTGCAGGCGGGAGAGTGGGGCGGGCTCGAGATCTTGACGCTGGGGCTCCAGTGCGGATTGTATTCGAGCGTGCTCATCGCGATTAATAATCTGCGCGACATCGCCGAAGACAGCGCCTCGGGAAAACGGACGCTCGCGGTGCGCTACGGCAAGACTTTTGCCCGGGCCGAAATCGTCGTCTTTTGTTTTCTCCCGGTTCTGCTCTGGATGGTGGTGCTGCCCGAGAATCTGCTGAGCCTGCTCCTCGGGCTCATCCCGGCGATTGTCGGTGCGGTGATTTCCTTTGCGGTCAGCCGCACCGAGCCGGGCTCGAGATACAATCGCTATCTCGCCCTCGGGGCGCTGCAATTGATCCTCTTCGCCTTCGCCGCGACACTCACCGCCGCTCTCCCATGAGCCCGATTTACATTTGGCGTTACACTCTGCGGTCCGCTGCGGCCTTGAATGCAAAGAGCGGGCGCCGGGAACACGAGGGCGCTCTACTGCGGGTCGGCTCGGGCTACGGCTGCCTCCATCCCTGGCCCGAACTTGGGGATCTGTCCATCGATGAACAGCTCGCCCATCTCGCTCGCGGTGGGACGACTCCACTGGTCGACGGGGCATTTCGCTGCGCGGAGGCGGATGGGCGGGCGAGGGCTGAGGGACGCTCTCTTTTCACGGATCCGATTCCTGAAAGTCACTGGCTCGCGCTCCCCGGGGACAAACAGGAAGAGGCAAAAGCGGCGGGATTCGACCGGGTGAAGCTGAAGATCGGGCGGGATCGGCGCGGGGAACTCGCTCTGGCGCGGGAATGGGGCGAGGCGGGTTTTCAACTGCGTTTCGATGCGAACGAGAGCCTCGGCGAAGAGGCGTTTTTCGCCTTCTGGGACTCGCTGGGGTCGCTGCGGGAGCAGGTCGAACTCGTCGAGGATGCAATCCCGTGGGCGGAGCGCGCGTGGAAAAGACTGCGCGAGGCCGGGGTTCCGCTCGCGGTGGATCGCGAGGCGGAGTCGCGTTTCGAAGTGGGAGATATTGCAGTGATCAAGCCGGCTCTATCCGCGTGGACACCGCAGCATCCCGCTCCGTATCTGGTGACATCCTACATGGATCACGCGCTCGGGCAGATGTGGGCGGCGGCGGAGGCGTCTCGACTGCTCGCCGGTCCGGAGGGCGGACGCATGCTCACCTGTGGGCTGATGACGCATCGCTGCTTTGACCCCGATCCCTTTTTCGACCAGATCCGCTGCGAGGGCTCGCGCCTCGTGGCTCCGGCGGGGATGGGTCTGGGCTTTGACGATTTGCTGGAGGGTCTGCCATGGAAACGCCTGACCTAAGTTCGCCCGCTTATTGGGAGTCAGGGGAGGTCGACATCCGGCTGAATCCGAAACGTCCCGTCGATGTGGAAGGTCTCCGTGCATTTTTGGAAGGGGAATGCGGCCTGCGTTCCTCGGTTGTTATTGCGACCTCGGGATCGAGCGGCTCGGCGAAGTTTGTCGTGCTCGCGAAGTCTGCGCTGCTCGCCTCCGCGCGGGCGGTCAATGCCCATTGCGGGCTCGGCCCGCAGGATCGCTGGCTCGGCGGACTCTCGACTTTCCACGTCGGGGGCCTCGGGATCTTTGCCCGGGCGGTGTGCAACGGGGCCTCCGTTGTCCCGATGGCGTGGGATACCTGGACGCGTGACGGCGCGGCGCTGATCGCGGCGATCAAGGAATCCAAGGCGACCCTGACTTCGCTGACGCCGGTGCATTTCGGTGATCTTGTCAGGGCCGGGGTGAAGGCGCCCGCATCGCTTCGCGGGGTCTTCCTCGGAGGCGGACGGATCGATCGGGCGATCGTGGAAAAGGCCCGGGAACTGGGTTGGCCGGTGTGGGCGACCTACGGCATGTCGGAGTCCGCTTCGCAGATTGCGACGAGCACGGGCGGGGCGATTGATTGGCTTCCGCTATTGCCGATCTGGGCGACCGCGATCGACGCGCAGGGGAGGCTGCGGATACGGAGCGAAGCGCTTTTTACGGGGTACGCGACGAAGGGAGCGGGCGGCTGGACCTTTGATACGGCGCGGGACGAAGAGGGCTGGTTCACGAGCGGTGATCGCGTCGAGCTGCGCGACGGGGCGCTCCGCTTCCTCGGTCGCAGCGACGATCTCGTGAAGGTCTCGGGTGAGCTGGTCTCGCTCTCGTCCCTCAGTGCGCGAGTTAGTGCCTGCGGCTGGACGGGGCTGGTCGTCGCGGTGCCGCACGATCGACGAGAGAACGAACTGGTTCTCGTAATCGAAGGCGAAACGGGCAACGCACTAGCGAATTTCAATGCGGGTCTGCCGCCTCTCGAACAGGTCAGCCGCGTCATCTCGCTCGGGCAACTGCCGCGCACGGAGGTCGGAAAGATCGACCCGGTCCGTGTCGCGGAACTGCTCTGAGAAGTCTCACTTTTTCCACCCGACGGGCTGGATCCAGGCCTGCTCGAGCTGATCGGGGAAGGAGGGATTCGGGTGTTTGCGACTCGAGGTGATCGTGGCGCGCAGGTAGAGGGCGTCGTCGGGGATCGTGACGCTGGCGCTGTTCCCCTTCATCGTGGCGAAGACTTCGCCGATGCCGGTTTTGTCTGCGGCGGCGTCGTAGCCTTTGCGTGTGCCCACAAAGGCGGTCGTGAACTCGACGCCCTCGACCGGGGTGATCTCGAGCGAGAGGGTGCCGGTCGCTTTGTCAAAACGGATCGCATCGAGGACCACGCCCGAGCTCGCGTAGAAGCGCCCGGCAAGCATTGCCTCGATGAGCGAGTCGCCGTTGAGCTCCTGCGCGCCGACCATGACCCAGCCGCGACCGGGCGAGACATCCTCGCCGTGGTAGGTGTGGGAGTCGTCCGTGGCGAAGGCGAGGAGAGGAGGGAGATCGAGTTCGGCGAGGCGGATCGTGTTGGCAATGTCCCAGATCTTCTCATCACCGGGACGGGTCTCGTCGCCGAGGTGGTTGATCCCGGGATGGCCGTTGTAGACCTCGAAGTAGGCACCCTCGGCCACGTCGGCGAGGTCTTCCGCTGTCAGCGCCCACTGGAAGTTCGGGTGATTGAGATGAGCGAGGATGGGGCGGCCCGTCTTCTCTCCGTGGGCGCGGATCGCCTGCATGCTCTGACGGAGGACTTCCCGCGGGGTCGCATTCTCGTCATTGATCGCTTCGATGACAGTGTCGAGATTCAGCACGTTGATGTGGACCGGCTTTTTCTGCCCCGAGTTCGACATCTCTTCGGCGGGAAGCAGGTAAAACTCGCCCGGTTTTTCGAGGGTGGCACGGCACTCGGCTAGCGTTTTCAGGACGATTCCCTCCTTGCCGTCGCGCGTCTCGCGGCGCAGCCAGTCTTTGCCGAAGCGGGCTTCCGCCTTCATCACCGCGTCGCGCCCGACCGCCTTCTGGCGTTTGCGGATGGAGACCAGGTCCATCCATTTGTCGCCTTCCTGGAGCACGTTGTGATCGCTCATCGCGACGAAGTCGTAGCCCCGCTCGCGATACCAGTCGAAGATCATCTCGGGGAAGTCATTGCCGTCGCTCCAGAGGGAGTGGGTGTGCGTGTTGCCCTTGAACCAGGCGCGGGTGTCGTAGTCCTGCGCGGCGAGGGGCGGAGCGAGCAGACACAGGAGGAAGAGAGGGATTTTCATGCGATAAGATTAACTAAAGAGGCGGGATCGTCGATGGCTTGTTCGTGTAGGTTGGGATGCTGTCATTATAACCATATGACAGAAGGAATTTCGATTGATCCGGCTGTGTGCCATGGCAAACCGGTCATCAAGGGACCGAGGGTTCTGGTGTCCACGATTCTTGGTGCTCTCGTCGGCGGGGACTCTCGGGAGGATGTGGAGCGTGACTACTCGATAACTTTCGTGCAAATCTCGGCGGCTCTCGCGTCGGGCCGCGCGACGTGGAATTGATCTTCGCCTTTAGGTCGCGGAGGATCGCTTTCGCGAAGGTTTCCGCGCGTTGGTGATAGTGATGCACGCCAAACATGCGGCTAAAGCCGCAACCACTTTCGCGGAACAAAAGTGGCTTCGGCTTCAGCCGAAGAACGCGAGCCAACGGACGCCGGTGACATACGGGTCAATCTCACTCGATCCTGATAGCCTTCGGATCGAAATCCACTCGGGGATACTTCATGTCGAGACCCTTCAGCGTCTTGATGAGGATGTCGGCGACGACGAGATCGCGGTACCATTTGCGGTCGGCGGGGATGATATACCAGGGCGCGGTTTCGGTGCTGGTCCGGGAAAAGACGTCGCTGTAGGCTTCCATGAACTTCGGCCAGAGGGCGCGGTCGTCGAGGTCGCCGGGATTGAATTTCCAGAGCTTGTCGGCCTCGTCGAGACGGGCCTGAAGGCGCTCCTTTTGTTCGTCGCGGGAGATGTTGAGAAAAAACTTAATGATCGTGGTGCCCTCGTCCGCGAGCATCTCCTCGAAGTGCACGATATGATCGTATCGCTTTGACCAGCGGGACTCGGGGAAGATGTCGCGGACACGCACGGCGAGGATGTCCTCGTAGTGACTGCGGTTGAAGATGACGACCTCGCCATCCTGCGGCACCTCGGAATGGACGCGCCAAAGGTAGTCGTGGGCGAGCTCGTGCGCGCCGGGCCGCTTGAACGAGGCAACGCGGATGCCCTGCGGATCCATCTTGTCAAAGACGCTCCGAATGGTGCCGTCCTTGCCGCCGGTATCCATCGCCTGGAAGATGACAAGGATTCGCCGTTTGCCTTCGGCGTAGATGAGGGTCTGGAGCTCGTCGATCTCTTTGGCGAACTTCTTCATGAGCTCTTCGCCCTCCTTTTTGTCGATGGGGAAAAGGGACTCGTCCTTCGAGGGGATCGCGGTGAGGTCGACTTTTGAAGTGGGGCGTATGCGGAAAGGATGGTCCTGGAGTGAGTCGCTGGGCATGGGGTCAGGGTATACCGGCTGGGACAGCGAGGGCAAGTCTTTTGACTCACACCAGCTCCCCGGCGATGGGGTCTGCGAGGGCTTTGCCTGATCTCGTCAGCCGGATGAACTCTCCCTGCTCCTCGATGAAACCCTGTTCGATGAGGGAGGCAAGAGGGTCGCGTGAGGGAAGCAACTCGGTGGGAACTCCTTCGCGACTGCGGAGGCGCATCGCGATGGCTTCGGTGAGTCGGTCTTCGTCGCTGAGGATCTCGATATCGGTGCGGGTATCGAGCCCGGCCTGGGCAGCGCGCACGTAGGCGGCGGTGTCGGGGAGGGTTTTCCAGCGGTGGCCGCGCATCGTGGAGACGGCCCCGGGACCGAGACCGAGGTAGTCGGCTCCGGCCCAGTAGGATCGATTGTGCTGCGACTCGCGTCCGGGTCGGGCGTAGTTCGAGATCTCGTAGTGGGCGTAACCGTGTATTTCGAGGAAGTCGATGGCCTGGTAAAAGAGATCGGCATCACGATCCTCGTTGGCGTCGAGTTCGCCGCTTTGGTGACGTGACAGGAAGTCGGTGTCTTCTTCGTAGGTGAGATTATAGGCCGAGAAATGCTCGGGCTCGAGGGCGACGGCCTGCTCGAGATCGGCCTGCCAGAGGGCGGTGTCCTGCCCGGGGATGGAGAACATGAGGTCGATGCTGACGTTCTCAAAGCCGGCCTCGCGGAGGGTCTCGTAGGCGCGGATGGCGTCGGCGGGGGAATGGTCGCGTCCGAGGGTGGAGAGGATCGCGGGCTGGAAGGACTGGATCCCGAGACTGATGCGGTCGGCCCCGAGGGCGCGCATGAGCTTCGCCTTTTCGAGGTCGAAGGTCGCGGGATTGGCCTCGAGAGTCCATTCGCTCACTTCGTCGAGGTCGAAATGATCGGCGAGTCCGAGCATGAGCCGCTCGAGCAGGGTCGGACTCAGCAGGGTGGGCGTACCGCCGCCGAAGTAGACGGTCTTCGGTGCGTGACGTTCGCCTTCGCTGCGTTTCACTGCCTCGGCGAGGATGGCATCGACGAACTCGCGGTTCGCGAGCCGACCGGGCTTGTGTTTGTAGAAACCACAGTAGGGGCAGATGTGGTGGCAAAAGGGGATGTGCAGATAGAGATGCACTCCTCACTCTCCTTCCCGGATCTCGCGCACGATGATGCTGGGCCCGCGGGTCTCAACGATCTCGACGCGGGCACCGCGGGTGATCGAGGGGCCTTCGGCGACGATGTCGATTTTTTTTCCGTCGAATTCGCCGCGCCCGGAGGGCATCAGGTCGGTGAGGGTGGTACCGAACCGGCCGGTCATACCCTGCCTTTCCTGAAGGCCGGCATCGACTCCGACGGTGTCATTGAGGATGAGTTGCTTCGTGAAGGGGAGACGGTGAAAAAGCCGCATCCAGAGATAGAGAACGACCATTCCCAGCACGACGAGAATACCGAGGGCTATCGTCCCGGCGGTGGCACCGTAGGAGCCGAAGGTCGCGATGACCGCCCCGACGAGGCAGAGGGCCCCGACGACGCCGAGGATGCCGCCGGGGAGGACGAGCTCGGCGATCACGGCGGCGATTCCAACGACACTGAGGATGAGGATGAGGGTCATGGGAGGGCGGTGTCGGGATGGGGGTATCAGGCCTTGCCGCAGCAGGCCTTGTATTTTTTCCCGCTGCCGCAGGGGCAGGGGTCGTTGCGGCCGACCTTGGGCATTTCGCGGCGCTGTGGGGTCTTCGGGATCTGAATCTCGGGCATTTTCTGCGCTGGGGCGGGCGGTGGCGAAAGGCTGGAGCCACCATCGGCAGCGAGCCCTGACAATACGTCGGGCCGACTCATCTGGATGCCGCGGAGGACGCGGTTGAAGTCTTCGGGCCGGCTCGTGGTGGTGCGGAAGAGGTTGCCGAGGACTTCGGTCTTGATGCGGTCCATGAGGCCTACGAAGAGTTCGTAGGCGGAGTGCTTGTACTCGACGAGGGGGTCTTTCTGCGCGTAGCGGTAGTTGCCGATCGATTCGCGGAGGCTGTCCATTTCGTAAAGGTGCTCCTGCCAGAGCTGGTCGATGCTGTGGAGAATGACCCAGCGCTCGAGATCCTCGACGCGCTCGGGATCTTCGTGGTTTGTTTTGACTTCGTAGGCGGCTTTGACCTGGTCGATGAGAAACTCAAGATTATCGTCGTCGCTGCGGCTCCCGAGGGCGGCATCGTCGGCGGTGAGACCGAGCGGGAAATGGGTGTTCACGACCTGGAGGGCGGCCTCGTGAATGAGCTTGCCCGACTCGGGATCGTGGCAGTCGTCGAGCATCGTAGGGAGGGCGTCCTCGATGATCTCGACGATGAGGGCGTGGGGGTCTTCGGTCTGGAGAACTTCGTTGCGGTAGCCGTAGACGACGCTCCGCTGGCTGTTCATGACGTCGTCATACTCCAGGATGTGTTTCCGCGAGAGGTAGTCGCGGGACTCGACTTTTTTCTGCGCGTTCTCGACGGATTTGTTGAGCCACGGGTGCTCGAGCTCCTGCCCCTCTTCGAGGCCGAAGCGCTCCATCATCTTCGTCATGCGCTCGGCGGCCCCGAACTGCATCATGAGATCGTCTTCGAAGCTGACGTAGAAGACCGATTTCCCGGGGTCGCCCTGGCGGGAACAACGTCCGCGCAACTGGCGATCGACGCGGCGGCTGCGGTGACGCTCGGTGCCGATGACAAAAAGACCGCCTTTGTCGGCAACCCCTTCACCCAGCTTGATGTCGGTTCCCCGGCCGGCCATGTTCGTGGCGACGGTGACGGCCCCGGTCTGACCTGCGCGGGAGACGATCTCGGCCTCCTGCAGGTGGAACTTGGCGTTAAGGACGGCGTGCGGGATCTTCTCGCGCTGGAGCATGCGGGCGAGGACCTCCGATGACTCGACGCTCGCGGTCCCGAGGAGGATGGGCTGACCGGCGAGGTGACGCTCTTTGACGGTGTCGATGACGGCTTTGAACTTTTCGCGCTGGGTCTTGAAGATCTTGTCGTTGAGATCGACGCGGGCGATGGGCCGGTTCGTCGGGACGACGAGGACTTCGAGTTTGTAAATGTCGTGGAACTCGGCTGCTTCGGTCTCGGCCGTGCCGGTCATGCCGCCGAGCTTCTGATAGAGGCGGAAGTAGTTCTGGATCGTGATCGTCGCGTAGGTCTGGGTCTCGCCCTCGATCGTAACGCCTTCTTTCGCCTCGACGGCCTGGTGGAGTCCGTCGGACCAACGGCGACCGGCCATCTTGCGGCCGGTATTCTCGTCGACGATCATGACGCGGTTGTCCTCGACGACGTAGTGGACGTCTTTCTCGTAAAGGGTGTAGGCCTTCATGAGCTGGGAGATGGTGTGCATCTTTTCCGCCTGGGAGGCCATCTGCATCTGTAGCTCGCGCTTCGCGGCGGCCTTCTGGATGTCGGTGAACTCGTCGTTCCCGTCGATCACGGAGAAGGCCTCGGAGAGGTCGGGAAGAACGAAGGCCTGCGGATCGTCGGGACTGAGAACCTGGCGCCCCATTTCGGTGAGCTCGGCTTCATGTGCCTTGGGATCGAGGGTGAAATAGAGTTCCTCTTTCAGGGCAAAGAGGGCGGTCTTCTGCGGGTCGCGGTAGAACTCGAGCTCGGTCTTCTCGATGGCTCGGCGCACGTCGGTGCTCTCCATGGCGCGGAGGAGGGCGCGGTTGCGAGGCATCCCGAGCTTCACTTTGTAATAGAGGGTCCCGGCTTCGGTGGCGTCGCCTCCGTCGAGCGCTTTTTTCGCCTCCTGCGCGAGGTCATTACAGAGCTGGGTCTGCTTGCGATGCAGGTTCTGGATGGCCGCTTTGTAGACGTCGAACTGCTGATCCTGACGGACGGTGACGGGGCCGGAGATGATGAGCGGGGTCCGCGCTTCATCTACGAGGACGGAGTCGACCTCATCGATGAGGGCGAAGTAATGATTGCGCTGGACCTGCTGGACGGCCTCCTGAGCCATGCCGTTGTCGCGGAGGTAGTCGAAGCCGAACTCGCTTGCGGTCCCGTAGGTGATGTCTTTGCGATATTGGGCGCGTCGGAGGTCTCCGCGCTGGTCATTCTGGATGACACCGACGGTGAGACCGAGGTATTCAAAAAGGTAACCCATCCACTCGGCATCGCGTCGGGCGAGGTAGTCGTTCACGGTGATGACGTGGACGCCCAGACCGGTGAGAGCATTGAGGAAGACCGGCAGGGTCGCGACGAGGGTTTTCCCCTCACCGGTGGCCATCTCGGCGATCGTGCCGCGGTGGAGGCCTACGCCACCGATGAGCTGCACGTCGAAATGCACCATCTCCCACTTGACGGGGTGGTCGCAGACGATCCACTCACGTCCACAGAGGCGACGGGCCGCGTTTTTCACGACCGCAAAGGCTTCGGGGAGGATGGTTTCAAGGTAAGTGGTCCGGGCGGCGGGGAAATCGTCTTTGAGATCCTGGAAAAGGCGCTGGGCGTCGAGGATCTTTTCGACGAGGGCTTCTTCGTCGAGAGCATCGACTTCATTCACTCTGATGAAGCCGGAGGCCTTGCGGAATTCGCTGGAAAGGGATTCGAACTTCTCTGCCCAACGCTTCAGGACATCACGATTTTCCTCTAGCGGACGTGAGCGGAGAATGCGGTCGCTGTAGGTCTCGACATTCAGGGTGTAGCGCTCAAGATGGGCTTTCCAGGCGGCGGTTTTCTCTTTGAGGGCTTCTCCGGGACCATTCTGGAGCCCTTTTTCGATCTCGTTGATTTTGACGACGAGCGGAGCAATGCCGCGAATGACGCGGTTGTTTCTATTGCCGACGATGAGTTTGAGGAGCCACTTGACCATGGGAAAGACGGGACAAAAAATTTAAGAAGTTCGAATGATACGCCATTTGCCACGTTTTTCAGCGACTTTTCATCGCTCGCGGAGAGAGGATCGGGGAATAGTGAGCGGTGGTCTCACGCGTGGCGGCGGAGGAACTCGTCGGCGAGAGCCCGATAGGCCGCCGCCCCGGTGCAGGTGGGGGCGTAGTCGATGATGGATTTGCCGTAGCTGGGCGCTTCGCCGAGGCGGATATTCCGGGGAATGATGGTCTCGTAGGTGACTTCGGGGAAATACTCTCGCACGTCGTTGATGACCATGGAGGAGAGATTTGTACGGCTGTCGGCCATGGTCATGACGATGCCTTCGAGGACGACTTCGGCGTTTGCTCCCGAGTCGCGGATCTGCTGGTGCACCCCGACGATTTTTGAAAGTCCCTCGAGCCCGAAGTACTCGCACTGGAGCGGCACGATGAGTTCGTCGGCGGCGGCGAGGGCGGATGTCATGAGCACACCGAGCGAAGGCGGGCAGTCGATGAGCATGTACTCGACTGGATAGGTGGCTTTGAAGGGAGCGAGGAGATTCCTCAGTCGCACGAGGTGATCGTCCTCGCGGGCCATCTCGATCTCGCATCCGGCAAGATCCATGTCGCAGGGGATGAGGGAGAGATTGGGGTATTTCGTCTGGAGGACGAGTTCGGCAATGTCGCCCCCGTTGATGAGATAGTGATAAATACTGGGATTCTCCCCGGGCACGAAATCGAGTGCGCTCGTCGAGTTCGCCTGCGGGTCGAGGTCAAGGACGAGGACCTTGACGCCCCTTTCGGCCAGACAGGCGCCGAGGTTTACTGACGTCGTGGTTTTTCCAACGCCGCCTTTCTGGTTGGCTATTGCAATGATCTTCATGAATCTGCTACTGGTCGAAACGGATGGGGGCGGAAACTTGCCCGATCCTGACGAGGGTGAAAGGGAAAATCCGGCCGATACACGAAAAAGTCCCCCGGGAAGGAAATTTCCCGGGACTCCGAGGTGAGGCGGGAACCGCTGAAATCCTTTCTTGCAAAGCAGCCCCGCCGTTGTTGTAGTGCAGCGTGGGAAGCCCGGGTTGTCCGGGCTCGTTTGACTTCGATCACGATGCAGCCTCTCAAGTTCGGTTTACTATGGTTTCTGTGCCTGATCGCCACCTATCCGGCGGTTTTGCAGGCGCAGGAGTCGGCTGCCGCCCCGAGTGCGGCAGCTACGACCGACACTGCGCCAGCCGTTTCGCCTGTCCCGGCTGAGCCACCGACAAAGCCAGAGGCTCCCAAGGCCGGCGAGGCTCCGAAATCACCCGAGCAGGTCAAAATCGAGATGCTCGAGCGTATCGCAGATCAGCTTTCCCGCCGGATGCGGACGCTGAAAGAGCGCGAAGCGGCCCTCTCGGCACGCGAGGACGCCCTGATCGAACGGGAGAATACCGCGAAAGGGCGCGAAGAAAACGTCAGCTCGCTGGAGGAGTTGATGGAAATGCGCGAGGACGTCGTGAAACGACGCGAGAAACTCCCTCCTCCTCAGTCTTGGAACGGCCCGCCCGCTCCGGGGATCTTCGGCCGTTATGCCGCCGTCCTCGACGGGGAAACGATGCAGTTTTACCACAAAAAGGAGGCCGAAACCCGCGTCCCCGTGGCGAGTACGCAAAAGTTGGTCACCGCTCTGGTGATCTGTCAGGCGGGGGATCTCGATCGACTCGTCGAGGTGCCGAAGGAGGTCCTGCAGATCGAGCCCACTCTCGTCGGGGTGAAGCCGGGGGATCGCTACTCGCGGCGTCAGATGCTCACCGCCCTGCTCGTGAAGAGCGGGAACGACATCGCCGCGACCCTCGCGATCGACAATGCCGGCAGCGTCGAAGCCTTTGCGACGAAAATGAATGCGTTTGCCCGCTACATCGGGATGACTGACTCGCATTTCATCAATCCCCACGGTCTCCCGGCAGAGGGCCAGTACTCGACAGCGAGGGATATCGCTATCGCCGCTTTCGAGGCCTACCAGATCCCCGATATCCGCGCCATGATCGAGGCGAGAACCTTTGACTTCGTTTTCAACGACGGCACCGTGAGGACCCTTTACAACACCAATCGTCTCCTCGGCGAATTCGAAGGCTGCAACGGGATGAAGACCGGCTTCACCTTCGCTGCGGGGAATTGTCTCGTCTGCAGTGTCAGTGTCGATGGGAAGGATCGCATCTCGGTAGTCCTGAAGAGCGCGCGACCCCAGGTCTCGCAGGATAGCACCGCTCTGCTGACCTGGTCTCTCGGGCTCCAGATGCTGGGGCCGATGGATGACTCCTTTGCCGGGAATCCCTGATCACACGGATGCCGGACGGGTCACATCGAGAGGGCAGGGACCCGGCGGTTGGCGGCCTCTACCGCGTCGATGATCGAGGTGCGAACGTCATTGAGTGAGATCGGCTTGGCGACGAAGCCGTTCATGCCGCCGGCGAGGCAGGAGTCGCGCACCCCGGCGAGAGCGTGCCCTGTCATCGCGATAATGACGGGCTGTCGGGGCAGATTGAAATTCTGGCGGATCGCCTCGGTCGCATCGAGCCCGCCCATCACCGGCATCTGCAGGTCCATGAAGACGAGATCGATATCGCCCTGATTGACCCGCTCGACGCCCTTGCGACCGTTATTGGCAAACTCGATTCCAGTGTAGCCGAGTTTCTCGAGGACCATGCCCGCGATCTTCTGGTTCATCATCACATCTTCGACGATGAGGATGCGGGCCGGGTAGACTTTGGCAAAATTCCCTCCGCGCGGAGTCGAGGCATCGACCTCGGTCTCGAAGGCGTTCTCCGCGATCTCAATGCCGTTTTTCCGCTGCACCATGGAGAGGGTGTCGCGCAGCAGCTTGAGCTCGGAGACCGGTTTGTAGAGCGTGCGGATGAGAGGGAACTTCGACTCGTCGATGCGGATACTACTCTCCCCGATCGAGGAGAGGAAGATCGTGGGGATGCGGTGCTGGATCAGCTGGGTAGCGAAGTCCTTCATCCGGCTCTCGTGGAGGAGTGCGAGGGGATCAGCGATGACGATGTCGGGAGCAAACTCGATAATTTTCGAAATAACCCCATCGTCGAGCGTCGGGGCGAGGTGCGTCTTCATCTGCCAGCTCTCACAGTATGTCTGGATGAGTGAGCTGAGGGCAAAGTTGCGAGTCAGGATGACGCAGGACTTGCCGTGAAGAGGGCGCTGGTTTTCGAGCTGATGGTGCGGCTTCACGTTGCCCTGCTGCGGCACTTCGCGGAAGGGGATGTCGAAGAAGAACTCGGACCCCTTGCCCAGCTCGCTCTGCACCGCCAGCTTACCGCCGAAGATATTGCAGAGCTTGCGGCTGATCGCGAGACCGAGACCGGTGCCGCCGAACTTCCGCGTCGTCGAGGCGTCCGCCTGGGTGAAAGCCTCGAAGATGCGCTCGTGATGCTCGGGGGCGATTCCGATGCCGGTGTCCTTCACTGTCACCCGGATGAGTGATTCGCTCCCGACACGGGTCTCGCGCGTCGTCACACGCACCATGATCACGATCTCGCCTAAATTGGTGAATTTCACGGCATTGCCGACGAGATTGACGAGAACCTGCTTGAGTCGCTCGCGGTCACCATAGATCAGGTTGGGGATTCGTTTGTCGACGAAATAGATGAGCTCGAGCTGACTCTCGGCCGCGTAGTAAGCGAACATCTCGATTGTTTCCTCGATCAGGGCGACGATATCGACCGGTTCGTTCTCCAGTTCCATCTTGTCGGACTCGAGCTTGGAAAAGTCGAGCACGTCGTTGATAAGATGGACGAGAGACTGGCCGCTCGTCTGCATGATCTGGACGAGCTCCTTCTGCTCGCTCGTTAGCGGCGTCTCCATGAGCAGACTCGTCGTCCCGATGATGCCGTTCATCGGGGTGCGGATCTCGTGGCTCATGTTCGCGAGGAAGTCGGACTTCGCGTCCTGTGCGACCTCGACCTGCTGCTTCGCGATCTGGATCTCCTTGATCGAGTGGTGGAACTGGTCCGCCGTCTTGCGCAGACTCTCAGCCATGGAATTGAAACAGGCATGGATCTTCTCGATCTCGGGCGGGCCGGCCTCGACGAGGCGGTAGTCGTAGCGCCCCTCCGTCACCGTGTTCATCCCCTGCGCGAGCCCCTGGAGACGGCGGGTGAACCATGAACCCATGAAAATGAGCGAAGCAAACAGGGGGACGATGCCGATAAGGGGGAGGAAGTGGCGCAGTTCCATCACGCTGGTGAAACCGAGCACCTCCGGGTTCACCCGCGCCTGCGTAACGAAGAAGTAGGTCTCACCGCCGATGACGGAAGGGAAGGCCCCGCCCAGCGTCTGTGAGCTGCCCGAGCCGAGGATTGCGCGGATGCCGTTCGAGGCGCCGGAGAAGGTTTTGTAATCCTCGGTGAAGCCTTTGACAATACTGATGTTCTGAGCAACCGCGTCCGAGATCAATTCGCCGAGCAGTGAGTCTTCGTCCGGAGTGGGGAACTCGGAGAGAAAATGGTCGGAGAACCGGACGATCGGAGGAGTCTCGCCGGTTTTGCGGAAGATCGTGAGGCGTGACTCACCCGTGTCGGAGTAGGTGTAGTTGAGCCGGTAGAGGAGGTTGCGCACCTCTTCGGTTGGCGCGGCCCCGCCAACGGGTATCCTCGCCATCGCCTCAGGCGTGAGTTGCTGGGAAAAGGCGGCTGATTTGGTCGAAAAATCAGAGAGAATCTCGCGCCGGGCGAGCTGGAGCTCCTGCAGATAGGAGATCCCGAGACCGAGGGCCGCGCCGATTATGGCAGTCAGCAGGCTGACGGCCAGGAGCATGAATCCCAGAGATGGCTTCGAAAATCGCATGGATGTAGAGGGAAAACAGTCGCTCAAGTCCCTCGGTAAATCAAATAATTTCCATAAATTAACGAAAATATTAGAATTTAATAATTCCTCCCACGAATGACTTGCGACGACGGGGGCTGAGGGTTAAAATCCTCCCTCGCGAAAGCGCTCGGTTAGCTCAGGGGTAGAGCACCTGCTTCACACGCAGGGAGTCACTGGTTCAAATCCAGTATCGAGCACCATTTTTTCCCGTTCGGGAGAACGCTGATCTTCAGCGTATGGGGACCGCCCGTTCCCCCAGGGTGAGGGCTGCTTACTCGCCCTCCGTCGCGAAAGATCGCAGACAATTTTTATCCCGGTTACGGCGAGGGTTGTCCAAGAAAGGCCGCTGAGAATACCTCTTGCCTCACGCACTGAACCCTCTTCAGCGGCCAGTGATGTCTGGTGACCGAAATGGCGGAGCGCTCAGCGTTCACCAGTGCACCGCCACGCCCGTCCTTACCGTGAACGGCTCCATGGGGTGATAGTGAGTATCGGCGACGCCCGCGACCGGTTCACCGGGGAGCCGTGACTCATAAAAATATTCAATGTCGTTCGCGTTGCTATCGAAGACGTTGAGCAGCTCCACGTAGACATCCCATTTCTCCTTCCGGTACCCGGCGCGGGCGTTGAAGACGAGGGAATCACGTGACATCACGCTCTCGTCAGCGGTGAGGGGGCGCTGGCTGAAGTAACGGGCGCGGAGCGATCCGTAGGGGCCGGTGGCCCTGCCGGCGGTGACTCCGGCAGAGAAGGCGATCGGAACCGCGTTCTCGACAAAGCGATCAATCGTTTCGTTGCGGAAGCGGGCCTCGGAGACGGCGAGTTCGCTGTCAAAGCGGAGCCAGTCGTTCGGATTCCAGTAGACCGCCCACTCGACGCCGTAGCGCTCGGTGGCGGGTCCGGCCTCGTTGGTGCCGGCGTCGCCGACGTAGAGTAGCTCGGATTCACTCTCGAGATGCCAGAGCGAGATGGACGAGGTGACATTCTCGAGGATCTCGGTGCGGGCTCCGATCTCGGTGCCCCACTGGCGCACGAGCGGATCGACGGCGGGAGCGGGGAGACCGGTCGCCGGATCGACAGTGAGGGTGACGCCGCGCGCGTCGTTGCTGTGAAAGCCGCCGCCCCAGTTGAAGAAGAGTTCGGTGTCATTCCACGGTCCGAGGACCGCCCCGAATTTGGGATTTATCATCGCGGTAGTGTCATTGCCCGAGTTCGCCGGCAGCCCTGAGAGCGAGGTGACGTCGAAATGGTAGAGATCGGCACGGACCCCGCCGTTGATTTTGAACCAGTCGGTGAGAGCTAGCTCCTGATTGGCAAAGGTGGAGACGTTCATTTCGTAGACTTCGTCCGAGCGCACCGTGCTGGTACGGCGGCGGGCCGAGGTGTTGTGGAGACCGACTTCGCCGATGAAGTCGTGGTGCGACTGGAGCCCGACGGTGAACTCGCCTTCGCGGCCAAAGAGCTCGTTGTCGCGACGGTCGGTGATCCTGAGCCCGGCGAAGACGCGGTCATCGACCTGGTTGAACTGGTCGCCATTGACCGGATCGTTGAGGAAGTAGGTGAAGTTCGAGAATAGATCGAGGGAGTAGTGCCCGACGTAGGTATTGACTTCGGTAGTGGATCGGTCGCCTTCGTGGATCCAGTCAAAGGTATCTTAATTGGCTCGCCGCCTGCGCCGAGGGCGGGGCGGATCACCGAAGCCTGCCCGAGCGGGTCAGAGCAGCGGTGAATTCGGCCGGCTCGAGGCGCGGTTTGGCGAAGCGCACGAAGGAGTGCTACGGAGCTTGGGCGGCGCGTTATGCCGTTTTTGCAGGTGGCGGGCGGGAAGCAATGCAGGTGGAGACCGCGACGCGTTTTCTGACCTCAGTCGTTGAGGACGAGGACTGCGCCTATTGATTCGTAGGCTCCACCAGCCTACTCACCCCTGCGGGGCACGTCACTTCGTTCCTGTCCAAAAGGCCTACAGGCCTTCAGCCTTTTTCGACCCAGAAGCAGGCGCTCAATGCAGTTGCCTTCTTTTTGATTCGGGGGCTCCGCCCGCCCCCTCACCCCTGCGTGGCTTCGCTTCGCTCCGTCCAAAACGCTTCCGTCCCTCAGCGTTTTTGGTTATTTCCGGCCCGCCAAATTTCAGTGGACCCCGAGAACGGCGTGCGACGACGCCATCACCTCCACGGAAAGGTCTACAACGAGGCGATCAAGCGGGCGGCCGTAGCGGCGGGAATCGAGAAACGGGTGACAAGTCATGCGCTGCGGCACTCCTTCGCAACGCACCTGTTCGAAGCCGGCACCGATCTGCGAACCATCCAAGAAATTCTCGGACACGAAGACATCACCACGACGGAAATCTACCTGCACGTCGCGACGGGCGCGCACGGGCTCGGGGTGGTGAGTCCGCTCGATTGCGTGGCGGCGTGACATTCGGAACATCGTTTCGCGGATTCATTCACTCCGCCTCCGCCGTTCAGCTGCGCATTTGCCAATGGCGGGAACTCAGTAAGCGTCGTGTCAGTCGATACGGGAGAGCGGGAGAGCGGGAGAGCGCTCGTGGCGCGGGCAGGCAGGGGAGGAGGAAGCAGATTCCGAACAGGGGGAATTGGGACCCGAGCGAAGAGTCGCTGTCAAAAGAATGAGTGACAAAGGAATCGGATCCTTCGCCCGTTACAAATGCCATATTTTTGCCCCTCATTTTTTTGCCCCACTGCTTCGTCCGGTATCCGGGGAAACGGCTGAAGCCGTCACTCCAACCTTTCGCGGTGACGACCTGGAGGTCACCACTACCGGGGACGCGGGCCTCGTAGCGGAACATGCCAATGTTCCCCGCTTCTTTGCTGGAGCGCCCGGGGACGCCTCGCCCTGCCAGTTTTCAGTCGATGGGTGCGGAGGAGCCCGGGTGAAACGTTGCGCGCGCAACGACCGGGGAACCCTTGCGAGTCCCTCTACGCGGCCATCAATCCCAAGGAGGCACGACACTCCTGTCGTGCTGGTCGGCGATCGCGGGATCTTCAATGCTCCGACCGCGCAACAGTCCGCCAAGAATCTTGCCGAAGCGAAGATCGCCCGACAAAGCCTGCCCAACCGGGCTAGCCGCGCGACAGGAGTGTCGCGCCTCCTTGTGCTTCCCGGGCGGCGGAAGGTCGGGTTGCGATTCGAGGGAGATTGCAGGCCGAAGAAAACGGCTGAAGCGTCACTCGAGCGTTTCGTGGTGGCAAGGCTGGCTCTACGGATTGTAGGACAGGGGCGTTCAGAGCGCCCCGCCCTCACGAAAACAATCGCTCTACCATCTCCGCCTTCACCAGTTCTCTCGGCTGATTGAGGTGGTTGTAGACGATCGTTTGCGGATCGATCGCCATGGCGTGGTAGATCGTGGCGAGGATCTCCATGGGGTGGACGGGGTCTTCGAGCGGGGCGGATCCGGTTTTGTCGGACTTGCCGTGGACATAGCCGCGCTTGACTCCGGCTCCGCCGATGATGCTGGTGTAGCAATAGGGCCAGTGATCGCGACCGTCGGCACTGTTGTTGTTGCCGCTGGTGGAGACACCCATCTCGGGGCTGCGTCCGAACTCCCCGATCGCGACGACGAGGGTTTCCTCGAGGAGTCCGCGTTGATCGAGATCTTCAAAGAGCGTCGAGAGTCCGGCGTCGAGCATGGGGGCGGACTGGTCTTTCATGCGTTTGGGCAGACCGGTGTGGTGATCCCAGCTATGATTGTCCGAGTTCGCGACCTTGGGCCAGATCACTTCGACGACCTTGGTCCCGGCTTCGACGAGACGACGGGCGAGGAGACAGCTCTGGCCGAAGGTGTTGCGGCCGTAGGCGTCACGCAGCTTGGGATCTTCGGCATCGAGGTTGAAGGCATCGCGGGCACGCCCCGAGACGATGAGATTGAGCGCTTTGTTGTAGTACTCGTCGAGATTGTAACCCTCGACCGCTTTCTCGATGATGGGCATCTGATTGGTGAGGGCATCGCGCAGCTTCGCGCGACGCTGGAGCCGCAGGGAGAAGACATCGGGACGGAGTTGCAGGTCATCAACCCGGATCTTCGTCATCTTGCTCATGTCCATGTCGTCCCCGTCGGGGAAGAGGTAGTAGGGATCGTAGGCTTTGCCTAGGAAACCGGCGGTGCCGCCTTTGTTGATCACATTGGACTCCTGGAGCGGGCGCGGCATCACGACGAAGGGGAGCATGGGTTCGTCGGACGGCTTCAGGCGGATGATGTTCGAACCGAAGTTCGGGAAATCTTTCGGTGAAGGTGGCTCGAGCTGGCCCGAGGGGCTGACCTTGTCGGTGGTGTAGCCGGTCATGATCTGGTAGATCGCGGCGGTGTGGTTGAAGAGGCCGTTCGGGGTGTAGCTCATCGAGCGCACCGTCGTGAACTTATCGGTCACCTTTGCGAGCCGCGGAATGAGCTCGGTGTATTGCAACCCGTCGGTCTTCGTGTTGATCGGCTTGAAGATGGAGCGGACATTATCCGGCGCGTCGGGCTTGGGATCAAAGAGATCGATGTGGCTCGGCCCGCCCTGGAGGTAGACCATGATGACCGACTTGGCTTTGCCCCAGCCGGGACGTCCGACCAGCTCCGAGGCGGCGCTGGCGCTCTGCACGGCGAGGATGTTGTTCAGTGACATGCCCAGCATCCCCGCCCCGCCGACGCGCAGGAAGTCGCGGCGTCCGGGTTTGAGGTGGGAGTCACAGAGGTCTTTGGCGATTTCTCCGGGGAGTCTGATCATTTGGGCTAGCGGTTTAGCTATTAGCTTTTTAGCTGTTTAGCTTGGTTGATAAAAGAAACGAAGGATATTTGGCGAACTTTAGGAATTTTAGAAAGCTAAATAGCAAAAAAGCTAGCAGCTAAACAGCTTACCTATTAAACAAAAACGAAGGACTATTAATAAGTGCCCAGGTGAGATCCTGAGCGGCGGTGAGGCGGCGGTCGGCGGACTGGCGGGTGGAGTAGTCCATGTTCTCGCGCAGTTCGAGCAGCTTCAGATCGTCGAGGATGGGATCCTGCGCGGTCTTGAGGGCGGCATCGAGAGCGAGGAGCCGGGCGTCGGCGACGAGGGGCTTTTTCTCGTTGAAGTGTTTGAAGACGAGCATGTGCCTGTCCTTGTCTCGGATTTGGAAAAAGGCGGCGAGGAGAGCTTGCTGCTCTTTGCTTCGCGAAGCGGGCGCTACCTGAAGGGCGGTGGTGGCGTCCTTCGGCAGGCCGAGTTCGAGCGGGGTGGGGGAGTTCGTCGCCCAGAGGCGGAACTTGCCGAGGGGATACTCGCCACCCCCGTATTGGCAGTGAATCGTGAGGGTGAGGGTGCCGCCCTTTTCGTCAATCGCGAGAGGCTTGTCGAGCTGGAAGCGCGCCCAGTTCGGCTGGCGTTCGTTGCCGCCGGCTGCCCAGCCCTGGACGGCGCGGTCCACTTTGCCGTCGAAGGATTTTTTCACATCAAAGCCCTGCTGAATGAAGTCGGTTTTGGCGTCCGTGAAGTTGATCACGAGCGGTTTCTTCGCATCGCCGCCGGTGGGGACGAAGGAGGCGTCGAACTCACTCACGACAAAGTTGCCGTTTGCATTGAGTCCGGGGCCGTAACCGGGGAGTCGCTCATCGGGCAGTGCCTCGATCATGAGGCCGGAGAGCTGGCTTGCCGATTTCACCGGCACGGTCACGGTGTAGACGGCGGCTTTCGGCGCGCCGCTCGCGAGGATGCTGCCGTCGGGTTCGGTGGCGAGTTTGATCCCGCTCTTCTCATCGGCGTCAGCGCTGGCGGGCGAGAGTAGATTCCAGGGATGCCAGAAATGGGAGAGTGTCAGGGTCTTTTCCCATCCGGACAGTTTGGCGGGCACGGTCGCATCGTAGTCGGTCAGGGCCTTCTGCGCGGCGGCGATACGGGCTTTTTGCTCGGCTTCGGCCTTGGTCTTTTTCGCGGTGGCCTCGGGCTGGTATTTTTTCAGATCGACCTCGGCCTGACGGATGCGTTTGTAACGCTCGATCTCGCGGGTGCTGCGGAGAGGGATCCAGTCGGCCTCGGCTTTGGCGAGCTTGGCGGTGAGCGACTGGTGGTCGGACTCGATGTCGGCCATGACGGAGAGAGCCGCATCGATCTCGGCAGGGGCGGGAGCCCGCGAGAGGACACGGTAGTAGATGTCCTCGACGAGCTTGCGGTCGTCGGGCTGGGCCGCGACGAGGCTGGTCAACTCGCTCTCGGGGGCGCTGAGGGCGTCGGCGATGGCGGGCCCTGACAAAAACGCCATGACCGCGCTCATCTGGAGCTCGTCGGATCGCTCGCACTCGCAGGCGCTCTCGCGGGCGGGGCGTCCGAGGTTGGCGAGGAAGCCGCTCTTGAGATCGAGTTTGGCATCCGGGAGCTGGCTCGCCCGCACCCCTTTGCCGGCGCCCGGGATGTCGGGGATGGCACCGGTCACGAAGTAGACGGCGTCGTAGAGCACTTCGGCGGGGAGACGACGCGCCTCGGCGTGGGAGAAATTGATGTCGTCGGTCTCGTTCCATTCATTGGGCTGGATCGAGAGCTGATAGGTGCGCGACTTGCAGATCTCGGCGGTGAGGGCGCGGATGTCGAAGCCCGATTTCACAAAGCTGGCGGCGAGGTGATCGAGGAGCTGCGGATTGCTCGGGGGATTGCCCGCGCGGATGTCGTCGAGCGGCTCGATGATGCCGGTGCCGAGCAGATAACCCCAGACGCGGTTCGCGTAGCTCGCGGCGAAGTAGGGATTCTCGGGACTGGTGATCCAGGCCCCGATCTGCTCGCGGCGGGTCGGCTTTTCCGCTGTGGTAAAGGCCACTTTCGCGAGCGGTGTCTCGTAGGGGAAGGCGGGCGGCTGGAGGGCGCCGGTGCGATCGTGTTTCAACTCGCCTTCGGCCTTGTCGGCGACGAGTTCGTAGAGGGGTTTGGCGCCCTCGACGGCGGAACCGCCGATGTTCTGGGTCGGGGCGTTTTTGCCATCACGCGCGAGAGTCGTCTGGGAAAAGAAGGCGGCCGTCTCGTAGTATTGATCCTGCGTCCACTTCTCGAAGGGGTGATCGTGGCATTTGTTGCAGTTGAAACGCGTCGCGAGGAAGAGGTGCGTCGTGTTTTCCATGATCTCGGCGGGCTCGCGCAGGATCTTGTAGTAGGAGGCGGCTGGGTTCTCTTTGTTCGAACCGGTCGCGGTGAGGATCTTGTAGGCGAACTTGTCGTAAGGCGTGTTCGAGGCAATCTCATTGCGGATCCAGTCGCGGAAGAGGCGCGCCCCGTCGCTACCGAGGAACTTGGAGTTTACCTGCAGCATGTCGCTCCACTTGTTCGTCCAGTGGTCGGTGTATTCGGAGGACTTCAGCAGCTCGTCGACGAGGGCATCGCGCTTCTCCCGGGCGGGGCGTTTGTCAGCGACGAAGGCTTTCACTTTCCCGGCAGTCGGCGGCAGGCCGGCGAGGTCGAGGTGGACGCGGCGGACAAACTCTTCGTCGGTGCAGAGTTCACTCGGGGCGATCTTCATGCGATTCCATTTGGCGGAGACGAGCTTGTCGATCTCGCCCCAGGTCTCGGGTTCTTTCCAGGTGAAGCCCTCCCGATCGCCCATGACGGTGAGGGTAGTCGCGGCGTAGGCGCCTTCGTAGCGGGCGAGGATGGGAGCCTCGCCGCGGCGGGCGGTGCTAATGAGCCCGAAATCATCGTGGCCGGCGACGTCGGCGTTGCCGGAATCGATGAAAGACTCGAGGGTGACGTCGCGCGTTTTCCCGTCGGTGTAGCGCGCCATGACGCGGAACTGCTGGCGACCGCCGACATTCTGCACGACGGGATTTTTCGGGAAAAGTTCGATGGAGGCGACGCGGGATTTTGTGAGATCGAGCTTGGCGCCGCCGGCGATCCACTGGCGGATGATGTGGTAGTAGCGCGAGTCGTGATCGGTCACCATGCCGGCCTCGTGGGGGACCGCTCCGGTCGCTTTCAGGAGCATCAGCGAATCGTCGGGCGAGGCCGAGTTGATACGGCGCGCGGTGTGGTCGTCGCTGAAGCCGCGCACGTCATAAATCGGATCGTAGCCGCGCAGGCTGAGCTTGAAGCCGCCTTTGCCGTCCTTCGCCCCGTGGCAGGTGCCCATGTTACAGCCGAGGCGGGTGATGACGGGATTCACATCCTGCACGAAGTCGAGTTTCACCTCGGCGCCGCTGGGGGCGAACTTCACCGGGACGGTCGTCGTCTTGTCGCCCATCGCGGCGGTGAGAACGGCCTCGCCCGCTGCCGCCGGACGCAGGATCCCGCGCTCGGTGATCGTCGCGACGGGAGCGCTGAAACTCCATTTCACAAGGCCGGTGAGGTCGGCGCTGGTGCCGTCGTCGAGCGTGCCGGTGACGAGCATCTGGCGGTAGAGCTCGGGCGAGTCGAGGGTGACGTCGGCGGGGGAGATGGCGAGGGCGGTCACGGTGCGGCCCTCGGGAAGCAGGGCGGTGCCCTCCTGGTGTTTGGCCTTCTTCCGGTCAATGAGTGCCGGATCGGGTTTCACCTCGGTGAGGGACGCGTCGAGGGCGACGGGGGCAAAGGTCTTTTTCTCGGCGAGGGTCGTCGCGTCGAGCAGGCGCACGAGACCGTCGGCTCCGCCGGTGGCGATCGTCTTTCCGTCGGGTGAAAAGGCCACGGAATACATCGCCGTTTTCAGATCGATGCCCTTGATGAGCTCGGCCCCGCGGGTCTGGAATTCCTCGATTTTCGCGTCGGTCTTTTCCTCCTCGGGACTGCGGCGCACGGTTTCAAAAAGGGCCTTCAGCTCGGGCGTGATCGTGGCATCATACTCGGAGCGGAAAAGGTGGACTTGTCCCTCGCCGTTGAGACTGGAGACGGCGGCAAAGGTTTTCCCGTCGGGCGCGAAAGCGACATCCCAGATACGGCCTTTCATCGCGGGATACTTGCGGATGAGGTTCGCGTTGTCCCCGATCTTGCGGACGGTCTCACGCTTCATGCGGTAGATCTGCGGCACGCCGTCGGAACCGCCGACGAGGAAATGATCCTGCTTCGGGTGGCGCTCGATCGCACTGAGTCCACCGGCGAGGGCACCGGGGGTGATCGAGGTGATGTTGTCGATGAATCGCTCGGTCTTGGTCTCGGTCAGCTTGGCCGACATGTCGCGGCCGAGGGAGACGAGATGATCGCCGGTGACGGACCAATCGGTGTCGAGGACCCAGTCGTTGTGGCTGCCCATGAAGAGGACTTGCTCGCCGTTTTCCGCCTTGATCGCGCGCACCGTGTTGTCGGGCAGGCCGAAGGCGATGCGGGTGCCGTCGGGCGACCACCTCGCGCCATAGGCGGTATCGAAACCGACGATCTTGGAAAGGATGAGTTCCTTTTTCACCAGATCCCAGACTTGGATCTCGCCCATGCGACCGGGGAGACCGCCGGCGATGGCGAGGCGCTTGCCATCGGGGGAAAAGCGGGCCGATTCGATACGCTCGGAGAGACCCACGAGGCGCTGCACCAGTCCGGACCCGTCGGCCTTGTGGATGAGCACTTCGTGGAAACCGGCCATCGCGATGAGCGTGCCGTCGGGCGAGTAATCGAGCGAGGTGAGATTCGAGAGAACGGAGTATCGGGGCGGGTTTGCCTGCGTGTAGCGCTGCTTCGCGTTTTCCGGGGTGTCGTCAGTGGCGCCCTGCTCGACCCATTTTTTCACGAGAGAGACTTCGTAGTCCGTGAGTGGCTCGTCCTTCGGCGGCATCTCGGGGCGTTTTTCGCCTGCTTTGGTGACGACGAGTTCGAGCAGATAGCTTTCGGTCGGCTTGCCGGGGACGATCGCCGCGCCGTTTTCGCCGCCGGCGATGAGACCGGCGACCTCGGTCATGGTGTAGTCAGACTTCGACTTGGCCGGCTGGTGGCAGCCCTGGCACTTCGCCTGGAACATCGGACGGATGTGCTCGTAGTAGCTCACCTTCTCGGGCATGGCGTCGCCTTTGGGCTCCGCTGCGGTCACGGATAGCGTCGCGGCGAAGGGGAGTGCGAGAAGCGGGAAAAGACGAATGGCAGTTCGCATGGGCAAAGGACAGGGGAGGGTTCAGGCGAGAGGAGAGACCTACGCCGGATTCTACTTAGCCCGACAGTCTAGGCTTTCTGGAAAAGCCGGACAATTACGCGTTCGCGGCGCGTGGCTGCCCCTGCGGGAAAATTGAGGGGCCGGGGAGAGGTAGAACGGGTCTCCAGGCCCGTTTGGGCGTCGGTCGTGAAACGGGGAACGGGCCGGGAGACCCGTTCTACGTTGGAAGCGCCTGGAAACTTGCGGGTCGACGGGCCGAGCGGGGACGAAACTCTCACGTTCTCCGCAACGCTCTGCGCGATCGAGCGAGAGCGCAGCGAAGGTGGCCCGGCGACGGGGGACGAAACTCTCACGAGTTCCGCTACGGCTGTGGCGGTCGAAAATCGGAATCACGACGGGAATCCGGTCCACCTCCCGTTCGGAGTATCGAGTTCCCCTTGTGCCCCTTTCCCCTCTCACTTGAAGAACGCTTCGGGCCCACCAAGTTCTTCGCAATCGGCGTTACTCAATCGAAAGCGGGCGATGTCGGCGGCGATGTCGCCGTTCGGTCCCTTCACTTTGATCTTCTGGGTGCCGTTGGCTTTGTTTTTGATCTTCGCTTTGCCGTCGATGGTCTTGACCTTCACCTTGTTGTCTTTGACTTTCACCCTTTTCACCAATCCGTCGTCAAAGGCATCGGAGTCGAGAGGGGCGAACGCGAAGGCAAAGGCGGAGAGGGACACAAGGATGAGGAGGCTGCGGCGGGCGGAATTGTTGAGCAAGTTTTTCATGAGCAAGTTGAGTGGTGTTCGGGGCGCGGGTGAATCCCGCTCTCCCTTCTCGACGAAGGATGGTCTGCGGTAATGCGGAAAATTTGGTGGTTTCTTTCACGCTACCGCCCCCGGGTCGAGCGTCTTCTCCAATCGACGGAGGCGGACAATGACCGTCTCGATGCCGAACTCCGCTGCGAAGGGCATAGTCTCCGCACGATCATGCGGAAAACTCCGCCGGTCTTCGGTGACTTTTACTGATCCCTCACGTCACCACAAAATCCCTCACAAAATCGCGCACGACGTCCTTGAGCGGCTTGGGCACGGGCACGCCGAGCTTGATCGCGCGGGTGCCGTCGGTCGCGGTGGGCCAGCTATCGACGATGGCCTGAACGACGGGATTGGGTTCGTCAATGACCAGCCCCGGCAATATCCCGAACTCGGCCGCGACCTGCTCCATCACGGTGAGCGCCTCGGCGACACTGATGCGGTGGCTGGGTAATCCGAAGGCACGGTCGTCTGCGATCAGAGCCGGATCGGCCTCGTGCAGGGCGATGAAAGAGTCGATGACATCGCGGTAGCCGAGGACGGGGTGGAGCTGGTCGCGGTGCACGGGCAGGTAGCAGGTCTCGCCGTTGAGCGGCTCGCGGAACATGCCGCTGGCCCAGCTCGAGGCGGCCGCGTTCGGTTTGCCGGGCCGGATGATGATCGTGGGGAGACGCGCCGAGCGGCCGTCGAGGAAGCCTTTGCGCGAGTAGTCATTGATCATGAGTTCGCCGATGACCTTCGTCATGCCGTAGGTCGTCTGCGGGGTGCGTTTCGTCGAGTCGCTCACGCAGTCGGGCATGACATCTCCGCCGAAGGCCGCGACGCTGCTCGCGAAGACGAGGCGGGGCCGACCCGCGCGCTGGCGCAGCGCCTCGAGGAGGTAACGTCCGCCGTCGAGATTGGCCTGCATGGCGTCGTCGAAGCGCTGCTCGCACTCGCCGCTGACCATGGAGGCGAGGTGAAAAACGGCGATATCATCCTGATCGATCGCGCTGAAGACAGCATCACGGTCGCCCATGTCACCGCTCAAGAGGGTCAGGTCGATGGCGGCACCCTCTTTGGTTCCCATTGCTTCGATCTGCGGGGAAAAATGGGCGTCAAAGAGCGTGATCGCCTCGATGGGCTCGGGTTCGCCCGAGGGACCGATGAGGGAGCGGCGCTCGATCAGTTTGAGGGCGAGCTGGCTGCCGAGAAATCCGCCTCCGCCGGTGATGACAACTTTCATTCGTGTTCTTGTTCCTGATTTGAAAAGGGTTAGCGTGCGAACATGAGCGAAACTCTCGAGGCTTACAAGATCGGATTCATCGGACTCGGCAACATGGGCTGGCCCATGGCGGGGCATCTGCACGAGGCGGGCGCGGACCTGACGGTGTGGAATCGCAGCGAGCCTCCGACCCGGCGCGCCGCAGAGCGGGGCATAGCGGTCGCGGCGGACCCTGCAGCGGTGGCGGAGGCTGCCGGCGACGGGATCATTTGCCTGAATCTCACGCACACGACGGTCGTCGCGGACATCGTCGATCGCCTCGTCCCGGGACTCGCGGCGGGGGCGACGGTGATCGACTTCGGCACGACCGGCTACGACGAGACGCTCGCGTTTGCCGCCCTCGTCGCGACGCACGGGGCTAGCTGGATCGATGCCCCGGTCTCGGGCGGCGAGGTCGGGGCAAAAGCGGGAAACCTCACGATCATGGCCGGCGGGGAGGAGGTGGTCTTTCAAAAAGTGCTCCCGGTCCTGCAGGTTGTCGGCGGCAAGATCACGCACATGGGAGGGCAGGGTGCCGGGCAGGTGACGAAGCTGGCCAATCAGCTCATCGTCGCCCAGACCATCGACGCGGTCGCGCAGGCCCTGCGCATGGCCGAGCTCGCGGGCGTCGATGCGGGGCTCGTGCGTGAGGCGTTGCGGGGTGGATTTGCCGAGAGCCGCATCCTCGAACTCCACGGCGACCGCATGGTGCGGCGCGACTTCGCCCCGGGCGGGCGCAGCGAGCTGCAGCTCAAGGACGTGCGGCTGATGAGCGAGCTGGCCGAGCGGGTTGGCTTGCAGTCCTCGACCCTGGAAAACTCGCGGGCGCTCTGGGAGCATTTTGTCCACGGTCTCGGGCACGGGGACCTCGATCATTCGGGGCTCTTCAAGCTGTATGAGCAGGCTTGACGTCGTCACAGGAAGGACGAATTTGGCGGCATGAGTCAAATGCACCAGATGCAGCTTTCCTACGTCTCGACGGAGGATAGGCTTCTCTTCCGCCTCAATACGAAGGCGCGACAAGAGTTCCGCTTCTGGATGACGCGGCGTTATGTCACGATCCTCTGGCATTCGCTCAATCAGCTCCTCGCAAAGCAGGATCCCGCCGTGCCACTGCCCGAGATGCCCGCGCCCGTCCTCGTCGATCCGCTCGTGGAGGCGGCGAAAAAGGAGATCAAACATCAGGAGTTCGTCTCCCAGGCCGATTTCAAAACGCAGTATCAGGAGAGCACCTACCTCCCCCTCGGTGAGACGCCCGCTCTCCTCTTCAGCGTCGGGATCAAACCGGCGCCCGACGGGGCCGCGATGCTCTGCATGCATCCGGAAAAAGGGCAGGGGATCGAGATGGTGCTGAACGAGCAGATCCTGCACTCGCTCTGCCAGCTCATCATCGATACAACGACGAAGGCCGATTGGCGGCTGAGCCTCGCCTTTCTCCCGCGAGACGGGAACGCCGGTCCGGTGAGCGAAGGCCCGCCGCAGGGGTTGAACTGAGGGACGGAGTTATTCCAGGTTGGAGTGAGGGCATCAGCCCTTGAGGGCGAAGAATCGGGAGGGGAAGACTAGCGAACGGCTAAAGAGGCTGTCGTAAAACTCACTCGTTACCCCTGAATTTCAGCCGGATCTCCTGTAGCTGGCCTCTGTGAGGCCGGTTGTGCGTCCACGATACGACGTTCCGGCCTCACAGAGGCCAGCTACAGGACGAAACTGCCGGGCGCTGAAAGATGCGCGCGAGTTTTCCGACAGCCTCTAAAGCCGTCACTTCAGCGTTTCGAAGCGCCTCCGCTCATCACTCCGCCACCACATTCCCCGTCTCGACGATTCCGCTCGAGGCGGTATCGCTGGAGATCCAGGCTTTTCCCGCGGGCGCGCCGGTGAGGGAAACGATCCAGTCCTTCACGATGACGTGGCTCGATCCCTCGATGCGGACTCCGCCGGCGGACTCGGTGAGAATATTGTCGGTCAGGCTCATGCGGGTGGAGTTTTTCACGACGACGGCACCGTCCCCGGCCATGAGGGCGCGGAAGGTGTTGTTCGAGAGAATGCAATCCTGACAGGCGTCAAAAACGATCCGCCCCGGACGCTCGAATTCACGGGGGTTGAAGGTGTTGCCGTTCACAATGACGCGCTGGCAGTTGGTGATGTGGAGGTTGTCGGGATTGGGGGCGAAGAAGGTGTTCCCCGTCAGGGTGATGTCGAAGCAGGTGTGCAGGTCGATGTTGAGCTCGGTGTCACTGAGGACATTTCCCGAGATCGTGACCGAGTCGATCGGGGCGATCTCTTTCCCGAGAAAGCGGATGTTGGCCCCGCCGGGTGCGAGGGCGTCGTAGTCCTTGCCCGAGTAGTTCGAGCTGTGTTGGATCGTGCACCCGGTGATCGCGACTTCGGCGATGGAGCGGGTCTTGTCCCCGGCCGAGCCTGAGAGATCGAGGAGAATGTTCGCCGTCGTCGTGGGGGTATCGTCGCCGGGCATGTTCGACTCGATGTCGCAGCCGGTGATCTGGAGATTGCGGACATTGCCGTCGCGCACGACGACCCCGCCGCCGCGGTTGTAGCTGATATGCGAGTTGCCCACGTTGATCTGGTGGAGGTTCACGTCGTCGAGATAGAGACCGATGCCGCTGTTTTCGTAGAGGTTCACGTCCGAGATGGTCACATTGCGATTGCGTTCGACGAGGTGGATGCCGTGGCGGCACCAGCGCACCGCGACTTTCGAGATGATCGCCTCAAAGGTGCGGATCAGTTCCACTCCGTCGGCTTCGGGGTGATTCCCGACAATCTCGATACCCTCGACGATAGGCATGCGCTCGTTCCAGGTCGCCGGCTGGAAAGAGGCCGGTGAAGCGGTGCCCTCGTGTGAACCGACGATGCGAATGGCCGGCCCGGCCCCGTCCATGATGAGCGTGACCGGGCCACCAAGGGGACGGATCACCGCCGTGCCTTTTCCCGCGAGGGCGAACTCGAGCGTCCCGGTGATGCGGTGCACGCCCGACTCGAGGAGGAGAGTGCCGCCGTTCTCCGCGATCTGTTTGCGAAAGTCCGCCGTGCGATCCGGCATCGCCGCGAGTTCGGGGAACTGGGTAGTGGCCAGCGGTGGCTCGGCGGCGAGTGTTAGGGAGAGAGGGAGGAGAGCGAGGGAGAGGAATAGGAGAAGTCTCATGGGGAGGAGAGTAGAAGCAGGGTGGGCTTGACAACAAGGACGCAGACGCGGTTTTTGGGGCGCGACCCTGACGGGGCTATCGATTTTGAAGGTAGGGGAGCTCGGCCCGAGCGACCTTTTGGGCGTTCAAGCTGCCTTGCGCAACCAACCCGCGCCGCGGCCCGACACGGCTACAGGAGCGCTTCGGGCGGTTTGTCGAATGCGCGCTTGACGAAGTCCGAGGTGGACCAATAGGATTTTCTCGATGAAATTTCTCCTGTTGGTGTCATTTCTCGGGGTCCTGTTTTGCCAATTGATAACGGTACACCCGGATGCGGAACGGAAGTTTTTCGTTCTTTATGCCACCTTTTGCTTTGGCTTACTATTCGCATCCGGTGTTCTCATTTGGTGCCGCTTTCGGAGATGAGCCCGGGTGAGTGAGGCGGGGCTCACAAGTTCTGACCGACGTGAGCGACAGGAATGTCGCTCCTCCTTGGCCTCATGACCCATGTCCCCATTCACTCCGCCGTCAGCGCGGCGCGCTCATTCCCGGCGCCGGATTTTTCGATGAAATAATCCCAGTCTCCGTTGAAACGTTTTGCCGCGCCATTCGCCACGTGAATGACGTCTTTGGCCAGCTTTTTGATGAAGTGAACGTCGTGCGAGATGAAGACGAGCGTCCCGGCGTAGTTCTCCAGCGCGAGGATGAGCGATTCTACCGTGAGGATGTCAAGGTGGGTCGTGGGCTCATCCATTAGGAGAATGTTAGGCGGATCGACGAGGAACTTGATGAGGTTGAGGCGGCTCTTTTCTCCTCCGCTGAGAACGCGGGTCATTTTGTAGACCTCCTCTTTGCGGAACATGAAGGATCCGAGGATGCCGCGGGCTTCGTCTTCCCGCAGGGTGGGGGCGGCTTCGAGGACTTCGGTGAGGACGGAGTTGTTCGGGTTCAGGGTCGCGGAGCGATGCTGCGAAAAGTAGCCGATCTTCGCGTTGTGTCCCTGGAGGACCTTGCCCTGCTGGGGCGTCAGTTCGCCCCCGAGGAGTTTGAGGAGCGTCGATTTACCTGATCCGTTTGGTCCGACGAGCACGGTGCGTTCGCCGCGCTCGATCGTGAGGTCGATGCCTTCATAGACTTTGTGGGTTCCGTAGGCGAAATGAATGGCCTCGAGGGTGACGGCCTTTTGTCCGCCCCGCGGAGGATCGGGGATCTGGAAGCGGAAGGGTTTCTTCGGGGCCTGCGGCTTCTCGACTTTTTCGATGCGTTCGATCTCCTTGAGCTTCGATTGGGCCTGCGAGGCTTTCGAAGAGACGGACCGGAACTTGTTCGCAAAGGCCTGGAGCTCGCCGATCTGCTTTTGCTGATTTTTGTAGGCGTTGTTCTGCCGCTCGTAGGCTTCGTAGCGCTGCTTTTCGAAATCGGAGTAGTTGCCGGTGTAATGAAGGAGACGGCGCTCGGAAATGTCGTGGACTTCGTTGACGATGGCATTCATGAACTCGCGGTCGTGCGAGATCATGAGGATGGCTCCGCTGTAGGTCTTCAAGTAATCCTGGAACCAGAGCAGCGACATCAGGTCGAGGTGGTTCGTCGGCTCATCGAGCATGAGCAGGCTCGGCTCGATCACGAGGAGCCGGGCGAGGTGGGCACGCATGATCCAGCCACCGCTCATTTCCTTCGCGGGCCGGTCGAAGTTCTCCGCCGGATAGCCGAGACCGCGCAGCATCTTTTTTGCCTTCGCCTCGACGGTGGGGTCGTTGAGGGCGTCGAATTTGGTTTGGGCTTCGTAGTAGGCGCGCGAGTCGACCGTGCCCGTCTCTTCCATGGCCTTCAGTTCTTTCTCCAACTCCTCGATCGTTCCGGCGCGGCCGGTGGCGATATCGAGAACACTGAAGTCGCCGACATCCTCGCTCTCCTGCGGGAGGTATCCGACGAGGGACCATTCGTCGAGGTCGACCGTGCCCTGGTCGGCTTCCTCCTGGCCGAGGATGATGCGGAAAATGGTCGATTTGCCAGCGCCGTTCGGTCCCACGAGGGCGGCGCGGGTGTCGTAGTTGATCTGCAGGTCGGCTTCTTCGAAAAGAGAGCTTCCCCCGTAGGATTTCTTAAGGTTCCGGATGGTGAGCATGGCGTTGCACTGACTGACAGCTCCCTACATAGCTGAGTCTCCTCTTTCCGCAAACTGAAAGCGGGTCGAGATAGCAACCCTGCGCCTCTCCCGGGGCCAGCCGTTCTCACTCCTTCGGTTTCTCCGTCGGCGGCACGGGAGCGGTCTGCTTTTTCACGGTTTCGAGGCCGTCGCGGACGGTCTTCAGTTCTTTTTGCAGGTCGAGGAGTTCGCGGCGGAGATCTTTTACTTCGTCGGCCTGGGGAAGTCCGGCGGTGATCTTGCGGATCGCTTCGGTGGCGGCCTTGGCCTCGGGCCGTTCGGGGTCGTCGGCCCCGGCAAAGGTTCGCAGGGCCCCGAGGGAGCGACGGTCCTCGAGGGTGCCGAGGGCGCTGATGGCGGCGCGGCGCAGATTTTCTTTGGGCTGATCGAGGTAGCTGGAGATAAATGCCCGGGTCCCGGCGCGGGTTTCGTCCGCCTGGGTGCGGGCGAGGTAGGCGAGGCTGTCGAGGGCGCGACCGAAGTCACCGGTGGTGAAAAGGGCCTCGTTTTTCTGGAGATGGGCGAGCAGGGGAGCGACGACACTTTCATCCCCCCGGGTGCGCAGCCCGGTGATGGCGGCGGCGGCGATGCGATGCCGGTAGCTCTCCCGGTCGAGGGCGGTGAGGAGGACGGGCGCTGTTTCCTGCTGCAAATAGGCGGAGAGGGCACCGAGGGCGGTCACGACGATGTCGGGATTTTTCTCCGAGACGACGATGCTGCTGAGAGCGGTAAAGGCATCGGGGCTGTAAAATTTTCCGATCGCGGCGACGATTTCCTGCCGCACGCGAGCGTCATCAGGCGTCGTTGCGGCGAGGATCACGGCGAGGGCCTCCGGAGTGCGGGTCTTCGCGAGGGCACGAGCGGCTTCGATGCGGACACCGTAAAAGGGATCGGCGGTGAGGGCTGCCTGAAGTTGCTTGAGGCTCTCCGCGTCCTTTTTGCCGCCGAGGGCTTTCGCGGCGAGGAGACGACCCATCATATCATCGGCCCGTTCGAGTTGGGTGTAGAGCATCGCGTTGGGCAGCTCGAGATCGATCGAGGTGAGCACGGTGAGATCGGGATCGAGGCGCACGATCGAGGGTTTCGCGGGGAGGGAAAAATAGAAGTCCTCGCTCGCCTCGTGGATGCGAACGGTGAACTCAGAGACGGCACCTTTTTCATCGATGAAGCGCACGGGCAGGGGGAAGTCGAAGAGCAGGACCTTCTCACTCGTTTTTTGCGTCTGCTGGATCGTGAGCTTCGCCTGGCCCCGCTCCTGATCCCAGGCGTATGCGGCCTTGAGGAGCGGCTCGCCGCCGTGGAAGACCCACTGGTCAAAAAACTCGTCCCACGACCGGCCGGTCGTCTCTTCGAAGACGGCGAGGAGATCCTGCGTCACGACGCTGGTGTTGCGATGGCGTTCGAGGTAGGCCTTGATCGTTTTGCGGAAGAGATCGGGTCCGACCTGGCTGCGGAGCATGTGGAGGACCCAGCCGCCTTTGGGATAGGCACGGTAGTCGAACTGCTCGAAGGGATCGGTGTAGCCGCGCCAGACGATGGGCTTTTCGTCAGGGTTGTCGACGACCTGGCGCCCGTCGGTGTAGAGCTGATAGAGCATCTCGTCGCGGCCCGATTTTTCGCCGTCGTAGAGGTGGGTGTAGTAGGTCGCGAAGCCCTCGTTGAGCCAGAGGTGGGACCAGTCTTTGCAGGTGAGGAGATCGCCGAACCACTGGTGGGCGACCTCGTGCGCGTCGAGCTGATGCGAGCTGCGCAGGTTCTCGGAATCTGCGGAAAAGAGGGTATTCGTCGTCAGCGTCGTGACGCTGGTGTTCTCCATGCCGCCGGCGATGAAGTCGGTCACGCAGACGCTGTAGTACTTCGCCCAGGGATATTTCACTCCGGTTTCTTTCTCGAAAAAAGCGAGGATCGCGGCGGTGTCACGGAAGGAATTTTCCGCCACGGCGAACTCGGACGGCGGGGTGAGAAAAGCGAGGGGCAGCTCGCCGTGCTTTGACTCCAGTTTGTTGAAATACCCGCCGACGACAGAGATGAGGTAGTTCACATGCTCCTGCTCCTGGCTCCAATGAAAGAGGGTCAGGTCGCCCTCTTGCCACTCTTTGATGAGGCGTCCGTTCGAGAGCACGGTCATTCCCTTTGGGACGCGGCAGATCACTTCGCTGGTGAAGCGCTCGTTCGGGTAGTCGTAGCCGGGGAACCAGTGGCGATGCTTTTGCGGCTCGCCCTGAGTCCAGAAATGATCGTCGCCCTGCGGGTAGCCCATCGCGGCGGTGCGGTAGTACCAGCCATCCTCCGGATGGGCGGAGTAAGTCACCGTGACGGTGGTCTCGGCATCGACGGGAACGGCTTCTGCGAAGGTGATCGTGAGCGCCTTTTTACCCGCGTCCCAGGCCTCGATCGGGGCGGATGACTCGACTTTGCTGATGCTGAGATCGACGGCGTCGAGCCGCAAGGTGCGCAGAGGTTTGGCGATGGGAGAAAAGGTGAGCGTGGCGACTCCGGCGAGATCGCGCTTTTTAAAATCGGGGGTGAGATCGAGGAGGAGGTGTTTCACATCGATCTCGCGATCGGGGGCATACTGGCGGCCGTTGCCCGCGTGAGCGGCGTCGGGATCGAAGGGGAATCCTTTGCCGAGGTGGCTCTTGCAGGCGCAGACTTCCCAGCTGCGATGCAGATGCAGCCCAGCTTGAATCTCGGCCTGCAGCGCGGTGGTGGCGCAGAGGCTGGTCAGGAGCGTGAGAAGCGCGACGGGGGAGAGTCTGAACATGCTGCGATTGTTAGCCTTTCCCGGCGAAAGAGGCAAGTGGCGTGAAGCGATTCCCACGTCATACGGTTGGCTGGCAGGCGCGGGAGTCGCTGGCCATCTCACTTCAGGAACGGCTCCCAATCGGGAATCTCGTGTAAGTTCTTCAGCAACATCGTTACGGGCAGCTCGGGCGGAGCCGAGGGCAGCTTCTTGAGGACGAGACCGGCCTCTTCGGGCGTGCGGTTGGCCTTGCGGTTGTTCACTTCGCGAGCCGAGAGGACGCAGTTCTCCCAGCTCGTCGTGCCGCCGCGCGAGCGGGGGATGACGTGGTCGATGTTGCCCTCGCCGGGGCGAAGTTCGCGACCGGTGTACTGGCAGCGTCCGCCGTCGCGGGCCCAGAGGTTGCGGGCATTGAACTTCGGCCGCTTCATGGGCACCCGGGAAAAGCGCGCGAGCACCACCACCGTGGGGACACGGATCGGTCCGTGGGCGGTCCCGATGCTGAGGTCTCCCTCGCGAATGGGCAACTTCATCCAGTCTTCCCACTTCGTCGGGACCATCCAGTCGCTCCCCTTGATGTCGAGCGCGGTGGCGACGTCGGTGGCCATCTGGCAGAAGATGTCGGCCGGAGTCTTGATATTGATGGCCTGCCAGTTCCGGTTGAGGACGAGGACGATGTTCTGATTCAGGATGCTCATCGCGTGCGAAGTGTGGCGCTTTATCCGTGCTGTTAAAAGAAACGATTCTGAAAGATTCCGGGAGTCCCGGTTTCGACCCTTTCCGGCGGGGTTCGTTCGGTTTTTGAAAAGGAAAAAGACTCCCACTGGATCCGCACCTGCGTAGGACGGGCTGCAGCCGTCTGCCCCGGCGCCCGCCCCGCTTCATCGTCGCGCCTGACCAGTCAGCAGAATGACTCGCCGTTTTTCGTTTCAGGCTTTTTCAGCAGGCACCAACTACTCGGCCACGGAGTCATAAAAGAGGAACTGATCGACGGGACTCACACCCGCACCGTCACCTTCACAGGGTGAAATGCTACTGTTACAACACGATCAATATCTGAATGTTCGGGAAAATGGTGGCAGGCCCCGGTAATGCTCCGGGCCCCCGGGAATATGAACCCCGGCACGGGACTTCCCGGCCTGCGATATGGTATATAAAGAAATGGAATGATATTTACTAGGTAGAGGGGCGCGTTGATCCGTCGGAAGAGTCTGTAGACTTGTCCGGGGACTCGTCCGGGATGGCGAATCCGGTTTCAAGGGAGCGCGACTCCGGAGAGACGTGCCTGATGGAGGGAAGCGGCTAGCGCTTTCTCTTTTCTGTCATGGATGAAGAATCATTGGCGGGTTGGTATGAGGTCGGAATGGGCTGAGGATGTGATTTCGGAAAACAAAAAACCCGCCTCCTTTCGGAGAGCGGGTTCCACATAAGTCCTTGTAAAGGATGTCGTTACGTAGTCCCCGGAGCCCTTTCTTTATCGGCTGCGCCGTTCTCCGTATGGCTGTAGGAGGGCGCGCTTTGCAGGCTCGATCCCATCAGTGATACCGGACAACAACGCGGAGCATTTGTTGCAGGTTGGAAGCAATGGCTGGTGGTGAACATGGGGGAGATGCCGAGATCTTCGGCGAAATGACCGTTAGCGCTAATTTACCAAAACGTCAACCGGCAGTTTCAAAAAATATTGTTCGAGTATCTATATTTAATTCGGACCGGATCTCGCCGCTCTCCATGGCGGTATCTGCCTATTTAGCCCGCAGAAACGCGATGAGATCAGCCATCTCTTCTATCGTGATGGCGGCTTCGAGGCCCTCGGGCATGAGCGAGATTCCCGTGCTCTGGAGGCTCGCGATTTCATCCCGTCGCACCGCGTGCGTTTTGGCATCGAGTGTTTTGAAGGTGAGGCTGGCGGCGGACTCTCCGGCGAGGAGCCCGAAGAGCTGTCCTCCCCCTTTCAGGATGGCGCTGTAGGCGTGGTAGCCGGGCTGGATGTCGAGATTGGGATCGATGATATTGGTGAGGATCTTCTCCGCCGGATGATCGGCGACAGTCTCGAGGCGAGGACCGACCGCGAGTCCCTCGGTGCCGTGCTGGTGGCAGGCGGCGCAGGTTTTCTGATAGACGAGACGGCCCTTTTCGGGATCACCATCAAGGGTGAGCGCGGGTTGGTAGCGAGCGCGAACCTCGGTGCGTCCGCTTGAAGCGGCGATGTTGAAGAGGGCGGCCGATTTCTCTTTGGTAGCTTTGTCAGGATGATTGAGGAGCCGCATGCGGCGGGTCGCATCAATCTCGGCGGGGCGCAATTTCCCGGCGGAAAAGGCGTCGAGGAGGCCGGTGGTCCAGGCGGGGCGGGACAGAAGGGCGTCGAGGGCGAGCGCGCGCTGCATGGGCGAGAGTTGGGGCCACACGCTCAGAAGTTGATCCGGGAGTCCCGGGGCGCCGGTCGCGGCGGTGGTCGAGAGAATGTTGGGCCAACTTTCCTCGTGTAGTCCGGCCTGGAGCTGCTCGCGCAGAAAGGCGAGTGAGGCCACGCGGTTGGGAGCATGGCGGGCGAGGAGAGCCGCTGCGGCGAGGCGATCAGGGAGCGGCGCGGCGTCGTCTTTGAGTCGGGCGGTCGCTTCGGTGAAGAGTCGACCGGACTGAGCAAGGAGTTGGGAAAGTGGGTCGTTGGGTGCAGTCGTTTGCAACGCATCGAGGCTGATCTGGCGGGCGAGGGCATCGTCGAGGAATTCGCCGAACCAGCTCCAGCGAAGCGGGGCGGTCGTCTCCGGTCCTTCGTTGTTGAACTCGAATGCCGGGGCGAGGAGCCGGGCGAGTCCCTCGCGATCACCCGCTGCCAGGACCATCGGAAGAAGGTTGGAACGCGAGGCCGGGGCCGCTGATTCCGCGAGTTGACCGAGATGCGGAAGCGCGGAGCTGAGCACGGCGGCAGCGAGAAATGGATCGCCGTTGTTTTGATTAAGGAGTTTCGCGAGGACCTCTCCCGCGGCCGGCTCGGTCGATTGACCAAGGCTAAAGGCGAGCTGGAGCTGCACCTTTGGATCGGGATCCGAGGCGAGGCTGAGAACGGTTTCGAAAACGGCCGGCGCCCTGCTTGATTCAGCGAGACGCAGCGCATTCTCCCGCAAGCCGGGATGAGGATGGCGCAGGGCGGCGATGAGCGCGTCGTTGGCCTCGCCGAGTTTGCCCAACCCTTCTAGGGTGCAGAGCGCATGGAGGCGGCCGAGCGGAGTGGGTGCATCGAGGGCGGATGTTTTCAGGGCGGCAACGAGTTCGGGGCTCTCACCCTGCCAGAGCAACATTTGCTGCGCCTTGTCACGGATCCAGCCATTTGGCGAGCGGAGTTGCGCGACGAGTCCGGCAGTATCGAGTGAAGCGAGGTCGGGAACGGGACGCGGTGCGGAACCGGTGCGGGTGACGCGATAGATCCGGCCCATGTCGTCGCCGAGCCGATAGTGGGGGAGCAGTTCGTCTTTTCCCTCCTGCGGGAGCCAGTGGGGATGCTCGATCATGTATCGATACATGTCTGCGATCCAGAGCGCGCCGTCGGGACCGGTGCGGAGCATGACGGGACGACACCAGCGGTCTTCGCTGGCGAAGAAGTCGGGCGATTTTTCGTCGTCGCTTTTCTGTCCGACACGCTTCGCGGAAAAGGTCACGCCGTCGGGGGAGAGGGCGAGCTGCTGCACGAGATTGTGAAAGGGCTCGGCGATGAAGGCCATCGTCTCCGCTTCGGGAAAGAGGTGGCTGTCCCGGTAGATCATGCCGCCGCAGGCGGAGGTGTAGCGGCCCGCCTGCTGGAAGCTGTGGTAGCGTTTCTCGGGCGGACTCGCCGGATAGACGGGCGGGTTCGAGCCTCCGGGAAGCTGGACGCGGCCCTCGGGCGCGGCGAAGTGCGGGTTGCGTTTCAGATATTGATCGGGCAACACGTAGTGCCAGAGCGGATGTGAGTTCTGTGTGCCGAACCAGTGCCCCCAATTGTCGCGGTTGCGCCCGAACTGGGTCGGTCCGCTCTGCGCTTCGATCTCCCCGGTATCGGGACGAATGCGGAAGTCGCGACTCCCGACGAGGGTCTCGGTGCCGGTCCGGGTCGAGCGCAGCTTCGTGTCCGCCCCGTGCTTGCCGTGGTGACCGCCGGCGGCGACATGGATCCAGTTGTCGAGCCCCCAGCGCAGGCCGTTGGCGCGGAGTTGTTCGTTGCCTTCGCTGAGGCCGGAGTAGAGGACCTCGGTCTTGTCGGCTTTGCCGTCACCGTCGGTGTCTTCAAGGTAAAGGATGTCGGGCGCGGCCGTGATGATGACCCCAGTTCGCCAGGTGATGAGACCATTGGGAAAATTCAGGCCATCGGCGAAGAGGGTGCTGTGATCGTAGGTGCCGTCGCGATCGCGATCATCAAGTACGCGGAGGCGGCCGCCGCGGGCGCCGGCGTTGTCGAGTCCGAGCGGGTAGTCGGCCATCTCCACGACCCAGAGACGGCCCTTTGTGTCCCAGTCAAAAGCAACCGGATCGAGCACGAGCGGTTCCGCCGCGACGATGCGGGCTTCGAATCCGTCGGGAAGATGGAGAGCCTGAAGACTGAACTCTGGCGCGCGGGCTTCAGAGTCGGGTTTGGGTTCTGTCGCGACGCGCTCCGCCGCCGCAAAATGCGCGGCGACCTGTTCTCCGGTCAGGGCAACGGGATAAAGTGCTACCTCATCCAGCTTGCCTTCGAGCCCGAATAAACCGTCGCTGCGGCCGCCGAGGAAGATCTCGCCATCGCTCGCGGGAATCGTCCAGGGTGCCTCCGCCACGATCTCTTTCTTCCCGTCGAGGTAGACCGTCACTTTGTCCTCTTCTCGGACGAGCACGACATGATGCCAGTCACGGAAACTCAGGCGCGTTTCCCCCGGGACGACGCGACCGACCTCGTTGCCGGTGAAGAAAAAGAGACGACCCGCCGGCACGTCGGGATGATTACCGCCGATCCCGAGATGATCGCCGAGGGCGCTTTTGTCGCCGTCTTTGCCCCGGGAAAAAAGGTAACCAGTGACGGGGCGGGCGTCGTCGGGGAGACCGTTCCAGAACCAGAGTTCCGCGCTGTAGGTGCGGGAGAAGTCCGGTAGGGTGGTCCGGAGACGCGCTCCGGCGACGTGAGCGGAGCGGTTGATGCCGGCGTCGGTGAAAGGATTGGCCTTTTCCGGTTCCGCCGAGATCGCACCGCCGCTGCCCTGCACTCCGGGCAGACCGTAGGCAACACCGTCTTCCCAGGTGGCCGATGTCCTGCCGGTCGCTTCGCGGGGCTGCGGACCGGAGAGGTCGTTGAGCGGCCAGTAGGCGATCGGTTCATCGGCGAGGATGGCGCGGCGATAGGGGCCGTCCCCGTCGTGGAGGGGACGACGGGACTTCCCGCTGACCTTCTCTAACAAAACGATAATATTTTCCACGATTCGCGGCTCGGCGCTTTCCTCGAGACCTGCGGTGCGGGCGGGCCAGGTCGTGTAGCCGCCGAGGTGGTGCTGCTCGGGCGGCGGAATATAGCCCTCGGCTCCGTTGGCGAGTTCGATGTTGAAAGTGGCGGGCAGGGGGCTCTGAGCTTTAAGCTTCAAGCCGGTGATGCCGTAGACCTCGTTCGGCAGGGCGGTGATGGCGAGATCGCCAAGGCGCAGGGCTTGGAGGATGAGTTCGGTCTGCGGATTCGCATGGATCCACTCGGCCTGCTCAGCATAGACCTCCTCCTTGCTTTTGGGGATGGCTCCGGCCCGGGTTGCATTGAGAGGCGTGGCCCAGGCGAGACGTTCGGCGGAGGGAAGGCGTCGCCCGAGGGGAAGTTTTGTTTCGGCCATGGCGAGTGGGAGATCGGCGCGGTGGGTGATGTCAGCTCGTGCTTTCAGCGCGATTTCGGCGAGCCCGGCGGCGTATTTGGTGCGGGTGAGATCGGCGTCTTTTGCCCGGCTGTAGTCCATGTAGTGGAGGTCGCCGCTCGTGCCCTGAGAGACGAGACCGACGGCGTCATTGCCGAGGGCATTCTCGATCATGCCGGCGAGCTCGCCGAAGTAGTCGGCGGAAAATCCGGCGGCGGCTCCGAAGTAGTGCATCGAATAGTTGGCCATCATTGCGATGGGTTTTTCATCGTTGGCGCGGACGAGGCTGAGGAGCGAGAGCTGCGGATCGGTCGGACCGGAGGGGCCCACGACGTCGGGGCTTTCATAACCGGGATGCATCATCGCGCGGACACTGACCTCACCGAAGGGATCGGTTAGCATTTTGTCAGGCCGCCGGATCCAGCGGCGGCAGTTCGTGAAGGCATGGGCATCGACCTGCACCCAACCCGCCTTCGCGGGAGTGAGGGCGGCATGGGCTTTGGTGATCGCCTCGGCGACCTGCGGGATCATCTGCGCGGTGTAGGCCTCGTCTTTGCGTGTCCCGAGACACAGCGCCATTGCCCCCGGGGCGGAGTGGGTGTGCGTCGAGGAGATGAGGATATGATCCGCCCGCAGCCCTATCGCCGCAGTGACCGTCGCTTTGATCGCGTCGCAGACATCGGTGGGCAGCATGCAGGAATCGACGACACAAATCGCGACGGTAGTGTCCCCCGATCGCAGCACGAGAGCCCGCGCGTGGAGCGGATCATCGACCCGGTCGGCGATGGCTTGGAGAAAACCTCCGTTGCGGATCGCGGGGAGTTTCTGCGGCGAGATGTCGACGGTGGCGGCTCCGGCTTCGAGCGGGGTTTCTGCCCGGGTCGAGGTTGAGGCGATGAGGGCAAAGCACAGGATGAGGAGGAGAAGTCGATTCATGGGTGAGTCTCAGAGGGATTCAAAGTCCGCCTCTTGAAACGCCACCACCTCTGGAAACCAGCGTTTTTCGAGAAAGGCTAGGTGGTCGGGATGGGCGTTGTAGGCTTCGTAGTCGGCGCGGCTCGCGAACCAGATGGAGATGCCGAAGGCGTGATCGAGTTTTGGGCTCGTCTGGCGACGAATCGTGAACTCCACGACTTCGGGGATGGCGGCGAGTTCGGCGGCCTCGGTGAGAAAGGCGGACTCTTCGGGCGATCCGGGGCCGTGCCTGAGGCGGAAGGTGACGGTGTGTTCGATCATGCGGGCATCGTGTAGGATTCCCGCTCGAAGGTAAAGACCTGCTCCACTTCAAGATCTGGCGTGAACGCGGGGGACGCGGGGCAAGGTAGGGACGGTTCGATGAACCGTCCGCCGACCGCTGCAAAGGCACCACTGCGGACGTCCCGGCGGTGCGTCCCTACCGGGTGAAGCACCTGCCTGCCTCCCGGGGGCGGAGGAAGAATCATTCTGCATTAGCCTCTACCATCCTGCTCCGACCCTCTTCGCTAAGAATGAAATAAGTGCTTCAGATTGTCGCGAATATCCTCATAAGCGAGGCGCGCCTCGCGGGCGACGTTCTCGGCTTCTTCACCGACGGCGGAGGCGGAGGCTTTTAGTTTGCCGGCGAGGCGGGAGGCCCGGGCGGCGAGTTCTTCCTTCCGCGTTTTCAGCTCGTCTTCGGCCACAATAGCGCCGATGCCGAGATCGAGGGCGAGGGCGTTGAGCTTGAGTTCGAGGGTGGAGGCGGAATCATCGAGGTCTTCGCGGACGCGGTCCTCGAAGTGGTGGAATCCGGTGCGGGCGTCGTCGAGGGCGTGATGGATTTTTTCCCGCTGGGCCGCGCAGGCATCGCGGGTCTCCATTTTGCCGAGGGCGAGCTGGACGCGGAGGTGATCGAGCTTCGCGACAAAGGCCTCGCTGCTGCCGCCGGGGATGATCGCTGACCGCACTTTGCCGAGTTTTTCGTGGAGACTCTTTTTCGTGGCTTCGACCTGCTCGGCCGCTTCGGATTTGCCAAGACTGAGCTGCACGATGAGTTCGTCGAGCCGGCGATTGAGAGAGTGAATGAGTCGGGTCGAGGGAGATTCGTGGGGGTTCATACTTTTACTAACGGTCGGGCGGCGGGTGTTTCGACAGAAAAGGCTGCACGTATTTTGTGGTCGTTGGCTCGACCCTCCCTCACATTCGCCTTGTGATCCGCGGCGCGCCCTGATACCCTCAGCTCATGTCAAAGGCGATTGTGGACCCGAACGAGTTGCGGCGGTTTGCCGAGGAGTTGAAGCGCTTTAACGGTGATCTGCAGAATTCGCTTTCCTCCCTGCAGGCCCGATTCGCGGGGCTGAGCGATACGTGGCAGGATGCCGAGCACGCGAAATTTGCCCAGGATTTCCAGGAAACGATGAAAGTGCTGCGGCGCTTCATGGAGAGCTCGAGCCAGCAGTCACCCTTTCTCATGCGCAAGGCCCAGCGCATTGAGGACTACTTGAACCAGCGCTAATCCTCCCGTGTCCGAGGCAAATGTCACCAACATTGAGGCGCTGGAGCGTTTTCGGTCCAGCCTCGTCCTCTTTCTGGAGCGGGCCGGCTTCGCCCTCGACGAAGTGAGCGAGGAAGTGAAGCGCACCCGCATCTGGCTCCAGACTGAGCAGGCGATGAAGCTGACCCACGAGATGAAACGACGGCAGCGCGAAATGGAGCAGCTCGAGCAGGAGATGTTCACGGCCCGCCTCTCCGATCTCGCCCAGAAAAAGACGGGCATGCAGATGCAGATCAACAAAAAGCGCCGCGAGATCCATGAACTCGAGGGGAAGATCCGCGCGGTGAAAGGCTGGTTGCGAAACTTTGACTCCGTCGTCGAGACCGAGGCGCGTAAGGCCGAGAAGCTGCGCCAGCAGATCGACATCGAGATGGCGAGGGCGGTGACTTTTCTGACCGAGTCGGTACGCCAGTTGAGAGCCTACTCGGACGACGCGTAAACTTTTTCATGAGTCTGAATCACAGCAAAGGACGCCTCGTGGGGCTCTCGAGAGACCTCCTCCGGATCTGGCAGGAGACGCAGGACTCGTGGCGCGATCAGAAGGGAAGGGAATTTGACAGCATCTACATGCAGCCCATGTTCGCTGCGGTGAATCACGCCGCGACGGCGATCGATGATCTCGACAAGGTGTTGAAGAAACTGAAGGACGACTGTGAAATCTGAAAATCTCTCTGCTCCGGAAACAGTGGCGCTCCTCGGGCAACTCTCGGGCGGGGTGCGATCTTTTGCTGAGCGCGAAAAGGGACTCGACCGCGCCGGTCAGTTGCGGGACTCGAGCCTGCGCCAGACGATCGCGGAAGAGCGTGCCGAGATCGAGCGCGAACATCGCGCCGCCGTGGCCCGTCTCCGCGAGGCGGCCGTCCAGTCCTGTGACGCTATCTCGAGAGTCGGTCGTACCCGCCGGGCCCGCCTTGAAAAGGCGCAGATCGGGGTGCGTCAGGCGGTCATCGCGGGGATCCAGGCGACCGAGGGCCAGCACCGCGGCGAGCTACAGCGGGATTTCATGAACGCGGGGAGGGCGCGTGAGCAACGGCTCGCGGAGGTGACGAGCGCTTACGAAGAGGGTGAGGCGATCTCGAAGAAGATCCACACAAAGCACGTGAAGCTGGAAAAGGCGGCGGCGGCGGCGCTGCGGGGTTTTGCGAGTTTGTCGCGGCGGCTCCTTTTCGCACTAAAGGAGGTGGAGACGCCGGTCCGTGTCAGCATCACCGAGGTGGACCCCAATGCCCGTCACGAAACCCTCTCACAGGCCACCCGAGAGCTGGGCCGCTCGCCATTGGTGGCGTGGTTCAGCGGGTTCCCGCTCATCTTGCAGCTCTTTCTCGTCCTCGGGGCGGCGGGGACGGCTCCGCTGGTAATGCCGTCTTTCGGGATGCAGGTGTCGTGGGCGGTGAGCATTGCGGCAGGTGTTGGCATTCTTGTAATGATAGTGATCCTCTGGTCAGTGGCGCGGAAGGCGGCGGGGCGCTATCTCGAAGACAATCTCGAGTCACTCGCCGAGGCGAAGGGGATGCGTCTGCGTCACCGCGAGGAGGTCGAGATTTCTTATCGCGTCGCGGTCGACGAGATCGAGGTCGATTACGCGCGGGTCAAAGCGGAGTTCAAGCACGGGCTGAAAAAGGGGCCGGGCGGGGGGCGCGGGCCCTCTCGCTACGCGAGTCCGGAAGAGGTCGAGAAACGTGCCGAGCTTCTGAAGAAGCGGCTCGGGGAACTGCAGTCGGCCCGGGTCGATCAGTGCAATCAGCGACTCGCGGATCGGATCGGGGTCCTCGAGGCGGCTCGTGACAAACGCCTTGCCGCAGCGGCAGGAGGCGGAGATGCGGGTGTGGCGCAGAGTGATCTCGGCGAGCAGTTCAAAGCGTTGGTCCGGCAGTGGTCTGCGGAAATCGTCCCGGCAGTGGAGCGACTCAGGGCCGAGTCGGCGAGCGAGCTGACCGACCCCGGGCTGACCGGCGAGTCGCCGGATCAATGGACCGCTCCCACGACGGTGGCGTCGACCCGCCGGTTCGGATCGCTCTCGTGGAAAGGCGGAGAGGAAGCGACGGTGCGTCCGAAGTCACAGCAACTTGCCCTGCCGGGCGAGATCGATTTTCATCTCCCGCTCAGGCTTAAAATCCCGCACGCGGCCTCGCTCTTGATCGAGACAAAGCAGAAAGGCCGCGACGAGGCGATCGCCCATCTGAACTACCTCGTCCTCGCCTGGCTCGCGGGATCGCCGGCGGGTCGACTCTCGTTTTCCCTTGTCGATCCGGTCGGTCTCGGGGAGAGTTTTGCCGGGCTGATGCATCTGGCGGACTACGAGGAGATTCTCATCAACACCCGTATCCGCACCCAGCCCGAGCAGATCGAGCGTCGTCTCGGGGAACTCTGCGATCACATGGAAAAAGTGATCCAGATGTATCTGCGGAATGACTATGAGACGATCACGCAATACAACGAGGCGGCAGGGACGATCGCGGAGCGCTACCACTTCCTTGTCGTGGCGGATTTCCCGAAAGGTTTCACCGAGCTGGCGGCGCGACGGCTCCTGAGCATCGCTGCGTCGGGGGCGAGGTGCGGCGTTTTTCTCTTCATTCACCGCGACGAACGTGCCGAGCTGCCGCAGGGTTTTGCGATGGAGGATCTCCGCCACGCCTGCTTCTGCCTGCGGTCGGGAGAGGAGGGTTTTTCCGTCCGGGAGAATCCGGTCAAGGGCACCGCGCTGTCTCTCCTCGCGCCACCACCGGCCGAGGTATTTGTGCGCTGGGTGCATCGTCTCGGAGCGGCGAACCGCGACTCGAACCGCATCGAGGTGCCATTCTCCCACATCGCGCCGAAGGAAGACGAGCGCTGGAGCGTCGACACTGCCGGCGAACTGCGAGTCCCGATCGGTCGCAGTGGCGCGACGAAGCTGCAATACCTTTCTCTCGGCAAGGGAACCTGCCAGCACGCGCTCATCGCGGGGAAAACAGGTTCGGGTAAATCGACGCTCTTCCACATCATCATCACGAATCTCGCGCTCTGGTGCGATCCGGACGAGGTGGAGTTTTACCTGATCGATTTCAAAAAGGGCGTCGAGTTCAAGTGCTACGCGGATCATCATCTGCCGCACGCCCGCGTCATCGCGATCGAGAGCGATCGGGAGTTCGGGCTCAGTGTCCTGATGCGGCTCGACGAGGAATTGAAAAATCGCGGCGAGCTTTTCCGCGCTGCGGGCGTCCAGGATCTCGCGGGCTATCGCAGTCGTCCGGGAGCCCCGTCGATGCCGCGCACCCTGCTGCTGATCGACGAGTTTCAGGAATTTTTCACCGAAGACGACCAGATCTCGCAACAGGCAGCGGTGTTGCTGGACCGTATCGTGCGCCAGGGCCGGGCCTTCGGGATTCATGCCGTGTTAGGATCGCAGACGCTCGGGGGTGCCTTCACTCTCGCTCGTGCGACGCTGGGGCAGATGACGGTGCGGATCGCGCTGGCCTGCAACGAGGCGGACGCTTATCTGATCATGGATGATTCGAATCCCGCGCCGCGTCTTCTGACCCGCCCGGGCGAGGGGATCTACAATGATCGCGCCGGGGCGATTGAGGCGAACTCGCCATTTCAAGTCGTCTGGATGAATGAAGCGGAGCGCGATGATCTGCTCGCCGGGGTTGCCGCGCTGGCGCGGAGCCAGTCGATGACGGATCGCGGGCGGGTCGTCTTCGAGGGCAATGCCCCGGCCAGTGTGGCGGACGATGCCTACGTCAATCGTGTCCTCGGGGGCGCACCGGTCGCCTCGCGCTCCGAACCACCGCGCTTTTTCCTCGGCGCTCCCAATGCCATCAAAGGACCGACCGAGGTGAGCTTTCCCCGCCAGAGCGGGAGCAATCTACTCATCGTCGGTCAGCGTGAGGACGTCGTGGATGCCTTCGTCGTGATCGGGCTGCGGCTGCTGCGGGGGCAGTTCGGCGAGGCCGTGCGCCTCGTCCTGCTCGACAGCCGCTGCGCGGAGGATGACGCGGCTTCGCACTACCGCCGGGCCATCGCCGCGGTGGGCGGAGTCGAGTGTTCCGGCGTGCACGGGATGGGCGCGGTCCTGAACGATCTCGCGGCGGAGATGAAAGCGGTCGCCGAGGGAGAGACTCCCGGTCCGGGGCGGAGCACGCTGCTATTCATCCCGAATCTGCATCGCTACAAAAAGCTGCGCTACGAAGACGACTACAGCTTTTCCCTCGAGGCGGCGTCCGAGGCGAAACCGTCGGATTCCCTCCACGAGCTGATCTGTGAAGGACCGGGCTGGGGCTATCACGTCATTGTTTCCCTCGATTCCTACAACAACGTGGCGCGTAATCTCGGAAGGAAGGCGGCCGGGGAGTTTGAGAAAAAGGTTCTCTTTCAAATGAGCGCGGCCGACTCGGCCAGTCTCATCGATACGGGCAAGGCGTCGGATCTCGGGCTGAACCGGGCGCTCTACTACGACGAACCTAGCGGCACGGCCGAACTCTTCCGTCCCTACGCCTGGCCCGAGCCGGAGTGGTTCGAGGGCGGCGGAAAGGGAGCAATGCGGGGCTTTGAATAGAAAATGCGTGGCGGCAATGATATTGTCGCCGGACCGTATTGATCTCCCCGGAAGCTCCGTATGTCTCTTTCCATCAAGCATCTATCTCTTTTAGCGGGATTCATGTGCACGGCCTTCGTCGCTTCGACGGGAGAATGGCTACTCTCGCAGGATGCCGCTCCGGCAGCAGAGATGAGCGGGGAAAAACGGCGTGAACTCCCTCTTTATATGAAGGGGCGCTACCTCTTCCAAAAGCACTGCGCCGATTGCCATGGCACGACCGGGCGCGGGAACGGTCCGTGGGCGGCAGAGCTCGAGACGAAACCGCGCAACTTCCGGACGGGCTTGTTTAAATTCCGCACGACCCCGTTCGGAATGCTCCCGGTGAAAGACGATCTGCGCCGCACGATCCGCAGTGGGATCTCCGGAACGGCGATGCCAGTTTTCACCCGGATCTCCGACGAAGAGGTCGGTGCCCTGATCGTCTACTTGCAGAATCTCTCGCGGACTTGGAACGATCCCACGCTCGTCGCGGTGCCACTCACGATCCCGCCGGTGCCGGAATGGTTCGCGCTCGAGAAGCAAGCCGCCATTCACGCGGCGAACGGAAAGACGCGATTCGCCCAGCTCTGCGTGATCTGCCATGGGGCGGAAGGCAGGGGCGACGGGCAGGGAGCCGGCAGTCTCATGGATGCATGGAATGAGCCCATTTTCCCCGCGAATCTTGCCTCCCCGCATCACAAGTCGGGCGATTCGCCGCGCGATCTTTACCGCACCATCGCGACGGGGATGAACGGGACTCCGATGATAGGCTACGCCGGCCTTCTCAGTGAAAAGGAGATCTGGGAACTCGTCGCGTTTGTGCGGGCGCTCGGCAGGGCGCCGGCGAAGTCAGTCGAATAGCCCGAATGACACTTTCGGTCGTCCTTGAATACGTTAATTGTTTGAACGCGGCGCGAACGTATCCTGTCAATAGTAGCAGGCTGTCCGCACCAACCCTTTTCGCCATGAATCCCACCGTAAATCGCCGCATTTTCCTCAAAGGCCTCGGAGCCGGGGTTGCTCTCCCGGCCCTGGAGACCTTCCTGCCCCGCCAACTCGCCGCCGCCGAAGGCAGCGCCGCGACGACCGCCTCGGGTGCTCCGCTGCGCACCGCGTTCCTCTACAAGCCGAACGGGATGAACATGGACCAGTGGGCCGTCACCGGGACAGGCGGGGAATTCACTCTCGGCGCCACTCACGAGCCCTATGCGAAGTTCCGCGACGATCTCCACATCATCGGCAACCTCGAGCACAAGAACGGTACGGCCGGCAGCGATGGAGGGGGTGACCACGCCCGGGCCAACGCGACCTTTCTCACAGGAGCGCGTCCCCGCAAAACGGCCGGGGCCGACATCAAGCTCGGGATCTCGGCCGACCAGGTCATCGCAAATCATGTCGGCGACAAGACCCGCTTTTCCTCGCTCGAGCTCTCCTGTGACGGGGTGCGCAAGGCGGGCGTGTGCGACTCGGGTTACTCCTGCGCTTACCAGTTCAATCTCTCGTGGCGGTCCGATACGACCCCGATGACGCCCGAGTCAAATCCGCGCCATGTCTTCGAGCGTCTCTTCGGAGCGGGCTCGAAAGGGGATCGTAAACAAGGCTTCGAGCTGCGCAACCAGCGCCAGCGCTCCATCCTCGACTTCGTGATGGAGGACGCGAAGATGCTCAACAAGCAGCTCGGGCGCAATGACCAGTTGAAGCTCGACGAGTACATGACCGGCGTTCGCGAGATCGAGCGCCGGATCGAGAAGGCCGAAAAATTCGGTCTGCCCGAGGATCCGGGCATCGAGGTGCCGGACGGCGTTCCTGCGAGCTACGAGGAACACGTGCGTCTGATGATGGACATGCTCGTGCTCGCCTTCGAGACCGACTCGACCCGGGTAGCGACCTTCCTCCTTGCCCACGACGGCAGCAATCGCAGCTTCAAAGAGATCGGCGTGCCCGACGGGCACCACTCCATCTCGCATCACCAGAATGCCCCCGAGGTCCTCGATAAGCTCGCGAAGGTGGACCTTTTCTATTCGCAGCAGTTCGCTTACTTCCTCGAGCAGTTGAAAGCGAAGAAGGATGTCGATGGCAAATCGCTCCTGCATAATTCTATGATCGTCTGGGGCTGCGGCCTCGCGGATCCGAATAGGCACAGCCATACCAATCTACCGATGATCGTCGCCGGTCAGGGCGGTGGCACGATCAAGACCGGTCACCACACCGTGCTCGCCGAACCCACGCCGATGAGCAATGTGCTCCTCAGTCTGCTTGATCGCGCCGGGGTGAAGGAAGAGCGCTTCGGCGACTCGACCGGTCGTCTCAGCCAACTGGCGTGAGCAGCTGTCGGGCGAGCAGCAGTGCTCCCACGATCCCGGCCTGCTGGTCGAGCTCGGGCAGGCGCAGGTACTCCGCCGGATCGGGCAGCGACCAGTAGTCCCCCGCGAGTCTGATGAACTCGTGGCGGACCCGCTCGATCAGACCCGACTTTTGCGATACGCCGCCACCGAGGATGATGATATCGGGTGACCACGCCGCCGTGAGGTTGATGCAGCCGACGGCGAGATACTTCGCCTCGAGTTCCCAGGCGGGGTGGTCGTCGGGCAGTTCGTGGCCGGGTATTCCCCAGCGAGCTTCGATCGCCGGGCCGCTCGCCCGTCCCTCGAGGCAGGATTCGTGGAAGGGACAGACATTGCTCGCTTTGCCATAGGCGACATCGAGGTCAGGCACGATGAGATGCCCGATCTCGGGGTGCATGCGACCGTGGAGCAGTCTGCCGTCGGTGAGAAAACCGCCCCCGATGCCCGTTCCGATAGTGATGTAGGCGACGTGGCGTTTCCCCCGGGCCGCTCCGTAGACGGCTTCGGCGAGGACGGCGGCATTGACGTCGGTCTCGAAGGTGATAGGGAAGCCGCTGCCGAGGCTCTCGCGGATCGCCGCGACGACTCCGTATCCGGTCCAGCCCTGTTTCGGTGTCGTGAGAATGCGGCCGAAATCCGCCGCCGCCGGATCGATCTCCGCCGGTCCGAAGGTACCGATGCCCATCGCCGCGATGGGACCGTGGATCGCGGCCGCTTCCCGGAAAAAGTCCGCTGCACGGGCGAGCGTCTCCGCAGGGTCACCAGTGGGGAAACGGGTCTCGAGGAGCGGCTCGCGAGGGTCAAAGGCGACCGAGCAGACATACTTGGTGCCGCCGGCTTCGATGGCTGCGAGAAGAGGGGGAGAGGCTTCCATAAGGGAAAAGGGAAAGGGGAGACAGAAAGGAAGGTGATGTTTGATGCACTACTGCGTTCGTTTTACTTGGATATGCTCAAGAAATGTTGGACAATCAACCGGTAAAGTGTCGAGATAAAAAGGGCGCTGCGGTGGGTAACCGCGAGTGAGTCCGCTACAATCATGTCAGAACGGTATCAGGTTCGCGGGAGAGTGGGCAGGGGAGGCATGAGCGCTGTCTACCGCGCTTATGACACCGTCATGGGGCGCGATGTCGCGATTAAGCGGCTCCTCCCCGTTGAGGAAACCAATCTGAACGAAGCATCCAGCGAATCGCTCGCCCGTGAGGCGGCGGCACTGGCCCGCTTCCAGCACCCCAACGTGGTTACGGTCTTCGCAATTGAAGAGGATGCCGAGGGGCCCTTTGTCGTGATGGAACTGGTCGAGGGCGAAGATCTCCACTCCATCATGAAGTCGGGCGCTCTCTCTCGGGAGGACTTCAGCTATGTGGCGGAGCAATGCCTCGAGCCGCTCGTCGCCGCCGGCGACCTGAACCTGCTCCACCGGGATATCAAGCCGGGTAACATCATGCTCACGGTGACGGCGTCGGGGCGCTTTCTCGTGAAGCTGTTGGACTTCGGGCTCGCCAAGTTCAGCCAGCAGCCTTCGGTCCAGACCCTGGATCAACGCGGGTCTTTTCTCGGTTCGATCGACTTCATTGCGCCCGAGCAACTGGAGTTGCGGCCGCTCGATCAGCGCACCGACCTGTACTCCCTCGGCTGCGTTTTTTACTACATGCTCGCGCAGGAGTCGCCCTTTACCGGGGGCAATCCGGCCGAGACATCGATGAATCACATCCGGCATCGCTGCAAGCCCATCGGTGACGTCAGGACCGATATCCCGCCGCTCGTGGCGGAATGGATCATGCGCCTGGTCTCCCGACAGCCCTCTGATCGTCCGGATAGTGCGCGCGAAGCGCTCAAGGAATTCCATCAGGCGCTCAAAGGGATCCCTTTTGTCCCTCCGGCAAAGGTCGACGACTTTGACGATGACATCCCCTTTGCGGCCATGATACCGGTAGGCCCGCCCACGACCGGGCCTGTCGGTCCTCCCGGGAGCGGACCGGTGCGTCCGCCGAGCGGGCCGGTGACACGGGTCATCCGGACAGCGAGCGGCCCGATCCCCGCCGGGCGTCGCGGCACCAGTCCGGTGGGCGGTGCTGCCGGTTCGGGCGCGCCGCTGCCCTCGACCAAAAGCTCGCGACAAGCTCTCGCTGCCGGCACTGGTCCGCTACACGGTCGCCACACCGGACCCTCGCGGCCGGTGAAGAAAGCGGAGACCGACCTCCTCGCGGGAAGCGGGAAGTGGCTCGTCGCCGGGGTCATCGCGGCGATCGCAGCTCTGGGGCTCGTCTTTTACCTGAACACGGATCGGGGAGACGACGGGACCGCAGTGGCTGACACGAGCGCCGCTGCCGCCGCTGAAGCAGCCCCCAAGCTCGATCCTCTGCCACCGCCGGCACCACTCACCCGGGCAGATGGGCTACCCGATCCGCCCGCGTTGCCGGTCAGAGAGGGGCTCTTTGACTGGTTCTCGGGTAGCAAAGGAACTTTCGGGCGAGACTACCGCACGTCGGCTGATCCGGGCGCACCGGTGGCTGCCTGGCTGAACCTGGCGAGCGATGCGAAGGAGCGGTCCCTCTTCCGCGACGGCGGCGATCCGAACGGGACTCATCTCCCCCTACTGGTGCGTGTCGGGCCGGATGAGTATCCTGTCCTGCGCGGAGTCTATCGCGGGCTCACGACGACGAACCGCACCGCGCTCACGGCGACGAAGAGCGAGGCGTCGCTGTCGCGGGGATTTACTCTCATCGCGGTGGTGCGGCTCGAGGCGGGCGATGACCGCGTCTTCCGGCTTCAGGCCCCGGTCTGGGACGGTCGATATGTCCAACTCGCGACTGGCTACGACGGGAAAGTGACTGCGATCAATCGCGCCGTGAAAGACGGCCCCGAAAACCGTCTCGGGCTGCTCTGGGAGAGTGGATCCCTCGGCATCATCGGCTACCGATGGGATCCTGCGGCAAAAGAGCAGTCACTCTCGATCCGCCCGGCGGGCTCTCCCGCGCCGACAGAGGCAAAGGGTCCCATCGAGGTGAGCGGTGCGCCTCTCGGAATCGTGGCGATCGGAAAACGAGGCTTTGGTGATTCCTATGATTCGCCTTCGGGAAACATCCTCTTCGAACTCATCCTCTTCGAGCGTGTCCTCTCGGCCGAAGAGTTGAAGAAGCTCATGGATTATCTCGCGGGACGATTCTTTCGCTGAGGGCACCGCTGCTCCCTGTCGCTCACTTGTCGATGGGAATCAGGGAGATCACGAGCGGCCGGTGATCGCTCGCCTTTTCCCAGTTTTTCCAGTGATGAATGCGGCAGAGGTCGCGATTGAACTCGCCGGCGAGGCCTTCGCCGTAGAGAGCGTAGTCGAAGCGGGAATAGACATCGGCAAAGGACCAGTAGTGCGTCCAGGTGAAGCCCTCTTCGTCTGACAGTCCGAGAGCCTTGAGGTATCCGCCACTCCCGAATCCGCCCTGCAGAGTCTTGATCGGTGGTTCGATGCGGATGTCGTTGAGGTCCCCCATGACGAGGAGATTGGTCCCCGGTTCTTCTTTGAGGATGCGGTCGATGTGCTCGCGGGCGAGGCGGGCCTCGTTCAGGCGCATGAGCGATTCGTCGCCCTCGGGCACGTCGCGCTTCGATTTCAGGTGCAGGCCGATGTAGCGGAGGTGGTACTGCGGATGGATCGCCAGCTTTACGTCGAGGATGCCGCGTTGAAAGTAGTGTCGGGTCCCGGCGAGTTGATAGGCGTAGTTATCGCGGGAGTAGCGCCCGACGATAGGGTAGCGGGAGAAGAGGGCGAGATTGCGGTTCCAGCCTGCCGAGTCTCTTACCATCTCGGTGTGGGGCAGATCGATCCCGGCTGCCTTGAGGCGCGTCTGCAGGTCGGCAATATGGGTCTCGTCGCCGATCTCACAGACACCGAGGATGTCTGGCCTGATCGCGACGAGTCCCTCGATGACGGCCTCGATCTCGCTCTCGGGCTTGGGGGCATCTGCGACGACCTCGCCCTTGATGCGGCGCTCCATCGAGAGATAGTTCCGCAGATTGTAGAAGACAACGGTTACAGGGTCGGCGGTCGGCGCGTTTTTTTCCGCGTGAGCCCCCCGGGGTAGCAGGGAAGAGAGTAGACTACAAAAAAAGACCACTCTGTAGGGCAAAGTGGTCTTCCTTGAAGTCATCGGGGAATTTTCCTCGAAAAAGATCAGTCTTTCGGATGAGTGTCGTCGTTGGCGGGTTTATCCCACTCACGCTTGCCTTCGTCCTCACCCATCTTGATCTCGCGCTCGAACTCGTGCTTGGCTTTTTTGAACTCGCCCATGCCCTTGCCCACGCCTCGTGCCAGCTCGGGGATCTTTTTCGCACCGAACAGGAGGAGGACGATCAGGAAGATGACGATCATCTCCTGCATTCCCAGACCGAAAGCTAAATAGTATGTGTTCACAACGCAAATCTATGCGTGGGAGATGGCCCGTGCAATGAGTATTTCCCGACTTGATTGTGTGGCGTGATCGCGCCATCTGGAGTCGTCACGGCGATGAGATCCCCGGAGGCGTGGAGGGGGCTGGAGCAGTGCCCGTTCTATCTGCCTGAAGCAGCGCTCGGGCGGCTTCTTCGGTCCGGCCGGCGGTCCCGTACATTTTGGACAAACTCAGCCATTCTCCGGCCGACGGTTCCGCGAGATGGGCGAGGTATTGCTCCTGATTGAAGATGGCCTCGTCGAGCTGCCCTGCCTGTCCGGCCTGTCGCGACCGCAGCCGGAAAAGTTCGCTGCGGTCACTGATCCTGCGGTCTGCGATTTCGACGGCCCGGTCGATTTGCCCTGTCTCTTCGTGGATGCGGACGAGCATGAGCCAGTCCTCGTCCGACCAGTTCGGAAGCGCATCACCCGCCGCGTCGAGAATGACGAGCGTCTCGTCAGCGCGTCCGGCGTCGAGACTGAACTGCAGGAGTCGCGAGGCGAAGCGCGAGTCGTTAAGGCGGCCGGTGCGGGCGACCATCTCCCAGGCCTCGGCCGGGGTGCCGGTGGCAAAAAGCTGATCTGCCAGGGCGATGAGGAGATTCTCGTCTTGCGGGTGTCGGGCGAGACCGCCGCGGAGGATTCCGGTGGCCTCGGCCTGCCCTCCTTGACTTGAGATGGCGGCGGCGACACGGAGAAAAAGGGAGGCATCGGGATTCTCCGATTCGGCCAGCTCGCGTCTCAGGTCCTCTTTCGGGGGCGAAGATTCGCCCACCGCAGGATCGGCCTCTGGCGGAGACGCGACGAGCTCTGCGGGAGGCGCTGGGTCGGGGGGAATCGCCGGCAGGGTGAAAGTCCGGTCCGGGGGCTCCTGAACGGAGATCTGCAATCCGACCCAGGACCCGAGTGAGACCAGGGCAACGAGGGAGCTTCCAAGCACCATCCGGACTCCGGTGCTGAGTCGCGCCCTCTTTTTAATCGAGACCACCTCTGTCGGGGGCAGAGGGGGAGGGGAGAAGGGATCGTGAGGAGGAGGCGATGGCATTCCAGATTGCTTTGGTATTTATTGTAAATGCAAAGCGTCCGTATTTTATCACGGAAATGGGAGGGAGAGTCTTTTTTCTCGATTTCAGAGACGATGGTCCTTTTTTGTTGAGTCAGAAAATGACTGGAATCCCGCCACAATAAGGGCAAAAATGACGCCGACGAGTCGCTGCGGTCGTAATCTCTGCTTAGCATGGTCTTCCGAAACCGCCTTCCTCTCTGCCGAAACTCTACGACATGACATCGAACCCACCTCTTCTGGATACAGCGAACGGGAGCGAGCTTTCGCCCTTCGCCTTCCTCCGCCCCGAGCTGGATCGCGTGGAGTCCCGCATCCGGGACCAGGCCGAGGCCTTCGACCCTGCGGTGGAGCCGTATGTAGCCTACATCCTGAATACTTCGGGGAAGCGAATCCGACCGGCTCTCGCCTTTCTCGCCGGCGGCGCGACCGGTGGGATCGAGGACGATCACCACAAGCTCGCCGTCATCCTCGAACTGATCCACGTCGCCACGCTCGTACACGACGACATCATCGACGGAGCAGAGATCCGGCGGCAGGCCCCCACGGCCAATGCGAAGTGGGGCAATGCCCTCAGCGTCCTCCTCGGCGATTGTCTTTTTTCCCACGCGCTCATGCTCTCGACCGAGTTCGAAGACCCCATCATCGGGAGAAAGGTCGCGATCTCGGCGAACGAAGTCTGCAGCGGGGAGATCATCCAGACTCAACGTCGCTTCGATCTGCAACTGACGCGCCAGGACTACTTTGAAATCATTCGTAAAAAGACCGCCGCTCTTTTCGCCGCTGCGATGGAGCTGGGAGCGCGCATCAACGGGCAGAGCGAGAGCGTGTGCGAGTCTCTCCGGGATTTCGGGCTGCACATCGGCACCGCCTACCAGGTCTACGACGATTGCATTGACCTCATCGGGGAGGAAAAAGAATATGGCAAGACTCTCCGTACTGACCTCAACAAGGGCAAGCTCACTTTGCCCATCCTCAACCTACTCGCCGGCGCGAACGAGCGTCAGCGCGAGAAGCTGAATCGTCTCCTTATCCAGAAAGAGCCCATCGACATCTCTGTTCTCGCCAACATTGCCGACTACGCGGGCTCGATCGAAGCGTCCCTCGACACGGGCCAGGCGCTCGTGGAAAAAGGGCGCGAGTGTCTCGCTGTCCTCGACGAGAGCGAGCACAAGGTGGCCCTCATGGGGATCTCCACCTTCCTCAGTGTCCTCCTCGAGGGGTGCCGGCAGTAAGTTGCTTATCCTCTGGGAGCGGCTCCGATTTCGAATATTATTTTCGCGGCCGCGTTGACAAATGGCACGGAGCTTGCTTCCCTACCCCGTGGTTTCTCAACCCGAAGTTCGTGCCGTAGGCGCAGGTTGCTCAGGCAGTTGCAGGGCTTCGAATGTAAAATACAAAACGACAACAAGTTAAAATGGCTAAACTGAAATTGGAATACATCTGGCTCGACGGTTACGAGCCCGTGCCGAACCTCCGCGGCAAGACGAAAATTGCGGATGGAAACCCTGATTCGTTCACCCTCGCCGATTGCCCGCTCTGGGGATTCGACGGGAGTTCGACTCGTCAGGCCGAAGGCAAGAGCTCGGACTGTATGCTTAAGCCCGTTGGGCTCTATCCCGACTCCACCCGTAGCAATGGTTTCGTCGTGTTGTGCGAAGTCATGTTGCCCGACGGGGTCACCCCCCACCCGTCAAACGGTCGCGCAACCATCGCTGAAGACCCCGGTCTCTGGATCGGTCTCGAGCAGGAATATTTCCTTTTCCAGGAAGGTCGCCCGCTCGGCTGGCCTGACTCGGGCTATCCCGACCCGCAGGGTGAATACTACTGTGGTGTCAGCTCCTCGGCCGTGGGGGATCTCGCCCGCGCCATCGTGGAAGAGCACCTCGACGTCTGTCTTGATGCCGGCATCAACCACGAAGGCATCAATGCTGAAGTGGCCAAAGGCCAGTGGGAATTCCAGGTCTTCGGCAAAGGCGCACAGAAGGCTGCTGACGAAATCTGGGTGGCTCGCTACTTCCTCGCCCGTGTTTGCGAAAAGTACGGAGTCGATGTTGAGCTTCACTGCAAGCCATTCCAGGGTGACTGGAACGGGTCCGGTATGCACTGCAACTTCTCGACGGATTACCTGCGCGAAACCGGCGGCAAAGAATACTTCGAAGCGCTCATGGCAGCCTTCGCCGGTCTCTGCGAAGAGCACATCGCGGCCTACGGCCCTGACAACCACCTCCGTCTCACCGGTCTCCACGAGACCCAGTCGATCGACAAGTTCAGCTACGGCGTGGCCGACCGCGGTGCTTCTGTCCGCGTTCCTCACTCTTTCGTGAACAACGGATACAAGGGGTACCTCGAAGATCGCCGTCCGAACTCAGAGGCCGATCCGTATCAGGTCGTCTCGCGCGTCTCCAAGACGATCGCGACCGTTCCGACTCCCTGATCCTATCGATCTAGCAACGTCACACGTTTCCCACCAACAAAGGCGCCGCGGTTTCACGACTGCGGCGTTTTTTGTTTTTGGGGAGGGGATTGGGGATTGGGGGTTATTGTTCGAGCTGGGTGAAGCCACTAGATTCGGAAACACTTCGGACGACGCGTTCGTCGAGAGTGAGTCGGCGCTTTTTCGCCCTGCGGATGAGTTTTTTGGCACCGTTAGGATCTTCAAAGACGTCGTGGAGTAGCCAGATCGTTTTTTCGTAGGCCTCGACCTCGTCGGGGTAGTGCTTGAGGACCTTCCGATACTCCACGAGCGCCTCGGCGTAGCGGCCTTCGTTGACGTAGTAGGCCGGGAGCTTGAGATTCAGGAGCGGTTTGGCCAATCTGCCGCCGGGAAAAAAGAGCGAATCGACCATGCTCGTGAGCGGGCGGGTCGCGAGGTAGAAGATCGTCTTCCAGAGGAACATGATTCCCACCACGAAGAGGGCGGCCCCGCCGAGGATGCGGGAAAATGCTCCCGCCTCATAGCCCGCCGTGGCGAGATGATACGAGATGCCCAGCAGGCCGATCCCGAAGAGCCAGCGGATGAGACTGCGGTGATAGTCGCGAAGCATTGCGCAACCCTAAGCAAAGCAGGCTCGCCAAAAAAGGAAAATTTCCCGACCTTTACAAGCAGGGGAGAGGCGGCTTTGCTGCGGATCGGTTTCCTCTGAATGTTTCCCTGATCCGATGTCCCCATCTGAATATGACTTTGTCGCCATCGGCGGCGGTGCGGCCGGCTTTTTCGGGGCGATAGCCTTTGCGGAAGAGGCACCCGGGGCTCGTGTCTGCATCCTCGAAAAAACTTCGACGGTTCTGGGGAAAGTGAAGATCTCCGGCGGTGGTCGCTGCAATGTGACCCACGCCTGCTTTGATGCGAAGCGGCTCACGACTCATTACCCGAGGGGCGAGCGCAATCTCATCGGGCCCTTTCATCGCTTCGGAGCGCAGGACACGGTCGACTGGTTCCAAAAGCGAGGGGTCACCCTCAAGACCGAGAGTGATGGACGTATCTTCCCCGTCACCGATGACTCGCAGACCGTGATCGACTGTCTCATGTCCGCAACGCGCGAGCATGGCATAGAAGTGCGCTATCACAGCGAGGCCGACCGGCTCTGCCGCTCCGGAGAACGCTGGCTCGTGGATCTCAAGGATGGCTCGACGCTTTCCAGTCGCTCCGTCCTCCTCGCCACCGGCGGCACGCGGAACAATGCCGGAGTCCGCCTCGCCGGAACCCTTGGCCACGAGATCGTCCCGGCGGCAGCCTCTCTCTTTACTTTCAAAATTCCCGACCGCCGTCTCGAAGGGCTTTCCGGCATCGCCGTCGAGGAGGTCGTGGCAAGTATCCCGGGGACGAAACTCCGAACCGAGGGACCATGCCTCATTACTCACTGGGGGCTCAGTGGCCCCGCCATCCTCAAACTCTCCGCCCGGGGGGCCCGTGAACTGGCGGAAAAGGACTACCAGTTCGAAGTGGTCATCAACTGGTGTGGTGCGCTATCCGGGGACAAGCTCGAGGCAATGCTCGTCGAGGCTCGGGACAGTGCACCGAAGCGCCGCGTCCGCAACTGCCTGCCGGGGATCACGATGCCGTCGCGGCTCTGGCACCGTCTCGCCGAAGACTCGGGTATCCCCGCCGAGCTGACCTGGTCCAATCTCACCCGCGAGTCCCGCCAGCGCCTCGCCGCCGAGGTCACCGCCAGTCGATTCCGCGTCCAGGGGCAGAGCCTCAACAAAGACGAGTTTGTCACCGCCGGCGGAGTCGCCCTGAAAGAGATCGACTTCAAAACGATGGAAAGCCGCCGCACCCCCGGACTCTATTTTGCCGGCGAGGTCATCGACGTCGACGGCGTCACCGGAGGCTTCAATTTCCAATCCGCCTGGACCACCGGGCACATCGCCGGCGAGTCGGCAGCGGAGGGATGGGGGAGCTGAGGATCGTCGCTCTGAGGCCTGTAGCCGGGGTCTGTGACCTGAGCCTTATACAAATTTTGCGGCTGGAGTGAAGCTACGCATTGGAGGGTTACGATTTTTCCGTGTGGTCGAGTGACTTTGCGACCTCCCGAGCTGCTGCGGATAGGTCTTCGACGGCCTTTTGACTCTCAGTCGTAGGTTCTTGACGCGGCCAGACGCCCCGTCCGGGGTTACTTGCCGAACGCTTTCCAAGCGATTGCAAAATCACGCACCCGGGTTAGTCCCTGCCACATCGACTGCGGACCTGGCGGTCCATCTTTGTTGCAACCAGGATAGTCGCCGAAGATAGCCACAAGATAAATCATCCGTGACAGATCGGGTTCTTTGCCTCCGAGTTCCATGGCCACTTTCATCTTCCGCTTCACCGCAATGGCGGCGACCGATTTCCATTCAGCCTCTTCAAAGACCACCGAACAGGGCAGGTCGGGACATTCACGGCCCAGGTGCGTCAGATAAAGGATTCGCCAGGCAACAATCAAATAAAGTGCGAGACACGGGCGAAGCGCTTCTTCGGTTTTGAGCTGGATTTCTTCAACGCGGCATCCGGTTTTCAAGACCCGGTGAAAGACTTCGATATCCCATCTCGCCAGATACAGTCGCAGGATACGACGGGCTGCCTCCAGATCGCCGACTTCAAAACTCGTCAGGAGGACCCGGGAAATGGGCTTTTCTCCCTCGGGCGGATCGAGTTCCACCACGCTGATGACCCAGTAGCAGACCGGGACAAGTTTTTTCCCGCCTATTCTTCGCGGGATGCGCGGCGTCACCTTGGATATTCTAATCTCCTGACGCACCTGACGCCGACTTCTCACCGTCGTCGTTTCCGTTTTCATCCGACTGATTTTGCGGCTCTTTGTCTTGCCGGTGATGTTGAATTCAACGATGCCCGGAAGCGATCCCTGTGCGGCCCTCTCAAAGAGTCGGGCCGGATTCTCACCGATCTCACCATCCTCGTCGACGAGGACTCTATCCTTGGCTGCGCAGACGATCCAGTGAGCTGGCGCGGGACTGCCCTCGACTGCGGTCGAGAGCAAAAGCTCGCGATGCTCGAAGATTTCGTAGATGTCGCCCTCGCGATCACTGACGGAAAATATTTCCACTCCTTCGCCGACCGCGACCCCGAGTTCGCAAGCTTGGCGATAGCCGAGGAGCCAGCGGTTGCTCTCTTTTTCCTCAATGGGCAGGCAATGGTTGTCCGGTCTGGATTGGCCCGGCGGGAGATCAGCACGGGCATAGAGATTGGTGCTGTAAACGCCCAGAGGGAGACGATCCTCACTTACTGCGAATTGAGAGTGGAGAAACCATCCGCGACGCGGATTGTCACTTGCCCCGAACAGCCCGCTTCCCTGAAGATGTTTCCCGGGGGTGAAATCCAGCTCTGTGGTATCCTGAATGAGGGCAACACTGCGGTGGGCGCGAACCCGTTCCACGGTGGCGCTCTGATGAGGACGAAGGACGCGCTCAAGGGTCACCGCTTTGTTGTTAAAGAGCCGATAGGCAGCCATTGATTCGGCCCATCCTGCGTAGGCAGCCTGAATGCTGCGGGCGGGCGAATCCAGAAAACGCGCCACCACGGTGCGGAGACGTTTGTCCCGCCGCTTGTCACAAGACCACTGTGAGTCGCTCGCTGAACCCTCTCCTTCCCCGGCCCAAGGGTGACAAGAATGCGGAAGGGATGAAAAAGTGATCTCCTTGCAATTGGCGATGACAGCGTAACTTTTTCCGCCTCAAACGCCTTCTTTCAAATTCCTCCTTCGGTGTTTTTAAATTATGAGTCACCGCGCGCCCGTTGCGCCCTGCGGGATAAAAGTTGACTTCCCCCCCCAAACAGCGTCGCTATTCCCGCTCCCCCCATTTCTATGATCGCAGAGACCATTGCCACGCAGTTTGATGTCCCCGGCCGCCTTGTCGCGCTCCAGCCGATCGGCTCGGGCAATGTCAATGACACCTACCGTGTGATCCTGCGGACGACGTTCTCGGAGGAGCAATACATCCTGCAGCGTATCAATCAGGCAGTTTTCAAGGATCCGGCGGCGGTCATGGCGAACATGAAGGCCGTCACCGATCACGCCCATCGCCGCATCGAGGAAGAGGCCGACCATGCCGACCGCATCTGGCAGTTGCCGCGGGTGATCCCGGCGAAGGACGGGACCGACTTCGTCGTCGATGCGAAGGGCGGCTACTGGCGCGCCCTCTCCATGATCGCGAGCACGACGAACTACGAGAAGCTCACCATCCCCGAGCACGCGGCCGAGGCGGGGCGGGTTCTCGGGCACTTCCAGCGCATCATCTCGGACTTCCCCATCGATGGGCTCGCGGACACGCTGCCGGGTTTTCACATCGCGCCGCTCTATCTCGAGGGCTACGACCGGACCCTCGAGAATGCCGAGGCAAAGGCCCGTCTCGCAGCGGTCTCGGAGGCACGGCGTCTCCACCAGTTTGTTGAAAAGCGGCGCGATTTTGTCGGGGTCCTCGAGTCGGCCCGCGAGCGGGGCGAGATCCATCTGCGTCCGATCCACGGGGACCCGAAGATCACGAACGTGATGATAGACAACTTCACCGGAAAGGGGACCGCCATCGTCGATCTCGACACGGTGAAGCCGGGTTTGATCCACTACGACATCGGCGACGCGGTGCGCAGCGGCTGCAATCCGGCGGGGGAGGAGACGAGCGATCTCAGTGAAGTCTTCCTCGATCTCGATCTCTTCGAAGCGCTCGTGCGGGGTTATCTCACCGAAGCGAAGGGCTTCCTCACTGATGCCGACAAGCACTATCTTTACGACTCGATCCGGCTCATCGCGTTCGAGTTGGGGCTGCGTTTCTTTGCCGATTACCTTGCCGGGGACGTCTATTTCAAGGTCGGTCACGAGGGACAGAATCTCAATCGGGCTCGGGTTCAGTTCGCGCTGTGCGAGAGCATCGAGGCCCGCGAAGGGAAGATGCGGGCCATCCTCGAGAAGCACTGTTGAGCCGCGACTAACAGAAATACTCGCGATTCCACTTCACCCCGTAGTAGTAGCCGAGGACACTCGCGATGGTGCTCACGATCGGGCGATCAACGACGCCCTCTCCGCTCACAACCAGCCCTTGCGTTTGAAAAACCAATAGGGAAGCAGGGCCGAGAGGATCATCAGGCCAATCGCGAAAGGATAACCAAAATGCCATTCCAGCTCGGGCATGAATTTGTAATTCATCCCGTAGATCGAGGCGACGAGGGTGGGGGGCAGGAAGACGACCGCAGCGACGGAGAAGATCTTAATGATCGCATTTTGCTCGATGCTGATCATGCCGAGAGTGGCGTCGAGGAGCAGGGTGATCTTACTCGCGAGAAAGCTCGCGTGGTCTCCGATCGAGTGAAGATCTCGCGTGATCGTCTTGATGCGGCCACGCTGTTCTTCGGTGCCCTCGCGGCGCACGATGTGCTGGGCGTAGAAGCCGACCGCCCGATCGAGGGTCATGAGGCTGTCGCGAATGTCCGAGATGAGATCCCCGGCACGGCCGATCGTCTCGAGGAAAGACTTGTAGTTCCGGGTTCGCGCGATCCGCGGATCGACCGCCTGGAAGATGCTGCGCGAGATCGGCGTGACATTGTGCCCGGCACGCTCGATGATGTCGGCGAGACGATCGACGAGCGCCTCGAGGAGCGCGAGGAAGACCATCTCCCCGGTGTCTCCGGTGATGCCGGTGCGGGCGGCCCGCGCGGGAAAGGTGTTGAAAGTGCGGGGATCGTGGTAGCGGATCGTGATGAGTTTACCCGCGACGAGGACGAAGGTCACCGGGCCCATCTGGGTGGCGTCGTCCTCCGTCGCCGAGGGCAACTGCACGGTCATGAAGACGGCGCCGTCCTCTTCGTAGAGTCGGCTCGAGATCTCGATCTCCTCCATGTCCTCGCGAGTGGGGAGCTCGATACCGAGTAGTTTTTCGAGTTCGACCTCCTCCTCCCGCGAGGGGGAATAAAGATCGATCCAGACGGAATCGCCTACCTCCTCTGTTTCGAGAAGTTTGCCGGCGTGGAGATGGTAGAACTTTTTCAAAGGGTAGCCTTCCGGATGTATGTTAGTCCGTCACCCCGGCCTCGGCATTGGTCTGCATCGCCACATAGATGAGGAGCGCAGCCCCCATGACGAGCCGATACCAGGCGAAGCCGTTGAAGGTGTGGCTCTGCACGAAATGGATGAGCCATTTCACCACGATGAACGCCGAGATCGCCGAGACGACCGTCCCGAGGGCGACCATGGCCCAGTCTTCGCTGCCGCCGTGGCCTTCCTGAACCGAGGAGAAGATCTGGAAGGCCCCTGCCGCCATCAGCGTGGGCACCCCGAGGAGAAAGGAGAACTCTGTCGCTGCCGGTCGCGCTGCACCGAGCGCCATCGCGATGAGGATGCTGGCTCCGGAGCGGGACGTCCCCGGAAAGACCGCCGCGAGGATCTGGGCGAGGCCGACGGCAATCGCCATGGTCCAGCTCACTGACGGTTCGCCGGGGTGGCCCTTGCGCCAGAACTCGACGCCGAAGATGACAAAGGCCCCGATGAAAGTCGCCCAGGCCACCGGAGCGATGGTTTCGGGGAGTTCGACGTCCAGCTTCTTGATGATGAGTCCACCGACGGCGGTGACAAAAAAGGCGAGAGCCAGTTTTGCGAGATAGTCCCGCGTCTCCCGTTCCCGCAGGGTCGAGGCGAGGTGCTTGATGCGCTCGGCAAAGACCGCGACGACCGCGAGGACGGCTCCGCTCTGGATGACGATGGAAAAGAGATCGGACTGACGGGGCAGCCAGCCGAGATTCTGCGGGATGAGGAGATGTCCCGTCGAGGAGATGGGCAGGAACTCGGTTATGCCCTCAATAAGACCCAAAAGTACAACCGAAACCCAAACAGGAAGATTTTCCATAATATCTCGGAATACTTAGTATCTCCAGAGGGGAAAATCAACCCCTTTTCCCGTCACGTCCGGCTTCCCTGAGGGCCGTCTTTATTTCTCCGGCACCGGCCAGCCGAGATGGCGGTGGAGGAAGTCGTAGGTCCCGACCGCGTGGATGGAGTGCGGGCCGGCGAACCACTCGATCTCGCAGCGGTCCGCCAGTCCGAGGCGGGCGGCGTAGAGATTCCGCACTTTCGCGAATTCGAAGGCGACTTGCTCGTCGGGTCCGACCCCGTCGAAGTGCCCGCGCTCCACCATGAAGGGGCGCGGGCAGATCAGCGCGGCCATCTCGGCGTAGTTGAAAGTCCCGCCGAGATTCCATTCGAAGATCTCGTATTCGCCTTTGTTCGCGTAGCTGTAGCGCAATGAGGCGGTATCCGTCGCGGCGTTTTTCCAGACCCACTCGTTGAAGTCCGCCGAGCAGATCGAGAGGCAGTAGCGATCCACGAGCGGGGGGATGCGCATCGCCGATTTGCCGCCGTAGCTGAGCCCGTAAAAGGCGATCTTTTCCCCGTCGACCCAGGGCTGCTCCGCGAGCCAGTCGGTGATCTGCCGGTGCTGCGGCACGATGATCGAAAAGAGGGTCTTGCCGATGCTCTGCGCCTTGAACTGCTGCATGCGGAAGAGGTCGAAATACTTGTAGCCGTTCTGCGGGGCGAAGGTGATGAACCCACGCTCGGCGAGCCGCGTCGCGTAGGCCTTGTAGGCGTCGTATTTGGCCTCGCCGATAACATCCTGCGGGGTGCCCTCGAGCCCGTGCTGGCAGACGACGACGGGGCGCTTTTCGCCCGAGGTCAGGTCGATGTCTTTTGGCAGTGTCAGGATTCCGTAGGCGAAGACGGTCTCGCCGCCGCTCTCCGTGACATCAAGGACGACCTCGTATGACACGGTCTTGTCACCGACCTGATAGGGTCGGGTGCGGGCGTTGGGAGGCAGCAGGGGACGCTCGAAATCGCCGATGACCCCGGTGCGAAATTTTTCGCGGTAGGGTTCGATCGTTTTTTCGAAATTCTCGAGCGTATCCGTCTCGAGGTCGGCGAAGTAGCGGGTCCGATCCGCCGCCGCGTCGATGAGGGCGAGTTGATTGTGGCGGACGAGTTCGTTGGTGCGGTCGGGGGAAGAGGGGAAGACAACGTCGCTCTGCGTCGGGATCGGATCTGCCGCGGTGAGGCCGAGATTTGTGAGAAAAAGTGAGATCGTTTCACTGGACAGTGCCTCGGGACTGATCACCAATTCTGTCCTGGAGTTGGGCGCGAGGGTCGAGAGTCGATTGAGCTCCGCGATGACATCCTCGGTGGAGGGAGTCGGGAGCATGCCCGGTTTGCCCGGGAGCTTGCCGCGGTTTTCGAAATCGAGTTCCAGATCCCCGCTCGCGCGGTATCCGTATTTCGGGTACGCCCCGCACTCGATGAGGAGCGATCGCGGAGTGGTGAGACTGGCCAACTCGGCATCGCCGAATTCGCGGAGCAGCCCGAAGACATTGCGGTCAGCCGGTTCCTTCCAGAGTTGCTCGCGCGGTCCGAAGGCACCGCTTACCGCAACGGTGTCGATGCGTGGATCGATGGCAGCGGCGAAGAGAGCGAGGCGACCGCCTTCCCCGTGGCCGATGATTCCGATAGGGCGGAATCCCTCTCGACTCGAGACGAGACAGTCGATCGCGGACTGGATCTTCAGCACCTCGTAGCCCGTCATCGTGCGTCCTAACAGAAAGGCGGATCGCTGCACCCATTCCCGTCGGCTGAGCTGGTGTTCGTTTTCTCCACGATCCACGAGGCCCACGACGAGAACCCGGCAGCCGCTGCGGGCGAGGGAGGCGGCGGCGGGGAAAACGGAGTCCTGATTTTCGGCGTCCGGGAGCAGAACGACATCGGCCTTGATCCCGCCTGCGGGAAGAAAGACGACCCCGTCACCATGCACGTCCCCAAAGGCCTGCCAGGTCACGGCTGAGGGAGTGTCGGCCTTTGTTAGCGGGTCGGTCGAGACATAGAGAAAGCGATTCCCTCCCTCCGGGGCCGGTCGCGTCTCCCGATCCAGCCCGAGCATTTTCACCAGCCCCTCCCGATTCGGCGCGACGGATTTCGCATACGCCTCGGGCGAGGAAAAATCGCGATTCCAGAACTTCCCCCGGTCCGCCTTTGCCCGCTCGATCTCCGCGTCGAGGAAGCGGTCGTTGGCGTGGTGGAGGGCGAGACTGAGGTCGCCGGGATCGGTTAGCAGGGTCGTGCCGGGGAGCGGAGCGGAGACGGTTGCCGGGGTGAGGACGGGCCATTTCGGGGCCTCCTCTGCCGGGAGGGAGACGACCGCAGCGGAGAGGAGGATCGCGGGGAGAAAGTTCCGGGGAGGAGTCATGTGGAGGAGTTCACCAGATCGGCCCGGCTTTGTCAGTTTTTCTGAAAGGCGCATTGGCGTCAGAAAAATCGGCGAAGCCGGGTAAGGAATCCTCCGCGGCGGGTAAGTTCGATCTGCAACCACTTGAATATCGCTCTGCCAGCCCCCCGCTTTCTCACGACGCACCCGACAGGGGATCGTCGGGCAGGCTACCCTGTGACGTTTTTGTCGGCGTGGTTGAAGTGTCGGGTGGCTCTGCTACGCTGCGGTGTCGCCAACCCGAGATCGCCCGTGGCTATTCCCGACACCAGTGTATCGCTATTGATTCAGCTCAAGGATCCGGAGAATCGTCCGGCCTGGGAGAGCTTCGTGCGCCTCTATGGGCCGCTCCTTTACGGATTCGGTCTGCGGCGAGGAATCCCCAGGGACGAGGCTGATGACTTCGCGCAGGACGTTCTGCTGCAAGTCTCGCGGTCGATGGAGCGATTCGAATACGACCCTGCTGCGGGCACTTTCCGATCGTGGCTTTTCCAGGTCGCCCGGCATGTCCTGATGAATCGAAACCGCGCCCTGAGCTGTCGCCCCGGACTGACCGGCGGTTCGTCGATGATGCGTGTCGCCGAGGATTCTCTCGCTCACGAGGCGGAGGAAAAACTGCGTCAGGAGTGGGAGCTCGAGTATCACCGCCAGCTCTTTGCCCGAGCCGCCGCCCGGATCGAGGCAGAGGTCGATCCGCAGATATGGGCCGCCTTTTGGCGTACCGCCGTCCTCGAGGAATCTGCCGAAGCCGTCGCCGCCGATCTCGGGATCGCCATCGGCACCCTCTACGTGCGGCGCTCTCGTCTCCTCGCCAGGGTGAAGCAGGCCGTCGGCGAGCGCGAAGCGGAGTGGGAGGCTCACGAAGCACTGGCATGAGCACGAAGCCCTGTCCCGATCCTGCGCCGCTCGTCGCGTGGGCCAAAGGCGGCGATCCTCCCGTGCCCGAGGCGGAGTGGGAGGCCCATCTCTCTCAATGCGATCGCTGTCGCGTAGTCGTGGATGAGGCGATGGGCGGGAGTGCTGACTCCGTCCTCATGAGCTCCCTCGTGGATTGGAAGGAAGAGCAGGAGACCTTCCTCCCGACTCTGCGGGCGGTCCTCGCCAGCTCATTTCGCGCGAGGGGGCCGCTGCGGCTTGAGGACTTTGCCTTTATTGAATCCGTCGACGGAGATCAGGTGACGGGACGTCTCGGAAATCTGGAGTTGCGCGAGCTCATCGGGGTCGGCTCGATGGGGGCGGTCTTTCGCGCGATGGACGCCTCGCTCGAGCGCGAGGTCGCGGTCAAGGTGCTGCGTCCCGAGTATGGCGGTAGCGACGAGATCGCCCGTCTTTTCCTCGACGAGGCGCGTGCCGCCGCAGCGCTGAAACACGAAAATGTGCTCCCCATTTACGATGTCGCACGCGATCCCGGCGAGGGCTCCTACTATGTGATGCCGTTCGTCGAGGGCGGGCGTCTTGCGGATCTGATCCGGGAAAAAGGGGGGCTGCCCCCGGATGTCTTTTCCGACATCGCGACGAAGGCGACCCGCGCGCTCTCTGCCGCCCATGCCGCCGGGATCGTGCATCGTGATGTGAAGCCGGCGAACATTCTCCTAGAGGGAGGGGGCGGCGCGGGTGTCTGGCTTGCGGACTTCGGCCTGGCACGGGCCGCGCATCACGGCTTCGGCGAGGGCAGTCTCGTAGGGACCCCGGGCTATGTGGCGCCGGAGATCGAAAAAGGCGGGTCCGGCACGGTGGCGGCCGATCTCTACAGCCTTGGTGCCGTCTTTGCCGAGATGTGGGCCAGTCGTCTGCCCCGGCGCGGAGAGGAGATCGCTGACTTTTGCAAAAATGCCCCGAAGGCCATGCCGGGGTGGCTCGCGGGGCTCATTGGCGATCTTCTGGCCTGCGATCCCGCCGCCCGCCCCGCCTCGGCGGTGGAGGTGCTGACGCGCCTCGAGAGTGGTCTCGCTGCAGAGCAGGGTGCCGCTGTCCGGAGAGAGCAAGCGGCTCGGCGAACTCGACGGCAGAGACGGGCGCTGGCGGGAATGTCAGGGATTATTATTTTCGCCCTGCTGGGAGATCTCGCTTCGGGTCATCGATTACTGAACCACCTCCTGCGGACGATCACGGCAAAAGACGTCTCGGTGGACGGTCGCCCGGGCACCTTCGCCTCTGTCGCTGAGGCGCTCGCCGCCTGTGAGGGAGATGTCGTGATGCGTCTCTCGGAGCCCGGCTCACTATTTTCCGGCAGTGCGCTGCGGATCGAAGGACGCCGCGTCACTCTCATCGGAGTCGGAGGGCGAGGGAGTGTCCCGGCGCGTGCCCGGGGAAGGGAGGAAGTGATCGAAGTGATCGACGGAGAACTGCATCTCCGTGATCTCGAGCTGCGCTTTAGCGCTTCGGGAAATCAAAGTCATGAGGGCTTCGTCGAGTTGAGCGATGCGGTAGTGACGCTGGAGCGCTGCACGCTGCGCCAGTCGGGCGGGGCTTCCCGTGCCGCCGCTGGAGGAGGCGCGCTCTTTTTACTTAGGGGCGACAGCCGACTCGAGGTGCGGGAGGGAAATCTCATCACCGATCGTGCGGGGAAGGGGATCATCCTCGTGGGAAACCGGGGCAGCCGGAAGTCGGTGCATTTGGAAGGAATGAAATTTGCCGGGGGCAATCTTTTTCAGATCGTCTCTAGCGACGGGGGCGGCGGCGATGACTCCGGAATCATCGAGGCGGAAGTCGCCCGATCCCTCATCCTCGCGACGAATCCGATCCGGTTGGGACGGGACGGGGCGCAGGTGCAGACCACACTGCGATCACGAAAAAATCTCTGGCAGTGCATCGATGTTTTTCTCAGCGCCCGAGACGAAGACGCCGATCACCTGCGCGGCAATTTCCGATTTACCGACGAGGACTCGCTCATCGCGGTGGGGCACGACCGCGCCGTCGAGGTCGCAGTTCGCCCGGCGGAAGCAGCCCGTCAGGGCAGGGGAGACGGGAAGGCGGCGGCAGCGGACTGGGCGACTTTCTGGAGCAGTGGAGCCGGACCGGCGCCGTCAGTGAATACCACGCAATGGGTCGATTGGATCGTCGTCTTCAGACCGGGTCGGTCTCCGGTCTGGAACGGGGAGCTGCCTCCGGGAGAGCGCGGCCCGCTCGGGGATGACGAAGAAATCGAAGCGTTGGAGTAAGTCTCGAGACGGATCAGTGATGCCCCCGTATGCATCGCGCTATCGCTGTGATCCGGGATGACGGAAGGGGCGCCTCCCACACTACAACCCCAGTCCGTAACGAAGCAGAGCCTCCGACTCGACCGACACCGTCGGCGACGTGCTGCCGAGGACGACGGCAACGACGGTCCTGCCGTTCGCCGTGGCCGACGAGACGAGACAGCGGCCCGCCGCATTGGTGAAGCCGGTCTTCAGGCCGGTGCAGTAGGGAAAATTTTTCAGCACCTGATTGGTGTTATAGAGACTCCTGGTCGAGCCGCTGGCGAGGCGGAAAGTATAGGCCTTCGTCCCGACGGCATCGCGCACGTAGGGGTTGCGCAGGGCTGCCATGCCCAGCTTCGAGAGATCACGGGCGGTCGAGTATTGGCCGGGAGGCGAGGGGAGTCCGTTCGAGTTTGTGAAGTAGGAATTGTTCATCCCGAGCTGGCGGGCTCGCTGGTTCATGCTCGCTGCGAAGGCGGCCTCGCTCCCCGAGTGATCGCGGGCGAGAGCACGGGCGATGTCGTTGCAACTGCGGATCAGGACTGCTTTGAAGAGCTCGTGCTTGGTATAGACTTCACCGGGCTTCAGACCCAGGACGGTGGGTTCGGCCCAGGTATCCGACTCCACCACGGTGATGGATTTTTCGAGATTGCCCGATTCCGCCACGAGGATGCCGAGGAGCAATTTCTGAGTGCTTGCCGTGGGGAGGTGCGCATCGGCGTTTTTCTCGAAAAGGACGCGACCGAATCCATCGACGAGGATGGCCGCTTTCGCCGTGATATTGGGCTGACCCGACGCGGGGGGTGCTGAGCGGGCGAGTTCGGGGAGGGAGGGTGCCTGGCCCGGCTGCACCGGGATGTGGAGCGACTGCTGGCCGGGCGAGGCCTGGGCTCCGTTCGGATCAGGGTAATTGAAGGCACCGGTCGGAGACTGCGGCGGTGCCGTGACCGAAGAGGCTTGCTCGGTCGAGCGACAGCCCGTAAGAGAGAACACTACACCCAGCAGGGCCACACCTGCGAAAGACGTAAACGGGTTCGAATAAGAGCAAAAACGGCGTGCTGAGGTCATGAACGGGGCAAAGGTAAGGCATAATCGCCTAATTTCACCTAGAAGCTTATTCCGACTTTTTCAAGATTGTCTCAATCTCCGGTGCGGCGGGTGTCCCGAGGTCGATAGCGGCGTAATAATGCCGGCGGGCCAGTTCGATCCGGGGCGGTTTCATCTCCAGATACGTCACCGCGAGATTGTAATGGGCCGAGGCGAGCTTCGGATCGATCTCGACTGCCCGCTGCAACTCCGTCACTGCGGCATCGGTCCAGCCGTAGTCCCGCAATACGGCGGCTAGGAGTAATCGTGACTCGGCCTCTTCGGGTGCTTCGTGGATCGCTCTCATGAGGTGGGAAATCGCCAGAGCCAGCTCGCCTTTTTCATAGTGAATGAGTCCGAGCGTTTGCCAGATGCGGGCGATGTGCGGGTTGAGCTCGAGCGACTTGCCGAGATTCCCGGCGGCGGCGATGAGATTGTCGAGCTGATGCTCTGCGACCCCGAGATTGGCATAAGCGAGGGCATTGTCAGGAGCCTCTTTGACCATCCTGAGATAAATCGTGCGGGCCTCTTCCCAGTTACCATCGGCCACGGCGAGAGCCCCCTCGCGAGCCATCTCCGCCAGGGCCGGCGGCAGGGTCTCAATGTCAGTGACTCTGCCCACCTGCATCGTGCCGTCGGCCGGCGCGGCGGTGGGCGCGGCCGGAACCTTGCCTGGCATCTCCCGACTGGTGAAGCGGAAGCCTTTCATTGGCAGCGGTGCCACCGTTGCGGTCTCTGGGACTTCCTGCGCCGCGAGCTTCGGAGAAGCGGGAAAGAGGAGGGGAGACCCCATCGCCAGGACGGTGAGAAAACCCGTGGAACCATAGAAAAATCGCTTCATGTAGAAAGGTTAATTAAATTCCGAATTTCACTTGCGCACGGCAAAAAACAATCAATGTTCTCTGGAACACTGTTCATAATGAAGTTAACAGCCCGCCAACAAGAAGTCCTCGACTATTTACAGTCAGAGCATCGCCGTTTCGGAATCATGCCCTCCACGCGTGAGATCCAGGAGCATTTCGGATTCGCCAGCCAGACCGCTGCGGTGAGCCACCTTCGCGCTCTCGAGCGCAAAGGTGCGATCACTCGTCGGGAGGGGGATGACGAGCGCCGCCGCGCTCGATGCCTCGTCTTCGCCGATGCGGCGGACCGCGAACCCATCGTCGATATCCCGGTCTATGGGGCCATCCCGGCCGGCTACAGCGACGATACCAACCCCGTCGCCGATGGCACTCTGTCTGTCGATGTAAAGTCCATGGGACTTACCGAGCGTGCCAAGGCCTACGCCCTCAAAGTGCGGGGCGAGTCGATGATCGACGCCCACATCATGGATGGCGATCACGTCGTGCTGGAGTATCGCGAACCTCGCGATCAGGACATCGTTGCCGCCCTCATTGATGGTGAGACGACCTTGAAGAGATACATCGTGAACGGTCGTCGCCCCTATCTCAAGGCTGAAAATGCTGCCTATCCGGACCTGATCCCAGCGCAGGAGTTGCGCGTCCAGGGAGTCATGGTCGGTCTCGTTCGCGGTGCTACGCGCCGCTGGTGAAGGACGGTTCGGACAGGTCGGACGGTGGCTTCAGGGCAGCTTGCCCTGGGGCTCCGGCTGGCTCTCGAGCCACCTCCGGATCGACGAGATCGGCACTCCGGACTTGATCACCATTTGCAGATGGCCGGGGGACTCTTTCCCTTTGTCGTAGTAGATGGAGTTGGTGGCGGTGGCCAGTCCGACGAGTTCACCGGCGGTGTTGAAGATGCCGGCCCCGCTGGATCCTTTTGCAAAATCCGCCGTGATCTGGAGCCGAGCTACCTTGTCAGCGGTTGTCAGGTATTTTCTTGAGAGGTAGCCTTTCGTGAAGCTGTGAAAGAATCCGTCGGGGTGCGAGATGACAAAGAGTTCGTCTCCGGTGGCGACTGCCTCCCGGATCGGGACGTGGGTCAGATTCGCCGCATCGCGCAGGCGGATGAGGGCAATGTCGTCTTTTTTGGAAGAGGCGAGGACTTCATCAATCGCGAAGACCTGCCCCTTGCTCGTCATCGCTCCGAAGACGATGCCTTCGCGGGTGTCGAGGACGTGGTAGTTCGTCAGGGCAAGTCCGTCGGGGCTGATGAGGACGCCCCCTGCCAGATTGGCGTGATATTTATCGCATTTCCCGCAGAGGTAGAGGTGCCCGAGGACGAGTGTGGCGTCACGGGCACGGTCGTAGATCGCCGTTTGTGATGGCACGGGCGCTGCCGCCGGCATTGCAGGCAGGGGGATCGGTCCCGCGTTTTCCCGATGGAGCTGCTTCAGGGTTTCCGAACCGGTCTGGATTCCGCCGGCTTCGAAGAGGGCGCCCAGTCGCGACTCGAAGTCTGCCTTGATCCTGGCGTCGTCGGTGAATTCGTCGCTGGTGATCCCCACCTGCGCGCCGGGACTGCACAGCAGGGCCAGCACGAGCAGGGAGAGAAGCGGACTATTTGCTGATGATGCGGGCATCGGGGAGGGCGCTCCGGAGCTTTTTCGCTCCTGCTTCGGTGACTGCGGATTGCCAGAGGTAGACGGCGTCGAGTGATTTGAGCGCGGTGAGATGATCGAGTCCGGCATCGGTCACGGCAGTGCCATGAAGATTGAGGTAGCGCAGCTCTTTGAGGTCTTTGAGTTGCGTAAGCCCCTCGTCGCCGATGGCGGTATTGCTGAGATCGAGCCGGACAAGTCGCGGCGTTTCCGCGACGAGGGCGAGGGCGGCGTCGGTGGCGGAGCTGCGTGAGAGATCGAGATGGGCGATGTTTGCCGCCACGGCTCTCGCGGAGAGGATTGCTTCGTCTTTCGCTTCGGCACCGGCGAGACGGAAATCGACCGAGAGCAGGGGACTCGTCTGGGCGAGTGGCAGGACCCGGCCGCCGGCTGTAGTGACAGACTCGATGATTTTCTCATCGGGAAGAGTGAGTCCTTCGGCAAGTCGGGTATAGGTCTTCTGGGTTTCGGAGACGGTCATGGCGGCGGGTGAGGCAGCGGTTTCCTCCGTTTTCATCGTAGGCTTCTCCTCGGGCTTGCCCTCGCTACTGCCCACCCATCCACTGAAGTCGGCCCCTTCATTTATCCAGCGTTTGAAAAGATCGAGCTCCGTCGCAGTGAGCGGATCGGCTTTGCCCTGAGGCGGCATGAAGTCGTCGTCATCCCGGGGAAGGGTGACCCGCAGATAAAGTTCGCTCTTCGCCGCATCACCCGCTTTGAGCACGGCCCCGTCCTCGCTGCCGGCGGTGATGGCCCAGGCACCGTCCATGCGCAGGCCGGCTTTGGGTTTGACTATCTTTCCGTTTTTGTCTTCGTGGCGCGCGCGATGACACTCGACGCATTTCTTCTCGAGAAAGGGGAGCACCTCGGATTCAAATTTGACCGGAGCCGCCTGCAAACTCAGGAGGGAAAAGGGGATCGGCATCAGAGCCAGGGTGAGAAGGGGAACTCGCATAGTCGGAGGATGGCGAGTTTCGCGTCGCATCGCAATCAGAAATGACGTGTCGGTCGGCTGCGGGTTCACGTAGTGAGGCGTGCGGTCTCCCGGGACACGAAGGCCGCAAACGCCTCGCGCAGGCGCGACAATGAGGGTGCCTCGACCAGTTCGCGGCCGTCTATGGCCGAGATCGTCTGTATCTCCCGCAGGCTGGAGGTGAGGAAGGCCGACTCCACCCCGGGGAGTTCGGCGAGGGGGGTCGCGACTTCACGCATCTCCAGTCCGAGGGCGTCACCCAGATCGAGCACGACGGCACGAGTGACCCCGGGAAGGCAGCCCGACGTCAGCGGCGGAGTCAGCCACGTGCCATTCAGGTAGAGAAAGACATTGGACCAAGTGCCTTCGCAAAGTTCGTCGCGGGTGTTCCCGAAGAGGGCTTCGTCCGCCCCGGCCTCGCGGGCGTGTCGCATCGCGACAACGTTTTCTCCGTAGTTGATCGTTTTCAGGCCGGCGAGAGCGCTGCGTTCATTGCGGGCGAAGGGAATCGTGACGACCCGGGCCCGCTCCCGATGCGGGGGGGCCGCGCCTGCCTCCACGAACCACGAGAGGCCGCCCGCGACGGGAGAGGTAAGGGTGATTCGGATTCGGGCTTTGACGAGCGCGGAGAGCTGGTTTGCCGTGAGCAGGGTCTTCATCGCTGCGACGAGATCGGCGTCAGACGGACAGTTGAGATCGAGCCTCTCCGCTGCGCGACGCAGCCTCGCGAAGTGGGCAGGGGCGAGAAACGGTTGCCCGGAATAGGCAGCGATCGTCTCGAAGGCACCCTGGCCGCGTGCGGGGGCGCCGTCGCGGATGGAGAGGACTTCCTCCCCGGCCTTGCGAAGGACGCCATTGTGGATCAGAAAGGGGGATAAAACGGCGGGTTCGCTGTGCATGGCGGGACTTTACAAACCTGTCCGGATGCCGTTGCCTTTGCAACTTTTGAATGAGCGGTCGCCCGTCGGCCCTTTTTATGATTGCCGCGATCTGCACGACCCTCTTTTTTGCCTTCTCCGCCGTTACCGGACAACGGGTCGCGATGCGTCTGGGCGGGGCGTGGGGGAATCTGATGCGGCTGCTCATCGCGGCTATTATCCTCGGATTACTCGTCCTCGTGCTCACGCCCGACGCGATCCGCTGGCCGTCTTTTCAATGGTTTTTCCTCAGCGGAGTGATCGGCTTCGGGATTGGTGACGTGGCTCTCTTCACTGCCTACGAGCGGATCGGCTCGCGCCTCACGATTCTGCTGAATCTCTGCCTCGCTCCGCTTTTTGCGATGGTGATGGAGTGGCTCTGGCTGGGAAATGGTCTGGGTGGGCGGGTCATCCTCTGCGCTCTCCTCATTCTCACCGGGGTGGCCATGGCGATACGGCCGGGAGCACGATCCCGGCAAATGGTGGGTCTGCGGGGACGTTATTGGGTCGGCATCGTCGCCGCGATCGTCGCCGGATTCGGGCAGGGGACAGGGGCCGTCATCAGCCGCAAGGCCGAGGCAGTCGCGCTCGATCTGGGCGTGCATGGGTCGGGGATCACCGCCGCCTTCCAGCGAGTCCTCGCCGGGCTGCTCTTTTCAGCGGTGGCGGTGCTGCTGATCCGCTTGCTCGGCTCGAAGAAGGGCCGCGAAGCCTGGCGATCGCCCCTGAACCGTAGCATTGCTCCCTGGCTCTTCGGGGCGGCGATCTTTGGTCCGGTCATCGGGGTGAGTTTTTTCCAACTCGCCCTGCAGAGCCTCGAGAGCGGGATCGTCCTCGCTGTGGTCGCCCTGACTCCCATCGTCATGATGCCTCTCGCGATGATCACCGAGGGCGATCACCCCAGTCGCCTTTCGATCTTCGGAGCCCTCGTCGCGGTAAGCGGGGTGGTGTTGCTCAATCTCTGGGCACGGTAGGTTGCCGGCCTCATCCTCATCCTCACCCTTGATCTCAACCTCAAGCGGTTATACGATGCATATCGGGGGAATTTTACACTCCTCCCCCGGGGACGGCTGCCGAGGTGGCTTGATTTGGATAAAAACCCCGTGCTTTTCATTGATCACCAAACAACAGAGTGGCCCGTCACGGGTGTCGCATCCAGTCTGCCGGAATGCGGGGGCCGCACTGGTGGTCCTCGTCATCGCCTCGATGTCGGGCCTCTTGCGGGCCGAAGAGGCAGAAAAGGAACCGCCCCCGTCTTCCTCCGTGCCCCCGGAAACCGAAATCAGGATCGAGTCGCTGGACTACGGTGCCACGCCGATGATGGCGCTGCCGGACTGGACGGTCAAAAATTTCAAGATTCCGGCTCCTCGCAGTCGTATCGTTTCTGCCGATGGTGTCACCCTCGCGCAGAACCGGGTCGGGAAGCGTCTCGTCCTTTCTCTCGCGCAGGCGGCTGACTCGGCCGATGCCGCCGTGACCTTGCTCAGTGGGTTGAGGGCAAAGTTCGACGAAAAAGTCCCTCTCCTCAGCATCACCGAGGCCGAGGTGCGGAAACACTTCGAGCACCGTCCCTGGATCGCCCTCGCTATTTCGTCGCCCCTCTCCGCCGAAGCGCTCGCGATGCTGGGCGAGCCCCTGCCCGGTGGCGCCACCCTCGAATCCGTCTACGTGCGGGAGTATCCCGAGGGGCAACTGACCGCTCACCTCGTCGGTTACATTGGCGTGTCCCTGCCTGACCAGCATGGACCGGTAGGGCGGATTGAATATGCCTTTCCCCCCACCGAGGGACGGGCGGGGATGGAGACGACCCTCGACGAGCAGATCCGCGGGACTGACGGGGAGGTGCTGCGGCTCTACGATCCTGCAGGCCATCTGAAGCACCAGGATGTCGTGAGTGAAGCAAAGGCGGGGAATACTCTCGTCCTTTCGATAAATCTAGGGATGCAGCGCCTCGCGCAGGAGCAACTCGAGCGCAGCGGTCGACCGGGTGCCTTCGTCGCGGTCGATGCGGACACGGGGGACATCCTCGCGATGGTCTCGCACCCGACCTTTGATCCTAATCTCTTCGAAGGCGGGATCTCTGCGGAGAAGTTCGCGGCGCTCTCGGTGGGAAAAGATGCCCCGCTCTTTGATCGCGCGGTCACGGGAACGTATCCACCGGGCTCCACCTTTAAGCCCTTCGTCGCGCTCGCCGGGATGGAGGCGGGCCAAATCATCGGTACCGAGACCCTTTTTCCGGGTCCTCCCGGGCTCACCATCGACGGGCGTTTTTTCAAAAACTGGAGCGCCAGCTCCTTCGGGCCCATGGACGTGCGTTATGCTCTGGTGACCTCGTGCAACACGTGGTTCTACCAGGCGGCGCTGAATACCGGGGCCGGTCCGATCGCGGACGTCTGCGCCCGCTTCGGGCTTGGAATCGCACCGCAGTTGCCACTGCCCTCGGTCTCGCCGGGCAATATCCCGAAGCCCGAGTCCTACGGCGATCCGCGCAGTCTTGCCAATTTTGCGATCGGTCAGGGCCAAGTCCTCGCCTCACCGGTGCAGATGGCCTTTGCCATGGCGGCCCTGGCGAATGGGGAGTATGTCCCGCAGCCGCGACTGATCCGCGAGACGGTCGATCCGCAGGTGGGGACGCTCATCATGCGCAATCAGCCGCGGAAGGCTTCACCGCTCCGTCTCCGGGCCGAGGACATCGAACTGGTGCGCGATGGGATGTGGGGCGTGGTGAACTACTCCAGCGGCACCGGGGGTAGCGCCGCGATGCGGAATCCTGTCGTGTATGGAAAGACCGGCACCTCGCAGTGGTCGGTGGACGGACAGATGCGGTCGCTCGCCTGGTTCACCGGCTGGGTCGATGCGGAAAATCCCAGGATCGCCTTCGCCGTCGTGACGCAGGGGAGGGGACGCGAGACTCTCAGTGGCGGGCGCAGCGCCGCGCCGATCGCGTCAGGGGTGCTGCGCAAAGTCTACGCCGATCCCGCGACCTACGCGGTCACCCTGCCCGAGGGCCCTTCGAGGGAGCGGCCCGCGATTATCGCTGCTGCGGTTGTCCCGCCGGTAGAGGAGATCCCTCTCGAGACCGTACCGCACCGCCGCGGGGGACTGCTGCGTTTTCTTTTCGGCGGTGGGCGCCGCGAGTTCTAAGATGAATGAGACCCCGACAGGACCGGATCTTTCCAAAAGCGCGGAAGCAATTGTCGACCCCGCCGATCCACCGTCGATCATTGACGAGGGGACAGCTTCGAGGAATCGTCCGCTCTGGCGTCGTCTCCTCGTCGGCTTTCTGAAAGTCATCTTCCTGACTCCTTTCTATCTCCTCATCGCGCTCGTCGCCTTCGGCGGCGGGGTGGGGTGGCACTACTTCGAGGCCAGCGCCGACATCGATCTCACTGCGGTAGATCGCCTCGAGGTCGGTGCCCTCGTCCGCGATGTGCATGGACGTGAGATCGGGCGGGCCGGCACGATGAGCCGGCTCCTCATCACCCGTGAGGACATTCCGCCGCACTTCGTCGATGCGCTCATCGCGGCGGAGGATCAGCGCTTTTTCCTGCACCCGGGGTTTGATCCGGTCGGGTCAGTGCGGGCGGCATGGGTGAACTACCGGGCCGACTCGATCCGCGAGGGCGCGAGCACTCTCACCCAGCAGCTCGCCCGCGATGTCTACAAGCTTGCAGGCAAGGACGCTGACCGCAAGCTCTCCGAGGTCGCCGCCGCCGTGCGCATCGAAGAGCACTACACCAAAGACGAGATCCTCGTGCATTACCTGAATCGGATCTACTTCGGGAGCGGATTCTACGGTCTCGGCTCTGCGGCCCGGGGGTTTTTCGGGAAGACGGCTCAAGAGCTCACCGTCGATGAGTCCGCCCTGCTCTGCGGGCTCATCCCCTCGCCGAGCCGCTATTCGCCGCTGGTGAGTGAGGCCCTCGCTCTTGAGAATCGCAACCAGACCCTGCGCCGCATGCATCAGATCGGCAAGCTGACCGACTCCCAGCTCGCCAGTCTCCTCGAGACCGAGAGCATCGTCGCCAAATCGCGCGAGCACCTCATCAACCGGGGCCAGGTGAACTACCTCCTAGCGAGGGTCGAGCGGGAGCTGCGTGCCTCTCTCGCGACACGTCCCGTCCCGATCAAATCGCTCGACGGGCTCGTCGTCGAGACCTCGATCGATCTGGAGATGCAGCAAAATGCCGCGAGGTCGATTGATCGTCATCTCGAAGAAGTCGTAAAAAGGGCCGCCACTGCAGGCACTCCGGGCGATGATCTCGAGGCCGCCTTCGTCATGATGGAGAACCGCACCGGGCGAATTGTTGTATCGGTAGGGAGCCGCGATTTTCACAAGAGCGAATACGACCGCGCCGTCGAGATGACGAGACCTCCGGGGTCGGCCCTTTTCCCCTTCGTCTACGCCGCCGCTTTTGAAACGGGGGCCTTCACGCCCGATACCCCCGTCTTTGACGCGCCATTCGACAATCGCGAGATGGGCATCGGCAGCGTCGGCGGCATCCTCGGGGAATGGAGCGCCGAGAACCCCGGGAACCGGTGGGAGGGGCGCATCACGGCGGCGAAAGCCCTGCGCCTCTCGAAAAATTCGCCCACGGCCCGACTCGGCCTGCAAGTGGGCCTCGGTCCCGTGCGCGAGCTGGTCGCGGCAGCGGGAATCCAATCCCCGTTCGAGGACGCGCCCGGCAGTCTCCTCGGCAAGAGCGAGGTGAATCTCACCGAGATCACTCTCGGCTACACCGTTTTCCCCAATGGCGGGACCCGTGCCCCTCTGCCCGGGATGATACGCGAGGTCCGCGATGCCTCGGGCAAACTTATCTCTCCTCCGCTCGAGCTCAAGCCCGATCCGGCCATGAGCGGGGCCACGGCCAGTGCCGTCTCCGCTTGTCTCACCGCAACGAGCGGGGGCGTGACGCAATCGGGCAAATCGGGGACGACGCCCGCCTTCACCGATGCCTGGTATTTCGGATTCGACGACGAGTACACCTGGGGCACCTGGGTCGGGCGCGACAGTTTCACCCCGCTCTTCCCGCTCGCCTTTGGCAGTGAGTTCGCGAAGCCACTTGCTGCCGCGATAGTGGCAGAGCGGACTTCCACCAGCCCCGCAGTCCCCGTCGCCGCTTCGGAAAAGCCATGAGAATTTTCACCCTGATTTGTTCTCTCCTCCTCATCGCCCTCGGTGCGGTGGGCTATTATGGATGGGGCGTCGAGGGCGAGGGGCCGCGAACTCTCGTCTCTGCGATCCCCGGCGGGTTCGGGCTGCTGATGCTCATCGGGGTCATCCTCGCGCTCCCGCTGCGCCGGACCGGACTGCAACTCGCCTTCCTCGCCGCCGTCGCGGGCGGTTTCTCCGGACTTGGTCGCCTTACCCCTTCTTATCTCAAGGAGACTCTCGATTGGCAGAGCCACCCGATGAATCTCATCGTCGCGATGGCCGCGATTTGTCTGGGTTATGTGCTCGTGGCAGGGTTTCGATGCCTGTTTGTCCGAAGTAAGCCGGTTCCGGCAAAAGCGAAGGAAGAAGAGGCTCCGCCGTTTAAGGCGAACGGTGAGGCGGAGGGCGAAAGCGAGGCGGGCAACTCCATTGATGCATGAACACCTTCCTCGTAGTGCCAATGGTGTTTTGCATCCCGCTGGTGGTGCTGGCTGCAGTTATGCCGCTTTGTCGTTTTGAAAAGCGGCGCCGCCTCAGTCTGGCGGAGAAGCCTGATGAGATGAAAGGGGCGCTGCACATCTCCCCGGTGACTGGTTACTCGAATTTTGAGAGTATTTTTCCTTTGGCTCTAATCGGCGTAATCATCGTCGCGGATTACTTCACTTCAGATTCCTGGAGTGATCGGATCCGGGGAGCGGGCTGCCTACTTGCCTTTTTCCCATCGCACGAATCCATCCCATGCTAAAAATCGGACTACTCGGAGCCGGCTGGTTTGGCCGCGAAGCACATCTGCGGAACCTTCTCACACTGGACGGCGTTAAAGTCAGCGCGGTCAGTAGTCGCAGTCCCGCGAGTCTCGATGCGTCGCGCGAGCTCGTCGGTCACGATCTGAAAACCTTCTCCGACTGGCGCGAGGTCGTCGCTCTCGAGGAAATCGACGCCGTCATCGTCGCCCTGACGAACGACCAACACCACGCGGCCGCGACCGCCGCCCTGCGTGCGGGCAAGCATGTCCTCTGTGAAAAGCCGCTCGGTCTGACCATTGCCCAGTGCGATGGGATCATCGAGGCCGCCGGTGCCGCCGGGAAGATCCTCCAGATCGGACACGAGATGCGCTTTCAACGTCTCTATCGGCACATGAAAGAGATGATAGATCTCGGGGCCATCGGTGATCTGCAGCTGATGTGGTGTCGCGAATTCCGCGGTCCGATGAGGCCGGGATGGCGCTCCAGTGAGGCTCTCACCGGCGGAACTATCCTCGAAAAAAATGTGCATCACCTCGATCTTTTCAATTGGATGATGGACTGCCCGCCGGTTCGGGTCTCCGCCCACGGTGGCACCAATGTGCTGACGGATCGCGAGATCCTCGACAATGCCCAGATCCTCATCGAATACGAAGGCGGTCGTCGCGCCTCGCTCGAGCTCTGCCTCTTTGCTCCCTTCGGCGGTGAATGCGAGATCGGCGCCTGCGGGGACAAAGGCCGCATCGACACGAAGAATCAGGCCCTCGAGCTCGTTCATCATCGCTTTGATGTGCCCGACCGCGAGGTCATGCAGATCGCCGACGAGGGAGATGAGGCGAACTTCGTCGATAGCTCCGGTCGCGTGGACCGGGGGATCAAACCCGAACTCGAGCATTTCGTCGAGTGTATCCGACACGACCGGACTCCCCTGAATGACGGACCCGCCGCCCGGCTCGCGGTGGCCGTCTCTCTCGCCGCGCAGGAGTCGATCCGCCGCCGCGAGACTGTCCTGATCGCAGAGATCCTGGGATCCTGAGCACGAAAAAAGCGGCACCCCGTCAGGAGCGCCGCTTTTCGAAAAATTATCCGGTTGGGATAGACTAGTAGCGCCGATCACGTCCGCCGCGATCACCGCCACGGTCACGATCACCGCCGCGGCCACCGCCGCCGCCGCCACCACCACCGCCGCCGCCGCCGCCGTAACCACCACCACCGCCGCTGCGGCCACCACCACCGCCGCCGCCGCCGTAACCACCACCGCCACCGCCGCCGCTGCGCTCTTCACGAGGCTGGGCTTCGTTGACCTTGATGTTGCGTCCGTCAACGCTCTGGCCGTCGAGAGTCTTGATCGCAGCGTCCATGGCGCCTTTGGAATCCATCGTCACGAAGGCGAACCCACGGGGGCGTCCGCTCTCACGATCAGTGGGGAGATGCACGTCCGTAACGGTTCCGTGCTCGGAGAAGAGGGTCTCAAGGTCCTGCTTAGTCGTGTCGAACGACAGATTGCCAACATACATTTTCATAATCAATACGGCGGTTCTGTGCTTGGCGCCGTCTCCATAGACTGCTCCCAATTAGCGGGTTTCAGATCACCACCGAATTCAAAAGACTCACCTGGCAACACTTCAGACCTTGATTTTGCCAAGCTTTGAACCGACTGAGAAAAGAAACAGTCTTTTTCTGAAAAAGCGAGCGATGTTTTTGAAACGAAGCTGAAAGCTTCGCCGTCATCCCGTATCAGGGTCATGCCACCTCTGGCGGTGACGGGGCAAAAACCCTGTTGCCTCAAAACTAAAAGACACTGAAGGCGGCTCGATTAGGCTGCTTTCGTAGTGTCCGTAGCGTCGCTCCCCCACTCCGCCCTTGCACCGCCCTTCTGACGGGTAGATGAATTGGTATTTAACCACCGGCTCATTATGAAGCATTCCTCCGGGACACATCTTTTTCCCACTATTTGCCGGTCTTTGCGGATGGTGATTCTGGCGGCACTGCTCTTCGCGGGATCCGTGGAGATCACCCGTGCGCAGAGCGGCGGGGTGGTGGTCACCTTTGCCAACCAGACGCCCGAAAAAGTGGTCATCCGGCGGGTGAACCCGAGAGGAAAACCGGTCGGCCCGAATCCCGACACGGGCCTGGCTGCCGGAGCCTCGGTCAACGTCACCGCAGTCCCAGGCGAAAATTTTGCTATCCTCCTCGGAGCCCGCCAGATCGGACTCTACACCGCCACCAACAAGGCCAGCCAGCGCTACCCCATTGCCCGGGGCGGAGGTGGAGGTGGAGGTGGAGGGAACCCGGTCGCCCCTGCCGGTCTCGTCACCGTGACTTTCACTAATACCACTTCGAAGGTCATCACGGTGAACCGGCTCGATCCGGGAAACGTCGTCCAGACCTTCGGAACGATCGCTCCGGGCAAAGTCATGTCGATGCAGTCCGTTGCCGGTCAGGTGTGGATCTTCCTCAACACGAACAATAAGGAGTTCGGCCGCTATCAGGTCACCGCCGCGCCACGGCAGGCGTTCGCTATCTCCCAAAGCGGTGGCGGTGCCGGTCCGGTAAACAAGGGCGGGACCGCCGTCCCCACCGCCAACCTCGCCGGGAACACGGGATCAAAGCTCGATGCGGCGCAGGCGCAGCAGCTCGTGAACTATCACAACCAGAAACGGAAGGAGGTCGGGACCGGCCCCGTGACCTGGTCCCCCAAGATCGCGCAATTTGCCCAGGGACGCGCCGACACGATCGCCCGGACGAAGAATTTTTCGCACCTCCCGCAGGGGCAGAACCCCTACGGAGAAAATCTCGCCCAGGGCGGCAGTAGCGGCGGTGTCTCGGGGTTCACGGTCGTGAGCGCTTGCGACGGCTGGTATGCCGAAAAAGCAAAGATCCCCAAAGGTTCCCGGGTCATGACCACTGCGATTTTTAACCGCGGGGTCGGCCACTACACTCAGATGATCTGGAAAGACTCCACCCAGATCGGTGCCGGTATCGCCCACTTCCAGCAAAACGGCTTCGCCATGACTGTCGTAGTCTGCTGCTACAATCCGCCGGGCAACTTCATCGGCGGCGCGATTTTCTAAGCACCAAGCACGATTTTCTAAGCACCAAGCACTAAAGAAGCGACTCAACAAAATCCGACGGTACGAAAGGCTTAAAATCGGCGGCGGTCTCTCCCGTGCCGATAAAGCGGGTCGGGACACCGAGTTCGTGACGGATCGCGACGACACTGCCGCCTTTGCCCGATCCGTCGAGCTTCGTGACGATGACGCCGTTGAGATCGAGGGCCGACTGGAATTCGCGCGTCTGCGAGACGGCATTCGAGCCGGTCGTGGCGTCGACGACGATCCAGCGTTCGTGGGGAGCGGTCTCGTCCTGTTTCGCGAGGGTGCGGCGGATCTTGCGGAGCTCTTCCATCAGGTTGTGCCGGGTGTGGAGACGCCCCGCCGTGTCGCAGATGAGGTAGGCCGCGCCCGTCGCGATGGCCTTCTGATGCGCGTCGAAACAGACCGCCGAGGGATCGCCCTGGTAGTGAGTCGTGACGAGGGGGACACCGATGCGCTCGGACCAGATCGTGAGCTGCTCAATCGCGGCGGCACGGAAGGTATCGGCGGCGGCGATGACGACGCTGTGGCCCTGGGATTTGAGAAAGGCGGCGAGCTTCGCGACCGAGGTCGTCTTGCCGACTCCGTTGACGCCCGCGACGAGAATGACGGTCGGTTTGCCCGGCGGTCCCGGTGGCGGGAGGGGCAGGGCAGTGCCACCGAGGATGGTCTTGATCTCCGTGCGGCAGGCCTCGACGACGGACTCGGCATCGAGTTTGCCTTGGCGGTCGCGGAGCCGGTCCACGATCTCGGTGGTCAGGCGGATGCCGAGGTCACCGGCGATGAGGGTCTCTTCGAGGTCGTCCCAGTTGATATCGTTGCCGCGAAAGCGGTTGAGAATCGAGGTAAAAAGTCCCATAGATCAGCGCTTCAGAATCTTGTCGAGGATGCCGTTCACGAAGCGGGCCGAGTCGTCAGTGCCGAAACGCTTTGCGATCTCGATGGCCTCGTTGATCGCGGCCTGCGGCGGAATGTGCTTGGCGTGGAGAATCTCGAAGGCCCCGAGCCGCAGGATGTTGCGATCGACGGCGGCGAGCCGCTGGAAGGAGAAATTCTCGAGCTGGTTCCGGATCATGGAATCGATCTCACTGAGGTTCTCCATCACTCCGGCGATCAACTCGGCGGCAAACTCGCGGACGAAGGGTTTCGCGTCTCGCAGTTCCCAGAACGCTTCTAGCGTGTCAGGCGAATAGTCGATGATGCCCTGGATGTCGTTGCCGTAGAGGAACTGTACAGCCGCCTCGCGACCGTCACGGCGCGGCGACGGGGCTTTCTTTTTGGTGGTTTGTTCCCTGGAATTGGAGGAATCCATCTGAGTGAGTGAACACTTCACGACCGTCACGGAGGGCGACGATTTGACATTCGATTCCTCGTTTATTCTCGATGAATTGCAAGCCCTCCTTTGTCCCCAAAAGCACCACCGCAGTGGCATAACTGTCTGATGTGGTAGCGTCAGGGCCGATCACGCTCGCGCCGATGCGCTCGGTCAGCCCGAGCCCCGTGCGGGTCGAGACGATGTGCGAATAGCGGACTCCGTCGAGCTCGAGGTAGCGCCGTGTGTCGCCCGAGGTCGAGATCGCCGCGTTCACCAGTGTGACTGTCTCGAGGTCCTTCAGATCGTGCCCGATCTCGAGCGTTTCGATCCCGATCTTCCACCCCGGCTCGCCCGGCGGAGCGTCACCGACGACGATGTCTCCACTCGCCGCAACGAGGCTGCGGGGGAACCCGCCCTCCGTCAGGATCGCGAGGGCGGCATCGGCGGCGTAGCCCTTGGCAATGCCGCCGAGGTCGAAGAGCATGCCGTCGATCTTTTTCAAAATCGTGCGTTTTTCCCGATCGAGGACGAGGTGATGAAATCCCGTGCGTGCTTGTGCCGAGGCGATCTGATCGGCCGTAGGCATCGCCCTATTCTTGCGTCCCATCCGCCAGAGCCGGATGATGGGCCCGGCGGTGATGTCGAAGGCACCGTCCGTCTCCGCGGTGAGCCGGCCGGCCTTTTCAAAGAGAGTGAAGAGATCCTCACTCACCGGAAAGGCGAGACCGGCGGGGGCTTTGGCGAGCTCATTGATCTCGGATTCGGGCAGGTAATCCGAGAGCGATCGGTTCAGCGCGGCGATGCGGGCAAAGGCCTCGCGAGTCACCAGGGTCAGGTCGGCGACCTGACCCTCTTCGGCCCACGAACGAATCGTGAATTCGGTCCCCATGTGGGGCTCTTTGTAGGTGTGGAGCTGCTCCGCTCCTCGTGCGGAGACCGCAGGGAGCGCGGCGAGGAGAGCGAGGAGCAAGGCGATGCAAAAAAGGCGAACCGGATGGCTCGCCTTTTTTTCAGAGTTTCGGGCCGGAAGGGGTTCCGTCATGATCTCTCTCAGTCGCCGATGCGACCGAGGTTCCAGAGCAGAGTCATCTCCTCGTTCTCGGGGACGTTGAGCGGGCGGACGATGCGGAAGCCGAGCCAGTGGGCGTCGGTGTGGTACCAGATTGACTTGGGCAACTGGGGATCCTGCACTTTCCAGTTCTCGTCGGAGAAGATACGACGCGCCGAACGCAGCTCTTCGGCCGGGTCATACCAGGAACCGCCGCGGGCAACGCGGGGATAGAGGCTCGTAGGAATGGCGAGCGGGTTCTCGGACGTTTTCCCTTCGGTGCCGGCGTAGCCATTGGCGAGATATTGGTCGAGGACCCATTCCATGACGTTGCCGTGCATGTCGTAGAGACCCCAGGGATTGGGCTTTTTCGTGCCGACTTTTTCGTATCCGACCCGGACCTCCTCGGGATCGAGCACCGCAAAATCGGCAAGTTGCTCGGGCGGGCAGCTGTAGGGACCGGTCGTACCGGCGCGGCAGGCATACTCCCACTCGGCCTCGGTGGGGAGCCGGTAGTAGTGGCCGGTCTGGGCGCTGAGCCACTGGCAGAACTTGCTGGCGGCATGCTCGGTCATGCAGATGGCGGGGTAGCCGTCGGTGCCCATGCCGAAGCTCATCTCGGTGTAGGGCGTGGTGGGGCTGGAGATGATGTCGATCGGCTCGGCACCGTCGGGAATGCTCTCGGGCGAGCCGTCTTTGTTGCGGGCGACACCGGTGATCATGAAGGGCTCGTACATGTTCCAGGTGACCTCGAATTTGCCCATCCAGAAGGGCTCGACTTTGACCTTGTGCTGGGGACCTTCGTCCTCGAGGCGCCCCTTTTCATCGGCAGGGCTGCCCATCAGGAACTCGCCGCCCTTGATGGGGACCATGTCGAACTTCACTCCCGTCTTGGGGATCGTGCCGGTGTAGTCTTTCATCTCGGCTTCCGTTTTCTCGGTGGAGTTGGCGAGGATGTTTTCACGGATCTTTGCCACGAGCTCGGCGTTGTCGGCGGGACCGACGGCCGCAGTATCGGCTTCACTGCCGCCGAGCTTGTATTCGGCAGGCCAGACTGCGCCCTGCTCGACCCAGAGGCGGAGCATCTTTTGCTCTTCGGCTTTGAAGGGACCTCCCTTGCTGAGGAGGGGAAGGACATTGATTTTGAAATCCATGCGGGGTTTTTCCTCGAGGACGACACCTTCGGGCCAGACGGCTCCTTCGGTGATCCAGACTTTGAGGATCTCCTGCTGCTCGACGGTGAGCGGCTTCTTCGGCGGCATGATGTCGGCGCTGTCGTGAGGCTCGGCCGTCATCCAATAGACGGAGCTGCCCTCGGCGTCTTTGGGTACGATGGTCTCGTCGGGGTAGCTCTCACCACCGGCAAAGGCGAGTTCCATCGTGTCCATGCGGTATTCGCCTTCCGCTTTCTCGGCGTGGTGGCAATGGACGCAGGTGGCCTCGAGGAGGGGCTTGACCTGAGTCATGAAATCGACGGTCTGGCCGTGGACGGAGAGCGGGAGCAGAGCACCGGCCAGAAATAGGGGGATTGATCGTTTACGCATGGTCAATTTTCGTGAGCGGAAAGAAAGCAAACAATAGCGGCGGAATCAAGAACCGTCTTCATGGCTTTTATTACGAATTGTGGACAATGTTGGAGACGGGCGCGATTGCAAACCCGCAAGCAGGATCTTCGAATCAGTTGACGCCTGCCTTGGCGCGGCTTTGGTTCCGGCAATGTTTTGCCCAGTCGCCAGACTTGTCCCCGGGGTCGCCCTGGGCATCTTCTTCGCTCTCCTGCCTCTGCAAAGAGCGGGGGCGGTCGATGAGGCGATTCGGGGGTTCGTCAGCGTCGAGCCTTTCGAAATCCGGCTCGAGGCCCTCGTCCGGGTGGAGCCTTTTCGCGAGGCCTGGCGCATGGAGTCCGAGACCCTCGGCCCGATCGAGCAGCAGGCGGTGCTGGAGAATCTGAAGACGCTCTTCGAATCGGGGGTGAATGTGAAGGTGCCCGGGGCAGCGCCTCTCTACAACGAGCGCATCGTGCGTTTCATCGTGCCGGACATGGAAAAGGGTTTTGTCGCCGACGAGCGCGATGCCATTCCTCTGAGCGAAGCCCTCGTGGGGCTCACTTTTTCCGCCGAGGCCCGCGGCATTTCGGAGATGGAGCTGGAATGGCTCTGGTTCGCTCCGGGGCAGGAGCGTCTCGTCGTCGAGATCGCGAGTCGTGGTAAACCTTCGGCCCGGGCGCTTACGCCGACGGAGAACAAGACCGTCTGGAAGCAGAGTGGCGAGACCGCCCTGCCTGCCCTGCAGGATATCCCGGGGCTGGAGACGAGGGAGACGCGCCCGCTGCGGCACCTCATCTATCTCGCCTTCGCCATGGTGCTCTATGCCGGTGTCGTGGTGGTCCAGCGGAAAACGAAATCGCCCGCGTGGGTCGGCTGGCTCATCGTCGGCGGAGTGGTCGCGGCGTTTCTCTCGCTCAAGGTGCGGGTGCGCGAGGTCGTCGTGCCGGGGGGCGCCGCGGTCGAGGACATCGTCTATGCCCTGCTGCGGAATACCTACCACGCCTTTGACTTCCGCGACGAGGCGGCCATCTACGACACTCTCGAAGCCAGTGTGACCGGTCCGCTCCTCGAAGAAGTGTATCTGGAGATGCGCGAGTCTCTCGAGTTGGAGAGCTCGGGCGGGCCGAGGGTGCGGGTCTACGAGATCGCCCTGCGCGAGTGCAAAGAGACCGGCAGCGGCGGGCTCGCGCGGGGGCAGTTCCGCACCCGGGTAGAGTGGGTCACGATAGGCGAGGTGACGCACTGGGGGCATACCCACGAACGCACGAACCGCTACGAGGCCGAAATGACGGTCTCGGCGGCGGACGACACCTGGCGGATCAGTGCGCTCGATCTCCTCAACGAAGAGCGGGTCCAGAAGATCTCGCGACGGGAGGCGGCGCCGGAGTCATGATGATCGCTTGTGAAAAGGTGCGTTTCAGCTATCCGGCGGAGGCTTTCCAGCTCTCCTTCGACGCATTTTCCGTGGAAAAAGGCGAAGCGGTCGCCCTGATCGGACCAAGTGGTTGCGGCAAGACGACCCTGATGAATCTGATCTCGGGCATCCTCACGCCCGGCGGGGGTCGCGTCACGGTGAACGGGAAGGTCGTGAGCGAGCTGGCGGTGGCGGCGCGGCAGCGGTTCCGGCTCGGGACGATAGGGCTCGTCCCGCAGAGCTTCGAGCTGCTCGATTATCTCACGATACGGGAGAACATCCTCGTGCCTTTTCGTGTCAGCTCGCAACTGCGGCTCACCGACGAGATCGTGGCCCGCTGTGACGATCTCGCGACACGGGCGGGGATCGCGGCGCATCTCGAGAAATTCCCCCGCCAACTTTCGCAGGGGGAAAGGCAAAGGGCGGCGCTCTGTCGGGGGCTCGTGACCTCGCCGCCGCTGCTCCTCGCCGACGAACCGACCGGGAACCTCGATCCGGAGAATCAGGACAAGATCGTCTCGCTCCTCCTCGGCGAAGCCGCGCGCATCGGGTCGAGCGTGCTGATGATCACCCACGATCCTCTGCTGCTGCCCAGGTTTGCCCGGGTCGTCGATGTGATGGAGCTGCGGGACACCTTGCGGAACGAGGGGGGTGCCGAATGAACGGGAGCGGAGTCCTCTTTCTCGGCCTGCGCTACCTGCAGCGGAATCGTGTCAAGACCCTGCTCCTCGTCGCGGCTTTCACCCTCGTCTGGCTGCTCCCCGCCGGGATCGGGCTGATCGTGGCCAAGGTCGAGGCCCAACTGCGGGCGCGGGCAGAAGGCACGCCGCTGCTCCTCGGGCAGGCGGGCAGCCCGCTCGAACTCGTCTTCAACGGACTCTATTTTACGAAACCTCAAGTCGCGACGCTGCCCCTTCGGGAAGTCGATGCGGTCGCGGAGACGGGCTTCGCCGAGGTCATCCCGATCTATGCCCGCTATTCGGCGGGCGGGTATCGCATCGTCGGGACCTCGCTCGACTACTTCGATTTCCGTCGGCTCGGGGTGAAAGAGGGGCGCCAACTGCTGCGGCTCGGCGAGTGCGTCGTCGGGGCGGAGGTCGCGGAGAACAACGGATTAAAACCGGGCGACGCGGTCATCTCGACGCCCGAAACTCTCTTCGATCTCGCCGGAGTCTACCCGCTGAAAATGACCGTCGTCGGAGTCCTCGCTCCCACCGCGTCGCCGGATGACGAGGCCATTTTTGTTGATCTCAAGACCGCGTGGATCATCGAAGGTCTCGGGCATGGCCACGAGGATGCCGACAAACTGGGAGACGAGCAGAAAATCGCGCCCGCTGCCCCGGGGGATTCTGTCGTGCGGCTCAATGCCTCGGTCGTCGAATACAACGAGATCACGCCCGGGAATTCGGACGGCTTTCACTTTCACGGCGATACCGCCGACTATCCCGTCACTGCCGCGATCGTGATCCCGAGCGATGCCCGCGACCGGGCTCTCATAAAGGGGCGCTTCACAAAAGCGGGCGGACTGCAGCTCATCTCGCCGGCAGCGGAGATGGACGAGCTTTTTGCCACGGTCTTCAGTGTGCAGCGCTTCGTCCTCGGGCTGCTCCTCGCTATCGGTATCGCGACCCTCGCGATCGGGGCCCTCGTGTTTCTGCTCTCCTATCGACTGCGGGAAGAAGAGTTCCGGCACCTGCGTCACCTCGGGGCCGATCTTGCGACCCTGCGGGCGCTCGTCGCCTTCGAGGCCGGGTTTGTCATCCTGGCGAGCCTCCTCGCCAGCGGGGTCGGGCTGGCCCTGATCCACTTTCTGGCGCCGCAGCTGATCAGGGAGATGATGGGCTGAGAGGCGATTGCCTTTTCACTCCCGCATCGCCACTGGCGTATCGAGAATCTCTTTCAAGATGAGGGCCTCGCGCAGAGTGCCGCGATTCTTGAGAATGCGGTTGAGGTTTGACGAGGTCTTTCCGCGGGCTCGTTCGACCCGCGGGGGCGGAGCAGGCTTCACCGGTTCGTCGGAGCCGTAGAAAATACGATCGGCTTCAGACTGGACCGGTTCGGCCGACTCGTCGGGGGCAGGGAGGGGCGGGGGAGCCGAGGCCCGCTCGCTCTCCCTCGCAAGCGGCGCGGGCGCGGGCGCGGCTTGCTCCTGCAACATCTCGAAGAGTTCGCGAAAGGTCTTCGGCACTTCGATCTCTGCGCTGGGAGCAGGTGCCGGGGCGGAGACCTGCGCCTGCCTCGGCAGCGTAGCGGCCCGATAGGGCGAGGGCGCAGGCACCGGCTGGGCGCGGTTGCGGGACTGCTGCGCGTCGCGTTTGGCATCGGCCCGGGCACGGCGAATCTTCGTGGCTTCTTTGAGGCGACTGTAGACCCAGCTCGCGAAGGCGATGAAAATCATCGCCACGTAGGCCCATGGGATATCGTCGTTCATGCAGTCAACTCGGTGCTACCGGCGCCTCACACCTTGTTGGAGGCACCCTTGGAGTCTTCGTCCTCTTTCACCTCGTTGGCGATGCTGCTGCGCATGTCGGTATCGGCCACGACATTGCGGTAGCGGGCATAATCCATGATGCCGAGGTTGCCGTTGCGGAAGGCTTCGGCCATGGCGATGGGGATGAGGGCCTCGGCCTCGACGAGCTTCGCGCGCATCTCCTGCGTGCGGGCGGACATCTCCTGCTCGGTCGCGACGGCGGCGGCACGGCGGACTTCGGCGCGGGCCTGGGCGACCTGCTTGTCGGCCTCGGCTTGGCTGGCCTGGAGCTTGGCACCGATGTTCTGGCCCACATCGACGTCGGCGATGTCGATGGAGAGGATCTCGAACTGGGTGTTGGCGTCGAGCCCGCGCTCAAGGACGCGTTTGGAGATGTGATCAGGATTTTCCAGCACGTCCTTGTGCGATACGGCCGAGCCGATCGAGGTCACGATGCCTTCATTGACGCGGGCGATGATGGTCTCTTCGGTCGCGCCGCCGACGAATCGGTCGAGATTGGTCCGCACCGTGACCTTGGCGCGGGCACGGAGTTGGATGCCGTCGCGGGCGACCGCGTCGATCTTGCCGCCGCCGCCGGGACAGTCGATCACGGCGGGATTGATGGAGGTCCGCACCGCCTCGAGGACGGTCTTGGAGGTGCCTTTCACGGCGAGATCGATGGCGCAGGCGCGGTCAAAGGAGAGGGGGATACCCGCTTTGTCCGCCGCGATGAGGGCGAGGACGACATCGGCGACGTGACCCCCGGCGAGGTAGTGGGCCTCGAGCTGATCCGTCGTGAAGTCGAGTCCCGCTTTGGCGGCGGTGATGCGGCTGTCGACGATGAGAGATGTCGGGACTTTCCGGATCCACATCGCGACGAGGTTGAGTAGTTTGATGGGGGTATTCGACACTCGCGCACGGATCCATAGCCCTATGAACTTGGCGAGGATCATGAAAATGACGAGGACGACCAGAACGATGAGGCCGATGATGATGAAGTTTGTCATGTGTTAGGGGCTTTGGGTCAGGAGAAAAGAAAAAGGGCTTAGTTTTGCCCGAGGGCTTGGCGCAGGACGGGTTCGAAGAGGTCGGCCTGGCGCATGAAGCCGAGATCGTTGGGGTGGGAACCGTCGGTGGCACCCTCGGTGTCGTCCCCGAGCAGATTTTCGCCCTCAATGTAATGGAGGTTCTTCACACCAGAGGTTACGAGTAGATCAAAGGCGCGGATTAGGGAAGCTCTATTTTCCGCATGGCGGTCCCGCCGGGCTTTAAAGATCCAGGAATTCGTGAACGAACGGTCTTCGACAAGAATGATAGGCGTTCCCGGCCTCGCCTCGCGGAGCTGGCGCACGAGAGCCTCGGCACGCTCGGCGACTTCGGGACCGGTCATGTTGGGGAGGCAGTCGATCACGTAGACGGCGGCATCGATTTCACTGAGGAGGGCGCCGACCTCGGGCTCCATCTTGCCGTTCCCGGAAAACCCCAGGTTGATGACGGGTCGGTCGAGACGCCGCCCGAGGATGGCGGGATGGCAGAGTCCGGGGCGCGAGGCGGAGGCCCCGTGGGTGATGGAGGTGCCGTAAAAGACGATCGGTTTCCCGGTCCGGGGCGCGATGGGCTCGAAGGCGGCCCCTTTCGGAACGCCGATCTCAAGCTTTACGGAGCTGTTATAAAGCGGCAGGTAGCCCATGTAGGTGCGCTTGCCGGGATCGAGTCCGGCGATGGCGTAGACCGTGGTGGCTTCTTTCGGCCGGGTCACATCGACCCATTTCCAGGCGCCTTCGTCGAGGGCGTAGAGATCGACCCCGCTCACCCCGGTGGCCGGCATGTGAGGCAGTGCGAGCGACTTGCCACCGACGGTGTAGCGGATCTGGATGGTAGTCGCGTCAGTGTTGAACCGGAAGGCGAGGCCCGCACTGTGGCGGCTGAGATCCCAGACGGGAGGGCGCACGATTTTTTCCGCTTTGGCGGGGAGACGGTCGTAGCGCGATTTCAGATCGACGGGCATCCAGCCCTGGCCCTCGACGCCCCACTCCGGGAGATCCGAGAGATCGTGCCACTGGGTGGTATCGGCCGATTTTTCCTCTGCTCGGGACGAATGCGCCAGTGACGAAAGTAGAGCGAAGGCAAACAGGCTGAGTGAAAAAAGCGAGGAGCGGTGAAAGAAGGGCGTCATCATCGGCGGACTAAATCAAAGACACCAATGGAAGCAAGGCTGCGCCCCGCGTCAACTCCTGATCCAGGGTGTGATGGCGTCTTCATTGTTGAGACTCCGCCAGTCGCTGATCGAGCCAGAGGAGGGCCTCGTCGCGGCTTGTGAGGGTACCCTCGAGTTGGAGATCCTGTGCCTCGGTCAGGATCTTCCCGAAGGCAGGGCCTGCCATCATGCCGCAGGCGATGAGGTCACCTCCATTGATAAATCGGGGCGGGAGCAGGGGCGTCTGCGCGGCACCGAACTCGTGCCGCTTATCGACGACGAAGTCGTAGTTCTCGAAAAGACGATTGCTCCCCGCACAATCGACGCGATGCAACTCGAGTTCATCATCAAAATTTTCCCGCGCCATGAAGCGCTTCAGGGTCGAGGTGCGCATTTTTCGCACGTCTTTGAACTGCATGTGATGCGCCACCGCCGAAGCGGTGGCGGTGATGACGGCGTTGGAATACCGCAGTCGCTTGAGGATGCCCTCGGTCATCTGCGCGCCAATATGGTCGTGGCCGGAAAAGCGGATGCGATCTTCTTCCGGGTCGTAGGTGTAGGTGGCGGGCTTCGCGATGTCGTGGAAGAGCACTGAGAGCACCAGCGGCAGGCTCGCCCCGGCAGGGAGCTGCGAGAGCATGAGGCGCGTGTGGACAAAGACGTCCCCCTCGGGATGCCATTGCGGAGGCTGCTCACAGCCCTGCAGGCCGATGATCTCGGGCAGGATCGCCTGCATCAGCCCGCTCGCGACGAGCAGGTCGAAGCCCCGCAGCCGTGACGGGCTGAGCCAGAGACGATCGAGTTCTTCGCGGATGCGCTCGGGACTGATGCGGGGGATGCGATCGGCGACGGAGCACATCGCGGACCAGGTCGTCGCCTCGATTTCAAAATCGAGCAGTGTCGCAAAACGCACCGCTCGGAGGAGGCGCAGGTAATCTTCCTCAAAACGATCGAGGGGCACACCGATCGCCCGGATGAGGCCCGCCCGCAGATCGGCTTCACCGCCGACGTGGTCGATTACCCTGTCCCCAAGGGGATCGTAGAACATGCCGTTGATCGTAAAGTCGCGCCGTCGGGAGTCGGCTTCGCTCGTGGAAAAGGTGACGGACTCGGGGTGGCGTCCGTCGGTGTAGGTGCCGTCTTCCCGAAATGTCGCAATTTCAAAATGATGGCTGCCGCGTCGCACGAGGATGACGCCGAAGTGCGCCCCGATGGTGTCGCCACGGGGGTAGAGCTTCAGGATCTCATCGGGCCGCGCGCTGGTGGCGATGTCGTAATCTTTGGGGGTGACTCCGCGGAGCCTGTCGCGCACGCAACCGCCGGCGAGATAGGCCTCGTGGCCCGCTTTCTGCAAATCGCGGACGATCTCGATGGCGGTATTTTCCATGGCTCAAACTCCTCACGGCATGCGGATGCCGAGGTCCGCAGCGGTGACGTTGCGGATCCCTCCCTTGGCGTTTATGTCGTCAAAGTGCCACCACTCGGACTTGATGACGCGGAAGCCGGCGTCCCGCATCGCATTCTGCAGCAAGGTGACACGTCGGGCGATTTCCGGATCGCCTCCGGTGTAATTCGAAGCGGCGCGCGGCGAGAACTCGTCGAAGTCGGACGGCATCGCGACGGGCTTGCCGTCGAGGGTCACGAGAGTGAGATCGACGGAGATTCCATAGCAATGCCACGAGAGTCCCTTGCTCGGAGGGACGACGAAGTTCGGATCCTGCACAGCGTCCCAGAGAGCCTGATGCGCCTCGGGCGGTCGCCAGGCGTCCCAGATCTTCAGCGCGTAGCCGCTTGCTGCGAGCACCTTGCTGACTTTGTTGAGCTTCTCCGCCGTCGAGCGGTGAATGAGACAGGGCATCTCGGTGCGGTAGAGCGGACGATTCGCCGCCGAGGTGATCTTATACCGCATCTCGATGAAAGCGCCGGGGACCGTTTTTTCCACGGAGACGAGATTGTATTGCTTGGCCTTGCGATAGATTGCGGCATTGGCATCGCGATCAAAGAGGCCCTGACCGCCGGAGATTAGGGGAAGGCAGAGAAGCAGGGAAAAGAACAGGGCGGTCTTCCGGGGAGGATTCGTCATGGTGTCGGGAGAAGGTAGGCTGAATCAGTTGATTCGCAATGATTCGGTGGGATTTGAGACCTTCCGGGAAAGGAAAGTGATACCTTTCGATATTGATACTTGTCAAGGCAGGGTGGCTGACTAACATCATTACCCATGAGTATGTTCTCCAAACTAATGGGCCGGATTTTCGGCAAGAGCGAAGAAGACGCGCCACCGACTCCGGCTCCCGAGGCGATAGTTGTGGACGCCGCGCCGGGTGCTGAGGCCGATGCAACTGCGGCTGCACCGTCAGAGGCCGTGGCAGAAGCAGCACCGTCAGCGCCCGTGGCGGTCTCGGTCGTGGATGTCGAGGCCAACCTCGCGGCCATGGCCAAAGAGAATTCCGAAGACCTCGACTGGAAGCGCTCCATCGTCGATCTCCTGAAGCTCGTCGGCATGGACAGCAGCTTTGGTGCCCGCAAAGAACTCGCCCTCGAGCTTGGCTACATCCAGGCCGACATCGACAGCAAAGGCTCGGCCGAGATGAACATGTGGCTGCACAAGCAGGTCATGAAGAAGCTGGCGGAAAACGGCGGGACCGTTCCTGCCGATCTGCTGGATTGACCCGGACGACCTTCGTTGAATTTTAGAAACTCAGGGCCGACCTCCTTACCGGAAGATCGGCCTTTTTTCTTTCCAGCCCAATGCCCCGCCGACAGGGAAGAGGTGGACTGGAATGTCCAACCTCCCTCGTCTTCTACTGGCCGCGGGCGTGGACTGTGTAAAAGCACTCGGGGCTGAGAAGCGATTCACCCGTTTCCGACGGCGCGCTTTTGCAGACCACGCGCAGCACCGTCCCGGCAGGGATCGCACCGGTCTTCAGCACCACGGTGCGTCCGTCTGACTCGATCACGATATCTGAGACGATGAGATCGGTGCTGCCCGTGGCCGCGAGAGCCTTGATCGTGTAATTGCCCGTCTGGACCGCCTGCAGACGATCCACGGGACGATTGAAGTCGAGCACGATGCCGTCTTTTGCGAGACCGAGTCTGGTGATACGATAGGGCTCAGCCGCACCGGTGAGGGGGAGGAAACCTTCGTCACCACCGCCGAGGACCATGCCCGGCGACATCTCCACGAGCGCCTCAATTGGCGCAGAGACCACGGAACGGAGGAGGATGGATCCCTGCCAGATGCCTTCGGTATTCTCCGGGACGATCTCGATGAGTTGTCTTGACTCGGGGCAGGTGAGGAGGAGCTTCTCTTTTTCGTTTTCCCGAAAGAAGCAAAGCTGAGTCGGGGGGGCCTTTTTTGTCAGTCCTGCCGGGATCACCAGAGAGGGTAGAGTGGCCGGCATGGGATCGGGAATGGCGTCGGGCTGCTCGGCGACGAATGGCGGCAGACCGGTGAGGGAAAGGAAATAGCCGTCAGGGTAATTCGGCATGTGGAGGCGCGCGGCGAGTAGCCCGGCCCGGTTCACTGCGAAAGCATCGACCCGCAACTCGCTCTCGGTCACAGTGACGAGACCTTTTGCGGTCGGGTGCCAGGCGACGATGCGCGCGCGCGGAGGATCGCCGGGCTTCGCGGGAGCGGGAGAGAGGGCAAAGAGGATACGGCCGAAGGGATCCGCGACCGGACCGGCAGTGATGACAACCCCGGCGTCACGACCCGGCCAGTCCTGAACGAGCGCCTGGAAGAAGTCGAGGGAAACATCCTGATCGGTGTCGAAGGACTGGGTCACTTCGTTGCCTGAGGCGGTGATGACGGAATAATGGGGCCCCAGGGTGATCGCCGGCAGAGCAGAGAGCTTCACCTCGGAGTAAAACTGCCACCCGATCTGGCTGAGACCGGGGCTGAATTTCGCGATGCCGATCTGTCCCCGATGATTGAGGAAAAAGACGTTGGCCCCGTCAAGCGGCACGATTGCCCGCACTGTGGGCGTTTTGTCCTGCGGCTTCAGTTGGACGAAGGACCGTGCGGTGCTGACTGGAGGATTCGCATCGACGGCTGCTTCCTCCGTCTGAGCACGGAGCGCACTCGCCGCGAAGATTGCCGTCGCGACGAGCACGGCAAGGAGCATCGACGAAGAACCCGGGGATGAAACTTTGCGGCTCAATTGGAATCAGCGGGTTCGGGGGCCACTTCGGTGAGACGGTAGGTCAGGATGACTTCGCCGGTGGACTCGTTGGGGACGGAAAGGACGTTCTTTTTCCAGGTGCCGACAGAGGCGGTCGCGCGCCGTCTCCACTCCTCGGGAAGGGTCAGCTGAATGCCGCGCCTGGCATCGCGCACGGAAAAACGTTGCTTCAGCACCGTGCCCTCTTCCTCGAGCCAGAGCCGTTCCTCTACCGTGAGTAAGCCGAAGGTGTAGAGGAACTCGGGCATGCCGCCGACGAGGCGAAAGCCGAAATACCGCGGGGCTCCGCCTGCCCCGCCCGAGCCGGTGAGGGGCGCCGGGCCCGCCGCAAGGAGAAGGTAGGGGGAAGGGGGCGCTGGTGCTTCCGGTGTCTCGCTCTCAACGGGGGCGTTCTCTTGCTCCACGTCGTTCGATGCGGGCGCTACAACCGGGGCAGTTGCGGGCGGCACAGGTGCCTCGAGATCGAGCACCCCGAGGAGACGGCAGGCGAGGGGATCCCAGAAAACAGCTCGAGGAACCGCGTTCGAGCCGATCACGAAGACCTCCGGTAGCGAATCGGTCAGGCCATCGGGCCCTCGGTAGGCCGTGAGTGCCTCAGGATCGGTGAGGAAATTCTTGAGATCGCGGCGGGCGATATCGAGCTTCAGTGGGGCAATCACGGGGGCGATGGAGACAGGCTCGGGATCTGTCGTGGGTGCGGCTGCGGGCGGAGTGGCTGCGGGCGGAGTGGCTGCGGGCGGAGTGGCTGCGGGCGGAGTGGGGGCTGGCGTCGTGGGGGCTGGCGTCGTGGGGGCTGGCGTCGTGGGGGCTGGCGTCGTGGGGGCTGGCGTCGTGGCTGCGGGCGTCGTGGCTGCGGGCGTCGTGGGGGCTGGCGTCGTGGCTGCGGGCGGGGAGTCTTGAATCACGAGCGAGCCGCCGGCCGGACTCTCCTGCGCCGTCAGTGACCGCGACATCGGCCCCCACGACGCCAGCCCGACGAGCGGGAGGATGACGGTCAAGAGGCGGGGAAGCGAGAGCATGAGAGCGTGGGGAGGCAGCAGTCGACGGGCTCAGCCCCGGGTAAAGACCCAGTTATCGGAATCGCCGAGAGCAGGATTGAACCGGTAGCCGTCCGTGTCAAAGGACTTCATCGGCTCGGGATCGGTGATCGCGTTTTTGATGATGTAATCGACCATCATTCCCCGGGCTTTTTTCGCAAAAAAGCTGACGATCTTGTATTCCCCGTTCTTCTTCTCTCTGAAGTGCGGGGTCACGATGCGTCCCTCCAACCTCCCCGTCGGGACGGCTTTGAAGTATTCCTGCGAGGCCAGATTGACAAGAACCGCCGAGCCCGATTTGGTGAGCGCGGCATTGACGCCCTCGGTGAGCCCCCCCCCCCAGAACTCGTAGAGATTTTTCCCCTGCTTCGTCTTCAGAGCGGTCCCCATCTCGAGTCGGTAGGGAGACATGAGGTCCAGAGGCCGCAGCAGCCCGTAGAGACCCGAGAGGATGCGGAGGTGCTTCTGGGCAAAGCGAAGGTCCGCGCTGGAATAGGTGTCGAGGGTGAGCCCAGTGTAGACGTCGCCTTTGAACGCAAAGATCGCGGCGCGGGCATTGTCTTCGGTGAGGGGAAGCGACCAAGCACTATATCGTCCGTAGTTGAGGTCGGCGAGGGCGGGGCTGATACTCATTAGCTCAGCCAACTGGGCGCGGGTCTTCTTGCGAAGCAGGGTGATCAATTCGTCAGCCGACGCCAGATAATCGCATTCACTGGCCTTGTGGGGAGGGCAGGTGGATTCGAAGTCCAGAGTCTTGGCAGGGGAGATGACGGCGAGCATTGGTTGGGAATAGCAGCGAGGATTGAGCCGCCCAATCTAGGGCACCGCTCGCAAAAGCTCAACAGGCAGGTGGCAAAGCTTGATTGCATTGGCACAAATAAATTTAAAAAAATGTAAATAATAAGTTTTAAATTTCTTAAAATTTGTTAATATTATTGGAATCCTAGTTTTCCATGACTTCTCTGCCTCCGGTATCGATCGTATACCTTGCCTTTTTCAGTGCCTCGCTCTTCGTGCTCTTTCTTATTGCCTGTGTGAAGATGCCCGAAGCGGTGCGAGGTATGCAGCGGTTCCTGCGTCAGATGGGGGCCCGGAAGACCCGCGGAGAGCGTATGCTGGCCGATCTGGAAAAGCTCATCGCCGACTCCCGTCAGCTCGAGGGGGTCTACCGCTTCGACACGGTCGAGCCGCACATCTCGCCCAGTCAGGCCGATGCGGAGGCCGCGAGGGCTTCGATGTCGTCAAAGGTCGCGGCCAGGTAATCGGCGGCGATGTCCTCGAGTTCGGGGACGGAGTTGACCACGGAGAAGCGGCTGCGGAGGAGTTTGCCGTGCCGGAGTCCCTTGGAATAGGCCATCAGCCGCGAACGCAAGGCCTGCATGGCGTGCCGCTCGGTGGGGAACTTGCCCCACTCGATGAGGAGACGGGCGTGCCGCAGGATCAGTTCCCACCTTTCCTCGCAGGAAACAGGGTCAGGATGGATTCCGGTTTCAAGGTATCGCTTCGCGTCGCGAAAGATCCAGGGGTATTGCATCGCGGCGCGGCCGATCATGACCCCGCTGACGCCCGTGCCGTGGCGGCGACGCTCCACGTCCATGCCAGACTGGATGTCGCCATTTCCAATTACTGGGACTGAGACGGTGCGGCTGCACGCGTCGATGACTTCCCAGTCCGCCTCGCCCGAGTAGCCTTGGGCGCGGGTGCGCCCGTGGATGGCGATGGCCTGCATCCCGCAGTCTTCAAGGATATGGCAGACTTCCGGCGCGTTGATGAGGCTCTGGTCCCAGCCGATTCGGATTTTCGCGGTGACGGGGACCCGGTCGCCGACGCCTTTTGCTATCGATGAGGCCACTTGCGCGAGGACGGGGCAGTCGCGGAGGAGGGAGGAGCCGCCATTTTTTGAGACGACCTTTTTCACGGGGCAGCCGAAGTTGATGTCGATAAAGTCGGGCTGCTTCCAGTCGATGATCTTTTTCGCCGCCTCGGCCATGCGGGGACCGTCGGCGCCGAAGAGCTGGACCCCGACGGGCCGCTGCTCGTCGTCGAACTCGGTGTAGATGCGGGTGCGTTCGTCGGCCTGCATGATGCCCTCGGCCGAGACGAACTCGGTCACCATGACGTCGGCCCCGAGCTCCTTGCAGATGCGGCGAAAGACGAGGTCCGTTACTCCCGCCATCGGGGCGAGGTAGAGGGGGAATTGATTGTTCTGAAACCAGGGCAGCATGGCGAAGCGCTCAGTCTACCCGCGAAGCGGGGCAGGGGCAAATGGGGGAAATCCTTTCAATCCCCGATTTTCGGGGCCTTTACAATTCGACGCTTGATCCGTCTCGACAATTTGCTATCATCGGTAAGTCTCTCCAGGTTTTCGCTACTCCCTCCAGATGAAACCAACGTTCCTGTCCACCTCTCTCGCGTGTCTGGCTCTTTTTTCCTTGCCTCCCGCCAAGGCCTCGCTGGTTGAAAGGGGAAAACCGTCCCCGCCTAGAGTGGTGAAAAGTCTAATCGATGAGTTCTCAGTCACGGATCTGGATGGCAACGGTCGTCTCAGCCGGGAAGAGTTCGCAGGAGGAGGGCAGCCTTCGGACAATCGTCTTTTTCGACGAATGGATCGAAATCGCAATCGCTCGATCTCTCTTCTTGAATTCGCCGAACACCGTGGAGTGAACCTCCCGAGAGGGACACGACCGTTTATTGACGAAGCAAAAAAGGGCTTTCGAAATCTCGATGCAAACCGTAACGGGCAGGTAACTATTGAGGAAGTTGCGGCGGTGACGACATTCACCGACGGTAATGCGCTGGAGGAATACTTCTCTAAGTTGGACTCGGATTCTACTGGAGGAATCTCCCTCGAAGAGTGGCGTGCTGGAAACGACTACCCGAATCAAGGCAAGCCAACCGGATTTGGTCGATATCTTGGCCTGACTTTGGAGGCGGCGGAAAGTATCGCTCAGAGCGAAGGTCGCTCCAGTCGCGTGGTTAGAATCGACGGAGAGTGGAAGCTGGTGACGATGGATTATCAGCCCGATCGGCTTAATTTTTCGATCAACGGCGGCTTAGTGACCAGGGTTACGACCGGTTGAGCTCGACTCTCTGGAGTTTGGACCGTCTCCCGGCGGCGGATTTCAGCTAAAGATCGCCAAACTGATGGCAAAGGTCGGGAATCGAAGCTCACGCTTCTTTCTTATCCATGTTGTCGTAGACCCCGAAATCATTGAACCACCACCTTTTTGCCCAGCGGTAGACGGGATGCTTCTCGGGAATCTCCTCTCCGGTGGGGAGCCACTGGCTGTTGCGAGGGGTCATTGCCTCAAGCTCGGCGATGGCGGTTTTGCGAATGGTGGTGTCGGTCGCGGAGTGTTTCTCGGCGAGGGCTTTGACGAGGTCGGGACGCTCGAGGACGATGCAGCCGCGGGTGTGTTTCGCGGCGGTCTCTCGGAAATCCTTCATGAATTCCGACTTCGTGAGGCTGTCGTAGATCGACCCGTCGCGGATGTTTTCGGTAGCGAACTGGATGATGGGGCAGGGCTCGATCGCGCCGGTCGGGGAGATGTGGTGGGAAATGCCGTTGGCCATGGGGCAGAGGGCGCGACCTTCTCCGTCGTAGTAGGCGTCGATGATGCCGAGGGGCAGCTTCACCCGCATGTTGACGACGAACTCGCGGACGCGGCGGGCCTGCTCAGGGGTGAGGGCGAGGGCCTCGTTCGGCTGGGGGCCGACGGGCCGATAGGTGTGATACCAGGCATAATGAACGCCCCGGTCGATCAGCTTGCGCAGCCACGTCTCGGTGAGCAGGTCGTCGATGTTGGTCTGACAAAGGCTCGTCGCGACTCCGGTGAGAAGCTTATTTTCAAGGCAGTGATCGAGGCCTTTGAGGGTGCGGTTGAGGACGTCTTTGCCGCCGCGGCGCTCGTTGGCGATGAGTTCGGTGCCCTCGATCGAGATGAGCGGGGTCGCATTGCCGAGCTGCCGGAGCTGTTTGGCTTTCTTCTCCGTGATCATCTGACCGTTGGTGAAGACCTGGAAAAAACAGTCGGGATGCTCGGCCAGAAAGTCGAGCAACTCGCTGTGCATGAAGGGCTCTCCGCCTAATATTCCGAAAAAAGAGTTCCCGTGGGATTTCGCTTCGTTGACGATTTTGTTGAGGTCGGCGAGGTCGAGTTTGACCTGCGGTTTGTCGACATCGACCCAGCAGCCCTGGCAGCGCAGGTTGCAACTGTTGAGGATGGAGATGTAGATGAAAGGGGGAAAATAAATGCCCTCCTTCATCCGCTTTTTGTAGAGATTGACCGAGTGGATTCCCTTGACCCCGAAGTTCCACATGAATTTCGCGAGATGTCGCTTGTCGGCGGTGCGGAGGACACGTCCGGCGTATTGGAGGCTGGGGAGGATCATGGGTGTTTTGGCTTTTGGCTCATTCACATTGTCATTCCCTTACTCCTAATCTTGATCTTAATCTTAATCAGTGAACGTCGAGGGACGCCCGTTTAGATTAGGATTAAGATTAGGATTAGGATTAGGAT